>OOBM01000021.1_pt1 | contig 138300 bp, 125 predicted proteins | sample 1671581 | NCBI WGS metagenome assembly OOBM01 (sample SAMN06348171, study PRJEB24527) | human gut metagenome
CCGGTCATTTAGCCCCTATAATATATATTAAATATTTTAATATTATATTATAGCTATTGTTTTCGCCCCCCGAAAACCTTAATGACCGAAAATGACCGGGCATTAATGACCGGATTTTGGTTTTTTAATAACGACTTGTTACCTGCTGTTTGTTTCTTAATTTATTGTCTATTAGAGATTTATAATTGTATATTCAAGTAAGTTCTATATTTTATGTATAATGATAATCTACACCAGCTAGTAGCCTTTCATATCTCGTTATTGCTTATTGCTTCATGTTTTTACCCTTTCATTACGCTCTTTTTCTGTCAAAAGCACCTCCCTTCAGAGCATGTTTTGAAGCAAAGAGGAGCATTTTCACCCCTAGAAGAGGGGGTAAAATACCTTCCTAAGCCCCATATTTTGCTTTTTTTCGTCGTAAAATGCAATAAGAATGTTGAATTTTGCCTCTTTTCATTTCGGTATTATGAGGGTAAGGATTATTTATATTCTTGGAATATTGATGTTAGGTTATTAAGTTTCCTGTAGCTGATTTCTAGAGTCGTTTGGTAAACGCACGTAAGCAGAATGAGTGTCTTTTTCTTTACAAAAGTGCTAAAAATATCTCTGAAAGGACTATGTCTTATAATCGTGTTTATCAGCAGTCATCTCCCTCTTTTTGCGAGAAATTAGGCTAAAAATAGCCGAAAACAGATCATTTTCCCTTAGTTTATTATCTTCCCAATGAAGAAAAAATGGTGTGTTTTTAAAGAAAACCTCTTCCCCAACGCGTCATTCGCTAAGGAAGAGGTCTGTTTTAGCTGGTCTTATGAAGATCATATTCGTCTGAAATATGCTTTGATTCTTAAAGCTTTGACCAGTCGATGCTTCGGATAAATGCCAAGGTTGAAACCCAATCGCAGTCGAGGCAGAAAGGAGTAGGAACATCCGGGGTATTGTAATAAGCCAGGGTAAACTCTGTATCTGCATCCTTAAATGCCTTGTGGTCGATGGTTGCCTGCTTGAAAAACTGGGTTACGAGCGGCTTGTTCTTGTTTGAAGCCTCCTTCAGTCGCTTCTGGTAGAGCGTAATATAAACACTCATGGCGTAGGCCTGCTCGTTGAGATAGCGAACCTTTATGTTCAAGGTGTCCTTGCTCAGATTTTTGTCGAGCATTACATACGGTGGCAGAATCTTGCTGCGCATGTAGGTCATTGCGTCAAACTTGAAGAGGGCTGTACGGCGCTCGTCCATGCTCTTCGTGGTGTCGTTGAGGATTGCATCAGAAGTGCGGAGCACCTCGTTTAATACATCCTGGGCGCTTGCCTTAGCTATGCTGAGGGTGAGCGCAAATAATAATATTATGTATCTCATCTTTCTGAAATTATTAATTATCAATTCTTTTTAATCGTTGGTGTGGCGCAAGAGGAAGATGCTGTGGTCGATGCACGCTGGCAATTCTTCCTTATAATGCGTTACCATAATCATGGTTTTGTTCTGGCGGCGACAGAAGGCTTCGATGACGTCTTTTACAAGACGGCGGTTGCGGTTGTCGAGTCCGTGGAGCGGTTCATCGAGAATCAGCAGTTCCGGATCCTTGACAAAGGCTCGTGCCAGGAGAACGAGGCGCTGTTCGCCGCTGGAGAGCTTCAGGAAACCACGGTCTTCAAGACCTTCCAGTCCGAAGACTTTCATCCAGAAGCGGCACTTGTCCATATCTTCTTCCTTCGGCTTTACATAGAGGCCTACGGAATCCATCAAGCCGCTTGCCACGATGCGGATGGCTGGCAGGTCGCGCTGGTAAGAGCGGTGAAGCTCAGGCGATACGTAGCCGATGTGCTTCTTGATGTCCCAGATGCTTTCGCCGCTGCCTCGAGGATTGTCGAAGAGGGTGATGTCGCAGGCGTAACTCTGCGGATTATCGGCACAGACCAGACTGAGAAGTGTACTCTTTCCGGCTCCGTTCTGTCCGCTCAAAGCCCATCGTTCGCCGTTCATCACGGTCCAGTCGAGGTCGTTGAGGATGATTCGCTCGCCATACTGAATGCGCACTTTGTTCATCTTCACCACTTCCTGGGTGTGATATTCGCGGTCGCTGTAAGGCTGGTCTACGATGGCCTGTTCCATCTCCGGGCTCAGCACATGGGCAGGCACGGATTCTCTGCCGGCAAGATATTCGGCGAGGGTTACCTTAGGCTGAATCTTCATATCCTTCACTTCTACCACATGGGTGATGAAATCGGGAATATCATCGCTCTTGCTCAGTACGAGGATAATCTGCAGGGCTCGCTCTGAAGAGAGGGTCTTGAGCAGTTCCTTGAGCTGGTCGCGGGTTTCAGCATCGAGTCCGATAAACGGATTGTCCATGATGAGCACGCGAGGCTCTGAGAAGAGGGTAGAGGCAAGTTTGAACTTGCGGAGCTCGCCACTTGAGAGCAGGATGGTGTATTTGTCCATCAGGTGCTGCATGTGGAAGAGCTCGTAGATGTGCTGCTGCAGGGCTCTGCGCTCCGGAGTGTCTTCACCTGCCATCTGGTAGGCTTCTTCCAGCTTGTCCTTTACGATAGGCGTGTTCTCGTCTATCTCGAGCTGGTTCCAGCGCTGCTGCAGGAAATAAGTGCGGTCGTTATCGCCTCCGTAGGTGTCGCGGAAGGTAATATACTTGATGTTGTCGCTCACCATTGTCTTCTGACTAGGTGAGAAATCGTAATCAGGGTCGTGCATCAGGAGTGGGTGGCGACCTACGATGATGTCGACAAACATTGATTTTCCTCCACCGTTCGGACCTACGATAGCGATGTGTTCACCATCGCACGCCTCGAAGTTTACGGGTTCTGCCATACGCCATTCTGGCATACGGGTAACACCATTTTTAATGCTAATAATCTTTTGCATCTCTCTTATTTTTTTATTCTACTCTGATTCTTTGTTGCAAAGTCTTTCCAGCTGCTGTAGTGCTTGGCGTCGGTCTCCGGGCGGTTCATCTGCAGAAAGTGGCAGTAGGCTGCCCCCAGTGCATCGGTAGCGTCCATGAACTTCGGCATTTCGTCTTGCTGAATATGGAGCAGTCGCTGCAGCATTCCCGCCACCTGTTCCTTCGAAGCCTGTCCCTGTCCTGTAATGGCCATCTTGATTTTGAGCGGCGCATATTCGTGGATAGGAACGCTGTGATGAATGGCGGCTGCGATGGCTACGCCCTGTGCCCTGCCCAGCTTGAGCATCGACTGCACGTTCTTGCCGAAGAAGGGGGCTTCGATGGCCATCTCATCGGGCAGATAGCTGTCGATGATGCCGGTTACGCGGTCGAAGATCTTGCCCAGCCGGAGATAGGGATCGCTCTCCTTGTGCATGTCGATGACGCCCATCACCACCAGTTCGGCCTTGTTGCCGATGATGCGGATTACGCCATAGCCCATCACGTTGGTTCCGGGGTCAATGCCGAGAATGATCTTCTCTGTATTCGATTTCTTGATCATCGCTGATAAATCTCCTGACTTTTAAAAAATGCTGTTTTAACGGTCCATATATGGATTGTGAGCGAGCTCTTCGCCTATGCTGGTGTATTCGCCATGACCCGGGAGAACCTGGGTTTCGTCAGGCAACTGACCGAGATGGCGCAGACTGTTGATGATGCGGAACATGCTGCCTCCAGGGAAATCGGTTCTGCCGATAGAGTTGTGGAAGAGGGTGTCGCCGGTGAAGGCTACGTGCTCTGCCTCGCAATAGAAGGTGACGGAACCGCTGCTGTGGCCCGGAGTGGCGATGACCTGGAACTCGTGGTTACCGAACTTGATGACCTCTTCATCTTCGAAGAATCTGCCAATAGGCGGAAACTGGTAATCGAGTTGCATCTGATAGAAGGTTTCTGCCTGCTTGGCGAGTCCCTTCATCAGGTTTTCATCTGCTGCCGATACTTCCGGTTTCAGTCCGAACTCCTGGTAGATGGTGTTGTTGCCGAAGTTATGGTCAAGATGGCCATGGGTTACGAGCAGGTGAACGGGCTTGAGCTGGTTCTCCTTAATATATTGTGTAATAGCCGTCCGCTCTTCCGGATAGAAGGCGCCGCAATCGATGATGACGCATTCCTTGGTCTCATCGCTCACCACGTAGCAGTTTTCCTGCAACATGTTTACTTGAAATCTTTCTATATGTAACATTTCTTACTTTGAACTTTATGATTACTTTTCACTCTTCACTCTTCTAAGCCGGAACGTAAACCAGTTGCTTGTCCTGGCTGAACCATTCTTCATCGAAGAAAGTGCTGAGCGGAGTGATTTCTGAAATCTTGAAGTATTGCTTCAGTTCTTCTTTCAGATTGCCGCCCTTCAGACACAGAAGTCCGTTAGGCAGAGCGTTTTGTCCCTTCTGCTTAAAGTTTTTCTTAATAATCTTCATCAGGTCAGGAAGCTGCATTACCGCGCGGCTTACCACGAAATCGTACTTGCCTTTTTCGTCCTCTCCGCGCAGGTGTTCAGCCTTGAGATTCTGCAGATTGATGGCCGTAGCCACCTCGTTGCAGACTCTTATTTTCTTGCCCGTTCCATCTATCAGCTTGAACTTGCATTCAGGGAAGATGATAGCGAGCGGAATGCCCGGAAAACCTCCGCCGCAGCCGAAATCGAGAATCTCCGTGCCCGGACGGAAATGGATGGCTTTGGCTATAGCCAGAGAATGGAGCACGTGGTGCTCGTACAGATTATCGATGTCCTTGCGGCTGATGACATTGATTTTGCTGTTCCAGTCGCGGTATAATGCATCGAGTGCCTCGAACTGCTTTTTCTGCTCTTCCGTGAGGTTCGGGAAGTATTTCTCTATTATTTCTATCATATAATTATATGTATTCTTCTTTATTTCTACTGATTTTTCTGCAAAGGTAGTGTAAAAAATCGGAAAACACGTAATAAAAACATCAAAATCTGTCAGATTATGCTCTTATATTAAGTTTTTTGCGTAACTTTGCACCCGTTTTCAATATAATTTAAGCAAAAATAGATAAAAACAGACAAGGAAATATGATAAAAGCAGCACTCTTCGATCTGGATGGCGTGGTTTTCGACACAGAATCACAGTACTCCATCTTCTGGGGAATGATAGGCAGGGAGTATCATCCGGAAATGCCCGATTTCGAATATCGCATCAAAGGACAGACTCTGGTTCAGATTTACGACAAGTATTTCACCGATGAAGCCGTCTTCGCCCACATCGAAGGTTTTACAGGCGCAAAGGAGGAACAGGCTAAGATTACAGCCCGACTGGATGAGTTTGAAAAGAACATGCAGTATGAATATATTGCAGGGTTCGAAGACTTCATCAGAGACTTGAAGCAGCATGGCGTAAAATGCGCTGTGGTAACGAGCAGCAACATTCAGAAGATGCTGAATGTTTATGAACGTCACCCGGAATTCAAGGCTTATTTCGACCGCGTGCTGACCAGCGAGGATTTCGCCGAGAGCAAGCCTCATCCAGACTGCTATCTGAAAGGTGCAGCCTATTTCGGTGTGGAACCGGAGGACTGTGTAGGGCTGGAAGACAGCTTTAACGGACTGAAGGCGGTGAGAGCTTCAGGAGCCTTCACCCTAGGTCTTGCCACAACGAACAGCAGAGAAGCCATCCAGCCGCTATCCGACTATGTGATAGATGATTACAGAGGCTTCAGCTTTGCTGACTTGCAGCGTATCGTGGAGAATGCGAAATAGATTCAACGCAGAACAATAAATAAAACAAAATAAAAAATGGGATATTTATCTACTGACAAGAAGAAAATTACCACCAAGACCTTCGCAGAAATGAAGAAGGCTGGCGAGAAAGTAACCATGCTGACAGCATACGACTTTACAACAGCCGGAATTATAGATGCTGCAGGAATTGACTCTATATTAATAGGTGATTCGGCCAGCAATGTGATGGCAGGAAATGCAGACACATTGCCGATTACCGTAGACCAGATGATTTATCACGCCCGCAGCGTGGCACGTGCCTGCCAGCATGCTTTCGTGGTTTGCGACATGCCTTTCGGCAGCTATCAGATCAGCAAGGAAGAGGCGCTGCGCAATGCTTGCCGCATGATGAAGGAAACGGGTGTAGACGCTCTGAAACTGGAAGGCGGCGTAGAAATCTGCGAAACTGTTAAGGCGCTGGTTAATGCAGGTATTCCTGTTCATGGTCATCTCGGACTTACCCCGCAGAGCGTGAATAAGTTTGGCGGTTATGGTATTCGTGCCAAGGAAGAGGCTGAGGCACAGAAACTTATCAGCGACGCCATTGCGCTGGACGAAGCAGGCTGCTTTGCCATCGTGCTGGAGAAGGTTCCTGCTAAGCTCGCTGCTGAAGTAAGCAAGAAGGTGAAGGCTGTAACGATTGGAATCGGTGCAGGTAACGGCTGTGACGGACAGGTCCTGGTTTATGCTGATGCACTCGGAATGACACAGGGTTTCAAGCCTAAGTTCCTGCGCCACTTTGCTCAGGTAGGCGAGGAAATGACCAAGGGTGTGAAGGCTTATATTGATGCGGTGAAGACCGTAGATTATCCTAGCGCTGAAGAGAGTTACTAACATTAACTCTCTTTTTTGCGAAGTGTAAGAGAGTATAAATACGATAGATTCATAAAGAGTTTAGAATAATGGATACACAAAATACACCAGTACATATCAAACTGTGGCACAAGGACTTCTGGCGATTATGCTTTGCCAACCTCTTGCTGATGTCGAGTGTGTACATGCTCGTTTTTGCTATTCCTTATTTCCTGATTCAGGATAAGTATCAGATGTGGCAGATAGGGTGTGTGCTTCTTGCATACGGCTTTGGACTTTTCCTGTTTGGCGGCTTCTGCTCTTATCTGGTGCAGCGCTACCGCAGGAATATGGTCTGTCAGCTTTCAATTTTAGGTGTAGTTGTTTGCCTTTCGGTTCTTTACTATCTGGATACGTTCTGGAACATCAGGTTTTCTTTTGAGATTCTCCTGGCGGTCCGTTTCCTGTTGGGAGCATTTCTGGGGCTGGCTCAGATGTCGCTTGCCAGTACGCTGGTTATTGATTCCTGCGAGTCGTTCCAGCGCACCGAGGCTAATTATATTACCTCCTGGTTTGCCCGTTTTTCGATAGCCGTGGGACCCTTGGTGGCATGTTTTGTTTACAACTATTTCGGCATGGGCTATGTTTTCCCTACGGCTTCGTTGCTGGCTTTGGGAGCCTTCGTGCTGGTTTCTCGTGCCAAGTTTCCTTTTAAGGCACCTGCCGAAGGAATCAAGGCTTTCAGCCTCGACCGCTTCTATCTGCCACAGGGAACTCCGCTTTTTGTCAATATCATCCTGATTACTTTTTCTGCGGGATTATACTTTTCTGTGCCTCATCCTACTGGCATCTTTCTGATGATTTTCGGAGGATTGGTCTTGGCGTTCCTGGCAGAAAAGTTTGTCTTTGCTGATGCAGATCTGAAAAGCCAGATAATAGTAGGCCTGGTACTACTGGGAGCAGCTCAGCTGATTTCGTTCGCAAGTCAGGAGTTTGCCGTAGAAATCTTGGTTCCAGCCTTGTTGGGTTTCAGCTTGGGAATTATCGGAAGCCGTTTTCTGCTCTTCTATATCAAGCTTGCCAAACATTGCCAGCGCGGCACGAGCGTGAATTCGTTCTTCCTGGCTTGGGAATTGGGATTGAGCTTGGGACTCGGTCTCGGATTCCTGTTCCATAATATTCCGGCGAGAGCGCATTTTGACGTAGATCATCCTGTATATAATATGGTTGGATCAGGGATGTTGCACTATGCACTTCTTGCAACAATCGTATCGTTACTGGTGTACAATTTCTTGGTTCATCCATGGTACATGAAGCATAAAAACAGATAAAATATTTGAAATCTCGTTTGTTTCATAAAAGCTATTCTTTAAAAGAACCTAAAAATAGCTTTTATGAAACATTTTTAATATTATTTAGATAGCTTTTTTCGCTTTTGTGGCTTAATTTGAGTACTTTTGCGTTCAGTTTTGGAAATATATTGTTTGAATTAAGAAATTAAACGTAAAAATATAGAATTATGGCAGAAGCTATTGATATCCGCGAATTGAATATCCGGATAGAACAACAAAGTCAGTTTGTTACCAATCTGGTAATGGGCATGAATAAGGTTATCGTAGGTCAGAAACACCTCGTAGATTGCCTTCTTATCGGTCTTCTCTCTGATGGTCATATCCTGCTTGAGGGTGTGCCTGGACTGGCGAAGACACTTGCAATCAAGACATTGTCACAGCTTATCAGCTCCGACTATAGCCGCATTCAGTTTACTCCTGATCTGTTGCCTGCCGATGTGGTGGGAACTCAGATTTATTCACAGAAAGATGAGGCTTTCCATGTAAAGCGCGGTCCTGTCTTCGCCAATTTCGTTTTGGCAGATGAGATTAACCGTGCCCCAGCCAAGGTGCAGAGTGCGCTGCTCGAGGCAATGCAGGAACACCAGGTTACCATTGGTGATGAAACCTTCAAACTGCCTAGTCCGTTCCTGGTAATGGCTACACAGAACCCTATCGAACAGGAAGGAACCTATCAGTTGCCTGAAGCACAGGTAGACCGTTTCCTGCTGAAGGTAATCATCGATTATCCTACACTGGAAGAGGAGAAGCTCATCATCCGCGAGAATATCCAGGGCGGACTTCCTGAGGTTACTCCTGTAACATCAGCTGAGGAGATTCTGAAGGCTCGCAAGATTGTAAACGAGGTTTATCTCGATGAGAAGATTGAGCAGTATATTGCCGATATCGTCTTTGCTTCACGTTATCCTGAGCGCTACGGACTGGGCGAACTGAAAGATATGATTACCTTCGGCGGCAGTCCTCGTGCCAGCATCTCTCTTGCCAAGGCAGCCAGAGCCTATGCGTTTATCAAGCATCGCGGCTATGTGATTCCTGAAGATGTAAGAGCTGTGGCTCATGACGTAATGCGCCATCGTATCGGCCTTTCTTACGAGGCTGAGGCAAGCAATGTGACAAGTGAGGAAATCGTAAGCCGCATCATTAATAAGGTGGAAGTGCCTTGATGGTTAACAGTTTATAGTTAACAGTTAATAGTTTATAGTTAATAGTTTAGGATTTTGGATACACAAGATATCTTAAAAAAGGTTCGGAAGATAGAAATCAAGACTCGCGGACTGAGTCAGAACATCTTCGCTGGTCAGTATCATTCTGCCTTCAAGGGTAGGGGAATGGCCTTTGCCGAGGTGCGCGAATATCAGTATGGCGATGATGTGAGAGACATCGACTGGAACGTGACCGCCCGCTTTCATAAGCCTTACGTCAAGGTGTTTGAAGAGGAAAGGGAACTTACCGTGATGCTGCTCGTAGACGTCAGCGGGTCGCTCGATTTCGGTACGATGAAGCAGATGAAGCGCGATCTGGCTACTGAGATTGCTGCCACACTCGCCTTCAGTGCCATTCAGAACAATGACAAGATAGGTGTCATCTTCTTCTCTGACCGTATCGAGAAGTACATTCCGCCTAAGAAAGGAAGAAAGCATATTCTCTATATCATCAGGGAAATGCTCAACTTCCAGCCGCAAAGCCAGCGTACCGACATCGGCTGCGCCCTGGAATATTTCACCCGCGTGATGAAACGCCACTGCACGGCTTTCGTAATCAGCGACTTCTACGATCATAAGGATTTCCAGCATCAGCTGCAGATTGCCAACCAGAAACATGATGTAGTAGCCATCCAGGTTTACGACCCGCGTGCCAAGGTGCTGCCTGATGTAGGACTGCTCAAGGTGATGGATGCAGAAACCGGACACGAAATGTATATTGATACAAGTTCGAAGAAACTGCGAATGGCTCATACCCAGCAATGGCTGATGCAGCAGGAGAATCTGAAAACCGACTTTGCCAAAAGCAAGGTCGACTGGACTTCGATTGCCACTAACGAGGACTTCTCGAAGGCGCTCCTGATGCTTTTCAAGCAGAGGGGCTGATAAACCGAAAGCTCAAAGTAAAGAAACTATGTTTAAAGTAAAGAATATCATATTGTCGCTCGCTCTCCTGGGATGCTCAGGCTTAGCTCAAGCCCAGCAGGTAGAGCAACGCATCGACTCGCTCCAGATACTGATAGGACAGCAGACCGTGCTGCATCTGAAGGCTTCGGTAAAGCAGGGCGATAAGGTGCAACTGCCATCTTTCAAGCCGCAGCAGCAAATTACGCCGGGAGTGGAAGTGGTAGAGCAGAGTAAGGGCGACACTTCGCACATAGGCGACGACCGAATGGTGGTGAGTCGCGACTATACGCTGACTTCATTTGATGAAAAGGTGTACGTGATTCCTGCGCTCAATGTGAAGGTAAACGGCAAGAACTGTCATGGCAACCAGCTTGCGCTGAAGGTGCTCACCGTGCCTGTAGATACGGTTCATCCCAACCAGTTCTATCCGCCCAAGGATGTTCAGGATAATCCTTTCTCCTGGAGCGAATGGAGCGCGCTGTTCTGGTTGAGCCTATTGCTGTTAATCCTCTGTGGCGCATGGCTTTATCTGCGCAACAGACTGAAGAACAATAAGCCAATCATCACCCATATCCGCATCGTAAAACGTGTTCCGGCTCATGAAAAGGCGCTGAATCAAATCAACGTCATCAAGCAGCAGCACGTTGAGAATCAGGAAACACAGAAGGCTTACTACACCCAGCTTACCAATACGCTGAGAGAATATATCGTGAGCCGTTTCGGATTCAATGCCATGGAGATGACCAGTGCCGAAATCATCGAACGTTTGCGCGAAGCAGGCGACCAGAAGATGATAGATGAACTGAAGGAACTCTTCCAGACTGCCGACCTCGTGAAGTTTGCCAAATATGAAACCCTGGTGAATGAGAATGACGCAAACCTGGTGAATGCCATCAACTTCATCGACCAGACCAAGACAGATGAGAAACCTACTGAAGAAAAGGTGGTTCCGCAGCTGACCAACGAAGAGCAGAAGACGCAATCTCAGCGCCGCCTCATCAAGTCGCTCCTCTGGATAGGAGCCATCGTAGGTCTGGCTCTGTTGGGTTACATCATTTATCAGTCAGCCATGCTGCTGATGTAAGGCAGGGTGTACTTATGAAACGTTTTGCCGGGCAAAGCGGTTTATTCCGAAACTCTTTGCCTGGCTATAAATAGAAAAATAAAGAAATGGAATTTGCAAGTAAAGGCTATTTTCTGTTGCTCCTGTTGCTGATACCTTATATATTATGGTATTTCCTCTACAGGAAGAAGAATGCGCCAACCATGCGCATGAGCGACACGAAAAAGTATCAATATGCTCCGAAGAGCCTGCGTGTGCGTCTCATCCATCTGCCAATGGTGCTGAGATGCATCTGCTTCGTGCTCATCGTCTGTGCGATGGCTCGTCCGCAGACGCATACGGCTTGGGACAACAAGACGGTAGAAGGCATTGACATTATGTTGGCGATGGACGTTTCCACCTCTATGCTTGCCGAAGATTTGAGACCGAACCGAATGGAAGCGGCTAAGGATGTGGCTACAGAATTCATCTCGGGAAGACCGAACGACAACATCGGTCTGACTATCTTTGCCGGTGAAGCTTTCACCCAGTGCCCGATGACAACCGATCATGCCAGTCTGTTGCGCCTCTTGCAGGCAACCCGTACGGATATTGCCGCCCGGGGACTGATTGACGATGGTACTGCAGTGGGAATGGGATTGACCAATGCCGTGAGCCGCCTGAAGGATTCTAAGTCAAAATCGAAGGTTGTGATTCTTCTTACCGACGGCAGTAACAACATGGGTGAAATCTCGCCAATGACCGCAGCAGAGATTGCCAAAAGCTACGGAATACGTGTTTACACCATCGGTGTAGGAACCAACAAGGTGGCTCCTTATCCAATGCCTGTGGCAGGAGGAGTACAGTACGTCAATATTCCGGTAGAGATAGATACGAAGACGCTGAGCGACATTGCGCAGACAACCGATGGTAATTTCTATCGCGCTACGAACAATAACGAGCTGAAGAAGATTTACAAGGACATTGATAAACTGGAGAAAACCAAGTTTAATGTCAAGCATTTCGCTAAGCGCTATGAAGCTTATCAGCCATTCGCCTTGGCAGCTCTCCTGGTATTGCTGGTAGAAATCCTGCTCCGCATCACCTGGTTCAGAAGAATTCCGTAATCCGGAAACTGAAATATTTTGCTGATTATCGGAGATATTCCGCTATCTTTCGGAGATATTTTACCAGTTATCGGAGATATTTTACTGATTATCGGATAATCGAATAGAAGATATAATTAGAATAGAAAATGTTAAGATTTGAAGATCCTATATTTCTCTGGCTGTTGTGGATTATACCAGTACTGATTCTGATCAGGCTGATAGGATGGAGAAGAAGAAAGGCTAAACTGAAGAAACTCGGCGATCCGGAGCTTCTGAAACAGCTCATGCCCAACATCTCTAAATATCGCCCTACAGTGAAGTTTGTGCTGATGCTCGCAGCCTTGGCGCTTCTTATCGTGATGGTAGCTCGCCCGCAGATGGGCAGCAAGATTTCTCACGATAAGCGACATGGTATTGAAACCATCATCTGCCTCGATATTTCAAATTCCATGCTCTGTCAAGACGTGGTTCCATCCCGTTTGGACAAGAGTAAGATGCTTGTCGAAAATCTGGTCGACAACTTTAACAACGACAAGATTGGACTCATCGTCTTTGCAGGCGATGCTTTCGTGCAGTTGCCAATCACCACCGATTATGTTTCGGCAAAGATGTTTCTCCAGAACATAACCCCTGGTCTTATCCAGACCCAGGGAACCAATATCGGAGCAGCCATTGATTTGGCTTCCAAGAGTTTCACCCAGCAGGAGAATGTGGGCAGAGCCATCATCGTAATTACTGATGGCGAAAACCATGAGCCTGGCGCACAGGAAGCAGCGACTGCTGCCAACAAGAAAGGAATCAATGTCTTTATCCTGGGCATAGGAAACACCAAGGGAGCGCCAATCCCTATGGGCGACGGCTCTTATCTGAAGGACAATGCGGGCAACACCGTAATGACTGCACTGAATGAGCAGATGTGCAAGGAACTTGCCCAGGCAGGCAAGGGTCAGTACATTCATGTAGATAATACCAGCGATGCGGAAAGAGCATTGAATGATGATATTGCCAAATTGCAGAAAGGCGATGTGACGAGTGTGGTTTACAGCGCTTATGATGAACAGTTCCAGGCTGTAGGTATTCTCGTCATCCTGTTGCTTATCATCGAAATCTGTCTGCTTGAAGTAAAGAATCCTCTGCTCCGAAACATCAAGTTTTTTAAGAAAGACATTAAGAAGCCTTTCTGATAAACGTTTATACATTATTATATAATAAGAATGAGATATTTAAGATATATATTGGTTTTTGCCCTGATGGTGCTGGGCTTGGCGAAGGTGGGAGCGCAGAACGATCGCAACTTCATCCGCCAGGGAAACCGCGCCTATCATAAACAGAAGTGGGCTGCAGCCGAAACGCAATATCGCAAGGCTATCTCCAAGAACCAGAAGAATGCACAGGCTGTCTATAATCTGGGTTGCGCCCTGATGATGCAGCAGAAGGATTCGATGGCAATGATACAGTTTGAGAATGCTTCGAAACTGGAAACGAACAAGATGCGACGCGCCAGAAGTTACCACAATATGGGTGTGGTCATGCAGCAGCATCAGCAATATGCGCAGGCCATAGGATGTTATGAGAACGCCCTGCGCTGCAATCCGCAGGACAATGCAACCCGATATAATCTTGCCCTCTGCAAGAAACTGCTCAAAAACCAGAAGCAGAACAAGCAAAACGATAAGAATAAGAACAAAAAGGATAAAAACAAGGACAAAGACAATCAGAACAAAGATCAGAATAAAGGCAAGAACAAGAACGACAAAAACAAGAACAACCAGAATAAGAACAATCAGCAGAATCAGAACAATCAGGACAAGATGAGCAAAGATAATGCTGAACAACTCTTGAACGCTGCCATCCAGCAGGAGAAGGATACGAAGCGCAAGATGCAGAAAGCGATGAGTCAGCCTCGCAGAAAGCAATATGAGAAAAACTGGTAAAAAGTAAAATAATACAACGAGCATAATAAATTTGAACATGAAACATATAGGTTGGTTTATTATTATATGGGCAATGCTTCTGGGCTTCAGTTTGCAGCTGAAAGCCCAGCATATCAGTGTGTCGGCACCAACACACGTGGCGGCGGGCGAAAACTTCCGTGTGGCCTATACCATCAATACACGTGATGTAGAGGAATTCCGTCTGGGCGGAGTAGGAGAAGGACTTGAGGTAATCGCAGGTCCTTACACCTCATCGCAGTCCAGTTATCAGATGATCAATGGCCATACTTCCTCTTCATCGTCGGTAACCATTACCTATACGCTCTACGCAGCTAAGAACGGAACCTTTGGCATTGGTGCCTCTCATGCCATCGTAAATGGTAAGAAACTCTCTTCCCATCCGGTTAAGATTACGGTTTCTGGCCATGCTGCACGCAACAACGGTGCACCTTCCATGCACGGACAGAATGATTATAATGAACCACGCATGCGAACAGCCGGATCAAGAATATCAGGCAGCGACCTCTTCATCAAGGTGACAGCCAACAAGCGACGTGTTCACGAACAGGAACCGGTGCTCCTTACTTATAAGGTTTACACGCAGGTAGACCTTACCCAGCTGGAAGGCAAGATGCCTGACCTGAAGGGATTCCACAACCAGGAAGTTCCGCTGCCTCAGCAGAAGACTTTCCATACTGAAACCGTAAACGGCCGACCTTACCGATGCGTTACATGGAGCCAGTATGTTATGTATCCGCAGATGACGGGAAACCTCACCATTCCAGCCATTACCTTCAAGGGAATCGTAGTTCAGCAGAACAGAAATGTTGACCCGATGGAAGCTTTCTTCAATGGTGGCTCCGGCTATGTTGAAGTAAAGAAAGATATTATAGCTCCTAGTGTGAAAATTCAGGTTGATCCATTGCCTCAGCGCCCTGCCAACTTCTCGGGCGGTGTGGGTAAATTCAATATTACTGCTTCCATCGACAAGAAGGAAGTAAAGGCTGGTGAACCAATCACCATCCGTGTAGTGATAGGAGGAATCGGAAACCTGAAGCTGCTCAAGCAGCCTGTCATTACCTTCCCTAAGGATTTTGACAAGTACGATGCGAAGGTGACAGACAAGACCCGCCTTACAGCCAATGGCGTAGAAGGCAATATGATTTATGACTTCCTGGCTGTGCCTCGTAATCAGGGAAATTATACCATTCCTGCGGTAGAATTCACCTATTATGATACTTCGGCTAACAAGTACAAGACGATCAAGACCCAGCCGTTTACGCTGAACGTGGAGAAGGGCGATGGAACTTCAGATAATGAAACATCAGATTTCAGCAACAAGGATAAGGACATTCATGCGCTGAAACTGGGCAAGTCTAAGCTCCATGATATTGACGATATGTTCTACGGAAGCTTCGGCTACTGGACCAGTCTGCTGGTTCCATTGGCAGCCTTCTTTGCCCTGCTCATAGTCTTCCGCCGCCGTGCTCTCGAGAATGCCGACCTTGTAAAGGTCCGTTCCAACAAGGCAAACAAGATAGCAACCAAGCGCCTGAAGAAGGCTCATCTGCTGATGCTCGGTGGCAAGCAGGAAGAATTCTACGATGAAGTACTCCGTGCTTTGTGGGGCTATGTAAGCTACAAGCTCAACATGCCTGCCGAAAAGCTCTCACGTGAAAACATCCAGGCTATGCTCGAAAAACATTGTGTAGAGGAGAGAACTATCGAGAAGTTTACAACTGCGCTCGATGAATGTGAGTTTGAACGCTATGCGCCGGGCGACCCTGCCGGCAATATGAACCGTACATTCGAATCAGCAATGACTGCTATTATGGATATAGAAAATGCTATCAATGCAACGCGTAAGCAGCGTAAGAAGAGTGCAACCGGATATTCGTTCGTCATGATGATCATGGTAATGTTGGGCTGCTCGGTTTCTGCAGGCGCTGTAACCAAGAACAATGCTGATACGGAATATCAGAAAGGTAACTATCAGCAGGCCATACGCGACTATGAGGAAATATTGAACAACTATGGTGTTTCTGCCGAAGTTTACTATAACTTGGGCAATGCTTATTACCGTACAGACAATATTACCAAGGCTGTGCTCAATTATGAGCGTGCCCATCTGCTCTCGCCAGGCGATGAAGACATCAGCTTCAACCTTCAGTTTGCACGTAGCAAAACCATCGATAAGATTACTCCGGAAAGCGAGATGTTCTTCGTAACCTGGTGGAAGGCGCTGGTTAACTTTACGAGTGTTGACTGTTGGGCTAAGACAGGCATCATTGCCATCATCATGGCGCTGGTTCTGGTCTTGGTTTATCTCTTCGGTCCGCATATCGTGTTGCGCAAGATTGGTTTCTTCGGTGGAATCTTCTTCGTGGCAGTCTTCCTGCTGAGCAATCTCTTTGCTTACCAGCAGCGGCAGATGCTCATTAACCGTACGGGAGCCATCATCATCGCTCCTTCGGTCAATGTGAAGAAGACTCCAGCCAAGACGAGTGCTGACCTCTTCCTGCTGCATGAAGGAACCCGCGTTGATATTACCGATAAGGCGATGAAAGGCTGGCGTGGAATCAAGGTTGGAGACGGCAGAGAAGGCTGGATTGAAACCAAGGCAATTGAGGAAATCTGATTAAGATAAAATCTGATTAAAATAAAGAGAATGGATTTTAGTAGGATACAAGATTTTGACATGCAGCTGTTGCATGTGTTTAACGGCAGCGAGAATGTCTGGCTCGATCAGATGGCGATGGCGCTTACGTCGGGCTGGACATGGATTCCGCTTTATATCGTCCTCTTCGTTGTTGTGATAAGAAACAACGAGATGATGGGCCAGATTGCGCTCGTGGTTGGAGGAGCGGTGCTCTGCATCTTTCTGGCTGATGGACTGGTGGATGGAATCATCAAACCGCTGGCTGAAAGATGCAGACCTTCCAGCGACCCGATGTTCAAGTATACGGTCCAGGTGGTTGACAATATGCGCCTCAAGAGTTTCAGCTTCTGTTCGGCTCATGCGGCTAATACGCTTTCGTTAGCTATCTTCTTCTCGTTGCTTATCCGCAGCAAACTGGTTACGTGGACCCTGTTATTATGGTCGCTCGTAAACTGTTGGACCCGTCTTTACCTGGGTGTTCATTATCCGGTCGACATTCTTTGCGGTCTGGCTATCGGAGTTGTGGTGGGAGTTGTCGTTTATCTTATCTACATCAGGATGTATTACCGCATCTCCCCAAAGATTAAGTATATTTCCAACCAGTATACGAGTACGGGTTACGACTATGATGATGTAGATAAAATCATGACCGTAGTGATATTTACCCTTATCATGGTTGTGTTTTATGCCACCTGCCAGATGGCTCATCTTTAGTACAGAAATAAAAGTTTAAAATAGAAAGTTCACAAGTAAAATAAATAATGGATACAAAACACATTAAAATTAGTGATTATAACTATGATTTACCGGATGAGCGCATCGCAAAATTCCCTATCGCCCAGCGCGACCACAGCAAACTGCTGGTCTATAAGCACGGCGAGGTAAGCGATGATGTTTTCCATCATCTTCCCACATATCTCCCTCAAGGAGCCTTGATGATATTCAACAATACCAAGGTGATACAAGCGCGTCTGCACTTCCGCAAGGAAACAGGTGCGCTTATTGAGGTTTTCTTGATGGAGCCTGCAGAACCTACTGATTATGAACTCATGTTCCAGACCACCGGACATTGTTCCTGGCTCTGCATGATCGGTAATCTGAAGAAATGGAAAGAGGGCAGCCTGAAGCGTGATTTCGAAATCAAGGGCCACAAGCTTACGCTCAGCGCTACCATGCGACGCGGAGATGCTCTCGGTTCTGAGGCGCAGAAAATGGTTGCCAAAGGCGGAGGAACCAACTACTGGGTTGATTTTGATTGGGACAACGACAAGGTGTCTTTCGCTGAGATTCTCGAAGCAGTAGGCGAGTTGCCTATTCCTCCATATCTCAACCGCAAGACTGAGGAGAGCGACAAGACCACCTATCAGACGGTTTATTCTAAAGTCAAGGGAAGTGTGGCTGCTCCAACTGCCGGACTCCATTTTACCGATGCGGTTCTCAAGGATCTTGATGCGCATGGAATCGACCGCGAAGAAGTAACCCTGCATGTAGGAGCCGGCACATTCAAACCGGTGAAGAGTCTTGAAATCGAAGGTCATCAGATGCATACGGAATACATTGTTGTTCATCGTCGCAGCCTGGAAAAACTCATCAAGCACGAATGCCGGGTCATTGCCGTAGGAACCACCAGCGTCCGTACCATAGAGAGTCTCTATTACATGGGCGTTCATCTGCTGAAGCATCCTGAGGCAAATGAAGAAGATCTGCATGTAAACCAGTGGGATCCTTACGAGCTTTCTGAAGATGGCAATCTGGTAGATGGAATCACTCCGATGCAGGCTATCCAGGCAATCATCGATTATTTGGACCGCAACGGCTTGGAGGCTCTCCATTCCAGCACGCAGATTATCATTGCTCCTGGCTATCAGTATAAGATTGTGAAGATGCTGGTCACCAATTTCCATCAGCCTCAGAGTACGCTCCTGCTTCTGGTGAGTGCTTTCCTCAAGGGCGACTGGAAGAAGGTTTACGATTATGCTCTTTCGCATGATTTCCGTTTCCTGAGCTATGGTGATTCATCCCTGCTCATTCCGTAAAAGGAGTTAGGAAAACTATAAATTATTAATTGTAAATTATAAATTAAAATAGATGATTTCAGTAGAAGGACTGAAAGTAGAGTTTGGCGTCAAGCCTCTCTTTCATGATGTAAGTTTCGTCATCAACGACCGCGACCGCATTGCCCTGGTGGGTAAGAATGGTGCCGGAAAATCTACGATGCTCAAGATTCTCTGCGGTTTGCAGAAACCTACTGATGGCATAGTGGCTATTCCTAACGAAACCACTATCGGCTATCTGCCACAGGTGATGAAACTGCAGGACGATACGACCGTGAAAGAGGAAACCTGCAAGGCTTTCGCCCATAATACCGAGATGAAGGCGCGTCTGGACAAGATGCAGCAGGAAATGGCCGACCGCACCGACTATGAGAGCGAAAGCTATGCTCAGCTCGTAGAGAAGTTTACCCAGGAACATGAACGCTACATGATGATGGGTGGCGAAAACTATGAGGCTGAGATAGAGCGCACCTTGAGCGGTCTTGGCTTTACGCGCGATGATTTCGAGCGCCCAACCAAGGAGTTCTCTGGCGGTTGGCGAATGCGTATCGAACTTGCCAAGATTCTGTTGCAGAAGCCTGATGTACTGCTTCTCGATGAGCCTACCAACCACCTTGATATTGAAAGTATCCAGTGGTTGGAGCAGTTCCTGGCGCAGAGTGCAAAGGCTGTGGTTCTGGTGAGCCACGACCGTGCTTTCATCAACAATGTAACTAACCGTACCCTCGAAATTACTTGCGGAAGGGTAGAAGACTATAAGGTGAAATACGATGAGTATGTGGTGTTGCGTGCCGAACGCCGCGAGCAGCAGCTCCGTGCTTACGAAAACCAGCAGAAGGAAATTGCCGACATCAAGGATTTCATCGAGCGGTTCCGCTACAAGCCTACCAAGGCGGTTCAGGTGCAGAGCAGAATCAAGCAGCTCGAGAAAATCGTGCCTATCGAGGTGGATGAGGTTGACAACAAGCAGATGCACCTCAAATTCCCTCCTTGTCTCAGGAGTGGCGATTATCCTATCATCTGTGATGAGGTGCGCAAAGATTACGGTGCACACACCGTCTTCGACCATGTTACCTTTACCATCAAGCGTGGCGAGAAGGTGGCTTTCGTGGGTAAGAACGGCGAGGGTAAGTCTACCCTGGTAAAATGTATCATGGGTGAGATTCCTTTCACCGGAACTCTCAAGATTGGTCATAATGTGCAGATTGGTTATTTCGCCCAGAATCAGGCGCAGCTCTTGGATGAGAATCTAACTATCTTCCAGACAATCGACAATGTGGCAACAGGCGAAATGCGTCTGAAGGTGAACGATCTCCTGGGCGCCTTCATGTTTGGCGGCGAGACTTCCGAGAAGTTTGTCAAGGTTCTGAGTGGAGGCGAACGCAGCCGACTGGCTATGATCAAGCTCCTGCTCGAACCGGTGAATCTCCTCATTCTCGATGAGCCTACCAATCACCTCGACATGCAGTCGAAGGATGTGCTGAAAGAAGCCATCAAGGCTTTCGATGGAACAGCCATCATCGTGAGCCACGACCGTGAATTCCTCGATGGTCTGGTTGATAAGGTCTATGAGTTTGGTGGCGGCAAGGTTCGTGAGCATCTCGGTGGTATTTACGATTATCTCCGTGCCCATAATGCCGAGAACATCAATCAGGCTCTTGCCAACCAGAGTATGGCTTCTGCCGGTTCGCCTTCTGCCAATACTTCCGGCTCTTCTGTCGCATCAGGTTCTACAGCCGACAGTCTTGCCTCTGCCACATCCGGCAAGCAGAGCTACGCTGAACATAAGGAACAGCAGAAGAAGATCCGTAAGGCTGAGAAAGCCGTGAAGGAATGTGAGGCTAAGATAGAGAAACTGGAAGCTAGAAAGAAGGAGATTGATGAACTTCTGATGAAACCGGAAAATGCAACCAACATGGAACTCGTGACCGAATACACCGAACTCATGAAGAGCCTCGATGAGGAGAACGAGCGCTGGATGCTCCTTTCGGAAGAACTGGAAGAAGTTTCGAAATAATAGTAACATTAATATAAAATAAAGAGAAGAAAATGAAAATGAAAATGATCTTACCGATGATGCTGATTGCAGCTTTGCCATTAGGCGCTGATGCTCAGAATAAATCGGGTCTTGTCATGAGCAATCTCGACCAGACAGTGAAGCCAGCAGACAGTTTCTATCAGTTTGCTACAGGTGGATGGCAGAAGAACAATCCTCTTCCTGCCGCTTACAGCCGTTATGGCAGTTTTGACCAGCTGGCTGAGAACAACAACAAGCGCATCAACACCATTCTTTCTGAACTCCAGAAGAAGACTTACAAGGCTGGAACCATTGAGCAGAAATTGTCTGATTTCTACAAACTCTCTATGGATGTTGACAGCCGCAACAAGGCTGGAATCGCTCCAGTAAAGCCTCTGATGGATGAGATAGAAGCTGCCAAGACCAAGGACGAGCTTCAGAAGCTTCAGGTTAAGTATGCATGGATGGGGCTCGGCTTGAGCTATGGCGCAGGTTTCGCTGCCGATGAGAAGAACGTAACCATGAACATCTACAACCTGATGCAGGGCGGTCTTACTCTCGGTGCCAAGGATTATTACCTCAACAACGATGCTGCAACCGTAGCTATCCGTGAGGCTTATAAGTCTTACCTCAGCAAGATGTTCCAGCTCTATGGTTTCTCTGCTGATGAAGCTGCCAAGAAGGCTTCTGCCGTATTCCTTCACGAAACAACGCTCGCTACTTTCTCTAAGAGCCGTACCGAACTTCGTGATCCTCAGGCCAACTACAACAAGATGACCTTGGCAGAATTCAAGGAGAATTATCCTAACATTCCTCTCGAGGCACTTGCCAACGCCGAGGGAATCAAGAGCGAATATCTCAAGGAGATGATCGTAGGTCAGCCTGCTTTCTTTGCCGGTTATGACAAGGTGGCAGCTGCAGAATGTGCAGGCACATTGAAGGCTTTGATGGAGTGGGACATCATCTGTAGTTCTGCTTCTTACCTCAGCGATGAGATTCGCGAAGCCCGTTTCGAATTCTTCGGCAAGACTATGAGTGGCCGTAAGGAAGATTATCCTCTTTGGAAGCGCGCTACTACTCAGGTAGAGGCTCAGTTAGGCGAGGCGCTCGGTAGCATCTACTGTAAGCGCTATTTCCCAGAAAGCTCTAAGAAGATGATGGAGACACTCGTGAAGAATCTTCAGATCAGCCTCGGTCAGCGTATCGATGCTCAGACCTGGATGAGCGATGCTACAAAGAAAGCTGCCCACAACAAACTCGACAAGTTCTATGTAAAGATTGGTTATCCTAACAAGTGGACTGATTTCAGCAAGCTCAGCATCGACCCATCTAAGAGCTATTATGAGAACGTAATGGCTTGCCGCAAGTTTGCCAACGATAAGGAGATTGCAGAGAAGGCAGGAAAGCCAGTAGATAGGGATGAGTGGTTCATGACTCCTCAGACCGTGAACGCTTACTACAATCCTACTACCAATGAGATCTGCTTCCCAGCTGGTATTCTCCAGTATCCTTTCTTCGATCCTAAGGCTGATGCTGCATTCAACTATGGTGCTATCGGCGTAGTAATCGGTCATGAGATGACTCACGGATTCGATGATCAGGGTCGTCAGTATGATGCTAGCGGTAATCTGAAGGACTGGTGGACAGCTGAAGATGCAGAAGGTTTCAACAAGCGTGCTGATATGTATGCTGATTTCTTCAGTAACATCAAGGTATTGCCTGATCTGAATGCCAACGGCCGTTTCACCCTCGGCGAGAACCTTGCCGACCATGGTGGTTTGATGGTTTCATACAATGCCTTCAAGAATGCTACTGCTAAGAAGCCATTGAAGAACAAGGATGGTTTCACTCCTGACCAGCGTTTCTTCCTCGCCTATGCAGGTGTTTGGGGACAGAACATTACTGATAAGGAAATCCGCAACCGCGTAAAGAATGATCCTCATTCTCTCGGCAAATGGCGTGTTGATGGTGCGCTTCCTCACATCGATGCATGGTATGAGGCATTTGGTGTAAAGCAGGGCGACAAGCTGTTCATTCCTAAGAACCAGCGCCTGGAGCTTTGGTAATTCTCGGAAGGAAGTTTTTCCGAATAGAGTTTTTCGGGAATGGTTTTTCCGAATAGATAGAAAAAATAAAGTCCTGATGTTTCGTTTGTTTGAAACATCAGGACTTTTTGTTTTATGCTTGAAATATTTTTTGATAAGAAAACAATAGAATAAGGGTTATTGCTTCTTCTCCAGTTCCTGAAGATTTTCCATCTTCTTCGATTCCAGGAATTCGTAAATGCCGCAGAGATGTTCGCGGACGCGACCATGACCGAACTCATAAACCTTGCTGACAAGACCATCGAGGAAATCACGGTCGTGACTAACCACGATAAGCGTTCCGTCGAAATCGAGCAAGGCCTGTTTCAGCACATCCTTGGTCTTCAGGTCGAGGTGGTTGGTAGGCTCATCGAGAAGCAGTACGTCTGGCGATTTCACGAGTAGCATTTCTCACACCGGCGATGATCTTGAGCAATGTACTCTTTCCTGCGCCATTCTTTCCCATCAGGGCTATACGGTTCTTCTCGTTGATCTGGAAGGAAATGTCTTTGAATAGGGTGGTGCCGCCAAATTCTACGGTCAATCCATCAACTGCAATCATATTATTTTCTTCTTGTTCAAATTTTTGTTTCTTTAAGCAACTCCCCAGAATGCCCCGTTCCTGCCGTTGTCGGGGTCTTCATTGATGACCAGCGCCTGCCATCATTTATGACCCGTGCTGGTCTTAAGAGAAGACCTGAGCAAGGCACAAATGGCTGTTCTTTCGATTGCCGGTGCAAAGATACAACATTTTTGGGCAGAATGCAAGCTTTTACCCTGACTTTCTTTCGGAGAAGTAGTGTAAGTGATTGATTGATAATGATTTCTATTGGCTTTTTAGCTGAACTTTGTTGCAGAACAATCTAATGGTGAGGTGTAAGGATAAAAGGCCAGCGTGTCATTAAGGGTCAGTGTCATTAAGGGTCATTTAGAAAAATGAAAGTGTCATTTTGAGCTATAGTATATATAAATATTTATTTATATATACTATAGGGGAATTTTCTCCCCCGAAAATGACCCTTAATGACCTTGACCCTTAATGACACCCTAGATGAACTTGTGAGTTTTACCTGATATAGGTTGTGTGTATTCCTGAATGTATTGGCTATTAGTATATTATGTGCGTTTTATTATATTTCTACTCTAACGTTCTGTGTATAATAATTATCTACATATTAAGTCACTTAAGTTAGCTTTTGTACTGTTCAATTCTGCATTTTTATCCTTGATTTATTTTGCTTTTGTAAAAAATATATCATCTCAGAGGCTGTTTTTATGTCCGAGGAGGGGCATTTTCAGCCTTTGTAGAGGGGGAAAAACACCTTTCTAACCCTCATATTTTGCATTTTTCTTCGAAAAACTCACTAAAAAGCACTGATTTTTGCCTCTTTTGGTTTCTGTTTTGTGTAGGTAAGGATAATTTACATTACTCAGACTGATTGCGCTTCTTGCTCCGTTTCTTTAAGCGGATTAAATATCCCTAATAGTTTGCTGTACAGCGGTGAATTGCAACTCCGCCTGAACTTAATGAGAATAATTTCCGGAACAGATGAAATATAGGTAAACTGCCAAAACAAAGATTTTATCTTTACAAAACAATTCAGAATTGCCCCTAATTAACTCAATCTTAAAATCACGATTTTTCCCTATATTTCATCACTTATTTCCAATTTTTACATGAATATGGAGCATTTTTAAACAAAAAAGACCTTGATTGCAGAACGCAACCAAGGTCTTCGGAGATGATATATTTAACCTATTGAAATCTCGCTAGATTAGATTTGCTCGCTCCAGTCCTCCTGGCTCTTACGAACGTAAGTCTGGTAACGGAGCTTAGCCATCTTCTCTGCCTGAGAGAAGAGCTCATCAGCCTCCTTAGGGAATGCCTTCTGTACAGAGAGGTAACGAACCTCACCGAGCAGGAAGTCGCGGAAGTTCTCCCAGTTAGGAGCCTTAGAGTCGAGTGTGAATGGGTTCTTACCCTCTTCAGCCAACAGTGGGTTGTAACGCCACAAGTGCCAGTAACCGCACTCAACAGCCAACTCTTCCTCGTGCTGTGAACGACCCATACCGCCCTTGCGCTTCAAACCGTGGTTGATACATGGTGCGTAAGCGATGATGAGTGATGGACCTGGATAAGCCTCAGCCTCGCGGATAGCCTTCAATGTCTGGGCATTGTCAGCACCCATAGCTACCTGAGCTACGTAGATGTAACCGTATGTAGTCTGCATCAAACCGAGATCCTTCTTACGGATACGCTTACCCTGAGCAGCGAACTGTGCGATAGCACCGAGTGGAGTAGACTTAGATGACTGACCACCAGTGTTAGAGTAAACCTCAGTATCGAGTACCAAGATGTTAACATCCTCACCAGAAGCCAATACGTGGTCGAGACCACCGTAACCGATATCATAAGAAGCACCGTCACCACCGATGATCCACTGTGAACGCTTAACGAGGTAGTGATCCAAAGTCTTGAGCTCCTTGCAGATAGGGCAACCCTTCTCAGCGCCGGCAGCGATGAGAGGCTTCAACTCTGCAGCAGCCTCCTTAGAACCCTCAGAATCGTTCATGTTAGCCATCCACTTGTCAGCAGCAGCTACGAACTCAGCAGGAACATGCTCCTGAGCCTTAGCCTCCTCGAGCAAGTGAGCGATGCGCTCCTTCATCTTCTTGTTACCCATTACCATACCGAGACCGAACTCGCAGAAGTCCTCGAACAATGAGTTGTCGAATGCAGGACCCTGACCCTTAGCGTTCTTTGTATATGGAGTAGATGGGATAGAAGCTGAGTAGATAGAAGAACAACCAGTAGCGTTAGCAATCATCTGACGGTCACCGAAGAGCTGAGAAATCAACTTAACGTATGGAGTCTCACCACAACCAGAGCAAGCACCAGAGAACTCGAACAATGGCTGAGCGAACTGAGAGTTCTTAGGGCTCTGCTTGATGTCAACGAGATCCTGCTTAGAAGCTACCTTGTGTACGAGATACTCCCAGTTAGCTGCTTCCTTGACCATATCCTCTGCGTCTACGTTGAATGGAACCATTGTCAACGCCTTCTCACCCTTCTTACCTGGGCAGACGTCAGCACAGTTACCACAACCCAGACAGTCGAGTACTGAAATCTCGACGCGGAAGTGCATTCCAGCCAAAGCCTTAGGTGCCTTAACATCCTGAGTCTTGAGACCCTCGATGCCTGCGAGCTCCTCGTCGGTCAATACGAATGGACGGATAGCTGCGTGAGGACAAACGAATGAACACTTGTTACACTGGATACAGTTCTCTACGTTCCATACTGGTACGAATGCCTCAACACCACGCTTCTCGAATGCTGCAGTACCGTTCTGCCATGTACCGTCAACTGTGTTGTGCTTAACGAAGTCAGAAACCTTCAAGAGGTCACCTGCCTGGCCGTTGATAGGACGAACGAGCTCCTTAACGAATGCTGGAGCGTTATCCTCCTTAGCCTCATCGTCAGCGAGGTTAGCCCAAGCTGGATCTACTGTCAACTGCTTGTACTCACCACCACGGTCTACAGCGCCGAAGTTCTTGTCAACAACGTCCTGACCCTTCTTAGAGTAAGACTTAACGATGAATGCCTTCATCTGCTCTACAGCGAGATCCAAAGGAATAACCTCTGTAATACGGAAGAATGCAGACTGGAGAATGGTGTTGGTACGGTTACCGAGACCAATCTCCTGAGCAATCTTAGTTGCGTTAATATAGTAAACAGTGATGTTGTTCTGAGCGAAGTAACGCTTTACCTTGTTAGGGATGAAGTTAACCAACTCCTCACCATCAAAGATAGTGTTCAACAGGAAGAAACCGTTCTTACGCAAACCACGAGTTACATCGTACATGTGGAGGTAAGCCTGTACGTGGCAAGCTACGAAGTTAGGAGTATTTACCTGATAAGCACTGTGGATAGGGCTGTCGCCGAAACGCAAGTGAGAGCAGGTGAAACCACCAGACTTCTTAGAGTCGTAAGAGAAGTATGCCTGGCAATACTTGTTAGTATTGTTACCGATAATCTGAACTGAGTTCTTGTTAGCACCAACAGTACCGTCAGCACCCAAACCGTAGAACTTAGCCTCGAACAAGTCGTCGCCACCCATTGGGATTTCCTCCTCTTCTGGGAGAGAAGTGAATGTAACGTCATCAACGATACCTACAGTGAAGTGGTTCTTTGGCTGTGGCAACTCGAGGTTCTTGAATACAGCAACAATCTTAGCTGGAGTTGTATCAGAAGAACCGAGACCGTAGCGACCGCCAACGATCAATGGCTTGCGCTCGTCATCGTAGAGAGCTGACTTAACGTCGAGGTACAATGGCTCACCCTCTGCACCTGGCTCCTTAGTACGGTCGAGAACAGCGATGCGCTTAACAGTAGCTGGGATAGTCTTCTTCAAGAAGTCAACAGAGAATGGACGGAAGAGGTGAACTGCAACCATACCAACCTTCTTGCCCTGCTTGTTCAAGTAGTCGATAGCCTCGCGAGCTGGCTCTGTAGCAGAACCCATCAGGATGATGATGTTCTCAGCATCCTCAGCACCATAGTAGTTGAAGAGGTGATACTCACGACCAGTAATCTTAGTCATCTCCTGGCAGTACTTCTCTACTACCTCAGGGATTGCATCGTAGTAAGTGTTACAAGCCTCACGGTGAGTAAAGAATGTCTCTGGGTTCTCAGCAGTACCGCGAGTAACAGGACGCTCAGGAGTCAAAGCACGGTTACGGAAGTCCTCGATGAACTCTTTCTTAACCAATGGACGGATGTCTTCCATATCCATCTCCTCGATCTTGTGGTACTCGTGAGAAGTACGGAAACCGTCGAAGAAGTTAATGAAAGGAACCTTTGTCTCCAATGTAGCCAAGTGAGGAACTGCAGAGAGGTCCATAACCTCCTGAACAGAACCTGAGCAGAACATAGCGAAACCTGTCTGGCGGCAAGCCATTACGTCCTGGTGGTCACCGAAGATACAAAGTGAGTGAGAAGCCAATGTACGAGCTGATACGTTGAACACGCAAGGGAGCAACTCACCAGCAATCTTGTACATGTTAGGAATCATCAGCAACAAACCCTGAGAAGCAGTGTAAGTTGAAGTCAAGGCACCAGCCTGGAGAGAACCGTGAACTGCACCGGCAGCACCAGCCTCTGATTCCATTTCCTGGATAGAAACTCGCTGACCGAAAAGGTTCTTACGACCTTTGGCAGCCCATTCATCTACATGCTCCGCCATTGGTGATGATGGAGTAATAGGGTAGATAGCAGCAACCTCAGTAAACATGTAGCTTACGTGTGCGGCAGCTGTGTTACCATCACAAGTGATAAATTTTTTCTCTTTAGCCATTTTACTTTTAGATAAAATATTAAAAATGTTTTGTATTTAATTCATTCTTATTCTAATGTTCTTATTCTAATGTTGAGTGTTGAATGTTGAGTGTTGAGTTAGGCTTGCGCCCTTATGTGTCTTCATGCTGATGCCGTTAGGCAATTCAACATTCAACACTCCACATTCAACATTCCCTAATATAGGAAACCCAGAAGCCATAACGGAATTCTGTTATCCTTGCCTACCTCGGTATTGTATCGGGCGTAGATGATGTCGGGATTGTTGCGCACCTTGTTTGGAGATTGCGCATCGCAGATTCTGAACTTCTTCTTACCATCTACAATGAAGTAGTGGTCCTTGCCGGTCTGGCTTACCTTGTGGTCTTTCCAGACCGAGTTGACGAAGAATGTTTCCATCACCTCCTGCTTGTCTATCTTGATAGGATAGATGGCGTACATCAGGTTGGAGTTGTGCATCATCACCTTGGATGGTTTCTTTGGAAACTCCTGCCCGGTAGGGTAAATCATGTTGATGAGTCGCGCATCAGCAAGATACTTGATGTAGTTCATTACCGTAGCTCTGCTGGTGTTGATCTCTTCGGCAAGCTGGCTCACGTTGGGAGCCTTGGCACCTTCTACAGCTAGCTGATAGAAGAGCCGCTTGATCTTGGTGAGATATTTCAGTTCGATTTGCTTGATGAGGAGGATGTCTACCTCGGTCATCATGTTCATTGTCTTTAGTAGATTCTCTGTGAAGTTGCGATTCTCCAGGAAGAATGGATAGAATCCATGGTGCAAGTAGTCCTGGAAGTATTTCATCGGGCTCACCTTAGGCAGTATCTGCTTGATGATGAGCTCGTGATTGCGCAAGATTTCATCGAGTGTATATGGCTTGAAACTGTTGCCAGTCTGCAGGTTGATAAACTCTCTGAAAGAGAAGCCTCGCAAATTATAGCTTTTCACGATTCCATTGAGCTCAGGATTCTCTTCCTTCAGTCTCATCACGCTGGAACCTGTGAACACGATTCTTAACTCTGGATAGAGGTCGTAGCATTTGCGCAGCTCCTTGCTCCAGTCCGACTGCTTGAAGACCTGGTCGATGAGAAGGGTTCTGCCGCCGTGGCGAACAAAGTCACCTGCAAAATCTGCGATTCCTCTGCTTTGAAAATAGAAATTGTTCATATTCACATACAGACACTTGCGGTCAGTAGGGCCAAAGTGCTCCTTGGCATATTGAAGGAGGAATGTAGACTTTCCTACACCGCGTGTTCCCTTTATGCCAATCAAACGGTCGCTCCAGTCGATTTCGTCCATCAGAGTGCGTCTTACTGGTGCGTCCGTATGCTCTACGAGGTATGTATGTGTTCTGAAGAATGCTTCTTCCATGAGTTTATATCGTTTCTAATTGTTTTTACGATGCAAAGGTAATTAAATATTTCTAATTTGCAAACTCTAGATAGCAAAAAGTAACTTTTTTTTCATTATTTAGCACTTGTCTAAGTAAAAATGGGGATTTTCTGCCCTTTTTTGCACTTTTCTTTATATCTTTGCACCATGAAGTTACATATTTTCAATCCAGAACATGATTTGGCTTTGGCTGCAAATCTGAAACAGTTCACCGCGCCTCATGCGGGTAGACAACTTAGAAGTGATCTTGCTTTCATTCCGGCTCTTTGGGCGGAAGAGGGCGACCTCGTACTTGTGGATGATATTGATTTTGCGAAGAACAGGGTGCGCCATTTTGGGGCTGAACTGAACAGCAAGGTTGAGTTCATCACCAAGCCTCAGCTGAAGCATCTGCTCAAGACGGAATTTCTGGACAGTGTTCATCCCTGGGGATGGAACCTGTCGCTGAAAGGTGAGTTGGAGCGTTTGGGAATTCCGGAGATTATGTTGCCGACTGATGCTGTATTAAATAAGGTACGCGAGGTGAGCAGCAGGCAATGGGCTGCCCTTCATCTGCAGCGTGGCGTCGAATATGTTACTGAGACGGCTCGCGTCAAAGAACTCATTCTCCAGCACGGCAAAGCTGTTGTCAAGGCTCCCTGGAGCAGTAGCGGGAGGGGAGTGAAATATGTGAGTGCTGAGGACTTCAGGACTGCAGGAGATTATCCTACCTTCGAAAGATGGGTGGCAAACATGATTTATCATCAGGGCGGCGTAACCGTAGAACCCCTATATAATAAGGTGAGAGATTTCGCCATGGAGTTTGAAATGAAAGATGGCAAGGCGCTCTATCGCGGTCTTTCGCTCTTCGATACGATCAAGAATGCCTATTCGGGCAATGTGCTCTGCTCTGAAGATGATAAGGTGGAAATGATGAAACCGCTCATTAGCGAGGCGCAGCTTGCCGAAATCAGACAGCGCATCATCGCGGTAATGGAGCCGGCGCTGAAGGATATTTACAGTGGTCCGTTCGGCGTTGACATGATGATCTGCACGAAAGGGGAGAAGGATGAATTCTACGAGGCTGTGCTGAATCAGGAAGGTGAGGACGTAAACAGAACCGGTCTGGGCGTGGTTCCTTGCATCGAAATCAATCTGCGCAGAACGATGGGTCATGTGGCAATAGATCTATACGAACATCTTGTGGCTAATTCGAGCGATGAGATGAAGACCAACAGGACGAACATCATGCGCGTGGAATATGATGGAAACAGATATCATCTCAGAATAAAGCCTGGCAGACCTTCTGAAGAGGCACCGCTGCATTGATTTTTTTGTAAAGAACATAGATGTTTTTTGTTAAGAAATAGTAAAATCGGCTTTTCCCGTGCAAGGGTTAGCCGATTTTTCATTTTATCTTCAGAACTCACGATTCAGATTCCGATTCGGGAACTGCCTTTTAAAAAGAGGAACAGTCCTTTGGGTGAGGAGCGTTGAGTCATTAAAATGAACCAATAAATTAGAGAAATATGAACAAGAAAGTATTTAGTGCAGCTATTTTAGCTTCAGCTGCAATGGCAATGACTTCTTGCAGCTCAAGCAAGAATGCACAGAATGAGAACGCAACAAAGGCTGAGAAGATAACGGAGGCAGAAGCTGCCCGTCCGTCGGCAGATGAGGAAATGGACGAGAGTTATCTTATCCTCTCAGAGGCTCAGCAGAACATCGTGAAGAAGAATAATGATTTCGCTTTCAAACTCTATCAGCAGATTAGCGGCATGGATTCTGAGGTGGTTTCGCCAATGAGCATCGCCTATCTGATGGGAATGCTTGCGAATGGTGCCGACGGCAAAACTCAGCAGGAGATTCTGAAGGCAATCGGTTGCGAGGACGTGAGCGTGAAGGAACTCAACGACTGTTATAAGGCGCTGATGCTTTCGGCTGGCAAGCTCGACAAGCAGACAACCGTAAACATTGCCAATTTTATCGCTATCAATAAGAATTTCAGACTGAATAGCGATTTCGCTCGTACCGTGGCCGATTCTTATCAGGCTGGTGTTGAGAGCATGGACTTTACCAATTCTAAATCTGCCACTCGCATTAATGACTGGTGCAAGAAGCAGACTAAAGGAATGATTCCTAGCATCATCGACCAGGTAGACCCTGCAGCCGTTTCTTACCTCCTGAATGCTATTTATTTTAATGGAATCTGGCAGGAGAAGTTTGATGCGAAAAACACTAGACTTGAGAACTTCAGCGGTTACACCCGCGATATTAAGAAGGTGAACATGATGCACCAGAACAAGAAGTTTGCCTATACTGAAAATGATATGTTGCAGGCTGTAGAGCTGCCATACGGAAATGGATGTTATCAGATGACCGTTCTTCTTCCTAAGGCTGGCAAGAGCATCAGCGAGGTGATGAAGGAGATGGATGCTGATAAACTTCAGAAGTTGAGTAATGACATGGACCGTTGCCAGGTAGATTTAAAATTCCCTAAGTTTACCACAGAGATGGATTTGTCGCTCAACCAGATTATTAGTAAATTGGGAGCTCCAAGCATCTTCCAGCCAGGCACGGCAGATTTCAGCCGTTTTGCCAATGGCAGCTTCTACGTATCGAAGATGTTGCAGAAGGCAAAGATTGAGGTAAGCGAGCGTGGAACCAAGGCTGCTGCCGTAACAGCTGCTGTGATGCTGACCTCACTGGGTCCTCACGAGATGAAGCGTGTAGAATTTCATGCTAACCGTCCATTCGTTTATTTCATTACCGAACGTAATAGTGGCGCAATTCTCTTCATGGGTCAGTTCCTGGGAGAATAATAACAGAGAATTTGCAGGTTCTTAAAACTAGAAAAGCGAAAGCCAAGTCCGTAATCCGGAATCTGGCTTTCGCTTTTTATTTCGCTTAATTCACTTGTTTACTCCTGAAACTTTTCAATGAACTCATCCTCAGTAATGATTGGAATATTGAGTTCATGGGCTTTCTTATTTTTCGAACTCTGCGAAGCTGCATCGTTGTTAATCAGGAAGTTAGTACTCTTGCTCACACTTCCCGTAACCTTGCCGCCCTGGCTTTCAATATAAGCCTTCAGCTCGTTGCGGTTCTTGTAATGATGCAAATCTCCCGTTACGACGAAAGTCAGTCCTTGGCATTTGTTTCCCGTTTCTACAGGCTCATGCTCCTCGATAATCAGCTCGGACAGCAGATGCTGCACATGCTGGAAATGAACATCATCCTTGAACCAGGCGATAAACTTGGCACTCTTTTCAGGTCCAATACCATCAATGCTTGCAAACTCATCATCGAACATGCTCAGTCGCGCCGTTTCTATCAGTTCCTTCACCTTGTAACGGCTGAGCAGTTTTTTAGCCACATCGCCGCCGCAGAGCGGAATATTCAAGGCGTAGAGCAGATGACGACCGTCAGTATGGCGGCTTTTCTCTACACTCTCCAGAAGATTGCTTACGCTCTTCTTGCCAAATCCTTCGAAACAGGAAATCTCGAACGCATAATTCTTCAGTTTGTAGAAATCAGCATATTCCCTGATAAAACCATGATTGATGAATTTCCAGACAGTCTGTTCTGAGATTCCGTCAATATTGATTCCTTCCTTGCTGACGAAGCGGGCAAATTTCTTAAGTTGTTTGGCTGGGCAGGCTGCATTGGTGCAATGGAGAGTCTTGGTGCCGCTCTCACTCTCGCGCACTACGGCTGGCGCATGGCAAACCGGACATTCGTTGGGAATGACAAAACTCCCCACAACCTCTGTAATATTGATTACCTTCGGGATAATCTTATTTGCCTTGATGACCTGCAGTCTGGTTCCCTTGTCACCAATGCCCAGACGCTCGCATTCGCTTACATTGCAGAGCGAGGCACGCTGCACGGTGGTTCCTTCTAGTTCTACCGGTTTGAAAACAGCTACAGGCGTGATGGTGCTGGCTGCGCACGACCATTCGATGTGGTCGAGTACGGTGTCAGCATGTTCATCTTGCCATTTAAAGGCAAATCCTGCCCTCGTAGCGTGGTGGCCTGTAACCGACCCAGTAGCTGCATAAGCCGTATCATCGTAGCAAATCACCAGTCCGTCTACCGGGAAAGGATTCTTCTTGCTTGTCACCTTCTCCGTAAACTTGTCTATTTCCAGCTGGATATTTTCTGTGGTAGGGTGGTCAATACGCTCACGTTCTACAGGATTCATTCCCAGGTCTTTCAGCATTTGCATGCGTTCGCCCCATGAAGTAAGTTCCCGCTCAGTATAAACCAGGGTGAACGGAATCCATTGGATGTGGCGCTGCTTCACCTCTTCAATATCCTTCAGCGTGAGTGAGCCTGAAGCGAGGTTTCGTGGATTGGCGTAATCGCCTTCGCTTTCGATGATGAACTGTTCGAAATCAGCATACGAAATGACGGCTTCTCCTCTTACTACAAGATGTCCTTTCTCTGAAATGGTAGCAGGAATGCCTGAAATGGCTGGAGCCAAGTGGGTAATGTTGGTGCCGATGTGTCCGTTACCGCGGGTAACGATTTTGGTGAGTATTCCGTCGTCATAGGTTACTACGAGGGTCAGTCCGTCCAGTTTCCATGAAATCCAGATAGGGCGGTCTTCTGCCCATTTTACAAGATCACTTACCTGTTTGGTCTTTGCCAGAGAGAGGGCGGCAAATTCATGCTCCTCTTTCTTTCCTACGATAGAATCTTCTGACACGCGATTAGTTGGGGAGTCAGGCAGAATTTCGCCTGTTTCCTCTTCCAATCTCTTGAGCTGGTCGAAAAGGGCGTCCCACTCATAGTCGGTCATGAGTTCGCCTTTTCCGTTATAATAACTATCCGAAGCTTGGTTGAGTCTTTCAACCAAGCTCTTCATCTGCAATAGTTTCTCTTCCATAATGAATGTTTGAGGATGTTAATCAAATGTTGTGTTTTTCGATGGCAAGAAATTATTCTGCAGGTTCCATGGCTATGGAGAGTTTTTCAAAGGCGAAACGCTGACCTCTGTTTCCTCCATAGTTTACACGTCCGCAGATGCAGAAACCCATCGAAGACAGGAGGTTAATCATCGGCGTGTTGTCAAAGTTGGTGTCAACCTTGATGCTAGGTATTTTTTCTACCTCGCACATGCTGTTCACCTTACTGATGAAAATACGCGCTAAACCTTCACGCTGGAAACTAGGCAACGTGGCAAAGCGATGTATTACATAATAATCGCCATCAGTAATCCAGTTGCCTACTAATTTCTTATATTTGGGTTCACCATTCAATATGACTGCTCCATAGACAACTACCTCTTCATTTACTGTCAGAACGAAGGCATTGCCATTTTCTATGTCTTTTCTGATGTCTTTTTCTGATGGATATTCCTCAGTCCATTGATGACGTCCCGATTCTATCATACTTTGGCGAGCCTGGTCGATGACTTTCCAGCAAGCAGCAAAGTCCTTTATATACGCCGGTCTGAAGTTTGTCTTCATATTAATTACGCTTTTATTATTCGGGTGCAAAATTAACAAAAAAAAACGAATTAAACTAAAAAACGGAGGAAAAACTTCACTTTTTTTGTTCGTTTTCCTCCGTTTTTCTTGTTTGCTGCTCATTTTGAGCGGTTTTTTTCTTAGCTTTTTGCTAGGAAGCCGGGTGAATAAGATTCTACGCCAAACACTTGTCGAGCTCAGCAATGATAGCATCTTTCTGTTCCTTGATATGCTGACCGATGAATACGATTTTTATCATGCGGTCGCCCAATTCCTGATCCCATTCCTTCTGCAGCTGTGGGTTATTCAACAAGACCTGGGCGAGTTCGCTTTTCGGCATGGTAGCCAACCATTGGCCAGCCTGCTTTACAGTCTTCTGCTTGCCTGCCTGTTCGAACACGTAGCACATGTCGCGCTCATCATCGAAATAGCAGATTCCCTTGGCGCGAACCACGTCTCTAGGCCATTTTCTTGCGACGAAATCATCGAAGAGACCCAGGTCGAAAGGCTTGCGACGATAGTAAACGAAGGTGCCGATTCCGTATTCCTCAACTTCTCCGCCTTCATGATCATGGTCGTGATGATGGTGATGATGATGATGTTCATGTTCGTCTTCCTCGTCTTCCTTGTCATGATCGTGATGATGGTGATGATGTTCATGTGCTTCTTCTACATCATCTTCTTCATGCTCTTCGTTTCTTTCTGATTCAATCTCCTGAATCCAACCGGCTGAAGTGGCTACGGTTTCCCAATCAAACTTCTTGGTATTGACGATCAGATTCAAGTCAACGTCACCATAGTTGCATTCAAAGATTTCTGCCTTAGGCTGGATGGCACGGATAATCTGCTTAAGGTGCTCCAGTTCCTTAGGTTCAACCTCTGCAGCCTTGTTCAGAAGAATGATGTTACAGAACTCAATCTGCTGGATGACGAGCGAAGCTAGATCTTCCTCATCCATATTCTTCTTCATCAGGTCGCTGCCGTTGGAGAATTCATCCTTCATGCGCAAAGCATCTACTACGGTAACGATGCTGTCAAGGCGCAGAATGCCATTCTCGATGTACTGAGGACCGAGGGATGGGATAGAGCAGATGGTCTGTGCAATAGGAGCAGGCTCGCAGATTCCGGAAGCCTCGATGACAATGTAATCGAAACGCTTCATGTCTACGATTTCCTTGAGCTGTTCTACCAGGTCCATCTTCAATGTGCAGCAGATGCAACCATTCTGGAGAGAAACAAGCGAATCGTCTTTCTGACCTACTACGCCACCTTTTTCTATCAGGGCTGCATCAATATTGACTTCACCAATATCGTTGACGATGACGGCAAATTTAATACCTTTTTCGTTAGCTAAAATCTTGTTGAGAAGGGTTGTCTTTCCACTACCCAGGTAGCCTGTCAAAAGCAATACAGGCACTTCCTTCTTTGCGTTCATATTAAAATATTTTAATGTTATACTTCTTAGACCCCCAGTCTGCTGATAATGCTGCTTTCTCGGGCAGCTGTCATCTGGCAGCCTGACGGTTTTGCGAAACTGCAAAGATTGTGCCACACCTTATTTTTTGCCATCTTTTTTCCTACACCCTTTTTTGTCAGTTATCTTGTGTTATTTTTAGGTTATATTTCATGTTTTTCTCATTTTTCTTTGGTGGTTTCAACTAGAAATAGTATATTTGCAGAGAAAATCTGTTTCAAACAGCACATAAACTTAATGAATAAACATAATATACATAAGTTAAGATGAAAAAGTTTAAGGTTTTAGTTCTGACGGTTGTGGCAGCTCTTGCGCTGGCATCTTGCGGCACTACTCAGACGGTGCCTCTGACCGGTCGCACTCATCGCATCTCTGTATCCGATGAGCAGGTTCTCAGTCTGTCTAATCAGGAATACACAAAGTACATGGCTTCTGCCAAGAAGTCGACCAATGCAGCCAATACGGCGATGGTTCAGCGGGTAGGAAAAAGACTTGCCAATGCTGTTGAACTCTATTTGAAGCAGAACGGATTTGAAGCCGACGTGAAGAATTATTCATGGGAATTCAACCTGGTACAAGATAAGTCTGCCAATGCATTCTGTATGCCTGGCGGTAAAATCGTGGTTTATGAAGGACTTTTGCCTTACACTCAGAACGAAACCGGTTTGGCAATCGTTTTGGGTCACGAAATAGCTCATGCTGTGGCTAAACATAGTGCTGAGCAGCTCACCAAACAGCAGAATCAGCAAACCGGTACAAGTATCCTGGGAACTGTGTTGAACCAGACAGTAGGTAATGGTGTAGGTAACGTGGCAAGTGCAGTTGCCGGACAGTATTTCTCATTCCGCAATCTGAAGTATTCCCGTGATAATGAAACCGAGGCAGATTACATGGGGCTTATCTTCGCTGCCATGGCTGGTTACGATCCTCAGCAGGCCATTCCTTTCTGGAAGAGAATGTCACAGGGCTCTAGCAGCAATCAGAGTGATATTTTCAGTGATCACCCTTCAGACGCCAAGCGTATTGCTGCCTTGCAGAAGGAAATGCCTACTGCGCTGAAGTATTATAAACCTCAGACAACTTATAAGATAGGTTCTACGAGCAAGACTTCTACAACCAAGAAGACCAGTAGAAAAAAGAAGACTACAACCCGCAGAAAATAAGGAATTTTCTGAATCTCTCGAATCTGAAGAAATGAATTCATCTTCTCTTCCGAATCTCTCGAATCTGAAGAATCAAATTAAAATAGTTAAGTATGGAGTATTTATCTCATAACCTTTGGCTGGTATGGACGTCGGTGATGTTCATCTGCCTCATCTTAGAGTTGTCTTCCGGCGATTTCTATGTTACTTGTTTTGCCATAGGTGCGCTCATCAGCATTCCTGTGGCATTAGTAGGAGCACCTTTCTGGGTGCAGGTAGTGGTTTGGGCTATCTGCTCTATGCTTAGCATCTGGTTGGTTCGTCCGCATCTGCTGAAATCGCTACACAAGGGTGGGGAAGACCGCCGCAGTAACGCCGATGCGCTGGCAGGACAGATAGGGGAAGTGACCGAGATGATTCCTGCCGGAGGATATGGTAGAGTGAAGCTGGATGGAGATGATTGGAAAGCGGAAGCTCCGCATCTTGCCGAACCGCTTGCTGTAGGCGATAAGGTTCGAATCTTAGGTCACGAATCTATCATCCTCAAGGTAGAAAAAGTTTAGGTAGGAAAAGTTTAGATTCAACATTATTCACTTAATCGTATAAACATCATGAACATAGGAATTTATGTGCTGGTGGCTCTAGTAGCACTTGCACTCGTAGTGGTTAAGAAAACCATCGTCATCATCCCTCAAAGTGAGACGAAAATCATAGAGCGTCTCGGACGATATTTTGCTACGCTCAAGCCGGGTATTAATATCATCATTCCTTTCATTGACCATGCCAAGGATATTGTGTCTATGAGAAACGGAAGATACGTTTATACAAACAGCATCGACCTTCGTGAACAGGTTTATGACTTCGACCGTCAGAATGTAATCACTAAGGATAATATCCAGATGCAGATAAATGCGTTGCTCTATTTCCAGATTGTGGACCCATTCAAGAGTGTGTATGAAATCAACAATCTGCCAAATGCCATAGAGAAACTGACCCAAACTACCTTGCGTAATATAATAGGTGAGATGGAACTAGACCAGACTCTTACCTCCCGCGATACGATTAACACCAAACTCCGTGCAGTTTTGGATGATGCAACCAATAAGTGGGGAATCAAGGTAAACCGAGTAGAGTTGCAGGATATTACACCTCCTGAGAGTGTGCTCCAGGCGATGGAAAAGCAGATGCAGGCAGAACGCAACAAGCGTGCTACCATCCTGACTTCTGAAGGTGAGAAGGAAAAGCAACGTCTGCTCTCAGAAGGTGAGAAGGCTGCCATCGTGAACAAGGCTGAGGCTGCCAAACAGCAGGCTATCCTGAATGCAGAAGGTGAGGCTACTGCTCGCATCCGTAAGGCTGAGGCCGAGGCTATTGCCATTCAGAAGATTACGGAAGCTGTAGGACAGAGTACGAATCCAGCCAACTATCTCCTGGCTCAGAAATACATCAGCATGATGCAGGAAGTGGCTCAGGGTAAGGATAATAAGGTGGTTTATCTGCCATACGAGGCAACCAATCTCTTGGGTTCTATAGGAGGAATCAAAGACCTTTTCAAGGGATAAAGACCTCTGAGTCAATGGATAATGCCCTTAGGCTCAAGATTGGCTCAAAAAATAAAGCACTCTGAATATCAGTAAACTGCAAGTTCAGTAAGTAAAAATATAAAACAGGATAAAAATGAAGAAAATCTGTATCGTTGCAGGTGCAAGACCTAACTTTATCAAGGTTGCGCCCGTAATTAGAGCAATTCGTAATGCTCAGGAAGCTGGTAACGAAATCAGCTATCAGTTGGTTTACACAGGAAAAGAGGATGATCCGACTTTGGAATCTTCTCTTTTCGATGACTTAGGCATTCAGAAACCGGATGCTTATCTCGGCGTAGACAGTCCAAACATGAACGAACTTACCGGACAGGTGATGGGTCAGTTTGAGCGCTATCTGCAGCAGAATGCTACAGATGTTGTCATTGTGGTTGATGATCTGGCTTCAACCATGGCTGTGGCTATTGTTACCAAAAAGCAGGGTGTGCAGCTTGCTCATATTGCAGCCGGAACTCGCAGTTTTGACATTACCATGCCAAAGGAAATCAACCGTCTGGTGATTGATGGCTTGTCAGATATTCTCTTTACCGCAGGCATTTCAAACAACAGCATCGCCAACAAGGAAGGTGCAGAATTGTCTAAGGTTTACATGGTAGGAAATGTGCTTATCGACAACATCCGCTTCCTTCAGTCTAAAATGCAGCGTCCGGAAGTCATGGACGAGTTTCATCTGAAAGAAGGCGAATATATGGTTTTGACCTTGAACCGCAAGGCCATCGTCAATAACATTGATGAGATGAAATCGCTCATTTCTGTCATAGATGAAGAGGCGCGCCAGGCTGGAGTGAAGGTGATTGCTCCGCTTCGAGGCAAAGCCTTGGGCTTCGTGCTCGCATTCAAGGCTTATCAGGAAGAGAGTAATCATCAGAGTGGAATCCAGGTGGTTCAGCCGCTCGATTATCTGTCGTTTGCTTATCTTACAGCCCACGCCAAAGGTGTGATTACCGATTCGGGTAATGTGGCTGAAGAAGCTACCTTCAATGGGGTTCCTTGCATTACGCTCAACAGCTATACTGAGCATATTGAAACCGTAAAGGTGGGTACAAACGAATTGGTTGCTGAAGATCCGGAGTTACTGAAGCAATCTATGCAGAAACTTCTGAAGGGTGAATGGAAGAAAGCGGGCATTCCTGACAGATGGGATGGCCGCTCAGCAGAAAGAATAGTCCAGATTCTCGCTGAATAGAATCTAAACTCATAGGTATAATCTCATGGAGAGAGATGATGCTATGTAAACTGATTCTTTTCAGAATAAACTTAGAGGTTCACTTCAATATGATTATATTGAAAAGTGAACCTCTTTCTTTTTATGCTTTATCTTTTTCTTAATCCTTTTCAGGCGCCTTTGGCACAGGATAGTCGTATTGCTTGAAATAGGCTGGCGTCTTATTATCATACCATACTCCTTCTACGTTTAAGCCGATAGAGAAAGTCTTTTTGGAATTAGTGTATCTTACACCGGCTCCTAAAACGTTGGCGCCAGGTACTCCCATTCCGTAGCCACCCGGCATGATTCCTCTGCCCATTCCCCAAGGATACATTCCGTAGCCCCAAGGCGAATAGCCGTAGGGACCATAGCCATAACCGCCATAACGGCCGTAGAGAGAATTGTAATTGTTGGCTACACTAAGCTGACCGTAAACGTAAGCCTCCCAATGCTCATTAAACTGGTAGCCCAGAATGCCGTAGACTCCACCATCATGATAACTGTCTCCACCATAGTTTACGTTGTTGATATAAGTGCCCAGAGCCAACCAAAGTTTGTTGTCTTTGGTGAGTGGCGTCAGGTAGGTTGCATCGATGGTCTGAGTGAAACCGCCTCTGTGAGGCACATTCTTGCCGAATGTGGCAAAGGCAGAAAGATCTACCGAGAGATTCAATCCCTTGTGCAGCCCCCAGCCATAGCCCAACGGATAACTCAAGCTGTTGGTAAGGTTGGAGATGGGATTATTATAATAGGTGCTGTCTAGCGAAGCATCACCCAGTAATCCGTTTTTGCCGAGAGTTTCTTTCTTATCTGATAGTCGGGCAGGAGTCATATATGCATTCTTCACCGGTTTTCCCTGATAAATCATAGGTTTTCCTGCCTGGTAAACCGTATCGCCAGGCAGCAACCATTCTTCACGCGGACTGTCCGGACTGTGCAATGGTCCGAAGCTTATCTGTTGCTGTGCACTTGCTTCTGTAGTGAGGAATGTGCAAAAAGCGATGATAATATATATTTTTTTCTTCATAATTGATTGCATTTTCTGTCTTCTGCTGCAAAGATATGAAGAATGTATGAAACAAAGGAACTTTTCCCGCATAAAAAATCAATTTTTTAGAATAAAATCATTATCTTTGCATCCGATAACATAAATAGATGTAAAATTATACAAAAATATGAAGAAGATTATCAGATTATTGACACTCGCTCTTCTTACGGTGCCTGTTACGACATTCGCTCAGAGTGAAGGCAATCAGAACACATCAGAACCAGCCGGAAAAGTTGTGGCGTCTAAGCCCGATTCTCTGCTCGACTGGGAAACACCGCACGATCCAACTTGTCCTCAGGTGTTGCTGGAAACTACGATGGGTAACATTCTCGTGTCTCTCTACAACGATACTCCCAAGCATCGGGATAATTTCCTGAAACTTGTCAATTCGGGCTATTATGACGGTTGCATCTTTCAGCGTGTCATCAAGAATTTCATGATTCAGGGTGGCGATTATTCATGCAGAAAGGTGAACATGAAAAAGCCGCAGAAGTTTGATGTAAACTATACGGTTCCGGCAGAAATCATCTATCCTAAATATTATCATAAGCGCGGACAGCTCTGTGCTGCTCGCGAAGGAGATGATGAAAATCCGGCCAAAGCTTCGGCGTCTACTGATTTCTACATCACCTGGGGCAGAAATTTTTCTCCCCGGCAGATGGAATATTATGTAGAAAAACTGAAACGGGACGGCAAGTATTACGCCATTCCTTCAGAACAGTTGCAAAAGGGCTACATCAAGCATGGTGGTGTTCCTCACCTTGACAACGGCTACACTGTATTCGGAGAGGTGCTTGAAGGCATGGATGTGGTTGATAAGATTCAGAATGTGGCTACCGATAAGGCGAACAACGACAGACCTCTCACGGATGTCATCATTCTGAAAGCCAAGCAGATGAAGTAACTTTCTGATGGTAAACTGAAGAAATAAGTAACTGAGCCCATTAAAAGAGAAAAATCGATAAGTAAAAATATTAAATACGAGAAAAATGAAGTCATTAAAGGAATTATATAGAATAGGTAAGGGACCATCGAGCAGTCATACGATGGGGCCTCAGCGTGCAGCCAAACTTTTTTTGGAGCGTTGCCCTAACGCTTCTTATTATGAAGTAACCCTCTATGGAAGTCTGGCTGCTACAGGTAAGGGACACATGACTGATGTGGCAATAGAAGAAGTGCTCAAACCTCATAAAACTGTGAATATTATCTGGCAGCCACAGACTTTCCTGCCTTATCATCCTAACGGAATGAAATTTGTGGGCAAGGATCTGAACGGCGATATTATTGATGAATGGACCGTTTACAGTATTGGTGGTGGAGCCATATCAGATGGTACTGCCGGCAACCAAGAGCTGGGCGCCAAGGATGTTTATGATCTGAACAAACTCGCCGACATCAAGCAATGGTGCTATGATAACGGACGCTCATTCTGGGAATATGTTGAGAAATGCGAATCGGAAGATATCTGGGATTATCTCGACATGGTTTGGCAGACGATGAAGCAGAGCATCAGAAATGGTTTGGACCATGAAGGTGTTTTGCCGGGTCCGCTGAAGCTACAGCGTAAGGCTGCCACCTATTATATAAAGGCGAAGGGTTACCGTGCTTCCCTGCAGAGCCGCGGCTTGGTTTATGCTTATGCGCTGGCTGTGAGCGAAGAGAATGCTTCGGGTGGTACCATCGTTACAGCTCCTACCTGTGGCGCCTGTGGTGTATTGCCAGCTGTACTCTACCACATGTTTACTTCTCATGATATGAGTGAACAGCGCATCTTGAGAGCCTTGGCTACAGCCGGATTGGTGGGCAATATCGTAAAGCAGAATGCTTCTATCAGTGGTGCTGATGTAGGTTGCCAGGGCGAGGTAGGTGTTGCCTGCGCCATGGCTTCGGCTGCAGCCTGCCAGCTTTTCGGAGGCAGTCCGGCTCAGGTAGAATATGCTGCCGAAATGGGATTGGAGCATCATCTCGGAATGACCTGCGACCCGGTTTGCGGACTGGTTCAGATTCCTTGCATCGAGCGAAATGCCTTTGCTGCCGCCCGAGCTTTGGATGCAGACCTCTACGCTTCCTTCTCAGATGGCCATCATACCGTATCTTTCGACCGTGTAGTTGAAGTAATGCGACAGACGGGTCATGACCTACCTTCGCTTTACAAGGAAACAAGCGAAGGCGGTTTGGCAAAGGGATTTCCAAGAGACATTTAGTCATAAAATGCTTCGCTGAATCATAAAATGTTTTTCAGCTATTTTATTCTGTTTGGTAAGAGGGCTTTTATTTTGGCACGCTATTTGTAAGTCCCCTTGCCAAACAATAATAAAGTAAATACGAATAAAAACATTTTATATTATGGCACAGAAAGGTAATATTGGTGTAACGACAGAGAACATTTTCCCTGTCATCAAGAAATTCTTATATTCAGATCACGACATCTTCCTCCGCGAGATGGTTTCAAACGCCGTAGATGCTACACAGAAGTTGAAGACTCTTGCAGCTCAGGGCGATTTCAAGGGCGAGATAGGCGACACAACCGTTCGTGTCTCTCTCGATGAGAAGGCTGGAACCTTGACTATCAGCGACCATGGTATAGGTATGACTGAGGAGGAAATCGATAAATATATCAACCAGATTGCATTCTCAGGCGTAACTGACTTCCTCGACAAGTATAAGGAGAATGCCAACGCCATCATCGGCCACTTCGGTCTCGGCTTCTATTCTTCTTTCATGGTAGCCAGCAAGGTAGAAATCATCACTAAGAGCTACAAAGAGGGAAGCAAGGCTGTAAAGTGGAGCTGCGATGGTTCACCTGCTTTCGAAATCGAAGATGCAGACAAGGCTGAGCGTGGTTCAGACATCATCCTCCATATTGCTGATGATTGCAAGGAATTCCTGCAGAAGAACAAGATTGAGGAACTTCTGAACAAGTACTGCAAGTTTATGGCAGTGCCTGTTGCTTTCGGCAAGAAGACCGAATGGAAGGACGGCAAGAATGTGGAGACTGATGAGGATAACATTATTAATAATGTGGAGCCTCTCTGGACCAAGGCTCCTAGCACACTGAAGGATGAGGACTACAAGAAGTTCTATCACACCCTTTATCCGATGCAGGACGACCCGTTGTTCTGGATTCATCTGAATGTAGACTTCCCATTCAATCTCACGGGTATTCTCTACTTCCCACGCATCAAGAGCAGCATCGACATGCAGCGCAACAAGATTCAGCTCTATTGCAACCAGGTGTTCGTAACCGACCAGGTAGAAGGCATTGTACCAGAATTCCTCACATTGCTTCATGGTGTAATCGATTCACCGGACATTCCGCTGAACGTAAGCCGAAGCTACCTTCAGAGCGACAGCAACGTGAAGAAGATTTCTACCTACATCACCAAGAAGGTAGCCGATCGTCTGAACTCTATCTTCAAGGAGAACCGCAAGGAGTTTGAAGAGAAATGGGATGATCTCAAGATCTTCATCAACTACGGAATGCTCTCTCAGGAAGATTTCTACGAGCGCGCAAAGGACTTCGCACTTCTGAAAGATGTTGAGGGCAAGTACTTTACTTTCGAGGAGTACAAGACGCTGATTAAGGACAACCAGACCGATAAGGACGGCAACCTGGTTTATCTCTATGCCAACAATAAGGAAGAGCAGTATTCTTATATCGAGGCTGCCAAGCAGAAGGGTTATTCTGTACTCCTGATGGAAGGTCAGCTCGATACGCCGATGGTAAACATGCTGGAGCAGAAGCTGGAGAAGAGCCGCTTTACACGTGTTGACGCCGACATCATCGACCGCCTCATCGTGAAGGAAGATGCTAAGAAGACCGATTTGAGCAAAGAGCAGTCTGACAACTTGACAGAAGTATTCCGCTCTCAGATGCCTCAGCTTGACAAGGCAGAATTCTTTGTTGAGATTCAGGCTTTGGGCGAACAGAACCAGCCAGTGCTCATCACTCAGAACGAGTACATGCGCCGTATGAAGGCGATGAGCCAGTTCCAGGCAGGCATGAACTTCTACGGTCAGATGCCAGACAGCTACAACATCGTACTGAACTCAGACCATGCTCTGGTAAAGAAGGTATTGGAAGATGCTGAGGCCAACACTGCTGAAACATTGAAGCCAATCCTTGCAGAAATCAAGGGTCAGGAAGCTCGCCTTGCCGTACTCCATCAGGAACAGAACAAGAAGAAGCCTGAAGAGATTACCCAGCAGGAGAAGGATGATGTTCACAATACAGAGAAGGCCATCAGCGATGAGAAGGCTAAGCGCAACGAAATCATCTCGGGTTATGCTAAGAACAACAACATTGTTCACCAGCTCATCGACCTTGCTCTGCTTCAGAATGGTATGTTGAAGGGTGCTTCGCTCGACGCATTCCTCAAGAGAAGCGTTGACATGATTAAGTAATTCAACCTGTAAAAAGGTTTGAATTAAGAAATAAAACTTTGCGATGCGTAACATTTCATGTTACAAATTGTTTCTATCATATGTGCTAAATGTTTCAAAACGAACATTTAGCACATTTTTTTTCGCTTTCCTTTGGTGGCTTTCCTTTTTTTTATTACCTTTGCAATATCGATAAACGAAAAACATGATTAAAAAAATCGCCATCATGGAACAAACAAATTCAAATTACAGCATTATTGCTGATTATTACTCTGAACACTACAACGAGCTGAAGTTGTATGTCATGTCCCGTTCGCTTCCGGCAGACGAGGCTGAAGACATCGTGCAGAATACTTTTGTGCGATTACTTCGAGGCGATAAGATGATTACGCCTGTTACTTTACCTTGTTTTGTATACACCATTGCCAAGAATCTGATTATCGATTATTACCGGCGCAAGCATAAGATTGAGGAGTATGAACACTTCCTGGGAGCTAGTGACTGGATGGGAAGATATGATGTTGATGGCGAATCTGTTTTCTCTGCCCAGCAGACCAACGAGATTCTGGAGCGTGGCATTGCCCGGCTCACAGAGAAGAGAAGCAAGGTTTACCGCCTGAATCTCTTCGAAGGAATGCAGGTGAGCGAGATTGCCCAAAGTCTGAACCTCGGATATAAAGCGGCTGAGAATCGTCTGACTCTGGCTAGAAAAGAAATAAGAGATTATATGAAAAAAGAGTTGGCTAGTTAAAATGCTAGTCAACTCTTTCTGTTTATTCTTACTGCCTTGCTGAAAGGCAATTCTTAACTATTTTTTTAGTTTTCCTTAAACCCGATTACTCTTGTCAAACCTTTATCAAGATAAAAGGTTTGGGTTACTTCCTGCTTCTCGCCCTGATGGTTGGTCAGCTTGTATGTAGCCCTTAAATATAATAAGGTGTCGGGATAAGCTGCATCATTATAATTAATATTCTTCTTGACGTAAGGCAGTTTGCTGACATTTTGTCGCATCACCTTCATCTGGTCGAAACTGATCATGGCGGTAGGAGTGAGGCGGGAGAACCGCTCATAGCTGCAGTCCAGCTCAACGAGGTTTTCATTAAGAAAATCCTTGACCAGAGATTGAGCCTTGTGCTGATCGCCACACGAGGTGAACATCAGCACAAGTCCTGAAACCATGAAAAACATCATTTTCTTTATCATAGACATCTTCTTTTTTATTAAGCCGCACTGCTTTTATTAAGCTCGTTGTTTTATTTAGCACGCTTGCTTATTTAGCCACGCTGCGGAGAATCTCCAGCAAGTGATCCCACACCATCTTTACAGTAGGAATGAGAAGAGCCTCGTCTGGGGTGTGAACATTGCGAAGGGTAGGACCGAAACTTACCATATCGAGCTCAGGATAACGCTCTGAGAAAAGACCACACTCCAAACCGGCATGAATACCCTTTACCAATGGTTTTTTGCCGAAGAGCTTTTCATAAGCCTTCACAGCCAGGTCGGTAAGCTCGCTGTTGGCGCGCATCTTCCAAGCTGGATACTTGTCGCCTACAGTTACTTCGGCGCCAGCCAGAAGGAAGGCTGCCTTTACGGTGTTGGTCATGTTCTCCAGATTGCTCATCACGTTACTTCGCTGAGAAGCTACGATGTTGATGCTGTTTTCATCGGTCATCACGCTTGCCACATTGCTTGAGGTTTCTACCATCCAGGCAATCGCCTCATCCTGACAGGTAGTAAGCGGACCGTTGTCTACAGCCTGGAGAGCCATTACGAACTTGTCAGCTACAGCTTTCTCGATAACAGGTGCAGCATCGGTGCTGCTCATATTGAACAGCATAGCCTGTTCGGTTACGTGGAATTCATCTTCTACTTCTGATGCAAAGATGTTCCAGTCGGCACGAACCTGTTCCTTATCAGCATTCTTGACGGCGAAAACAATCTTTCCGTCGCGAGGAATCGCATTGTGCATTTTGCCGCTGTTGAAGCTTACGAGGCGCAGACTTCCATCCAGTTTCTCATTTTCGAGGAAGAGGAAGCGGGCAAGAATCTTGATGGCATTGGCGCGCTTCTTGTTGATGTCATCGCCCGAGTGACCACCGTTGAGACCCTTCAGCGAAGCTTCCATGAAGAAATAACCCGCAGGAGCCTCTTCGCGTGAGAAGTGGAAAGTGGCATGGGTTGTCTGACCACCGGCGCAGGATACGAAGATTTCGCCCTCATCCTCTGAGTCAAGATTGATGAGCATCTTTCCGGTCATAAAGCCCGCCTTCATGCCGTGAGCACCGGTCAGTCCGGTTTCTTCATCACGTGTAAAGACGCACTCGATAGGACCATGCTCAATATCGTTGCTTGCCAGGATAGCCAGCTCGATGGCGCAGCCTATACCGTCGTCAGCACCCAACGTAGTGCCTTTTGCCTTAAGCCATTCTCCGTCTACGTAAGTCTGGATGGCGTCTTTGTGGAAATCGAAATCAACATCTACCAGTTTATCGCAAACCATGTCCATGTGGCTCTGCAGGATGATGGTTTCAGCATGCTCGTAGCCTGGAGTGGCAGCTTTACGGATGAGCACATTACCGGTCTCATCTACCAGCGTTTCGAGCTGATGAGCCTCTCCGAAAGATTTCAAAAACTCAATCATGTTCTCCTCGTGCTTGGAAGGACGAGGTATTTCGTTGATTTTTGCGAACTGCTCGAACACGAGAGCAGGCTTCAATTCACTTTTATTCATTTATTTTCTATTATTTTGTTTTGATAAAACATTTATTTCTGCTATTTTGTTTTGGTTATTCCCAAAAAAATAGTACCTTTGCACCCAAAAGTGCACTAAGGCACTGCAAAGGTAATAAAAATGATAAAATTAATGTTATTAAGCGTGTTAATAATTGCTATTTGCATGGCATTATTTTGCGTAAAGTTGATTTTTAAGAAGAACGGCAAGTTCTCTTCCCAGCATGTGCACGACAATCCGGGCTTGCGCAAGCAGGGCATTCATTGTGTGGTGGATCAGGACCGCGAGGCAAGGGAAGCCAACAAGGCTTATTAGAAAATAGTAATAATATAATATGATAGAAAAAATGAGAAAGAACATTTTGAGTTCAGTGGCAATTGCAGCAGTTGCTGCCCTGTCATTGGCATCATGCAACAAATCTCAGCCTCAAGTAGAGGCTAAGTCAGAGAGCAAGGCTCCTGCTGAATTGAAGATTGCTTATGTAGAGGTAGACTCTATCATGACTCAGTATACCTTTGCTAAGGAGTATTCTTCTATCTTGGAGAAGAAGGGGCAGAACATTCAGGCTACTATTGCGCAGAAGGGCCAGCAGCTTCAGGCAGCAGCAGCCAACTTCCAGCAGAAGATTCAGCAGAATGCTTACACCCGCGAGCAGGCTGAGGCTATCCAGGCTGGACTGCAGAAGCAGAACAACGACCTGCAGGGCTTGCAGCAGCGCTTGAGCAACGAGTTTGCTGCTGAGCAGGAGAAGTACAACAAGGCGCTCCACGACAGCATTGCCAACTATCTTGCCCGCTATAACAAGGACAAGAAGTACAGCATCATCTTCTCTAAGAGCGGCGATAATCTGCTCTATGCTGACAAGGCTTACGATATTACAAAAGAGGTGATTTCCGGCTTGAACAAGGCTTACAAGGGAAAGCTGAAGAAAGAGGAGGCTGCTCCTGCTAAAAAGTAAGAGAAATGCTTCGTAAGGAAAGATACGATTTTATATTGAATCATTTCAGAAGTGCGCTGCCGAATGTAACTACCGAGTTGCAGTTCGGTAGCGCATTTCAGCTTCTGGTGGCTACCTTGCTTTCTGCGCAATGCACCGACAAACGCATCAACATGGTTACGCCTGCTCTCTTTGCCCGTTATCCAGATGCGCAGCACATGGCACAGGCGAGTGAGGAAGATATTTATGAGTTGATCAGTTCGGTGAGTTATCCGAATGCCAAGGCGAAGCATCTTGCTGAAATGTCTCGCCAGCTGGTTGAGATGTTCGGAGGTGAGGTGCCTGAGGCTGCGGATGATTTGGAGAAGTTGGCAGGAGTGGGGCGCAAGACTGCGAATGTGATTCGTGCCGTATGGTTCGGTCATGCTACGATGGCGGTGGATACGCATGTTTACCGTGTGAGTCATCGTATGGGGTTGGTGCCGAAAACGGCAGATACGCCCCGAAAAGTAGAAGATTATCTGATGAAACACATTCCGGCTGAGGATATTCCGAATGCGCATCATTGGATTCTGCTGCATGGCAGATATATTTGCAAGAGTACGAAACCACTCTGCGATAAATGCTTTTTTAATGAATATTGCCCAAAACTATTAAAGGACAGTAAGCTTTAGGTAGATATTAGTGATTATTTAGTAGTGATTAGTTTGTTAATCACTAATCACTACCAATTAATCACTAATTAAAGTTTTATTGTTTTATTCAAGAGATAATTATCCAGAATAACCATGGCAGCCATGGCTTCAACCACCGGCACGGCTCTTGGCAAAACGCAAGGATCATGACGGCCGCGTGCAGTCAGCGTGGTTGCATTTCCTTCCAAATCTACCGTATTCTGCTCCATCAGCAGAGTAGCAACCGGCTTGAAGGCAACACGGAAATAGATGTCCTGACCATTGCTCAAACCGCCCTGTATTCCTCCGCTATGATTGCTCTTTGTTGTAATACGGGCAGCAACATCCTGATTCACAGCAGCATCTTCTGGCGTCTCTGCAGCATCAGCCTTCGGGATAAAGACATCATTCTGCTCACTTCCGCGGGCAGTAACTCCGGCAAAACCCTCGCCATATTCAAAACCCTTCACGGCGTTAATGCCAAGCATGGCAGCACCCAGTTGGGCATGAAGCTTGCCAAATTCAGGCTCGCCCAATCCTACCGGGCAACCCTTGATGATGCAAGTGATGATTCCACCAATCGTATCGCCGTCGGCCTTAACCTGGGCGATGAGATCTTCCATCTCCTTCGCCTTCCGCTGGTCAGGACAGCGCACCGGATTATCTTCTATGGTGTTAAGGTCATACAGATGATAATCTTTCTCCAGCGCGATGCTGCCCACCTGCGATGTATAGGCCGTGATGCTGATGCCCAACTGTCGCAAGGCAAGTTTAGCCAAAGCTCCGCCTACGCATCGGGCAATGGTGATGCGGGCTGAAGAACGGCCGCCGCCACGATGATCGCGTACGCCATACTTCTCGTGATAGGTGAAATCTGCGTGAGAAGGGCGGAAGAGACAGCGCATGTTCTCATAGTCCTGAGAATGCTGGTTCTGGTTACGCACCTCAAAGCCGATAGGGGTTCCTGTTGATTTGCCTTCGAACACACCACTCAGAAACTCTACCTTGTCAGCTTCCTTTCTGGCCGTAGTGATGTGGCTCTGTCCTGGGCGTCGGCGGTTCAGCTCGCTCTGGATAAAGTCCATGTCGATTTCTATGCCTGCAGGAAATCCGTCAATAACGCCTCCTACAGCTATTCCATGACTCTCTCCAAACGTAGTGAGAGTGAAAAGATTACCAAATGTATTCCTCATTACCTTAATATATTATAAAGGTGTTTATTACTTGTTGCAGCCGCCTTCGCAACCACCTTCACAGTTGCCATCCTTGCAGTCGCCGCCGCAGTTGTCGCAGCCACCTGAGCAGCCACCTGAGCAGCCGCCACCTTCGCCGCTGATCATCTGAGCCATCTTGGCAATCTCCTCAGCAGTAGCCTCGCGGCTCTCGAGAATCTGACCGCAGAAGTTGAGCTTCAAGCCAGCCAATGGGTGGTTCAGGTCGCAGGTTACCTTTGTATCGCTGATGTTCTTCACGACTGCGTTGAAGTGGTTGCCATCCTCGTTCTGCAATGGGATGATAGCGCCTACCTGTACGTGCTGTGCATCAAACTGGCCGTTGACGGTAAAAATCTGCTTGTCGAGCTCCAGTACGCGCTCATCATAGTGCTGTCCGTAAGCCTGCTCTGGGTCCAGCTGGAAGTCGAACTCATCACCCTTAGCTAGGTCTACCACCTTCTCTTCGAAAGCTGGCAGGGTAACACCCATACCGCTGATGAAGATGAACGGACGCTCGTCGGTTGTGCGCTCGATGAGCATTTCCTCGCCGTTGTCACCATTAGTTACATCATACAGTGCGTATGAAACTACAATAAACTTGTTTTTGTTGTTTGTTTCCATTTCTATATTTATTTTTTATTATTTCTTTTTCTTTTCTGAATGCTTACGCTCTTTACCATCTCCATGCGCTCCAGATAGATAGGGCGCCATTTGTCGATGATGTCCTGCAGACTTTTGCTCTTCTGCGAGAGTTCAGCATATTCCTCGCCGTCGGTCAGATTCTCTTTCTTGAGATCCAGCATTCGGGCGATGAGCTGTTTCTGGTGTTCCTCAGCCGCCTTGAGCTGGTTGCCCAGTTTCTCGAGACTTTCCATAAAGGCGAGTGCCTTGTCTATATGATTTTCCTGTACCATTTTGCTTGTTTTATAGGTTGAATCTTTTGCAAAGGTACAAATAATAATTGGTATAAACGAAGAAAAAGGGCTTTTTTTTCGATGATATTACAAAATGATAGCGAAAATGTAATATCTCTAACGTTCTGATGCCTATTTCGGTGTATTGTTGTTGATTTAAGTCAAGAAATAGGCAGAAAACTGAAAATATCCCAAGAAATGTTTGCGCACACAGAGAAAAGTTCGTATCTTTGCAGCGTCTTAAAGAAAAAGACTATAGGATAATGTTTAACAGAGCCGGCGTCTACGGATGTGCAGGACTCACAAAGTAAAGAAAGGTAAAAAGATTATGAAGAAGATTATGGTATTAGCAGTAGCTATGTTTGCAATGGCAACAGCTACTTTCGCAGCAGAAGAGGAGACAAATGCAACAGCAGCTTACAACATGAATATTAAGATGTCTAGCTTGGCAGATGCTTTGAGCTTGAACATCGACCAGGTAGAGGCTGTAGCTGATGTACACAAGAACTTCACCGCAGACATGATGAATGCTGCAACAGCAAAGGGTGAGGAACGTTCTGCAATGATTGACAAGGCAGTTTTGAAGGATCTCAAGTACATGCACGTTATCTTGAACGACAGTCAGTATCGTAAGTACGTGATGCTTCTCAACACAACTCTTATCAATCGTGGTTTGAAGTAATCATCTTTTTATAGATGAGAAAAATAAGAGAGAGATTTAAAATAAGAATCCCAGTCAAGGTTTTATCCTGACTGGGATTTTTTTTGCTTTTGGGCCTTCAGTCCGTACTTAAACTATTTGCTAAACTTAGCTTCCTGATATGCGAAAGTTCAGTTAACTTGATAATCAGTCAATATCTATTAATTGGAAATGCTTGTTGAAGGTCAAATCCAATCCGTTAGCCAGTTCTACCTCGTATTCATTCTTGTTCATTTCAATCTTCTTTACCGCTTGCGCTGGATAATTCTTCTTCAGGTAGTTTCTGATGGCCTGCGGAATCAGCTTGGCTGGTACTTTTCCCTGCTTGCAGTCAATCTCTGTGAGATTGCCTTTCTTATCAAATTCCAGCTTGGTTCCGTTCTGCAGAACCACATCATAGCTCTTGTTGATAACCCCCGTCTCAATGGTAGCAAGCATCACCTTCTGATTGTTGAAATGGTTGCTGAGTAAGGTTTGAGCCTTTACCGGGAGTGCATTAACGGCGATAGGCTTGTCATTGCCTGCATTTGCTGCCATATTGCATGATAGCATGCAGCAAATGGCAATCATCAGAATTCTTATCATTCTTTTCATAAGCTACAAATTAAATTTTTATAATACTTAAGTTGTGATGGATGTTTAAACATCATCTTATAATTAGACGCAACTCGTGCCTGAAAGTTTAATTCGTGCCTGAAAGTTTAAAGAGAATGTGTAAATGCGTCATCAGCACAGGCTGCTCATGGTGGATGATGATTCTGATTACGACTGTGTGATTTTTGCCCTAATCCGGCTCAGGCTTGCCTGCGTTACACCTAAATAGGTGGCGATGCTTCCCAATGGCAACCTTTGTAATAAGTCTGGTTCTTTCTCTAGCAGCTCCTTGTACCTTTCCGAAGCGATGGCGGATAGCATGGAAATCAGTCGTTCCTCGGTGGCAAGCAGCTCCATCTCTGCATAACGCCGCCCCCAATTGGCGATGTGTAAATCATCCAAGAACAACTCTTTCAGTTGTTTTCTTTTCAATTTATATAAGACCGAATCTTCCATCAACTCCATCGTCTCATATCCTGGCTCGTCGTTCACATAGCCTTTCAAGGAGACAATAGTCGCTCCCTCTTTGCCAAACCAAAAGGTAATTTCCTTTCCGTCCACTGAAGTATATGCGCGGACAATGCCTTTCTTGATGAAAAAGATGTTCTTCTCCACCTTACCTCTTTCCAACACCCGGAATCCTTTGGGATATGAAACTTCCGTTAAGCATCGCTGCAATTTGTCCAAAGACGCATCCGGCATGGCGTATCTCTTATTAATGATTTCTTTTATATCCATATTCTTTTTTGCTGTATTCGGTGTGCAAAATTATAAAATTTTACACGAAAACGAAAGTAAATGGTTATTTTTTTGCAAATGCAAAATCCGTTTTTGTCAAATGTAAAAAGCTTTTAGTTTTTTTTTGCTTATTTTTGCACCCGAATTTAAAAATAAATTAATAGATATGAATTGGATAATTTTATTGTTCGCAGGATTATTTGAGGTGAGTCTCACGTTCTGCTTGGGAAAAGCGAGAGCAGCATCAGGAATTTGGTTTTATCTGTGGGGGAGCGGTTTCCTTGCTTCCACCATTCTGAGCATGGCTTTGCTCGCCAAGGCGGTGCAGACTTTGCCTTTGGGCACGGCCTACGCCATCTGGACAGGCATCGGGGCAGTGGGTACGGTTTTGATAGGAATATTCGTTTTCAAGGAACCAGCCACTCCCATCAGGCTTTTCTTCCTCTTCACGCTCATTGCTTCCTTGATTGGATTGAAGATTGTGTCATATTAAAAAGTGAGGCGAAAAATGAAGTATGAATTGAGAGAGAACCAAGGTATTCCGGCACCCCTGCTGGCTCTGATGGCAGTAGCTACCGGACTTTCCGTTGCCAACTGCTACTACAACCAGCCCTTGCTGGGCAGTATGGCAAAAGAGTTTGCGGTATCAGACTTTTCTGCCAGCATGGTAGCTACCTTGACCCAGATAGGCTATGTGGTAGGACTTGTATTTGTCATTCCGCTTGGTGATCTGTATTCACGAAAGAAACTGATACAGACCAATTACATCATTTCTTTGTGCGCCTTGCTTGCCATAGCCCTTGCTCCGAACATCTATTGGGTGTGGGGCGCATCCCTGGTTGCTGGCGCATCTTCGGTAATGCCGCAGTTCTTCATCCCGCTGGTGTCTTATCATTCCACGCCTTCACGCAAGGTGCGCAATGTGGGAATCATACAATCCTGCCTGCTCATAGGCATTCTAGGTTCACGTGTTTTCAGCGGCCTGCTGGCCGATGAATGGGGATGGCGTTCAGTTTATCTTGTGGCTAGTGTGTTTATGCTCGGATGTTTTCTGCTCATTCACGGGATGCTGCCAGAGTTGTCTGCCCGTTCGCGGGAAAACTATGCAGGGTTGATGAAATCATTGTTGCGCCTGCTCCTCAAATACCCATACTTGCAAATCGCGTCGCTAAGGGCGGCATTGGCGTATGGTTCTTTCTTCGCCTTATGGAGTTGCCTGGCCTTCCGGATGAAGCAGGCGCCTTTCTTTGCTGGCGACGACATGATTGGAGCTCTCGGTTTGTGCGGACTGGCAGGTGCATCTACCGTGGTCTTCATCAGCGACTACGTCCAAAAGTATGGTGCAAGGTTCTTCTCTGTTGCCGGAGGATGCGTCTTGTTGGCTGCCTGGCTGCTGGCATTTTGGGGGAATGACAGCTACTTGTGGATAATAATAGCCATCTTGCTGATTGATGCCGGTATGCAATGCATCCATTTGTCGAATCAGACCAGCGTAGTAGCCCTTGACGCATCTGCCATCAACCGTATCAATACCGTTTATATGACCATTTATTTCCTGGGTGGTTCTGCCGGAACTTTCGTTTCTGGCCTGTCCTGGCAGCATTATGGATGGACAGGCGTGGTAGGAAATTTAATACATAAGACCGCTAAGATATCTGCGTGATGCGCCTGATGCTTCTGTTGCGATGGTGTCGAGCGCATCCTGCCAATGGCGCAGAAAAAATCTTTCTGTTTCATCAGATTATTTCAATTTACTCCTTTACGATTTCTTTTCCTGCTGCCAGCCAGCCAATAAAGCCGGAATCGAGTTCTATTACCTGATAGCCGTTCTTTGTCAAAATAGCTGCGGCATTTTTGCTTCGCTTGCCGCTTCGACAGTTCACGGCGATAGTCTTGCTTTTGGGAAGAGTGGCAGCGGCCTTCTGTTCGAAGTCTGATTTCAGTACGTCAATGTTGATTGCGCCCCGAATATGCCCATTGGCAAACTCCTCTGCGGTTCGTACGTCGAGACGGATTACTGCGGTGTCAGCGATGGCTTTCTCATAGTCATCTGCCGACAGACTCTTATAGCCCTTATTTTGCGCCTGACAAGAATACAGGCTTGATAGCATGGTTATAATGCTCATGATAAATATTTTCTTCATTCTCTAATCTTTTAATAATTATGTGCCTATAATCTAGGAGGATAAGCCATGCTCAACCCCCTACATTCTTGCAATATATCTGCAAAAATACAAAAAATATTCAGAAAGTTGATTATATGGATGGATTTTGTTGGCTGGGCGAACTCGATTTAACCTTATTTTATAAGATAGAGGGATGTTTTGATAATCTGAAATCCTTAATGACCGAAAATGACCGTGACCGAAAATGACCGCTCTCCTCATATTGAGGTGAGCGGTCGTTTTTGTTCTTTATCCCATGCAGCTCGTTACTCCGAGCGTAGTAGCGATAGCGGTCAGAATGCTGATGGCTATCTGCAGAATTGTTTTCCAAGTGTTCGCTTTCATCTTTCTTAGTGTTTAATGTTTAGTGTTTTATGTTTACTTTTTTGTGGGGCGAATAGGCTGGACTAGGGGCTAGCACCCTAGCCAGTTTATCCTTGGGCTATTCAAGGCCGTCGCCAGTATCGTCCTTGCCGGTAGTACCGCCGCCTGATTCTGAGCCTTGGCCGTCGCTGCCGGTCTGACCAGTGCTTGAACCACCTGGCGTATTATCCGGAGTGGTTGGGGCGTTGAGGTCAACGTTGGTCTTACCCTCCTTAATCGCCTTGATAACGGCTGCCTGAGCGCTGCGGCTGGCTACGAGGTTGAACTCGGCGTCATCGCGAAGGTTCTTGAACTCCTGACCAGGCTCCCACTGAACCTTCACACCGGTGATGTTCTGTGCGGTGAACTTGTCGGCATCCTCAGCACCCTTCGAAGTGAGAAGGAGAGAGAAATCACCGAGGTCGCCCAGACGGATTTTCTTGCCCTCAAGCAACATCTCACGCATGCAGTCTACGGCGATGTAGAGGATGGCGCTGATGTCAGCTCTCGAATAAACACTACCATGTGAAGTGATGTGCTTGGCAAACTTCTCGATGGTCATGATGTCGGTGTACTGCGAGATGGCGAAAGCATTCTGCTTCTCAGTCTTCACGAGTTCCAGGTCCTTTGGGTCAGGGGTTGTACCCTCCTTCTTTGCCTGGTTGATGCGTGACTTAGCCTGGTTGATTTCCAGAAGATTTGCGTTCACGCTACGCATTACGATGCTGTAATTAATCATAGTATGTTATGCTTTAAAGAGTTTATTTAATCACAATTTCCCAGATGCTTTTTCTTGTCCTTTTCAGAGTCTTCATTAATGACCGGCGCCTTGTCATCTTTTGCTCCCTGCCTCGGTCTTCATAGATGACCGCCTTTAGGTACAAAATAGCTTTCTTTCGATTGCTGGTGCAAAGGTACGAAAAAGCGCTGTAGGAAGCAATACTTTTCCGGCAACTTGAATTCAGTTTTCCGGAATCTTGTGAAATGGAGCCTTTCGAGAGTAGGTGAAGAGATTCATGGCAACGGGCTGCATCCGGTCATTAGTGACCGGTCATTATCGGTCATTAAGAAAAATCACTTCCGGTTATTTAGCCCCTATAATATATATTAAAAATATTTAATATATATTATAGCTCTCTTTTTCGCACCCCGAAAACCTTAATGACCGAAAATGACCGGGCATTAATGACCGCTAGATGAACTTGTGAGTTTTACCTGACATGGTTTTTGTGTGTGTCTGAATGTGTTGGTTATTAGCGAGTTATTTGTATTTTGTTGTATTCCTACTCTAATATTTTATGTATAATGATTATCTACTTATTAAGTCGCTTTAGTTAGTTGATATGTTGTTCGATTCTACATTTTTATCCTTGTTTTCTGTTGCATTTTGTCAAAATATATTGTGTCAGAGGCTGTTTTTATGTCCAAGGAGGGGCATTTTTTACCATTAGAAGAGGGGGTAAAATACCTTCCTAACCCCCTAATTTTTGCATCTTATCTTCTAAAACGCAAAAAAAATGCGGATTTTCGCATCATTTCCGTTACTATTTTCTGTAGTAAGGATATTATACATACATATATATAAACACTCCTTTTAATCGTTGTAGGAGATGATATAACGACATTTTAGTATCTTGTGTTTTTCTTTACAAAACAACAAAAACGCCCTATAAAAAGAACGCAAACTCACATCCCCGTTATTTGGTATATTTGGGGCTCTTATCTCCAAATTTTGCAAGAAATCAGAGTAAATTGAGCCCCAAATATACCTTTCCTCATCGTTTTCAGTACCTATTTATATTATATATGATACTTATTCTGGTAGTGGCGCTTGGATTTGACAGGGGCTCCATGGAAGGAACCGCTGCCCATACCGCTGCCACGAAGACTCTCATGGAAGCCTGAACCACCGCTGTATTCACCCCAGCGGGCTCTGATTCTATCCACATAATCTACCGTCTCCGTGCCTCGCATGTAACCGTATTTCACCACCGGGTCTGTGTAATAAGCCGGTTGAGAAAGGCGCAGAATATAATTGCGAATTACGCCCCAATTGTGCGGATTCTGACCATGTTTGCGAGCCAGCGCCATCGCATCTCTGATGTGGAAATAGCCACCATTATAAGAAGCAAGGGCGAAAAGCATGCGCTGGAACGGGTCGCCCACGTCAGAGAAATGCCCCTGCAGTTCCGCCATATATCTGGCTGCCGCAGCCACATTCGCCTCAGGTTCATGAATCATGCTCATCGGCAAACCCAGATGGGCAGCCGTGCCTGGCATAATCTGCATCAGTCCGCAAGCTCCAGCCCATGACTTCGCATTCGGGTCAAAACAGCTCTCCTGATAACATTGGGCAGCCATCAGACGCCAGTCCATGCGAGCCGTTCCGCTATAGCGCTGGAAGAGGTGGTCGTAGCGGGAAATAACACCCTTAGAACGGTTCAGAAATGGTGAATAAACGTGGCGGCGCACGCTGGCAGAAGAAAGCAGCCACGACTCTTCCTGCTTGACCTGAGCAATCAGCTTAGGCTTAAACCAGCCGTTCAGGGCGTCGGCAAGACTCTTGTTACCGTTCAGCACAGCCCATTGGGTTCGGGTACTGTCGGGCGTAACACCACAGAACAGCAGGTTGCCTCTGGTCTGTTTTCGGGGTAGGGGCACGGCAATCACATCACCTTCTCCCTTCTCCAGTTTGCGCACCATTTCAGCCGTATCCTTACATTCTTCTACGCGTAACGACACGCCGATCTGCTGGGCAAACTTCTCGCAGAGCAGATATTGCAGTCCCATTCCGTGGCTGTGATAATCATAATAGGTAGTAGGGCCGTTAACGGTAAGCATGATGAGCTCACCATTGGCCTGAATATCTTCGAGCGAAAGCCCCTTGCTGGTTGAAGCAGGTTTCTTTTCATCACCATCAGCCCCATCAGAGTTGTCAGCATGCTCCATTTCGCCTACAGGAGTTCCCCATGGCGTAAGCTCCTGCTGCGGTTTCTTGTCGGCACAGGCAGCGAGCAAAAATAGTGCATATAATGCGTATAAATATCCTTTATTCTTCATTTCAGCTGCAAAAGTACGAAATATTTTGCACATAAGTGAGAAATTATTTGTTTATTCTAATAAAAATATGTACTTTTGCAATGATTTTCAAACAAAATATAGAAATATGTTACGAATAGCAGTACAAAGCAAGGGTCGTCTTTTCGACGACACCATGAATCTTTTAGCAGAGGCTGACATCAAAGTAAGCGCCTCTAAACGCACCCTTCTGGTGCAGTCAAGCAACTTTCCTCTCGAGGTTCTCTACCTTCGTGATGATGATATTCCTCAGAGCGTAGCCTCTGGTGTGGCAGATATCGGAATCGTGGGCGAGAACGAGTTTGTTGAGCGTGGAGAGAATGCGCAGATTATTGACCGTCTGGGTTTCAGCAAGTGCCGCCTGAGCCTCGCCATTCCTACGAAGATTGATTATCCGGGATTGCAATGGTTCAACGGCAAGAAGATTGCTACTTCTTACCCTAACATCCTGCGCAAGTTTATGAAGAAGAACAACATCAATGCCGACATCCATGTCATTACGGGTTCTGTAGAAATCAGTCCGGGCATCGGTTTGGCTGACGGTATTTTCGATATTGTAAGTTCAGGTTCTACTCTGGTCAGCAACAGTCTTGCTGAGGTTGAGGTGGTGATGAAGAGCGAGGCTCTGCTCATCGGCAACTGGAACATGGACGAGGAGAAGCATCAGATTCTGAACGAGATGCTGTTCCGCTTCGAGGCTGTACGTTCTGCACAGGACAAGAAGTACGTGATGATGAATGCTCCTAAGGCAAAGGTTCAGGAGATTACAGAAGTATTGCCAGGCATCAAGAGTCCTACGATTATCCCATTGGCTGATGAGGAATGGTGCTCTATCCACACTGTGCTCGACGAGAAGCGTTTCTGGGAAATCATAGGCAAGTTGAAGGAACTCGGTGCACAGGGCATCCTGGTAACACCAATCGAAAAGATGATATTATAATAATGTGTAGTGTTTAATGTGTAATGTTTATTTAGAGACATTATGCGTTAAAAACCAAACATTAAACATGAATAATTAAACATTAATAATAGGAATGAAGGTAATAAAGTATCCTGCAAAGGAGGAATGGAGCGAGATTGTAAAACGCCCACACCTGGATGTTTCGCAGCTGAATGCGACCGTACAAGGTGTACTCGACGATGTGAAAAACCATGGCGACGAAGCCGTGAAGCGTTACGAGGAGAAGTTTGATCATGCCCATCTCGATTCTTTGGCTGTGACTGAAGCTGAAATCGAAGAGGCAGAGAAAATGGTTTCTCAAAAACTGAAAGACGCTTTGCACCTCGCCCATCATAACATTGCCGAATTCCATCATAGCCAGAAGTTTGATGGTGTGAAGGTTGAAACTTGCCCTGGTGTAACCTGCTGGCAGAAGAGTGTGGCTATAGAGAAGGTGGGATTGTATATCCCGGGAGGTACTGCTCCTCTCTTTAGCACCGTTCTGATGCTGGCTACTCCTGCCAAGATTGCAGGATGTAAAGAAATCGTACTGTGTACTCCTCCTAATAAAGAGGGCAAGGTGAACCCGGCTATCCTCATGGCGGCAAAGATTGCGGGCGTAAGCAAGATCTTTAAGGCGGGTGGCGTTCAGGCTATCGGAGCCATGGCTTACGGTACAGAGAGCGTGCCTAAGGTTTATAAGATTTTCGGTCCGGGCAACCAGTTTGTCATGGCTGCCAAGCAGCAGGTTTCCCTGCACGATGTGGCTATAGACATGCCAGCCGGTCCGTCTGAAGTTTGTCTTATTGCCGACGAAACAGCCAACCCTGTGTTTGCTGCTGCCGACCTGTTGTCGCAGGCTGAACATGGTTTCGATTCTCAGGTTTTCTTCATTACTACATCTGAAAAGGTGTTGGATGATGTAAAGAATGAAGTTGAAGTACAGCTTGAACGTTTGCCACGTAAGGAGATGGCACAAACCTCGTTAGACAACTCTAAGTTTATCCTCGTAAAGACCGAAGAGGAGGCAATAGACCTCTGCAATACTTATGCGCCGGAGCATCTGATTATCGCCACAGCCAATTACGAGCAGCTGGCAGAAAAAGTTGTGAATGCAGGTAGTGTATTCCTCGGAAACTATGCGTGCGAAAGTGCAGGCGACTATGCAAGCGGTACGAACCATACCTTGCCAACCCATGGTTATGCTTTGGCTTACAACGGAGTGAACCTGGACAGTTATAATCGCAAAATCACCTTCCAGCATCTTACAGAAGAAGGTATTCGTAACATTGGAAATGCTGTAGTGACCATGGCGGAAAATGAGCAATTGGAAGCTCATGCCAATGCGATGAGACTGAGAGTGAACAGTTTGAAACAATAGGGTAAAAAAGGATGTTGTAAAAATACTTCTTAATAGCTTTTGAAAGAAAAATGAAAGAATTGAAAGATTTGTGCCGAGAGAACATCTGGAATCTGGCACCTTACAGTTGCGCCCGTACGGAGTTTGCAGGCAGAAATGCCCGCGTCTTCCTCGACGCCAACGAAAATCCATATAATGACCCTTACAATCGCTATCCTGATCCGCTGCAGGTTGAACTGAAGAAACAGATCAGCAAGATTAAGGGTGTGGCTGAAGAGAAAATCTTCCTGGGCAATGGTTCCGACGAGGCCATCGATTTGGTTTACCGTGTATTCTGCCGCCCGGGTAAGGATAATGTAGTGGCGATTGCGCCTACTTACGGAATGTATGAAGTTTGTGCAGACATCAACGATGTGGAGTATCGTTCTGTATTGCTTGATGAAAATTATCAGATTTCTGCCGGAAAACTGCTGGCAGCCTGCGATGAACAGACAAAGGTTATCTGGTTCTGCAGTCCGAACAATCCTACGGGTAATCACATTAACCGCGAGGCAATCGTAGAGGTGTTGCAGAAATTCCAGGGTATTGTCATCATCGACGAAGCCTACAGCGATTTCTCTTCGGAGCGCACATTCCGCAGCGTACTCGACAGATTTCCCAACATGATTGTGCTCAACACCATGAGTAAGGCATGGGGCTGTGCAGCCCTCCGTCTGGGAATGGCTTTTGCGAGCAAGGAGATTGTTGACCTATTCAATAAGGTGAAATATCCTTATAACGTCAATCTGCTTACTCAGGAGCATGCGCTGGAAGTGATGAAGAATCCGCTGAAGGTTGACGAATGGGTGAAGAACATCCTGCAGGAGCGTTCTAAGGTAATGGCTGCATTCCTGGATCTGCCTATCTGCGAGAAGGTTTATCCTACTGATGCAAACTTCTTCCTGGCTAAAATGACCGACGCCAATGCCATCTATAATTATCTGGTGGCACAAGGCATTATCGTAAGAAACCGCAACAAGGTTCAGTTGTGTGGCAACTGTCTGAGAATTACGATAGGAAACAAGAGCGAGAATGCTGAATTACTCGGTGCTTTGAGACAGTACTAGCATTTAAGCAGCAAGCCCTGCTTTGAGACAATATGAGCATTTAAGCAGCACGCCCTGAAAGGGCAGAAGCCCCTAGCCCAGGGCAGCGCCCTGGGTCATATATATTAACAACCAAGTCGCCCTGTAAGGGCAAAAGCTTTAAATATATGAAGCTTTTGCCCTTACAGGGCGACTTTAGTATACCACATTCTAAACCCAGGGTGTTGCCCTGGGCTAGGAGCTTTTGCCCTTTCAGGGCGTATTGCTGACATTTATCTTCTTCTGCCTCTACCTTCATTTCTTCCTTGATTTCCACGACCTTGATTTCCACGGCCGCCGCGTTCGTTCTTATCCCCGCTGTTGTAGCGGTTCTTGCGACTGTGGTTGTCGTTGTCGAAATTAGGGTTGAAGCTCTTTTTCTTCTTGTTCTTGAAGAAGCCGGCACCTCCGCTTAATGGGCGGCCTTCGTTCAGATATTTATCTTCATCATAGCAGCCTACATTTCCGAAACCCTTTGGTGCATAGCGGTCAGACGCATTTCTGCCAGTTCCACGCTTGCCTTTAGCACCTTTTCCTACACCAGGATTATCGTATGTAGAACCTATCGCCTTATCGTCATAATGCGTCTTCTTACCCTTGAAACTGCCACCCATGCTCTTCCTGTCGTAGAGCTTGTCGATGAGGTCGGCTCTGCCTATGCGGCGAAGTTCACTCTCGATGGCGCGGCGCTCTTCAGGCTTATACCAGAAGAAGAACATGCGCTGGGCAAGCTTCTCTTTCTGAGTCTTGGCGCTGAAGACCGGCTCCAGGGTGTAAGGATCGTACCCCGTGTACCAGGTCTCGGTAGAAATGGTCATAGGAGTAGGGGTGAAATCCTGCACCTGCTCCAGATGGAAATCCAGTCCCTTCGTAATGACGGCAAGTTCGGCCATGTCTTCTTCATGACAGCCCGGATGCGAACTGATGAAGTAAGGAATGATCTGCTGGTTCAGACCTTCTTCCTTATTAATCTTGTCGAAGATGCGCTTGAACTCGTAGAAGAGGTCGAACGATGGCTTGCGCATGAACTTCAAGACTTCCGGACTCGTATGTTCGGGAGCCACCTTCAGTCGGCCGCTCACATGCTTGGTAATCAGTTCGCGCGTGTATTCTCTAGCCGCCTGATTCACCTTTTCGTCCTTGCTCTTATGCAGCAGAAGGTCGTAACGCACACCACTACCAATGAAACTCTTCTTGATTCCCGGCAAAGCATCTACAGCATGATAAATCTCCAGAAGCTTGCTGTGGTCGGTATTGAGGTTCGGACAAATCTGAGGGTTTACACACGACGGGCGCTTGCACACTTCGCAGGCTTTCTGATTCTTGCCGTGCATTCCGTACATGTTGGCAGAAGGACCGCCCAAATCGCTCAGATAGCCCTTGAAATCAGGCATCTGGATGATTTTCTTCACCTCCTTCAGAATGCTCTCCTTGCTGCGGCAAACCACGAATTTACCCTGATGGGCAGAAATGGTGCAGAAAGAACAGCCGCCGAAACAGCCACGATGAAGGTTCACGGAGAACTTGATCATCTCGTAGGCAGGAATGGTCTTGCCCTTGTATTTAGGATGAGGCAAACGCGTATAAGGCAGGTCGAAAGCCGCATCCAGTTCCGCGGTAGTCATCAGCGGGAAAGGCGGATTCACCACTACATATTTGCCGTCAACTTCCTGAATCATGCGCTGAGCATGCATCTTGTTGGCTTCTTCCTCCAGATGGCGCACGTTCTCAGCCTGTCCCTTCTTGTTGTGGAGACATTCTTCGTGGCTGTGGAGGATGATGTCATCGTCCTTGAAACCGCCCGGAATCTCACTTTCCTTGCAGTAGAAAACCACCTGCGGCATTTCGTGGATTTGGCTAAGCGTCTTGCCTTCTGCAAAGGCATTGGCTAGTTCAACGACAGAACGTTCGCCCATTCCGTAGAGAATGAGGTCGGCGCCCGAATCGCAGAGAATGCACTTGCGGAGCTCGTCTTTCCAATAGTCGTAGTGGCTGATGCGGCGCAACGAAGCCTCAATACCGCCTAGTGCTACAGGTACGTCGGGAAAGAGTTTCTTCAGTATCTGCGTATAGACGATAGATGGATAGTCGGGGCGCATGTCGTGGCGGGAGTCGGGACTGAAAGCGTCCTCGCTACGCATGCGGCGGTTCGCCGTGTAGCGGTTCACCATCGAGTCCATGGCACCCGGAGAAACACCAAAGAAGAGGCGAGGGCGACCGAGTTTCTTGAAGTCTCGGAAATCGCCGTGCCAGTCGGGCTGGGGAACGATGGCTACCCGATAGCCGTTGGCTTCCAGTATTCGCCCGAGGATGGCAGGGCCGAAGGATGGGTGGTCAACGTAAGCATCTCCTGAAAAGAGGATGACGTCGAGTTCGTCCCATCCGCGCAACTCGCATTCTTTCTTGGTGGTAGGTAAGAAATCTGTTAACTTATAATCCATTCAATATTTTTTAATCATTTATTGCGTCTGGTTCTGCATCTGCTGCAGCCTCAGCCTGCTTCTTGTCTTTCCAGTCTACGTAGAGCAGAACGAGGTTGTGAAGACCGAGCGCCTTCATGTTCTGATTGTAGATGACGTCGAGACAGAGATCGAGCAACTCCTTATCCTTGATGTCGCTGCTCTCGAGGAGTGAACGCACATTAAGTTTCAGTTTATCGAGCACTTCCTCGTCGATAATGCCGTTGCTGTCTACGAGGTTGCGGAGTAACTGATACTTTTCGATGGTCTCTAAATGCTGGTCGCTCACTTCGATAGAGCGAGTGCCAGACTGGTTGGCTTGAATCTTATACATAAGCTTAAAATTTTTTATCTGTTTTACTTTTAATTTAATCTGTCAGAAATTTGAGAATGCCGAGCAACACGCTGGTGCGGGTTCTTTCGTCGATGATGCATTCCAGCGGGAATCCCATGACGAAGCTGCGGTAAGTAGAGCTCTTGTAGGCAACCGCCGCACTCGTTCCCGTATCGTATTGCATCGCCGTGAAGGCGTAATTGCCAACCGGTTTCAATATCTCGGGATGGGTTGCCGCATAATGCTGGGCATTCAGCTCGTTATAATAGCTGAACTGCAGACCTAAACCCTTGACGTTAGGCGAAGTGTAGACAATACTGTCTCGTTCTGTTACGGTTGAATCTTCGGGATTGATTTTCCTGGTGATGGCCGTAGAACCTGTAGGCTCATAGCTGAGTTTCAGAATATCGCTCAGGAACGCCTGTTCCTCTTCAGTCTGCATGTCGCTTCCGGTGTAAGAACCGCTTATCAGGATTCTGCCGCCTTGGCTGGCGTATTGCCTGATGCTGTTCTGCAGGGCAGGCGTGAACGACTTGAAGTAGGCGTGAGTATAGCCGTCATGGCGCTCCAATCCGTTGATGAGGTCAACTGCCTGATAGTTCTTCATCTGAACCCTGCCGCTGGTGATGACTTCGCTCGAACAGCTGGAAATATTATATTTGCCCGAAGCCGCAATACTTGTAGCATGCGCCTGAACGTAGTTGAAGTCATTGCCTGCCACAAACTTACCAATCATTTCGTTGCCGCTGAAACCGAGTCCGAAACTGGTTTCGTTGCCCATTCTGCTTCTGTCGAACACCTGCTGCTTGCCGCTCCATCCCGCCGTTAGTCCGTAGCTTACGCCCGGATCCTGATTGAGGTCAAATCCCTGCTTTTCCTCATCATCCACGACCTGCGGAGAGGCAAGGCGATGGAAATTGTTTACGATGAGCACAGACTTGCTGGCAGCAGGATTATAGAGCACAGAGAGGGTTTCGGTGGTGAAACTTTCTCCTCCCGCATTAACCGCAGCCACCTTAAAATGGTAAAGCTTGCCCGGTTCCAGCTGCATCTGGCAGCGGGTGGTGTTCACGATGGTTCCGTTGTCAAAACCGCCTTGTCCCTCAGCCTTATAAATAATGTAAGAAGTAGGGCGGGCAGATGGTTCCGTCTTGTCCAGCTGGGCAGTCCATGAGAGTAGGGCAACGCCTTGGTTCTGCGTAACGCTGAAGTTCTGCGGAGCCAGCGGCTGGACCACGTATCGGGTTCCATGATTGCTGTTTACGAAGCGCAGGATAGTTTTGTAGATGGAGCGTGCGATATAGAATTTTCCGAGCGGATCCTGAGCAATTCTCATGTCAGGGAAATTCTGATGCGAAAGCATCTCGAGAATAGCCGACGGAACTTCCGGCAGACGGGTTTCAGAATAGTTTCTGTCCCATAGGTAGCGTTTGCCGAATTCTCCGAACTGAGCCGTCAGATCCGTAACGAGATTATCGCGCAAAGCCCTGGCGAAATCCTTGGATGTGAATCTTGAGATTCCGCTGTTCAGTATTCCATCGTTATAATCTGTGGTGCAGATAGCAAGGGCTCCAAAGGTAGTTTTTCCGTCCTTATTGTAACCCGCATCACTATGAAGTGCCAGCGAGAGTTCTATAGGCACATGCTTGCCATTTTTGGCAGGCATGTAAACCGAACCGCCGCCCAGCCAATTGGTCATCAGCGAACGGGTGTTGATGTCGTCGGCGTAATCATTTTCTCCCTTTCGGCCTCCATAAACCTTATAGGGAGCACCAGCCCATTGGGCGTAGTATCTGGCTCCTTCCAGGCAACGGGGCAATCCGCTGGTGTAACCGCCACGCTCTATGTTTCCCATGCCGCCGCCAAAGCGGACAGCATCTGTAGTTACTACTCCACGGCGTGAAGCCTTGTTGGTGCAGACCACGCGGTTGAACTCGTTGCAGCCCTTATCGAAATCGAAGGTGCCCAGGTAAACCCAGGTGCCTCCGCCCATGCGCTGGTTAACGGAAAACTCCGTAGCTTCGCCCTTGTGATAAACGATGTATCTTGCATCGCTCACGCTCTTGGGGAGCGACTGGTAGCTTACGTAGACTGCGTATTTGCCGGCTTCCTTGAAACGGGGCTGGTAGCTTACCTGGCTAGTTTTCTTGCGCTTGGTAGCCTTCGCCTGTCTCACGGTTCCCATGCGGAACGGATTTTCCCCATCTTTCAGTCGGTAGCGGTTGGCAAAACCGAGCGAATCGCATTTTTTCCATCGCTTGCTCGCCTCCTTTTCGAAATAATAAACCGACTTGACAGCATCATCATTATCGATGACGATTTCGTTTCTCTGCCAGTCTCTTTCACGGGGTGTGAAGACGATGGCTCCCGCATTCTGGAGCATCGGGATGAGGTAGGGCACGACGATGGTTTGGGTAAAAAGATCTTCGTTTGTGCAAAACAGGTTAGGGCGTTGCCATTTCCATACATCTCTGTCGGCATAATAATACCGTCCGTGCGAAGCCCATAGCGAAAGGTGCCTGTTCTGTAGTCCTGCCGTAACGAAATAAGGGCGGGAAACATTAAACACCCATGGGTCGCCATCATAATCTATGCCTTGCCATGCGCCGCTGTTAGCCTCGTCGTAGATAGGAAAAAACGATTTGCCGTTAGCCTGAAGCGAAGCTCCAGCGGCTAACAGCAAACTGCTTATCAAACAATATGTTATGTTTTGGTGTTTCACTTTACGAATACTCCTTCTTTAATAGCTGACTAAACCGTTATCTTCTCAGGTTTAATCAATATTTCCGATTGTAAACTTCTCCGGTTTCTTTCCTTTGAAATCCTTGAAGTACAACTTGATTTCACGCATGTCTTTGTCAACATCTCCTGACGGGATAATCTGCCTGGTGCATTGGATGACCTTCTTCTCATAGTCAAGCCCATAGAGATGGATAGGCAGATGCGCCTTGAGGGCTATGAAATAGAATCCCTTTTTCCATTCCGGGTTGAGCGAGCGGGTACCTTCGGGCGTAATGCACAGTCCGAAAGCCTTGCGCTTATCCGCTTCTGCAGCCAGATTATCCGTCATGCTGGTATGTTTGCTTCTCCACACAGGAATACCTCCCATCTTTCTGAAGATAGGGCCTAGCGGCCAGAAGAACCATTCCTTTTTCATGAGGAAATTACATTTGATTCCCTCAGCATGGGCAAAGAGCTGGCCTAGGATCAGATCCCAGTTGCTGGTGTGCGGAGCCATGCAGATAATATACTTTTCAGGAAGCTCCTGGGTGATGATTTTCTTATAGCCCAAGCGCTTATACAATATCCATTGACAAATTCCTTTTACCATATATTTAAATAGGTGTATTTCCTGATTCTGATGATGAAAGGATTATGCCAGGTTTGAAATCTGGTCGATGATTTCGCTCACCTGCTTGTTGAAGTCGACTGTGAGTTTCTTATAATATTCACCCTTCGTGATTCCCGGTTCCGGGTGAGACACGCGGCTGATGTAATCGCCGTTGATCATGACGATAGCTGAAAGAATGCCATCTACATCTTCCTGTGTAGGCTTACCATTATACAAAGATGCAGCTACAGTTTCGGCGAAAAGTTCGCTTGTAATGTAGTTGATCGTGCGCTTTAAATCTCTTTTATTAGCCATAATTCTTTTCTCCTAATTAATGAATAATTAAAAATATCGCTCAAAGATAATCATTTTCTTTGAAATAACATCATTTTTTGGAAAAAAATGTATCTATTAACGCATTTTTAGCATTTTTCTTTCCGTATCTCGCAGAAAAGAGTTATTTTTGCAGATGTTTTTGAAGTTTCAACTAATTAAAATAAAAAACGAATTATGGAAAAAAGTGCATTGCAGATTGCAAGAGCTGCTTATCAGCCAAAATTGCCTAAGGCTCTCCAGGGCCCAGTAAAGGCAGTTGAAGGTGCAGCAACACAGTCAGTAGGTAATCAGGATGAAATCAAGGCGTTGTTCCCTAACACTTATGGAATGCCTGTTATTACATTCGAGGCAGGTGAGGCTAAGGAACTTCCTGCTTTCAACGTAGGTGTTATCCTCTCAGGTGGTCAGGCTCCTGGCGGTCACAACGTGATTTCTGGTCTCTTCGACGGTGTGAAGTCTCTCAACCCAGCTAATAAGCTCTATGGTTTCATCCTCGGTCCTGGTGGTCTCGTTGACCATAAGTACATGGAGATTACTTCTGAAATCATGGACGAATACCGCAATACTGGTGGTTTCGACATCATCGGTTCCGGACGTACCAAGCTTGAGAAGGAAGACCAGTTTGAGAAGGGTATTGAGATTCTTCGTGAACTCGGCATCAAGGCACTTGTCATCATCGGTGGTGACGACTCAAATACCAACGCTTGCGTTCTCGCAGAATACTATGCTGCTAAGAAGTATGGCGTACAGGTAATCGGTTGCCCTAAGACAATCGACGGCGACTTGAAGAACGAGCAGATTGAGACTTCTTTCGGTTTCGATACAGCCTGCAAGACATATTCTGAGCTCATCGGTAACATCGAGCGCGACTGTAACTCAGCACGTAAGTACTGGCACTTCATCAAGCTGATGGGTCGTTCAGCATCTCACATCGCTCTTGAGTGCGCTCTCCAGACTCAGCCAAACATCTGCTTGATTTCAGAGGAGGTAGAGGCTAAGGAAATGTCACTCGATGATGTGGTTACTTATATTGCAACTGCAGTAGCTAACCGTGCTGCTGAGGGCAACAACTTCGGTATTGTTCTCATCCCAGAGGGCTTGATCGAGTTCATCCCAGCTATCAAGAAGCTCATCGCAGAATTGAACGAGGTTCTTACAGACCCTGCAACAGGCGAGAGCCGTGAGTTTGCAAGTGCTGAGGAGCAGATTGCATTCGTTAAGGGTGCCATCGCTAAGGACAACCTCGCAGTATTGGAGTCTTTGCCAGCTGACGTAGCTCGCCAGCTTTGCCTCGACCGCGACCCTCACGGAAACGTACAGGTTTCTCTCATCGAGACAGAGAAGTTGCTTTCTCGCATGGTAGCTGAGAAGTTGGCTGCATGGAAGAAGGAAGGCAAGTTTGTTGGTAAGTTCTCTGCACAGCACCACTTCTTCGGTTACGAGGGACGTTGCGCAGCTCCTTCTAACTACGATGCTGACTACTGCTACTCACTCGGTTTCAACGCTTCACGCCTCATCGCTAATGGCAAGACCGGTTACATGTCAATCATCAAGAACACAACAGCTCCTGCAGCAGAGTGGATTGCAGGTGGTGTGCCAATCACTATGATGATGAACATCGAGCGTCGTAATGGTGCTAACAAGCCAGTTATCCGCAAGGCTCTCGTTGAGCTGGATGGCGCTCCATTCAAGTTCTTCGCTTCTAAGCGCGATGAGTGGGCTAAGGAAACAGCTTACGTTTATCCAGGTCCTATCCAGTACTGGGGTCCTTCTGAGGTTTGCGACCAGACCACAAAGACTCTCCAGTTGGAGCAGGCTAAGTAAAAAATAGAATAAATATTTTTTTATATGTCAACAAGACGAACGGCTTCTTCACAGAAAAAGAGTGCCATGGCGAGAAAAAAAACTCCTCGGCGTGGCGGCTCCCGTGGTAGAAGGCGTTCGTCTTCTTTTTTGCAACGCTATCCCCGTTGGGCGTGGTGGATAGGCGGAACGGCGGTTATCGTGCTCTATGTCTTTCTGTTCTATCATTTCTTTGTAGGGCCAACTGGTTTCCGATGGCGTGCGCTTTATGGCGATGCTGAATATCCTGAAGGTTACGAGATTCATGGAATCGACATTTCGCATTATCAGGGCAAGATAGACTGGGAACAGCTCAAGAATGCGATGATCAAGGGGTGTCCTGTGCGCTTCGTCATCATCAAGAGTACGGAAGGTTCTTCACGGCTCGATGAGAATTTTCGCGAGAACTTTAATCAGGCTCGCGATTTCGGTTTCATCCGGGGTGTTTATCATTTCTGGAGCAATAAGTCGACAGCCCGAAAACAGGCCTATTATTTCCTAGACCAGGTTCATCTTACGGATGGCGATTTGCCTCCGGTACTGGATATTGAACATAAGCCGGCAGATAAGAGTGTGGAGGATTTCCAGCGTGATGTGCTTACCTGGCTGCATATTGTAGAGGATAAGTATCATGTTAAACCTATCATCTACACCTATTATAAATTCAAGGAGCAATATCTGAGTGCGCCTGTCTTCGATGATTATCCTTACTGGATAGCCCACTATTATGTTGACAAGGTTCAGTATAAGGGCAAATGGAAGTTCTGGCAGCATACGGATGTGGGCAAGTTGCCGGGCATTAAAGGCTACGTAGATTTCAATATTTACAACGGCAGTTATTATGAGCTCAAGCAGCTCTGCATAGGAAGCAATAATAATGAGAAGAAATTCATGGAATAAAGGTTGGACTTTTGGCAATATGCGAAAATCCAACCTTTATTCGTATGTTTTAATCTGATATTTCTGATTTCAGATTTTTCGTTCTGAATGTTTAGAATCAGAAAAGAATCTTTATGAACCTAAAACAAGGCAGGCCCAATTGTTGTCAATCTGTCTGTTTATTTCATGCATTCCCAGTTCTTCTGCTTTCTCCAGGAGTACAGGAATATCTTCTTCGTAGAAGCCGCTCAGAACCAGGGTTCCGCCGATGTTCATCACGCTACGGAAAGCGCGCATGTCGTCGAGCAGAATGTTGCGGTTGATGTTGGCTAGAACCAGGTCGAAAACGCCGCTGATATGGTTGATTACCTTACTGTTGCCAAAGAGTACTTCCATGTTAGTTACGCCGTTGAGCACGGCATTATGCTTGGCATTTTCTACGCTCCACTCGTCAATATCGTAGCCTACCACGTCTTTCGCTCCGAGTTTTGAGCAGGTGAGGGCAAGTATTCCCGTACCCGTTCCGCAATCCAGGATGCGCTTGGTTCTGATAGGCATGTGGAGCAGCTGCGAAATAATCATGCGTGTGGTTTCGTGATTTCCTGTTCCGAACGCCAGTTTCGCCTCAATACCTATTTCTATCATGTCGGGTCTGTTGCTCGTATCGGGATAGAGTTCGGGATGTTTCGCATCGTAAATCACCACCTGGTTGTCCACATAAATTGGTTCGAATCCCTGTTCTTCCCATTCCTGGTTCCAATCCTTGTATTCTGCATCTTTCACCTCGTAGGTAATTTTCGCATCCCCGATAGGGAAATCAGCAATATAGGCATCCAGCATCTCCTTGTCGAAGAGTTCTTTCTGCACATACGCTTCCAGTCCGGTTTCTGTTTCTTCAAAAGATTCAAATCCGGCTTCGGCTGCACCATCGGCAAGCAGATCCTGAGAGGCCTGCATCAAGTCGGCAGTCGTTTCAATTGTGAATGTTGCTACTAAATATTTCATATTTAATTTGTATTAATTTCTTGTCTAAAAACGCCTTCGAATGTTCAAAAAAGCTAGATTTGTTTTAAATCTTCTGCAAAATTATAAAAAAATAGGGGAAAACCTACAATTATTTAGGGAAATTCTGTATTTTTGCATAAAGATAAGCAATATTTTTGCATCCAGATTATTATATAATCAGAAAAGGACTCTTTCTGGAGTATTTTTCCTGATGGTTTATGATGGATCTGGAAAGAGAAAAATGGAGAAAAAAATTAATAGGAGAACAGAAATATGAAAAGAAAGTATCTTCTTGCAGTCCTTATCGCAGCTGCGATGCCACTCACTTCGATGGCACAGGACGATGACCTCTACTTCAATCCGAAGAAGGAGGCCAAGGAAAAGGCTGAAAGACGGGCTCTGCTCCAGCGCCAGTATGCTGAACAGCGGGCGCGTAGAGATAGTATTTATCGCTTGAATTGGAGCGGAAGCGACCGTTCGGTTGATGAATACAATCGAGGCGGCAGAATCTTCAGCCATTATGAGAATGTAGGGAAAGATTCCCTGGGCAACGACATTATCCAGTTCCATGTGGGCAAGGGTGTGGCGCCCGACAGCATTTATGATGATGCTTACTTCGCCCAGAAGTATGCTGACAGGGATGAGGATTTCGTATGCACACGCGAGATGAGCCGATGGGACGGATTCTATGATCCATGGTTCTACGATTATTATGGTTACGGTCCTTACTACTGGCGCAGCCGCATGTGGGGCTGGCACAATCCTTGGCGCTACGGTTATTATGCCGGCTGGTATGATCCTTGGTTCGACCCATGGTATGATCCTTGGTATTATGGTTACTGCGGCTGGTATGGAGGCTGGTACGCCCCTTGGTATTATGGCTGGGGCGGCTACTACAATCCTTGGTATTGGGGCGGTCCGGTAATCGGGCATGTTAGCTATGGTGGACGCAATTCGGGCGGTTATGCAGGAAGCAGAACTTATCGTTATAATGGCGATAAAGGCTATGCCGGCAACAGTACTTACCGAAGCAACAGAAACCGCAATTTCGGCGGTCGCATCAACGGTAATGGCCGTTACAATAGCGTTCGCAACAATAATAATACCAACAACTTCGACCGCAGCAACTTTGGCGGATTCGGAAACCGTAGTGGAGCCAGTTTCGGAGGCGGATCGCATTCCGGTGGTAGAAGCTTTGGCGGAGGAGGCGGTAGCTTCGGAGGCGGCAGTCGCTCAGGTGGCGGCGGCTTTGGCGGAAGAAGATAGTCGCTTTTCAGTTTATAGTTAATAGTTTATAGTTAATAGCTTGGGCTTTGTTCTGAGGATGAAGACAATTTTCGAAAATGAAAACTTTCATCTGGGAATGAAGACCTTAAGAATTAAGAGATTATGAAGAATTTAAAATATTTATTCCTGGCTTCATTGGGACTCATGTCAGCCCCAATGTTGGCTCAGGAAACTTATCAGGATACTAAGTTTGCAGAAAATTCCCTCACGGGTACTGCACGCTATGTAGGTATGGGTGGAGCTATGGAAGCCTTGGGCGCAGATATTTCTACCATTTCCAGCAACCCTGCCGGTTTGGGTCTGTTCAGAAAGAGCATGGCAAGTTTCTCGGCTGGCGTTGTGGCTCAGCCTGGAGCTGATACGGAACTCAATTTCGATAAAACTCCATTTGGCTTCGACGGAAAGAAATCGGTTCCTAGTTTCGACCAGATTGGTTTCGTTTGGGCTGCTACAAATGGCGATTCGAATGTAAAGCTCAACTTCGGTTTCAACTACCACAAGAGCACAAATTTCTCTCAGATTCTTTCTGCTGCCAATTATCTCAACGGAGCATCTCAAACCAAATGGGCTTCTGCCAAGACGGCTTACGCTAACAAATTGGATGAGGAACATGGTAAAGATGCAGGCGATCAGGTTTGGAATGCGGTAGATGCAAACTATAATCAGTTGATGGATAAAGACGAGGAAGGAAACCAGATGACCTACGATGGCCGTTCATTCCTCTTTGGCCAGTATCAGAAGGGCTACATAGGCGAATATGATTTCAACATTAGCGTGGGTTTCAACGACCGCGTATGGTTGGGCTTCACCTTGGGCATTCATGATGTTCATTACCGCAGCAATTCTGTTTATACAGAGAATTATGTGGCTGATAAGGAGGCTTACGGAACAGCTTGGGAAAGCCAGCGTATCACGGGTACCGGTTATGATGCAAAGCTGGGTATTATCTTCCGTCCGGTAGAAGATTCTCCTTTCCGTATTGGTGCTTACGTCAATTCGCCAGTATTTTATGATTTGTCGATGGATGGAACAGCTGACCTGGAACTCGTTGACAAGAATATAACGGACGATAAGGGCAATTATGCTGAGGCTGGCAATACGAACAGTTCCAGCCTCGATTATCGTCTGAATACGGCTTGGAAGACGGGTATCAGCTTGGGTCACACCATTGGCAGCAATCTTGCCCTGGGTGCTACTTACGAGTATGCATGGTACAATCACATGGATAATCGTGTGAAGGATGGCGGTTATTATGATGGTTATTGGGGCGAATATTATGAAACCAGTTCAAGCGATGACCTCATGAATGACCACACCAAACAGTCGTTGCAGGGCGTGAGCACGCTGAAGCTGGGTTTGGAATACAAGCCTGTCAGTATGTTGGCGCTCCGTCTGGGTTATAATTACGTTTCTCCGATGTTCAAGGAGGGCGCAGACCGTGACCAGACAATCCCTTCTCAGGGAACAATCTACGCCACCTCTACAGATTATACCAACTGGAAGGCGACTAACCGATTTACAGCCGGCGTAGGTTTCAACTACAAGAAGCTGTCTATTGATGTGGCTTACCAGTACAGCTGTCAGAATGGTGACTTCTATCCATTTGCAGCCTGGGAGGAACTTGGCGCTAATGCAGCTCCTGCTACCAAGGTTGACAACAAGCGCCATCAGTTGCTGATGACCGTTGGCTATAGGTTCTAAAATGTGAAGTAGGGGGCTTATTGATTAAATAATGTGAAATCCCGATAAAAAAGCCCACTCTTAGAAAAAAAGTTGGAAAAAAGTTTGGCGGTTTCATATAAAAGCCCTATCTTTGCAATCAAGAAATCGGGATGATTTCGTGTCATAGATTAGGTTTTTAGATTAAAGGTGTTATTCACCTTATTTTCTAGGATTAAAAATATTAGTTTTTTTAGTGGTTAATTTAGTTTTAGTAAGTATGTTTAGGGTCTGTTGTGAAACAGGCCCTATTTTTTTGTGCCTTTACAAAAAAAATCCCCCAACAGGATGGCTTAACCATACCTGTCGGGGGAAGTAACAATCCTAAATAATCTACTTGAATAAACTAATCTATTGAAATTTATCCTTCATAAATCTACTTAAATGAACCAATACCGGCCTTATTTGAACTATTAAATCAAAAACATTATTTGTTTCTGTAATTATCCAGACCCTTGTTCAGGAAGTCGAGATAAGCACTAACATCTTCTTTGAAACTGAAGGCTGCTGCAAGAGGATTGCCGTCGTTGTCAATAGCCACATAGAATGGCTGGGCATTAGCTCCAAACTTGCTTGCCTGCAGATAACTCCACTTGTCGCCAACGGTACGCAGGGTGCGCTTCTCACCATTAAACGTTACCTCCATAGGCTCAGGAAGAGGAGTCTTGTCATCTACATAAAGTGAGATGAGAACATAATCCTTTGCCAGCTTATCGGCAACCGATGGATCTGTCCAGACAGAAGCCTCCATCTTGCGGCAGTTTACACAACCATAACCCGTGAAATCAAGCAATACCGGTTTGCCGGAAGCCTTGGCAGCAGCCATTCCCAACTCATAATCCTTGTAAGCAGGCTCTACGGTCTTGGTGTTGAGGTTGAAGTCCTGTGTGTTAATAGGTGGAGCAAATGCGCTCACAGCCTTGCAAGGAGCGCCCCAGAGACCTGGAATCATGTAAACCGAGAATGCCAAAGAACAGAGACCCAACATGATGCAGGCTACAGGCATAGGCTTATTGATGTCGCCCCCGATTGCATCAACCTGGAACTTCAGCTTGCCGATGAGATAGAGACCCAACAGACCGAAAATGACAATCCAGAGAGAGAGGAATACCTCGCGGTCCATGATGTGCCAGCCGTAAGCCAGATCGGCTACAGAGAGGAACTTCAGAGAGAAGGCAAGCTCGATGAAGCCGAGCACAATCTTGATGGTCTCCATCCAAGAACCCGACTTAGGAGCCGACTTCAACCATGATGGGAAGAGGGCGAAGAGGGTGAATGGGAGCGCCAGAGCAAGCGCAAAACCGAACATTCCCACGGTAGGAGCGAGCCAATCGCCGGATGTAACGGTCTGAACCAGCAGCAAACCGATGATAGGAGCTGTACATGAGAAGCTGACCAATACCAGGGTAAAAGCCATCAGGAAGATAGAAATCATACCCGTGGTGCTGGAAGCCTTGTTGTCTACCGCATTTCCCCAACTGTCAGGCAATTTGATTTCAAACCAACCGAAGAACGAGAAGGCGAAAACGGCAAGCAGGAGGAAGAGGATGATGTTGAATACGGCACTTGTGCTGAGCGCATTCAGGGTGCTAGGACCAGCGATGGCTGTTACGGCAAGACCCAAAACCAGATAGATGACTACGATGCTCAAACCATAAGTAATCGCATCGCGGATACCTTTCTTCTTATCGTTCTTAGCACGCTTCAGGAAGAAACTTACGGTCATCGGGATAATAGGCCAGATGCAAGGCATGACGAGCGCAAGCAGACCGCCCACAAAACCGATGAAGAAGATGTAGAAGAGCGAATGGTTGGCGATGTCGTTAGCTCCGCCAAAAGCCTGAAGTTCTTTAACAACCGGTTTCCATAAGTCCTTGACGTTCAGATTTTCCATAGCTGATGCCAAAGCTGCGGAATCTACGGGCTGAGTAGCGCTGTCGGTCTGAGCCAGGGCAGCGGCCTTGGCAAGCGAATCGGCCTTCATCTTGGCAGCAAGGGCAGGATCAATCGCCTTCGCATCCTTTGCATTCAGAGCATCTTTTGCCCCAGCTGCAGGAGTATCAACGGCTGGCGATTTACCACTCTGCTTAAATGCTGCCTCGCTTGGTGGCAGACAGTTCTGGTCGTTGCAGGCGCCATACTCCAGATAGGCATCAATATGATAATTAGGTTGGGTAAACTTCACCTTCTGTACAAAGGTAACGCTACCTTCAAAATAACGGAGTTTCATCTCGAAGAGAGGGTCGAACTTTGCAATCTCTCTGCCGCGTGGCTGAAGTTTTCCTACGAGTTCAGCTCCTTCAAGCTTGTTTACGTTGAACGAAGCGGAAATCGGACCATCGCCACCCAAACCGGTAGAGTAGACGTGCCATCCCGGTTGGATTTTTCCGCTAAACACGATTTCGGCCACAGCACTTCCGTCTGTTTTCAGCGAGCTGGTGAACTTCACAGGGTTCATCATCTGCGCCTGAGCCAGCATTACTACAAGGAGTAATTGAAAGATTAAAAATACTTTTTTCATTTCTATTTTTTAATTTTATGTTGCAAAGTTACTAAAAACTAATCATATTACGTATTCAGATGGCTTTAAGGGTACTCGGTTTTAATTTTTTTAAGAAAAAATGCTAATTTTCTCAGTTTTACTTGGCTATTTCGTACTTTTAATGTAAACTTTGCCGACAGAATAAAGCAATCCTAAAATTTTGAAACAGAATAAAATGGCAAAGAAGGAACCTATACTTGTGAAAGGGGTGAACCGGTTCCATTTCCAAATTTCACCTCTTTCTTTTTCTCATAACGCCTATTTACCATAATACCGGTTATGGTTGTCGTGTTTAACCGAATTCTCCTCAAACTGCTAAATCGTGAAATATGATAAATAGAAAATTATTCGCTCAACAAGTCATGTACTTGTTAGAACAAGATACCTACTTAAGGGTATCTTTCGTATCCTCGAAGCTGATGTTAAGTAAGTCAACCACCCGAAGAATTCTCAATGCAATGGTAAAAGATTGCATTTTGAAAAAGGAACTCAAACTCTATTCGGGAAACGCTTATGAATATCTCTACTCTCGATTTTGACACGGCATCTGCTTCGTTGCTAACGAAGTAAACCTAAGTAATAGATAACAAACATTAATTCTTAACCGCAATGATAATGAAAGTACTACCAATAGGCACAATCACCAAATTTCATGGCCTGCGCTTACAAGTCGTAAAAGCCGTTGATGGTTGTCGGGGATGCTATTTTAAGCATCAGAAACTTTGTCATGCATCGATTGTTGGTGCATGTTCTCCTCCTTTTCGCTTCGATGAAGTGATATTCAGAAAATATGATAAAAACAAAAAAGAAAATCTCCATGGCAAAAAATAAAAAAGAAGTAATAGAAATCACTGATGAGGGAATCATCGCAGTTGATGGTTTAGTAGCTGATTTCGAGTATTTGTACGACAAGATTAAAACTAAATCTTGTGACATAGTAATGACAAGTAAAGCAAGCTATCTTTGCTTACTTGTTCCCTTTGAACATTGGCTATCAGATAGGGTATCTGAAAATGAGTTTAAGAAGACTGTTGCTTATATAAAAAATGAATGGCAGAAAAATCTTGAATGGATTAAAATGGTAGAACCCGAAGATATCATACATATATATCCCGAGCCGATGTTTGATTAACAATTGGCCCTTATTGAAAATATGTTAATAGTGTCGAACTTTTAAACAAAAAATTATGATTAGACTTGAAATTGTCGGCAATCTTGGAGCCGACGCGGAAATCAAAGACTACAACGGAAACAAATTCGTATCCTTCAGAGTAGCGCACAGTGAAAAATGGGTAGACCGACAGACGGGAGCAATCACCACGCAAACAACGTGGGTATCATGCTCATTAAACGGAGACGGTAAAGGCTTGACAGAATACCTCAAAAAGGGTACAAAGGTATTTCTGAGAGGAACACCAAACTTTATACAGTACTCTTCCCCGAAAACCCACAAAATGGAAGTCGGGGTAAATCTCTTCGTAAAAGAGATAGAACTTTGTGGCGGGCACCAGGAACAATCGCAAGATAATTCTGAAAAGAAAGACGAAAAAAAAGAACAGAATAAAGATTTACCTTTCTAAATAGAGATTATGGACGAGAACAAAATTGAACGAGTGGCGAATGCCACCGCCCGAAATTATGCTCTCGATGGATATAGACTGCTAGATTACGAGTTTAATGAAATCTCGCAACTAGCAGTCTATCAGATGCGACATAATAACGGCAACGAACTAAAGATAGTAGGAGATATTATTCATAAAGAAATAAATATCTACCTCAACAAAAAATTGAATAAGACGATAAATTTATAAGTATAAAATATAACTTATGCAGCAACTCATAACGACACCAAACAAAATCAAGTGCATCAACTTGGATTGGCTTTCGGTATACTGCCTGGAGCCAAAAGGGGTTGTTATGAATGCTGCGTACTTTAAGGCATTAGGATGGACTGTTGAGGAACGTGAATATGGAACACCTCAGTATAGAGAAAAATTCACGTTGATGAATGGCAAACACCCATTTCTCGAAATAGAACGAAATCCCTACTCCCTTAAACAGAATGGTGGAATCTTCGAGCCCGAATCATGCCACATCAGATTGGCCAACAGAACCCTCTATCAGCCACAGCCAGTACAGCAATTGACGAACTTTATTGTGAAATATGGATATGAGTATAAAGGCATATCCCGAGTTGACGTATGTTGCGACCTTACAATATTCGATAATGCAATGAAGCCCCAAGACTTGGCCAACAAGTATATGAAGGACAAGATTTGGAAAGTACACCAATCAAAGATTGATGCTCACTCCTCAGATGGTGATGATAGTTGGCGAATCCCTATTCACTTGGGCGCCCATGGCAAAGAAACCAAAACTGGCCGAACTTGGAATTCCCTTAAATGGGGAAGCCCGAAATCTGCTCTCAGCACCAAACTCTATAACAAGACCCTCGAACTAGAAACAAACACCGGAAAGTTCTATATCAAAGATGCATGGGTGAAGTGTGGCTTATGCGACCTTCAAAAAGTAAGATACGAGTACAGAAACCCAAAAACGAAAGAAACTGAAATCCGCACAAAACAAGTATGTGTGGTACCGGGCACCGCAGTTGATCAAGAGATACCAATCGAAGGCGCAAAGAAGATAGATGTTTGGAGGGTAGAGTTTTCAATGAATAGTGAAGGCAGAAAATGGATAGACCTTGGCGATAACCATGTTGTCGATTTGTCCCTCAATGCCTTTGACAACTTAGATAGCTTGGCAGCTACCTTCTTCACTTGTTCAGAGTGGCTTTTCTGTTTCATCTATGCGAAATGGATAACCAAGGGACCAACAAGGCTGAAGGAAAGAACTAACCGATGCAAGAAACTTCAACTGTTCAATACCAAGTTCCTTCGCTCACACTACAAACCGCAGAGACAGACAGAGACAGAAGACCCGAGCCGAACTGAGAAAATAATGATGTACCGACTGATAAATAAGAGCAAAGATAAAAATCTATCTGAGGAATATCGGGAAGCATGCAGACAAGTAGCCCTCGAAATCTCCAAAGAGCATGGTGATTGGTGGGTTCCCGATGAAATGTATAATGGGCGAATGGTCAACCACTCGTTAGAGAGACAACGAGTGAAAGAATATAAAGAAGACCACCCACAGACAGTAGAAGAATTTCGCAAATGGGCAGACAGACAATCTGAAATTACTGCCGAATTTAGCAAAGCTAAAATCGGCAAATATTTAGATGTTAGAAGAAAATTGAATAATCAGATAGAAAAACAGATAGAAAAATATAAAGATGAAATAAGAAAATTGTATGAGAGAATCAAACGAAATGAGATACAGACCCAAAAAGATGTGAATGAACTTCACAACATTTTTGGAGACCCTTTCTAGAAGAAATAATGAGTAAAAGATGAATGCAAATTCTCAGATATGAGTTAAAGTCATAAGTTTTTAGGTTTTTAGATTTTAGCGAAAACAACAGTTAGGCTGGCACGTGACGTGTCGGCCTTTTTGCGTTGCAAAATTTTGACACGGCTCCTGCTTCGATGCCAACGTAGTAAACCTAAGTCTTAGAGTACAGAGATAGAATGAAAACTGAGGAAGAAAGTTGTAATCAGAATGCGCTTTCGGCGGTGCAGTAGCACCGCCGCTAGAGTGCCAAAGAAATTCCTTCTAAATAATTGGTACACAACGTGTAACACCCAGTTTTGGGGTATACCCAAAACTGAGACCCCAAAAACAGACCCCTAACCCCCTTGCAAACCCCCTGCTACAGACCCACACATGACCCACAAGAGCAGATAATAAGAAAATGAAGAAAAATGACAACACAGACTAGAATGGTAACGCGTGCGGTTGCTAGCGCAACCGCAGGCTCCCTGCTCGCTGCGCTCGCACCCAACTCGCTTGAATGGTAACGCGTGCGGTTGCTAGCGCAACCGCAGGCTCTCTGCTCGCTGCGCTCGCACCAAACAAAGCGGTTAGGTCCGTATTAGTCGGCTAGCGCTTTCCTCGGGGTCGTTCCTCCCCCGAACCCTCCCCATAATTAGCTGAACTTGCTTGCGTTTCTTGCGCCAAATCCCCCCTCCGCCCCACCCAAATATGGGCATAGTCGGTAGCACCCCTTTAACATTTCTCTGCCATGGCGGGGTGCTGCCGCCTATACCCATATCCCGTGCGCCCTCCCCCCAAGGGGAAAGGCTCCCTATCGCTTAACCGCCGCCTACCGTCTGCTGAAGGTGGGACCCCTGGCTACGCCACCCACCTTCAGCAGACGGTAGACGGCTCTAAGGTAGCCGCTAGCGGCTGAATTGTTTGTGCGGTGTCGGCTAACGCCGTCCGCCTGGCGTTCTCGCTCGGTCGGGAGCATCTCCACTCGTTCAGCACCGCTACGCATGGCGGAACTACGCTTCGGAGGGTGGACACGGTGGACTTCGCTACGCTCAGACCACCGTGTCCACCCTCCTACGCTTCGCATCCGCCATCCTCCGCTCAGCTTCTCTCGTTCCGTGCACCCTCCTTCGCTCGGTCAAAAAGCGGTGTCCGGCACTGCTACGCAGAGCCGGGCGTTATTTGTGCGGTGTCGGCTAACGCCGTCCGCCTTGCTGTCAACCTCATTGCATGATAATCACCAATAACTTGCTTGCTCTTGGCCATTGCTCAGTCGGGGTCGCTTGTCGCTCGTTTCTCTCGCTCTGCCGCTTTCCCCCTCCTTCGCTCTCCCCCTCCCTCGCTCCGCTCGGGCACCTCCCCCCAAGGGGGATTTAATATGTCTTTTTGGCGTTCTCGCTCGGTCGGCAGCACTTCCGTTCGTTCAGCATCGCTACGCATGGCGGAACTACGCTCCGGAGGGTGGATGCGGTGGACTTCGCTACGCTCAGACCACCGCATCCACGCTCCTACGCTTCGCATCCGCCATCCTCCGCTCAGCTTCACTCTCTCCGTGCAGCCTTGGTCGCTCGGTCAAAAAGCGGTGTCCGGCACTGCTACGCAGAGCCGGGCGTTTTTGTGCGGTGTCGGCAAAGCCGTCCGCTGGGCGCTACGGGAACTTTAAATTATAAATATGAGGGTGGGGACCCCCAGCCCCTTCCCTCATATTTATAATTTAAAAACCCCTTCGCTCTGCGCCTAGCGGAGTGTGTAATTTAATTGAAAAAAATCGAAAAGTCTTTCGATTTTTTTACGCGGCCGCTAAATTGTATCTCGCTTCGCTCAGTCATCAGCTTAAGCAAATTCTCTTGTTTTAATTAGTCTATTTGGCTATAGTTCTCTGTCCAGCCTGTCGAGAACGCCCGTCTCTCGCGCACCCTTAAGGGGTGCGCTCGTTCCGGTCGGGCGCTTGAACGTGATTATCGCGCGCTCCTCGCTTCGCTCGCTTCCGTCGGGCTCTCTCGTCCGCTCGCCTTCGGCGGTGCTCCTCGGTTCGCCCTCCTCCCCCCCGGGTCGGCTACGCCGCCCCGCCCCTCAAGGGGGCTCGCTCGTTCGGGCGTACCGCCCTCGCGGCTCGGGAGAGCGGTAGGGCTATCGCCCTGATTTTATATGCGGTGTCGGCTACGCCGTCCGCTTTTACGGCGGCTGGCGGCGGCGGGATGCATACAAGGTTGAGCGATAGGTGCGGGCATGAACATTGCCCTTGCAGGGCAATAACCATACCCGCCCCTCTCGCCCTGGATGCAGCCCTCATGCTGATAAGAAGCTTCTGCAGTAAGTATATACTTTTTAACATAAAATGTTAAATGAAAGTATATACTTTTAACATAAAAAACTTGTGTATATGAGAAAAAAGTAGTAATTTTGCAGTAGAGGAAGGGGGAAGGCAGTCTTCCCTTAACTCTTAAAGCTATCGTATTATGACAATAGAACAATTATTTCACGTTGAAGATTTTTTAAATATTAATCGGTGCGAAAATGTCCATGTGGCAATAGAAGCCGAAAGTACAATCAAAGAAGCTTTTGGAGAAACCTGTACTATTGATATGGATGATGTTAAGGTTAAAGGTTTATATATCATCATTTTCACAGAAGATGATGATGACGCAAGAGATATTCGTAAAAGCCTAGAAACTATCTTTAGCCTTGATGAAAATGAAGCTAATTGGTATGTATACCGTGATTTGCTTACTGCAGATTTGCGAATCGCTATCGAAGTTGAAAGATATAAATAAGGAATCGAGGGGCTAACCACCCCTCATAAATTAAAAACCTACCGCTATATGGTCAAGCGGCAAAATATGAAAAGAACTTATAGTTATTACAGCAATTCAAAGCGTGCTTGGGCACATGTTGACGCAAAAAACAAGCAAGAAGTATTGGAATTTGCAAAAAGCGAAGGAGATAATATCAAATTGAGTGATATCAATCTACTTAAAATTAATGATATGTATATATAAAAGGTAACGAGGGGCTAACCACCCCTCACAAATGCTATCGTGATATGAAAAAGAACAACCTCGACCATGCAGACATGGTCTTCCTCGCCTTCTTAGATAAGATGTGCGTACATTTTGCCTATTGGGCAATTATCACTCTCGTTTATGTACTATGCAGCAAATAGCCTATGAACAGAATGACATTTAGGTACTATCGAGCGTTGAAAGCAACGCTCGATATGCTATCAAACAAGTGTAGCAAAGGTGTATTGGTGTATGGAGCAAATACCATCGAGCAGAAGACCTTCTGCAAACTCATAGACCTTCGCAAGGCAGCTAAAAGGCTGCTCAGTTGTACGAGTATAGAGATACGAGGAATCGGCCATTATCTCGCAGCTGAGAAAGCCTTCGCAGCCTGGCTCCAAGAGCATGTGACATTACCAGGTAACCCCTCATGGGGTTATCTCTCATCCCCTCATAATTGGTTCCGCACCAACTTCGCAGAAGACCTAAGCATCTTGAAGTTGTCAATAGCGCATACCGAATATTTCTTGATCCTCAGAGAGGAACACTTACTTTATATAAGGAAACAATTATTCAGCCCTATCGCAACACGGAAAAGCGAATAAAATATGAGACAAGGTTTTTATGAATGTTACGAACACAACAGAAAGAACAGAAAGAAGGCAATAGAAGAAATGCCTTATGCAAGCAAAATTATCGCAGTTGTAGGCGGTTATTTGGGTTTTGAAAGTTGGGATGATTACGAAATATGGAAAAATCAAAAGTAATCAAACCAAGATAAAACTATAATATGGATAATCCTTTCACATGGCAGCACCTCCGGTACTGCCTTATCCTCATCATCATTTATATATTAATCTCAAAAATCATACAGTTATGGCAGTAAATCAAAAAGCAATCGGGTGCAAACTCGAAATAAGAGTACTAGAGAAACTAGAGGATTATTGCGCCAAGCATAACCTAAAGAAAAACGCAGTAATCAATCTAGCTATTGAATATTACATCGACCACATCTAAGTATAGCCGTGGTGTCCCTCTCAAAGGCTGGCTTTCGCCAGCCTTTTTTCGTGCCACCACGCCCCCGACCACCACCCCTCACGGGGTGTTGCAATCCGTAAGCAAAGTTAACCGCATTAAAATAAAGTTAAAAACTAATTGTTAAAATGTAAAATAAAACTAAAGAAAAGCGGAAAAACCGCCAAAACCTCGCAGATACCTCGGGAGTAACTTGCGTTCAAAAACTTTTTGTACCTTTGCGCACGGTGAGGTATACCCCCTATCCGGGCAGCATGCTGCAGCCATGGCACGCACACCCCAGGGGGTACCGCTCCGAATGTAATTCATAATTTGTATAACTAAAAGTATTTCGTTATGGCACAATCTAAAGGATTTTTTGGCCTTCGTAAAGGCTCAACCAAAAGTTTAACGTTCTCTACGCTCGATGGTAAGCAGATTACTAAAGACCGTGTGTACGAAGTTAAGAACCCACGCACTGAGAGCCAGATGCGTCAGCGCATGCTGATGACTACTGTTGGCGCAGCATACAAGATGCTGAAGTCTATCGCAGACCACTCTTTCGAGGGCTATTCTAGCGGTATGCAGTGCATGCGTCAGTTTAACTCTCGCAACCTCAACCGCTTCAAACAAGCTGCTGCTGCTAAGGGTTCAGTTGCTTTCAACGAGTATAAGGATGGCGATATTAACCCATTGCCATTTATTTTGGCTAGCGGTTCACTGCCAGGCTTCGTTTTCAGCTTCGACGGAGAATCTAATCTCCAAATCGTAGGAGAAAAAGAGGACGCAGACTTCGCAACTGCAGAAGGTATCTACGCTGCTCTAGGTGTTCAGCGTAACGACCTCATTACTTTCTGCACTGTAATCGGTGAAGGTACAACTTTAAATGGTGTGTACTCTTACAAGGCTGAACGCTTCAATATCGTTCGTCTCTATTGCGATAAGAGTGGCGCAGTATCAAAGCCTGCTGATGCCTTCACAATCAGCACTAACAACGACCAAGCATCGATTTCTATGAGCACTGCTGCCAATACTATCACTATCAAGACAGGTGCTGCCGACTTTGGAGCCGTAATTCAGAGCCGTAAGAACGATAGTGGTTGGCTGCGCTCTGATGCAGTAATGATTGTCGCTGATGATGTAATCAGCGGTGTAAAGACCGCTAATCAGTTGGACACATACCCAGTTGGTACAGAATTGATCCTCAATAATGGTCCAATGGCTAATCAGGGAGATGCTGGTGCTGCAGAACCTAAGCCAGGTGTCAGCCCTCTTACGTACACTGTACCTTACGGTGGTACCAAACAGATTGGTATCTCTAATCCAAATAGCGAAGCAGTAACTTGCACAGTTAAAACCGGTACTGAATACTGCTCAGTAACTAATGCCGGACTGATAACTAACACAAATTCGGGTGGAACAGACGCTTCTGCAACGATTGAAGTTGCTATCGGTTCTGCTAAATTCACTGTTAATGTTACCCTCGAAAAGGATAATAGTGGATTAGAGTAGAATCAAGAGTAAATGTCGCTAAAGTTTCTTATCATACAATTAAGGCTGGTACCTTATTGAAAGGTTCCAGCCTTTTTCATACTAAAACCTAGATAAAATGAATCAAGATACAAAAGACAAGATAGAATTTTCTTCAGCCGTAATGTGTATAGCTTCTGCTATAGCTATCGGAATTACGAGTATAGTAATCAGCCAGACGCACAACATCGAAGCAGGTGTGTTAATCTTCATAGCCCAACTGCTTATCTTTGCAGCGTCTGTTTATCAAATCAACTATAAAATTTATCAGTATGGCGAAAGTAGTAAATCAAAAGACGATAAAAAGTGATTTCTTCAGTCTCGAAGAATTCACACGCTCCTCAACCGCAAAAAGGTTGAAGATAGATAATACACCGAGCGATGAAGTAATACGTAACATACAATATGGTATGCAGATGGTTCTCGACCCTCTCAGACGTATACTCCAGGCTCCCATCATCATAACAAGTGGCTATCGGTGTGCAAAGTTAAACAAAGCAGTTGGGGGTGTGGCCAACTCCTGGCACACGAAGGGGAATGCAGCCGACCTCAGAATCAAGAATGAGGAAGAAGCGAAAGCAATATTCCAAATCTTGAAAACACTGCCATCAGTAGATACGGTTCTCTTCGAGCACTCGGCCACTTCAATATGGATGCATGTGCAATGGGACATGGAGAAAACACCAAGACATCATTATAACTTTAATTATCAAGCAAAATGAAAAAACTTCTCTTTATCATATTACTGATTGCCCTCATTGGCTGCAAGGCAAAGCAGACCATAGAGCAAGAGAAAGTGCAGACATCATCTTCGATTGCGAAAAGCACCCTGGTTAATGATAGCAGTATTATCACCATCGTTTATGATATGCTAGATGATTTTGACACTACCAGGGAGATTAGTAAGCCAGGAACAAATGATACGGCAAACTCTCCTAAACCGCCAAATAAAAATCGGCATCGAAAAGGAAAAATCGTAATATCGAAGACGGCCAAAAGTGCAAAATCAGAGATTTCAGACAGTACTGCAGTAAGTATATACCACAAAACACCGAAAAAAGTAGCAAAACACGTTAACAATTGCACCCTGCTTCCTTGGGCGATAATTGCAATATTGATACTAATTCTAGTGATTTGTGTTAAATTTCGGTTATGGCAGCAAAAAATATCGAATAAAATTAGGCACTGTACAGAATAAAATCGTATCTTTGCACCGTCTACTGAGGATAGAAGCAACGCTGAGGAGCGACTTTGAACGGCAGTAGATGCACGATAGCAGATAGCCGTGAATCGAATATACGTCCTCGATTCACGGCTTCTTTCTTTTCGGAATTTGATAGCAGATTTTAAGAAAATCTGATTACCTTAATACCGGTTAGAATTAAAAAGAGGAAAGTAAAAAAAGGAGGAAATATTCCGTTGTCAGCCACTCATGATTTCATTCCGAATTTTTTCATTTTCTTCATTTCAAAATTCTCCCTTTACATGATATTCAGGTTCCTGCAGTTTTCCTGCACTAAATAGCACATTTTTGATAAACCGCCAAGAAAAATGCTCAAAAAACTTTGCTTATTCAAAATAATAATCTTAACTTTGCGGCATAATTCTAAGGTAAAACCAAGATTGTCGGGCACTCAGAATCATCAAAGGTTTTATCTGCAACATAAAATGATTTCGATTATGGCAAGAATTGAAAGAACATATAGTCAGGAAAAAGTAAAGCAGATGCTGAAACTTAACGAGGTATTGCTGGATTATTTACAGAGAGAGCTACCTTCTGATGCTGTTTTCCCAAGCAAAACTGATAAGGGGATGAACGTTTTGTTCACCCCCACTCTCAAATTATTGCTCAATCTTCCATTTGCCTTCCCCGTACCATTTAACCACTTGACTTGCGGTATAAGGCTCAAAATCCCAGTCGCGGGAGTGCATGAACATGTTTGTCTTGGGGGCCCAATACCAATAATGGGTGGAACCTAGGCCATAGTCCAAACTGAGTCTGCATTCTTTCTCCTTATTAGGATGTTCCTTCAGATAGTTAAAAAGCGATGAGGGACAAGCGATGGAATCGCTTGGAACGGTGGTGAGATGGGGACTGCTCCCCTCTTTGCTTCTTTGCTTCTTTGCTTCTTTGCTGGAGGGGCGGGCTTGCAGGAAAAACGGGGGCGGGAACTTTAATTATTTACTTTTTACTTATTTTATTATGGATAGAGATGAAGCTATAGCTAGAGGATTGAGGGTGCATGAAACCCAGCACTCCATGAAACGCAGAAGCCCATGGCATGATTACCATGGAAGGGGTACTTATATGCTGACGCTTGTGGTGGAGGGACGCATGCCTCTGCTGGGGAAACTGTGGGGACGGGTGGATGCCCGTCCTGGGGATGGTGATGCGCCGAAAGTGATGCTTTCTGAACTGGGGATTGCCATCGCGAAGGAGGAGATTCCGAAGATTCATAAATATTACCCCCAGGTGGAGGTTTGGAGGGTTTGCATCATGCCTGATCATATTCACCTGATTGTGAGGGTGAAGGAGGACTTGAGAGGGGGACAAGCGATGGAATCGCTTGGAACGGAGACTCGAGAGGGACAGGCTTCGGCTTTGACCAAAGAAGCTAACTTAGCTCAAACTAAAGGGGCTAACCAGGCTCAAACAGAAGGGGCTAACTTGGCTTCGGCTGGAGGGGCTAACCAGGCTCAGACTGGAGAGAATGAAGCGGGCTCGATTGGGATGACGGCGAAAAGAGAGAAAGAGATGGGTTCGCTGGGAATGGTGATAAAGGGGTTTAAGATGGGATGCAACAAGGCTTACTGGAGGATTTATGGGATGAATACGGCACCAAGGAAGGGGCTCTTTGAATTGGGGTATAATGACAAGGTTCTGCTACATGAGAGGCAACTGGAGGGATGGAAGAAATACTTGGATGATAACCCGAGAAGACTGATGGTGAAGAGGATGAACCCGGTTTTTTTTACCGTGATGCAGAATAAAGAGGTGGCGGGTCGCAGATACCAGATGGTGGGCAACTGTTTCTTGCTCGATATTCCTGATAAGGTGACGGTCGTTGTACATCGCCGGTATTCTGAGGAGGATTTGAGGCGCTTGCGCGAGGAATGGCTGGCTTGCGGAGAACGTGGTGGCGTGCTGGTGAGTGCTGCTATCTCGACTAAAGAGAAGGAGGTTTTGCGCGAGGCTATGAACCGGGGGTACCGTATTGTGCTCTTGAGGGAGAACGGTTTCCCGAGGTTGTATAAGCCTTGCGGGGAGAGTTTTTATGCCTGTTCTGAGGGGCTGCTGCTTCAGATTAGCCCCTGGGATTACCATATGGAGAAGAAGACTATTACCAGGGAGCAATGCCTGGAACTGAATGAGATGGCGGAAAGGATTGCGGAATGGAGATAGGGAAAATGGAGGCGCTTGGAGAGGAGGCTGGGTGGAAAAGAGTGGATGAAGGGGGACAAGCGATGGAATCGCTTGGAACGGAGGCGAGAGGGGGAAGATTGGAGGCGAGAGAGGAGAGATTGGGGGCGAGAGAGGAGAGATTGGAGGCGAAGGAAAGAGTGGAAAATAGGAAGGAGAAAAGGAGCTTCTTTATTAAAAGCTGCACAAAAAAGGGCGAAATCTAGATTTTTTGTTACGAATAATGTTAAAAATGTTACATTTTAATGCTAATAGGAATTTATTTTGTAACTTTGTACTCCGGACGGCCGTAATAACTAAATTCAGCTTTCCAAAAATCTAAATACCAAACAATGGGAGATTTAATAAAAATAGTTGGGGTACAATATGCAGTAAATTCTAACCACGTAAAAGGTGAGGATATGACTGCACAAGAACAACAAAAAACAATAGAATTTCTGACCATGCTGGACAGAAAGCACCCCTATGTTTCGGTAAAACCCGAACCTACTAACGAAACTGATGAAGAAGCTTTTGTTGCGCGCGTTGCGAGTCGGAAGGCAGGCTATGTACGTAATAGAGAAGAATATAAATCATTGGCTCAGGCTGCATTGACAACCAGCGGACGGGGTTATTTCCGCGCTCGGGTTAAGGAGGTTATAATTTCTGCAGAGGGCTATTTTTTTGTTGAAGCAGAAACTGATTCTACTCCAATTGTGCCCATCTTGCATAAAGACCATTGGAAAGAATGGGAGCCGCCCCTGCCTTTATTTCCTATGACAGAGGAGTTTTTATGCGTAGAAGATGCTACGATGATGATGATAGATATTCTGAGACATGAGACGTTAACTTCTGATGAAGAAGAGGAGCTTCAGGAATACACAGAGACTTTAATAACAATGGGGAAATACGCTCTATGGTACGAAGCGAAGGAGGGAATAGAGAATGTCATAAAAGCTATGGAAGCAAAAAAGGGCGACAAGATGCGCTATATGGCGAATGAACTAGAACACTTATTGAGCGGTTTATGCAATGAGGGTCGCCAGAAGAAGCTCCGCAAAAGTTGGCTCCCCCATCTACTATCCACCCATGAAGCAGAAAGGGCATGGCATGACTGGTTGCACTTAAAGGGTGCCGACTGTCATAAACCAGATAATTTGAAAATGATGTCATGGTTGGAAGATATAGAGACAGAACTTTCCAATATTCCGGCATTGGCTCCTTATTCCAATGATGATAAGATAGCCATGCTCATACGCGCTCACTACACACGCATTCCATTAGATAAGTATCGCCAATTGCTTACCGCTTTCGTGATTAGAGACCGTCTGCGCATGCGTTTGGGGCTGCCAACAAACAGCTTTGCTCCTACCCCATCTCTAACAAGCCAGAAGGAAGACTACCTTATTGATAAAATCATCAAGTACAGCCAAACTCTAGTCAGACGAGAAGATGTTGAGGTTTTGCAGAGATTCATCTATCACGAGATTTCATATTTACCCCCAGAGTATAAACTTCGGGTTGACAATATGACTGAGCGTTTCCTTTCTGAAGAGGCAAGAGAAGGTATACAGATTAATGCCATCAAGGAACAGACGAAGGCTTTAAAAGAGGTGGCAAAGAAGCCTACGATTCAGGCAGAGCACTATCATGCAGGAGATTCTACATTTGATGTTCATAGTAAGCATCTGCATCTTGACCACCAGGAAGAAGGGAATTCTGCTCTGCTGCCATCAGATTTATAGACATACAAAAATATTACAAGAATATAAAAAAAAGAAAGAAATATGAGTAATAATTATTATGCAGGCAATGTTATTTACAACAACCAGCACAAAGAACTGACTATCCAGGGCAATCTGTCTGCACAGCAGATGATGAAGATTGCAAAGGATTTTTTTGCTGAAGAAACAGAGGTGACGGAGGAGAATTACGAGGCAGAGGTGACAGAAAAAGCTAGTGAAACCAATGAAGCTGCAGGAGAAGGTTTTCAGAAAGAACTCTTCCATTTTGTGCATCCTGCACTCGATGAAGACGAAGGATGGAAAGTGCATAAAGAGGTGGAGAGACTGGTAAAGCAATTTGACATACAGGAAATCTGTAAGAGACTGAACATACTGAAAAAGGAGGGCAAGGTGCTGCTGCCACAAAACACAAAAAATGCCCATGAAGAATTGATACGAATGGGTATGCCGATTGAGAAAGGAGGGTTCGGATACAAGACTTTCTGTAAATATTATAATAAGGACTAGAAGACGATAGCGACTGGTGCTTTCCTGATAGAGATTTATATCTTCTGATAGCGACCGATACTTGATTTTTGTTCAGGTATCGGTCGCTTTTTTGTACCCCTAAGTCAAAAATGCGACTATACGTAGAGAGAATATCAGAGAAAAACAGAGAAAATCGGAGAAATTCAGATAACTTTGGAGACGGCACTTTGGAAAAGCATCTGTGCCAGGCTTTTTCTTCTTACTTTTGCACCCGTCATCTGATAACAAGATGACTACCCATCAGGCGAGTTGCAAATCACGAAATGGGGAATGATGGTACTAGAAAAGATGACGGGGAAACCTCTTCGAACGTCATCGTACCAGAGAGGCTTATTTAATACTCAAGTAAAAATGAATATAGTATTAAATGACAATATGAACGAAAGTTCAGGTAAAGCAGGAAAGGGATTCTACCCAAACACAGAATTGGGTATCGACCTCAAGTTGATGACTAAAGAGCCAGGGCGCATGGCCGTTGGCGAGTATCTGGATGGAGCCATTACGCACGACGGCGAAGACCACTTCACCTTCGTGCAGAATGACTCCGAGAAGAAGAAGGAGAAGGTGGTGCAGAGAAATCCGCACGTGTATGAAGGAAAATACATCAACGTGAACCGGAAGAAAGACGGTACGCTCTACCCTACCTTCAACCGCCCGCAGTTCTCAGAGCGCTTCACCTTCCAGGACTTCTGCCAGGGTGCCGCCAACGAGCTGCGCATCATTAGCGGCAAGAGTGATGACAGATAAACGGAGTTGAGGCTTTCTAGAGGAAATGGGGACTTCGGGGGTGCCGGTAACAGGCTCAAAACAGAAGTGATTTTCGGGCAAGCGTTCCAGTTGTTCCAGTTGTTCCAATTGTTCCAAATAGGTTTTCATAGGACAATATCCCTTTATAGAGACTCTATAACTACTTAATATATAGATAGTTATATATATAAGAAAGTGGAATGGAACGCTCAAAAAATTAATTGGAACAACTGGAACTGGAACGCTCCACCCAACCCCACTTCTCTCTAAAAAGCTCATAATCAATAAATTAAGAAGAAATGAAGACAAAAAATTTGAAGTATAATATCACAATTTCAACCGCTCCGGCGATGCCAAAGCTGGGAAAAGGCACCGAATGTGTACAACTTTTGCTCTCTCAGGTATCAAAAGACATGCATGAGCCCTTAGTTCCGATGCTCTTTCCGATACTCGGAGCGCAGGTAAGTGAGGCGAAATTTCAATATCCTGACCTCAGTTGGAAGGAATTATGTGGCATGATGGCCAATCTCGTGGCCGATTCGGGCTGTAATAAGGGACAACTGTCCAACATCGTGGAAGCTATCTGTCACAACTTCCGTGAACATGATGAGAAGGAACTTGATAAGCTTGTGGAATGGCAGAGACAAATGAAAACGAAGTCGGCCAACAAGGAGAAACCGGCACGTCCGGATGTGAGTTTCTGGTTTCCACCCTCAGATGTCACCAACGCCGCCTTCATCCAGAATGCCATGGGATGCGAGAAGTTGGGCGAGAGAACGCAATACCTCAATCTGCCCGAGGTGGAGATGGCGGACCGGATGTGTGGCGGACATAAGCAGATATCTCAGATGCTGCGCAATATCTACGACCGCCAGCGAGCCGGAGCTCTGAGAGCAACGGCAGACGGCATAACAGGTAATCCGGTTCTGCGCGCCAATCTCACGCTCTCTTCTACCCCATTTGCAGCCCGCAAGTTTTACAAGAACGAGCTCTTCAATGGTACTTTCGGCCGAATGGTATTCTCTTATAAGGCGCGCCAGGCGCGAGTGGGAAAGATCCCAAGACAGGGTGAATATGATGCCGGTTTCTTTGAAAAGCTGGATGAGTATCTGGTGAAACTCAGCATCTGTAAGGGGCGGTTTATTATCAAGCCTCTGAACTCGCTTACCGACCGTCTGGCGGCAGATATGGCTACGCTTGCTGACTTGACGGATGATGATGTGCTGTGGGATATCTCAAAGCGCTCCATCGTGTCGGCATGGAAGGCGGGCTGCCTGCTCTGGGTGCTGAACGACCAGACTTGGACGAAGGCGATGGGTGAGCTTGTGGAGTGGCTGGTTTATCATGATATCTGGAGCAAGATGCAGCTATTCGCCGACCTGCTGAACCAGGATGCTGACTCGGTAAGCGAGGCACAGCGAAGAGGACCTAAGAACCTGCTTGACGACCTGCCAAACCCTTTCAACGAGGCGCAGCTGGAATCGCTCCGCTTGCAGCTGGGGAAATCGAAAGATGGCACGAAGGGGCAAATCAGGAAATGGGTGTTTCGCAAGTTTATCACCTTTTCGGCAGAAACGGGGCTTTATACTAAGACTGAGGAGTACTTGACAGGAAGCGGGACGAGCGATGGAATCGCTCGGAACGGGGGCAAGAGTGGCGGCTCTGGAAGAAAGAAGAAAGAGGGTGATGACGGACAAAAAGAGGCTGCTGGACAGAAAGAGGGTGATGATGACGGGCAGAAGGAGATGGCTGCTGATGCCAAGAAAAAGAAAGGGAAAGGGATATGATGGAGAAATATGAGATTCAGAAACTGCGCGAACTTCCAATAGAGAAGGTCGCGAAAGAGATGGGGATGAAGGTGGAGCACCATAAGGCGCTCTGCCCCTTCCATGACGACCACCACGCCAGCCTTACGTTCAACAAGACCAAGAACAGCTGCAGATGCTATGTCTGCATGAGGAACTCCATCGGCACCATCGACCTGGCGATGAGATACCTGGGGAAGGATTTTCCGGCGGCTTGCCGATGGCTCGCAGAAGAACATCAGATTCAGCTGGAGGAGGATTCTTCTTCGGAGAAAAACTTTTCCTTTGGGGGGTCTTCGGGCAGAGGGGCTTCTTCGGGCTCTTCATCCGATGGTTCTTCTTCGGGTGATAATTCGGGGAAATCTTCCTTCGATGCAAGCAGGTATGCTAGGTTCTTTGAGCATCCCTGGCTTAACCAGGCAGCTCGGAGATTTCTCTTCGAGGAGAGGAAGATTGACTGGAGAGTGGTGAACTGGTGCAGACTGACTTCATGGACGGATAAGAAGGACATCAACTGGCTGCAGATTCCTTACTTCGATACCGAAGGACGGCTTATAGGAATCCAGAACAGAAATCTGGATTACACGAAGAAAAAATCTTCATCGGGAGGTTGTTCTTCTGAGGGGAATGTTTCTTCTGAAGAAAAAAGTCCGGGCGAAGAAAAGGAGCAGGATGCTCCCCGCTTCCGGTTCCCCTACGGCGCAAGATGCAGCATCTATAATCTGCCGGTTGTGAAGAGACTGAAACCGGGCGAGAGGCTGTTCATTACGGAGGGATGTAGCGATTGCTGGGCGATGCTTTCTGCCGGTCATAAGGCGATAGCCATCCCTTCTGCCACGCTCCTCAAACCTGAGGATAAGCAGCTGCTGACGGATATCGGAAGACTGTATCAGGTGGAATTCCATATGTTTCCCGATCAGGATGTGCCGGGCGAAAGCCTCTTCATGCAACTCAGGGAGATGCTCCCCCAGCTGGTTCACCACCAGTTGCCACCGGGCTGCAAGGATTTCAGCGAATACTATCTTTTAGGGGCTGCTGCAACTTCCGGGAGCAAGGAGCCGATAAACAAATGATTAAAAAATTAACTGAAGTTTCGCATGTGGTTGAAGTACGGGCTGAAGGCCCAAAAGCTCCTAGCCCAGGGCATCGCCCTGGGTATAATGGCAATCAGCAAGGCGCCCTGTAAGGGCAAAAGCTTTGTATATTGCCAGGTATTTGAAAGCTTTTGCCCTTACAGGGCGACAGGTTTGCGCCCATAAACACCCAGGGCGATGCCCTGGGCTAGGAGCTTCTGCCCTTTCAGGGCGTGTGGGGCTTACTTGCGAAACTTCAAAAAATTAAGATTATGGAAGATTTTATAAACCGTTCGTATACGAAGAAGGAACTGGGACTGATGTACTTTCCCGAGAGTATGCCACGCACGGCCGTGAACCATCTCATGAGTTGGATTCGGCGTTGCCAGCCGCTCTGGGATGAATTGCAGGAGATGGGGTATGAAAAGACTTGCAAGTCGTTCACGCCCAAGCAGGTGAAGGCTATTTTCGATAACCTCGGGGAACCGGGATAAGGGGGAGTGATTAATGTTTACTTGGCGGGTGACGGACCAGCGATAGAATCGCTGGGAACGGGGGCTTTTTCAATGTTGAACGTTAAGTGTTAAATGTTGAGTGTTTTGAAGAAAATGTTCCGCTATCGCATGGTATCGCACGCTATCGCACACCTGATAAATCGGGATTTCGTATCTTTGCATCGTGATTCAGAAAGCGCGCAAAATCACTTGCCCAGTTGGAGAAAAATATCTCCCTGATTGGGAAAATAAAAAAGGCCTGAAGAAGAGAACGAGGAAGCACAGGAAAAAAAGACAACAACCACGATTCTCTCACGGCAAGGCTTTTCAGAAAACAAGAGTAATGAAACCAAGACTCCAAGCCTCGAAACGAGTCGTTTCGCAAAGTACTTCTTCTAAGAGAAATCTGAGGAAAGAGGAAAAAACGAAACTTAGCAGGGGGCAGAAAAAAAATCATGAACCAGAACATGAAGGCATTCATCAGGTATCTCATCGTGGCGATTTGCTCAGCCATCGTCACCTTCCTATCCAGCTCCTGCACGGCAGGACTCGTAATCGGAAAGAACCAGCGGCAACATCAGGAGAACAACATCTCCACCAAAGTAGATTCTACCTACTACGTGCCAACCATCACCATCAGGTAGTTTTAGAGTTAACAGTTGATAGTTTATAACAATTAAAAAATCAAAAGATTATGGCAATTAATTTGAAAGCAAAGGAGACCCTTATCCAAGTAGGCGAAATGAAGGGTCAGTACAGATTCATCCTCGGTACCGAACTTTACAACAAGCTCTCAGAGAGCAAGGTTATCAAGGAGGCGGCTATCAGAAGCGGCGTTAGCGTGGGCGTGATGCAGGTTTGCTGGGATGCAGCAGGCGAGGTTATCAAGGCGTGGTGTACCGAAGGCCATTCCGTAGCCGTTCCGGGATTGGGAACCATGCGATTCGGCGTAAGAGCCAAGAGTGTGCCTACCGTAGGCGAAGTGGCTACCAGTCTGATTACCAACCGCCGTGTAATCTTCACCCCAAGCGTTGACATCAAGCGCGAGCTGCAGGAAACCTCCATCCAGATTACCTGTTACGACCGCAACGGCAAGGTGGTGAAAAACGTTACCTCCGACGATAAGGGCGATGTGGAAGACCCAGACAATAACCCAGGTGGCGGCGGCGGTTCGGATAACACCCAGGGCGGCGGAAATACCGAAGGCGGCGGAACCACCGGCGGTAATGAGGGCGACGGTTTGGAGTAAGAAAAGAGCCCCTGATGCAAGAAAACGAGCATCGGGGGCTTTTATCTTACTCCATTACATAGAGGATGGATGTATAGAGCTGCATTAGGAGAATGTAGAAAAGAAAGCAGGGCGACAGGAGGCGGATGCCTTGATTCATCGCATCATAAACCTGACTGATGCCCTTGATGCTCTCGCTCATGATGCCGTAACTCATGCTCATCACCATGACCGAGAAACAGATGTACGGAATGAGACTTTGCGTGAACGGACCCGGAAAGAGAGTTCCTACGGCATTCAGCAGAATGGCATGGGGCAAGAGTGTGAGCGCCAGCATGATACCTGCAGAGATGCACAACTCGATGAGCATCAGGCGCAAGGCCGTGCGCTGGCGATACTGGGTATGGTCGAAATGGAGCACCCTACTCTGCTTTACCACCCCGATGGTGATGCTGATGAGCACCAGCCATACGAGCCATACTGAGGTGAGATGGTCTACAAAATGGCCCGTAAACCAGCGGATGCCCTCGGGGCTGGTAAGCGAATGGGTGAACGACTCGGGCATCGCAGCTGTAAGCAGCCACGAAACCAGAATCACCACTACTTCGGCTATTCCCAACAATAATGCCAGATAGGCCAATACTTTCTTATACATTCTTTAAAAAGCGCTTATTGAAACGAGTTATTCTTCATCTGCCTGCAGATGGTCGATATCGAGGATGCGGAGCTCGCAGGCTTTTACCACCAGGCGGGTGGCGTTGATGCCCATGCCGTGATTGCCGTCAGGGAAGAGTTTCTGAACCAGTTCTGCCTGTCGCTTCTCCAGACTCTTTACGCCGAAAGGCATTCCGCGCAGGTTGGTAATCTGCTCCTTGGTGTAACCCAGCGCAAGATGGCGCAGGAAACGCTCGTCATACTCATCAATCTCATAATTCACCAGAGCCTCCTGACGCATCAGCTGGCTGTTTACGCTCCGCTTGAAACGGTCTACTATCTTCTGAAGGATAGGCTGGTTGAACACCAGTTTCTTACCTCCCATGCAGCTCGCCACATCGCCACGCGTAAGGAGTTCGCCACTCTTCAGAATGATGCCGTCGCAGCCCGCATCGAGCACATCTACCCAGAGTTTTTCGTTCAGAATTTCTCCTGTAAAGATGAGCACCTTCACGTCAGGATACTGCTCCTTCGTCTGGCGGCAGATTTCTACGCCTACCGTGGTGGAACCGCCCAGTCCGAGGTCGAGCAGAACCAGATCGGGCAACTGCTGCTTGATGAGTTTCCAATAGGCTATTTCGCTCTCGGCAGTACCGATGATTTCAGCCTCTGGAATATCATTCTTGAAGATACCCTCTGTACCCTTCAGTTCCAGGGGCACGTCTTCTACAATGATGACTTTAAAATTTTCCATTTTCTGATATTTTTATTTTCTTATGATTTTAAACTTTTCCATTTGATGCGTGCCGGCAGCACGGCCTCTATCCTGAGGCAACCCTTATCGCCCTGGCAGGCCTTGATGCCGCAGCCGCGCAGATTGGTAATCTCTCCCAGTTCCCTCACAATCTGCCGGCACAGGAGATAGCGCAAATCGCCCGTCAGAGGGGTGAAGAGCTGGGCATGGAGCGCAGCATCATAGGCCACATCCTGCTGGTCAATCCAATATCTCACGTAGGCAGAAGCCGGAATCTCAGCTACTCCGGTATGGTAATCCTTGGAATTGCCACGCATCAGAGAAACAAGATAGCGGTTCAGGAAATCATCTGCCTTGATGTTGCCTTCTACCTGCTCCATCGCTTGGGCGCTGAGCAGAGAATAGAGCGATTTATAATAATCTACCAGTTCCTTGAGCGAATCTACATCATCGGGCTGCGAATCGATAAGCTGGCGGATGCGCGACGGATAATACATCGTTTCGTGCTTGAGCGTAGACAGACAGTTGTCGAGCACGGAATTGGAGATATGAAGTTTATCGTTCTCATATTCAGCCCTATGCAGCTCATCGGTCATCAGCTCCAGTTTCAGGGATTCCTGCTCAGCCTCGTCGGTCCGCTTAGCCTTGGTCTGTTCAATCATGGCAAACCGGTAACTCAGCACGTGGCGGTAATAGAGCAGATAATAAGCCAGCGGCAACTGCAGCAGCAACAGGATGAGCAGCACCACGGCCACGGTCTTCGAGTTCTCGCTCTGCTGCATCGTGTGCACGTAATTATCGAGCGTATTATCGGCACTTATCTCGCGGAACAGCTGGGTATAAACCTTGTTGTTGCTCTGGTAGAGCGACCATTGGTGCAACGCCAGGGCAGCCACGGCACACTCGTTTCTCAGGTCCAGGATGACGTGATAATTGGTTGGCAGTCCGGAGCGTATCCAGGAGAGTTCTGCCGCCATTCCCACCTCCGGATGAGCCACCATGAGATACTTGCCGTCGGGATATTTCGACAGATAGAACGCGTTGAGATAATGGCGCGAAGAATCGGCAAAGGCCAGGGTGCGCTGGTAGGTGCCGTTGATATTGCTGAAGTAGGCGCTATCTGCAAAATCGCCGGCACGCTGGAGATTGGCATCTACGTTCGTCTTGTGATGATTGTGGCGCTGGCGGATGTCGTTGGCCTTCTTAGCCTCGCAAGGCTGGACCGAAGCCGACAGCAGCACGAAGAGCATGATGATGATGCCCAACAACTGATGGGTTCGGCGGACGATACCTTTAGGCAGACGGAAACTGAAGCGGCTCCCCTCGCCCAACTTGCTTTCTGCCTTGATTTGGCAGCCGGCAAAGAGCGAACTCACCTTCTTATATTTCTCTATGATGCCCTTGCAGTTGAGCAGTCCGAAGCCGTGACCGCCTGTATAGGTCCGGTCGAAGACATGCGCCAGCTGCTCCTCGTCCATACCCTTTCCGGTATCTGAGATGCTGATTTCCACGAAGTCAGAAACCTTGGCGCTAATGGTTACCTTTCCGCCTTCGGGTGTAAACTTGCGGGCATTATCGGCTATGGTATTGATCATGAAGAGCGTAAGGATGCGGTCGGCCTTGACCACGGCATCTGTAGGTTCTACATCGAGTTTCACGCCCTGCATCTGGAAGCTCATCTTGCCCTTGCTTACAATATCGAAAAGCTGCTGGAGCGGGAAACTTTCGATACGCAGGCTGAGTGAGCCCTGGCGCATCTGAATCCACTCTGTAAGCACGTTGTTATATTGGTTTATCTTATCCGTGAGTTCGGCGATATACTGGTAGCGTTCTTGCCGCACCTCATCGCTTTCGCCCCCTTCGGAGAGTCGGTTTACCTCGTGAATCATGCGGTCGATGAAAGGCGTAATACTGTTTACGAGCGAAATCTTAGCCCTTTGTTCCAGATTGCGTTTCTTGTTTTCTTCGATATGCAGTCGGGTTACGTTCAGTTCATCCTGAACCTCCTCCTGCTTATCTTTTAATTCGTTGATTTTCTTAGTGTTATTCTCGTTCCACTCACGTAAAGGTGCAAGCAGTTTATCCATCGACTGGTTCTTCATCTTCTTGCGCTTCATGTGGTCGAAAACGTAGAGTAGAACCACCACGAGCACAATCATCGCCACCACGGCAGCAATCATCAGGTTGAGCTGCTGGGCGTTCTCGTCGAGTGCCGCGGCACGTGCCTCCAGCTGGCGGTCCTGTCGCGAACGGTCCTGCAAATCCAGATAGATATTGCGGTTGTAATCGCTCTGCTGCTTATCATCTATAGCCGAATAAACCAGACAGAGTCTTTCACGTATCGACGCTACGAGGTCGGGTGCCTGCTCGATGGCCTTGTTGTCGTTCAGGGCATGATTCAGGCAGTCGAGCGCAGAAGAATAATCATGGATATCAAAGAAACATTCAGCCAGCGTACGGTTGGCTCCGGCAGTCTGATAAACATCTCCGTAGCTCGAAAAGAGGTTGAGGGCACGCTGGGCAAAGTTGCCTGCCAGCAGATTGTTTGGCATCTGCTCGATGTTGAGATACTGGAAGGCAGGCAGGTTGTTGCGTATGAGGAAATCGCTCACCTCTCCTTTTCTGAGGTGCTCGCTTATAGACTGCAGGGCGTTAGCCTGCCAGTAAGGATAAGGATGGGCTGGGTCGCTAGCCAGCATGTAGCAGCTGATCAGCCGGTCGAATTCCGCCTGATTGATTTCGTTTTCGGTTCCCTTGACGATAGCTCCGCCCGAACCTATATTATAAAGATAGTTGAGATATTGTGCCGAATCCTGTTCCAGCTCATCTGGGTCCAGACGGTTAAGCTCCTGAAACATCGGCTCGTCTAAGCCCACATAATAAAAATAGGTGGCGGCCACAATAGAGAATTCAGATTTCGCATAAATCACGCGTTTGCTTTCCCTCGGGGGCATGGAATTCACCTCTTCGCGAATTCTGCGCAAACGCCTCTTCGCCTTTTCGCGATAAGCATAAAAATCTTTGTTGTGCGATTCTCTCTGGCAGAGTCGCATGTTCTGAACATCGGCAATAGCGAGTTCTATCTGATTATCGCTCTCCTCTTCAATCTTCTTCAGCCATCCCTTGGCACCCTTGTAATCCATCTTGGCTATACATACGAAGGCAAGGTTGTTATAGGCTTCGGCACGGCCTGAGGGATAATCTTTTGAAAGCTTCAAAGCCCTCTCAGCCAGCACTTTAGTAGAATCGAGATTGCGATAATGATAAGCATAGGATTGCTCGTTCAGCTCGTCTACCCTTGCCTTATTCGCAGGAGAACAAGCTGAAAGAAAAAGAGCCGCCACCACCAGAATTGATGATGGCGACATGGAAAAGAAGGATGCTGAAATTTGCATCTCGAATGAAAAATAGTCTAAATTAAGAGCGAGCCTTCGCGATGTAACCGAGAGCCTCCTGACACTTGGCTGTGATGGCAGCCCAGTCGCCAGCAGCAACTGTCTCCTTAGGGAAGAGCTTAGAGCCCATACCTACGCAGAGAACGCCAGCCTTGATCCAAGGAGTAAGATTCTCCTCTGTTGGCTCTACGGCACCTGTTACCATGATGTTGCTCCAACGCAAAGGTGCCATTACGTTCTTAACGAATGAAGGACCACCTACGTTACCTGCTGGGAATACCTTGGTTACGTCGCAACCGGCAGCCTGAGCATTATTGATTTCAGTTACAGAACCGCAACCTGGTGAATAAGGAACCAGACGACGGTTGCAAACTGGAGCAATATCTGGGTTGAAGTTAGGACCTACGATGAAGTTAGCGCCGAGCTGGAGATACAGAGAAGCTGTACCGGCATCAACAACTGTACCTGCACCCAGAATCATCTCAGGACAAGCCTTGTCGGCCCACTTTACCAACTCTCCGAAAATCTCGTGAGCGAAGTCACCACGGTTAGTAAACTCGAAAACACGTACGCCACCCTCGTAACAAGCCTTGATGACGTTCTTGCAGATTTCAACATCCTTATTGAAGAAAACAGGTACCATACCAGTCTCTTTCATGGCTGCCATAACCTGCATTTTGCTAAACTTTGCCATTACCTTATATTAATTAAGAATGAATAGTTTATAGGAGGCTACGCCGTAAGCAAGACTGTCTATAAACTATCAACTATAAACTTTAAACTATAATTATCTCTGAACGCGACCATTAGCGTTACCGCCAGCCAGGCTCTCTACCTCGTCAGCAGATACCAGGTTGAAGTCGCCAGGGATAGTATGCTTCAAAGCAGAAGCAGCTACCGCAAACTCAAGAGCCTCGCCCTGAGTCTCCTTAGTAAGAAGACCGTGGATCAGACCACCAGAGAAAGAGTCGCCACCACCAACGCGGTCGATGATAGGGTTGATGTCATAGTGCTTGCTCTGATAGAACTCCTTACCATCATAGATAAGAGCCTTCCAGCCGTTGTGTGTAGCAGAGAGAGATTCGCGGAGAGTAGAAACAACATACTTGAATCCGAACTCCTTCATCATGCCCTTGAAGATTCCGTAATAACCCTCAGCATCAGTCTTACCGCCCTCTACGTCAGCATCTGGCTTGAAGCCCAGGCAGAGCTGAGCATCTTCCTCATTACCGATGCAAACATCAACATACTTCATCAGAGGACGCATAACAGAGATAGCCTTCTCAGAAGTCCAGAGCTTCTTGCGGAAGTTGAGGTCAACAGAAACAGTTACGCCGTGACGCTTAGCAGCCTCACAAGCCAACTTGGTAAGTTCAGCAGCCTTGTCGCTAATAGCTGGAGTAATACCGCTCCAATGGAACCATTGGGCACCCTCCATAATCTTGTCGAAATCGAAATCAGATGGGTCAGCCTCAGCAATTGCGCTGTGTGCACGGTCGTAGATTACCTTGGATGGGCGCATAGAAGCACCAGTCTCGGCATAGTAGAGACCTACGCGGTCGCCACCACGAGCGATGAACTCTGTGTTAACGCCGTAACGACGGAGACCGTTGACAGCAATCTGACCGATCTCGTGCTTAGGGAGCTTAGATACGAAGTAAGCATCATGACCATAGTTAGCCAAGCTTACAGCTACGTTAGCCTCACCACCACCAGGGATGATGCGAAGTGATTCACTCTGAATGAAACGATTATTGCCTTCTGGTGATAAACGAAGCATGATCTCACCTAATGTTACAATTTTTGCCATGTTTGATAGTTTTAATTTTTTTGTTTTTATTTTGTTTGTTATGAGTAACAAATTAAATTCCACTTTTCAGTAGAGAAATGAAGTACAATTATCAGTTGTCGTTCAATTTCGAGGGCAAAAATAACCATAATTTCTCGAATAACGAAATAAAATCGCATTTTTTTTTGTTTTCCGTGCAAAAAAGTTGCTGTGTCTTCGCACAATTCAAAAAATTGTTGTATATTTGCGGCAAAATTCGTACTTGTGGTCGCACACAACAGAATTGCTTAATACTAATTGTGGTCTGTGCACAGCTAGGAAGTACCTGCGACGTTTTATCTATCGTAGCCCCCAGGAGAGGCTCCTTATATAATAAGTACACGCGAAGCAACCAGACCCGTAATGCTAAAAAACAATGGCCGACAAAATCAGAATCAAGGATATTGCCGAGAGAGCTGGCGTATCCGTTGGAACCGTAGACCGAGTTCTGCACGACCGTCCAAACGTGTCGAAACCTGCACGCGACAAGGTCGAGAAAGCCCTCAAGGAAATGAATTATCAGCCTAATGTGTACGCCAGCGCTCTGGCTTACAACAAATCCTATACCTTCTACCTGCTGATTCCGAAACATGAATCTGAGGCTTACTGGGAGGAAATAGAGGAAGGCGCAAAAAAATGTGAAGATACCCGACGTGACTTCCATATCGATGTAGAGATTCGTTTCTATGAGCGTTCCAGCGAGGAATCGTTCCGCGAAGAAGGCAACAAGATTCTTGAGGCCAGTCCGGAAGGAGTCATCGTGGTGCCTTCATCGCTAGACGTAACCCGCGAGTTTACCGAGGCGTTGCATCACAAAAGCATCCCGTTCATCCTGCTCGACTCCTACATGCCCGATCTCCGTCCGCTCTCTTTCTTCGGTCAGGATTCGTTCTGTTCCGGTTTCTTCGCAGCCAAGATGCTGATGATGCTTGCAGCAAAGGAAGATGAAATCCTGCTCATGAGGCAGACCAAAGACGGAAGAGTGGTCAGCAAGCAGCAGGACAACCGAGAGGTAGGATTCCGCCATTACATGCACGACCACTTCCCTAACGTGAAGATTACCTTGCTCGACCTGCCGTTGAGCGGTACACGTGCTGAATTCGTCAAAATGCTGGAGAAGTTCTTTGCCGTGCATCCGAACATCCACCATTGCATCACCATGACTTCGAAGGCGCACATCGTGGGCGACTTCCTGCTGAAGACCAACCGCCGCGACGTTCAGATCATGGGCTATGATATGGTGGAGAAAAACGCCCGCTGTCTGCGCGAAGGAAGCATTTCCTTCCTCATCGCCCAGCACGCCTACATGCAGGGTTACTCCTGCGTAGACACGCTCTTCCAGGCCATCGTGCTGAAGAAGAAAGTTACGCCGGTAAACTATATGCCTATCGAGCTGCTGATGAAGGAAAATGTAGATTTCTATCGCAGAACCCAGCTCTAAGGCTATCGGGCAGAACAGGGTTTCCGCATGGAAGAATATTCTTACAGGAACATTATAAATTATAAACAATAAATAAAAAACAGACTACGTATGGAACAATCAAGTTTTATCAAGATTAACCCTGCCGACTCGGTAGTGGTTTGCTTGCGCCCTATGAAGAAGGGTGAAACGATTGAAGTAGATGGCAAGACCATCACATTATTGCAGGATACTCCTGCAGGACACAAGGTGCTCATCGACGATGCAGCCGAGGGTACAGACATCCTGAAGTATGGCTACCCTATCGGTCATGCAAAGACCGGTCTCAAGACGGGCGAATGGGTAAACGAGAACAACCTCAAGACCAATCTTGCCGGTACGCTCGAATATACCTACAACCCGGTTAACGAGCAGCTGAACATCGCTAAGGAAAACCGCACCTTCATGGGCTACGTTCGCAAGAATGGCGAAGTAGGCGTAAGAAACGAAGTATGGGTAGTTCCTACCGTGGGCTGCGTTAACGGCGTGGCTGAGAAACTGGTAGAACTCCTCAAGAAAGAAACAGGCTGCGAAGGCATCGACGCCATCCATGCATGGCACCACAACTTCGGTTGCTCACAGCTCTCGGGCGACCATGAGAATACCCGCAAGGTGCTTCGCGATATCTGTCTGCATCCAAACGCAGGTGCCGTGCTCGTTCTCTCGCTCGGCTGCGAGAACAACCAGCCAGATGATTTCATGAAGATGCTCGGCGACTATGATCACGACCGCATCAAACTTCTTGTAACACAGAAGGTTGAAGGCGATGAACTCGAGGAAGGCATGAAGATTCTGCGCAACCTCTATGCCCAGGCTAAGGAAGACAAGCGCGAGGAAGTTCCGGTAAGCAAGCTGCGCGTAGGTTTGAAGTGTGGCGGTTCTGACGGCTTCAGCGGAATTACAGCCAACCCATTGGTAGGTGAATTTAGCGACTGGCTCGTAGCTCAGGGCGGTACAAGCATCCTGACAGAGGTACCGGAAATGTTTGGCGCAGAAACCATTCTGATGAACCGTTGCGAAAATAAGGAACTCTTCGACAAGACCGTTCACCTGATTAACGACTTCAAGGAGTACTTCCTGAGCCATGGTGAACCAGTTGGCGAGAACCCTTCTCCAGGTAACAAGGCAGGTGGTATCTCAACCCTCGAAGATAAGGCTTTGGGTTGCACCCAGAAGTGCGGCCGTGCTCCGGTAAGCGGCGTGCTCCAGTATGGCGACCGTCTGGAGACAACCGGTTTGAACCTGCTTTCAGCTCCGGGTAACGACCTTGTAGCAGCCACAGCTCTGGCTTCAGCAGGTTGCCAGCTCGTTCTCTTCACCACAGGTCGCGGAACCCCATTCGGAACCTTTGTGCCAACGATGAAGATTTCTACCAACAGCAATCTGGCAAAGAACAAGCCAAACTGGATTGACTTCAACGCCGGCGCTCTGGTAGAAGGTGTAGAAATGAAAGACTTGGTAAGCAAGTTTATTGATAAGATTATAGCCGTAGCAAGTGGCGAGGAGGCTCGCAACGAGTATAATGGCTATCGTGAAATCTCCATCTTCAAGAATGGAGTAACTCTTTAATTAAGAAGAAAAAGAAGTATGAGTAATAAAAAAGGTTTGCTGGCGTTGTCGCCATTATTTTTGCTGATTGTCCTCATCGTGGCTTTTACCGTATATTCGGTAGACAGCAGTCATCTGGACACCAGCCTCTCGCTCACAGTAGCGTTCATGATTTCGAGCATTTATGCCGTGGCTATTTCCGGCGGAATGCCTGTCAGGAAACGAGTGGACACATACAGCAAGGGTGCCGGCGCCAACAACCTGATGCTCATGCTCTGGATTTACGTGCTGGCTGGCTCGTTTGCCGCATCAGCCAAGGCGATGGGAGCCGTTGATGCAACCGTCAACCTGGCGCTCAGCATCCTGCCAGTCAGCATGATTCTGCCAGGACTCTTCCTGGCTGCCTGCTTTATCTCCGTATCTATCGGTACAAGTGTGGGAACCGTAGTGGCTCTGGTTCCGATAGCCGCCGGACTGGCCCACTCGATGGATGCTAACGTAGGCATGATGACCGCCATCATCGTAGGTGGCGCTTATTTCGGCGACAACCTCTCGTTCATCTCCGATACGACGGTTGTTGCTACGCAGACGCAGAACTGCAAGATGAGCGATAAGTTCAAGGTCAACTCCATGATTGTGGTTCCGGCCGCCGTACTCGTGCTCATCGCCTATTCTGTCATGGGAGTCGGTCTTCAGGCCCCAACCCACATCAACGAGGTAGAATACATGAAAGTATTGCCTTACCTCACCGTCCTCGTTACCGCTATTGCCGGCATGAATGTAATGGCTGTTCTCACTCTGGGCACCCTACTCTGTGGCGCCATCGGCATAGGCAGTCATCTTCTGGGTGCCTCCGGAAGCTACGACCTCTTTGGCTGGTTCTCAGCCATGGGCAACGGCATTATCGGCATGGGCGAACTCATTATCATCGCCATGATGGCAGGTGGTATGCTCGAAATCATCCGCGAAAACGGCGGAATCGATTTCATCATCAACAAGATTACAGCCCACGTAAACAGCAAGCGTGGAGCCGAACTTTCTATCGCCGCCCTCGTTTCGATGGTAAACATCTGTACGGCAAATAATACGGTAGCGATTCTGACAGTAGGAAATATTTCGAAAAAGATAGGCGACCGGTTTGGCGTAGACAACCGCAAGGCAGCCAGCATTCTCGACACCTTCTCATGCATGGTTCAGGGATTGATTCCTTATGGCGTGCAGATGCTCCTGGCAGCCGGCCTGGCCAATCTCAGTCCGATGGACATTCTTCCTTATCTCTACTATCCGCTGGCGATAGGTGTGGCAGCCCTGCTGGCCATTCTCTTGCGCTATCCTAAGAGATACAGTTAGGAAGACTTCTAAAAATCAGAGGAGGGTCTCCTTCTGCATTAGAGATTTCTTGACAGGAAGAACAAAACTTTATTATTGACTATTAATAAGAACAAGGCATATGAATTTTCTTCAGCGCAACCTTTTTACTAAGCTCCGTGCCGACAACTTCGGCATCAAGGAAGAAATGGAACCGATGACTACCTTTAAGAAGAAAAAGATAGCTCAGATGCTCAAGAACGTGAATGATGTTCCTGCCGGAGAGGTGAAGATGAACAACGGTTTTCTGAACCGACGGCTCAGCAAGATTCAGGAAGATGAACGCCACGCCATCGATACCTCTATCGAGACTATTTATCTGCTGCGCATCATCGTGGCAAACGTAAATGGAATGCTGGCTAACGGAATCAATCTCAGAGGAATCATCCAGTTGGGAGACTACCTGAGAACCCGAGGCGACAAGGTAGATTTCGTGAAACTGGAGAAGTGGCTTGCCAAGCTCCGCATCCAGCGCATCGCCCAGCTGGAAGGAAGCGTGCTCATCACCTTCTTCGATTTTGAACAGGACGAAATCCCATTCGTTCATCACATAGAAAGAGGCGCCTACAAGCTGACGCTCCGTTCGCTCTACTATAATATCATGGACCAGCAGGCCATTCAGTTTGAGCAGACCAGCAGCGGCTTTGTACGCACCACGGGGGGAACCATGCGCAAGAATCTGCGCCGCAGCATGCGCTATCTGCAATACGCTCCGATAGAAACCATGAGCAATTTCATGAACAATTTCTTCCGTTCATTATCTGAGATTGAAGAATAAATTTCAGTAAGGATTGAAGGGGTTAACCTGGGATTCATCAGGACGAAGAGTAAAATATCTATAAAATTAATCTCTTAGTAGTACGATTTTCATCTGATTTTCGTATCTTTGCATCTATGAAAAAGTTATTTATCTCTATTATAGCATCCATTATTGCCTTGGGAGCCCATGCCCAGGTGCAATGCGAAGACACTTGTCGGCACGTTCACGGCATCGACTTGAGTCATTATCAGGGCAACGTGTTCTGGGAAACCGTGGGCGACAACTCTAAGATGGCTTACGTTTATCTGAAAGCTACCGAGGGCGGAACCAACATCGACAGCAAATACAAGAAGAATATCGACCTGGCTCATCGCTACGGAATGAAAGTAGGTTCTTATCATTTCTACAGACCCCGCATCCCACAGCAGACGCAGTTGGAAAATTTCAAGGCCCAATGCCGTCCGGGAGATCAGGACCTCTTGCCTATGATTGATGTGGAGACGAAAAGCGGCATGAATACAGAAGAATTCTGCGATTCGCTCTTTAAGTTTCTGCATCTCGTAGAGAAAGCATATAAGCAGAAACCCCTCATCTATACGGGAGCCAATTTCTATGACAACTATCTTCTGGGCAAGCTAGACAGCTACAAGCTGATGATTGCCCAGTATACGAAGCGCATCCCTGTATTGCGCGATGGTAGAGATTTCGAAATGTGGCAATATACGGGTAAGGGCAAACTCAACGGAATAAACGGCTATGTTGACAAAAGCCGTTTCATGGGGCGCCACAAGCTCAGAGAAATCAGATTCAGACATCGATAGTACTTGGAACCCTGAACTTGGAACTTTATGATTAGCTTCAAGGTAAAGAGTGGATAAGGTCTGGAAGTAGAGAAGCATGAATTATATAAGTAAATTAATAAACACAAAATAGAATTATGGCAATTATAAAATGTCCGGAATGCGGACGCCAAATTAGCGATAAAGCACCTACCTGCCCTAGTTGCGGAGTAGAAATAGCAGGCAAAATTACCAAATGCCCAAATTGTGGCGAGATTTATTTCAGCAATCTGGAAATGTGTCCTAACTGCCATGAGCTGAATCCTTCGCTCACAAGAATGACGCCTCCGACAGGAATGAGCCAGCAGACTCCTGCCAGCCAGGCTTCTATGACTCAGCAGCAAGAAGCTGAAAACGCAGCCAGACAGAATGCTATCAGACAAGAAGAAATTCGCCGCCAGGAGGCTCTCAGGCAGCAGGCTCGTCCTCAGATACCTGTCAGAACAGCAACACCTCCTACTCCACCCGTTCCTCCGGTTCGCCCACAGCAATCTAATTCTCAGAACGGCGGTAACGGCGAGGGAACCCAGGAAAAGAAAAAAAGCAACCGTGGCGTCATCATCATCTCTCTGATTTTCGCCTTCCTCGTTTGTGGCATTTTCTACTATTTCTATGATAGTGCCAATAAGAATAAGGAACTGGAAGCTTACGAGTATGCGATGCAGAGTAGCGACCCGATGGTTCTGCAGAGTTACCTAGATACTTACAAAGATGCTGACGAGGCGCATCGTGATTCCATCATGGCTCACCTCGAACTTCTGAAACAGACCGATCAGGACTGGACCAACGCCGTAGTAAGCGGTTCGAAAGAGGCCCTACAGGCTTATCTCGACAAATACCCAAACAGTCCACACAAGCAGGAGGTTTTGAACAAGATAGATTCCATCGACTGGAATGTGGCAAAGAATGCTGATAATGTAGAAGCTTACCAGGCTTATCTCGCCGCTCATGCTGACGGTTCGCATATCGAAGAGGCTGAGAATGCGATGAAGAAAGCCAAGAGCAGAGATTTGCAGCCTGAAGAGAAAGATATGGTAAGCAGTCTGTTCCGTCATTTCTTCCAAAGCATCAATACCCGCGATGCTGATGGTTTGCAGGCTTCATGCGAGGACATTCTCTCTTCGCTTCTGGGTAAGAATTCTGCTACCAAGGCAGATGTTGTTACCTTTATGAATAAGCTTTATAAGGAAGATGTGACCAACCTGAACTGGTTCCTCACCAACGATTATAAGATAAAGAAGCGCGAGGTGGGTGACGAAGATTATGAATATCAGGTTCAGTTCTCAGCACGTGAGGAAGTTCAGCTTACCGACGGTACTAAGAAAACCAACCATTTCAAAATCAACGCAACCGTTTCGCCAGACGGCAAGGTTTCTGCGTTCAACATGTCGAAGATTAATGCCGCAGAATAGAATAAAAAACGCCCTGCAAGATCAGGAACTTCATTTCTGAATGTTCCCTTCTTGCAGGGCGTTTCTTTTTACCTTCATGTTTCGGGAAGGTTCTCATGTCCGAGAACCCGTTCCCTTCTTTTAGAAATTACTTTGCATCCTTCATCTGACGGAGCAAATCTTTCTGCTTATCATTCAACCCGGTTGGCAACTTCACGTTGTAAGTAATCATCAGGTCGCCAAAGGTTCCGTCACCTCGGTCGTATCCTTTCCCGCGAACACGAACCTTCGTGCCATTCTGCGTTTCCGGCTTAATCTTCAGTTTGATTTTAGAACCATTACTCAATTTAATGATTCCTTCGCCGCCCAGCAGAGCCGTATAAAGGTCGATATTCACATTCATGTTCATTTCGCCGTTATTGGCACGACCATTCTGGCCACAACCGCCGCCACAACCACCAGTACCGAAATCAGCACCAGCTCCGTAGCCAGCACCATTAAAGCCGCTACCATAACCGGCAGAACCATTAAAACCGCCAAAATTGCCGGAACCGAATCCTCCAGCCGACTGCTGGCTTCTGCCACGACCTCCGAAGAGATTTTCGAAGAAGCTGGAGAAACCTCCGCCTCCGCCAAACTGGCTGAAGTCGAAACCCTCGAATGGATTTCCACCTGCTTCACCATAGCTTCCGGAACCGCCTGCACCACCAGCTCCGCCGAAACCGCCGAATGCATCAGCATTCTTCCATTGTTCGCCATACTGGTCGTATTTAGCACGCTTATCTGGGTCAGAAATCACCTCATACGCCTCGTTCAGCGCCTGGAACTTAGCCTTCGCCTTCGGGTCGTTAGGGTGCAAATCTGGGTGAAACTGTTTTGCACGTTTACGATACGCAGCTCTCACATCCTTCTGCGGAATGTTCTTGTCTACGCCGAGAATCTTGTAATAATCAACAAATGCCATATTATAAAACCTCCTATTTTTTAGTTTTTAAAAAATATCCAACAAAAAGTATGCCTATTTAAGTTCTTTTTTGTACTTTTGCAGAGAAAATAAGAAACAGAGCTCAACTGATGGGCTTTCATTACTCAAAAGTAATACATTAATTTATATGAAACAATTATTTGCTGCGCTTCTTCTGGCGCTAACTTTCAATTCACAAGCGATGGCACAACAACGTACCGTAAAACTGAGAGTGATAGAGACAAGCGATGTGCACGGCTCTTTCTTCCCTTACGATTTCATCAACCGTAAGCCAAAAGCAGGAACCTTGGCGCGCGTTTCTTCCTACGTCAATAATTTGCGAAAAGACTACAAGGATAACCTCATCCTCTTGGAGAATGGCGATATTCTGCAGGGACAGCCTACCTGCTATTATTATAATTATGTAAACACAGAGGCTAGAAACGTGGCTGCCGATGTGGTCAACTACATGAAGTATGATGCGCAAGTATTTGGCAATCATGATGTTGAAACGGGTCATCCAGTTTACGACAAATGGATAAAAGAACTCAATTGCCCAGTTCTTGGTTCCAACATCATCAGCACTTCTACAGACCAGCCATACGTTAAGCCTTATCTCATCCTGAACCGCGAGGGCGTGAAGGTGGCAGTCTTGGGAATGATTACTCCTGCCATTCCAAACTGGCTCACGGAGAATCTCTGGAGCGGACTGAAATTTGAAAATATGGTAACAAACGCCCGCAAATGGGTGAAATATCTTCAGGAGAATGAGAAACCGGATGTCATCATCGGCCTCTTCCACAGCGGAAAAGACGGAGGCATCCAGACTGCCGAATATGATGAAGACGCCTCTATCAAGGTGGCAAAAGAAGTGCCAGGCTTTGACCTCGTTCTCTTCGGCCACGACCATACGCGCGACAACGAAACCGTAACCAATACTGATGGAAAGCAAGTGGTTTGCCTGGATCCTGCCAACAACGCCATTAGCGTGGCTGATGCTGAAATAACCCTCACACTCAACAAGAAAAAGGTGAACGGAAAGAAGCAGCTGGTGGTAACTGACAAAAAAGTGACAGGCAAGATTGTGGATGTGACAGATTGTCCTATCGACGAGGATTTCATGAAGACTTTCGAACCTCAGATTGCAGAAGTAAAGAAATATGTGGGCAAGCAGATTGGCAACTTCAAGACTACCATCTACAGCCGCGACCAGTTCTTCGGCAGTTCTGCCTTCAACGATTTCATCCTCAACCTCCAGTTGCAGATTACAAAAGCCGACATTTCGTTCAACGCTCCTCTTCAGTTCAACGCGGTTCTGAAAGCTGGCCCAATCTACGTGAGCGACATGTTCAATCTCTATAAATATGAGAACCAGCTCTACGTAATGCGCATGACGGGCGAAGAAATCAGAAAGCATCTGGAAATGAGTTATGACCTCTGGGTGAACACCATGAAGAGCCCGGACGACCATCTCCTGCTGCTCGATGAGAAGACCGTTGGCGACCAGCAACGCCTCGGTTTCAAGAATCTCTCGTTCAACTTTGATAGTGCTGCGGGAATCGATTACGAAGTTGACGTAACCAAGCCAGACGGCGAGAAGGTGAAGATTCTGCGCATGAGCAACGGCGAACCTTTCGATGAGAAGAAATGGTACAAGGTAGCCGTTAACAGCTATCGTGGAAATGGCGGCGGCGAACTCCTAACCAAGGGTGCCGGAATCCCGAAAGACAGTCTTGAAAGCCGAATCATCTATCGCAGCAAGCGCGACCAGCGCTACTATCTGATGGAAGAAATTGAAAAGATGGGAACGGTTGATGCAAAACCAAACAACAACTGGAAGTTTGTGCCGGAAGCATGGACCAAGCCTGCTGCCCAGCGCGATTTCGAATTGCTGTTCGGTAAGAAGAAATAGCTCCTCGAAACGCTTCTGGAAAAGCATATTATAAAGATCAAAGTAAAAAAGCAAATAAGTTCAAAATAAAGAATGAAGTATTGGTTTATATTTTGCAAGACTGATCTCTTGCTCGAAAAGAAAGAAGACGGAACCTATACGATTCCTTGTTCAGAAGAGAGTCCAATCCCAACAAAGCCTTGGACTCACATTCTCAATATTACCCCGATGGAAGACGGAACAGAGGTGAAGACCTTCACCATTCCTGAGCCCGTTACCGGCAATCCGAAGTACGAAATGTGCGGCTTGCGCCCTAGTTTCTACAAAATCTCTCCTGCCCTTTACCAGAAAGCAGGAAAGTGTCAGGAACTCAACTATTGGGACATGAATACCCAATTCTGCGGCGTTTGCGGAGCTCCGATGAAAATGGCAACCGACATCAGTAAGAAATGTACAGAATGCGGCAAACAGGTCTGGCCTTCGCTTGCCACAGCCATCATCGTTCTGATTAAGAAAGATGATCAGGTCTTGCTGGTACACGCTCGCAATTTCAAGGGAAATTTCGACAGTCTCGTGGCTGGTTTCGTTGAGACTGGCGAGAATCTGGAAGAGGCGGTTCATCGTGAAGTAATGGAAGAAACCGGTCTGACTATCAAGAACTTGAAATATTTCGGTTCCCAGCCTTGGCCTTATCCGAGCGGTCTGATGATTGGCTTCTCGGCAGAATATGTAGATGGAGAAATTCATCTTCAGAAAGAAGAACTCTCTCGTGGTAAATGGTTCACGAAAGAGAATCTCCCTATTCTCCCAGAGAAACTTTCCATCGCCCGAAAACTCATCGACGCCTGGCTGGCGGACAAACTCTAATAATGAGGACAAACTCTAAAAGTGAGGATAAACTCTAAAAAATGATGAAAGAGAAACTTTGGAATGCAAACTACATCAAGGTGATGACTACCAACTTTCTGTTGTATTTCGCCTTCTATCTGCTCACACCTTTGCTCCCTCTCTATCTGAGCGAAAATTTTGGAGCCACGAAAGATGTGATTGGAATTGTGCTGAGCGGCTATACGGTTGCCGCCCTCATTATTCGTCCGTTCAGCGGATATGTGGTTGACAGCTTTTCGCGCAAGAAGGTTCTGATGGTCTGTCTCACGGCCTTCGCCATCTTCTTTGCCGGCTATATTGCAGCCAGCACCATCCTGATGTTTGCCATCTGCAGAACCCTGCACGGAGGTCCGTTCGGAGCCGTAACAGTTGCCAACAGCACCTGCGCCATCGACGTTCTTCCGGCAAGTAGGAGAAATGAAGGAATCGGACTCTACGGACTGAGCAACAATTTTGCCATGGCAATTGCTCCATCCATCGGAATCTATCTCCATAATGCGGTAGACAGTTATATGATTCTCTTCTGGATAGCTTTCATCGTGGCGATTGCCTCAGTTGTGATTGCAGGAACCATCCGCCTCCCCGAAAAGGAAATCGTTAAGAACAAGGAGAAGCTTTCTCTCGACCGCTTCTTCCTGACGCGTGCCTGGCTCCTTGCCATCAACATCGCCATGTTCGGTTTCTGCTGGGGCGTTCTGAGCAATTATCTCGCAATCTACAGCAAGGAGGAACTCGGAATTACGGGCGGAACGGGCACTTTTTTCGCCCTTCTTTCCATGGGCCTGTTCCTGTCAAGATTGCAGGGAAGAAAAGCCTTGAGCCAGGGAAAACTTACCCAGAATGCGGCCGAAGGAATGCTGCTTTCGCTTGTTGGTTTCATCATCTTTGTTGCCGTCAAGCACCCGGTAGCCTATTATCTTTCGGCTTGTCTTATCGGCTTGGGCAACGGTCATCTTTACCCAGCCTTTCTCAACATGTTTATTAATGTGGCTCGTCACGACCAGCGTGGAACGGCAAACAGCAGCATTCTTACAGGTTGGGATTTGGGCTTTGGAATCGGCTGTCTGCTAGGCGGAGTTATGGCAGAACATTTCGGTTACAACGGAACATTCTGGATGGTTGCTATAGAAAATGCAGCTTCCGTTCTCCTCTTCTTCGCCGCTTCGAAACAATTCTTCGAGAAGAGACGCAGAGAATAGAATACAGTTGATAAAGAGAAATATAAGATTATGAATAAAAAAAGAGCACTTCATCCGAGACAGAAGAAAGTCTCAGGCGAAGTGCTCTTATTTTTATCTTACTTTTCTGTTTTTAGAAAGGAAGATCATCTGCGCTACCACCCTCTGCTGAAGGAGCTGCAGGCTGAACTGGAGGGAATGCTGCAGTTGCGCCATTAGCAGGAGCTGCAGGCTGAGCAGGAGCTACAGGAGCACCTACTGGAGGAAACGCACCTGGCTGCATTCCGCCCATAGCACCAGCTACGGCGTTAGGGTCAACACGCTGGATGTTCCAGGCACGGACGCTGTTGTACCAACGGCCCTGATACTCGTGAGCATCAATATCGAAAGAAACCAGGAGTTCCTCTCCACTCTGAATGTTGAACTGAGCCAGACGGTCTGCTCCGAAAACATCAAAGCACAATTTCTTTGGATACTGCTCGTGGGTTTCAATTACGAACGACTGAGCTTTCCACTCTCCTCTCTGAGAGACGCCGCTTCTTTCAGGCAAAACGGCAATAACCTTTCCTTGTAATTCCATATGATAATATTTAAAGTTTTTCCTTTGTTTAAAGGGTGTTTTTTTCTTTCTGACTGCGAAATTACTAAAAATAGTTCAAAAACTAGAACTTTTCTCCAATTATTTTTGCTTATCAGCGATATTTTTTGTATTTTTGTGCTCAATTAGGTGATATTGCCTAATTAAATTAAGGTGAAACAGAAAACAAAATAAAATTTAAATAAAATACTCATGAGATTTACAGTATCAAGTTCTGCATTGAGCAGCAAGCTCAACATGCTCGCAAAAGTGATTGGAAGCAAGAATTCGTTGCCAATCCTCGATTGTTTCCTTTTCCAAGTTGCTAACGGTGAAATGAGCATCACGGCTAGCGATAGTGATAATGTCATCAAGAGTACACTCGCTCTTACCGACCACGATGGAGAAGGTGAGTTTTGTGTGCCTAACCGCGTTATCCTCGATGCGTTGAAGGAACTGCCTGAGCAGCCTCTTCACTTTGATGTGGATGCTGCCGGAGAAGCCGTTGCCATCAAGATTGTTTACCAGAACGGTCTTTACAACTTCACAGGTCAGAGCGCAGAGGAATATCCTCGCACACAGAGCATGAACGATGCTTGCACCACCGTTTCTTTGCCTACAGAAATGCTGATCAACAACATTTCACGCTCGCTCTTCGCTACAGCCAGCGATGAGTTGCGCCCTGTCATGAACGGTATTTACTTCGACCTGACAGCAGATGCTCTCGCTATCGTAGCAAGCGATGGTCACAAGCTGGTTCGCAGCAAGAACTTCACTATCAAGAGCGAATCTCCTTCAGCATTCAACTTGCCTAAGAAGCCAGCTTCTCTGCTGAAGAACATTCTGAGTAAGGACGGCGACGACGCTATTATCAAGTTTGATGACCGAAGTGCAGAAATCCAGTTTACTGACGGCGTTATGAGATGCAGACTGATTGATGGCCGCTACCCAAACTACAACTCTGTCATTCCAAACAACCCTAACGAGGTTACAGTAGACCGCAGAGGCTTGCAGAGTGCTTTGCGTCGCGTGTTGCCATTTGCAAGCGAGAGCAGCCAGCTCATCCGTTTCCACATCGAGTCAGGCCGTTTCGAGGTTTCTTCTGAGGATATTGACTTCTCAACATCTGCAAAGGAACAGTTGTCTTGCGAATACAACGGCTCTCCTATCAGCATCGGCTTCAAGGGAAGCAGTCTGATGGAAATCCTGAGCAATCTCACCAGCGACAACATCATCATCCAGCTGGCAGACCCAAGCCGTGCCGGAATCATCGTACCAGCAGAACAGCCTGAGAACGAAGATATTCTGATGCTCATCATGCCTATGCTCCTTAACGACTAAAGGAGCACGGGCTTTCTCTGAAACAACAAAAAGAAAAGTTTTTTTACAAAAATGAAACTCAATTTAACAAAGCCTCTGATCGTGTTCGACCTGGAGACAACGGGTCTTGACATGATCAAGGATCGTATTATACAGATTTCTTACATCAAGGTAATGCCTGATGGAACTGAAGACCGCAAGAACCTCTACGTAAATCCTTGCAGGGAGATTCCTGCCGAAGTAGTTGCCCTTACAGGCATCAGCAACGAAGATGTAAAAGATGCGCCAACCTTCAAGCAGCTGGCTGCCACATTAGAGAAGGAATTTACAGGTTGCGATTTCGCAGGCTACAATTCCAACCACTTCGATGTACCGATGCTCGCAGAAGAATTCCTGCGTGCTGGAATCGACTTCGATTTCAACAAGTGCCGTCTCATCGATGCGCAGACCATCTTCATGAAGATGGAACGCCGTAACCTGGCTGCTGCCTACAAGTTCTATTGCGGCAGAAAGATGGAGGAAGATTTCGAAGCTCATCGTGCAGATCAGGATACAGAGGCTACTTACCGCGTGCTCATGGGCGAGCTCGACAAGTATGCTCCAGGCGTGCAGGATGAACCTGAGCGCGTGCTCAACAACAACATGGATGAACTTGCCGATTTCTCTAAGCAGAAGGATAATGTAGACTTCGCCGGACGCATCGTTTGGGAAGAGGTAAAAGACGCCCAGGGCAACGTAGTAAACGATGAGAACGGAAATCCTTTGAAGCACGAAGTATTCAACTTCGGCAAATACAAAGGATGGGATGTGGCTGAGATTCTGACCAAAGACCCGGGTTACTTTACATGGGTCTTGGGAAGCGATTTCACCAACAATACCAAGCAGGTGCTTACCCGCATCCGCCTTCGTGAATTCAACAAGAGAATGGGAAAATAATTGTTACCGGACTTTCGCAAGCGGTTGAAGAACAAACCTTGCGAAACTCGGATTTATTTCTTAACAGTTAGAAAAATTCATGTTAAAAGGAAAGAAAATCGTATTGGGCATTACGGGCTCTATTGCAGCCTACAAGTCTTGCCTCATCATACGAGGTCTCATCAAGCGCGGAGCCGAAGTGCAGGTGGTCATTACGCCTGCAGGAAAGGAGTTCATCACTCCCATCACCCTTTCGGCTCTTACGCATAAGCCTGTGGTAAGCGAATTCTTCTCGCAGCGCGATGGAACCTGGAATTCGCACGTAGACTTAGGTCTGTGGGCCGACGCCATGCTCATCGCTCCTTGCACAGCCTCTACCATGGGAAAGATGGCTCACGGAATTGCTGACAACATGCTCATCACAACCTATCTGTCGATGAAAGCGCCTGTTTTCATCGCTCCAGCCATGGACCTCGACATGTATAAGCATCCTTCTACCCAAGCCAACATGAAAACACTTCTGGGCTATGGAAATCACATCATAGAACCCGAAGTGGGATTCCTGGCAAGCGGACTGGAAGGAAAGGGACGCATGGAAGAACCTGATATTATCGTAGAATGCCTCGACAGATTCTTCGATGAACAGGCTCAGCAGAATGCAGAGACCGATGAAGCTGCATCAGAAAACTGCAAGGAAAAAGAAAGCGATAAGCTCGATTTGAAAGGCAAGAAAATCATGATTACAGCCGGACCAACTTACGAAAAGATAGACCCGGTACGTTTCATCGGCAATTATTCTTCCGGCAAAATGGGCTTTGCCCTTGCTGAAGAGTGCTGCCGTCGTGGTGCTGAGGTTACGCTGGTTGCAGGTCCGGTTTCGCTCAGCTGTTCCGAAGCCATTCATCGCATCGATGTAGAAAGTTGCGAGGAAATGTATCAGGCAGCCACTAAAGCTTTTGCCTCTACCGATGCAGCCATTCTCTGTGCTGCTGTTGCTGATTTCAAGCCAAGCGAGATTGCTGACAGGAAAATCAAGCGCGAGAAAGATGATCTGGAACTCCGCCTCGTCCCTACTCACGATATTGCTGCAGCCCTTGGCAAGATGAAACAAAAACATCAGAGAATTGTGGCTTTCGCCCTGGAAACCAACGATGAAGAGGCTAATGCACAGAAAAAACGCAAAAAGAAAAATGCCGATTTCATCGTGCTTAACTCTACTCGCAATCCGGGAACCACATTCCGTACGGATGACAACCAGATAACGATTATTTCTGAAGAGGGTAAGAAAGAATATGAGAAGAAACCGAAAACTGAAGTGGCTCGTGACATTATCAACGAGCTGGCTCATCTCTTGTAGCCCCATCACATCAGCTGCTCAGGAGTTACAGGCTAAGATTACCATCAACCATGCCCAGATTCAGGGCACGGAAAACCGGGTATTCGATAATCTGCAGCAAACTCTTGAGCAGTTTGTGAACGACAGGCAATGGACGAATCTTCAATTCAGGAAGAATGAGCGCATCGTGTGCAACTTCAATATCACGGTAAGCAAGTATGATAAAGACCAGAATATCTTTACCTGCAAGGCGCTCATCCAGGCCAACCGTCCCGTCTACAATTCAGCCTATACGTCCACCTTATATAATAATGTGGATGAAAACTTCACGTTCAAGTTTGCCGAGTTCGACCAGCTGGAGTTTACCGAAGAGCGGATTGACAACCAGCTAACGGCTCTGCTCGCCTACTATGCTTACCTCATCATCGGTTTAGATCTTGACAGTTTTGCGCCGAAAGGTGGTGAAGACATTCTGCAACGTTGCATGAACCTCACCAACAACGCCCAGAATCTGGATTTTCCGGGCTGGAAAGCGTTTAGTGATAACAGAAACCGGTTCGCCATTATTTCCGATTATCTCGACGGAGCCATGGAACCTTTCAGAATGCTGCAATACAACTATTACAGAAAAGGGCTCGATGAAATGGCGAATAATGTAGAACGAGGCAGAACTGAAATCACCAAAACCCTGCTCCAGGATCTGAAGAAGGCACGTACAGACAGACCGCTCAGTCTGCTGCCACAAATCTGGACCGACTATAAGAAGGACGAGCTTGCTAACATCTATCAGAAACATGGCACTCAGAAAGAGAAAGAAAGCATTTATGAGCTGCTCTTCTCCATTAATCCTTCTCAAAACTCATATTGGGACAAAATCAAGGAATAAGGCTACATGCAGAATGATTCGAGGCAACTTCCCGGATGATAAAGCAAAGATTCTTCATAGGTAGGTTAAGTTCCTTTAAAACAATAAGATAAGAAATTATGTTCAAGCAATTATACATCAAGAATTTTACGTTGATTGACGAGTTGGACATTCCTCTTTATCCAGGATTCTCAGTCATCACGGGCGAGACGGGTGCCGGAAAGAGCATCATTCTCGGAGCCATCGGACTGCTCCTGGGCAACCGTGCAGACAGCAAGGCCATCAAGGCAGGAAGAGACCGATGCGTGATTGAAGCCCACTTCGACCTGTCAAAATACGGAATGCAGGATTTCTTCGATGCTAACGATATTGATTATGATGCAGAAGACACCATCATCCGCCGCGAACTGACTGCTGCCGGAAAGAGCCGTGCCTTCATCAACGACACGCCCGTCCCCCTGAGCAAGATGAGAGAACTGGGCGAACAGCTCGTCGATATTCATTCGCAGCACCAGAACCTCCTGCTGCAGAAGGAAGACTTCCAGCTCAGCGTGGTCGACATTATTGCCCACGATGAAAAGCAGAAGAAGGCTTATCTTGCCGAATACAAGAACTATAAAAAGGCTAAGCAACAGCTGGAAGACCTGAAAGCGGAAATCGCAAAGAACAGGGAGAACGAGGAATTCATGCGCTTCCAATTTAAGGAACTGGATGATTCTAACCTGCAGGAAGGCGAACTTGAGCAACTGGAACAGGAAGCAGAAACCCTGAGCCATTCTGAAGACATCAAGACTGCTCTCTATGAAGCAGATAATGCACTCTCGGGCGAAGATGGCAGTATTCTCGACAAACTGAAGAATGCAGCCCAGCAGATTGACAACATCAAGGAGGTTTATCCGGATGTGAAAGAGGTGGCTGAGCGAATGCAGAGCAGCTATATAGAACTCAAGGATATTGCCCAGGAAATAAGCGGAAGCGTTGACAATATAGAGTTCGACCCGAACCGGCTTGAAACCATCAATTCCCGGCTTGACCACCTCTACTCGCTCCAGCAGAAATTCCATGTGGAAAATGTAGAGGAACTCATCGCCACTCGCGAGCGAATCAACGAACAGCTACAGCACATTGATAATGGAGATGAAGACATAGAAGAGCTGGAAAAGCAAGTTGCCCTTCTGCTTGCCAAGGCTGAAAAGCTGGCTGGTGAACTGACTGCCATCCGAACAAAATCGGCTAGAAAGATAGAAGAAGAAATGAAGAAACGTCTCATTCCTCTGGGAATTCCAAACGTCTGCTTCGAAATTTCATTCTCCGCCAAGCCGCTCAGTTCTGATGGTGTTGACAAGGTAAATTTCCTGTTCAGCGCCAATAAGAGCACGCTTCTCCAGCCGGTGAGTCAGGTTGCTTCTGGTGGAGAAATCGCCCGCGTCATGCTTTCTCTGAAGGCCATGATCAGCGGCGCCGTAAAACTGCCAACCATCATCTTTGATGAAATCGACACGGGAGTAAGCGGTAAGATTGCGGAAAAGATGGCGGAAATCATGACAGAGATGGGCAACCTGAACCGTCAGGTTATTTCCATCACCCACCTGCCTCAGATTGCTTCCATGGGAACCCATCATTACAAGGTTCTGAAAGAAGAAACCGAAGAGGGAACTCTTTCTCACATGAAGGAACTCAACGAGCAGCAGCGCATAGAAGAAATCGCCCAGATGCTCAGCGGAAGCGACATTACGCCTGCTGCCCTGGCAAATGCTAAGGAGTTGCTCAATAAACACAAGCAACACAAATAAGATTATGAAAAAAATAAATATGATCATGATGGGACTGATGCTCGGAGCATCGTCCCTCTATGCCCAGCCGGGTTCGGTCCAGAAACTGGCTAAGAGCGTTTTCACCTTGACTACTTTCAATCAGAAAGGCGACATTATCGCCTCTACCCAAGGTGTTTTTATCGACAACAAGGGAACGGCTATCAGCACCTTCAAGCCATTTGTCGGAGCTGTAAAGGCTAGCGTTGTTGACGCTTCCGGAAAATCGATTCCTGTTGAGGCCATCATGGGAGCCGACGAACTCTACGATGTGGCTAAATTCCGCATCAACGCCTCTACAGTTGCTGCCCCTATTGCAACCAAGGAATCGGCTGCTGGCGACAAGGTCTGGCTGGTTCCATATTCTATCAAGAAGCCGGCTTACCAGCAGGAGGACATCAGCAGCGTAGAGAAGTTCAAGACTACGTACAACTATTACATCTTCTCGAATAGTGCTCCCGAAAATGCAGTAGGTTGTCCGTTTGCCAACAAGAACGGTCAGGTCATCGGTCTGATGCACAGCAATGGTCAGGTTACGGCCATCGACGCCAACTACGCCAAGCAGCTGAAGGTAACCGGTCTTTCGAGTCTTGATGCAGCACTTCGCGAAACCACCATCCGTACAGCTCTTCCTGATACAGAGAACGAAGCGATGACGATGATGACTCTGAAGAAAGGCCAGACTACAGCTGATGAGTATGCGAAATATAGCGATGAGTTTATCAGCAAATTTCCTACTTCAGCCTTCGGTTACAAGGAGAAAGCCGCTTATCTGACGGATAAGGCCGAATATGATGCAGCTGCCAAACTGATGGAAGAAGGCATTAAGAAATCGGCTGCCAAGGATGAGGCTCATTCCAACTATGCCGACCTGATTTATCAGAAGATTATTTACAAGGGCGATTCTGTTTATAAGGACTGGACGCTTGATAAGGCCATAGCTGAGGCTCAAAAGGCATACGAAATCAAGGCTCAGCCTATTTACCGCCATCAGGAAGCGCAGATTAATTTTGTAAAGGGTGAGTATCAGAAAGCTTACGATATTTTCATGGATTTGACCAATACTTCACTTCTCAGCGGCGAACTCTATTTTGAGGCTGCCCAGGCTAAGAAGAATCTCAAGGCTCCAGCCAAGGAGATTGAGGTTTTGCTCGATAGTGCGGTAAGCGTTGGAAACAAGATTGGAATGGTTGCGAATTATTATCTGGCACGTGGAGAGTTTCTGAAGGAGCAGGGTGAATTCCGCCGCGCTATTCAGGATTATAATATGTACGATTCCATTGCCCGTCCTGTTTCGCCAGCCTTCTTCTACACCCGTTACCAATGCGAAACCAAGTTACGCATGTGGCAGCCAGCCCTGCTTGATATTGCCCGCACCTGTTACCTGGCTCCTAAAGAGCCTACTTATTTTGCAGAATGGGCAAGTCTCGACTTGCGTGTAAAGCGTTATGATGAAGGAATCAGCGCAGCCACCCATTGCATAGAGTTGGCTCCTGAATATGCTGACGGCTACCTTCTCTTAGGACTGCTCCAAAAGGAGAAAGGAAATAAGGAAGAGGCCATCAAGAACCTGAAGAAAGCCCAGGAACTCGGCGATTCCCGCGCTGGAGAATATCTCAAGAAAATGAAGTAATTATTTTAGTGATAAGTAAGAAAGTCCGTAGGCATTTTAACAGAACGCCTACGGACTTTCTTTTACATTTTAGTCATGTGGTAACCCAGCATTTTTAGCTCTACGGCTATTCCCATGAGAAACATCTGGTGAAGGGCGGCAACGAAACCACGGAAGGCTTCCTCGCTTCCAGGCTGCAGATTCAGATGAATCAGCTTGCTGTAAGAGCGCGAAGCACATTCTGCCACTACATTCGTAACAGCCTTATGCGCTTCCTCATTCAGCAGCAGAACCTTTTCGCAGATGTAATCATCCATGTGGTCGAAATCTATTCTGTCACGAAGATATTCATAATGATTCTCTACCTTGCTGTAGAGTTCCCAATCCTCATCCCAATACTTGGCAAGCGCCATTCCTACATACATGATCCAACCCAATGAAACCGTAGGATATTTGGCAAACTCGCGAATCGCGTCAGGCAGATAACTCTCGCCTACTTTCTGCCACAGCTCTTCCAAATCCGGAGCTTCCGGCAAATGAGCGTCTACCTTATCAATACCCAGCAGATATTGATAAAGATCTTCCTTGAAGACAGCTTCAAAATTCTTTTTCTCTTCCATTTATCTTTTCTTTTTCTAATATTTTTTTACTGAACTCTGCAAACCCTGATTCCTATTTGCACCGGATGTTTATGCATGTAAGTATAAAGTGTCATCGGTTCATCAATCACCTTCTTGTGAATGCTGCTGGCGTTGAGCAGATGCAATCCGTCTTTGTGCCAGGAGGCAATACCGATGTGGGTCGTGTCGAGACCCTTCTTGTTGGTAATGATGGCGATAATGTCACCATCGTGAATAGCGTTGCGGAAAACTGTCGTGTTGGCAATCTTACCCTTCGGAACATAACGGTAACGCTTGCCGTTCACACTCTGTTCCAGTTTTCTGATTCCCGATTTCCATTCCGGATGAGCCTTAAGCATCTTATAGCTCGAAACATGCGTACTCATCCAGTTGATGTTCACGGTCTGAACGGCCGAGAAAGGAGGATTGGGCGCAATATTCTTCACGATTCCCTCGCGCTCGTTTGCATCCATCCAAATCGTGAAATAATGCTGGCGCTTTACATAGGAAATCTCTCCGCCCACATAACGCACATTCCGGAGATGTTCACAGAAAGCCGAGAAAGAAGTCTCATTCTTCTTGGCGCATAGGGTGAGCGCCGTTACCATCTCTACGTATGTGGTGCAGTCCAGCTCACGGGTGTTCACGATGAGCACCTCTTCCTTCGTCTGGTCCAGCGTGCCGCCCACATAAGGAACGCCCGCCATCTGCTTGCCGAACCAGAGCATCCAACTGGCAGGTTTCTTCTTCATCGCCCTTGCCTGCTGCAGCAGTCCTACAATCCGCAGACTGTCCTGCCGCTGATAAACCACATTCACCCTGGCTTCTCCCGGAACAGCCAGCACGCAAGCCAGCACGACAGCTGCCATTTTCGTAAATATTTTCATCTCTTCTCTTTTTATATGTTAATGATGACGTTTCCTGCCGAAGTTCACACCCACATAAATATTGAGTGAGCCAAACGAATTGTTGGTAGAAAACTGTTTTTTCTTATAGTTGTAGGAATGGATGATGGTGCTGGCGCCCGCGTACCAATGCGTGTTGTTCCACACAATACCGAAGCGGCCTATTCCATCCAGGTTCACATTCTTGAAACTGAAGTTGGTAATGTCCAGATGTTCCCTTTCATTATCCGATTTCGAGCGGTTGTAAGCCACACCTACCGAGAGCGAAGCGTTGAAGAGCCAGTTCTTGGCGAAAACCCAGTTGTAAGCATAGCCGCAGGTTACGTTCACATCGCTGTATTTCACCTTGCTGAACATCAGCGAACTGTCTATCTTGGCTTCCGGCGTTCCCCCGTTTGTCAGATTTTTATTCAGCTTTTCATCTACAAGATTGGTCAGTTTATCCCAGTTCACCTCCAGTTCATGCTCCGTGTAACCGATTCCCAGAAGCATGGAACCGGCACTTCTCCGCTGCACCGTACTCTGCGAATAGGCGGCAGGATAAGAGAAGCGGCGATGGTTGAAGATGTAATAAAGATTGAATCCCTTGATGCTCGATTTGAAACCGTCGAAAGGAGCCTTGCGGATAGGGGCACAATCGATGTGCTCACCCAGATTCATCCGCTGAACATGATAGTCATTTCCCGTCTGTCGCCAGAACAGGTCTATTCCCAGCAGACTGCTGTAGAGGCTCAGGTCAAACTCCTTTTTATTAGTGTGGTTATTCCTGAAATTAATGTGCTTCAGGTCGAACGTATAACCCAGAAACACCCATCGCCAGCCCAGATAAGGCCCCAGGCGATAAGAAGGATCAGGCGAGAAGGAAATGCTCTGTCCTTCGCTGTTTCTGAGCGTATATTCCTCGTAGGTATTGGTGTTCTGCAGCATCACCGTATAATTGTAATGCTGGTCTTCTATATAAGCCGAATCCGTACTGTTGAATTCTCTGAAGAACCGGGTGAACACATCTCCCACCTGATGGAAGAAGGTTTTGCGATGGCGCTCTTTCACGAGGCTGTCCTGGGAATTGGACATGAACATCGTCTTGTTGAAGAGCGTTCCCAGCATGGTAGAATCCACGGACTCCCCTGCCCTTGCCGAAGTGCAGACAAGGGAACAGATAAATCCTACTATACAGAAACATCTCTTCATAACTTACGCTCTAATCCTGATGATGATTTTGTAAAAAATCAGTTCTTCCACAATACTCGGTCCAGCACCCAGTTGACAGCCGTAGCCGAAACGCTGGTGCAGTCGCATTTTCCTATTCCCTGCAGATGCTGAATCACACTCTTGATGAGCGGCAGCTGCACATAAGGCGGATTCGGAACCGTAATCAAGTTCTTTCCTTCGCTCGTAATCACTTCTATCGGCTGGTAAGTGAACACCGAGAATGAGAGCGAACCTTTCTCGCCAATCACCTCGATGCAGTCTTCCTTCGCACTCTCATGTCCCACGAAGCACCAGCTTCCGCTGCCCGGAATTCCACTCTCAAAGAAGAAGCACGCCGAGAGCGTATCTTCAGCCTGATAAAGATGCGCTCTGTTGGCAGGATAGCCGTGCGCACGGGTAATCACACCAAACAGATTCTGGAGCAAATCTATCTGATGAGGAGCCAGGTCGTAGAAATAGCCGCCGCCCGCAATATCCGGCTGCAGTCGCCAAGGCATTTCCTTGCCGCTCTGAAAGTCGAGATCGCGCGGAGGAACCGAGAAGCGCACCTGAACATTCACCACGTTACCGATGGTTCCGCTCTCGATAATCTCCTTCACCTTCTGGAAGTAAGGAAGATAACGGCGATAGTAAGCTACGAAGCAGGGAACACCCGTCTGCTCGCTGATGCGGTTGATGCGGATGCAGTCGTTGTAGCTTGCTGCCAGCGGTTTCTCTATATAGCAGGGTTTGCCCGCACGCATCGCCATGATGGCAAAGATGGCGTGAGAAGAAGGTGGCGTGGCAATGTAAACAGCATTCACATCGGGGTCTTCTATCAATTCCGATGCATCCGTGTACCATTTGCGCACATGATGGCGCTCAGCATAGCTGCGTGCCTTGTTCTCGCTTCGGCTCATCACAGCCACCACCTGCGAACCCTCCACTTCGTTGAAAGCCGGTCCGCTTTTCTTTTCGGTTACTTCTCCGCAGCCGATAAATCCCCAATTAATCTGTTTCATTCTCTGTTGGTTTATTCTCTCCCGAAAGATTATTCTCCGGCGAGCGATTTGTTGATTTCGTCAATATAGTCGAGCACCTCGTCGCGTCCCATCTTCTTTTCACTACTGGTAATGAAATAAGGTGGAAGTGCTTCCCAGCGGTCTTCCAGCGCATGCATCCATTTCTCCGCATTCATGCGAGCCTTGACCGGACCCAACTTGTCGGCCTTGGTAAAGACGATGCAGAAAGGAACGCCGCTCTCGCCCAGCCAGTCTACAAACTCGCGGTCTATCTTCTGCTGGTCGTGGCGCACGTCTATGAGCACAAAGACATTAGCCAACTGCTGGCGCTGCAGAATATAACTGCTTATCATTTGTTCAAGCTGCTTCTGTACGGTCTTCGAACGCTTGGCGAAACCATAGCCAGGAAGGTCAACCAGATACCATTCGTTGTTGATGATGAAGTGGTTGATAAGCAGCGTCTTACCCGGTGTGGCTGAAGTCTTAGCCAAACCCTTGTGGTTGCAGAGCATATTGATGAGGCTCGATTTTCCCACATTACTTCTGCCAATGAAAGCATATTCAGCCTTCGTATCTTTCGGACACATGCTCACTCGTGGAGCCGATATTGTAAATTCTGATTTCTTAATTTCCATTCTTTCTATTTTATTATTTTTATTATTTTTATTTTTGTCGCCGCACGCCCTGAATCAACGATAACCATCATATTGCAGATAGGTAAAGGTCAAAAACTCCTAGCCCATGAGAACCTGCAAGCAGCACGCCCTGAAAGGGCAGAAGCCCCTAGCCCAGAGCAACGCCCTGGGTAATTTCGGACGCAAACCTGTCGCCCTGAAAGGGCAAAAGCTTTCAAATACCGGGCAATTAACAAAGCTTTTGCCCCTACAGGGCGCCTTGTTGATTGCCATTATACCCAGGGCGTTGCCCTGGGCTAGGAGCTTCTGCCCTTTCAGGGCGAGAGGCGTTAGAACTTTTGTGCCTTCAGCCCGTACTTCAAAGTCTAGAGCATTTCAGCCAGTTCCAGCCATCTCATTTCCTTCTCATCAAGTTCATCCTTGATTTCAGGCAGGCGCTTGCTTTTCTCTGTCAGTTCCTCAACCGATAGATTTCCGCTGCAGAGTTCCTCTTCCAGCTTCTTCTGTTCCTCGGTCAGCGCATCTATTTCCTGGGTCAGCTGCTCATATTCGCGCTTCTCCTTGTAGCTCATCTTGCGCTTGTTCTCAAAATTGGCGTCGCGCTTGGCCGTGCCAGCTCCGTCGTTTTCTGCCGTTGCATTTCCGCTCTTTGCCGGTTTCGCCTGTTCCGCCTCGTCCTTCGCCTGCATCCGGCTCCATTCCCTGTACTGCGTATAGTTGCCTGGGAAATCCTGTATTTCGCCTTCGCCCTTGAAAACCAGCAGATGGTCTACTACCTTGTCCATGAAATAGCGGTCGTGGCTCACCACGATGACGCAACCCGCAAAATCCTGAAGATATTCTTCCAGTACCTGCAGCGTCTGGATGTCGAGGTCGTTGGTCGGCTCGTCCAGCACCAGGAAGTTCGGATTCCTCATCAGCACCGTACAGAGGTAAAGCTTGCGCTTCTCGCCGCCGCTCAGCTTGTAAACGTAGTTGTGCTGCTCCTCGGGCGTAAAGAGGAAGAACTGCAGAAACTGCGAAGCCGTCATGTGCTTGCCGCCGCCCAGATCTATATAATCAGCAATCTCCGTAATCACGTCAATCACCTTCTGGTCTTCACGGAATTTCAGTCCCTCCTGCGAGAAATAGCCGAAGCGAACCGTCTCGCCGATGTCAAACTTGCCGCTGTCGGGCTGAACCTCGCCCAGCAGCATCTTGATGAAGGTCGATTTTCCCGTTCCGTTATTACCCACAATACCCATCTTCTCGAAGCGGGCAAAGTTGTAGTAGAAGTTGTCGAGAATCACCTTCTTCTGTCCCCTGTCGTCGAAAGCCTTGCTCACATACTGGCATTCAAAAATCTTCGAACCTATATAAATGGTAGAAGCCTTCAGCCTTACCTGCCTGTCTTCGATGCGCTGCTTCGCCACCTTCTCCAGCTCGTAGAAAGCATCCTCGCGGTATTTTGCCTTGTGTCCGCGAGCCTGAGGCTGACGGCGCATCCAGTCGAGTTCCCTGCGGTAGAGATTCTTCGAGTGCTGAATTTCGGCTCTCAGATTGTCCATTCTCTCCTGCCTCTTCTCCAGATAATAGGCATAATTGCCGCGGTAGGTGTAGATGGTGCGGTCGTCGAGTTCCAGAATCGTATTGCACACCTTGTCCAGGAAGAATCGGTCGTGCGTAACCATGAAGATGGTCTTGTTGCCGCGGTTCAGATAACCCTCCAGCCACTCTATCATCTCCAGGTCCAGATGGTTGGTCGGCTCGTCCAGCATCAGGAAGTCGGGTTCCGTAATCAGCACATTCGCCAGCGCCACTCGCTTCTGCTGTCCGCCGCTGAGCTGTCCCATCGGCTGTTCCAGGTTGGTAATGTGCAGCTGGGTGAGAATCTGTTTCGCCTTCAGCACCTTCTCCGGATCATCCTCATGATTGAAGCACGCCTGCAGCACACTTTCCTCCGGATCAAACTGCGGCGACTGCTCCAGATAGCCCACCTTCAAGTCGCGTCGGTAGATGATGTCTCCGCTCTCGTGTCCCTCTTTATCCATCAGCACCGACATGAGCGTAGACTTTCCCGTGCCGTTTCTCGCCACGAGTCCCACTTTCTGTCCTTCAGCGATAGAGAAGGAAATATTATCAAAAAGAACCTGTGCACCAAAGCGTTTGGTGAGGTTTTGAACGTCTAAATAGGGTATTTGACTAGCCATTTTTATTTTTTTTGTGCAAAGATAGGCAAAATATTTGGCAGAAACAAATTTTTTAATTATCTTTGCACACGAATTTATCAATCAATACCGTGTTTCCATTCAGAAACGCGACATTTCAGAAAAAAATCATTAATATACAATATATAATATATGTATAGCAAAGAAGAATTACAAGCAAAGAGTGTCGTTCAGTTGAAGGACATTGCCAAGGAACTGGGAGTCAAGGTAAAGAAGAGCGATAACAAGGAAACTATCGTCTATGCCATTCTCGACGCCCAGGCAGAACAGCCAGCTCCTGAAGCAGCCCCTAAGCGCAAGCGCACCCGCATTGCAACCAAGAAAGAAGACCGTGTTTATTCCGTACACGGTAATGAAGGAGAGAATTTCGACGTGCAGAAGAACCAGGTATTGGGTCCTAACGGCGGCGAGACTGCTCCTCAGGCTATGAGCGAAACTGCCCCAGCCCCAGCGGTTGAGGAAGAAATCCAGTTCAGCCCGGCAGAGCAGAGTTTACAATCAGCTGCCCAGAAGCAGACTCTAAACCAATCAGGCGAAGACATCGAGGCTCAGGTACTTGCCAACTTCCCGAAACACCGCGGCAGAAGAAGCAAGGCAGAACTCGAAGCCATTGCAGAAGCCAGAGCAGCTGCCATCAGAAAGCATCAGGCGGTAAAAGCCGAGCTAGAAGCGCAGATGGCGAAAGATGCACAGGAGACGGCTAACCAGCAGTCTGCTACTGAGGCAGAACAGCCGGAAGAGGCAACAGCCGATAACCAGCAGGCTGCTACTGAGGCAGAACAGCCGGAAGAGGCAACAGCCGATAACCAGCAGACTGCTCCTGAGCAAGTTGCCGTTCCTGAAGAGCAGTTCTCTGCCGGAAACGCTGAGAGCGCTAACATCAGCGGTGATTTGCAGGCGATGCTCCAGGCTAAGATGAATGCACAGAACGCAGCAGCTCCGGTTCCAGTTGAGGAGGCAAAGGAAAAAGCTACTGAAAAAACTGCAACCGATAAGAAACAGGAGTCAGCTCCTATCCACTATACTGAAGGTATGAAGGTAGAACTCGATGCAGACGGAACCTGGAAGGGTGATCCGGGCGATGGAACCGATTTCATCCTGGTAGTCGACATTCCTATCGAAGACCAGGCTGCCATTCCTACTGTCGATATCTTCGACCGTCCTACCACTCCGCAGACTTCTCACCAGCACACACCTGCTGCTGCCCCTGCAGCCAAGAACAAGCAGGAAGCACCAGCCTACGATTTCAGCAATCTCGTGAAATCCAACGGTGTGCTCGAAGTGATTTCAGAGGGCTACGGATTCCTGCGCAGCAGCGATTACAATTACCTTTCTTCACCGGACGATGTTTATGTAGCATCCAGCTTCGTCAAGAAGTTCGGTCTGAAGACTGGCGATGTCATCGAGTGCAAGGTGCGTCCGCCTCACGAGGGCGAGAAATACTTCCCGCTCACCAGCATCATCAAGATCAATGGCCGTGACCCGTCAGAGGTTCGTGACCGTGTTCCTTTCGAGCACCTCACCCCACTCTTCCCTGATGAGAAGTTCAATCTCTGTGGCGACCGCCGCACCACTAATCTCAGCACCCGCATCGTAGACCTCTTCTCGCCAATCGGTAAGGGTCAGCGTGCGCTCATCGTGGCTCAGCCTAAGACCGGTAAGACCATCCTCATGAAGGATATTGCCAACGCCATCGCAGCCAACCATCCTGAGGCTTACCTCATGATGCTGCTCATCGACGAGCGTCCTGAGGAGGTTACCGACATGGCACGCACCGTGAATGCAGAGGTTATCGCCTCTACCTTCGACGAGCCAGCAGAGCGCCATGTCAAGATTGCCGGAATCGTGCTCGAGAAGGCTAAGAGAATGGTAGAATGCGGACACGATGTTGTCATCTTCCTCGATTCCATCACCCGTCTCGCCCGTGCCTACAACACCACAGCTCCTGCATCTGGTAAGGTGCTCACCGGTGGTGTGGATGCAAACGCCCTCCAGAAGCCTAAGCGTTTCTTCGGTGCTGCGCGTAACATCGAAGGCGGTGGTTCGCTCACCATCATCGCTACTGCCCTCACCGATACAGGTAGTAAGATGGATGAAGTCATCTTCGAGGAGTTCAAGGGAACCGGTAACATGGAGTTGCAGCTCGACCGCTCACTCAGCAACAAGCGCATCTTCCCTGCTGTCAACCTCATTTCTTCGTCTACCCGTCGCGACGATCTGCTGCAGGACAAGACAACGCTCGACCGCATGTGGATTCTGCGCAAGTATCTGTCCGACATGAATTCTATCGAGGCGATGAGCACCATCCACAAGAATATGCAGCATACTCGCAACAACGACGAGTTCCTGCTCTCTATGAATTCATAACCCAAGTTTAGCAAGTGGTTTAAGTGCGGGCTGAAGGCCCAAAAGCTCCTAGCCCAGGGCAACGCCCTGGGTATAATAGCAATTAGCAAGGCGCCCTGTAAGGGCAAAAGCTTTGTATATTGCCCGGTATTTTAAAGCTTTTGCCCTTACAGGGCGACAGGTTTGCGTCCGTAATTACCCAGGGCGATGCCCTGGGCTAGGAGCTTCTGCCCTTTCAGGGCGTGTGGAGCAAAAACTAGTATATAAAAGAAGAGAGATTTGAAAGAGAAAGGCAAGTTCCATTTTCGGGATTTGCCCTTCGTGTTTTTTACTGTTTAAAATCATTAAAAAAATATCGCATTTCATTTTTTATTCGTATCTTTGCTTATCTTAAACACAGAGGGGCGCAAAGCCCTGATATAAAGAATGTATAACTTAAAATCAAAAGAACCATGAGCAAATATTTTGCAGAATCAGAATTGATTATCAATGAAGACGGAAGCTGCTTCCACCTTCATCTTCGCCCGGAACAAGTGGCTGATAAAGTAATCCTCGTTGGCGACCCAGGTCGCGTAGCCCTCGTAGCCTCCCATTTCGATGAGAAGGAATGCGAAGTTTCAAGTCGGGAATTCCACGCCATCACCGGCACATATAAAGGCAAGCGAATCACCGTGCAGAGCACCGGAATAGGATGCGATAATATCGATATCGTAGTCAACGAGCTCGATGCGCTGAAGAACATCGATTTCAAAACCCGCACCGAGAAACCCGAGCACACCACGCTCACCCTCGTGCGCATCGGAACCTGCGGCGGCCTGCAGCTCAACTGCCCTGCCGGAACCTTCGTAGCCTCGCAGAAGAGCATCGGTTTCGACGGACTCATCAACTTCTATGCCCGTCGCAACGAAATCTGCGACCTCGAAACAGAGGCAGAATTCAAGCGCCAGGTAAAATGGAACGACCAGATTGGCAACCCATACTGTGTAGACAACAATCCGGAACTGCTCAACCAGATAGCCGGCGATGATATGGTTCGTGGAATCACCATAGCCTGTGGCGGTTTCTACGGACCTCAGGGCCGCGAGCTCCGTGCCCCACTTGCCGACCCGGAACTTAATCAGAAGATTGAAGCATTCGAGTATAACGGTCTGCGCGTCAACAACTTCGAGATGGAGAGTTCAGCCCTCGCCGGTCTTTCCCTTCTCCTCGGTCATAAGGCATTAACCTGCTGCATGGTCATCGCCAACCGCCGTGCCCTCAGCGCCAACACCGGCTACAAGAGCACCATCGACAATTTGATAAAAGTTGTATTAGATAGAATCTAGCTCCATTGCAGCAATACGCCCTGAAAGGGCAGAAGCTCCTAGCCCAGGGCAACACCCTGGGTTAAAACAGCAAACACCCCCTGTCGCCCTGTAAGGGCAAAAGCTTTAAAAGAAAGAAACAAATAAATGAAGAATCAAGAAGAATGTATCTGCGCCCTGGCAACCCCAGCCGGCGGTGCTATCGGAATTATCCGACTCAGTGGCTCCGACGCCATTACCCTCACCGACAAAATCTTCCAGTCTGCCAACGGCAAATCCCTGGAAGAAGCCAAGCCCTACACTCTGCATTATGGCGAAATCAAGGATAAGGATGGCAACACCATCGATGATGTACTGGTGAGCGTGTTCCGTGCACCCCACAGTTATACAGGCGAGAACTCCACCGAGATTTCCTGTCATGGCAGCCGATACATTCTTCAGCAGGTTCTCCATCGATTTACAGAGGTAGGATGTCGCCAGGCAGAACCGGGCGAATACACCCGTCGTGCCTATCTCAACGGCAAGATGGACCTCTCTCAGGCAGAAGCCGTAGCTGATCTCATCGCCTCTACCAACAAGGCAACCCACAAGATGGCACTCAGCCAACTGAAGGGTCATTTCAGCAACGAACTCTCCCTCCTTCGCGAAAAATTATTAAAGATGACTTCGCTCCTGGAGTTGGAGCTCGACTTCAGCGACCACGAAGAACTGGAGTTTGCCGACCGCAGCGAACTCCAGGCACTAGCCGAAGAAATCAATCACAAGATTACCACCCTCGCCCACTCCTTCGAAACCGGCAATGCCCTGAAGCAGGGAGTAGCCGTAGCCATCGTAGGCAAGACGAATGTGGGCAAGAGCACCCTGCTCAACCGTCTGCTCCACGAGGAGAAGGCAATCGTGAGCGACATTCACGGAACCACCCGAGACGTAATCGAAGACACCACCCTCATCGACGGAATCACCTTCCGCTTTATTGACACAGCCGGAATCCGCAAGACGGATGATGTGGTAGAAAACATCGGAATAGAGCGCACCTTCCAGAAGATGGAAGAGGCGAAGATAGTAATCTGGCTATTAGATGAGCAGCCGTCAGCCTCAGAAATCGAGGAGATGAAGATGAAGAACCAGGGCAAGAAGCTGCTGGTAGTATTTAATAAGATGGATAAACTTGAGAATGATAAACTTGCGTTCGATAAATTCACCCATTCCTGTGACTCAGATTCCAGTGAATCAGAAGCCCCACTCTTCATCAGTGCCCGCACAGGCGAGAACGTTTCATCCCTGGAGCAGGCATTAGTAAAAGCCGCTGATATTCCTGAGATTACCGAGAACGACGTCATCATAACGAGTGCCCGCCACTACGAAGCCCTACTCCGTGCCCATGATTCCCTCTCCCGAGTATTGGAGTCGATGGAAATGGGCATGAGCGGCGACATCATCGCCGAAGACCTGAAAATGGTGTTGGAAGAATTGGGCGAAATCACTGGCGGACAGATCAGTAGCCAGGAAACGCTAAACAATATCTTCAAGCACTTTTGCATCGGGAAATAAGTATAAATAGGGAACGCAGTGCGTTCCCTATCTGTTAGCC
>OOBM01000050.1_pt1 | contig 101169 bp, 93 predicted proteins | sample 1671581 | NCBI WGS metagenome assembly OOBM01 (sample SAMN06348171, study PRJEB24527) | human gut metagenome
CGCCGTCGGTGATTCACCTACAGCAGTTCTTTTTCGTACCGTCAAGGGTGGCGGTGGGCTACCACAACCTAAAAGATCTACAGTTTTCAAGGTTCATCTGAGCCTTTTTCTTTTGCTCAGTTTTTTCATAGGTCATTTGACACTATCTACAAGTATCGATTTTTATATTTGATAATAAAATAGATGTCTGCTGTTTGCAATGTATATTTATAAGCTCATTTCCCATAGGTACACAATTCCGAAAAGGGAGTAAATTTTCTCCATTGTCTCATCAAAAAAAGGGTAACAGATTCACACTACATATATATGAATTCTGTTACCCCTACTATAATCACTTTTTTATGATTTTACAAGTTAATTAGTCCTCATATCCGTTCGGATTGTTTTTCTGCCATCTCCAGGAATCCGCACACATATCTTCGATACCATACTGTGCTTCCCAGCCAAGCTCCTCTTTTGCTTTGGTCGGATCACAGTAGCAGGTTGCGATATCGCCCGGTCTTCTTGGTTTGATCACGTATGGAATCTTAACACCAGTAGCTTTCTCAAAGTTCTTTACAATGTCAAGAACGCTGTAGCCATGTCCGGTTCCAAGGTTATAAATGCAAAGTCCTGCATTCTCCTGAATTTTCTTTAATGCTTTTACATGTCCGATTGCAAGGTCAACCACATGAATGTAATCTCTTACACCGGTTCCGTCCGGAGTATCGTAGTCATTTCCGAATACACCAAGTTCTTTTAATTTGCCGACAGCAACCTGTGTCACATATGGCATTAAGTTGTTCGGGATACCATTTGGGTTTTCTCCCATTGTTCCGCTCTTATGAGCTCCGATTGGGTTGAAGTAACGGAGTAAGATCACGTTCCATTCCGGATCTGCTTTCTGGATATCTGTTAAAATCTGCTCTAACATAGATTTTGTCCAGCCATAAGGGTTAGTGCACTGTCCCTTCGGGCAGTTCTCTGTGATCGGGATCTCTGCCGGATCACCGTATACGGTTGCGGATGATGAGAAAATAATATTCTTGCAGCCATGCTGTCTCATAACATCTACTAATGTTAAAGTTCCTGCAATGTTGTTATTGTAATATTCCCAAGGTTTTGCAACAGACTCTCCTACTGCTTTTAAACCTGCAAAGTTGATGCAGCTGTCAATCTTTTCATTTTCAAAGATTTTATTTAAGATATCTCTGTCTAAGATATCTCCTTTATAAAATTTTACATCTTTTCCCGTGATTGCTTTTACTCTGTCTAAAGATTTTTCAGATGAATTGCTTAAGTTATCTAATACTACTACGTCATATCCTGCGTTCTGTAATTCTACACATGTGTGGCTTCCGATATATCCGGCGCCTCCTGTAACTAAAATTGCCATAATAATCCTCCTTGTTTTGCGAAGCAAAATCCAATTTCACTTTGTGAAATTTCTCCTCTGAACGAGGAGAGGATTTAGCCTCCTTGTTTTGCGAAGCTTCATTAACCTTTCCTATGGATACATATTAACGCACCCGGCAGAAATTGTATAGACTAAAATGTGTAAATTATATGTAAAAATGTTGCATGTTCATTTCATGCTTTATATAATACATATAAATACAACATCTTATGATACAGAAAATATCTTTTTATTTTATGAATAAATATTTACGATTGTCATAATTTTCATCTTACTGCAGGGAGGTAATCTTTTTTATGAATCAAAATTATAAAAATTCCTACAAAGTGACCGAAAAAGAACTTGTATCGCTGTCCGTCTACAATGTAGGATTCCAAAAATGCGATCCGCTCTATCAGTGGGGACCAGGAATCCGCGATCATTATCTGATTCATTATATCATTTCCGGAAAGGGATATTATAAAATCAAAAATACAACTTTCACGCTGCAGGCAGGAGATTCTTTTCTCGTCTATCCGAACACGGAAGTACTGTATTTTGCGGATGAATCCGATCCGTGGGAATATGCATGGGTAGGATTTACCGGAAGTGACGCTTCCATGATCTTAAAAGCGACAGATTTTTCAACAGAAAGACCTGTTATCGAGCACACACCACTGGGCGGATCCATTCACAGGCAGATTCTCCATATTTATGATGCCAGAGGAAACGAATTTGAGCACGCCGTGGAAATGACCGGACGCCTTTATACCATGCTTGCACTTTTCATGCATGGAGCAACGACAAACACGACGCAAAACTCTGCTAACAGCTATGTACAAAAGGGGATTGAATATATTTCTTCCAATTATTCTTACCATATCACGGTGGAGGATATTTCCGCCTATGTAGGACTGAGCCGAAGCCAGTTATTCCGCTCCTTTGAATCCGTCCTTGGGCAGTCTCCGAAGGAATATCTTACGGATTTCCGTATGAAACAGGCGTGCTATCTGTTGGAACATTCAGACCTCTCTGTGACGGCGATTGCAAATTCAATTGGGTTTGATAATGGACTCTATTTTTCGAAAACTTTTCATAAGATGAAAGAGATGTCGCCGTCAGAGTTTCGGGCTATGCATAAGCAGAATATTTCATAGATAACATCTATTATTCGACACAAAAAAATAACGCCCCCAGTCTGGTAAACTAAGGCGTTATCCTTTTAACACATATTTACCGACGGCTAGGTGTCACTAGCCGTTGGCTCTCTTGCTAATAATTTCTATTAAGCTACTGCTTTTTTAGCTACTTCTGCAAGTGCTGCAAATCCGGCTGCATCATTAACTGCCATCTCTGCTAACATTTTACGGTTGATATCGATACCGGATACTTTTAATCCGTGCATCATCTGGCTGTAAGAGATTCCATTCATTCTTGCTGCTGCGTTGATACGAGCGATCCATAACTGACGGAACTGTCTCTTTCTTTCTTTTCTACCAGCATAAGAACTTGTTAAGGCTCTCATAACTGACTGTTTTGCTACTCTATACTGTTTAGATCTAGCGCCTCTGTAACCTTTTGCTAATTTTAAAGTTCTATTATGTCTTTTTTTAGCGCCTAAACCGCCTTTTACTCTTGCCATTTTTTATTCCTCCTTACCTGATTCCTATGCGTATGGTAAAATCTTCTTCATATTCTTAACGTTTGTTGCATCAACCATTGCTGGTTTTCTAAGATTTCTCTTATTTTTTGTTGTTTTCTTTGTTAAGATATGTCTCTTATAAGCTTTACTTCTTTTTAATTTTCCTGTTCCTGTAACTTTGAAACGTTTTGCAGCTGCTCTGCTTGTTTTCATTTTTGGCATGATAGATTCCTCCTTAAAATAATTATTTCTTTTCTGCCAACACCATGCTGATACTTCTTCCTTCAACCTTTGGTGCTTTTTCCACTACTGCTGTGTCAGATAAGCTTTCTGCGAAATCATCGAGAATGTGTTTGCTTGCATTCATATGAGCCATTTCACGTCCACGGAATCTCAAAGTGATCTTCACTTTATCTCCCTTGGATAAAAACTTCTTTGCAGCGTTCATTTTGGTATTCAGATCATTTAAATCAATATTCGGTGACAAGCGAATCTCTTTCAGCTCAACCACTTTCTGTTTCTTTTTGGCTTCTTTTTCTTTTCTTGCCAGTTCATAACGATACTTACCGTAATCGATAATCTTGCAGACAGGTGGTTTTGCAGTTGGAGCGATTTTAACTAAGTCAAGTTCTGCTTCCTCAGCAAGCTTCATAGCTTCTCTCGCTGACATAATGCCAAGCTGTTCTCCGTTTTCTCCGATCAGACGAATTTCTTTGTCTCTGATCTGTTCATTAATCATTAACTCGCTAATGGTATTGCACCTCCAAAATAATTTTTCATGCTTCCACATAAAAAAAGTGGATAGGCAGACTATCCACAATCAATCAAATACGCATATGCGACGTTTGAGGTATTAAACCATGAGACACTGTAAATTTGTGCTCCGGTGAGAGTGGATACTCTACTTTGTTTTCAACAACTCTGATAATATAACATACACACACTTGTTTCGTCAAGTATATTTTTTACAGTTTGTAAATTTTTTCTGTATCTTTTACTTTTTCCTATATGCCTCATATCCACAAATCAGTATACCGATCATAAGAATAAAAGTAGAAATCAAAAACGGAATCAATACATTATTTGCCCTAAGAGATATCATGAAACCACTTCGATCATTTACAGTACACGGATTTATAACTGCGTATACAAAACAGGTAAATGAATAGATAAATCCAATGACAGATAGAATTATACCAAAAATAAATTTTTTCAAATTTGTCCCCCTTTCAGCATTCATCCATAATTATTTGCAATTTTTTTTATTGTTTAGTACACTCTTCTTATACCAAACGATATGATATATATTATTTTATCACTTTTCAAAATATCAGTAAATAAAATGATAATAAAAAATACGTCAATTTTGTAGTTAAAACGATACTCATCATTCACAGGGAAATTATAAAAGAAAGGCATAAACTATGAATCACAGAATTGTCGACTTACATGTACATTCCACCGAATCCGATGGAACTTTTTCACCCACAGAACTGGTAACTGAAGCAAAACGCACCGGTCTGTCTGCGTTTGCACTCACCGACCACGACACCTGCTCAGGTGTCAGCAAAGCAATGCCCTGCGCAACTTCTGCCGGGATCGAACTGATACCGGGCATCGAACTCTCCACCGATTATCACGGAAAAGAAGTCCATATCGTAGGGTTATATATTGATATCGAAAATGAGCAGCTTCTGAAAAAGACAGCCGAATACCGGAAATGCCGCAGTGAGCGCAATGCACTTATGGTGGAGGCACTTCAGAAGGAAGGGCTTTCCATTACGATGGAAGAACTGGTGGCTGAAAATCCGGACTGCGTTATTACACGCGCCAACATTGCACGTTTCCTGTATGAACATGGTCAGATCAAGAGTGTCCGCGAAGCCTTCGACCGCTATATCGGCGACCACTGCAAATGCTATGTCGGCAGGTTGAAAGTCGCTTCAACCGATGCCGTGCGTCTCATCAAGGAAGCCGGAGGTACTGCCATTTTAGCTCACCCTCTGCTCTACGGCCTGAGTAACACCAATCTCCAGAAAATGATCGATGAGCTGAAACCGGCGGGACTTGACGGGTTAGAAGCAATCTACTCCACCTACACCACCGGAGAAGAACAGCAGATGAAACGTCTTGCAAGGGAAAACGGACTGCTTATCAGCGGCGGTTCTGATTTCCACGGCTCAAACAAACCGGATATCGCTCTTGGCAGAGGACGGGGACATCTGTATATTCCTTACTCTGTTTTAGAAACGATAAAAGCCAGCCGATAAAAAAAGGAAGCTTACATATCAACGGTAAGCTTCCCCTTTTTTTATAAAATAAACTTCTCGATCACTTCCGCGATCGCATCATGGTTGTTATCATTTTCCGTAACATAATCAGCGGCTTTCTTGATATCATCGATCCCGTTCTTCATAGCGATACCAATATGTGCGGATTGGATCATCGGAATGTCGTTCTGCTCATCTCCGATCGCAACCGTGCTGGTATGTGGAATATTTAACAATTTCACCAGATACTGTGCACCGGTTCCTTTGTCCGTGTTGACTGGACAATACTCCAGATACTCTTTGCAGGAGAAAAAGGAGTTGCATTTTCCTTTCGCCCAGGCAGCATTTGCTTTCTGGAAACGTTTTAATTTTTCATCATCCTCCAGATGGATCAGAATGACTTTCTGAGGTTCCGAATCCAGACAATCCGAAATTCTTCTCGTGAGTTTGTAGGTCATATGAGAACGCTCCACATAATAATCCAGTTCTTTTGTGTGTCGTTTTGTCACAATGTCTACGGTATTGTAGGTCTGCGCATAGATGCCGGCTTTATGCGCCCGGTCAAAAATCTCCTGCGCAACCTCGATTGGAAGTGCACTTTTATAAAGCACACGGTCTGCCGCACAGTCATAGATCACTGCCCCGTTAAAGGCGATCATATAACATCCCGGACTGGTCAGCCCAAGATCTTTCACAACAATTCTCCCTGACTCTACCGGTCGTCCGGTTGCCAGAACAAAATAGTGTCCACGCTCTAACATTTTCTGTATTGCAGCCCGGTTCTTTTCAGAAATCGACTTATCATCACACAATAATGTACGATCCAAATCCGCAAATAAAATTTTATTATTCATAGCCCATCCTCCCTCACAAAATAACTGCTCTTTCGTAATGCTATTTATTCTACAGGTTCTGCCGGAATAAACACTCTTCCCTGATATCCGTGAGATGGTTTTGGAACAGCTTCCATTGCTTCCTTACAGAAAACATCCTGAGATGATAATGCTGCTTTTCCACGTCTGTCTACTTTCTCGTAATTGCCGTCAGCATGCAATACATGTGCTTTTAAAGTATCTGCCAGCTCCACATCCAGAATATGTTTGACGCGCTTTTTCAATTCATCATCTAATACCGGGAACAGGATCTCTACACGGCGGTCTAAGTTACGCGGCATCCAGTCGGCACTGCCCATGTAAAGTTCTTCCTCTCCGTCATTGAAAAAGTAGAAGATCCGGCTATGTTCCAGAAAGTTTCCGACAATGGAGCGGACTTCAATATTCTCACTGACACCCGGAATCCCGACTTTTAAGCAGCAGATTCCACGGACGATCAGCTGGATCTTAACACCTGCTGCAGACGCTTCATAAAGGGATTCAATGATTCCCGGATCACAGAGCGAATTCATTTTTGCAATGATCTTTGCAGGTTTTCCCTCTTTTGCATGCTTCGTCTCACGGCGGATCAGTTTTGTGAACTTCGTGCGCAGCCAGATCGGTGCAACTGCAAGCTCGTTCCATGACAGCGGTTCGGAATAACCGGATAACATATTAAATACTGCCGTCGCGTCCTCTCCGATTGCTCCGTCGCAGGTGAAAATACCACAGTCTGTATATAATTTTGCGGTAGAATCGTTATAGTTTCCGGTTCCAAGGTGCACATAACGGCGGATTCCGTCTTCCTCCCTACGCACAACCAATGCGATTTTACTATGTGTTTTTAGTCCAACCAAACCGTAAATAACATGACAGCCTGCCTGCTCTAATTTTTTCGCCCAGACAATGTTGTTTTCCTCGTCAAATCTTGCTTTTAACTCAACCAAAACAGAAACCTGTTTTCCATTCTCAGCCGCCTGCGCAAGTGATGCAATGATCGGTGAATTGCCGCTGACACGGTAAAGTGTCTGCTTGATGGCAAGTACATCCGAATCCACAGATGCCTGACGTATAAAATCAACCACCGGATCAAACGTCTGGTATGGATGATGCAAAAGGATATCTCCTTTTCGGATCTCATCAAAAATATTTTCGCCCGGTATGATCTCCGGTACACGCTGCGGTGTATATGGCTCATTTCTCAGATCATCACAGCCCTCTAAGCCATACATTTTCATTAAAAAAGTAAGATCGATCGGTCCGTTGATCTGGAAAATATCCTGTTCTGCCACTTTTAATTCATCTTTTAAGAAGTTTAACAGTTTCTTATCAATACCGTCTTCCACTTCCAGACGGATCACCTCGCCCCACTGACGCATTTTCAACTGTTTCTGAATCTCTTTTAACAGGTCTGCGGCTTCATCCTCATCAATGGAAAGGTCGGCATTTCGCATGACACGATAAGGATAGGCGCAACGCACATCATAATTTAAAAAGAGTTTATCAATATTTCGTTCAATGACCTGCTCTAATAAAATGAATGTCTTTTCATTTCCATCTTCTGAAGGGATATGTACCAGTCGTGGCAATACGCTTGGAACCTGGACGGTTGCAAATTCAATTTCCTCTTTTTCTGCTTTTCCTTTTTTTCTGGAAAGAAGTGCTGCAATGTTCAATGTCTTGTTCCGAATCAGTGGAAATGGTCTTGAGGCATCCACCGCCATCGGGGTGAGTACCGGATATACATTGTCTTCAAAATAACGGTCCACAAACGCAGCCTGTGACTCACTCAGATCTTCAAACGCATCCATCACAACAATTCCATGCTGGTGCATAAGCGGTACAAGAGAACGGTTATAGGTATTGTACTGAAGTGTGACAAGCTCTCTCGTGCGTTCATTAATCTTCTCTAACTGTTCCGATGCCGTCATTCCGGCAATATCTTTTTTCTTATAATTGGCGTGTACCATATCCTTCAGGGAAGCGACACGCACCATGAAAAATTCGTCCAGATTTGACGAAGTGATACTGACAAACTTTAATCGTTCCAGAAGCGGGATGGATTTATCTCTCGCCTCGTTTAATACGCGGTGATTAAATTTCAGCCAGCTTAATTCCCTGTTTTCATAATATTCCGGTTTTTTAAAATCCTGTTCTTTCTCCATAAGATAAACCTAGCCTTTCCATTGGTTGACTGTCAGCCGTAGACTCTCTTCTCTTTGATCACCGGCTTTATGCTGAATATATTTTCAAAATATGACGTTTTGGCATCAAACAGTGCTTTTTCCAAAGCAATATCATCCATTGTCTCAATTGTGATCACAAGCTCTCTACCCTTGACCGCCGCCTTCACATTCTTAAACTTCTGCTTGTGGCTCCGGTCCATTGCATTGGATACACGAAGGATTGCAGAAAGTTTTGCAACGGACAGATAACTGTCATGATCCAGTTTATCTGCGAGATCTTCATAGTCAGGAAGCGTCCATGTATTATATAATACCGTGTTTGCAATAATCTCACGCTCTTTGTGTGTCAGTCCGATGATCTCGGAAGCCATAATAATGTCATAGGAGCAGGACGGACCGTTGGCAAAACTGATATATTTTCCGCAGTCATGTAAAATGGCAGCCACCTGCAAAAGCAGCCGTTCTCTTCTGCCAAGTCCATGTACTTTTTTCATCGTATCAAAAATAAGGGTTGCCATCTGCGTCAGTGCATCAATATGTGGGGTGTAACTCATGTAACGCTCGGAAAGATTTCTTGCGGCAGATAAGACATCCGCCTCAAAATCATGTTCCACCCGGATCATATTATTCTTCTGTGCATAGTGGAATGCGATACCATCGCTGACATTCGTTCCCGGTGCCCAGAGACTCTCTGCGCCGATGCTCTCCGCCATGCATTTAAAGATCATCATATATGGAATGACAAGCGCATCACTCTCATTCGAAAGGTTCAATTCCTCTGAGATTTCCTCTAATGTCTTCTCATCCAGCTTTCTGATGTACTTTAAGAACTTTGCTGCCTCTATGGTATTGTCTTCCTTGTTTTTTTCTACTTTTCTGCTGATCTCTGATATATAATCACCGATGATGATCAGGTATTTGATCTTCGTCTCCTGAAGATACATAGCTTTAAAAACTTCAAGTTCCTTGTCAACAAGTTCTTCTACCTGAAGTTCATACTGTGCCAGATTATTACTTTTTCTTGCCAGCTGCTCCCTCATACGCATGGTGCCGAGTGCCAGATGCTGTGTTGTGACTACTTTTCCCTTTGAGAATACCGTGATCTGCATACCGCCGCCTCCGGCATCCACGACTGCTGCACCTTTCTGGATCATACGCTCAAAATCTTCCCGCATGGCAACCGATTTATAACTGATAAAGCGATGCTCAGAGTTACTTAAAACTTTTACGAGAAGTCCTGTCCGGATGCGGATCTGGTCTAAGATAAAAAGTTCATTTTCAGCGTTTCTCAAGGCTGCGGCAGCATATGCTTCGTAGCTGTCCACCCGGTAGCCGTCCATGATCTTTTTGTACTCGGCAAGCGTATCACACAGCGCCTCCACAAGTTCATATCCGATACTTCCCTTGGAATATGCATCTCTTCCGAGCTCAATCCTGCTCCGGATATAATCGATGTCACGGATTTTCTTCTTTCCTGAAATCTCAAATATTTTAATACTTACTTCATAAGAACCGATATAAATTGCTGCGAATGTATGGATCACCAGATGTCTGCCTCCTCATTTCTTTTGTATATCTCTATTATACCAATTTTTTATTCTTTTCCAAGTAAATAGTTGATAAATTGCTGCGCCGTCCTGCCGGATAATCCACCGTGGGAAAGCTCCCATTTATTGGCCTCAGCAAGCAAAGTGTCCTCATCCATGGAAACCTGATATTTTTCTGCAAGTACTTTGACAATATTCTGGAATTCTTTCTTGTTCGGTGCGCCAAAGTAGATGGAAACACCAAATCTTGCATACAGGGATAGTTTTTCCTGTACAGTATCGGAAGTATGCATATCCTCACGCACTTCCTCTTTATCCGAAAATGTTTCACGGATCAGGTGGCGTCTGTTGGAGGTTGCATAGATCAGTACGTTGTCCGGTTTTTTCTCAAGACCGCCCTCGATCACTGCCTTCAGATATTTATATTCGATCTCAAACTCTTCAAAAGAGAGATCGTCCATGTAAATAATGAACTTGTAATTGCGGTTTTTGATCTGTGCGATGACATCATTCAGATCACAGAACTGGTGCTTGTACACTTCGATCAGACGTAAGCCTCTGTCATAGTACTGGTTTGCAATAGCTTTGATGCTGGTGGATTTTCCGGTTCCGGCATCTCCATATAACAGACAGTTATTTGCCTGCTTTCCGTTGACAAATGCTTCCGTATTGTCGATGAGTTTCTGTTTTGCAAGCTCATAGCCGACCAGATCGTCTAATTTCACATGGGCAATATTTGTGATCGGCACGATCTCCACATCTCCCTTTTCCCTGTGCTGAATGCGGAATGCCTTGTGAAGTCCTAGTTTGCCAACGCCAAAATCTTTATAAAATGCCGTCACTGCATCTTTAAATCCGGACACATCTGTGGAAGCTTCCAGATTTAACTTCAACTCATTGATGCGCTCCTTGATCCTCTTATTAAAAATCTTTCCACTCCCTGTCATGCTCTGATAATCAGTGATGGCATCCATACAGTCCATCTCAAAATAAGAGGCAAGTTTTCCAAAATCAAAATCAAACAGCGATTTGATGATCTCAAAGTCATGCAATACGATCTGATTGACAGAGCCCTCCACTTCGCCGCGGATCTCACAGGCTTTGCTGTAAGCATTCTCATTATTTACAAGAAGGAATGCCAGAAAACTGTGCCACAGATTCCCCTCAAAGCCATGACTCACTGCCAGTTCCATTAACTGGTTCAAACTCTCATACAATAGAGACTCCACATCCTCTTTATTATAATATTCATTTTCATAATTCTCCATGATCCAGGTCATGTTATAAAATAATTTTCCATTTTCAAAATCTTTATATAAAATTAAATTCTTTGGACTTTTCATCAGTTTATTCATTCCCTTCTGCACTCACATAATTGCCAAGTATTTTCAAACGGATCGTCTCCTCTGTCAGCCCCCGCAGCGCATTCTGTACGGCTGCATCATTGAGGTTTCCCTCAATGTCAACAAAGAAGCGGTACTCCCACGCTTTTCCCTGCACCGGTCTGGACTCGATCTTGTTCATGTTGATTCCGTTGTAGATAAAATGGGACAGCTTATGGTACAGCGAACCGCTCTCATGCGGAACTTCAAAAGAGATACTGATCTTATTGGCTCTCGATTCAAAAATCTTCTTGTTCGCCACAATGATAAACTTTGTGTAATTGTTTTTATTGTTCTGGATCGCCTTGTCGAGCACTTTCAGACCATAAATGTCCGCAGTCAGGGTGCTTGCGATCGCTGCCTTGTTCTTTTTTCCATCCTCTTTGATCTTCTGGGCAGACATTGCCGTATTTTTCAGACTGTGTTTTTCCCAGTCTCTGTGGCTCTCAAGGTATTTTGAGCACTGCATCAGCGCCTGAGGGTGGGAATAAATGTCGGTGATATCGTCCATGTCTGCTTCCGGCAGACCTAAAAGAGCATGGTCGATACGGATGATCTGCTCTCCCACGATATAATTATTGTATTCCACCATAAGATCATAGTTCTCGGAAACGATTCCGGCGGATGAATTCTCAATAGGGAATACAGCGTAATCGGCCTCTCCGTTTTGGATGGCTTCCATCGCATCCCGCCACGTATCCACATGATAACTGTCCGCATTCTCCCCGAAATACTCATTCAGCGCAAGCTGGGAATATGCGCCTTCCGTTCCCTGAAATACGATTTTAGCATTTTTGTAATTCAGATGATCTACTTCTTTAAAATCGGTTTTTTCCGTCTGTCCATGTTCTGTCAGAAGCTGATACTGACGCTTCCGGCTCATGGACATGATCTGCTCGAACAGTTCACGGATACCATGTTTTAAAAATGGCGTAGTTCCTTTTCTGCTCAATGTTTCCAACTTGGAAACCTCACGCTGCTTGTCAAATACTTTCTTTCCTACAGCAATTTTATATTCAGCAACTTCCTCAGAAATTGCCATTCTGCGTTCATACAGATCTACGATCTGACTGTCGATCTGATCGATCTCATCTCTTAGTTCCAATAAATCTCTCATAATAAATCCAAGCCTTTCCATTTATTATTTATAATATATTACATTCACAGTTTGCTTGCAAGAGAACACTTGCGTCATGGTATACAGAAATGCTATACTTTTTATAGATAAAGATTATAAATCAAAGAGGTGATTTACTTATGAAAAAAATTTGGAAATGGCTGCTTTTTGTGTTGGTGATCCTTCTTGCTGCCGGGTGTGTTTTCCTCTACCGGTACATAAACCGCATTCGGTATAATGACGGTTATGTCAACGGCAACACTGCGGGAAATCTGTATAACGAAGGATATTTCTGTGAAAAAGATGGTATTGTCTACTTTGCCAACCCTGCCGACAACTACTGTCTGTACTCCATGAACCCGGACGGCACAAACATCAAAAAGTTAGAGGATCAGAGTGTCAGCTACATCAACGTGGATGACCACTACATTTATTACTGTAAACTTAAGGGAAAAAGCGCTGATTCGTTTTCCTTCCTCCCGGTCAATACCAACAGCTTATGCCGGCTGGACATTGACGGAAAAGGAAAACCTGAAATTTTAGATGATGATCCGTGTATGTATGCTTCCCTGGTTGGAAATTATCTGTACTATCTGCATTATGATACCACTGATGCAACCACGCTGTACAAAGTCAAAATTGATGGCAAGGAAAAAGAGCAGGTAGAAAAACAGTCCTACTTTACCGCAAGTACCGATGGACAATATATTTATTATAACGGACTGACAGACAATCATAATATCTATGAGATGGACACTTCCAATGACCACGCAAAAGTCATCTATGAGGGGAACTGCTGGATGCCGGTGAAAGACGGAAACAATCTTTATTTTATGGACTGTGAAAACGATTACCGCATTGCCAAAGTCGATCTGACAAATGGTGAAAAAACGCTGGTCACGGACTGCCGTGTCGACTGCTATAATGTCACAGGCGATAAAATCTTTTTTCAGAAAAATGATAAGACAAATCCGGCCATCTGTTGTATTAATACAGATGGAAGCAATTATCAGGAATTAAAAGAAGGCAACTACACTGCCATTAATGTAACTTCCACTTATGTCTATTTTAAAGATTTTACGACCAAAACCCCTTATTATACATCTGTTGCTGCCCCGGGCAATGTACAGATTTTCAATCCGTAAGCAGGCGTTGTTACAATGCAATTTTTTACAAAAAAAGAAACGTCAGGAAACTTCATTTTTTCCTGGCGTTTCTTTATCCCGCAAAACAAATATTTATGCAAAATCAAATAACGACAACTGATTGGACTCCGGCATATCGCCCAGCAGTCCAAGATCTGCCATAAGATCGATGGTAGATTTCGTTACTTTGGTTCTCTGACGGAAATCATCTTTGGATAAGAACTTTCCGTCTTTTGCTGCTTCCGCAACCGCGATTGCAGCATTGTCGCCCATACCCTCGATCGTATTTAACGCCGGCATAAGTTTTCCATCGATGATCTGGAAACGATCCGGCAGTGCACGGTAAATATCAATTGGCGTGAAATCAAAGCCTCTCGCATACATCTCCTGCACAATTCGCATATCACGGTAGACATCCTGCTCTTTTTTGGAAAGAGAATCTTTTCTTCTCGTGTAATCTTTATAAAAATATTCCAGACGCTCTTTTCCCTGACACATGATCTCATAGTTGAAACCGGTCGCACGAATGGAAAAATATGCTGCATAATAGGCGAGTGGATAAAAAACTTTACAGTATGCAATACGCCACGCCATCATAACGTAGGCAGCCGCATGTGCTTTCGGGAACATATACTTGATCTTTAAACACGAATCAATATACCATTCCGGTACATTATGTGCCCGCATCTCTTCCTTCCATTCTTCCTTTAATCCCTTACCTTTTCGAACAGACTCCATAATGGTAAAGGACTGCTCACTGTCAAGTCCCATACTGATCAGATAAATCATAATATCATCACGGGTACAGATTGCAGTAGAAATCGTTGCAATCCCCTGCTCAATTAAAGTCTGTGCATTTCCCAACCACACATCCGTACCATGCGAAAGTCCTGAAATTCGGATCAGATCCGAAAATTCGGTCGGTTTCGCATCAATAACCATCTGCATCGCAAAATCTGTTCCAAACTCCGGGATTCCTAAACATCCCAGGGGAATACCGTTGATGTCTTCCGGTTCTACTCCCAATGCAGAGGTATTCATAAACAGCGACATGACTGTCTGATCGTCCAAAGGGATCGTCTGTGGATCAAGTCCTGTCAAGTCCTGTAACATACGGATCATGGTCGGATCATCGTGTCCGAGAATGTCCAGTTTTAATAAGTTATGGTCGATGGAATGGTAATCAAAATGAGTCGTAACCGTTGCAGTCGTCATATCGTTTGCCGGATGCTGTACCGGAGTAAACGTATTAATCTCCTCGCCCACCGGAAGAACAACGATACCTCCCGGATGCTGTCCGGTCGTTCTCCGGACGCCGACACATCCCTGTACAATACGGTCAATCTCACAGTTTCTCTTGTGAATTCCACGCTCTTCATAATAATTTTTGATATATCCAAATGCAGTCTTATCCGCAAGTGTACCAATCGTTCCGGCACGGAATGTCTGTCCGTAACCGAAAATAACCTCACAGTAAGCATGGGCTTTACTCTGATACTCACCGGAAAAGTTTAAGTCGATATCCGGCTCTTTATTTCCCTTGAATCCAAGGAAGGTCTCAAATGGAATATCAAATCCATCTTTTACCAGCTTTTTGCCACACACCGGACAAATCTTATCCGGCATATCACAACCACTTCTTCCGGAAAATGCCTTGACTTCCGGTGAATCAAAATCGCTGTATTTGCAATATTCGCAACGGTAATGCGCCTGCAATGGATTTACCTCCGTGATACCGGACATGGTCGCTGCAAAAGAGGAACCTACCGAACCACGGGAACCTACAAGGTAACCATCCTCGTTCGACTTCCATACAAGCTTCTGTGCGATAATATACATTACCGCATATCCATTGGAAATAATCGAATTTAATTCTCGGTCAAGCCGCTCCTTTACGATCGGAGGCAGTTCTTCACCATACATGCTGTGCGCCTTGTTATAGCAGATATCACGGAGCATCTGATCCGAATTCTCGATAAACGGCGGACACTTATCCGGTCTTACCGGTGCAATCTTCTCACACATATCCGCAATTTTGTTTGGATTTGTAATGACGACCTCTTCTGCCTTGGCACTTCCAAGATATTCGAATTCCTTTAGCATTTCTTCGGTTGTTCGAAGATATAACGGTGCCTGCTCGTCAGCATCCTTAAATCCCTTTCCGGCCATAATAATACGGCGGTAGATTTCATCTTCCGGGTCAAGGAAATGCACATCGCAGGTAGCCACCACAAGCTTGTTAAATTCCTCCCCCAGTCTGCAGATCCTGCGGTTGATATCCTGCAGCTCTTCCATCGTATTCACCGGCTCCTTGTCACTGCGCAACATGAACTCATTGTTTCCAAGCGGCTGTATCTCCAGATAATCATAGAACTTTACAAGTCTTATGATCTCTTCCTGCGGTCTTCCGCCCACAATCGCACGGTATAATTCTCCAGCTTCACAGGCAGAGCCTAAAAGAAGTCCCTCTCTGTATTTGACAAATTCACTTTTTGGCACACGTGGTCTCTTATTATAATACGTGAGGTGTGAAAGTGAAACCAGACGATACAGATTGATACGTCCGATGTCATTTGTCGCCAGAATAATTGCATGGTAGGTCGGCATTTTCATGACCGTTTCCGGGGAGGTGGAAACCATATGGTTCACATCATCGAGATTTTCCATACCGCGTTCTTTTAACATCTCAATAAATTTCACAAAAATTTCTGCTGTACAGGCAGCATCGTCAACTGCACGATGATGGTTTTCCAGTGAGACATTCAATGCCTTTGCAACGGTATCGAGTTTAAAACGATTCAGGTTCGGCAGCAGAATTCTGGCAAGAGCCACTGTATCTATGATCGTAAACTCTCTCTCTATCCCCTGATCCTTGCAGTTTTTATTAATAAAACTCATATCAAATTCCGCATTGTGGGCAACCATGATCGCACCATCGCAGAACTTCATAAATTCCGGCAGAATCTCCTCAATCTTCGGTGCATCAATGACCATATCATCCTTAATTGAGGTCAATTCCTCGATTCGGAATGGAATTGGCACTTCCGGGTTTACAAATGTCGAAAAGCGGTCTGTAATGACACCACCGACTACTTTCACTGCACCGATCTCAATAATCTTATTCTTATCTGGGCTGAAACCGGTCGTCTCCAAGTCGAACACCACAAAGGTTTCATCGAGGCTCTGTCCTTTCGAATCTGTGATAATATCCTTCAAGTCGTCCACCAGATACGCTTCCACACCGTAGATAACCTTAAAATCGTCATCCGGACTCAGTGCATGGTTTGCATCCGGGAATGCCTGTACATCGCCGTGGTCGGTGATCGCAATCGCCTTATGTCCCCATTTCATGGCACGCTTTACGATGTCTTTACACTCGGACACACCATCCATATCACTCATCTTTGTATGACAGTGCAATTCCACACGCTTCTCCGGACTGGTGTCCATACGGGTGGTCGTAAAGTCTGCAATCTTCTTAATTCCAACGATCGAACCGATTGTTAATTCACTGTCAAACTTATCGATTGTCGTGACACCTTTGATTTTTAAGAATGCCCCTTTTTTCAGATTGCCAAGAAGCTCATCCCTGTCTTCATTTCTTGTAAATATTTTCAGGACAATGGAATCCGTAAAATCTGTGACCGACATGATAATGATTGTCTTTTCGTTACGGATCTCCCTCGTCTCAACCGTCATGACCTGACAGCGGATGGTAACTTCACCCATCTCACCCACGATTTTCTCCAATGGGATGGTTTCTCCATCCTCAATATCACGACCGTAAATTACATCCGGATTATCGGATTTTTTACCTCCGCCAAAGCCACCGCCATCATAACGTTTTTTAAACTCTTTCCGTGGTCCGTCATATGTTTTTTTTGCAGTATTTCCTGCACCATTTGCAGATTTTGCATCGTTTTTTGCAGGTTTTACGGCGTTTCCACCACCTGTAGAACCACTGTCTCCAGATGTTGTAGTCTGACCGGAAGCTGCACTTTTTTCATTGGCATCTGAAGCAACTGCAACTGTCTCTCCGTCCTCATCCTTCAAATTGATATTTTTTAATATATTTTTGATTTCAAACTGAATCTGAAGATCACTGTTTTTCTTGTACCTGCTCTCTTTTGGTTCCTCAAAGTCAAGGTCAACAATCAGGTTCATGCCACAGCGCTCACACACGATTTTCTCTAAAAATTCCACAATTTCATGGGAGCGTGTCTGTGCAATGATCGTATTTTCCAGTACAAGATGCAGATGACTGTCATCCGTAAATTCCATTTTGGAAGCACGCAGCAGATTGTATTCCATCAGACTGTAGGCTTTTAACTCTTCTAAAATACTGTCCTTATACATATCCATCAGCGTGCGGGCGGTATACTGCTCGGAGAGCTGATACTTTTCGATAATACGGACATTCATCCGTTTTCCCTTAAATATCTGCTCCTCAATGGATTTTTCTAACTGCGTAATGTTATTTTTATGTATGAGATGACTGCCCAAAAGATAGACACGGATATGATCTCTCTCATGATTCATCCCTACCTTGGTAACTTCCATCTCAGATAAAATTTTCTTCATATCCCCGGACACATCCAGTGTCGGAAAGACATCAAAAAATAGTTTTGCCATAATTATTCATTCCAATGTAACAGTTCATAGCGGAGTGCCTCTAAAAGTTCTGACTCCGGCACTTTTTTGAATACCTCGCCATGTTTGATTATAAGTCCCTCGCCGATTCCTCCGGCAATTCCGATATCTGCTTCTTTTGCCTCTCCCGGACCATTTACAACACATCCCATAACGGCAACTTTAATGTCAAGTGGAATATCTGCAACCATATTTTCTACCTGATTTGCCAGTTGGATCAGATTGATCTGTGTTCTTCCGCAGGTTGGACAGGATACTACTTCCACACCGCCTTTGCGAAGTCCAAGCGTTTTTAAAATCAATTTGGCAGATTTGATCTCCTCTGATGGATCGCCTGTCAGGGAAACCCTGATCGTATCACCGATTCCCTGGTGTAAGATCAATCCAAGTCCGATGGCAGACTTGATATTACCGCTGATAATCGTACCAGCCTCCGTGATTCCGACATGCAGCGGATGATCGGTCTGGCTTGCGATCAGTTCATGTGCTTTCACACACATCATAACATCCGAAGATTTGATACTGATGACAAGATTATCATATCCCATATCTTCAATCAGTTTTACTTTATCCAAAGCACTTTCTACCAGTCCCTCAGCCGTCACTCCATGGTATTTCTCCACCAGATCTTTTTCTAAGGAACCACTGTTTACCCCTACACGGATTGGAATGTTGCGCTCTTTTGCGACATCCACCACAGCCTTCACACGCTCTGTGCTTCCGATATTTCCCGGATTGATGCGGATCTTGTCTGCTCCATTCTCCATTGCTGCAATTGCAAGACGATAGTCAAAATGAATGTCTGCAACGACCGGAATCTGCACCTGTTTTTTTATCTCCTTTAATGCCTTCGCTGCATCCATCGTAGGCACTGCACAGCGGATGATATCACATCCGGCAGCTGTAAGCTGATTGATCTGTGCGGCAGTTGCCTCCACATTCTCGGTTTTTGTATTGGTCATAGACTGGATCAAAATCGGGTTGCCGCCGCCAATGATGCGGTTGCCGATCTTCACTGTTTTTGTCATAGTTCTTCTCCCTTTCGTATAAATTCTTACTGGATAATTGCGAAACTTTTTCTAATCTATATAAACAACTTACGAATGTCGTTAAACATGATCAGTATCATGAGTGCAAACAATATCATGATACCGGCAAAATGTACCATGCCCTCTTTTTCCGGGTCAACTTTTTTGCCACGGATCGCCTCTACCAGCAAAAATACAAGTCTTCCACCGTCGAGTGCCGGGAGTGGCAGAAGGTTCATGACACCAAGGTTCGCAGAAAGCAGGATACTGATATACAGCATTTGCAGGAATGCATAGAAGTAGCCGTAGGAAACACTCTGCTCATAGCTGTCTCCGATTGCACTGACAATTCCTACCGGACCACTCATATCATTGACGGTAACGCCTCCGGTAAAGAGCATCTTTAAGCTTCCAAGTGTCGTATAGATCCAGTACTCCACCTCGTAAGCACTGTATTTTGCCAGCGTGAATACATTGTTTGTTGTCTTCTCTCTGGCTGCCATTCCAATAAATCCATATAAATATCTTCCGGTGGTCTCATCATATTTTGGAGTGAGTTCCGTTGTGTAACGTTCTCCATCCCGCTCATAAGTTACTTTCACCGGTTCTCCGGCATGGTACATGGAATATGCACTCACCTCACGGTAAAAATGAATATGTTTATTTCCCATTTTTACAATCGTATCACCTGCCTGAAGTCCCGCTTCCTCTGCGGCATAACCCTCACTCACATCTGAGAGTACCGGAAGATCATATCCGGTGCAGCAGACAAGAATAAAAGAGAAGATAAAGGCCATGATAAAATTAAAAATTGGTCCCGCAGCTACAACGCTGATCCTTGCCCAGACAGATTTGTTGTTAAACGCTTTGTTATCCTGGCTTTCCGAATCCTCTCCCTCCATCATGCAGGCTCCTCCAAATGGAAGCAGTTTGATGGAGTATTTTGTCTCACCTTTCTGGATTCCGAAAAGTGTAGGTCCTAATCCAAGTGAAAATTCATTGACACGGATCCCGTTTACCTTTGCAAGCAAAAAATGTCCCAGTTCATGAAACAGGATAATAATGCTGAATATCAGTAATGCGATAATAATTTTCATGTAAAAAACCTTTCCTGATGTCTTGTTGCATTTTTAAATGCGTTTTATTTTGCACTCATCTTTTTTTCAATAAACTCATAAGCAGCTGCTTCTGTCCCCAAAATTTCATCCACATCCGGATGATCGATAAACTCTGCATTTTCCATACATGCCTCGATCAACTCTGTAATCTCCGGATAAGAAATCTTCCGGTCTAAAAACAGACTGACCGCTTTCTCATTGGCAGCATTGTACACAGTCGGAATATTTCCGCCCTTTTCCATTGCCTGATATGCAAGTGCAAGCCCGCGGAATGTATCGGTATCCGGCTTCTCGAAGGTAAGATCTGCAATTTCAAACAGATCCAGTCTCCTGCCCGAAAGATTCCGGCGCTCCGGATAATAAAGTGCATACTGGATTGGAAGTCTCATATCCGGCGTGCCAAGCTGTGCGATCACTGCTCCATCCTGATACTCTACAGCAGAATGAATGACACTCTGCGGATGTACTACAACCTGAATCTGATCTAAAGCCACATCAAAGAGCCATTTTGCTTCCATCACTTCCAGTCCTTTATTTACCAATGTGGAAGAATCAATCGTGATTTTTCTTCCCATGCTCCAGTTTGGATGTTTCAGGGCATCTTCCACCTGAATATTCTTAAGTTCATCTGCTTTTCTTCCACGGAACGGTCCACCGGAAGCTGTCAGTAAAATCCTGCTGATCTTATTATCTCCGGCACCCTGCAGCGACTGGAAAATCGCACTGTGTTCGCTGTCTACCGGAAGAATCGGTACCTTGTATTCCTTTGCAAGCGGAATAATAATATGTCCGGCAGTGACAAGTGTTTCCTTGTTTGCCAAAGCAATTTTCTTTCCTGCTTTAATTGCAGCAATCGTTGGTCTGATTCCAAGCATACCAACAATTGCGGTCACTAAAATCTCACTCTCCGGGATCACCGATACTTCAAGAAGTCCTTCCATGCCGGACACGATTTTTATGCCGAGGTCTTTTGTATTCGTACGAAGTTCTGATGCCTTTTTTTCATCCCATACACTGACAAGTGATGGCTTGAACTCTCTCATCTGCGCTTCTAACAAACTGATATTACTTCCGGCAGCCATTGCAACTACCTGAATATCCCCCTGCTCTCTTACAATATCGAGTGTCTGTGTACCGATAGAACCGGTAGAACCTAAAATTGCAATTTTTTTCATGTTTTATAATTTCCTTATCTTATAATTTAATAAAGTTCACTGCAAGGAAATAAATGATCGGTGCAGTAAAGATCACACTGTCAAAACGGTCTAAAATGCCACCGTGTCCCGGAATCAGTTTTCCGTAATCTTTGATCTCGTAATTCCGCTTGATGGCAGATGCAGTCAGATCCCCAACCATAGAGATCAACGCTCCAACCGCACTGATTCCTGCCATGATCCAGACATGTGTCTGATCGATCTGCATGGCATTTTTAAAGATCATACCATAAATAACCGTAAGAAGCGCTGCGCCTGCGACGCCGCCGACAGCGCCCTCCACTGATTTCTTAGGGCTTAATTTCGGTGACATTTTATGTTTTCCAATCAACATTCCTACACAGTATGCACAGGTGTCGCATCCCCAGGAACACAGAAAAACAAGCCATACAATGTAGGCACCTGCCTCGATCATACGCGTCTGATACACATACGACAGCATCACAGCAACATAGAACACGCCAAAAAATGCTGCAAGTACCTGTTCCGTCTTATACTTCGGATATGTAAATACATATGCGAACATCATAAGAATCAAAACACCTAATACAAACACCATTGTATCCGGCAAAAATGCAAATTTCAGATTACAATAATACACGGTCGCTGCCAGATAACCAATGATTCCAACCGCCTCTTTTTCAATGTGAAAAATGCGATATAATTCAAACATACCAATATAGGAAATAATCAGTGTTGAGATCAGCAGAACATCTCCGCCTGTAATGATCAGAACCAGTGCTGCGATCACTAACACGATTCCACTTAATAATCTTGTCTTAAACATTATATTTCTCCATCCTCCTCTGAGAGTGCGCCAAACCTGCGGTCACGTTTATTATATGCTTCAACTGCCTTTTCTAATTCTTCTTTATGGAAGTCCGGCCATGGAACTTCCGTAAAATAAAATTCACTGTAAGCCAGCTGCCATAAGAGATAATTCGATAAGCGCTGTTCCCCACTGGTGCGGATCAACAGATCCGGATCCGGAATATCTTTCGTATCCAGATAAGCTTCAAAATGTGTCTCATCAATCTCGTTTTCCTGCAATTTGCCGTCACGGAGATCTGCATACATTTTCCGCATGCCCCGGAGCATCTCATCCCGGCTTCCATAATTGATCGCAATCTGCAGATTCAAACCATCATTGTGTGCAGATGCAGACTCCAATTCTTTGATCTGATTTTGAAACTTCTCACTGAGTTTTGTGGTATCTCCGATCACCCGGACACGCATATTATTCTTATCCGCAGTTTTAATACAGTTTTTCAGATAAGATTCCAGTAATTTCATCAATGCATTTACTTCGTTATCCGGCCGGTTCCAGTTCTCGGTAGAAAAAGCATATAAGGTCAGATATTTAATTCCCATATCATGGGCTGCCTGACAGACTGTCTCCACATTCTTAGCCCCGACCGTATGTCCGTAATTTCTTGGCATTCCTTTGCTTTTTGCCCATCTTCCATTTCCATCTAATATAATTGCTACATGTTGTGGAATCTTCATGCTAATTGTATATCCTTTCTGTTCCAGTCAAACGGCACAAAACCTTGTAATTTTTTTTGTTCCGCTGTCATTGCAAAATATTGTTCTTTTATAAGTTACGAAAATGAGGACACGATTTTCTCATGCCCCCACTCTTTCTTTTATTCTGTCAATTTATTTATACAGTTAAAATTTCTTTTGTTTTAACTTCTACTGCTTCATCGACAGCTGCAATATATTTATCTGTCATCTTCTGAGCATTTTCTTCCAATGCTTTGATTTCATCTTCTGAAACATCCTCTTTTGCAAGTTTCTTGAAGGAATCATTTGCATCACGACGAATATTACGAATGGCTACTTTTGCACTCTCACCTTTCTTCTTTACGTCTTTTGCAAGATCTTTACGTCTTTCCTCTGTCAGTTCTGGGAATAAAAGACGGATTGTCTTTCCATCATTGGTAGGATTGATTCCAAGATCAGATGTCATGATCACTTTCTCAATCTCTTTTACCATAGAAGCTTCCCATGGCTGAATCTGAATCATTCTAGGTTCCGGAACATTTACGTTTGCCACCTGCTGGATAGGTGTTGGTGTTCCGTAATAATCAACTCTCAATTTATCAAGAACATGTGGATTGGCACGTCCGGCACGGATACTTCCAAATTCCTCTGATAAATTGTTCATTGTTTTCTGCATTTTCTCATCGAACTGAACTAATCTCTCGTCCATATTAATCCTCCTTGTTTTGCGAAGCAAAATGCGACTGCCCATGCAGGAGCAGAGGATTTAGCCTCCTTGTTTTTGCGAAGCAAAAATCCGAACTCCGAGTGAGGAGAGGATTTAGCCTCCTAAACTGTTACCTTTGTGCCATTAAATTCTCCACTCATGGCCTTTACAATACTATTTTCTTCATTTAATCCGAACACATACATCGGCATCTTGTTTTCCATGCACATAATGGATGCGGTAAGATCTACTACAGCGAGCTTCTGGTCAATTACCTCCTGAATAGATACCTCATCATACTTCTTAGCAGCCGGATTCAGCTTTGGATCGCTGTCATAGACACCATCAATTGCCTTTGCAAGATAAATACCTTCTGCTTCCATCTCAATTGCGCGTAATACGATTCCCGTATCGGTAGAAAAATAAGGATGACCTGTTCCACCTGCAAAGAAAACAATTTTTCCCTCATGGAAACATTTATCTGCCTCATCTTTAGAGAAAAGCTTTGTCATGCTTCCACATAAAAATGGTGTAAAAATCTCTGTATCCATTCCAACAGAACGGAAAATCTCAGATACATAGATACAGTTCATAATGGTTGCTAACATACCGATCTGATCCGCCTTAGGTCTGTCGATCGTCTCGGAAGTTCTTCCTCTCCAGAAATTACCACCACCGATCACAATACCAATCTGGATTCCTTTATCTGCAATCTGCTTTACCTGTTTTGCAACTTCTGTAACGGTTGGTTCATCAAAACCAGTGTGTTTTTCACCGGCTAATGCTTCTCCGCTTAATTTCAAAAAAACTCGTTTCATTTATGAATCCGTTTCCTTTCTGGATTATTCATTATTCTTGGAAGCAAAAAGACTCTCAACATCAACATCTGAGTAGCACTGGGAGCAGAAACCTTCGATGACTGCACCATTGTTGATCTGTACGGAACGGGATTTGATGTTACCCATAACAACAGCGGATGTATCGACAACAACAGGTCCCTGAACATCAATATCTCCTTTGATTGCTCCTGCAATAACTGCAGATGAAGATGTTACATTACCAATGATCACAGAGCCAAGTCCGATCTTAACAGTACCTGTGCTTACGACTTCTCCCTCAATCTTAGCTGCATCAGCAAAAAATTCAGAAGAATTGCTGTTACCTGTTACTGTACCTGTTACAACAAGTTTTCCGTTACATCCAATGTCTCCCTGAACGTTTCCTCTGATGTCTAAAGATCCGTTGGATACGATATCTCCTTTGATGATCGTTCCCTCTGTAATTACAGATACCTCATCTGATACTGGTTTTGTTTCATTGACAACTGGTGTTATATTGTCTGCCATTTTTCTTTCCTCCTGAGTGTTTTTCACATGATTTTCCGGGATCACCGGCTGTTCGATTTTTGTTTCACCTGCTGGCTTTGGCTGCGGTGCGGACGGAACTGGCTGATTCTGCACTGAAGTCTGCTGTTTTGCAGTCTGTGAAGTCACCTGCTCTAAAAGACCGTCTAATTTGGAAAGTTCAGATTCAACATCAACTTCATTTTCCAAAGTGTTCACAACTAAATCTTCATTTGCTGCGCCATCTTCTAAATTGTCCTCACCCGGCATCAGTTCATTCACTGCCTGTGAAAAATCATCTTTAAAATCTTTAAAAAATCCCATAATCTTCCTCCATTTATATTTAGTTAGTCAATACTGTCTGCCTTCACATATTGAATAACTGATGTATCTTCATCAATCGGCAGGATCTCAGCGCCCATTTCATTCAATGCCTCGATCAATGGTGCTAAAGCCTCTACCGTTGCTGACTTATCCGATGCGTCATGTAACAAAACAACTGACGTTTTATATTTTACTACATCATCCATCACATTCGCAACTATTTCCTCGGATGAATATGCATTCGATGCTGCATCTCCCGCAGAAACGTTCCAGTCATAATAAATAACTCCCTGTTCATTCAGGTAATGGATAAAATCACTCATTGGTACGTTACTGATCTGGTTACTGCTTCCACCCGGGAAACGATAGTAAATACTGTTCACTCCTGTGACCTGATACAATTCATCACGTAAGCGTTCAAAATCTTCTTCAAATGCCTCATCTGACTGATAGATCTGGCTGTATTTGTTGGAATAAGAATGCATGCCGAGCGTATGTCCCTCATCTGCGATTCTCTGATACAGTGCCTGGGATTCTTCATCCTCTTTCCCGACCACAAAAAAAGTTGCCTTCACATCATATTGAGCCAATATGTCCAGAATCTCTCCGGTATGATCAGAAGGCCCGTCTTCGAAAGTCAGGTAAACCTTATGTATATCGCCATCCCCGGCAAGATTCTCTTCCTCTGAAATGCCGGTAGCCGGCGGTGTCACAGACTCATAGGTTTTTGGTGTCTCTGTTGCTTCAGTGACATCGGTATAAACAGACTCCCCGGCACTTTCCGGTTTCTGCGCATTTTCCTGCTGAACCTGTTCCTTCGAACTGACTGTCACAATATTATCCAGTTTATGCTGAATCTTTATTACCTGCACAAATAAAACAATGATCAGTATCATCGACAGGATGATCCATCCGGCAATCGTCATTATAATACCATTCCGAATCCGTCCGATTCTTTTTCTTCGTTTTCTTTGATTATTTATTGCCTCTGTATCTTTATCCTGCATGGAATAACCCCCAAGCTTATCATTTGTCTCCTATCTATTGTAACACATTTTTTGATTTTTCAAAGCAGAAAACAGCATATAATCGTATGATTTTTTCAAATTATTGCAATTATTATCAGAATTTTCCTATTTTAAAAGGGGCAAGCCGTCAAAACAGCTCTGCCCCTCCGCATCCAATTACAAATCTGTTACTCTAATGTAAATTTAGTAACAATATCTCTCAGTTCATCTACACACTGATAACATTCTTTTACTTTATCTGTTGCGGATGATGTCTTCTCTACCATGCCGGAAGTTTTTTCTGCAATATCCGTAACACCCACAGAGGATTCACCCACCGTATCGTTGATGCCGCTCAAAGCACTTGCGATCTGCTCGATCGAGCCTGCGAGCTGCGCCATGGATGTCTTGATTCCCTCCATGCTGTTCTTAAATACATTCGCATCATCCTTATATTGTTCACTTACCTGTTCAAATTCTTTGTAATCAGCAGATACGCTCTTCTCAAGGAACTCTGTTGTCTCTTCCAGACATTCCGACATATTGCCGACTGCCTCGTTTACTTCTTTTACAATCGCACTGATATTGGCAATTGCCTGGGAAGTCTGGTCTGCAAGGCTTCCAATTTCAGTCGCAACTACAGCAAATCCCTTTCCTGCTTCTCCTGCTCTTGCCGCCTCAATGGATGCGTTCAAAGCCAGAAGACCTGTCTGGGAAGAAATCTCCATGATAGTTCCTGTCAGTTCATTGATCTTCTCAACTGCTTTGGAGCCTTCAATTGCTTTTTCAGCTTTCTCCTTGACAGAATTATAAATATCCATTGTCTTATTGCTTGCGGTGACAGTCTTGGTACGAAGCTGCAAAGCACGATCCATAACAGTTTCAGAATTCTTTGCACCCTCCTCTGCCATGGCATTGATATTTTCAGCTTCTCCCTTGATCTGGGACACGTTCTCATTGATCGTGACAGTTGTCGCTGCTGTCTCCTGCATACCGGCAGCAAGCTGCTGGCTGGTTGCCGAGTTGTCGGAACACATCTGGTTTACCGTATCCGTAACCTCATTTAACTCAGACACATTCTCATTGATCTTCTGTCCTGCATCCTGGATACTGGCAACCATATCACGCAGATTTTTGCGCATAATATGCATTTCAGCTGCCATAATCCCGATCTCATCTTTTCTGCTGTATAATCGTCTGCTGTTAGCATTATGGGTGAAGTCAAAATTAGCTGTTCTCGTAATAATATAAGTCAGCTGGTGAATTGGTTTTGTGATCATGTTTGTCAAAACCAATGCAGCCAGACAGCAGATGATCAGACAGACACCCATAGTAATCTGCATTAACCTTACCATATTGGTGATTGGTTCCATGATCTCACCTTTATCTGCAGACATCACAACAATCTTGTGGTCAGATGTCAGTGCATATGCAGCATATTTGACTGTTCCGTTAAAATTATAGGTTACAACCGCATCCTGTGGGATATTGCCTGATTGAAGCTGGCTCACAACGCCCTTTACAACCTCATTTTCCACAGATTTTCCAATTTTATCTGCAGTCGGATGATAAAGCATCGTGCCGTCAGAATCTACAAGATATCCATAGGCAGACGACACACCCTCCATGCGCATATCCTGCATGACAGCTGCACACTGGGTGGAAAAATCTACCTCTGCCGGAATCTTGTCCAATGTTTTTGCCGCTGATTCCGTAAGGCTCAAAATAAAATTCTCGTTGACATTGTTGACTGTCGCCGAAGCCCTTACATTTGCGATAGAAATACACGCCATAAGCGATAAAGACACCATCACAACCACCATTAACATGATCTTTGCTGTGATGGAGTGGATAAATGATACTTTTTCTTTTGCTTCCATGACTATAACACTCCTTCTTATTTTCTGGTAGTGTAACATCAGCACTACGTTTGTAATAGTTATGTTAACTTTTCTATTAATACCATGATAAGATACTTTCCAATATTTAGCAAGGTTTTTTCAACAATATTTTACAGCCATTTTTATAAATTACCGACAAAAAATGCCCTGAAAACATAATCGTCCTCAGGGCATTTCAAAATCAGATTTTATTATGCGTTCATCTGTGCTGCAACTTCAGCTGCAAAGTCTTCCTGTTTCTTTTCGATTCCTTCACCAGTCTCGAAACGAACAAATCTCTTAACGCTTACAGGTGTACCAACTGCTTTGGAAACTTCGTCTAAATATTTAGCAACAGTCTGTTTTCCATCTTCAGCTTTTACATAAACCTGATCTACTAAGCAGATTTCTTTTAATTCTTTGCTTACACGTCCTTCGATCATACCATTGATCACTTTCTCCGGTTTCTGGGACTCTTTTGGATCGTTCATGATCTGAGCTAAGAGAATCTCTTTCTCATGTGCGATATATTCTTCGCTGATCTCATCTCTGGAAACATATTTTGGATTTAAAGCTGCAATCTGCATTGCAAGGTTTGTTAAAGCTTCTTTTACAGCATCGTTTACAACTGCTGTTTCAGCCTCAACGATAACACCGATTCTACCGCCACCGTGTACGTAAGATACAACACATCCGTTTGTAGCAACAACTTTCTCAAATCTACGGATTTTAAGGTTCTCACCGATCACTGCAACTTTCTCTACTAAAGCATCTTTTACAGTCTTAGATGGATCCTCATTCCATTTTTCTTCCATGAATGCATCCATATCAGCTGCATCAGACTCAACAGCCTGCTCTGCAACAGCTTTTACGAACTGCTGGAATGTCTCGTTTTTAGCAACAAAGTCTGTCTCAGAGTTAACTTCGACAACAGCTGCTGTCTTGTCATCTTTTACAACTACTGTACAAAGACCTTCTGCAGCAATTCTGCTTGCTTTCTTCTCAGCTTTTGCCTGTCCATTTTTTCTTAAGTACTCAACAGCCTCGTCCATATTTCCGTCTGTCTCGCCTAAAGCTTTTTTACAATCCATCATTCCTGCGCCTGTTAATTCACGCAGTTCTTTTACCATAGCTGCTGTAATAGCCATTTTCGTATCCTCCAATATGAATAAATGTTTTTAAAAAATATGCTGTCTGGTTAACCAGACAGCATATTGTAGGTCCTTCTTATGCTTCTGCTTCTTCTGCAACAGCAGCTTCTTCAGCTACTTCTTCTAAAGCTTCTGCACCCTGATTTGCTTCAATAACAGCGTCTGCCATTTTAGAAACGATTAATTTTACGGCTCTGATAGCATCATCGTTACCAGGAATTACATAATCTAATTCTTCTGGATCGCAGTTTGTATCAGCAATACCGATCAGTGTAATTCCTAATGTATGAGCTTCCTGAACACAGATTCTCTCTTTCTTAGGATCTACGATAAAGATAGCATCTGGGATTTTCTTCATTTCCTTGATACCACCAAGGTTTTTCTCTAATTTCTCCCATTCTTTCTTAAGAGCGATAACTTCTTTCTTAGGTAATACTTCGAAAGTACCATCAGCTGCCATTGTCTCAATCTCTTTTAATCTTGCGATACGGCTCTGGATAGTCTTGAAGTTTGTTAACATACCACCTAACCATCTCTCGTTTACATAGAACATTCCACAACGCTCTGCTTCAGATTTGATAGCATCCTGAGCCTGTTTCTTTGTTCCTACGAAAAGGATTGTACCACCTTCAGCAGCGATATCAGACATAGCTTTGTAAGCTTCATCTACTTTACCTACAGATTTCTGTAAGTCGATGATATAGATACCATTTCTCTCTGTGTAGATGTATGGAGCCATTTTAGGATTCCATCTTCTTGTCTGATGTCCGAAATGAACACCTGCTTCTAATAACTGTTTCATTGAAATAACACTCATTTTTTTACCTCCATGGTTTTGTTTTCTTCCATGTGTATCATTCTTGCAGACAACCAAATCTGGCACCGGTCTGTAAGTCAGCACATGTGATTTTTCCCGGAAGATTCTTTTCTTCCAAGTTGAGCCTTGTAGATTATAGCACAGGCTTTTCCTGTATGCAAGCATTTTTTTCTATTGAGGACCAAGTTTTAAAATCTGATAGATTTCCTCATAATCTAATCCATAAGGAATGGAGTAACTTCCCACACTGATGGAAGATGCAAAGCCCTTCTGTCCAAGGAACTTGCGGAATGCCTCCGCATCGTCCACAACTCCGTTTGCCTGAAGATTTTCACAGACAATTCTGCACACATCTCCTCTGTTTACAACCAATGTATACGGCGCTGCATTCACGGCTGTGTTGTTTTCCTCATTTGCCTCTGATGATACTTCTGTTGCCACTTCTGTATCTGTCATCTCTGATTCCGGATTCTCTGTTTCATCTGCAGTCACCGGTTCTTCTGTATTTGCAGCAGCCTCTGTCGTCTGTTCCTCAATTTGTGCAGCTTCCGTTTCAGGAACTGCTGTCACTTCCGTGCTCTCTGTTGTCTCAGTGTCCTGCAACGGTTCTTCATCCTCCGGCATAACCATTCCAAGCTGTTTTGCTCTTGCAATGATATCCGCATCTGACATTGTAGGTTTATGCAGTGCAAATGCAATCATCAGAAGAATCGTTGTGACAATAATTCCAATGCCAAGACCTCTTAAATAATATTTTAATTTCACAGATTTTCGTCCCCTTTATACAATTCGATCACTAAATTCACTTCGCCAAGGCCACGTCCCAATTGTTTTGCAATCTCGACTTTGCTCAGTCCCTGTTCATAAAGTTTTAAAATCATATCATTTGACATGCCCTGTGCATCCGCTGTTTCCGGTTTTTCCGTTTTCTGTTCAGGTTCCTGAATTTCTTGGAAACGATTCACCTGAACTTCAGGTTCCGGCTGCACATCTATCGTCTCTGTCATCGGTTGTACAACTGCATTCTGCTTCATTACAGGTTGTTGCACAACATGGGATTCTGCAACTGGTTTCCTGATTGAAGTGCCTGCTTTCGCGGACAGATTTTCCTGTAAATTTCGGATATCTGCAGCCAGACGCTGTAAATCTCCTGTCATAGATGTCATCTCGGTATGTTTGTCATTTAACATACTGTAAAGAAACATGATCTCATCATGTGTTTTCTTCATGGATTCCATAACCGTTTCAGAGTACTCATGAATCTGCATGATCTGTTCATTAGACTCTTTCTCCATGGCACGCTCTGCCTGTTCACCCGCTTCTTCGATTTTCTGTTCGATCACTTCATCCATCTGTGTACCGGCATTATTCACTTCACGTTCAATAATCTTTTTTAATTCATCTTCACTTAATTCTGCGATCTTATCCAACTCTGAAGAAGATAATTTTTCGCTGATGAAAAAACTTCCAATCATAAAAACACATCCAACCAGAAGTAAGATAATTTCAATCATCGTCATGTTTCTGCTCCTTATACCTTGATATCAAATCCGGAAGTCTGTCCCTTCAAATAAACATTGTCAGCCTTTTGCTGCTTCTTGTCTTTTTTCTTCCGTTCTTCCTTTTCATAATGCCCATTTCCCTTTTCTTTGGCATCATAACGATAACCGGCATTCTCTTTTTCCCGGGCATGAACCACCTGATGGAGATTCTGCTCCACTTTTTTCATTTCCTGTGAAAAAATCGTCTGCTGTTCCACCACAGGTCTGTTGTCTTCATTCTGTTTTAAAGTACTCACGTCCTGCGTGCGTTGTATCATTCCGTTAAAATCAACTGGTCTGATGGACATAATGATCACCTCTACTCTCTGTCTATGAGAATTCCAAGATAATTTCCAAGCTTTTTGCGCATTTTCAAAAGAGCCTTCGTATGAAGCTGGGAAATTCTCGATTCCGATACTTCAAGAATGCTGCTGATCTCCTTTAATGTCAGATCTTCATAATAATATAAAAGAATCACTTTACGTTCCTTCTCTGTCAGAACCTCTAAGGATTCTTCCAGTTTCTGTTTCAGTTCTTCTTCTTCAATCTTATCTTCCGGCTGGATAAAATGGGAATTTCTCCGCGCATCCATCACCGGTTCCGCGCCCTGCTCAAGATACTCGTTTAAGGAGACGACATTCGTGACTTTAAGCTGCGACTGCCATGTGGTAAGTTCGTCTTCTGAGAGTCCTAATTCCTGCGCGATTTCCTCATCTGAAGCATTTTTTCCGGTACGCATTTCAACCTGTTTGATCGCCTCATCGATTTTTTTCTGTTTCTGTCTGACGGTTCTTGGAATCCAGTCCATTTTGCGAATCTGATCTAATATCGTTCCACGTATTCGCAGACTCGCATATGTTTCAAACTTAACTTCTTTTCCGAGATCAAATTTATCGATTGCATCGATCAAACCAAAGATGCCATAACTTACAAGATCATCATATTCCACATTATATCCGAGATACATGCTCAATCTTCCGGCAACAAGCTTGACAAGCGGTGAATATTCTATTATTAGTTTTTCTCTTAACTCCGGTGTCTTTTTTTTCTGATATTCTTCCCAGAGTTTCTCTCTATCTACCGTTTTCATATGAAGCCCCCAGGTTCAAGTTATTCACTCTTCTTCTCCCCGTCCGAGTCTGACTGTTCCTGTGTCTGTTCTTCTTCGGACTCTTCCTGGTTTTCTTCAGGTTCATCCATTTCTTTAAAGTTTTTATCAAGAACCAGTTTCACAATGCATCCTAATACATAAAAAATAATTAAAACCGCAAGCAATGTCTTGATAAAAACATCCGTTTCCATATGCTGTACAATTCCAATGATGCATGTGACAAACCCTGCAAGCAGCATCACGACTGCCGGTATGCCTTTTGTTTTCATAATCTCTCCACTAAAAACGTTTTTCACGATTTTTTAAATAGTTTTAATTGGCTTTCCTACGGATTTTATCAGAAATTCTCCGGTGTCACAATGTAACTCGACCGTGCGTCCATAGTTTAATCCGGTGTCTTCGGCAACCAGCCGGATTCCTTTTTCTTTTAAAATCTTCTTTGCTGCTTCTGCATTTCTCGCACCGATATTTCCGACATCTGACAAGCCACTGACTTCAAACATCTTCGCACCGCCAGCAATCTTGGCAACAAGCCTTGTCTTACTTGCCCCCGCAGCAATGACTTTTTTTAATAATTCATCAATTCCTGTGTCTGCGAATTTTGCCTTATTTGAATTGTTGCTCACTTTTGTGCTGTCCGGAAGCATATAATGAACCATGCCGCCAATCTTTGTAACCGGATCATAGAGCGTCAGTCCGATACAGGAACCAAGTCCAAGTGTTGTGAGTCCGTCAGGAGCCTTGCATACATTCAAATCCGCCATTCCAACCTTAATGATATTCCCCATACAAACTCCTTACAGTGACAACCCAAGTGCTGATAATATTTTGTAATAAGATTCCTGTTCCGGCATCAGAATAAAATAGCCTCTGATCGCTACATCTGCACAGATCTCTGTCTCGATCAATAATGCCCGGTCACCAACCAGACCAAACTCAATGGCCGGAACACTTAGAATAGCAGCCGCCATATCGACACAGATATACGGAACAGATGGTAAAATCGTTAAATTTGTCATGGAAGCCAGTGCTGAAAGGTAGGACGCTGTAATAATATTCCCCACCTCTTTCAATGCTGAAAGTTCCATTTCATCAAAAACTTCCATCTGCTCATGAACCACATTTTCCTTCATTAAAAGCTTATCCGCAAGATAATGTCCGGATTCTAAATCCAGCAGGAACATCATGCTTCCATCAATATCATGCGATACCTCAAGAAAAATACCGATCACCGTCTCTTCTTCCGGTCCGATCGCACTTCCTAATTTTCCTACGTCCATCAATTTTACATTTGGGACTTTCATGTCAATGCGGGTGCCGACCATATTTGCGATTGCGGTCGCTGCGTTACCGGAGCCGACATTTCCGATCTCCTTGAGCACGTCCACGTACATATCATTAACTTCATCCAACGTATACTTTGTCATTTATTTTCTCCATCTGTTTCTGCATAATAAACACAGTGAGACCTTGTAAGAAAGGTCTCACTTTATGGAATTACGCATTTTCTTTTTCTTCTACAATCGAACTGATCTCAAATAAAGATATCAGTTCGTCCCCATGTTTGCCAACACCATTGATAAACATGGCTTTTCCGTCCTTGCTTCCGCTTGTCTTATCAATCTCATCGGTGCATAAAGTAACAACCTCTTTTACTTCATCTACAATGATTCCGATCGTTCCTTTTTCCTCAAGCTTTAAAATAATGATCCTGCTGGCATTTGTGATGACATCATCATCCAGATTCATTTTTTTACGCACACTCATAACAGGCACGATCTCCCCACGAAGATTGATGACCCCTTTAAAGTATGTCTGGATCTTTGGAACACGTGTGATTTTCTGCATACGCACAATATTGTCAATATAGCTGATATCAATTCCGTACTGTTCGCTGCCGATTTTTACAACAATATACTGTTTTGCATCATTTTCAGCGATATCTATATTTTTCTCCATATTCGTCTCCTCCATTACATCAATGTATTAACGTCAAGGATTAATGCAACTTCACCATCGCCAAGAATGGTTGCGCCACTGATGATCTTATTGTTGTTGATATACTTTCCAAGAGATTTGATAACGATCTCCTGCTGTCCGATCAGATTATCTACAACAAGACCTGCGAGGCTGTCGCCTTTCTTAACGATAACAACCGTAAGATTCTCCGGTTCTTCCTGTTTTTCTTCCATATCCAGTACCTGATCAAGACGGATCAGTGGGATAACGGCACCACGGAGATGGATCACCTCCTGAGCCTGAACATATTTGATCTCATTTACCGGGATACTTTCAATATTTGAAATGGATCCAAGTGCGATCGCATATTTTTCATCACGGATCTCAACCATTAATGCCTGGATGATCGCAAGTGTCAGCGGCAGACGGACAATGAAAGTTGTTCCCTCTCCAAGCTGTGTGCGGACTTCAACGTCACCACCAAGTGCTTCGATGTTAGATTTTACAACATCAAGACCAACACCACGTCCAGAGATGTCAGTAATCTTCTTTGCCATAGAGAAGCTTGGAAGGAATAAGAGATTGATGATCTCTTTCTGGCTCATATTCTCCGCCTGTTCTGCTGTAATGACACCGCGTTCAACAGCTTTGTCCCTTACCGCTGCAACATCAATACCATTACCATCATCTCCCACTTCAATGATAACGTTATTGCCTTCCTGAAAAGCTTTTAGGAAGATAGAACCAACTTCCGGTTTTCCTCTCTCTACACGGGTTGCATTGTCTTCCAGACCATGATCTGCTGAGTTACGGAGTAAGTGCTGTAACGGATCACCGATCTGATCGACTACAGTTCTGTCTAACTCTGTATCTTCACCAGTCATATACAGCTCCATTTTCTTTCCTAACTTACGGGAAAGATCACGAATCATACGAGGGAACTTATTTACAACGCTCTCGATAGGTACCATCCGGACTTTCATAACAGACTCATGAAGATTCGTTGTGATACGCTCTAAGTATTCAATCTGTTCATGGAACGACTGATTCTGATACTCACCACTCTCGTTAGAACTGATGGAGACCAGACTGTTCTTTGCAATAATAAGTTCTGACACCTGATTCATCAAAGCATCCAGTTTTTCAATATCTACACGGACAGTTCTTCCGGTTACCGGTTTTGCATTGGTCTGTTTCTTGGCATTTGCAGCCGGTGCCTTCTTCTCAGCCGCCTTTGGAGCTTCTGCAGGTGCTTCCTTCTGTTCCGCTGTCGCTTCTTTTGCCTGCTGTTCTTCCTGTGCTTCTGCCTCTTTTACATATTCATCAAGATGGATCTCTTCCGCATCTACTTTTTCAATCTCAGAAACAGCCTTTGCTGCTGCTACGATCTTGTCCTCAGATTCTTCCGAGGCAAGGAAAAAGCTGAACTCAAACTCAAACTTCTCGTCTTCGATATCCTGTGAGCTTGGACGGTATACCAGAATCTGTCCAAAATCTTCCACAGCCTTAAATACAAGGAATGCACGGGCTGCCTTCAAAAGACAGTCTTTCTGGATATGAACTGTCATGACGTAAATATGCTGTCCATTTGACTCCGCTTCACGGATTGCCTTCTTCTCGTCATTTGTCAGTTCGATTTTTTCCTGTCCTGCTTTTTCTTCCTGAGTGGATTCAGGTGCTGCTTCTTTTGCTTCAGAAGTCTCAGTATTCCCTGTTTCTTCCGCACCCTCTGTTTTTGCAATAAAATCATTTAATTCTTTGATGATAACTTCGTTATCTTCTGTTCCCTCATCGGAGGTACTCTTAATATTGTCAACATAACCTTCAAGTGCATCCAGACATTTGAACAAGAGATCGATCATCCCACTTGTGACTTTTATGTGATCGCTCCGCACTTCCTGAAACACATTTTCCATATCATGTGTCAGATGCTGCATTCTCTTAAAGCCCATGGTACCTGCCATACCCTTTAAAGAGTGTGCCGCACGGAACACTTCATTGATCGTATCTTTATTGTCCGGTTCTTTTTCAAGGACCATGATACAATCGCTTAATGTCTGCAGATGTTCTTCTGATTCATCAATAAATATTTCCAGATACTGGCTTACATCCATGTTAATTTACCCCCACATTCTTTGTGATTGAATTTGCTACTTCTGTCAGCGGAACGACTTCATTTACAAGTCCCGTCTCCGCAATTGCTTTCGGCATGCCATAGACAACACATGTCTGCGCATCCTGTGCAATCGTATAAATTGGTTTTACTTTTGATAATTCCAGGATTCCATTGGTTCCATCAGCACCCATTCCTGTAAGCACAACGCACACTACCTGATCATATCCACATGTCCTCAAAGAATCATATGTGATATTTGCGCATGGTTTCAATCCGCCGATCGGTGGCATATCGTTATATACGATCTTATGTGAGCCATCCGGACACTTCTTTACTTCCATGTGTTTTCCGCCCGGCGCAATGTAAACAGTTCCTTTTTTCAGGATTTCTCCATTCTCGGCTTCCTTTACATGGATCTTACTGATCTCATCCAGACGGTTTGCCATGGAATTCGTAAATCCGGCAGGCATATGCTGCACAAGAACCATTGGGGCATCCAGATTGGCCGGCAGATAAGGAATGACACTCTGCAAAGCTTTTGGTCCACCGGTAGAACATGCAAGTGCAACAATTTTATTCTTAAACCTTGTTTCTGCCGATGCATTGCGTTTCTGCACAGCACTGACAGCTGCCACTGCAGGTCTGCGTTCTGTAAGGCTGATCCGTTCTGTCTTTAAAACGGCATTTAAAATACCTAAGATTTCTTTCCGGAACGCATCCCCTTTTGCCTCAATGATATTTGTTGGTTTTGTCACAAAATCAACTGCTCCACGCTCCATCGCAAGGATCGTCACATCCGCATCCCGTGTTGTCATGGTACTGACCATGATCACATTTGTCTTAATGCGTTCTTTCTGCAGGCGCTCTAAAAGTTCCAGACCGCCCATCCTTGGCATATTGACATCAAGGATCACGCCATCATAACGGTTGACCTTCAGCTTTTCGTATGCTTCCAGCCCATCGCGGCACACATCTGTTACCTGAAATGTATCATCGGAATTGATTATATCACATATAACCCTTCTCATGAGTGCAGAATCATCAACAACAAGAATATTTTTTTTCATAACCATTACCTTTTATCCTTTTGACGTGTTAATCGTTCCTCTTCAAAAATATATCGGATAATATCCTCTCGTACTCTGTCGTCTTTGATCATAAACTTGACACGGGAAACATATTTCTTTTCCGTTACCTGCTCCTTCTTCTCGCAGGAAATAACAGAACCAACAATATGGAATTCCTGATTCATTCTTTCATTTGCGAGATGTGCTACCGCAAGGATATGATCTCCACTCTTTAACTCCGTATCTGAATTAAAGCGGATGCCTCCACCGCTGATGTCAACGATCGTACCTGTACGTATCTTGTCATTAAAATGTTCATCGCGCAATTGGGCAAAAATCTCTTCCACTGTTGCAAGATCTGCCTGCTCTTCCGTCAGTTCGAAAAACTTAAAATCAATGGAACACTCATATCGGTAAAATTCCCTGCGCTGGAACTTTTCCAGACGTGTTTTAAGTTCTACTTCCAGTGTATAAATATTATCCCGCTTGAAGCGCTCTACGATCTGTCCGATACTTTTATATAAGAATCCTCCGGAATAAAAAACAAATTCCAAACGTACATCCAGAGGAAGAAGAATCAGTTTTGTTCCCTCTGTAGGCATTGAAATCTCAAGATTGCCACGCTTATTTATATCAAGAACCTGGCTCTTGTAAACTTTAACCGTATCGCCAGTCCGCTCCTCATTTTCAACCTGTTGTAATAACCTGATATCGATCTTGTCACCAGGCTTTATCAAATCTGTAAATGCCATATAGCTCCTCTCCTTATGAAAGGTTAAATAATTTTGTCAGAAATTGTCTGAAAGCATTTTGTTCCGAAGAATCCTGCTTTCCGCCAGACACTAAATACTGTGCCAGTTCCTCAAACCGTTTTGAAGACCTTGCATTCGGCGACACGATGGAAACCGGTTTTTGTATCCGCACCGCTTTCTCTAACATCGCATCCTGTGGGATGATCCCAATATAATGGACAGAGCCATCCAGAAACTGTTTTACAACCGATTCCAGTTTGTCAAAAACCATCTTTCCCTCACCAAAGGAAGCAACACGGTTCGTCAGTACATGGATCACCGATTCATTCTTATCGTATTTTGGATTGCGGTAAAGCATCTTCAATAGCGAATATGCATCCGTAAGTGAGCTTGGTTCCGGTGTAGTCACCAGTAAAATCTCAGGACTTGACGCCACAAACTCCATGACACTGTCTGAAATTCCTGCGCCTGTATCAACGATCACAATATCTGCGATCACAGAAAGCTTTTCCACTGACTTTACCAGATAACTGATCTGATCCAGTGTCAGATTACTCAGTCCCATAATACCGGAGCCGCCGGAAATAAAGCCAACCCCCTCCGGTCCATCCGTAATGATGTCCTCGATTTCTTTGTCATGATAGATCAGATCGTTCAGGCTGTACTGAGGAATTGTTCCAAACATCACTTCCACGTTTGCAAGTCCGATATCTGCATCAAAAATGATCGTTTTCAACCCCATCCGCTGAAACTGGACTGCAAGATTTACGGCAATGTTGGATTTTCCCACACCGCCCTTTCCACTTGTGACAGTGATGATCCTGGCGGGCTTCTTTGTTCTCTGATTCTGTTTTTTGATCACATTGCGCAGTTCTTCTGCCTGATCCATCTGTTACTTTCCTCCAAGCAGTTGTTTTACCACCATCTGGGTATTAAATACTTCCAGATCATCCGGAACGCTCTGTCCATTTGTCATATAAGACAGATCTGCCCCTGAATATAAGCGGATATTTAATATATTGCCAAATGAAGTGGTTTCATCTAATTTTGTAAAAATAATCTTATATTCTGCAATTTCCCTATAAATGTCAACAATCTCCATAAGATCCTTATACTTCGTTGTAGCACTTAAAACAAGGTAAACTTCCTTTTCATATTTTAGGTCAAGACCATTGACCAGTTTCTTAATATCTTCACGCTGTTCCTCATTCTTATGGGAAAAACCTGCAGTATCCACAAATACAAGGTCATATTCAGCCAGTGTCTCCAAAGCCTGATTGAGTTCTTCCGCAGAGTAAATGATCTTCACCGGTGCATCTAAAATATTGGCGTAAATCTTTAACTGTTCTGCCGCTGCGATCCGGTAAGTATCTGCTGTCAGCATAGCAACCTTTTTGTCATGCTCCACCTTGTACTTTGCTGCGATCTTGGCGATCGTGGTTGTTTTGCCTACTCCTGTAGGTCCTACAAAAAATATAACATGCGGCTTCTTTCCTGACAAGTCAATGCAATTTGGCTCTCCAAGTTTTAAGATCATCTTCTGGTAAACATTGGAAAGAATAATATCAACATTGCTTCCGCTGTTTGTAACCTTCTCAGCTTCATCGAGAATCTGATTGACATACTTTTCATTTACATCATTGTTCAGCATGGTACGGTAGAGCATCTTCATAAACTTGAAATTCTCAAGATTTTTTGGAGATGCCTTAGGAGTCACCGGCATTTCTGCCTCCCTTGCTCCATCTTCACTGAGCTTTTTTTCCAAAATATTGGAAAGGTTTTCCAATTTCTTTTCAATATCACTTTCGCTCTTATTCACCACAACTTCTTTTTCTGGTGTTACCGGACGCTGATAGGAAGGCGCTGGCTCAACAGTTTTTTCTGCCGGAAGCGGAATACTGATCTTCTCATCTGCGGCAAGATTAATATTTTCAATCTTTTTCTGCTGCATTGCTGCCATCTGGACAGCATTTAAAAACTGCTCCTTCTCCTCGATCGCTGCAGTGACTTCAAAGGTAGAGCCCTTAAAAAAATTAAAAAGCCCCTTTGGTTTGATTTCTTTTACATTCATCACAACAGCTCCGGCTCCAAGCTCCTGTCTTGCCTTCTCTGTTGCCTCTTCCTGTGTTTTTCCCTGGAATTTTTTTATTGTCATTTATGCTGTCACCATCCCTACTGATTGTAATTCAATATTCGATTCCACTTCATTGTATGAAACAACGATCAGATCTTTGAAATAATCTTCTGTCAGTTTCTTAAAATACATACGGACAATCGGTGAAGTGATAACGATCGGAGTTTTTCCCATATTTTCAAGCTTTGCAGCCTCCTGCTCCAAAGATGCCATAATGGCCTTGGTGCGTTCAGGGTCTAAGGTTAAATACGCTCCCTGCTCTGTCTGTTTGACTGACGACATAATCTCCTGCTCGATCTTCGGATCTAAAGTGATTACACTGGTTGTCTCATTTGCCGGGAAGAATTTATTTGAGATCGCCCTCTTCAGACTCTGGCGGACATATTCTGTCAGGACATCCGTGTCTCTTGTCACAGCGGCATGATCTGCAAGTGTTTCAAAAATAGTCAAAAGATCCCGGATGGAAATTCCCTCGCTCAATAAATTCTGTAATACTTTCTGTACTTCACCAAGACCAAGCAATTTTGGTATGAGTTCGTCCACAAGAACCGGATTGCTCTCTTTCAGATTGTTGACCAGATTCTGTACATCCTGCCTTGTCAAAAGCTCCGCAATATGGTTCCGGATCACCTCTGTCAGGTGTGTAGCAATAATGGATGGCGGATCGACAACGGTATATCCAAGGCTTTCCGCTCTCTCCCTCTGGCTCTCTGTGATCCAGATCGCAGGCAGATGGAAGGATGGCTCAAAGGTCGGAATACCAGTGATCTCTTCCTCTACATACCCTGGATTCATCGCCATATAATGGTCAAAAAGGATCTCTCCCTCTGTCACCTGGATACCCTTGATCTTAATAATATACTGGTTCGGATTCAGCTGGATATTATCACGCAGACGGATGATCGGCACAACCGTACCAAGTTCCAAGGCGATCTGTCTACGGATCATGACAACACGGTCAAGAAGGTCGCCACCCTGATTGACATCTGCCAATGGAATAATACCATATCCAAACTCCAGTTCGATCGGATCTACCTGAAGCAGTGAAACAACATTTTCCGGTTTGCGTATCTCCTCTGCCTCCGTCTCTGCCTCACTCACTTCCTCCTCAATGCTCTCCACACGGATCTGTTTATCCATCATACGTCCGGAAATGATGAACACAAGACCAAGACCGACAAAGAGATACCATGTCAAAGGTGTCGTGATTCCCAAAAATGCAAGCGTTGCACCAACCAGATAAAGCACCTTCGGAATGCCAAAAAGCTGGCTTACCAGAACAGTTCCAAAATCTGCTTCCTTGGAAGCTTTCGTTACCAGAATACCGGTTGACAGAGAAATCAGAAGCGATGGGATCTGGGAACAAAGTCCGTCACCGATGGTGAGGATACCATATTGCTGGATCGCTTCTGCAAAGCTTAATCCCTGACTCATCACGCCCATGACCGTACCACCGATCAGGTTGATAAATGTAATGATAAGACCTGCCGTTGCATCTCCCTTAACATACTTTGTAGCACCATCCATGGAACCAAAGAAAGCGGATTCTTCCTGAATCTTATTTCTGCGCTCCCTTGCTTCCTTCTCTGTGATCGCTCCGGTGTTTAAGTCAGCGTCGATCGCCATCTGTTTACCCGGCATTGCATCCAGTGTGAAACGTGCTGTTACCTCTGCAACTCGCTCAGAACCTTTATTAATAACTACAAACTGGATAATAATGAGTACAATGAATATGATTGCACCAATGACAAGATCACCGCCACCTACGAACTGGCCAAACGTTGTGACAACATTACCAGGTGCTCCTGTTGAAAGGATCAGTCTGGTAGACGACACGTTCAGTGAAATTCTAAAAATAGTCGTGAACAGTAAAAGAGTCGGGAAGAAAGACATATCCAGTACTTCCTTCACGAATAATGTATTAAACAGTATAATTAACGCGATAGAAATATTGATCGCGATCATCACATCCAACAAGGTGGAACTGATTGGAACAATGAAAAAAATAACGGCCGCAAGTAAATATAACGCTACGCCAATGTCCGCTTTTTTCATGCCTTTTCCTCCTTAGTCACTCTCAAATTATTTTTCTCTCATATTGTAAACCATTGCGAGGATCTCGGCAACTGCCTGATACAGTTCCGGTGGAATTTCCTGTCCGATATCCACGTTTGCATACAGCATCCGCGCAAGTGGTTTGTTTTCCACAATCTCAATATGATGTTCTCTGGCAGCCTCTTTGATTTTCTGTGCCAGATAATCTTCTCCCTTTGCAAGAACAACCGGTGCCTTTGATGTCTCAGCATCATACTTGATCGCAACTGCAAAGTGAGTCGGGTTCGTGATGACAACGTCCGCTTTTGGAACATCCTGCATCATACGTCTTCTGGAAGCCTCACGCATACGCTGTCTCTGTCTGCCTTTGATTTCCGGATTACCCTCTGTATTTTTAAACTCGTCCTTCACTTCCTGTTTGGTCATCTTCATATCTTCATTAAAACGATACTTCTGATAAATAAAATCTGCCAGACCGATCACTAAATAGACGAGACTGATTTTCAGACCAGCATTGATGATCACCGTTCCGCAAAGCATGATCGCCTGCATCAGTGGGATCTCATATAGGATAAAAATGTCCTGTGCATGACCTCTGATCGAGGTATATGCCACATAGACGATAACAAAAATTTTAAGAATAGATTTGACCAGTTCAAAAATAGAATCTTTTGAAAAAATTCTTTTAAATCCATTAACGGGATTAAATTTATCGAATTTTGGCTGCAATGGTTTTCCTGTCACTTTCCATCCAACCTGGATCACACTGATCAGCGCCGTCACAACAAACCCAAATGCAAAAAAGGGAACACAGACGATCAGAATCTGCATCAGTGCATCGGACATAAGCGCTGCGACTGACTTTTCCGTTACATCAACGGCATTCTCCCTTACAAAATCCGGTATCCTGCCATAGATATCCACAAAACTATTCATGAGTCTGTTACCCACAAATGAAACAAAAATTTTCAGGACAAGAAATAAAATGATCAGGTCAAATGCCGCCGTAAGTTCTTTACTTTTTACGACTTTGCCGTCCTCTCTTGCCTCCCTCAGTTTCTTTGCTGTCGCCGGTTCTGTTTTTTCACCACCGGGTCCGTCCTTTGCAAACCACTGAAGATCCCATTCCATGATCAAATGTAACTGTTTCTGCTGTTCCAAGTCAATACATTCCTTCTATAAAAAGTACCATCAATTTTTTCATTTCCGTAAAAATGAAATTTGCCACACTTGGCAGCAATGATACGGTCAGAAAAAGTACAACAAATCCAACCATAATCTTCATCTGCATACCTACCGCAAACATATTCATCTGCGGTGAAACCTTCGCCATGATACCAAGGATACAGTTTAAGATCATGATACATGCAAATACCGGCAAAATGATACGGAATGCTATCACAAACATGTCTCCCATATAAGTTGTCATGGATCTCATCAGATGCTCCCAGTCAAACACCTGTCCATTGACCGGTATGACTGTAAATGCATCCACAAAGGCCCGTAATATATAATGATGCATGTCGGTTACTACAAGCAGCATCAGTATAAAATAATTATACAGATTTCCAGTTAATGTTACCTGCGCGTTGTTGATCGGATCAAATTCGGTTGCCATTGACAGACCGATATCCATATCAATGATATTACCCGCAAATAAAATAATGGAATTACAAACGTTTGCAGCAAGTCCGATCAGCAACCCTGTAATTCCCTCTTTCAAAACAATGACTGCATATCCTATAAGCCCGGTATATTCAACCTGTGAAACATCTGCAAACCCAGACACCAGAAGTGCGATCATCGCAGAAAGCCCTATCTTCACCTGATTCGGCACATTCGACATCCCATAAAAAGGTGCAATGTATACAAAGCAGGATACGCGAACAAGTATTAAGATAAAAATTTCAAAATTTTCCAATGAAAATGAATACTGCACCATATGTCAAACCTATCCAAGATAAATACTGAAGTTCGACCATAAGGTCGTCACAAATTCCGACAGCTGATTCAGAATCCACGAACCACATACCATCAATCCAATAAATACTGCCACAATCTTTGGTACAAATGTAAGTGTCTGCTCCTGAATCGAAGTGACTGTCTGAAAAATACTGATAATCAAACCAACCACCAGCGAAATTATCAAAACCGGGGCACTACAGATAATAATATAATAAATTGCATCTTTTGCGATATCAAGAACCTGTCCCTCTGTTATCATATCTCATCACCTCAGATTCCACTAATAAAACGTTTTTACAAGGCTTCCGATCACTAAATCCCATCCGTCTGCCAGAATAAAAAGCAATATTTTAAATGGCAGGGAGATCGTTGTCGGAGGCAGCATCATCATACCCATGGACATCAGCACGGATGCTACGACCATATCAATTACGATAAACGGAATATAAATCACGAAACCGATAATAAATGCAGCTCTCAATTCACTTAAGATAAATGCCGGGATCAGAGTCGTCATCGGAACATCATCATAACTGTCATAGGTTTCATCTGAAATATCCACAAACAGCTTTAAATCTTTTTCCTGCATCTGACCGTACATGAATTCCCTGATTGGTCCTTGTGCGATGGTAAATGCCTCTTCCGTCGTAATCTCACCCTTGTCAAGAGGCTGGATCGCCTCTGTATTGATCTGCTGGAATGTCGGCCACATAATGAAAAATGTCAAAAATAAAGCCAACGCGATCAATACCTGATTAGGTGGTGCGGTCTGCGTTCCAATTGCGGTACGCAGAAAATGTAATACAATGATAATTCTTGTATAAGAAGTCAGCATGATCAGTATCGATGGTGCCAGTGATAAAATTGTCAATACCAAAAGCATCTTCACCGGTGCCGACAATGATCCGCCATCATTGTTGTATGAAATTGTCAATCCATTTGTACTGTCTTCTGCTGCTCTGGTGACACCACCCTCTGAATTGTCACCATCAAATGTTGTGATACTGTCCGGATCCATGGAAGCTGCATACACAGTTGTTCCACCCGCTGACCATGAAAGCGTCAGAACAAGTACCACCATTGCCACAATTAGTGACACCATACAATATGTCTTTTTCACTCTTGTCATAATCAAAACCTATTTCTTAGGAAAATGTTCCTTCACCCGGTTCAATACCTCACGGAAATTCTCCTGTGCAGCCTTCCCATCCATCGGAAATCTGTTTTGTGCCGCAGAGAGATCCGGTACTTCGCTTAATTGTTCTTCTGTAAGCTGTGTGAGCAGTGTCACATCATCTTTTCCAACAGCTACAACAAGGTAAACCTCACCTGCTTTTACAATTGCAATAAACTTATTATTTCCAACACGTATTGATTCCACAATCTGCAGATTTTTGTTTGCAAAATTTGTTTTCTGATAATTACCGATCCACTTTGTTGTGAAATAGGTGATCGCCAGCACAAAGAGAAAAATGATCAATACGCCCAACAGCTGGATAAAACTGCCTAATGCAGAACTGAGTAATATCATATTAACCTACAACTTTTTTTACTGCTTCAAGAACACGCTCTGCCTGGAATGGTTTGACGATAAAGTCTTTTGCTCCTGCCTGGATTGCTTCGATAACCATAGCCTGCTGTCCCATTGCAGAACACATAATAATTTTAGCTCCTGGATCTAATGCTTTGATCTTCTTTAATGCTTCAATACCATCCATCTCAGGCATTGTGATATCCATTAATACAAGATCTGGTTTTGCTTCTGGATATTTTTCTACTGCTTTCTGTCCGTTTTCTGCCTCTGCAGCAATCTCATAACCATTCTTTGTTAAGATATCCTTAATCATCATTCTCATAAATGCTGCGTCATCGCAAATCATTACTTTAGCCATATTATTTGTTTCTCCTCTTCTTTCCTATCTTATTTCACAATTTCAGTGATTCTCACACCAAAACTTTCTTCAATTACTACGACTTCACCCTTGGCAACGTATTTTCCGTTTACCAGAATATCTATTGGTTCACCGGCAATTCGATTCAACTCGATAATCGTACCAGGTGCGAAATCCAAAATCTCATGGATCGACTTTGTTGTTCTTCCAAGTTCTACTGTCACTTCAAGTGGAACATCCATGATCAATCCGATGTTCTCTGCTCCTGCAACCTGTGCAATACTTGGATTAAAAGCCTGAAACTGTGCCGGCTGTACATTTACCGGCTGTGCATACATTTGATTCATATTCGGTGCCATCATTGGCTGTCCCATCATCGGCTGCCCCATCATTGGCTGTCCCATAACCTGCTGACCTCCCATCGGCTGTTCCATCTGAGGCTGTGGTGCAGCTGGCTGTGCACTCACTGCTTTTTCTGCCTCGTTCGATGTGGAATTGGTATCCGCTTCCATATTCTTTGTAATGCTTGCGCACATCTCCTTCGCAAAAGAAACCGGATACAACTGCATGATCTCACTGTCTACCAGATCTCCAATCTCCATCTTAAATGAAATCTTAACAAACGAACCGGATAAAAAATCTGCGATCGATCCCTCATCAATATTATCATGAAGATCCACAAGATCTGCAACTGGCGGACTGATATCGATGGTCTTATTCAGCATAGAGGAAAGAGAGGTCGCTGCGGAACCCATCATCTGATTCATCGCTTCGCTGATTGCACTTAAATGTAACTCTCCAAGTTCTCCATCTGTATTAGTACCATCACCACCCATCATCAGGTCTGTAATGACTTTTACATCATGTTCTTTTAAAACAAGAATATTACTTCCATCCAAACCAACTGTATATGCAATTCGGATAAATACACACGGTTTTTCATATGCATCACAGATGTCACTCCATGTTGCAAAAGATACAACCGGCGTTGAAATATCTACTTTACGATTTACAAGGGAAAACAATGTTGTTGCCGCTGTTCCCATGCTGATGTTACCAATTTCGCCAATCGCGTCTTTCTCAGCATCTGTCAGCAAATCATTTTTATTTGCATCATCCGGGTTATTCAGCAAAGCACTGATTTCTTCCTGTGACAAAACACCATCCATTACTACTGCTCCTCTCTTACCACTGATGTAACTCTTACTGCATAATTATCGCCGACAGCTCCCGGCAGAGCAGTAAATTTTTTTATATTACCGACAAAAATATTCAGATCCTGATTCACACCCGAATCCAGCCGGATAATATCTCCAACCTGAAGATTTACAAAATCGTCCACGGAAATAGTACTGTTTCCCAAAACCGCTTTTACAGGAATCTTCGCTTTTGAGATCAAAGCTTCGATCGCATCTGTATACTGCTTATCGTCATGTTCCTGAAGATTGGAATACCAGAACTTCGTATTCAGCTTGTCCATGACACTTTCCAATGTCAGATACGGAAGACAGATATTCATAAGACCTTCCACATCGCCAATCTTGATATGTAATGTCACAAGTGCGATCATCTCGGTCGGCGAAATAATCTGCGCAAACTGTGAGTTTGTCTCAATCCGTTCAAGCCGCGGTGAAATCTCACAGACACTCGACCAAGGCTCCGGCAAAAGACTTACACATACATTATAGATTCTCTCCAGAATCAAAAGTTCAATCTCGGAGAAATCTCTTGGCTTATCTAACGGAGTTCCCAATCCACCGAGCATTCGGTCAACAATTGCATACCCCAGATTGTCTGCAAGTTCTATAATAATACTGCCACTCAAAGGCGATACATTCACCAATCCGAGTAAAACCGGATTTGACAGTGCATTCGTGAATTCAGAATAGGTAACCGCCTCTGAATTCATCACTTCCACCTGTACTGTTTTTCTCAAATAAACAGGTAAGTTCGTCGAAAGAAGTCTTCCATAATGTTCAAAAATGATTTCCAACGTACGCAAATGCTCTTTTGAGAACTTTGCCGGACGGGTAAAATCATAATTTTTTACTTGTTTTTCGTCTTTTACTTTCATGTCCTCAGCATCAAGTTCACCACTGCTCAATGCCTGCAGAAGACTATCTATCTCATTTTGAGATAAGACTTCACCCATTCTCTTTCACCACCTAGCATTCTAATTTACTGCGTATTTACACTGGAGAAACTTACCCCAACGATAAAGTCAGAGCCAAACATATCCTGTAAATCTTCCAGGATAGCATCCTTAACGCTCTGCTCGTCCTCCCGGAACTGTTCCATTGTATATCCGGAAACAATCGTGTTGATATCATTTTTGATCAATGTTTCCTTCGCTTTCAATCCTTCTGTACCTATGCTCTTGTATCCGTCACTCTTTGTATTCAGCGACAAACCGATAGAAAATACAGCCACATGGTCTTTTCCATCACCGCTTGGACTTAAGTTGACGGTAAAGCTGGCTTCAATATCATAAACTTCAATATCTTCCACCGGAACTGCTGCGGTATCTTTGCTGCTTCCATCTTCCAGCTCCAGATCAATTGCTGATGCGATCTTATCGATCAGCTGATTTGATTTTCTCGTCTGAGGAATGATCGTAAACGCAAGAATTGCAGTCAAAACGAGATTCACCAGAACTAATGCAAGGATAATTACTGTCATCAGATTCTTTTTCATTGTTTGTGCCTTTCTTCTGCTAATTAGTTTATTTCGGAATAATATGAATTATATATCTTTATCTCAACACGTCTGTTGCGCGCCCTTCCCTCCGGTGTGGAATTATCTGCAATCGGAACGTATTCGCCTCTTCCGGATGACTTGATATGTGACGGATCGATCGTTGTGATATTCCGCATATAATCTGCCACATATAATGCCCTGTACATTGACAGCACATCGTTGTTTTCATATTTTGAAGAATGAGTGAACGGAACATTATCGGTATGTCCCTCAATCTCAATCATATTCTGCTGATAGCTCTGAAGAATCTTCCCAATCTTATCCATCAAAGGATAGGCTTCTGTCTTGATCTCAGATTTTCCGGAATCAAACAACACGGCACCATTTAAATTCAACAGTACATATTCAGCATTAAAATCAACTTCCACCTGATCCTGTATTCCATATTGTGCCACAAGATCCTGTACCTGTTCTGCCATCTGTTCTGACTCGGCAAGCGCTTCTTCTTTATACTCTTCCGCAACATCTGAACTTTCTGATGTATCATCTGTCGTCTGCGTATTTGCCATCTGATTATAATAGATGTCATACATCTGTAACTGGCTCACGCCGGAAGAAACCATCTCACCATCTCCGATGGAAGCTCCACCGCTTGGTAGAATACTAAAGCTGCTCTGTAAAGATGCGATCACCATCTCAAACTTCTCAGCATCCACTGTTGACATAGAAAACAGTAAAACGAAAAAGCAAAGAAGTAAATTCATAAGATCACTAAACGTCGCCATCCATGCCGGAGCGCCTGCCGGTGCTTCTTCTGTCTTCTTTCTTGCCACTATGCTTCACCTCCGGCTTCATCACCTTCTCCGAGACTTCCTGATGCCTGTGGTGTCAGGAATGATTTCAGCTTTTCTTCAATGACACGCGGATTTTCACCTGCCTGAATGGAAAGCAATCCTTCCACGATCATTTCTTTTATTGCAACTTCTCTCTCATTATTCACCTTAAGCTTTGACGCAGTTGGATTACAAAGCCAGTTGGCGATCAATGAACCATATAATGTAGTGACCAGGGCAACCGACATAGCCGGTCCGATACTCGATGCATCTTCCAGATTCCTAAGCATGTTAATAAGACCGATCAGCGTACCGATCATACCCCATGCAGGACCTAATTCTGCCCATTTCTCCCAGAATGCGATTACTTTCTTATGTCTTTCTTCCATACAGGACAGGCTTGTCTCCATGATGCCACGGACCAGTTCCGGATCCGTACCATCCACAACAAGCATTACGCCCTTTTTCATAAAATCGTCTTCAATATCATTGGCTGCTTCCTCTAATGCGAGCAAGCCTTCTTTTCTTGCCACATTCGAGAGATCAATGATCTTTTTGATCGTCTCTGCCGGATCTTCTGCCTTTTCCTTGAAGGTAAGTGTAATACCCTTCAGTCCGTTAATGAAATCCGGTAACTTGTGTGCTGCCAGTACACCGGAGATAGAACCTCCGACTGTTATGATGATAGACGCCGAATCAACCATGTTTTTCAAAGCTTCAAATCCACCATTACTGAAAACACCGAATACAAACATTACTGCGCCGAGTATTATACCGGCTAAAGATGCGATATCCATATCTTCCACCTGCCATCCTTGTTAATATATTTAAAATTTAATTCTCATTTTCTGCTTTAAATCCAGTTTCCATAATTTCCCGCTTATATGATTTTACTAAACTTTTTATCTGTTGTCTACTTTCTTTTACAATTATTTTGCGTCCTGTCGTGAAAGTGATCACAGTGTCCGGTGTTTCTTCGACAAGTTCGATCAGATCCGCATTCACCAAAATCTGTGTACCATTTAATCTTGTCACCTCGATCATAGTGTTCATCCTTTCCCTATTGTAAGTAAACAATGAAACAACATTTAGTATACCATATCTTGTTGTAGTATGGAACATATTTACTAAATAATCGTTACTTTTTTTATACTATTTCTATTCAAGGAGGAATCTGTAACGTTTTATAGATTCCCCCCCATTCAGTTTTATATTATCGTTTTAAGTTTACAAGTTCCTCTAATAATGTATCGGAGGTTGTAATAACACGGGAGTTTGCCTGGAATCCACGCTGTGTTGTGATCATGGATGTAAACTCTGAGGAAAGATCTACGTTCGACATTTCCAGCTCGCCGGTTGTCATGGAAGAACCGTCTGCGGAAATCTCCACACCGATTCCATCGAACTCACCGGAGTTTAAGGTTGTGCGGTAGCAGCTCTCTCCGACTTTCTCAAGACCGGATGCGTTAGAGAACTGTGCAACTGCGATCTGTCCTAACAGCTCTGTATTACCATTGTCGTATGTACCATAGATACGTCCGCTTGTGTCAATGGAGATACCTGTCATTGCTCCAAGCTTACGTCCTTTTCCGGTTGTACCGTCCACTGCTCCGGCATCTGCGCCGATTGTGGATTTACCGCTGTTGTTGTAGTTTAAGCACTGGGAGAAGTCTACATTGATATTGGCAAAATTTCCGTTCTTATTTAATTTTGCATTGTTCAGTTTCAATTCCACACTCTTCTCTGTACCATTACCGATGCTCTTAAATTTTCCATCCTTTGTGTCGAATTTTAATGAACTTGTTGCACTTGTTTTTATAATTTGAAAAGAATGTGTTCCGTCTGCATTTAGCTCATTCTTAAATTCATAATCGGTATTTTTTGCTGCCGCACTGTCCTTAATATTTTTCAAATTTCCATCTGATACACCAAACACATCTTTGATTGTTTTGGTGTTATCATCAGAAAGTGTTCCATCATTGTTAATAGTTACCTCTTTACCTGTAGCTGTATTTGTCAATTTTCCTTTTGTCGCATCATAAGTATATCCACATCCCTGTAAAGTCGATGAATAAGAAGCAATTGTAGTTTTTGTATCGGTATCACCGAAAATTTCCTTCATCTGTGCCTGTGTGAATCCTTCAGTAATATTCTTATTATTGCTATCTAAAATAGATGTCAGCTCTACTGTGTACTCACCGTCTGTTCCTGTTGCCTTGATTGCAAATTTCGCTGTGTACTGATAGCCAAGATTATCGTAAAAATTAAGATTCATAACTTTTCCGGCATCGCTCTTAACATCCGCATCATTCTCATCCAGCACACCGGCGATGGTTGCCTGTGTGGTTGCTTCCGGTGCAGAAGTCAGGTTCTTCTCCTGCATGATACGGAGTGCCGAAACAGTGTCCTTGCGGATCTCACCTGTTGTCTCGTCAACCTGCCATCCCATAACCGTATAACCTGTTGAGGACATACATAAGTTACCGGAACCGTCTACGTAGAAAGAACCGGAACGGGTAAATACGTTCTCAGAACCATTGTTTACAATAAAGAAGTTCGTTGAGTTTTTATCGGTCAGACGGATATCAAACGGATTTCCGGTTGTCTCAGATGCACCTGCAGAAGTGATGCTGACTTTGGTTGCTGCCGCAGTTGTACCAAGACCGATCTGCTTTGCATTGACACCGCCGGTACCGGTTGTTGCATTTGCTCCGGACGCATTCGAAGTGGTCTGATATAAGATATCACTGAATGTTACGGAAGAAGATTTAAAAGCTACTGTGTTGACGTTGGCGATATTATTACCGATCACGTCCATTCTTGTCTGATGTGTCTTTAAACCTGACACAGCAGAGTACATTGATCTTATCATAATGAAATGACCTCCTAAAGTTCTTTTGGCGCAGGGTGTCTGGTTTCTTCTGTCAGTCAGAAACCGATTGCTCCCCTAAGGTCCAGCTATATGATCACTGCGCCATCAATATTGGTATATATGTTGTCATCGGATTCCGTGCGGTCCATTGCCGTCACAACTGTTTTGTTTGGGACATTTACAATGAATGCCAGAGAATCAACGATTACGAGTGACTCCCGAATTCCCTTTTCACTTGCTTTTTGAACTCCACTCTCCAGCCGTTCGCTCTGTTCTTTTGACAGATTGATCTTTCTGTTCTCCAGTCTCATGGAGGCATGTTTGGAAAATTTCAGTTCCAAGCTCTCAGAAACATCCTGTTTCTGTTTTAAAATTTCCTCAAAGGACAATCCCGATGCATTGACTGTGGAATTTCCTTTTCCGGTACCAAGATAACGGTCCGTGATCTGTTCAATCGAAGTGAATTGGTTATTAATTTTATTCATAACCCCATCTCCTGTTACTCTGTCCTGTCTGAACTGTTATCGGTTGTATCTCCTGATCCTGCACTTCCTGTTTCTTCTGTTTTGTCTGTACTATCAGATTTGTCTGTGCTATCCGTCTTGCCTGTACTGTCAGCTTTGTCTGTACTGTCCGTCTTGCCTGTGCTGTCAGCTTTGTCTGTACTGTCCGTCTTGCCTGTGCTGTCAGTCTTGTCTGTTCCCTCCGCTTTGTCAGATTTGTCTGTTTTGTCAGATCCATCTGCAGATCCGTTTGCCTTGATCAGTTCTTTTAATCTTGCCTCAAGTTCTTCAAACTTCTTCCAGGAATCTTTGGAAACGAATTTCTTCTGGTAATCGTTCAGTCCATCATACATCTTACGGATGCTCTCAATATCATCTTTGTTTGCAAGCGAGATTGAATTTTTGGATGGCAGTAATGAAATTGCGGATTTAATTGTCTCTGCAAGTGTCACTGCTTCCATATAAGTTGCGTCTGCAACAGTATCCAGATCCTTCAGGTTGTAAAGTCCATCATTGACAGAAAGAAATGTTTCTCCGTTTTTGTGAAGTACATAATCACAGGTTCCTGCGATATAGCTTGTCTCTCCTGTTGTAGATGAAGTCACTTTCATGATGACATACTTGCCAACCAGATCATTTGCCGAAGAAGCCTCGATCGTACTCTGCACACTAAGCTGTGACTCCAGCTGTGAGAAGGTCGCAAGCTGTGCAATATACTCGGTATTACTTGTCGGTTCCAACGGATCCTGATACTGCATCTCTGCGCATAAAATCTGTAAGAACTGGTCATAACCAAGCTCGTTGGTCTTTTTATCTTTCTCGGACGATTTTGTTGATGTACTGCTTTTACCGGTAGTCTCATCTACAAATTTTCCATCTTTTACCTGCTGAATTAACGCCATTGTCTCTCTCCTTTCTCAAAACTTATGCAGTGTAATCTACACTGTTTCCCTGTTCTGCCATCATTTTGGCTGCCAGAGTTTCTTCTTCCGACATCACGCCGGATAATTCACTTAAATCATTCAGATTTAATCTGTGGGTTCTGCCTTTTTCTTTTTCCTGCTGCTCGCCCTGCTGTTTTTCACCCTCTGCATTCTGCTCAAGGTTTTTCTCAAACTCATGGCTTGCAACGGTCACTTCAACAGCATCCACTTTCACACCAGCCTGCTCTAAATTCTGTCTGAGTTCTACGGTCTGGGCTTCTAATGCCTCTTTTACCACTGCATTCTGTGTCATGATCCTTGCTGTTACTGCGCCTTCCTGCTCGGTAACCTTAAGAATGATCTTTCCGAGGTTCTGCGGGTTCAGCTGTAACTCCATGCTCGTCTTGTCTTCTGTCAGGATCACTCTTGCGGACTCTACGATCTGATCGATCACATCCTGTGTATTTACACTCTGCGGTAACGGTTCTACTGTCTCAACATTAGCAAATTCCTGTACCACCTGACTCTGTGGTGTGATAACCGCCCCGTCTGCAGTATGGGCTGTCTCATTTGTAAAACGGAACCTGCCTGGTGTATCAGAAGAATCGTTCTGATCTGTGGAATCCTCTGCCGCATTTTCAGATGTCATCCCATTCTGTACAGTTTCCTGTTCCGGAATATCTTCCGTTACCTCAGAAGACTGTGTATCCTGCGCAGGCGCATTTTCTGCTGCTTTTGTCTGTCTTCCATCCTCTACCACAAATTTCTGTGTTGATGCACTGGTATCCTCTGTGGCTGTCTGATCTGTAACAACTGCCTCATCCACAGATGCTTCTGTCTCCTGTCCGGTAACAGCATCTGACGATCCGGCATTATCGTCCATCACTTTGGCAACTACGCTCTGAAACTCTTCCAGACTCATGTCAAGTGCATTTAAAATATCTTTTCCAATGTCATTGACACTCTGCAGTACATTTACAAACTGTTCACTGCACAAAAGCTGTGGTACGCTGTCTGCTCCGGTAAGTTCTGCCACAAGATTTGCAAGATTGTTCTGATTCAGCAGATCCTGGAACTGCAAGCCAAGTGTCTGCATTGCTGCTTCAATCGCTTCATCGGACACGCCAAGTTCCTCTTTCAGAACTTCTTTTACATCTTCTGTAAACTGTTCGAACTGCTCTTTGACAACATCCTCAGATGTGACCTGTTTTATCTCTGATGCGATCGTATTATCCTTGTACTGATACTTCTGATAATCATCTGCCGCTTTCACAGTGTCCTTACTGCCATTTGTTGCTGTCTTTACTGTTTTGTTGTGGTCAATCCCTGCATAAGATGCTGTCTGACGGTTTCCGGACTGTTTCATCATAGAACCAAAATCTACTTTTCCAGTGGTGATCCGGGTATTGCTTTCTGTTCCCTGCACAGACTGTGTGCTTTGGTTAAACATTTTTCCTAATTCAGAAATTGTTGTACCAGCCATATGCTTCCTCCTTTCTTCTTTTATCGTCTTACTGTCTGGCAGTATGCACTGCCCGGAAAAGATCCTTAGATCTCTCCCTCTATTCTGAAGGCTCCATGATCTCAGTTACTTTTGCTGCCGTATCCGAGTTCATCTTACCGAGAATATCTCCTCTGGACTGCGTGTCCATATTAGATAATATATCTGCTACCAATTGAAGGTTGTCTGTCATTGTATCAAAAATAGCTGCCGCCTCTTTCGGCTTCATGCTGGAATAAGTCTTCACATAATCATCCATCTGTTCATCCGTCAGAGTCTGTTCTACCACCTGTTTATAAAGCACTTCCGCATTTGCTGCATCAATGCTCTCATAATACTCTTTGTAATTACTTATATCGGGAGCATCTTCCGAAAAGACAACATCCTCATACCATTTTTCTTTTTCCTGCTCGAAATCTGCCTCATTCTGCTTATAGGTATCCAGCTCTTTCGCCTTCTCCTCTAACTGTGCAATATAATCTGCATCAGAATTTGCACTGTTCTGGGCATCTGCAAGCTCAATCTCAAGCTCTTTGATCCGGTTGATCGCATCATCCAGATTTGTGTATGCATACTGGCTGTCTTCCGTGGAGACCTCCTCTGTGACAGAATCCGGCAAAATCTTATTCAGATAAGGAACATCCTTGATCACAGGAGCTAAGACTCCCGAGCCAAACCCACCTACATCCAGCTTGATCAGCATTGCAAAGATGGCAAGCCAGATCAGAATGATAATAATCGTGACAAAGAACACAAGGATTTTACCTCCAACGGTTTCCTCATCTCCATCCAGATCATCCGGATTTTTCTGTTTTCTCTTCTTTTTTTCCAGCTTTTTTGCCGCCTTTAACTGTTTTTTATCTAAAACTTCATTTTCCTTCTGTAATTCTTCCTGCTGCTTTTGTTCTGCCATAATCTCGTCCGTGCCTTTCTCGTATATTGCCCTGTCAAAATTACCGGGTTTCTGTCATTCCCTCATGATAGGTGTAACTTACAAGCTCATCAATTTCTTTATTCTCTGCATATTGCATTTCCTGTTTAAAAACTTCAAACGCCTGCTCTTTCAGTTTCTCATGCGTCTTTCTTTCCATCATGACTTCATTGAGTTTCAACCGGGCAGCCTCTACATTTTTTTCTGCGACATGCACATTCATCATCTGGCTGCGCTGCATCGTTTTCATGGTATCTACTGCCCGCTTGCATTCTTTGATCTTAGGTACATCAATGGTTCCATTCACCAGGTTTCTCGCCTGGCTTTCATAACCTGCCTTGCGTATCATGATCTGCTGGAGTTTTCCCTGTTCATCCATGAGTTTTGCATTTGCAACTCCATATGCAATCTTCGCCTGGCCTTCCATTTTTTCTTTTATATCTAATATGCTTTGCATCCGATATGCAAATTTTGCCATATCCTATCAACCTCTAATCATTAAAAAGTGCACGCAGCAGATCAATCTCCTGTTCAAACTGGAATTTTTCGTCGGTCTTCTGCATCAGGAAATCATTTACAGCATCGATTTTCTGGATGGCATAATCGATATTCCTGTTAGAACCGCTCTTATAGGCTCCAATATTGATCAGATCTTCTGCCTCATTGTATGTGGCAAGTACATTTTTTAACCTGCCTGCCAGTTCTTTATGTTCCGGCGTTGCAATGGAACTCATAACCCTGGAAATACTCTGTAAAATATCAATGGCCGGATAGTGGTTTTTATGTCCCAGTTTTCTGGACAGCATGATGTGTCCGTCTAAAATGCTCCGGGCTGTATCTGTGATCGGTTCATTAAAATCATCACCATCTACCAGTACTGTATATAATCCGGTGATCGATCCTTTATCTGAAGTTCCTGCACGCTCTAACAGTTTTGGCATCTCCGAATATACACTCGGCGGATATCCTCTGGTTACAGGCGGTTCTCCGGATGCAAGTCCGATCTCGCGCTGTGCCATGGAAAAACGTGTCAGGGAATCCATCATCAGAAGCACATCTTTTCCCTGATCCCTGAAATACTCTGCAATGGATGTCGCCGTCATTGCTGCCTTCTTACGGATCAATGCCGGTTTGTCAGAAGTCGCCACAACGACAATGGAACGTTTCATACCCTCTTCTCCAAGATCCCGTTCCACAAATTCGCGCACCTCACGGCCACGCTCACCGATCAGGGCAATGACATTGATATCTGCCTTTGTATTTCTTGCAAACATACCAAGCAGTGTACTTTTTCCGACACCGGAACCTGCAAAAATTCCGATACGCTGTCCTTTTCCGACTGTGATCAATCCGTCGACCGCTTTCACGCCGAGAGGAAGCACCTCACTGATGATCTTTCTTGACATCGGATCCGGAGGCTGTGCATCGACCGGATATTCATACGGTGTTTCTAATTTGTCAATGTCCGTTGGACGTCCAATTCCGTCTAAGGTATGCCCTAAGAGTTCATTTCCTACAGGAACAGATAAAGGATGCCCCGTATTTTCAACGATACATCCTACTCCTATCCCCTCTACGCTCTCATAAGGCATCAAAAGCAGTCTTTTATCCCTGAAACCCACAACCTCAGCCATTACCACGGTGTCAGCATTTTCATCAATGATAATTCTGCACAAGTCATTCAGTTTTGCGTCCGGACCTACGGATTCAATGGTCAATCCAACAATTTTAACAACTTTTCCAAGCCGTTTAAAATATGTATTCTCCGCCAGTCGTAAATACTTGTTATACCTGCTGTCCACTTTCAACCATCCTTATAAGCATAGTGATTTTATATCTTTTATGAGATTTTCGAGCTGCACACCAAGGCTGCAGTCGAATACTCCCGAGTCTGTCTCGATCACGCAGGAATTTCCATCCATGGAGGAATCTGCAACAATCTCGATCTCGATTCCGGCTCCCACTCGTTCCAGAATTTCTTCTTTATGATTCTCAAGAAACATCACATTGCTGTTAGCAACCTTGATGCGGAATTTTTTATCTCCCTCGATATTTAAAATTGCATCATCAATGAGATACATCAGAATGTGTTTTTTATTATCAAACTGAATATGGAATACTTTGTTAAAAACCTCAAGGATCACATCTACCAGATCCTTTTCCATATTTTTTTGTTTCTCCCTGAATTCATCCTGAAGCGTTTCCTGTTTTCTCTGATATTCATTCTGTAACTGTTCACGCTGTGCCGCCAGCTCACTCTCCAGGCACTGTCTTCCCTCCTGATATCCGGTATTTTTTGCATTCTCCCGGATATTTTCAGCTTCCTGATCTGCCTGACTTAAAATTGTTTCTGCCTGCGCATGTGCTTCCGCTAAAATCTTCTCAGCCTCTTTTTTTGCTTCTGCAGTATGGTCGATCTCCTCCACATAATCTGTGTCAGGACCAACGATCCCTGCTGAGAAACCATTTCCGTCTGTTGTTTTTTGTTCCATGCGCTTAAGCTCTGCCATCTTCTCTAAACGCTTTTCTACAATATCATTTGAGTTAATGACGCGTGTTTTATCCGGCTCATTGTGCACGAAATATTGTTTGTAAAGATTAGGCAATAATCTCGTCACCTCCGCCTCTTGAAATTACAATCTCACCTGCATCTTCGAGTTTTCGGATCACACTGACAATCTTCTGCTGTGCCTCCTCAACATCCTTCATACGCACAGGTCCCATAAATTCCATATCCTCTTTGATCATGGCAGCCAGACGTTTTGACAGGTTGTTAAAGATCGCATTCTGAACATCTTCGTTTGCACCCTTCAATGCCACGCCAAGATCTGAGTTTTCAACATCACGAAGAACACGCTGGATAGCTCTGTCATCGAGAAGAAGGATATCCTCAAATACGAACATCTTCTTACGGATTTCATCTGCAAGCTCAGGTTCTTCAATTTCAAGAGATTCCATAATATGCTTCTCTGTAGAACGGTCTACCGTATTTAAGATATTCACGATCGCATCGACACCTCCGACAATCGTGTAATCCTGGTTGACCAGAGAAGAAAGTCTTCTTTCTAACACGCGCTCCACCTCTTTGATCACATCCGGTGATGTACGATCCATCATTGCGATCCTCTTTGCAACATCCGCCTGTTTCTCCGGTGGAAGTGCTCCTAAAACCATCGCCGCCTGCGATGCTGTCAGATATGATAAAATCATTGCGATCGTCTGTGGATGCTCATCCTGGATAAAGTTCAAAAGCTGACTCGGATCTGTCTTCCGCACGAACTCGAATGGGCGGACCTGTAAGGAAGCAGTCAGCTTGGAGATAACCTCCTGTGCTTTTTCCTGTCCAAGAGCCTTATCAAGAAGCTCTTTTGCATAACCGATACCACCCTCTGCGATATACTGCTGTGCCAGACACACCTGATAAAACTCATTTAAAATATCTTCTTTTACCTGTGGAGACACGCTTCTTGTATTTGCGATCTCCAGCGTAAGTTCCTCAATCTCTTCTTCTTTCAGATGTTTAAAAATATCTGCGGAACGTTCAGGTCCTAATGTAATCAGCAGGATTGCGGCTTTCTGAACGCCATTGTAATCTGCAGTTGCCATATTCTACTCCCACTCCTCATTCAGCCAGTTTCTAAGTAAGGAAGCTGCCGCTTCCGGATTTTCTTCTACGAATTTTTCTATCAGGACTCTTGTCTCTGATTTTTCATTGAATCCGATATCCTGCAATGTATCTGCAGATTCTTTCGTGGATTCAAGCAGAGACTCCACGGAAAGTTCCGGCTCCGGCTCGACTGCTTTCTCTTTTCTTGTACTGCGGAATACTACATAACCTAACAGTGCAAAAATCAATACTGCAAGGATGATCTGCAGATAATCCGATATAGTCCGTGTACTTCCTTTGCTATACTGGAACATCGGCTGATCATATGCAATGATCGTGATATTGCTCACCGGTACGCCTGTTGCATTGGAGATCAGCGTATAAAGATCCTGGTCTACTTCCGCCTTTACCGGTTCACTGTTTGCAGCAACATACTCATCAAAGGTCATGTCACCGAGCGTTCCGGAAGCACGCAGTGTATCCTCATCATAGATCACATAGTTCGTTGCGACTGCAGATATGGATGAGCCGTCATAATTAACAGTTCCTACTGCCGGTGTTGTTGTTGTGATTTTCTCGTTATTCTGGTAGTTTGTATTCGTCTCAGACACACTGGAACTTGTGTAATCATTATCTTCTAGTACATAAGACGTATCATCGTCATTGGAATCGGTTCCCGGTGTTGCCGCTGCTCCACCGACTGCATTCGATTCATATTCACTCTTTGATCCCACCATACCGTTTGTCTGTCCATCCGGCGCATAATACTCATGTGTGGATTCTGTGGTCTGGTCAAAATTCATCGCAAGATTCAGGCCGACTTCTACATTATCAAACAGTGATGATCCTACAAGGACATCTTTTACCTGACCTTTTACCTGATTTTCGGCTTTGGTCTTTAAAGACAACTGGTTGTTGGCATTTCCTGTCACAGACGTATCATCCTGACCAGAGAAAAGAACATTTGAACTATTATCGAGGATGAGCACATTGGATGTGTCATCATTTCCAACATTTGTTGCAAGATATTTTGCAAGTCCGGCTGCCTGTTCATCATCCATCGTTCCGTTGAGCGTCAGGATCGCTGTCACATATGCCTGTTCACCTTTGGAGAGGATCGTTCCATCTTCATCCGGCAGATCCAGTGTCACTGCCGCTGCATCTACATTCGATAATGTCTCAAGCTTCTCAGCATAATACTCTTCGAGATATAATTTATATTTTTTTGTTTTATCCGCCTCGGTGGAGCTGAAACCGCCATCAAACACATCGCTTAACTTTGTGCCGCTGGTTGGGATATCATTTGTTCCAAGAACGATGGAAGCATTTGCGTAATCCTTTTCATTTACCTGAAAGGCAAGTCCATCAGCGGAGAGTTCATAGGAAATATTCTCAGAGTCAAGTATGTTCTTGACCTGCCCGGATTCTGCTGTTGTTTCGCAGGTAACTAATGTTACCATTTTCGGTTTGGAAACGACTGCCGCAAGAATTGCAAGAGCCACAAGCACAACTGCCACAATGCTGATCAGCAGTGTCTTTTGTTTTGTATTGAATTTTTTCCACCATTCTAGGATTCTGTCTAAAACCTTTTGTACCTGTTCCGGCATTTTCATCTACCCTCGTTCACTAAATTTGCATATTCATGATTTCTTTGTATGCATCGATCATTTTATCTCTCACTGCCACCGTATACTGGATCGCAGTAAGTGCTTTGGTCTGTGCCGTTGACAGATCATGTGTGTTCTCTGACTGTCCCAATGCAAAACGGATTGCCTCTGACTGTGCGTTGTTCTGCAGGTCGTTTGTCTCTGAAACCATATTCATCGCAGATGAAAGGACAGAACTGAACGAATCATCATCTGTCGTGACCAGCCTGTTCTGCTGTGCGATCTGATTCAGATAATCTGAACTGATATTTGTCAATGAACTGATATCCATATGTCATACCACCTTACTTATCTTTTATCTTTACTTATTTTCCAATGGAGAGTCCGCTCTGTGCAATTGATTTTGCAGCCTCGAATGCTGTTGTGTTTGCCTCATACGCACGGGATGCATCAATAAGGTTCGTCATCTCTGTGACCGTATTCACATTCGGATAAGAAACATAACCATTCTCATCCGCATCCGGATTGGACGGATCATACTCCATGATAAAATCAGTCTCTGTGTCCTCTTTGACAGAAGATACTTTCACACCATTTCCGACAAACTTAGATCTGGCATTCTGATAATACCTTGAGAAAGAAGTCACTTCCTTCTCTGCAAAAGTAACAATTTTTCTTCGGTATGGAGTTCCATCTTCTGTTCTTGTCGTATTTACATTTGCAATATTCTCTGCAATGGTATCCATACGGAAACGCTCCGCAGTCATTCCCGAAGCACTGATATCAAACGCCTGAAATAAAGCCATTTTTATCCTCCTGTAATCCTGCTCTTATTTTACTTTAAAACTGCCTGCATTCTCGTAAAATCAGAGGTGATGCTGTTCGTAAGTGCCTGATAACGGATCGTCTCCGATGCCAGTTCCACATTCTCGGTATCCGGATCCACGTTGTTTTGGTCCAGACGGTAAGAATAATTTGATGAGTCTGTATAGGTTGATACATTCAGACCGGAAAGATCCGCATTTAAGGAACGGATTTTCTTGTCCAGCGTTGTGTATTTGGAGTGGCCTAATTCTCTCTGAAGTACAGACTCAAAATCCACTTCCTGTCTCTTATATCCCGGCGTATCTGTGTTCGCAAGATTATTCATAATCGCAGTCTCACGAAGCCAGCTTGCATCCGCCGCTTTATCCAACACATTGATATAGTCAAATGCATTCGTAGTAATCATGACACATTCCCCTTCCAATTTACATAATTCAACAGTAACCTAGTTTTATTATAAAGAATAAATCAAAAAACACAAGTCTTTTTTTACCATTTTTGACATATCTTGTAGATTTTTGACTGTCAGGCACAATATGGTGCTTTGTTTTTTCAATCTGTGTTCCCATCTTCCCTGACAATTCCTGCTTAATGTGAAAAAAGGACTCTATAGCAAGCTATAAAATCCCTTTTTTGCGTAAATTCCTTTATTTTATGTTATTTTCTTTCTTGATCTGTTCCAGTTCATCAAAGACAACGTCATTCAGAACTTTGATATAGGTTCCCTTCATGCCGGAAGATCTTGATTCGATCACTCCTGCGCTCTCAAACTTGCGAAGTGCATTGACGATCACAGATCTTGTGATCCCTACACGGTCTGCAATCTTACTTGCAACAAGAATCCCCTCTTTGCCATCCATCTCCTCAAAAATGTGGGTGATGGCTTCCAGTTCTGAAAAAGAAAGCGTGCTGATCGCAGATTTTACGATCTGGACCTTTCTTGTCTCCTCAGCGTTCTCTTCATTCACCGAACGCATCATCTCAAGACCCACCACGGTTGTCCCATATTCACTCAAAATAATATCATCAATATCATAAGGATCATTCTCCCGGTACACAAACAGTGTTCCGAGCCGCTCTCCTGCAATATCGATTGGTGTTATGATCGCAGTATATTTCTTAATGTCATTCACAAATCCCAACGTCTCGAGATTGACATTCTCTTTTGTGGACAGGATTCCAAGTAAACGTTCATTCAGCAATGGATCGATAAATCCGCCAACCTCATCCACGATCAGCTCCCGGATTTCTTCCACACCATCCGTCAGACCGGTTCCTAACACTTTTCCCTTTTTACTGATCACAAGAATGTTAGAGTTTAAAATATCCTTAAGCACATCACAGATATCATTAAATACCACTTTTGACGAATTGTTGTTATGCAGCAATTTATTGATTTTTCTTGTTTTATCTAACAATTGAACGCTCATTTGACGGCCTCCCATAATTTTTTGCTGGTTTTTTATGACATTTTGTATTTTAGCACATTTATTCAGAAAATTCAATATATTCAAATTATTCCTGATTTTTTTCTTTCTTCTCTGTCACATAACCACACTGCTCGTCTGCGCAGACAATTTTACTGCCTTTCACAACCATATAGCCGCCGCATTTCGGGCATTTCTCTTCTACCGGACGTGACCAGCTCATAAAGTCACATTCCGGGTTATTCTCACAGCCGTAATACTTTCTGCCCTTCTTGGTCTTTTTGAGTACGATCTCTTTGCCACATTTTGGACATTTGACACCGATTTTTTCCAGATAAGGTTTTGTGTTGCGGCATTCCGGGAATCCAGGGCAGGCAAGGAACTTACCATGCGGTCCATATTTCACCACCATATTTCTTCCACAGACATCGCAGACCACGTCAGTCACTTCATCCTCAATTTTGACCTTCTCAAGATCTTTTTCTGCAGCCTCCACTGCTTTTTCAAGATCCGGATAGAAATTCTCTATGACTGTCTTCCAGTTAACAGTCCCCTCGCCGACACTGTCGAGCAGGTTCTCCATGTTTGCCGTGAAATGTTCATCCACGATAGATGGAAAAGATTCCTTCATGATCTGGTTTACCACTTCACCGAGTTCTGTCACGTAAATGTTCTTATTTTCCTTTACAATATAGCGTCTAGCAAGAATCGTTGTAATGGTCGGGGAATAGGTACTCGGGCGTCCGATTCCAAGTTCCTCTAATGTCTTGACTAAAGACGCCTCTGTATAGTGCGCCGGCGGCTGGGTAAAATGCTGTTTTTCATCAAGCTTTTCCAAAGAAAGTTCCGTACTCTCATCGATCGACTTCAGCAGCACATTATTTTCTGCCTTTTCGTCATCCTCACTGGTATATACAGACATAAATCCGTCAAATGCGATCTTGGATGCTGATACTGTAAACCGGTAATTTCCGGCACCAATCTTCACGTTGGTCGTCTCATATACCGCAGATGCCATGCGGCTTGCTGCAAAACGTTTCCAGATCAGCTGATACAGGCGGAACTGATCTCTGGAAAGAGAATCTTTCACCATTGCCGGTGTACGATTGATATCGGATGGACGGATGGCCTCATGTGCATCCTGGATTTTTGTGCCGGACTTTTTGGCAGTTGTCTGTGTTGCAAGATAATTTTCACCGTAATTTTTTCCGATGTACTCATGTGCCTGTGCATCTGCTTCCTCGGAAATGCGGACAGAGTCTGTACGCAGGTAAGTGATAAGACCGACCGTTCCCTGTCCCTTCACATCCACACCTTCATAGAGCTGCTGGGCGATCCTCATCGTCTTTGAGATTGGGAAGTTCAGCGCTTTGGATGCCTCCTGCTGCAGGGTGCTGGTCGTAAATGGAAGCGGCGCTTTTTTCACACGCTCGCCCTTTTTCACCTCGATCACTTTAAATTTCTCTTTGGAGATTTCTGCCATCATGCGGTCCATCTCCTCTCTCGAAGAGATGTTCATCTTGCTTTCGCTGTCTCCATAGAACTTTGCAAGCAATGGTTTTTTCTCACCTGCGATCTTTAATTCTGCGTCAAGCGTCCAGTATTCTTCCGGGATAAAAGCGTTGATCTCCTCCTCGCGGTCACAGATGATACGCAGCGCAACGGACTGCACTCGTCCGGCACTTAAGCCACGTTTTACTTTTGCCCAGAGCAGCGGGCTGATCTTATAACCAACCATGCGGTCTAAGATACGTCTCGCCTGCTGCGCATTCACAAGGTTCATGTCAATGTCTCTCGGCTGTTTCAAAGAGGCTTTCACTGCACTCTGTGTGATCTCATTGAAACTGATGCGGTTGATGTCCTTGCCCTCCAGCTTTAATGCTTTGCTAAGATGCCAGGAAATCGCTTCTCCCTCACGGTCCGGGTCAGTTGCGAGATACACTTTATCTGCTTTTTTCACTTCTTTGCGAAGATTCGCGAGGATATCTCCTTTTCCTCGGATAGTAATGTACTTCGGTTCAAAATCATGTTCCACATCAATCCCAAGCTGACTCTTTGGAAGATCGCGCACATGTCCGTTGGAAGCTGCAACCTCATAATTTTTTCCCAGAAACTTTTTAATTGTCTTCACCTTTGCCGGCGATTCCACGATAACCAGGTACTTAGCCATTCAACTGTCTCCTTACTCTCAGATTTTGCGTATATAATAATTTTTAAAAGATTCCGTGATAAAGTCCTTCTGAATCAGTCTCTGCAGGACATCTGCCATCTGAGGCATCTCAAATCCTGTTTTTTTCAAAAGTTCTTCCATGCTTTTCGGTCGTAAACTCAAACAAGCATACACCAAGCTTTCATCTTTTTCAAGTAATAATTTGTTAAAATTTTCTTGAGTTGTGTCATTACACGTATACAATTCAAGATCTTTTACAAAATCTTCTGCACTGTTTATAATGCCCGCGCCCTGCCGGATCAGGTTATTGCAGCCCCTGCTCAAAGCATCTGTCACACGCCCGGGAACTACATAAATATCCTTTCCCTGCTCCAGCGCAAAATCAGCTGTGATCAGGGAACCGCTCCTCTCTTTTGCCTCCACGATCACGACTACATCAGAGAGCGCTGATATGATCCGGTTTCTGGCAGGAAATAATTGTGCGATCGGTTCAGTCTCCGGCGGATATTCCGAGATGATTCCTCCATGTGAAAGAATATTCTCATACAATTTCTGATTCGTTCTGGGATAACAGACATTTACGCCGCACCCCAGCACCGCATACGTATTTCCACCCGCTTTTAATGCTCCGATATGTCCGTAAGCATCAATTCCTCTTGCCATGCCGCTTAAAACCTCCGCCCCGCAAAGCGCCAGTTTTTCACCGATCTGTTCTGCCATTGCCTTTCCGTATTCCGAGCACATTCTCGCCCCGACGACCGCCACTCTTCTTTTTGAGAAATCAGGCATTTTCCCTTTGATGTATAAACTGTATGGAGCATCCACGATATTCTTAAGCTGCCTGGGATATGACTCCATCTCACAGGATAAAAAAGAGATCCCGTTTTCTCCCAGCGCAGCATATTTTTCTTCCAGATCCCAGTTTTTCTTCCGGTCAGTGATCGCATGCACCTGACGGTCAGACAGCCCGGAGAGCTTTTCTAACTGCTCTTTTTTCAGAAAATAAATTTCTTCCGCAGAACCTGCCTGTCCCAAAAGGCGGTGGATCGTCTTACAGCCGACACCCGGAATATTCGAAAGCCAGTACTGATATTTCATAACGAATCCCTCCAGAATCTTTTATCAATATTGCGATAGCAGACTGCCTCATTCAAATGCGCATCCAGAATGTTTTCAGAGACGTCCATATCTGCCAGAGTCCGCGCAACCTTTAAGATTTTATGATAAGACCGGGCAGTCAGATTTAACTGTTTGTAAATTTTCTTCATATATTTTTCCTGATCTTTCGACAGAGCACAATATTCTGCAATCCGTGCAGCCGGAATCTGGCTGTTAAACTGAAAATCTTCGTTCTGATAACGTTTTTTCTGGATCGCATGCACTTCTATCACACGTTCACGGATTGCATCTGAACATTCCTCTTTTTTCGTCCCGTTCAGCTCTTCAAATTTAATCTGTGGCGTCTCCACGCAGATGTCAATGCGGTCTAAGAGCGGCTGGCTGATGCGGTTGATATAGCGTTCAATGGAAGCAGCCGTGCATCTGCATTTCTGCATATCGGGATAATAACCGCATTTGCAGGGATTCATGGCAGCCACAAGGATAAAATCAGCCGGATATTCATACGTGCCGTTTACGCGCACTAAACGCACTTCCTTTTCCTCCATCGGCTGTCTTAAGATCTCAATAGTATTTTGCTTAAATTCCGGCAATTCATCCAAAAATAAAACGCCCTTGTGTGCCAGAGAGATCTCTCCCGGCTTTGGGATCAGTCCACCACCCACTAATCCCTGCGTTGTGATCGTATGATGTGGGCAACGGAACGGACGTTCCTCCATTAATTGTTCCCGTAATTGAAACTGTCCGGATACACTGTAAATTTTCGAAAGTTCCATCTGCTCTTTTTCATCAAGCGGCGGAAGGATCGTCGGTATCCGCATTGCCGTCATGGTCTTACCTGCACCGGGTGGTCCTATCATCAGCAGATTGTGCATACCGCTCACTGCCACCTCACAGGCTCTCTTTACAAAATATTGTCCCTGAATATCCGAAAAATCGAGCATCTGTGCCGTTTTTGCCACAACTTTTCCTATTTCTTTTTCAATGTATGTACCACCGTTTAAAATATGTATCATTTCTGCAATACTCTGCACCGCAAAAATTTCTATCTCTTTTACAAGCAGCGCCTCTGTCTGATTCTCCGCCGGTACGATACAACGTGTGACGCCGCGTTCCTTTGCCTCTGCCACCATAGGCAGTATTCCATTGACGGGCTTTACATCCCCGCTCAAGCTGATCTCACCCACGACCATCGTGTCCTTTAACGCTTCCTCCGGCACAATACCAATGGCACAAAGTACTGCGGCAACAACCGGAAGATCGAATCCTGATCCGGTTTTTCTGATATTGGCAGGGATAAAATTGATCGTGATACGTTTTGGTGGCAAAATATACCCTGTATTTTTCAGTGCTGTGCGCACACGCTCTTTGGATTCTTTTACCTCAGGTGAAAGTGACCCGACCATCTCAAAAAGCGGCATACCATCTGAGACATCCGCCTCCACATAGACCGGGATGCTCTTAATCCCCTGGATGATCGAGGTAGTTACTAAACTATACAAATAACCTTCCTTTCCATCGTTTTCTGCATCAAAAATAAATGTATTCGAAAATACGCTGTGGATACCGCAGGGAATCCTGCAATGATTCTGATAAAAAAGATTCCGACATCCGGCAGAAGCCCTCATACATCTGCCAGATGCAGTTTTAGTATAGCACATTTTCCAGATTTTACAATATTTCTTCTATATTATAATACACCTAAAATGCCTGCCTGAGTTTTTCAATCGCCCTCTTTTCGATCCTCGAAACATAGGATCTGGAAATCCCAAGTTTTCTTGCGATCTCCCTCTGTGTCATTGTCTTTTTCCCATAGAGTCCGTAACGGTTTATGATAATAAACAATTCCCTTCCGGACAATGTCTGCGGAATAATTTCATTCAGCCGTCTGACTTTGCGGTCCTGTTCCAGCAATTCCACAACATCCTCGTCCTCGCTGACCACAACATCCAAAAGCTGGATCTGGTTTCCCTCTTTATCAGTTCCAATCGGCTCATACAGGGAAACTTCTTTCGACGTTTTCTTTTTTGCCCGAAAATGCATTAATAGTTCATTGTCAATACACCTTGCCGCGTAGGTTGCAAGCCTGCTCCCATAATCCTCCTTGTATGTTTCCACTGCCTTGATCAGTCCAATGGTCCCGATGGAGATCAGATCCTCCATCTCATCCTCCGGGCTCTGGTATTTTTTTGCCACATGGGCAACCAGCCGCATATTGCGCTCGATCAGCTCGTTTCTCGCCTCAAGGTCACCATTTTTCATTTTCTTCAGACATTCGCTTTCCTGTTCCATCGTCAACGGAGATAAAAATGTTTTCAAAACGCACCTTAAAAGCTTTCTTGATACATCTTATGTTTGGGGCAAGTTCTCCGTGCTTTTCCTCTTTTATTTTTTCGCGTTTTTGGCTATAATCGTTTTATGGACTTAGGAAAGGAACGATTATGACACGTGATTTAGAATATAACATAACCGCACAGGACAATGGTGTGACCATCTCTGACTATCTGAAAAAGCAGGGTTTTTCCCATGCCGTGACCGTGCAGTTAAAAAAGATCCCGGAAAGCATTCTCTTAAATGGAAAATGGGAATATATGGGTACAAGTCTTAACGGCGGCGATTGTCTTTCCATCCATTTCGAGGAAACGGATGGCTCTGAAAATATTGTTGCCACCAATCTCCCTCTCTCCATCTGCTATGAAGATGAGGACATTTTAGTGGTAAACAAACCAGCCGATATGCCAATCCATCCTTCCATGAACAATTATGACAACACACTCGCCAACGCTGTCTGCCATTACTACCAGACACAGGGCATTCCTTATACATTCCGCTGTGTCAACCGCTTAGACCGGGACACCACCGGGCTCACCATACTTGCCAAGCACCTCATCAGTTCCGCAATATTAAACAGCGAGGTGTCAGTCCGGGGCATAAGCAGGGAATATCTTGCCATTGTGAAAGGTTTCACAGAGGATGAGGGGACGGTCAACGCTCCGATCGGTCGGAAAGAAGGTTCCACGATAGAACGGCAGATCGATGAGCTTTATGGCGAAACTGCCATCACGCATTATAAAAGACTTGCCTATCAAGACGGTCTTTCCCTGCTCTCCCTGAAATTAGAAACCGGACGTACCCATCAGATCCGCGTCCATATGAAATCTATCGGCCATCCATTGATCGGTGATTTTTTATACAATCCTGATTTTACAAAGATAAACAGACAGGCTCTGCACTCTTACCGGCTTCGTTTCACCCACCCGGTCACAAAGAAACCGCTGGTGTTCACTGCTCCTTTGCCGGAAGATATGCAGGCTCTTTTTCCTGAAATGATATTATGATCTTTTTTCTAACTGTTCTTTCAATTGCAGTAACGGTTCTTTCTCATACGGGATTTTATGGGAGAGAACCTCTTCCCGGATAAAGCGGTTCGTTGCTTTTTCACCTTTTATCGCTAGCATTTCCAACAGAAGTTCTAACAATGCCCTCGTATCATCATGGAGCACATGAAATTGCCGTCCATTCATATAATATGCTAAAGCACTGTCGTCCCGGTACTTTTCTTTCTGGTAGTTCTTCGATGCCGCTACGCGGTCTATATACATTTCCACCACATAATTGACCGGCATCTTCATGCCGCAGAGACCTTTGTGTTCCCCTTTATGCGGTCCTTTTTTATCCGGTATTCCATAATCAATCCAGTACTCTAAATGGTGTTTGTTCCTGCCCTTGTGATGCAGCCATGCGGAAGAATAACCAACCGCCTCACGCTCTGCATTGTTCGGGCTCATATTGCCCTGATAGTATTTACATCCTACAATAAACTCGGTCGGACTGTATTTTGAAAGATCGTGAAGCAGTCCCTGCTTAATGAGTCCAACCTGAAAGCACCCTTTCATCACAAGCATTTTATGATGGTTGATCGTGCAAAAATGTTTCCAAATATTCATTTCCCTGACTTCCTATTTTCCAAGTAATAAAACGACAGACTGCGGTCTGACCGTGATCCGGTGCTGGTTTTCTGCCGGTTTCTCCTCCGGAAGGAAAACATATTCCTGCTCTGCGGTGTCCATGACCACATACCATTTCTTCTTCCCGGCAAGCTTCGGCAGGGCAAGTTCATTCACTCCAGTATGGAAATTATAGCCAATATAGACCATATCATCCGGCTCACCAGCATCATTCACGGCATAATCCCCACAGTACATCACACCAAATGCCCCCTTTTCTTCCGGGAGTCCTGCTGTCCAGGCATTATCTGAATGATAGGACAGATCCGGACAGCCCTTGTGCAGATAATCGTTCAGATGCATCGGTTCCGCTTTACGTATCACCGGATGCGCCTTACGGAATATTGCAAGTTTTTGTACAAACTCCTGCAGCGCCTCCATGCCTGTGTTCCTCTTCCAATTCACCCATCCGGTTTTGTTATCCTGACAATATGCATTATTATTGCCCTGTTGGGAATTCAGTGCCTCATCCCCTGCAAGGAGTAGCGGCACTCCCTGTGCAAAAAACACCATGGACAACGCCATATATAAGTGTTTTCTTCGAAGTTCCTTCACATACTTTCTTGAAGTTTTACCCTCCGTGCCACAATTGATACTGAAATTATAATTTGAACCGTCCGCATTTTCTTCGCCGTTTGCCTCATTGTGTTTCTCACAATAGGAAAAAAGATCTGCCAGCGTAAAGCCATTATTGTTTGCCATAAAATTGACAAAACCGACTGTTTTGTTCTGTTTCTTCTGCTGATTGGCAAATTCAAAAAGGCTGCCGCCCTGATGATTTAACAATTTTCTTCCCGTATAAAGATACTCGTCATTGTATACAAACAGATGTGGATAGTGTTCCTTCTCCTTCCACAACTGTTCCGGGATATACTGATAAAAGATCTTGCTTCTCCGCAGGTATAAATCCTGGGCGATTGCAGTGATCGGCACATTTTCCCCGATCAGATGAAAACCATCTGCACGAAATTCAGTTGCCCAGTAACGCAGTGCGTCCAGAATCAGGTTCTGATTCTCCTCCTGCTCAAAATACATCTCCATCACGCACTCCATCTGATTCTGATGCAGTGCATCGATCAGATGTTTCAATTCCCGTGTCACATTCTTGCTACAGCCATAAGAGGCTTTCGGAGCAAAATAGAATCCTTTTGTATACCCCCAGTAATTGACTTTTAATTTTTCTTTGTCTGTCCCGGAACCGGCTTCCTTTTCCGGTATGCTGCCCTGTGGTATATACCCTGGAAGTTTTTGTTTCTTTGGAATCTCAATCTCCTCAAACTCATAGACCGGCATCAGCTCCACCGTCGTCACGCCCAACGCTTTCAGATAGGGAATCCGCTCCTCCACTGCCGCAAATGTTCCACGCATTTTTCCCTTTTTCCCGGAATCCATGGAAAATCCCCTGACATGAAGCTTGTACATGACCATTTCGTTTTTCGGGATCTCCGGGCAGCACGCGCTCTGCCATTCATATTCTTTTTCTTCAAAACTGCCACAGACTAAGAAGTCACATTCTGCCCTTCTCTCGTCATCCCACTTTTCTCTTCCAGCAATCTTCGATGCATAGGGATCCGGCACTATCTCTCCATTGATCTCATAATTATATAATAAATGATCTGCCTTCAACCCATGTATGTAAACAGATCTGACTGCCCCTCTGCAAAATGCAGCCGGAGCCTCCACCCTGCCGGCGACCTTTAAGGATCTGTCATATAATATGACTTCACACACATCTTCTTTTTCTCCTGCAAAAGTAAAAATGACACCATCTTTTACGCTCTGCAATCCAAATCTCAAATAATTACCTTCTGTCACCGTATAGTTCATTCTGTCACCAGCCTTGTATTTTTTCAAAAAAATGTTACGACATATAATATTATTATACCTTTAACCGATAATTTTGTATAGAAGAATGTTTTTTTGCATTTCATGAATTTTTTATCTACACAACAGGAAAAATTTATGCTAGAATTTTAATGCTAAATATAGGACGGAAAGGTGCTTTATGAAAATCGTTTCAATTAATAACCTGAAACCGGGCATGGTCATCAGTGAAGATGTCTTTTCCTATCATGGGCAATGTCTTGCAAAACAGAATACTCCTGTTACACTACAGCTGATCGAACATTTAAAGTTCTATCAGATTGCTTCTGTCAGCATTTTCCCTGAAAATCATGGCGACCGCAATTCAAGTACCATGACTGCACGACGTTTGGAAACTTATTCCCAACGTATCCGCAGAAGCCCGGAATTTCAAAGATTTAAAACAGATTATACCAAGAAAGTTTCCTTTATGAAGGAAAATATCAATAACTTTATCGTCAATGACGAGGATCTCAATGTAGATCAGCTTCTGGATGAAACTCTGACACTCTTTGGGGAAAACAGTACTACGATCTCCATGTTCGATATGCTGCACAATATGAGACAGATCGATGATTCCACCTATGCGCACAGTGTCAACGTTGCACTGATCTGCCGTCTGATCGGCAAATGGAAGAATTTTTCCGAGAAGGATATGGACACTCTGACCCTCTGCGGTCTGCTGCACGATATCGGGAAATCCAAAATTCCAAATGAGATCATTGGAAAACCCGGAAAGCTTACAGATTCCGAATACGAAGAAATCAAGAAACACCCGGTGATCGGCTACAATTTGGTCAAAAACCTTGACATTGACCAGCGTGTCAAAAATGCCGTTCTCTTACACCATGAACGATTTGATGGCAAAGGATACCCTTTAGGACTTACCGGCAGCGAGATTGATGATTTCACATCCATCGTATCCATTGCAGATGTCTACGATGCCATGACAGCCAACCGCTGTTACCGCGATGGTCTGTGCCCGTTTGAAGTGATCGCAATCTTCGAAAAAGAGGGATTGACACAATTTAACCCAAAATATATCTTGACTTTTCTGGATCATATTGCTAATACTTATATCAATAATGAAGTATTGTTAAGTGACGGATCTTCGGGCAAGATCGTTCTGATCAACAAGAAGCTTACACGCCCGACTATCCAGCTTGACAATGGTAACTTCATTAATTTGGAGAGTCGTCTGGATCTGTATGTCCAGGCTATTATCTAATAATAAGAATGAAAGAGGTGCCCAATGGCAGAGAAAAACAAGTTCAACAACTTAGACGATGAAGACATGTTCGTAACACTTGATTTAGATGACGGCAGTTCCATGGAATGCCAGATTCTTACCATCTTTGAGGCAGATGGCCGCGATTATATCGCACTTCTTCCTGTAGATGAGGACGAGCAGCCAAATGAGGACAGCGAAGTATTTATCTACCGCTATTCTGAGGACGCAGAAGGAAATCCTTCTCTGGAGAATATTGAGGATGACGAGGAGTACGAAGTCGTATCTGACCGCTTCGATGAACTGCTTGACGAGGCAGAATTTGAAGATTTAGACGATTAAGGAAAAAGAACTGATGCGCTTTTTTGAAGATGCACATCAGTTCTTTTTTGTGTATCATTTTATTTTTTCTGTGATTCTCTTATGAATCTGGAAATGTCTGTATTTTTATGATTTAACTGTTCAATGGAATAGAGATGCAGCTTCTTTTTTGCACGCGTCATCCCCACATAGAACATCCGCCGCTCCTCCTCCACTTCATTGTCGAGCACAGCCTTTTTATAAGGCATAATCCCCTCATTCACATCGATAATGTAGACATTGTCATATTCTAAGCCTTTTGAACTGTGTAGTGTGGCAAGTGCAACGCTCTCCGGGTTCTGATTCTGCTGTCTATAAATCTTTTCCAGTTCCGCAGTATAGTGTTCGATATGCTCAAACCAGTCATTATAAGTGTCGAATCCCTTCGCACTGTTCTGTAACTCCTCTAGTACCTCATAGATATCCTCCACATTCATTCTGCGGTAATCTGCATACTCCACACAGAATTCATCATAGCCAATCCCACGGCGGATATAATTGATCGCCGCATAAGGGCTCATGGTTGAGAGCATTTTTACATCATACTCCAGCCTCTGGATGCGCTCTGCCACCCACGGTTTGTCCTCATAAAACCACTCCCACACATCAAACGCTACCGTTTCTTCGTCCAGAGAGTCCCTGCTGATATAGCGTTTCGGGCGGTTCATGATTTTTAAGAAATCTTTCCGGTAACGGCTTCCCATCGCAATTTTCATATATGCAATGATATCCTTCGCAATCCAGTGTTCATAAAGATTTGGAACATTATCCTTCATACGGAATGGAATGTTGTATTCCAGCAGCTTTTCCATCAGCATCTGCGGCTGCGTATTCGTCCGGAAAAGAATGGCAAAATCTTCGTATCTGCCGCCTCTGTCCATATGCGCCTGTATATCCCAGATAATTTTGGCGATCTCTTCCCTCTGGCTTTTGAATACTGCATACTCAACCGGTTCTCCTGCCTCCTGGTTCGCCTGAATCTTCTTTTGGAAACGTTCCTTATTACATCCGATCAGGCGGAGAGATGCTTCCACAATCTCTTTTTGTGAGCGATAATTGGTATCCAGTAAAATCTGTTCTGCCTCCGGATAATCGTCTTTAAAATGCAGCATAAGCTCCGGTCTTGCCCCACGGAAACGATAGATGGACTGGTCGTCATCCCCCACGACAAACAGATTATTTTCCGGTGCTGCAAGCATTTTAACAATATCAAACTGTATCTTGTTAATGTCCTGAAACTCATCAATAAGGATGTACTGAAACTTTCTCTGCCATGCCGATAAAATATCTTTCCGCTCCCTGAAAAGCTCATAAGTATAAACGAGCATATCATCAAAATCGATCAGTTTATGCTGATGCAGATATTCATGATATTCTCCATAAATTCTTCGAAATATATTTTCAGCACAGTTCGTGGAATAGTAATGTTCGATGGAGACTCCTGTATTTTTTACCATACTGATCTCTCCAAGAATGGATGATACAAATTCCGTTTCATCCTCATACTCAAGACGGTGTTTTTGGACAAGTTCACGCATAAGCGCATACTTTTGTTCTTCCCGGACGATATTATTTGCATTATAATTGTATGCATGCTTTAAAATGCTAAAATAAACGGCGTGGAATGTTCCAAATGTGACCGGATACGAACCGTTTCCCATCAGACTTAAGAAACGGGTCTTCATTTCCAATGCTGCCGCTTTTGTAAAAGTAATCACTAAAATATTGGACGGATTCACATGATATTTTGTGATCAGGTTTTTTGTCCGCTCCGTAATGACCGCTGTCTTTCCGGAGCCTGGACCTGCCAGGGTAAGGCACGGACCGTTAAAATGTCCGATTGCCTTCACCTGGGAATCATTGTATCTTTTTTCCATAAATACCCTTTTATTTGCTGAGTAATTCAATACCTTTTTTGATACGTGCAATGGATTCTTCTTTTCCAAGAATCTCCATTAATTCGGTTGCACCGCCCGGTGTCATCTGTTTTCCAGAGACAGCGGTACGGATCGGCCACATAACGTATCCGTTCTTGACACCCTTTTCTGCAACATACTCACAGAGCATTGCATAAAGTGCGTCGTTGCTATAGTCCTCCTGCGCCTCTAATCTTGGCAGAACCTCCGTTAAAACTTCTAAAGATGTCTCTGCATTTGTCTTCATCTTCTTGTGTGTATACATTGCAACATCGTACTCTGGTAATTTTTCGAAGAAATCAATATGTTCTGCAATATCCGGGAACACTTCGATTCTTGTTTTTACCATCGCTGCAATCTTCTTAAAGTCAAGGTCTTTCGTAATAACTGCCTTGATGTATGGAAGTGCTCTCTCATAAAACTTGTCAAAATCCATTGTCTTAATGTATTCACCATTCATCCATTTTAACTTGGTGTAGTCAAATACTGCCGGTGATTTGCTGATTCTGTGGTAATCGAATTCTTTGATCAGTTCATCTAAGGTAAAGATCTCGCGGTTATCTTCCGGGCTCCATCCTAAAAGTGCAATATAATTGACAACTGCTTCTGTTAAGAATCCCTGCTCGATCAGATCTTCAAAAGAGGAATGTCCGCTTCTCTTAGACAGCTTCTTGTGATTCTCGTCTGTGATCAGTGGCAGATGGATATAAACAGGTGATTTCCAGCCAAATGCATCGTATAATCTCTGATATTTTGGAGAGGAAGAAAGGTACTCATTTCCTCTTACTACATGTGTAATATTCATAGTATGATCATCAACAACGTTGGCAAAGTTGTAAGTTGGATATCCGTCTGATTTGATCAGGATCATATCGTCAAGCTCTGCGTTCTCCACTGTGATGTCTCCGTATAATTCGTCATGGAATGTTGTAGTTCCTTCATTTGGGATATTCTGACGGATCACAAATGGTTTTCCGGCAGCAAGGTTTGCTTCCACTTCCTCCTTGGATAAAGACAGACAGTGTTTGTCATAGATCATGATCTCTTTTCCCTCTACAACCTCTGTCTTTAAAGTAGAAAGGCGTTCTTTATCACAGAAACAGTAATAAGCCTCACCCTTTTCTACTAATTCTTTTGCGTATTTCATGTAGATTCCGGTTTTCATACGCTCACTCTGGACGTATGGTCCATAACCGCCATCCTTATCTGGACCTTCATCATGGACTAAGCCTGTCTCAGCCAATGTACGGTAAATGATATCTACCGCGCCCTCTACGAAACGTTCCTGATCGGTATCCTCAATACGAAGCATAAAATCTCCGCCTTCATGCTTTGCAATTAAAAACTCATATAATGCAGAACGTAAATTTCCAACATGCATTCTACCTGTTGGGCTTGGTGCAAATCTTGTTCTAACTTTACTCATAAATCTCCTCTTTCTGGTTTTTTGATAAAACCTTACGTTTTCTCTATCCAATAGACTGACTCGTTTTCATCCGTTCTATTGTCCTGTAAAAAATAGCCTGTAGCTATTTTTAGTCGCTACAGGCTATTATATAATATATTTTTCATTCTGACAAGGCATGGTTTACATTCCATCGCCGTCATTTTTTTCACATTTTCTGCAGTTTTTCCCTGCACAGCCACTGCATCCAATGCAGCTGCCTCTCTTCTTCTGTCTGTGCATCCAGCAAAAAGCGAGCACCAGCCAGAGTAAGATCACACCAAGGACGATATAATCTCCAATTTTCATTACAATAATAATCCTCCGACCTGATAAACAAGCAATGCGACTACCCATGCAACCAGACATTGTAAAACGACTACCAAAGCTGCCTTTAATCCACTTCCCATCTCACGTTTTACCGCTGCAATTGCAGCCACGCAAGGAGTATACAGTAACGTAAATACCAGAAAGCTCACAACAGACAGACCTGAGAACATACTGCTTAATACGGCACTCAGGTTCGATGTCGCAGTTCCTGTGAGGACACTCAAGGTGCTGACTACCGCTTCTTTTGCGGTAAATCCGGTGATAAGTGCGGTAGAAACTCTCCAGTCAGAGAATCCAAGCGGTGCAAAAACAGGTGCGATCCATCTTCCTACCAATGCAAGCAGACTGTTGCTGCTGTCTGCCACAACGTTCAATCTGGTGTCAAAGGTCTGTAAGAACCAGATAATGATCGTTGCCACAAAAATAACGGTAAACGCTCTCTGGATAAAATCTTTTGCCTTATCCCACATCAACTGGAATACACTCTTTGCGGAAGGAAAACGGTAATTCGGAAGTTCCATCACAAACGGGATCGGATTTCCACGAAATGCCGTATGGTTCAGCACAAGCGCCGAAATAATTCCAACTATGATTCCGGCAGCATAGAGAAGGATCATTACAAGTGCTTCTTTTCCCGGGAAAAATGCTGCGGCAAACACGGTATAAATTGGTATCTTTGCGGAACAGCTCATAAACGGAGTCAGCATGATCGTCATATTTCTGTCACGCTCGGATGACAATGTTCTTGTCGCCATAACTGCCGGGACAGTACATCCAAATCCGATCAGCATTGGCACAAAACTTCTGCCGGACAAACCAATTTTTCTTAACGGTTTATCCATGACAAATGCAACTCGCGCCATATAACCGGAATCTTCCAGAATAGACAGGAAGAAAAACAATACTACGATAATCGGGAGGAAACTCAACACACTTCCCACACCTGCAAACACACCATCGATCAGAAGGCTGTGTACCACCGGATTCATTCCGTAAGCAGTCAGTGCCCTGTCACACATTGCAGTAAACGCATCGATTCCCATTGTTAACAGATCACTTAAAAATGATCCGATCACGTTAAAGGTCAGCCAGAAAATTGCAAACATGATCAGTAAAAACATCGGGATTGCAAGGTATTTATCTGTTAAAACCCTGTCAATCTTCATACTTCTGATATGTTCCTTACTCTCATGACATTTCTTGACCGTCTTATTACATACTTTTTCGATAAAGGTGTATCTCATATCTGCCAAAGCAGCATTCCGGTCTAATCCACAGTCTTTTTCCATCTCTTCGATACTGTGTTCCATCATTTCTAGCTCATTCTGGGAAAGCTCTAACTTATTGATAATATCCTCGTCGTTCTCCACGATCTTTGTCGCTGCAAACCGCGGAGACATGCCGATATTAGCTGCATGGTCCTCCACCTGATGCGATACTGCGTGGATACAACGGTGCACAGGTCCCTGCTCGCAGAAATCCATGACCTTTGGAAGAATCTTTTTCTTACCGACCTCGACAGCGGCTTTGATCAGATCTTCGATTCCCTCATCCTTTGCTGCACTGATCGGGATTACCGGGATTCCCAATTCCTCCGACATTTGTCTGTAATCAATGGAGCCACCGTTTCCTCTGACCTCATCCATCATATTCAACGCTAATACCATTGGAATATGCATCTCCAAAAGCTGCAGCGTCAGATAGAGATTTCGCTCGATATTGGTAGCATCCACAATATTAATAATCCCATCCGGTTTCTCATTTAAAATAAAATCCCTCGTCACAATCTCCTCATTGGTATATGGACGGATTGAGTAAATTCCCGGCAAATCCACAACGGAACAATTCTTTACCGAGCGGATCTCACCTATTTTCTGATCTACTGTCACTCCCGGAAAATTTCCCACATGCTGGTTAGATCCGGTTAACTGGTTAAATAAAGTCGTCTTACCGCAATTCTGATTGCCTGCTAATGCAAATATCATTCTTTTGTTTCCTCCATAGACACCTCAATCTTTTTTGCATCTTCCTTACGGATCGTCAGTTCATAATTGCGGAGTCTTATCTCGATCGGATCTCCCATCGGAGCTATTTTTTTTACAACAACTTTTGTCTTTGGGATCAGACCCATATCCAGAAAACGGCATCGAAGCGCTCCCTCTCCCCCAACTGTCGTAATGACTGCCTCTGTTTCAAGTGGTAAATTGTCTAACGTCATTTTATCCTCCGTAATAAACAGGAACTCTCACTGGACTTTCCTGTATGTTTATTGATAATTTTTTTCAGTTAATATCTCCTAACTGTCCTTAGTTTAATGCTCAAATTTTCCTATGTCAATGCAGCTTACAAAGTTTTTGATAATTTTTCTCATTTTTGTCATTTCCTACAAAAATGGAATTTTTTGCAGTCATATTATGCACACTTTTCAATTTTAGAACATAAAGTATTGAGAAAGAATAAGAAAGGCAACAAATCTATGAGAAACTGTAATGCACAAAACAGAATGAATCCTGTCTGTCCAAACGAATCAAACCGCGATATGGGACCGGAATTTGTCGTTGCAATGGCATACGTTCCATGGCAGCAGTTTGGACCGTTATATGATATTGAAAAAGGGCTTATGGTGGGAACCATTTTCCCTGAATTAGATAAACCATTCCTTGGAAGGAGGGCTTTTCGAAGATGACGAACCAACTGAACCAGATGAACCGCCAACAGCTTTTTAACCTCATTAATACCGTAAGCTTCGCTGTTGACGACCTTCTTCTTTTTTTAGACACCCATCCGGATGATGCGGAAGCGATCAAAGCATTCCATCATTACTCGGATATCAGACGCAACGCTCTGCAGACCTACTCTGACCAATATGGTCCGCTGACCATCGACACTGCAGATCCATGCAGTCACTGGAATTGGGCAACAGAACCATGGCCATGGGAAGGAGGATGTAAATAATGTGGAATTATGAAAAACGACTGCAGTACCCGATCAATATCACAACACCAAATGCCAAAATTGCACAGATCATTATGTCCCAGTATGGCGGACCAGACGGTGAAATGGGAGCATCCATGCGTTACCTCTCCCAGAGATACAGCATGCCGGACAGACGTGTATGTGGCGTGCTTACGGATATTGGAACGGAAGAATTAGCGCATCTGGAAATGGTCGCATCCATCGTCCGACAGCTCACCAAAGGCTTAAGTGCGGAAGAACTTGAAGCTGCCGGATTTGCACCATATTATGTCGACCATACCGGTGGTATCTGGCCACAGGCGGCGGGCGGTATTCCTTTTAACGCCTGCGAATTTCAGTCCAAGGGTGATGCCCTCACCGATCTTTTTGAAGATATGGCGGCAGAACAGAAAGCACGCACCACGTATGACAATATTTTGAGGCTCGTCAAAGACCCTGATGTATGTGATCCTATCCGTTTCTTAAGAGAGCGTGAGATCGTCCACTTCCAGCGTTTCGGTGAAGCCCTGCGCATTATTCAGGATGACCTCGACAGCAAGAATTTCTATGCATTCAACCCGGAGTTTGATATACCAAACTGTTCTCGCAGTTAGATAACCTTAACTGTTCCATCAGCTTTTTCATTGCACTGACTGGCGCAGATTTAAAATCAGAAAGACTGTCACACAAAATCTGCTCTCATCGAGTTCTTTGTATGACAGTCTTTTTTATATACACTATTTATTCATGCCGATCGAATACTCACAGTACATATTCGATCATGTATGTCTTATTCGAACTTTGCAACCTGAAGCTTGCGGATCAGTTCACGCAGATTCTCAGCCTCACTGCTCATCTCCTGACTGGCAGCCGCACATTCCTCGGATGTTGCGGAATTCGTCTGTACAACGTCATTGATCTGCTCGATTCCTTCATTGATCTGATGGATTGCTGTTGTCTGCGTCTCTAATGTATCCGCAATATTTCCAACCTGCTCTGTGATCGTTCTGGAATTATCGGCTACGTCTTCTAACTGTGTTGCTGTCTGATCTGCAATGACCATACCTTTTTCTACTGCTTTGACAGAAGTCTCGATCAGAACTGCTGACTCTTTTGCTGCCTGTGCACTCTGGTCAGCAAGTACTGTTACCTGATCTGCTACCACCGCAAATCCCTTTCCGGCTTCGCCGGCTCTGGCTGCCTCGATAGAAGCATTTAACGCAAGCAGATTTGTCTGGGATGCGATCTCATTGATCGTTGCGATAATCTTATCAATTTCTTTGGAAGCCTCGTTGATCTCGTTCATGGAATCAACCATCTCATGCATCTTACCGTTGCTTTCTAAGATTGCATTACCAAGTTCTCCTACTTTTCCACTGATCTCTTTTGCAGACTGGGCGTTCTGTGCCACCTGTTCTGCCACGTTTGTAACAGTTGCAGTCAGCTCTTCCACAACTGCTGCCTGATTGGTAGCGCCCTCGGCAAGATCATTGGAGCTTGCAGCCACCTGTTCTGCTCCTTCGGACACCTCATTGGATGCACTCTGGATGCCCTTAACTGTATCAGCCATACTCTTTTCAAATGCCATAAAGGAGTCTAAGATCCCTACAAAATCTCCCCTCCATTCCACTTCCGGCTGCACATCAAAATTGCCCTCCGAGAACATTTTCATTGCACGTCCGATATCATCCACATAAGATCCAAGTATGCGGATAGATTTACGCATACTATGTGCAAGTTTTCCAATCTCATCCTCAGAACGATATTCTAATGTACTGTGTAAATTACCCTCTGTGAGTTCCTTTGCAACATCCTCGATCGCACGCAGTGGTTCAAGGATTGAATCAACCACGACATCACTTGTTTTCTTCACAAAAAGAATTGCAAATATCACACTTAAGATGATCACCAGAATTCCTGCCACTGTCATGCAGCCTGTAAAGATCACCGCCTGATGGCTTGCGTTGTCAGTCACTGCATCTAACTTTTTCCCAATAGCGACTGCATTGTCCAATGCCGGCGTACATTGGTTAATAATAGCATCCGCAGCTTCCTCTGTCTGTCCACTCATGATCTGTTCCATAATGGAATAGCCGATATTTCCCCAATCAGAAAGTGCGGATGCATATTCCTGATAGAGCTCGTCCGATATGATTCCTGTTGCCTTTAGTGCCTTCAGTTCTGAATCCACCTCAGCAAGCTGTGTTTCTACCTGCTGCTGATAACTGTCGTAAGTTGATGTGTCACTGTTTAATGCCATCTCACGGATATTTCTCGCCGCAGAATTGACATCGATCCTGCAGATTTTCACTGCAACATCTGCACGTTCTACATTTTCCACATAACGCAGCATATTCCCCATTAATAAACCTATAACAATAAGAGAAAGCACACCGGATACTATCATCCTCAAAATGACTCTTCCGTATCCGTAAATGAGTCTTTCTTTCAGCTGCATTTTTTCAAGTTTCTTCTTCATCCTGTGTACCCTTAATGGTATAACTGCCATTATTTTTCCCTTCGTAATTTATTTTTTTTAAATATTTTATCACTTTTCCAGAAAATAACAATCCATTCTTTAAAATTTATTATTTTTAATTTTTTCAACTGATCATCTCATCTTAGCGGTCATACCGGTTTTTCATCACGGCCGGCTTAACCGGTCAACAGAATCGAGTATATCCTGGATCTGAGGTCTCATCTCCGGCATTTCTTCCATAAACTTTGCCACTTCCGTGCGCTGTTCTTTTAAGATACCGGCATTGTATTCCATCCGGCTTCGAAGCTTCTGTCTGCGCATCACAAGATTATGGGTGATCTCCACCATCTCCTTGTGGTCGATCAGTGCAGCTGCCTGCGGAATCCATACCCGTGAATCATATAAACGATATGCGGAGAGTTCCCGGATCATACGGTTGTTAAAATAATCAATATCATCACTGTTCTGTTCAAACTTCTCTTTCTGTTTGACCGCATCCATATAGCATTCCCAGATATATTCCAGTTCTTTTCCATTGCGGACATGATATTTTTCACATGCATAATCCACTGCATTTGTCATATTGACATATTTGATCTTCACTTTATTCAAAAGAGTGATCGCCTTATCCGCATTTGCCTTTGCTCTCCGGCTCTCGGTCCTGTCATTCATCATTTTCAGATACGGAAGGCAGATGCCCAGTACTGCTATAAAAATAAGGATCATCCAGATGAGTCTCATATCTGTCCCCAGTATGATCTGCGTGATCAGAAGAATCAATGCCGCAGTCACAGACAGTCCTGCTGCCACATACATGAACTTCTGCATTTTTACCCTGTCATGGGAAAGGATCTCCTGATATAACTGCCATTCTCCCTTCTCACGCTCCAGGTATTTCATGTCACGCCTGATAGTCTCCAGATAAGCCTCGTTGGACTGAAGGCGTTTGATCGCATTTGGAATATCACTCTCCTCCTGCTGCATCTGTGCAAACTGCACATCTGCAATTTTTTTCTCGGAATGCATCAGTTCATATCGTGTTTTATTTAAAGCAACAATATTGGATGCGATATCTGTGATCGGCTTTTTTTCTTCCTCTGTCAGCCCTTCCAGAGTCTGGATATCATTCAGATAAGAAGTGACCACTTTGTATTCTGCCTTTTCATCCTCGATCTCTTTCGTTGTCTCAATCATCTGCTCCAGACGTTCAATGACATAATGCTCCACTTTATGTGGATTCTCCCTGTCCTTTTCATTCAGAATGCCTTCATTCAGTTCATCAAATTTATTTTCCAGTGTCTTTTCTTTTTTTCTTCTTTTGAAAAAAAACATATTCTCATCCCTTATAATCTACAACTTTTTTTATACGCTTCTGACCATTTCCTGATCTGTTCCATAAGCGGTTTATTCTCCTCCAGCTGTCCCTGTGCATCTTTTATGAGATGTTCGGCCTCACTTTGCTTTTTTAGAATATCCTCACTTTTTAAAACAGAATTCCATTGGTCTGACATACTCTTAAACGCTTCATCTGAAACATGAAATTCTTCCTTGTATTTTTTTAAAATATCTGTTTTTTTTGCCAGACGGCAGGCTGCCATACACGCAGCCAGCGACTCTCTGTTCTGGTTCAGCCGGTATGCATTCAGAAAATTCGCCGCAGCCTCGTCAAATAAAAATAACCCTGCACAGGCAGTTCCAAGATTGTGCCTGATATTACCCTCTAAGACCGGATTTTTTTTGCACTCCTCCTCCATTCCAAGCAGTTTCCGGTATTCATGGATCGCTTTCACATACTTTTCACTCTCCATGTAACGGTCTGCCCGGATCTTCGAACATTCAAATACAGATTTATTCTGCATATCCAGCAGCACAGAACGGATATGGCGTATCGTGTCTTCTGAACAGTATCCGCAGCTTCTTAAGATCAGTTCCGTAAAATCAGAAAGACTTCCATTTCCGAGCAAAACACTGCGCAGCGACTGTGCCAGATCTTTTTCATCAAGTTCCTGCCCGATCCAGAGACAGAGTTCCTCACTCATAAAATCTGCCTCGATCAGATACAGATGGTTTTCAATATAATAGCAGAGTTCCTCCAGCGAATATACATTGAGTGAGATATTATCAATATAGTATGGCATAGCAGCAATTGGATGGCTGCATAAAATCAATTCTCCCATCTTCCCACTCCCTCTTTACAATGACATTGTATATTCCCATGTCAGATCCGAACTCTTCACAATCTCGCCAAACCCAAGATCACGGATTTTAATCTTTACCTTGGAATCAGAAACCGGTTTTGCACTGATCCGGAGTCTTGTAGTTTTCGGCTTACGTTCCGGCAGATCCGATAATTCCAGCTTTTCTATCCTGGCATCCCTGCTGTGTGGCAGCTGAAGCCAGAAATCAATCTCCTTATCTCCATCCAGCAGCACCTCACAGTCTCCGGAAGCTTCATACCAGTTGTCTCCCGCATTGATCAAAGACAAAAATTCCCATTTCCCACGATTTTTCACTTTCAGGCTGACATTCACTTTCATTTCATTGTCGCCCATATAGACATACGGCCATGGATTTTTCTGTTCACGGACGATCGCCGCATAGCAGGCTCCCTTGGAATAAAGGTTCTTACCTATAAATGCCCTCCGTCCCTTACACATGTAGGAAAGAGACATTTTCATCCAGTCACCGTCAAATCCATCTCCGACAAGATACACAGAGGAACAGATATGTCCATGAAAACTGTCCAGCAGGATCTTATAAAATGACTCATCTTTATGGATTCCGTCTAATGCATGTACTTCCTCTGTGATCGTTACCATCTGTGGCACTGTTCTTGTATCACGGACGGTAGCACAGCATCTCACTTCATCTCCACGGCAGTCAAACAAAAAAATATCATGCAGCCATAACTCCTGCTTCTGGTTGTATACAAAATAATAAAAACTTTCTTTTCTGTCCTGTAAAATCAATTGACTGCGTCCTAATCCGAGATTTTCTGCCACCTTTCCGAACAGCTCCGTCAGTTCTCTTGACAGGGCTTCCACTGTGATCACCAGGCAGTCCGGCAGTCCCGGATTTCCCAGACGGCTCGCTAAAAGAAGCAGTTTCTTGATATAGAGCGCAAAAAGCTCCTCTGCCTCATACACGATGTTTTCCACAGTTACCTGTTTCTTTGCAAGTGCATTGTCAAGCAGATGGCCGATCACATCTTCATTCTGGATCAATGCCATCTTTTTTGCCTCCTCACCGATAAACCACTGTCCGATCCCCCGCTTTTTGATCAACGCCACCGGGATCTGGTAAATCTCACTTCCCGCGATCGTACTCAGTGTTTCCGGCTCTCTCATGCCGGCTTTGTAATAACTGATGACGGCATTCCTGTCGTCCATATCGATTCCAATATAATAACACTGCTCCGTCATCTTATGTGCCGTCCTTTCCAATATTTTTATAGCAATTTAAAAAGCTTCTTTACGGTATCGTCCATGCTTACATACTTTCGCATGCTCTCTGAAAGCATTGTCTCATCCTGCATGGCATAAGCAAACATAATATTGTTGATCACATCATACCGGCTCTGGTCTTTATCCCCATACATATTCTGATTTGAAATCTGCCGGCTTTCCACCACTTTCCACTCCCCATGAAGCTTCTCTGAAATATAATAGGACACGGATTCCCCAAACAACAGCACAAACGCCTTCACATAAATACCGTCATAAACCTCCGGGATCTCTTCCTTATGGTATTCCCCACCGTTTACACTATAGTTTAACAGCACATGCTGGTCTGCCTTTGTATGATATTCCACAAAAAACTTATCATACAGATGATATTTCCGGATCATTGTCTCCCCGAACTTTTTGTAGAAAGCAAAATATAAATTTCTTCCGGTATACTTCATCAAAAGTTCGTCTGCTATTTTGTTGTCAACTGCATCGAGTGCAGAAATTTCAGACAATTGCTTTAACAGTCCGAGCAGACATGCATCATTTAATGTCTGCCCCGCAAGATAGCGCTCCCTGATCTGTGAAAATACATGTTCCGGTATCATCATATCATTCACCAGATAATAATGGGAAAAATAAGAAAGGTACGCCATGCAGACTAATTCCCTTCCACCCCCGGCAAGATAACTGTCGTAAATCTGTTCAATCTCATCCACATAATCTGTCGAATAAAGCATCTGCGTGATAATACGTTCCTCCAGATCAAAGGTATCGATCTCAAATTCTCTGGCAGCTTTCCAGATAGCAGCCATCTGCTTGGTTGGTCCCTGAAAAAATTTGCACAGATAAATCAGGATCACATCATTATATTTTTCATGTGAAAAGCAGTTCTGTGCCATTCCGAGCAGATAATCATTCTCCTCAAACGATTGTTCCGTGATCTCATAACTGCACAATTCCACTCCTGCCCTGCTTCCAAGTCTGTCATATCCATAGAGGTGTACCAGCTGAAATGCCCGTTCAAACTGATGAGTCTCTGTGAGCATCTCCTCTATATAACACTGATTTTCCAGCGTCATATTACGGATATCCACTTCATTCAGATATGGTTCTATCACAAGCATCTCGCCTTTTTTCTGATAAAAGCGGATGATCTCCGGAATCAGATAAGCTTTATATTCATCACTGACACGCTCCGACTGTGTCAGCATACGAAAATATCTTCCGTCTTCCACCGCAAAATCGTCACATCCCCTTTTGCCATCGAAATAATACAAGAGATATGACAATTCCTCCGGCGCAAGCTCCATACATTTTTCCAGATAATTTTCCGGGTGAAGTAATGCCTCATCCTGATAATCATCGGTATAGCAGTTTCCCCCGGTATCACAGAGAATGACTGTGTAATCTTTGGAATATGCCTTAAAATATCCGCATCCGTTCGTCAAAGTAACAACCTGTGGTGCTTTTAACTGCCAATGCAGGATATATGCCTTTGCGATTCCACGGTTTTCGCAGCATAATTTATGTACAAATAAAACTTCTGCCGCTTTATGCGCCAGTTCCTCATTCATGATGCTGACAGGAAGGATCTCCCGGTAAATGACCGCAAGATTGTCATCCATATGTCCGGCTTCCATCTGTGCAATCGCAAACTGTTCCATATTTCTGCGGTATTTATGGTAAACATCCGGCTGTTTTTCCTTTGCTGCGATGATATTCACATATAAGACCGCCATATGACGGTAAGAAAGCCCACTGTTATACTGAAAATATAACTGGATCATCTTTGGGATCGCAGCCACCTCATTTTGATCCATGGAGATCAAAAATGCCTCATACAGATTCGTGATCCGGATTTCACTGTCAATTCCACGTTCATACCAGACATGATATCTGGGTGCGAACTGTTGACCACGGATCAGATAAGTACATATCGCTGCGACCATCTCCTCTGAAGGGTCTGCCTCATAACATTTTTCCAGAACCGGATACCATTTTTTCTGATATTCCCTCTGTTCCGGCAGCAGATTGCGCACCTGCAATGCAATATCTTTCGAGATAGCATCCTGTTTTGCTGCCCACCCTAAAATCTTTAATGTAAAATCATTTAATCCAGATAAAAGGTATGGATCCTGCCAGATCAGATAATACGCCTCCAGATACAGATATGGGCTGTGGCAGCCTCGTCCGATCCACTGCTCGATCGCCTTGAATCTTCTGGAATTATTACGGTAAAACTCATCTTTTACAAATAAAAGAATCCAAAACAACATGGAATCATCCGGATAATGATGAAAAATCTGCTCAATCTCCTCCGTCAGACGATCCACATAAGACTCTTCGCGTTCCATCAGTGTACATAGATACAGATAGTATCCCCAGACCGGTGTCGTCCGGTCAAGACATTCCCGTTTGTAGTCTGTTAAAATCCAGCTTGCCTCCTGCTTCTGCCGGTTGATCAAAAGTGCCTGCGCCTTCATCAGGCGATGCATTGGTTCTTCCGGCTCTAAAATTGCCAGATGATCCAACAGTTCCACAGAACTTTTTGCCCAGACTCCGGTAACGATCCGTTTCAACCGGTAATCAATATAAAGCTGCATAAGTTCTGTCCGCGCCTGTCCGGCTTCCCTATGTTCAGAAATCTCCCGCTCTTCCTCTCTCTCCTTACAGGAAGCGGTAACGGTATATAGAAAAGACTGATCCGGGAGTTCAAAACACAGTCTTCCAAAATTCTTACCGGCATGCATTGCATCTGCATCGATATAATACTCGTAAAAGCAGGTACTTCCGATAAAGTCATTTTCTGTGATGATCTGTTTCCCCGGAATCAAAAAGTCTGCATCAGAAGAAACGCGGATACGGACAGCGCCCCACTGTGGTTTCTGGATCTCTAACTGCTCTTTTTGCTGTTCCTGCACACCATAAAAACTTTTCTCAGTCTCTTCGAACGTGACCTCCACTTTCTTCTTATGATGGGAAGCGATCAGAAATGTTTCCACGACCAATGCAGATTGCGGCTGCATTCTCAGTCCCTCATAGAGAATACGGTCTTTGTCTTCCCTGATCAGGTTTTTGAAATTGCTGGAATAAAATAAACGGTATGCCTCATCATAATTTTCCTTCGCAAGCCTGCAAAAGTCATCCAGATTCTTGATTTTTCCAAAGGATGAATCCGCATACAACCTGGAAATGGACACAACAAAAGAAAGGTTATATTCCCCCTGGTTACATACGATAAAAAACTCGCCTTTCTGAATATCCCCTTCTATCAGCCCCTCACTGTGAAACTGATACCGAATACGCACTTCTTCCCCCTCAAACTGAGGTGTAAGACATTCCATACGCGGATTGGAAGAATAAATGATGCCACGCATTTTTACCTGATTCGTGCTCGTAATGACAAAACTGCCTGTTTCATCCTTTCCTTCCAATGCCTCTAACTCTATCTTCTCTGTAGACAGAGATAGTTTCGGACCATTGTTATCGAATTTTCCATTTGCAAGCTGCTGTATCCTTTTCCGCAATCCGACACCTGCTCCTATCTATTTTTATTGCTTTTTTTTTAGCAATGACTATAATAAATTATAAACTAATTTGGAGGAGTAATCAATGATAAAACACAAAGACCACTTCCATGGAAGTGATTTAGAGAAAATAGAAGAAATCTATGGAATCAAAAAAGAGGAAATTGTAAGTTTTTCGGCAAATGTCAATCCGCTTGGCGTATCCCCTTTGCTGCGGACAACCTTAGCAGACAAGATCGATGCCATTACCACTTACCCGGACAGGGAATACACCTCGCTCCGCAAATGCATTGCCGCATACTGTGGCACTGATCATGAAAATGTGATCGTTGGAAACGGTTCTACCGAGCTGATCTCCCTTTTCATCCAGATTGAGCATCCGAAGAAGGCAATGATCATCGGTCCTACTTATTCCGAGTACGAACGTGAGATTTCTCTTGGTGGTGGAACAACCCTTTATTATCCACTCCGGGAAAAAGACGATTTCAGACTGGATGTGAATGATTTCATCTCACACCTGAATGAAAATATCGACCTTTTAGTCATCTGCAATCCAAACAACCCGACTTCATCCTGCATCACAAGTGCCGATATGCGCCATATTTTAGATGCCTGCAAAGAATACGATATTTATGTCATGGTCGATGAAACGTATGTGGAATTTGCAGAAAACATGGAAGAGATCGATTCCGTACCGCTGACAAACTATTACAATAACATTGTCATTCTGCGCGGAACATCAAAGTTTTTCGCAGCACCCGGACTCCGCCTCGGCTATGCCATCACCGGAAACCGTGATCTCATCAAGGCGATCAACACACGAAAGAATCCATGGACGATCAACTCGCTTGCAGTTGTTGCCGGGGAAACAATGTTTTCCGATACTGCCTATATCAAAGAGACAAAGGATCTGATCACAAAGGAACGTGCACGTATGTATCAGGCTTTTTGTGAAAGTCCTGACTACAAGGTGTACAAACCAAGTGGGAATTTTATGTTAGTCCGTATCCTGCGTGACGGACTAGCCTCACAGGATCTGTTTGACCGTGCAATCCGTGAGAAAATGATGATCCGTGACTGTTCCACCTTCCCATTCTTAGATAATAAGTACATTCGTTTCTGTATCATGAATCCGGAAGATAACGACAGATTGCTGCATTGTCTTTTAAATAACGAATAAGCTTAACGTTCCGCCAGAAGCTGCTTGATCTTGTCCTGCTCGATCTCCTGCTGCATCTGGCGGACTTTTGCGTCCTGCTGCAATGCAACTAAGATTCTCCGTATATCCTCCGGTGAAAACATTGCAATCGCTTTTGACAGATCTTCGATATTGTCCCTGTTCACTTTCAGGCAGCCTCCATTCTCTAACTGCACTGTAATGACATTCTTTTCATCACTCATGTCGCCAAGTGTGATCGCATTATTCTCATAATCACAGAAAAATGACACGCCATTATAAGTGATCACTCCATCCTCCGCCAGATAAGAGTATGGAGCAATGTCCTCACCATCTAAATGCTTCTGTATGGTTAATTTCTCCGCCTGTGGCTTTTTATACTGCTCTGCCATTTTCATTTTCTCATAAAACTGCTGGATTTCCTTTTCCTTATCGCGTTTTTCAAACCGCTCTTTCTGCTCCTGCTTTACCTCGGTCAGATATTCATCCATTTTCTGAATGATTTTTTTCCATTCATCCTCCGTAAAAGAATTGCCGCCAATTGTTGTAGAATCCTGCGATTGTCCGTTCTGTAACCGATTCTGGATTTCTGTTTTTCGTTTCTGCAACTCTGCAATTGCCTGTATTCTGGTTGTCTTTGTTACATTTGCCATACTCATAACTCTCCTCCACACCCATGTCAAACTCTGCTGTTTTTACAATATGATGTATTTCCGATATGCACTTTAAATCTGATTTTCTTTTATCAATGCCAAAAGGACGACATATGATTCTTTTCTCTCTCAAATCATATGCCGTCCTGGTCATTTTTCTCTTACATCCAATGTACTATTATATATATCGTATGGTTTTGTGAATTCTTAAGTCTCTACTCTAATAATTCCGGAATCTTTTTGGAACATGCAACTGCTAACGCTCCCGGTCCAATGTGACAGGATACACTTAAGGATAACGGATTCAGCACAATCTCCATACCCGGGAATTCTGCCTCGACCTCTTTTTTGAACGCTTCCGCATCTTCCAGATTATGTGTATAAGCCATCTCCAGATATATATTCTTTCCTTCCGGATCATTGAAACGATGGTCAAAGTCATTGCGCATGGCATCGACCATCATTTTCTTTGCCTGTTTTACCGTTCTTGCCTTTGCAAAAGAATCCAGCTTCTCACCCTGAATCTGAAGTACCGGTTTTAATTTTAATAAGGTTCCAAGCGCAGCTGCAGCCGGAGTGATCCTGCCGCCTTTTTTCAGATAGTACAGCGTGTCCACCATAATATAAATCGAAGACTCCATCTTCTCACGCTCAAGGATCTCTTTGATTGCCTCTGCACTGTATCCTTTCTCTGCCAATGCTTTTGCATCCAGTACAGACTGTCTCTGTGTGACTGAAATTCTCTGATTATTGACAACCTGCACTCTGCCGTCATAATCCTGAGAGAGCATGATAGCAGTCTCACAGGAACCACTGAGCCCGGAGGACATTGGAATATGCACGATCTCATCATAATCCTGCAGCAAAGCATCCCATGTGTCCGTCACATTTCCGACAAGAGGCATGGAAGTGGAAATATTGGCATCTTCAGAAAGCTTCTGATAAAAATCTTCCTGTGTCAGATCAATATCTTCATAATAGGTCTGGTCATTAATAAAAAATGGCATTGGCATAACCGTTACGCCATATTCTTTTGCTTCACTCTGTGTAATTCCACTGTTGCTGTCTGTTACAATTGCTACTTTGCTCATCCTGGCCTTTTCCTCCTATAATGTTTCAGAGCGCTCTTTGATGTTCTTTTTAAAATTAATTACTTCATGCTCATACTCTTCATTCATAAATTCAGAATGGATCATAAAATCTGCAGACGCACGGTTATTTGCGATTGGAATATCATAAACCTGTGCAATACGGAGCAATGCTTTCACATCCGGGTCATGTGGCTGTGCTGTCAATGGATCCGAGAAGAATACCACAAAATCGATTCTTCCTTCCACAATCTTTGCACCGATCTGCTGGTCTCCGCCAAGAGGACCACTGTTGTATCCCTTGACCGGAAGGCCGGTCTTATCTGTGATCATCCTTGCAGTTGTTCCGGTTCCGCATAAAAAATGCTGCGTCAGAATATCCTTATTCTGCTCGCACCATTCGATCAGGTCTGCCTTTTTATTATCATGCGCGATAAGCGCGATATTTTTCTTTTTTCCAATGGTAAGTGTTATGTAATTATCGTTCATGAATTTCTCCTTCACCTGTTATTTGTGCCTGTGTTCTTTCGTAACACGCAAATAAATTGTATCACAATTTTTCAAATTGCACCACACAAAAATATGCAATACAACATACGCTCTGCGGACATTCTATTGTCATGGATCAGAGGATTCCATGTAATGCCGCAATCTTTCCATCGAGGATCATTTTGATAAATGCCGTGTCACGGATGATCCAGGGGTCTTTTTCCATCGCAATATTCGTGTCGTAGATTTCCTGCGGTGTCGCCCATTTTAAGTAATATCCCTTTGCGATCTCACTCTTTGTCAGATGGATTGGAACCTCCTCCCCGGTCTCCTCACAATAATAGAAAAGGGAATGGCAGATAAATTTTTTTGTATCGTCAAAAATATCTTTCCGGACTTCTAAAATCTCGCCAAGTCCCACTGCCTTTTCCGGAATGATAAATAGTCCGGTTTCTTCCTTCACTTCCCTTGCAAGAGCTTCCACATAGGTCTCTCCTGCTTCCATGCCACCGCCCGGGATCTTATACTCTCCCTCTTTGCTGCACTGCATTGCAATCTTTCCATCCCGCACGATAATCCCACGTATGGTATATTTTTCAAAAACACTGGTCGTATCTTTATAATTCTGTTCATCAAACTTTTTGAGAAGTTCCATATTCTACCCTTCTTTCGTATTTTTGATTACGCACATTTTACCACACCGCATATCAGTGTGCAACGAAGAGCACAAAAAAAGACCATAGCCAGAAGTTATCTCTATGACTCTTCTGGCTATAGTCTTTTTTCTCATTTATCTGATTCTGTTGTCAGATTTTACATCATTCCCATTCCCGGGTTACCTGCTGGCATTGCAGGAGCATCTTCTTTGATATTTGCAACAACAGACTCTGTTGTAAGTAAAGTAGATGCTACAGATGTTGCGTTCTGTAATGCGCTTCTTGTAACCTTGACCGGATCAAGGATTCCGTTTTCAACCATATCTACATACTCTTCTGTAGCTGCGTTGAAACCTGTTCCAGGTGCGGACTCTTTTACTTTATTGATGATAACTGCGCCCTCTAATCCTGCATTTGCAGAAATGTAATACAATGGAGCTTCCAGTGCTTTTAAGATTACTTTTGCACCTGTCTTCTCATCACCCTCTAAAGTATCTGCTAATTTGGCAACTTCTTTGGAAGCATGGATATATGCAGATCCACCACCTGCGATAATACCTTCTTCTACGGCTGCTCTTGTAGCATTTAAAGCATCTTCCATACGAAGTTTTGCTTCTTTCATCTCTGTCTCTGTAGCTGCACCAACACGGATCACTGCTACGCCGCCTGCCATCTTGGCAAGTCTTTCCTGTAATTTTTCTTTATCAAACTCAGATGTTGTCTCCTCGATCTGTGCACGGATCTGTTTGATTCTTCCCTGAATGGCATCTTTGTCGCCGGCACCGTCAACGATGATTGTGTTCTCTTTCTGAACTTTAACGGATTTTGCACGACCAAGCTGATCCATCGTTGTATCTTTTAATTCAAGACCAAGATCAGAGCTAATCACCTGACCACCTGTAAGGATTGCAATATCCTCTAACATAGCTTTTCTTCTGTCACCATAACCAGGTGCTTTGACAGCTACAACATTGAATGTACCACGCAATTTGTTTACGATCAAAGTTGTTAATGCTTCACCCTCCACATCCTCAGCGATGATGAGTAACTTTGCACCACTCTGGACGATCTGCTCTAACAGAGGAAGGATTTCCTGAATGTTACTGATTTTCTTGTCTGTGATCAGGATGTATGGATCATCCAATGCAGCTTCCATTTTATCCATATCAGAGCACATATATGCAGATAAGTAACCACGGTCGAACTGCATACCTTCTACAAGGTCAAGCTCTGTCTGCATCGTCTTGGACTCTTCGATTGTGATAACACCGTCGTTGGAAACTTTTTCCATAGCGTCTGCTACCATGTTACCAACTTCCTCGTCACCAGCAGAAATTGCTGCAACTTTTGCAATCTGGTCTTTACCATTTACTTTGGATGACATTGCTTTCAAGGATTCTACCGCTTTGTCAGTTGCTTTCTTCATACCACGGCGGAGGATGATCGGATTAGCTCCTGCTTCCAGATTCTTCATACCTTCCTGAATCATTGCCTGTGCCAGAACCGTTGCTGTTGTTGTACCATCACCGGCAACATCATTTGTCTTGGTTGCAACTTCTTTTACTAACTGTGCTCCCATGTTTTCGAAAGCATCTTCTAACTCGATCTCTTTTGCGATCGTCACACCATCATTTGTGATAAGTGGAGCGCCATAAGATTTGTCAAGAACAACGTTTCTTCCTTTTGGTCCCAATGTAACCCTTACTGTATTTGCTAATTTGTCAACACCTGCGCCTAATGCTGCTCTGGCTTCTGATCCGTATTTAATTTCTTTTGCCATGATTTTCTACCTCTTTCTATTTTAATATAAATAACTTTTTATTCAACAACTGCAAGGATATCATTCTGTCTTACGATGATATACTCTTCGCCGTCTAATTTCACTTCTGTTCCTGCATATTTGGAATAAATAACTTTCTGTCCCTCTTTTACCTGCATGGTAACTTCTTTTCCATCCACGATTCCGCCAGGACCAACTGCGATCACTTCTGCTTCCTGTGGTTTCTCCTGTGCACTGCTTGTAAGAATAATTCCTGATTTTGTAGTTTCCTCTGCCTCACACTGTTTTAAAACTACTCTGTCACTCAATGGTACTAATTTCATGATGATTCCTCCATTCAATATATATTCTTTTCTTTTTTTCTTTTGATATTGTAGAAAGTTATCAGACTTTCTATTGTTATCATGTGTTATTAGCACTCATTTAGTTTGAGTGCTAACCGATAGTCATATAATATGTTTTTCGCTCTAAATTCGCAACCAAATTTAGAGGTATTTACATCTATATTTTTTCGTGTTTTCTCATTATTTCTCTTTTTTTCTCTCTTTTTTATATCATATTATTTTTTCGATGATTTCATACTTTTTTTAGATTTATCGGTGGAAAATAGAGAATTGGCTTCTTCCACTTTCTCTAAAACCGCCTGTTTTACAGACTTTTTCACCGTCTGATTTCCGGTTTTCCATAACATGCGCAGTGCCTGTGAGAAAAGCTCCTGTGTTTCCGGTGAAAGCCTGCTCTTTGCTTTCATCAACTCCTGCACTTTTTTCCATTTGCTGTTGTAAAAATCATCCACTGTATAGATTTTGGCATCATCGAGCATGGAAAAGACCGTATCGACAATCTCCTCGCGCTGTTCTTTCGTCAACTGGAAAATCCATTTTTTCATCGTCTCGTCGAGCAGGATGCTCTGCGGTGCAACCTCCTCCACATAGACAAAATGGCTGCCAAGCACTTCCCATGACATGGCATCATGCTGCTGGATACCACTCTGGGAACTTTTTACCACTTCAAACTTTTCCTGATGCTCAAGCAGCATGCCTACAATGCTGGACTCCGGCAGAATGGTCTTGATTTTTGGCAGCATCCGCTGGTATTCCTTACTCTGGATCATTTCTTCGCTAAATCCAGGTCCGTCATTGCTGTACACCTTCACGATCCTCTTCTGGATATTCCGGTCACATTTGACGGATGCGTATACGGAAAGATTTCCACCCTTGGAATGTCCCCCGACTCTGATTTTTTCCCAATCCTCTTTCACGATATGATTCAGATAATCGACAGCTTTCAACTGCCCCGGTGTCTCGGACAGATAACCCATGTTAAAGTTCTCGCGCCAGCCGACAATCGTATTGTCTGTTCCGCTGAAAGATACATAGATACTCTTATCATCCAACCGGACACATACCACAGAAAACTGGGACTGTTCCTCTTTGCTGATATCGTTGATATAACCAAATAACTGCGCATTGCAGAAACGCTCTGTCTGCGCCATCTTCTCCAGCACAAATGCGGCGGTTTTCGTCATGGATACGCGCTCCATGATCTCTTTTCTGTCATGTGCCGCAAAAAAGAGTTCACATGCTTCTTTTACCGTGATCGTTCCCTCTTCCCCCGGCGCCGGAACAATTCCTGCAAATTCCACATATACAAGCTGTGCCAGTATCAGATTGTCCACCTCATTAAAAGGTGCCTCCCGAAATGTCAGGTCACCGCGCCAATCCAGATAATCCATTAAATTTGACATATTGCCCTCCTAGTTTTTCGAAGAAAAATGTAATTTTATTTATAAAATTTGTCCTCCACTATATCAGTCCATAATGTTTCAGTCCGTGCAAAATACCATCCTTATCCACAGAACGTGTCACGTACTCTGCGGTATTTTTCACTTCCTCGGTTCCGTTTCCCATTGCAATGCTGTGTGCCACATACGCAAGCATCTCAAGGTCATTTGCACTGTCACCGAATGCAAACGTATTCTCATGCGGAATGTCTAACATTTCACAGACTTTCCGAATGCCCGTTGCCTTGGAAATTCCTGCCGGGTTAATCTCTATGATTCCCTGCCCGTGAATGACTACGTCAAAATCTTCTCCCATATCTTTTACAAACGATTCCTCATCCACATCCGGTGCAATACTGCTCATCTTATTGATCCGGATTTTGCTGTGATCTGATGGAATATTTTTCAGATGCTCTCCCAACTCTTTCCGCAAATGTATCACATAAGGATCATCCATGAAATCACTCTCATTCACATACACATACTCCGGTCCTTCTAACACGACCGGCATATGATATTCTTTTAACACACTTAGTGCATGCGTCACCTGCCTCTCTGTTAACAGCACCTGATAGGCTGTCTCCTTGTGAAAATCAATATGTGCCCCACAGGAAGCAACCACACCATCAAATCCAATCCCCAATAATTTTGGACTTTGTATATTCGAACGGCTTCTTCCACTGCAGATAAATGCATAATGTCCATTTTCTCTCAGTTTCCGGATTGCCCAAACAGCGCTTTCCGGTATCTGCATCTGATAGTTCCATAATGTACCATCAATATCAAAAAATACTGCCTTTTTCATCCTGATTTCCTTTTCATTTCTATTTTTCTGACTTTGTAATTCCTTTCAAGTATATCCGATTTCTCTATTTTTGCATAGTAAGAAAGGCTTTCTCTGCAAATCTTTCTTGCCATATCCAAATTTACGCTGCATTTCCCGTCACCATAACAAAAAAAGAGGCTGCCAAACCCTCGAATAACGATACGTCATCTAAGTTTGACAACCTCTTTCCTTATTATGTATGAAGTAAATTAAATTTAGTTGTTGATCAATTTATCTTCTTCGTTGTTCCAGCTGTAAAGTTTACGGATCTCTTTACCAACCTGCTCTGATGGATGTTCAGCAGCTTTCTTTCTCATCGCTTTAAAATGAACCTGACGTCCTGCTGGTGACATATCCAATAAGAAGTCTTTTGCAAAAGTACCATCCTGGATATCGGAAAGAATCTGTTTCATAGCTTTCTTGGTATCCTCTGTGATGATCTTAGGTCCAGTGATGTAATCACCGTACTCTGCAGTATTGGAAATAGAATATCTCATTCCTTCGAAACCTGACTGGTAGATCAAGTCTACGATCAGTTTCATCTCATGGATACACTCGAAGTATGCATTTCTTGGGTCATAACCAGCTTCGCATAATGTCTCAAAACCAGCCTGCATTAATGCACAAACACCACCACAAAGAACAGCCTGTTCACCGAATAAGTCAGTTTCAGTTTCAGTTCTGAAAGTAGTTTCAAGAACACCAGCTCTTGCACCACCAATAGCTAAAGCGTAAGCAAGTGCAATATCCTTAGCCTGACCAGTAGCATCCTGTTCTACAGCGATTAAGCAAGGAGTACCCTTACCAGCCTGATATTCGCTTCTTACAGTATGACCTGGAGCCTTTGGTGCAATCATTGTTACATCAACATCCTTAGGTGGTACAATCTGGTTGAAGTGAATGTTGAAACCATGAGCAAACATTAACATATTGCCTGGTTCAAGGTTTGGTTCAATACTTTCCTTGTAAAGCTTAGCCTGTAATTCATCATTGATAAGAATCATAATGATGTCAGCCTTCTTAGCAGCTTCTGCAGAAGTGTAAACTTTGAAACCCTGTTCTTCAGCTCTCTTCCAAGACTTGCTACCTTCGTATAAACCGATGATAACATCACAACCTGATTCCTTTGCATTTAATGCATGAGCATGACCCTGGCTACCGTAACCGATAATAGCTATAGTCTTACCATTTAATAAGTTTAAATCGCAATCTTCCTGATGATATAATTTTGCCATTTTAAATTTCCTCCTATAGATCGGAAGAGCGTCGTGT
>OOBM01000079.1_pt1 | contig 82130 bp, 69 predicted proteins | sample 1671581 | NCBI WGS metagenome assembly OOBM01 (sample SAMN06348171, study PRJEB24527) | human gut metagenome
CTCCAATAAGCAAATATCCTCCGTCTGCATTGGCGAAAGCACATATTTCCTCTGTCAGTTCACGCACCTTTGAAGGAACACGAACCTTAAATTCTACATTGTAGCCTTCTCCGCTATCAATAAGTGATTGTATGTTTTCTGTATTTAACATGAATTTTATCTTAACAATGCAAATTTACGGATAAATCAGTGAAAACAAAATAGTTGTCATAAATTCCTTTTCCTAAATTCAGAGGGTATGACGCCTTTATATTTTTTGAATAGCTTGTTTAAGTGGCTTTCATCTGTAAAGCCTAATTCAGCAGCAATCTCATTGATTCTCATTTCGCTATGCAATAATCTGTTTTCTACTAACTTCAACTTATATTTGATGATGTATTGTTGCATTGTTTCATTTGTATGCTTTTTAAAATAGCGCCCCAAATAATTTTGCGAGATGCCAAAATGCTGGCTAATAGTGTCTGCCTTTATTTTATCGGGATTATATATATTGTTTTGGATATATTGCAAAATATCTAATGTCTTTTCCTCTGAACGTTCATCAATCTTTTCAGGCAGATACTTGGCTATGTTACGAGTAACGATGACTATCAATGTATTTATTAATTGTTGTATCAGTTCTTTGTTATACAAATCTTGATTTACATATTCTCTTATAAGAGCTTCTATTATAGACTTTATAAGCGGTTTATCCGTGATGTTTTTTAAGATACAACCCGGTTGATGATTGGCATGTTGAAGAATAAATTCTAAGTTCTTAATATTTTTAGTTCCAAAGAAACCAGAATGAATATATATATCATTAAAACGAATGAAAAAGAATTTTGTAGTAGTATGAATATCAAAAGAATGGCAATCTTGAGGGGTTATTAGAAACATATGTCCCTCATGATAATCAAATTTATTATTATTGATGCATTGTAAACCTGTTCCGGAAAGGATATAAACTAATTCAAAAAATGTATGTTCATGCTCTTTAAGAGGAGATTCTTCGAGCTCTTTTACGCTGATTTCAAACGGCTGATGTAGATTTTCCTTTTTCATGTTGCAAATATACTGTATTTAGGAAAATATATACTAAAAACAAAGAATGAAATCGGTATAATTTTGCTCTCTGAAATAATCATTTAAATTATATATGAATTATGAACTTCTTAGAATTAGTAAAAGAACGCCATTCTGTTAGGCATTATGCACAGCAAGTGGTAGAAAAAGAAAAACTGGACTACATTTTGGATTGTGCTCGTTTGGCTCCTTCGGCAGTCAATAAACAACCGTGGATATTTATTGTAGTACAGAGCGATTCCCAAAAACAGAAATTAGCTAAGTGCTATCCGGCAAAATGGTTTACGGAAGCTCCTGTATATATTGTTGTCTGCGTAAATACTGATATTGCATGGAAACGACAGTTTGACAATAAAAACCATGCTGATATTGACGGGGCTATAACTACTGAGCATATTTGTTTAGCAGCAGCAGAACAAGGGTTAGGAACTTGTTGGGTATGCAATTTTGATGTTGCGATGTGTAAGGAAAATCTTGATTTAGAAGCATATATTCAACCTATAGCAATAATTCCCATTGGCTATCCAATTAGCAAAGAACATCAACTATCTACGAGAAAGGAAATTAATGAAATTGTTTCATATATATAAATTAGGAAATGAAAAAGAAGATATTATTTGTTGTTACCAGCCATGATAGATTGGGAAATACCAATAATCCAACAGGTTATTATTTATCAGAAGTAAGCCACCCTTGGTCTGTTTTGATTAGTGCTGGGTATGAAATCGATTTTGTAAGTCCCAAAGGTGGTAAAGCTCCAGCAGAAGCAGTCGATTTGACAGATGAAATAAATAAAGCGTTTTGGGAAAACTCGGTTTATCGATTTAAAATAGAGCATACATTAAATCCCAAAGAAGTTAATCCTGTAGAATACATTGCAGTTTTTTATGCTGGGGGACACGGAGTTATGTGGGATTATCCTAATAACCAAGATTTAGGAAGAATAGCTCAAACAATTTATGAAAATGGGGGTGTTGTAAGTGCTGTCTGTCATGCGCCAGCAGCTTTATTGAATGTAAAATTATCAAATGGAGAGCTATTAATCAAGGGTAGAAAAATAAATAGTTTCACGAATGAAGAAGAAAAATTCCTTAATACAGATTCAATAGTACCATTTATGCTTGAAACAGAACTAAAAAAAAGAGGTTGTCTTTTTGAAAAATCCGGTTTGTGGAAGTCACATGTTACAGTAGACCATAGAATTATAACAGGGCAAAACCCTCAATCTGCCTTAGAGGTTGGAAAAGCTATTTTGCAAGAATTAGAAAATCTATAAAATTGAAGCAATATAGTGAGTTTCTTTATTTTAGGATAATAAGGAATACTCACTATATTTTTAGTTATAGCAATTAATATGAATAAATTATTACAACAGAAGTTTTTTCGATTATTATCGGAATATTCTCAACGTAAAGTTTCTGCATCCGAGTTGATGGAAGCTATTAATGAATTAGCAGCCTATGTAGCCGATTTTAGTATTAATGAGCAGGATTATAGCGTGTTAGTACGTTATTTCTCCTTTGGCTTGCATCGTCTTAAATCGTATCGAGTGCGGTTTGAGCAAGAAAAAAATGCCCTATTTGCACTTGATTGATGAAGCGATAGGACTTTTAAACACCGAAATTCGCCTTATCGAATGGCGTATCAAGTACCCGGAACAGCTACAACAACGTATCAACAAACAGACCCTTTCCCCTCTATATCTCGCTGACAAAACGACCCTTATCAATATCATGGAAATGGTAAGCGGTCTGTTCCTCTCCAAAGACATCGTGTATCAGAACGGCAAGCCCGCCTACTTGGTGGACTTGGCGAAAGCCTTTGAATGGCTGTTCAACATCAAGATAGGCGACTGTTACCAAAAACATGAGGACGTGATAAAACGAAAGCCGGGCAAACTGACCGGGTTTCTTAATGGATTGGTAGAACTTATCAAAAAGGAACATGACAAGAAAGGATATAGATAACCAGTGACTTATGATTTATTTATAGGGGATTCCATTAGTTCCCCCGTAATTTTTTTGCGCCTGTTTTCTGAACTTTGCTTCATCAATCGATTGACAGACCATAATGTATAATCAGAAAAATGAAGCAATCATGTATATAGAGAATGACGATTTCAGCGTATGGATGCAGAAGCTGTACGCCAAACTGGAAGAACTCTGCAAGGATGTACGGGTACTGCGCAATGCCGACAGGGTGCTGCCCGAAGATGACAACCTGCTGGATAATCAGGACTTGTGCCTGCTGTTCAAAGTAAGCATCAAGACCCTGCAACGCTACCGGGCTATCGGTGCGCTGCCGTACTTCACAATCAGCGGAAAAGTGTACTACAAGGCTTCCGATGTCCGGGAGTTCATCAAGGAACGGTTCAGCGTCACCACGCTACGCCAGTTCGAGAAAGAACACTGCACGAAGAAAAAGAAGTGAATTAGAAAGCCGGGGCGGTTCTGCTCCGGCTTCGCTTTGGGTTTATGGTTTGCCCAGCTTGTCGGCTTGCTCCCTTAGCTGCTCGGCTTGTTCGCTTAACAGTCTTGCCCGTTCCAACGCTTCCGCCTGTTTCCTGCTACGGTATTCAAAGCCTTTCACCGAATCGGTCAGGCTCCGGATGAAAGCGTTATCCCGTTCCCTGCTGAACTTCGTTTCCAGCAAATCAAGGCTGCTGCCGTCTGTCTTTCCTTTCATCAGGATATAGCGGTATTTTATATCGTTGTCCTGTAACCGTTGCATCCGTTCCGTAAAACGAATATTCAAGATTAGCGAAGTGATACAGATAATAAAACCTGCTGAAAGAAGAAAGAACTTGGGTTTCAAGTAGGGAGTTACCCGGTATATCAGTTTGTCATGCCATGAAACGGGCGTTGTTTCCCCGGTCGGTGTATCATCAGCCGGAAACAACCCCTTTAACTGCTCCTTGAAATATCGGTGCGAGGTCACGATAAGCCCCTTTATATCTTCAAGGTCTTGTTTTTGGTTCTCGGACTGCCCTTTTCCGATACTGCCGATTTGGTTTAGAATCTCCCGTACCATGTTTTCAGTAATGCCGGATTTGCCCTGCATTTCCGAAATGCGCTGTTCGATAACGTCCAGTCGGTTAATCGTTTCCTCCCGGCTGGCTGGCGTTACCTGCTTCTCCTGCCGTTCTTTCAGTTCCGTAACCATGGAGAGAAGCCCCTCCAAAATAAAGTTATTTTCCATGTTCCTATAATTTTAAGTGTCGTTTCTTTTTCTTCTTTTTTCTTTCACCGGGATTGTCGGGCGTTTCATCAGCCGGAGAGGACGGGGCAGAGAACAGACTGCCCAAGCCTGCCAGTAACGGACTGTCGGCTTTGCCCGGTGTTTGTGCTGGCTCCTGAACAGGCGCGAAAACCGTCTGTCGGTTGTTTCCGGCAGTGTTCAGCCCTGCATCCCTGAAACACTTATCCAGTTTGGAAAAACTGAAACTGCGGTCTATCTCCGAACCCTTGAACGTGTATCCACCTTTGGAAAAGGATATGCCCTGCACTTCGCCAGTCTGTCCCCTGTACTTGAAATGAATCCCGATACCCTTTTCTGCCAGCCGGGTTTGTAACTGCCGCCAGTTCCTTGATTTCCCGATTTCATCCTTTACGGCATTGTAAATCTCGTATTTGGACTTGTCCGGCTCTCTCAAACGGTGCTGCTTTACATGCTCCTTGCCTTTAGCGAAATAAAGCCCGTGTTTGGCTTTCAGCTTCTTGCATACCTGCTCGTTGCGGTACATGTCGTTCCTGTCCGAAATGGTCTTGCCGTTGTTGTCTATACGGTTGAACACGATATGCACGTGCGGATGTTCCCGGTCTTGGTGGCGCACGATGATGTACTGCGTATCGGTGATTTTCATTTCACGCATGTACTCCTGCGCAAGCTGTACCATTTTCTCGTCTGTCAGCTTGGGTGCGTCCACCGGGGAATAGCTTAGCGCAATATGTCCGACAGGCTTTTTCAGGTCGGGGTTCATCCCGGCTTGCAGTATGAAACTGCGTATGATGTCCCGGTTGCTTTCGGCTAACACCCCCTCCGCATGAAGCAAGGTTGCCTGTTCCTTGCCGAGTACATAGTTCACGCAGCCTTTAAATCCGCTTCCCTTTTTTATTTTTCCAATCATCCGACAACCGGTTTATGATTTCGACAATCCTGTTTTTGAGTTTTACCAATTCCACCGCTACCAGTGCGAAACCTCCGGCATTCGCCCGGTGCGCCAATTGGTTGATGTTGTTGGCTTCGCCTGCCAGCTTGCGGATGGTGTCCGCATCCTGCCTGTTCAGCCGGGGCGTTACCTCTGCAGAAACGACCGCCTGCCGGACGTACTCGCTGACGTGCAGCCCGGCTTCGGTGGCTCGCTTTCTGATTGCGTAGAACTGTAACTCGGTCAGCTTCGTGCTGACTACCCGGTTCTGCTTGTCTATCCGGCTTTTTGCCGGGCGACCTCCCGGTTTGTTCCTTATTTCTGTCATACGTTTTTGCTTTTAGGTGGTATCTTAAAAATTGCGACCAACGGGAGAAATTTTCTTTGCTGTCAGGCAAAGCAAGGTGTTTCGGTTTACCGAAACATAACCTTGCTCTCCCTAATCACACAGCCTGCCGTCTGTTCATGCCGCCAGTCTTGCAGGTCACATCCTTAGCCCTCTCTTTCTTTTTTCACCCGGATTTTGTCTGTTATCCTGCTCCGGCTGGGGCTTGTCGGTAACTGTCAAGTCTTGGGATTGTTTCACTTTAAGGCTACGCAAATAGTCGTTCAGGTCATTGTGACCGCTGTACAGGTGTGATGCGTCACGTACACGCCATTTGTATTCCTGCCTTATGGCTTCAACCGTTTTCCTCCCGGCTTCGTCATTGTCAAGCATACAATGTATATGCCCGTAATCAGCCAACGGATATAAGGCTTTATCCGTGTTGGCGGTGGAGTTCAGAATAACGTAGTCCTGCCAGTCGGTGCAGGGCATATCCGGGCTTTTCTGTTGCCGGATAGTGAGGAACGAGAGGAAATCCAAAAATCCCTCGAACACGAAACAGGTATCTATCGGCTCTCCCTGCTGCCGTATATGGGTGATGTCTTTCGATGTGCTGCCCTTGAAACGGGGATTGCGGAGTTCATAACCTCCTGAATCATTCCTGAACGCCAGCGCAAAATAAGGCTTTCCACCGATACGGTAATACATTTCCTGCACGTATGGGGCTGCCGTTCCGGGAGAAATCCCCCTTTCCTGCAAATAGCGCATGAGTGCCGGATTCTGTAACGGCTGTATTTTGCGTATTTCTATCGGGCTGGCTGCTTGCCTTTTCGTGTCCCTTTCGGGCAAGTCTTTCCCATGAAAGGAAAAAGAGGCGGTGTTGCCCTGTTCCAGTCGGCAGATAGCGCCGTAGGCGTTGCACCCGTGCTGCTTCATCACAAGGTCGATGAGCGTCCCGCCCTCGCCAGTTCCGTAGTCACACCACAAATTGGCGTTGTAATCCACCTTGAAACTTGGCGTGTTGTCCTCCCGTAAGGGGCTGCGGTACATTCCGTAATTCCCTTTTTCCGTGACGGGCTGGATTCCCAAAGAGTTCAGGTAGTCTTTGATACTGATATTGTTGGCTTCCTTGTATGTCATAATCTTTATTTTTTGATGTTGATAAATTGCAGTAGCACAGTAAGAAGTCAGTAAGAAGAAAAGTTACTATGTTTCTGCGCATAATTCTTTTTCTTTCAGCGGATTATCCCTTATGCAGTAAGATAAGTAAGTTCTTTCTTCAAAAGAAGATAGAAATATAATCTTGATATTTTCTGCGTTTTTTCTTTTTTCAAACTTTTCCAAAAGTTTACGGTTTTATCTTACTGCTTACTGCGACACTGTTAAATATTTGATATACAGACTATAAAGTAAAAACACATCTTACTGTGGCGGTTACTGCGTTGCAGTAATAACCAATCGTAAAATGACCGTGCTAACCGTAATCGTCATTTGTAGAGGATGCCGGGACTGGCTTTATTCTGTACCCATATACCGAATAATTCTGTTTGTTGATGCGTTTCTGTACCCGTTTGAACCCGGCTTTACGCAACGCTTCCCCCAGCCGTTTTTCAGATAGCTGCATGGCGCATATATCCCGTAAACGTGCCAGTATTTGCGCTGTTGTCATAAAAAAATGGGGTTCTTCTTCCTCTGTCGGCTTCTCAAAATATTGCGTCAGCATTTCAAACTCGATTGTCTGCACCTCAAATTCCGCATTGTTCAGGTGCAGTTCTCCAATCTCCGCATCATTGAACCAGTAGCGCACGCCCTGACGGTACAGGTACATGATTTCGGAATAGACGTTATCCATGTGAATACTTTCTGCCGTGGGCTTGTCTATGTGCAGCACCTCGAACGGCAAAAAACGCCTGCTGCCTGTCGGGTCGGTCAGGAACTCGTTGCCGTTCACCGAAGCCATGAAGCTGGCGAGGTGGGGGTATTCCTCTATGTAAACGTCATACGGTCTGCGGTATTTCACCGCCGGGGTGGTGATAAGGTTCTTCAATGCGTTCTCGTTCTGCTTGTTGAGTTCCTTTAGCTGGTCGTCAATGTTGATGAACAGGTATTCGGCTATCAGTGTCAGGATGTCTTTGCCCTGCGGGTCTATCTTTCCGGTAAACAGGTAGTTCTTAAGCGGTGTCGGGCAAAGGTTGTCCAGCCACCACGATTTGAACTGCCCCTGCCTGTCCCCGGTCAGCACCAAACAAGTATGGTTCTGACACCCCGTGTCGTTCATGGCGTTGGCTACCACACCGATAAGCCATTTCGTGAAATATTCCTCCCATTTGCCGGGGTTGGCTACCTGTACCGTGTTCAGGAGCCTGCCGATATGCCCGTGTTCGGTTGGATTGAGAAGCGGCAGGGCGTTGAAGTATTCCCGTATGGGATGTACCTTTCTTGCGAAATCGCTTTCCAGTATGGTACGGATGTTCTCGGCAGAGGTGACGATACCAGCGGTTGCGTCCAGCCTGCGCCTGAACGAGTTCAGAACGAATTTTGTAACGGGCTGGTACAAGCCCGAAGAACTTGCAGCCCGGTATTCCGTCCGGCTCTTTACGGTATTGAACCGGAAATCGTACAGGACGTTCAACAGGCTTTCGATACGCTCGTTCTTTGACTGCCAGCCCTCGATATGCCGTGCATCATCACTTCTTTTCTTTTTCATCGGGAAGTCTGTTAGAAGCCGGGACATACTGCTGCTGCATCCACTTTTTGAGTTCCTCCATGTCAAAACGCAGGGTACGCCCACGCTTGACACACGGTATCATCCCCTTACTGGCTAAGTGGTACAGGTAATTGACCGAATACCCGGTTATGCCGCTGGCAACGGATATTTTGACTAACACAGGCTCTTTTCCGTCCTGCCGTTCTTCGGGCTGTACGCCCGTGACCGGGGCAATCATCTTTTCGATGTTCTCCAGCCGCTTGAAAATTTCTTCGAAAGGATTGTTCATAGGTGCTTGTTTTTTGAATTAGCACCACAAATAAAATAAGAAAAATCGGTAAAAAACAAAGCGTTAGCCGTTTGGAATCGCTTTGCTGCGCTCTGCACCAAATTAATGTCGGCAAATAGAAAACGGCTTTGTGTTCATTACCTTACTTATTTAGTAAGTGGAGAAAAAACAGTTTTTTTGTTATCGGTTCATTTCTTTCGTGTTGTTGTTGGGTTGGCGGTGGACATTTTCGGACACGCAAGGTCATTTTCGGACAGAAAGAAACAACCTATTATTCAGCCTTATATATTTGCACCAGTGAAGAAAAACGGAGTATTGACAAGAATAAATGTATCGGTTATGGAAATAGTGACGATTGAAAAGAGAACCTTTGAACTTTGGAAACAGAGGTTTGAAAATTTTGTGGGACGTGTGGATGCGCTTTGTGTGCCTTTACGCAAGAAGCGTGACAAGTGGCTGGATAACTGCGAGACCTGCCGTCTGCTGAATGTTTCAGCCCGGACGATGCAGACCTACCGTGATACGGGGAAACTGCCTTATTCGCAGATTAACAATAAGATTTACTACAAGGCTTCGGACGTGGAAACATTTCTGCTTAGCCAAGTAAGGGACAATTCTAAAAAGTAGGCGTATGGATTTGATAACGAAAGATTCCGATACTACGCTGGTACTGTTTTCCTCCCTTGACAGGGTGCTGGAAAACGTGGAGTATGTGGTAATGAACTATCGCCCTGTATTGAACGGTGAACACTATCTGACGGGCGAGGAAGTATGCGAGCGACTTTGCATCAGCAAACGGACGTTGCAGGATTACAGGGACACGGGGCTGCTGGGGTACGTGCAGCTTCCGGGAAAAATCATCTACCGGGAAAGTGACATCATGGATTTGTTGGAAAGGTTCTATCAGAAATGAAATCTTGAAAACATGAAATCTCGTTTTATTGCTTTCTTGAAATATTGAAATATAGCTGTCTTGTTTTCTATATTGTTTGGTTGAAAGCCAGCAATCACGGTTTCTTGAAAACTGTGTTGCTGGCTTCTTGTTGTATAAAATTTAAAAAGGCAAGTCATCCTCCTTAGATGATGGTATATTTAAAAAAGACTGATTAATATAATTATCATCCCAATTGGATTTGTTTACATATTTGAGTCTGTTTTCTTCGTCAAATATTTTCTTTGATATAGTTAGGGTTTCTTTTAATGTTCCATTCTTTGAAAATTTAATCCAAGTATAATCATCATCCCAAGGTGCTTCGTCCGGAGAATTAGAATATCCTCTTGCTTCTATTAATTTCATTAAATCATTTACTCCTTCGATATAGAAATTATATGGAATATTTAATTTTTCTCGTAATGCTCCAATTAAAGGATGGTTAATCATTAATATTCGATTAATATCTTCTGTTTGTCCCTTATTTTGTTCACTAAGAAAAGTGACTAATTTGTTTAAATTTTGTGATGTCCTTTCCAAATTCATTATAAGACTAACCTCTTTAATCTTGGTTTGTTCTTCTAAGAATCGTTGAAATAATCCAGCAAATTGCTCTTTTAGGTATCTTGTTATATCTGAAGCTGTTTCAAATCCTTTAATATTATTATTGACCTTTAGATTTTTAATTTCTTCAATAAATTGATAGATTTTAACATTGTCGACAAATTTGTAGTTAATAGAATTTTCCTTATTTAACAAGTATGTTTCGTATTCAGAAAGTACATTCTTTTCCACAAAAACATAAATCTGCTTATTTTCTTTAATTGCAGTTTTTAGCTCTATTTGAGAAATAGAAGAATTTTCTCTTTTTGATTCAGAGCCAAAACGTCCACCAATGATAGAAATAAGGATGTCTACAGATTTTATTTCTTTATAACAATATTCTTCTAAAGCATCTTCTTTTCCATATGGAATGTCACCTTCTTCATTTCGTATAGGTTCATATCCCAGTCCTTCTATGAATAAATCTATATCAGAACGGATTTGTCGTAAATCATAAAAAGTTGAACTTATGAATATTCTTGGTTTTGCCATATAATTATTTTTTTTGCAAAAATACGGAATTTACTCAATAACTGGCATTTACTTCGAAAGTATAATTTCAACTTTTTGCATATCCTTTAATATCGTTTGGTCTAATACCTTTGCGTAGTGCTGTGTCATTCGGGTGGATGAATGCCCCAGCATTTTAGCCACGTTCGGCAGTGACACGTTGTTAGCCAGCGCAATAACCGAAGCAAAACTGTGCCGGGCTGTGTGCGTGGTCAGGTTCTTTTTAATACCGCAAAGGTCGGCAATCTCTTTCAGGTAGCTGTTCATCTTCTGATTGCAGGGAACGGGCAACAAAGTTCCTTTATCCATGCAGTAGGGGTTATCCTTATACTTTTCAAGTATCTGTTTGGGAATGCTCAAAAGCGGGATGTTACAGAGGTTGTTTGTCTTTTCACGGGGTTTCACTATCCACAGGTTGCCGTTGCTGTCCTCTGAAACGTGTTCGGGGCGTAAGTTATACACGTCTATGAATGCCAGCCCGGTATATACGCAGAAGATAAAAACATCCCGTACCAGTTCCAGCCGTTCAATCCTGAACTCTTTCTGCCATATCCGGTTTATCTCGGCTTGGCTTAGGAACTGTTTGTTTACCTCCACCTCGTGAAACTTGATTCCTGCAAACGGGTTCTTTGTCAGCCACTCGTTGGCAATGGCAAGGTTTATCACTTTCTTAAAACATTTCATGTACCGGATAACGGTATTCTGTGCGCAATGCTTCTCCGTCTTTAGGTATAAATCGAATTTGCGTACCAGTTCCCCGTTTACCTCACGCAGTAACATATCATCTACCTTGTAATCCCGTTTAACCAGTTCCATGAGGTATTTAAGGCAATTGTCGTAACGTCTTACGGTGATGTCGGCATAGTCTGTCCCGATTAGCTTCCGGCAGTTGTCATTATGTTCCTTGAATACATTATACAATGTCTTGAAAGTTTCGTCCTTTCCCTGATAGCGGTTCACTATGGCACGTGCGGAGATAATCTTTCCCTCCAGTTCCAAGTCTTGGTAAATCTGATAGAATTTCACACGCAGGGCGTCAATGTAATGGTTAAGTTCTACGGAGTTTCGGTCTTTGCCTGTCGATTTCTCTTTTTCCTGCGACCAAAGTGGGACTTTTACACTCCGCTTTAGTTGAAGTTCCACGTATAGGCGGTCATAAGTGACACGCACACGCACGGGTGCTTCCCCGTTTTTTAACAGTTTGCTACGCTTGATGAAGAACAACACGCTGAATCTTTTTCTTTCCATACGGCTCAATTTTTAATGATACAAAGTTAGGAAATCGAACCGAGAACCCTGTTATGTAAAATAGTGCAACGTGCTGTAAAAGAATGAAGTAAATACCTCGCAGTGGAACATTTCGGGCTTTTAAAAACAGTCCCTTGAATAAGGACGTATGGTTTGCTTCAATCTCACTAATTTTGCCTATTCTTGGAAAAGAAAAATCCCTGAACTTCTTTGAAATTCAGGGATTTACATCGTTTTGCCTTCTTAAAAAGTGGTGCCACCAGGAATCGAACCGGGGACACAAGGATTTTCAGTCCTTTGCTCTACCAACTGAGCTATGGCACCTTTTCCGTTTGCGGGTGCAAAGATAAAGATATTTTTTTATACTACAAGGCTTTTTGAGGAAAAATATTAGAAAAATCCCCTTTGTAGCTTTTAAAACAAGAACAAAGGGGATATTTGTATTAGTTATGAGTATAGATTTCTACGTAATTGTTTAATCTATATTCGGATTGATACTGTGCCAGTCTTTAATGGGCGGCAATACGCCCATTCCTATAACTTCGTCGCGTAGTTTACAGAGGTGGGCGTAACTTTCTTTCAGTTTAGCCTCTTCTTCGGGAGTACCTTTCAGCTCTTTGTAGTGCACACCGTCCTTATTGATTTCGGTTTCCATAGCCATCATGATATGGTCGAAACCATGACTGTGTACATATGTGCCTGCCGGCCAGCGGAAAGGCTTTCCACCCATGGCGGCAGCAATCATTTCTATGGAAATATACGCAGGGCTTTGGAAAGAAGAACGACCGCGCAAAGCGATAATGTTAGCGCCGCCTTTGGTAACTTTGGTCTGTATTTCTGCCCATTCTTCCTTTGTCAGGGCAGGAGTGCCGATGATATCCAGCAACGGTTTCCCATCTACTTTGGCGGTAGAAGCATATACAGCCATTTGTTCGCCATGTCCGCCATATGTACGGCAGTTCTCTATCTTATCGGGAGCAATGCCGAAATGTTTGGAAAGTTCGCTACGCAGGCGGGTACTGTCAAGGGCTGCCAGTGTTGTAACCTGAGATGGCTTCAATCCTGAGTACAATAATGTAATCAGGCCGGTAATATCGGCCGGGTTAAAGATGACAACCACGTGCTTCACATCCGGACAGTAAGCTTTCACGTTCTTACCGAATTCTTCGGCAATGGCGGCGTTTCCTTTTAGCAAATCCTCACGGGTCATTCCTGCTTTACGGGCTGCACCACCGGAAGACACTACATATTTGGCATCGGTCAGAGCCTCTTTAATGTCGGATGTAAATGTCAGGTTCAGACCTTCGAATCCGCAGTGGAATATTTCTTCCGCCACACCTTCCAGACCGGGAGCATAAGGGTCGTATAAACAGATGTTCGGGGTAAGGTGCATCATGATTGCACTCTGTGCCATGTTGGAGCCGATCATACCGGCTGCACCTACAATGGTCAGCTTTTCGTTTGTAATAAATTCCATAATTATATTATTTAAAGGTGAATAATAAACGCTTTTGTCGATTGTTACGTTACAAAGATAACCGTTTTCCGGAAGAGTTGTTTATATAAAAAAGTTATCTTTTAGAGCGAAAAGTTATTCCTTATCTTTATCTTTGTATAAGGTAGGATGCGGCTCGGCAGTACCCGCGCTCAAAAGCGGGCTTTTGGCTTGGTATTGCGCTCACCTTTCGCTATCTTTGCGCAGGATGCCGGAATAGGCTATGTTCTATTGCGTATCGTTCTTGTTATAAATATTACGAAATATAAATTGTATGAGTATAGAGTTAGGAAAGTTCAATACCTTGAGGGTGGTGAAAGAGGTTGATTTCGGCATGTATCTGGATGGTGGTGAAGAAGGAGAAATTCTGCTTCCGTCGCGTTATGTGCCCGAAAACTGCAAGCCGGGAGATGAACTGACTGTGTTTATCTACCTGGATAACGAGGAACGGTTGGTAGCTACTACACTGACACCATTAGTACAGGTCGGTGAGTTTGCCTGTTTGGAAGTGGCATGGATAAATCAATACGGCGCTTTCCTTAACTGGGGATTGATGAAAGATTTGTTTGTTCCTTTCCGTGAACAGAAAATGAAGATGCAGGTTGGGAAGCAATATGTAATCCATGCTCATCTGGATGATGAGAGTTACCGGATTGTAGCCTCTGCCAAAGTGGACCGTTATCTTTCGAAAGAAAAAGCGCCTTATGAACCCGGTCAGGAAGTCAGCATACTTATCTGGCAGAAGACTGATTTAGGTTTTAAGGCTATTATTGAGAACCGATATAGCGGTTTGCTGTATGAAAGCGAGATATTTCAACCTCTGCATACAGGCATGACATTGAAGGCTTATGTAAAGCAGGTTCGCGAGGATGGAAAGATTGACCTGATACTTCAGAAACCGGGGCAGGGCAAGGTGGAAGACTTTGCTGCTACCTTATTGGATTATATCCGTGAGCAGGGCGGACACATCACTTTGCATGACAAGAGCCCTGCCGAAGAGATTTACGATACATTCGGTGTCAGCAAGAAAACCTTTAAAAAAGCAGTTGGCGATTTATACAAAAAACATCTGGTATCGCTGCAGGAAAATGGGATTGAACTGGCAAAAAAACTCTAATCCCTACCTGCAATAGGGTTTTCCCTATAACATATTAGAGAGAAACAGAAGGATGGGGGAAAATATTCCCCTATTTTTGTTTTTACTAAAATGATGGAATATAAACTTGTAAAGAACGCTGCCATGAAACGAATATTATTTATGTTGTTTGCCGTGATAATGAGTACTGCTGTCTGCCATGCGGCCATGAGCAATAGTAAAGTGCGTAAAGAAACACGCTTTCTTACGGATAAGATGGCTTATGAACTGAATCTGAATACGGCTCAGTATAATGATGTATATGAAATTAATTATGACTTTATTTCAGGTGTACGTTATCTGATGGATGATGTGCTGAGGGGTGAAGAATGGGCGTTGAATCGGTATTACGATTATCTGGATATACGCAATGACGATTTACGTTGGGTATTGAGCCGCAGACAGTATTCCCGTTTCATGCAGGCTGCCTACTTCTTCCGTCCGATTTATGTGAGTGGCGGGCATTGGTCTTTCCGGATTTATGTTACTTATACCAATCCGAATCATTTCTACTATCCGCGTCCTTATCATTATCGTACTTACTGTGGCGGACATAACCGTGTTCATTATCATAATGTAAGCTATTACCGGGGCAGACATAACTATCCTACCTATAACGGCTCTTTCCGTATCCGTGATAATAAATCGTACCATACAAGCCGGCGTTCGGATTTCGGTTCGGTTCATATCCGTCCCAATTCCGGTACGCGCCCTAATAACGTGGAACAGTCCAATCGCCGTCCTGCTACCAACAGTCCGGTACGCCGTTCCGATACTAAGAAGGAAGTAAATGCTCCTAAACGCGGGCAGAGTATTCAGAAGGAAAACGAAAGCGTAAGACGACGCAGCAACTCTTCTTCATCCTCTACGCGTACAACACGTTCTTCTTCCCGTTCGTCAGAAAGAAGTAAAGAAGCGTCAAGACGAAATTAAACGCTTATCCATGTGTATTTATAACTGATAAACGGGGGATACTTCAATATACCTGATGATTTCTTTCAGGCACGGAATTCACGGAAAAAGAAGTAAAGAAAATCTGTGTTTTCCGTGTAGTCCGTGCCTGAAAAGAAAATAAATAAAAAGTGTTCATCTCCTTACAAACACACAACAACTAAAATTATATTTATTCGATAGGCTCTCCTTTATAAAAGTCCAGTATCTTGGTACGGAACAGGTACTCGTATTTGGCTTGTAGTTCATCGGATTGTGCTTTCATCAGGTTCTGCTTGGCCTCATTGTATTCTACGGCGTTCGCTTTCCCGTTTTCGTATTTCTCGCTCATCAGCTTAAACGATGCTTCGCTTGCCGAGGCTGCCGCGCTGCTGCTTGTATACTTGCTTTCGGATGCTGCCGCATTGTACCATGCCTGCTGAATTTCTTTGTAGAGGTCCTTCTTGGCATTATCCAGTTGCAAGGAGTAGTTTTCACGTTGCAGGCGGGCTGTACGTACCCGGTTGCGTGTAGCCAGTCTGTTAAAGATGGGAACACTCAGATTAAAACCGATGTATTTGTTGAAATTATCACTCATTTGCTGGCTGAAAGTGCGGTTGATTGTCGAATAATAATTCGTACCGAGACTCCCGCTGAGAGTCAGTTGCGGATAGTAACCGCTTTGGGCGATTCGGATACTGTGTTTACTTCCTTCCAGACGATACTGTGCAGCTTGTATTGAGGCCTTGCAACCTAATGCTAACTGATATATTTCGTCCGGAGAAGCCAATGGGATAAGTTCTATTGTTGCGGCAGGATTTTCCAAGAGGAAACCTTCCGGTGTTTCCAGTTCGATAAGCTGGCTGAGGTCGAGCAATGCCAGTTGATAGTTATTGCCCGTCTGTACCGCATTCATCTCATCCTGCGCTACACGTGCTTTGGCTTCGGCAACTTCTGCCGGAGAGGCTTTCCCTACTTCTGCCAGCCGCTCTATGCGGTTGCATTGTTCTTTGCTCAGCTCTACTTGTCCTAAAGAAACCCGGTGCAGTTCTTCGTTGAACAGTACCTGTAAGTAGGCTGAGGCTATATTGATGGAGATATCTTCTTTGGCTTTCTCCAAGTCGGCAAGAGCGGCTTTTAGGTTTAATTTGGCCAAAGCATACTGGTTGGGTATCTCGAGTCCGGTAAACAGTGGAATACTGGTGGAAACGGACATATTTGTACCGTGACTGCCTGTGTTGACATATACGGTGGAGTAATCACCGGTACTCTCGTCCTTGATAGCGGTCTGCGTGCGTCCCCAGTTCCAGTTTTGTCCGGCACTGGCATTAAGGTTCGGCAGTCGTGCCCATTTGGCGGTATTCACTTCAACATTGCTTTGTTCGGCTGCATTGGCTGTCCGGCGAATGTCGATATTATGCTCGATGGCGTAGTCTATACATTGCCGTAGCGACCAGCGGTCTTGCGCCTGAACTTGTATGCAAGCCAGAACGGCCATATATATAAGTATCTTTTTCTTCATGGCGTTTTTGCTTCTTCTAAGTATAACGGTTATTTATCTTTTTTCTCAGCGCCACGCACTTTGTCTTTGGCAGTCAGGCCGCTTTTGACGGCAATTTTGATACCGTCGCTCATGCCTACTTCTATCTGTTGGCGTTTGAACTTCTGTTGAGGTACACTGTCGGTCAGTACATATACAAAGGTGCTGTCTCTACTGAACTCAACCGTACTTTCCGGCAGGGCGAGCGTCTTGAGGGCACGTTCCAGCACAATTTCCGCATTGGCGGAATAGCCGGAACGGATTTGTACGCTGTCCGGCGCCTGGATGGCCGCTTTGATTTCGAATTGGTTGGCTCCGTTTTCTTCTACGCCTTTCGGAGATATGTATTCCAGTACGGCATTGAACGAGAGGTTTTGCAAAGCACCGATAGTTAGCTTTACCGGCATGCCTTCGTGTACGCGGCCTACCTCGGTCTCATCCAGGTTGCCCCGGAAGATGAGGTCATTCATATTGGCAACCGTGGCGATTGTTGTTCCATCGTTGAACGTATTGCTCATGATAACGGAGTTGCCGACTTTGATAGGTACATCCAAAATTAGTCCGGTAATGGTGGAACGAATCAATGTGCTGCTGAATGAAGCGCTGTTCTTGGTGATACCTTCCTTTACGATTTCCAGATTGTCTTTGGCTGTTTGCAATTCCTCCCGTGCCTGTTTTACGTTCACTTCCCCCTTTTCGTATTCTTCGTTGCTGATGAGTTTGTCATTAAACAACTTCTCGACACGGGCAAAGTCCGTTTCGGCTTGTTTGGCATTGATTTCTGCCAGACGGACGCGGCTTTCGGCAGAGTTCAGCGTGCCCAGTTCGGGGATAACCTTTACTTTGGCAATCACTTCGCCTTGCTTGACGCTTTGTCCGGCTTCTTTATATACTTCGGAAATGATACCGGATATTTGCGGCTTGATAAGCACTTCATCTCTGGGCTCCACTTTTCCGGTGGCTACGGTTGTCTTTTCCAAATCGGCTGTTTCCGGAACGATGGTCTCATATACCTTTACAGTGGGCTGGGATTTCCGGTACAAAAACACGAATGTCCAGATAAATATGGCAGCTACTACCGCCAGTGATGCGATTTTCAGATACTTCTTTGTTTTCATCTTTATTGTATTATTGTTTTATTTTTCTATCGTTTTATCAGTCTGTTACCTTGCCGTTTTTTACTCATCCCTTATCGCTTCGATAGGTTTGATGGCCATTGCGCGGTAAGCAGGTGCCAGTCCTGCCAGCATCCCTAATGCAATGAGAAGGGCGCAAGTGCCGATAGCCAGTCCGAAGGAGACTTGATAATGGGTCTTGATGACTCCGGGATCATTCGCTGCACTTTCCAGTATTTGCAGTATAAGTACGGCAAAAGAGATACCTGCCATGCCGGCTACGGTAGTCAGTACCATACTTTCCGAAAGGATTTGTTGCAGAATATCTTTGGGACGGGCACCGATGGCACGCCGTATGCCTATTTCCGTAGTGCGTTCCTTTACCGTTACCATCATGATATTGGATACGCCGATAGCTCCGGCAAACAAGGTTCCCAAGCCCACCATCCAGATAAGGATGCGGGTACCTGTCATCAGTGTGTCCATCATGGAAAACATGGCTTCTGCATTGAGGAACATGATTGCCTGTTTGTCGTCCGGCGAGATGTAATGGGCAGCTTTGATGCGATGTTCTATTTCCGGTTCTACGTCCTTAACCTTCACTCCCGGTTTCATGATAAAACAGACTACATCTATTCTTTGTCCCAGATTATATGTCTGCTGCATCGTTGTGAAGGGTAGGGTAACCGCTTCCGAAGCCTGTCCCTGTATGTTCACATTACCCTGGGAAGAGCACATGCCGATAACACGGTAATAAATGCCGTTTACCCTGATATATTTTCCGCAAGGGTCCTCGCCCGGCTTGAAGAGGCTTTCGTACACGCGTTTGCCAATGACGCATACCTTGCGCGCCTCACGTATATCCACGTCATTGATAAAGCGGCCGTACGTCATTTCCTGATGTTCTATCTGTTCGTATTCGGGGTATAGACCTTTGACGCTGCATTCGTATTTGTTTTCTCCGTAAACGGCTGTCTGTCCCCATAAGGCAAATGAAGGAGTGGCCGTTTTTATTCCGTCGATGCTGCGTACCCGTTCCACATCTTCCATTTCCAGGTCCCACCAGCGTCCTTTACGAAATCCTTTGTAGGCCTCGCTTGTCTTTTGCGCTGCAATAAATCCGGAGTTTGTAGCGAAACCTTCAAATTGCGCTTTCATTTGTTCCTGCATGCCTTGTCCGCCGCCAATAAGTGCCACAAGCATGAAGATGCCCCAGAATACACCGAATGCCGTCAGCAGACTGCGTGTCTTGTTTCTTGTTATCGTAACGAGGATTTCCTCGCATGTATCCATGTCTATTCTCATAATCGTTTAATCTGCTCTAAGTGCTTCGATGGGACTGATGCTTACCGCCTTTTTAGCCGGGAAGAATCCGGCAAGCGTACCTGCGACAATCAGGGTCAATGTAGCCTGTATGGCAATGCCGATATCCACTGTGGGGTCCGAGAACATTCTGGCTTGAAACATACCCGCATCTGCTGTTTGTGTGCCGAAGGCGGAATTCATCCATTCCGTTACTCCGATGCCTGCCACCATGCCGATGTAGCCGAAAAAAGTGGTAATCGTAACGCTTTCTACAATAATCAGCCGAAGGATGGAAAAAGGCTTTGCACCCAGCGCTTTGCGTATGCCGAACTCGCGTGTGCGTTCCTTGACGGTAATCAGCATGATATTCGATACGCCTACGATGCCGCTCAGCAGGGTAAAAATACCTATCACCCAAATGGCGGTACGCAACAAGCCGGCTATGTTCTGTGTCTGTATGTATTGTGTAAAGCGGTTCCATATCCATATTGCGCCTTCATCTTCCGGGTCGAAACGGTGGTTGGCGGCAATGACTTTACGGTACTCTTTCTCAAAGGTTTCGTTGGCCGCTTCGCTCGTCAGATTTTTGGTGGTGAAGATGATGTTGTTGAGTTTATCGCCTTTGTTATAGATGGTTTGCATGGTGGAGAAGGGGATAAAGGCCAGGCTGCTTTGGTCTCCCTGGTCTTCGTACAATCCGACTACCCGGTAGGCTACACCGCCTGCATTGACAAATTGGCCGACTGGTTCCGTACGTGACTTTCCGAAAAGAATTTCTGCCGACTTTTTATGAAGAATGATAACTTTCCGCCGTTCTTTCACATCGTTCCGGTTGATAAAGCGTCCGCTTGCGGTCTTGATGGCTTCGGACTCTACGTAGTTCGGGTGTACGCCCATCAGCGAGATATTGATGTATTCTTGTCCGAAGCTGATGTTTACATCTCCCTGCCGCAGGGTGGCGCCGGCAGTGATGATATTGTCGGGAAAGTATTTTTCGGTTGCGGCGAGGTCTTTGTTTTCCAGTTGGATACGCCGTCCTTCTTTCAAACCTTCGTACGATTGGGTGGTCCAGCCACCGCCCAGGCGGATGGAGTTCAATGCGCGTTCGGATGCGTTTTGTTCGAAAGCATGGATGATGCCGTTGCCTGCTCCCAGCAGTACGATAAGCATAAAGATGCCCCACGCCACTGCAAAACCGGTGAGGAACGTGCGCAACTTGTTACGCTTGATTGTACCGTATATTTCTTGCCAAAGGTCTATCATGATTACTGTAAGTGATGTTATAAAGCGATAGGAGATTAATGTAATGACGCGGCAGTGTCCGTTATTTCATGAAACCGTCCTTGCCGAATGGCGATGCGTCGTGATTCAGGTTCTCTTCAATGCTTCCTATCACACCGTCTTTAATGTGGATAATCTTGTCTGTCTGATTGGCAACGCCGCTCTCGTGGGTTACGACCACGATGGTCATGCCCGTTTCATGCAAGTCTTTCAGAATTTGCATGACCTCTACGGAAGTCTTGCTGTCGAGAGCACCGGTCGGTTCGTCGGCAAGGATAATCTGGGGGCGGGTAATCAATGCACGGGCAATGGCTACACGCTGCTTCTGTCCGCCGGACATTTCGTTGGGCATGTGGTGAGCCCACTCTTTCAGCCCCAGGCGTTCCAGATATTCCAACGCCATAGCGTTACGCTTCCGGCGGCTTACTCCTTGATAGAAGAGAGGAAGAGCCACATTCTCTACCGCATCCTTGAAGGAAATCAGATTGAATGACTGGAAGATAAAGCCAATCATACGGTTGCGGTATTCGGCGGCTTTGTTTTCGCTCAGGTTCTTGATAAGCGTACCGTTCAGGTAATATTCTCCTGTATCGTAGTTGTCCAGAATGCCTAAGATGTTGAGGAGCGTGGATTTTCCGGAGCCTGACGCTCCCATAATAGAGACGAACTCTCCTTTTCGGATATCAAGGTCGATGCCTTTGAGTACGTGTAGCGGTGCTCCGTTATTATAGGTCTTGTTGATGTCTTTCAGTTGTATCACGTTTTTCCTGTTTATAGTTTTGTTCTTATTGATTTTAACTATTAGACGCAGCTATGTGACGAAAAGTTGCAATTGACGTGAAGTTTTTTAAAAAAAGATTTTGCAGTGTCGTTTTTCTTTGTGTAATTTGTAACCATTAATGTTATAACTAACCCTTTAAACAAAAAAGTAAATATCATGAATTCAAACATGGAAAAACCCTATGTAGTGGGGATTGACATAGGCGGAACGAACACCGTCTTTGGTATCGTAGATGCACGTGGCACTATTCTTGCAAGTGGTTCCATCAAGACGGGAGCTTATGATGAGGCAGACAATTACGTAGACGAAGTATGCAAGAATCTTCTTCCGCTGATTATCGCGAATGGCGGTGTTGATAAAATAAAAGGTATCGGTATCGGTGCTCCTAACGGCAACTATTATAGCGGTACAATCGAGTTTGCCCCGAACCTTCCGTGGAAAGGAGTAATTCCTTTGGCAGCCATGTTTGAAGAACGTTTGGGCATCCCTACGGCACTGACCAATGACGCCAATGCCGCCGCTATCGGTGAAATGACCTACGGTGCTGCACGCGGTATGAAAGATTTCATCATGATAACGCTGGGTACGGGCGTAGGCAGCGGTATCGTTATCAACGGACAAATGGTATACGGACACGACGGTTTTGCCGGAGAGTTGGGACATACTATCATACGTCGCGAAAACGGTCGTCTCTGCGGATGCGGTCGCCACGGCTGTCTGGAAACTTACTGTTCGGCTACCGGTGTGGCGCGTACTGCACGTGAGTTCCTCACTGCACGTACCGAACCGAGTTTGTTGCGTTCCATTCCGGCCGAAAACATCACCTCTAAAGATGTATACGATGCAGCCGTTCAGGGTGACAAGCTGGCACAGGATATTTTTGACTTTACCGGTACTATTCTGGGAGAGGCTATTGCAGACTTCATTGCTTTCTCCAGTCCCGAAGCAATTATTCTGTTCGGTGGGTTGGCTAAGTCCGGAGATTACATCTTCAAGCCTATCCAGAAAGCTATTGATGACAATATCCTGATGATTTACAAGGGCAAGGCCAAATTGATGATGTCCGAACTGAAAGACTCTGATGCTGCTGTGCTGGGAGCCAGTGCGTTGGGCTGGGAGTTGAGAGATATTAAATAAGCTCAGTCTTTGATTGAAAATATAGCCGCCCTGCCGGAATATAATTTCTCGGCTGGGCGGTATTTTTTTGATATACGTCAAACAAAGTTTTCAACCGTATCAAACGTTTTTTCACTATAATGAAAAATCTTTATTAATCCCACGAAAAAAGAAAATGCTTGTAGAAAATGCAGGTTTGTTTGTACTCCTTTTGCTTTTCGCATTTTTTATTCATATGGGATAGCGGGCGAAGGGATATTTGTCCGTTCCGTAAGACAAATAATTCCATTCCGTGGGGTGAGGTATTTGAGACATTAAAAAAGGGAAACCGAATCAATCAGCTTCCCTTTTTTATTTAGAAATAGGAGTTTGGGATTAACCGTTAACTCTTTTTTCTTTAATTCTTGCTTTCTTACCGGTAAGAGCACGCAGGTAGTACAATTTAGCGCGACGAACTTTACCCACTTTGTTCACTTCGATGCTGTCGATAGCCGGTGATTCAATCGGGAAAATACGTTCTACACCTACAGTACCAGACATCTTACGTACAGTAAAACGCTTCTTCTCTCCATGTCCGGCAATCTTGATAACAACGCCACGGTACAACTGTACACGTTCTTTGTTACCTTCGACGATACGATATGCTACTGTAACAGTGTCACCTGCCTTGAAGCTCGGGTGTTGTTTGCCGGTAGCAAATGCTTCTTCTGCAATTTTAATTAAATCCATTGTTCTTATTATTAAATTGTTTGATCGTTACAACGCAACATACCAGGCTTCTCACTCGGTGTCCTGACAGCGATTGCGCGAAAGCGGTGCAAAGGTAGAGTTTTTCTTTTGATTGACAAAGAGATGTACTCTTTTTCTTTTTTGCCGGATGGAAAGAAATGCCGTTCCTCTTTGGGATTACAGCAAAAGAAAAGTATATTTGTAGCAATTTAAAAATGGATGAATATGAAGAAATGTTATTTGAAAATCGTCTCAGGAACAGCGTTGGCAGTGATGTTTTTGTTTGCATCTTGCCATTCGGCCTACGAAGTGACAAAAGCCGAAGGGCGCATGCAGCCGATAGACTCTACCTATGATGTTGCTCCCGATGCGGAAGCCATGGCGTTGCTTGCCCCCTACAAGGCGAAGATAGACAGTATGATGTACCGGGTAGTGGGCACTGCCGAGATGTCTATGGATAAAGGAGCTCCCGAAAGCCTCCTTTCCAATCTGGTGGCCGATGTGCTGCGCGGAGCGGCTGCGCAGGTGCTTGGAAAACCTGCCGATATGGGGCTTGTGAATATGGGTGGATTGCGGAACGTGCTGACGGAAGGCCCCATTACTTGCAGCAACATCTACGAAATACTGCCGTTCGAGAACTCACTTTGTGTCGTGACTTTGAAAGGTGTTTATCTGAAGCAACTGTTTGAGAGCATTGCGGCACGCGGCGGCGAAGGAGTCAGCGGTGTGAAGTTGCGGATTACCAAAAGCGGAAAGTTGCTCGGGGCTACCGTAGCCGGCAAGCCGGTTGCCGACGACAAACTGTACACGGTTGCCACTATCGATTATCTGGCTGACGGCAATAGCGATATGACCGCCCTGATTCAGGCCGAAAAGAGAGATTGTCCGCCGGGTGCGACCTTGCGCGGTCTGTTTATGGACTATGTAGAGCAACAGACGGCAGCAGGCAAGAAGATTACTTCGCGCATGGAAGGACGAATCACCGTGGAAGATTAAGAACAGAAAACTAAAAAAGAGAATTCGATGAAACGTATATCTATATATTGCCTGCTGATGTTCTGCGCATTGCTGACAGCATCGGCACAGCAGACCAAGCAATTGGTCATTCTGCACACAAGTGACACTCACAGCCGTATCGAACCGATTGACCTGCACGCTGCCGACCCGTATGCAGGGGCGGGCGGTGTGGTACGCCGCGCTACTTTTCTGAAAGATTTCCGTACCAAGAATCCGGATGTCCTGCTCTTTGACTGCGGCGACATTTCGCAAGGTACGCCCTATTACAATCTTTTCCGGGGCGAGGTGGAAGTCCGGATGATGAACCTTATGGGCTATGATGCCATGACTATCGGTAATCATGAGTTTGACTTCGGGCTGGATAATATGGCGCGTTTGTTCCGTATGGCCCACTTTCCGGTGGTATGTGCCAATTACGATGTCACCGGAACCGTTCTTGAGGGACTGGTGAAACCTTATGTAGTCCTGGAACGCGGAGGTATGAAAATCGGAGTGTTCGGGGTGAGTCCCAAGATGGAAGGGCTGGTACAGGCCGATAAGTGTGAAGGCATTGTATACAACGACCCTATTGTTGCGGCGCAGGAAGTAACCGACCTTTTGCGGACCAAGGAAGGGTGTGATGTCGTTATCTGTCTTTCCCATCTCGGCTTCCGTCTTAAGAATGAAGTCTGCGATGAGAAGCTGGCGGCGGCAACCAGGGGAATTGATGTAATATTGGGCGGCCATTCCCATACTTTTATGGAGAAACCGGCTTTCTGCCTGAATGCGGAGGGGAAGAGTATTCCGGTATTGCACACCGGGAGAAGCGGCATTTTTGTAGGAGAATTGGATTTGACACTGACGAAGGAATAGCGGATGAAAAGGCTGTTACTGTTTATACTGGTTATAATGGGATGTTGCGGGCGTTTTGCTTCGGATGCGAAACGTTGTCCGGCTACACCTGCCGTTGTTCCCCCCGTAGAGCCGTTGCTGGTGAGGTCGGCAGTGGATGATGTGCGATGCAGGCAGTGGGTGGATTCGGTTTTGGGTACACTCAGCCTGAAAGAGCGGATAGGACAGCTTTTTATCTATACAATCGCCCCCTATCAGGACAAGGGCAATAAGGAGTTGCTGCGTAAGGTTGTCGAGGATTATAAAGTCGGCGGTTTGCTGTTTTCCGGCGGACTGATGCAAAACCAGGCCATACTGACGAATGAAGCGCAACGCATGGCGGATATTCCTCTGCTGATTACGTTCGACGGTGAGTGGGGGCTTTCCATGCGTCTGCGGGGTACACCCGTCTTTCCGAAGAATATGGTACTGGGATGTATACAGAACGATACCCTGCTCTATGAGTATGGCAGGGAAATGGCAAGGCAGTGCCGGGAACTCGGCGTACAGGTGAATTTTGCTCCGGTGGCGGATGTTAACATCAATCCGAAGAATCCGGTTATCAACACCCGCTCTTTCGGTGAAAATCCGGTGAACGTAGCCAATAAGGTTATCGCCTATGCCAGAGGTCTGGAAGACGGCGGAGTACTCTCGGTATCCAAACATTTTCCGGGGCATGGGGATACGGACGTGGATTCGCATAAATCGCTTCCGGTTTTACCGTTCACGCGCGAGCGTTTGGACAGTGTCGAGTTGTATCCTTTTAGAAAAGCTGTTCAGGCAGGGGTAGGCGGCATTATGGTGGGGCATTTGGAAGTGCCTGTTTTTGAGGCGCAGCGCGGATTGCCTTCTTCCCTTTCCCGCAATGTGGTTTATGACTTGCTGACACGCGAATTGCAGTTCCGGGGACTTGTCTTCACAGATGCTTTGGCTATGAAGGGAGTTTCCAAACATGAGTCGCTCTGCTTGAAAGCATTGCAGGCGGGGCATGACTTACTGCTCGTTCCCCGGCGTATAAAAGAAGAAGTGGATGCCATACTGGCTGCCGTAAAGCGCGGTGAGTTGACGGAGCAGGCGGTGGAGGAGAAATGCAGAAAGGTATTGACTTATAAATATGCACTTGGGCTGAATAAGAAGCCTCTTATTCGTCTTTCCGGATTGGGAACCCGAATTAATACGCCCTATACACGGGATTTGATTCGTCGTTTAAATCTGGCGGCTGTTACCGTGCTGGGCAATGCGGCGAAAGTGCTGCCATTGGATCCGGCGATTAAAGATGTTGCGGTGTTGAATGTCGGGGAAGCAGCGGAGATACGGCCTTTTATCAAGCAGCTTTCCGAATATACGCATCCGGTAGAGTTCCAATTGGGAAAAGATTTACCGGCGGCAGGACGTAAGGCTTTGAGAGATAAACTGTCCGGATATAAACGTATTCTGGTATGTGTCACCGAGCATCGTCTGGCGGCTTATCAGTCTTTCTTTGCGGAGTTTGCTCCAGACGTTCCGGTGGTGTATGTGTGCTTTATTCCCGGCAAGCAACTGCCACAGATACGTCAGGGCATATCGGCAGCCGAAGCGGTGGTATTGGCGCATTCTTCGAATGATGGCGTACAGCGGCAGGTGGCCGGGATACTTTATGCGGATGCCGTGGCTGACGGCCGGCTTTCGGCAAGTATCGGCAGTTTGTTTACCGCCGGAGAAGGGATAACCTTAAGTCCGCAGACAAAGTCTCATTTCATTCCCGAAGAGCATGGCCTGGATTCCCGCTTATTGGCACGGATTGATACGATTGCCCGGGAAGGCATACGGGAAGGAGCCTATCCGGGATGTCAGGTAGTGGTTTTGAAGGACGGGAAAGAGATGTATAATAAGGCTTTCGGTACTTATACATATACAACCGGAAATAAGGAAGCAGTTCCGGTGACACCGGCATCCGTATATGACGTTGCATCTTTGACGAAGACGACAGCTACCTTATTGGCCGTAATGAAGCTTTATGATAAAGGCCGTTTAAGCCTGACAGACCGTGTGTCTGATTATCTTCCCTACCTGCAGGATACGGATAAACGCAATATAACGGTCAGGGAACTGCTGTTCCACCAGTCGGGATTGCCTTCCACCTTGCTGTTCTATCAGGATGCCATTGATGAGGATAGTTACGAGGGTACATTATTTAAGGCACGACCGGATAAACTGCATCCTGCCCGTATCGGGCGGCAGACGTGGGCTAACCCGAATTTCCGTTTCCGTCCGGGGCTGACGTCGAAAGTACGTACAGCCGAATGTACTTTACAGGTCTGTGACAGTCTTTGGTTGAATAAGTCCTTTAAAAAGGAGTATCTCCAAAAGATAGCGGATGCGCCTTTGAGGGATAAACGGTATCGTTATAGCTGTGTGGGCTTCATTCTGCTGCAGCAGGTGGTTGAGGCACGTGCGGGAATGCCTATGGATGAGTTTCTTGCTCAAGAGTTTTATACTCCGATGGGGCTGAAGCGTACCGGGTATCTTCCGTTACGGTTCTTGTCTAAAGAGGAAATTGTGCCTTCGTCCGTTGACCCTTTCCTGCGGAAAACAGTTTTGCAAGGATTTGCACACGATGAATCGGCCGCTTTTCAAGGCGGTGTTTCCGGCAATGCGGGATTGTTCTCTACGGCTGAGGAAGTGGCGCAGATTTATCAGATGCTGCTGAATGGCGGTGAGTTGAACGGAAAACGTTATTTAAGCAAGGAGACGTGCAGGCTCTTTACCACTACGGTTGCCAAGGGATGCCGCCGTGGTTTGGGATTCGATAAGCCGGATATGCAGAATCCTGCGAAAAGTCCCTGCGCCCTTTCCGCTCCGGCATCGGTGTATGGACATACGGGCTTTACCGGAACTTGTGCATGGGTAGACCCGGATAACGGCTTGGTGTATGTATTCCTCAGCAACCGTATTTATCCGGAGGTGTGGAATGCGAAATTGCTGAAATCGGATATTCGGGAAAGAATACAGGAGGCGATGTATCGGGCTGTGTTGAAGTAAGGCAATCGCATCAGAATAAAAAAAGGAGATGCCGGCTAACTTGAAATCGTTAGGCAGCATCTCTTTTTTTTGAAACAATTAATTTATTCTGTTAAGTTTTAGGTGTGTATGTCAGAATGCAATACCGATACGCAGACCTAAGTTGTTCATACCGTCCACACTGTAAGTGAAGAGGTCGCCTTTGTTGGTCCCGTAGCTGTAATAGGCTGCGAAGTGCAGGCCCGGACCGTAAGCCCACGGGTAAACGTTGAAACCGATTTCCGGAGATACGTAGAATCCCCATGTATCTTTATTGGTTTCAAATACATTGAAAGTGGACTTCAATTGTGCATATTGTGTACCGAGTTTTACGCCCACATACGGTTGGAATGCACCGCCACGGTTCCACGCATAACGTGTGGCAAGACCGAAAGGCAACTGGAATACGGTATGCTGCTGGTCGGTATTCAAACTGCCGCTCGTACCGACCGGCAAGGTCTGACGGCTGAAATATTCATGGTTGCTATGATAAGCCAGGAAGCCTCCCAAAGCAAAGTTGGACGTCAGGAAGTAACCGCCTTCAAAGTTCATACCCCATCCGCTGCCTTTGTCGGCAAAGTGGTTGTTTAAGGGGAAATTGAACTGCCAGTCGATGTTGGCATAACCGTTATCGGTCATCTGTGCCTTTGCCGGCATGGCGAAGACAAGGGCGAGGGCGGCGATTGCGAATGCCCTCAAGGATATATATTTCAATGTTTTCATACTTGTTCTTGTTTTATAAATTCAACAATAGCTTTCTATCGGGATAGAAGAAGTCGGTAGTTTATCTCGGCTGGGCACTCATTCTGTTAAGATAGGCAGATTGTGTAAAAGCCTGGTTCACGCCTTCCACTGCCATTTTGGTGTTGAAAGAGGTCGAGCCGCTCAATAACCCGCTCATGTAGCTGGTCCACAGCACGGGAAGTTTTTCCTTTTCGCCTTGGGGAGCATCGAGGTTCAGCAATTCGGTGATGAAGGAACCGGTACTATAAGCATAGTTTACGGCATACGGATAGTACCATCCGCCCCAGTTACCCCAGTAAGGAGCATCCCAATAGCCCGGGTAGTTCCACCACCATTCGGGGCGTCCGTAGTCCGTAAAGTAGTAAGTGCTCTTTACGTAACTCACTTGCAAACCGAGGTCGGCGTCTTCGCGATTGTATATACGGACATAACCGCGGTTGTTCATATTGGCAGCGTATGCGCTGAGGATTTCCTGTGCACTTTCGTCTTTCCAATATTCGGCGTCTTTACTGTTGCCGATAACAAGGATGCTATCCGGTAAGTAATAGGTTTCGAAAGCTTTGAAGTCTGCTTTCGTGTCATAATTGGTATAAACCAGATACTTGCTGTCCAGCTTATCCATGTCGGGGTCTTTTTCGCAAGATACGAATGCTATTGCGAAGACCGCTAATAATAAGGGAATAAATTTCTTCATACTTCTATAATGTTTAGGTTAAATATAAATTCCTGCCCTATTGGTACCTTAGGCTTTTGGAGAAAGAACAAGATAAAAAATAAAAGGTTCAAAAATAGATGTGTTAAATGTGCGGTGGGCTATAAAGAAACTGGTCTGTTCTCTTTTTATTCAGATGGGTATGAATGGCTTTTCAGACCATCATTGTCAGTTCGTTGGCATAACCGTGCCATATAGGTGGCACAGTTGTGCCAATAAATAGGTATTGTTGTGCCAATAAAGTGGCACAATAATAATTCAAGGCGGTGGAATTAGCTGGTTTTAAATAGTTGTTACCGCTTTGGGACTTTTTATCCAATAAGCAGAATAGTTAATAGATACTCTGTGCATAAAACGTAGTAGTTTGGTCTGTAAAATACGGTTGATTGTTTTTTAAAAAGCAAATTGCTATGAGAGATATATTGAGAAAAGTATGAGAGACGACAGGGTAAAATATGAGAGATATAGGTCAATAGAATCATTTCTTATTTATTATCTTGCTGATAATTATTATGTTAACTGTAATTTGTGAGAGACGTGAGAGATGAAAAAAACTGGTATGCCTGAATTCAAGCCGGGATTTTGGGCTTCTTACTATGAATGTTTAAAGTTTACTACTCTTATTTCTATGGTGAGGACCACTTTATAGAGGGACATCATATCATTGCAACGAACGGGTACCTGCATCTGTTGTTTCAGGAGCTGTCGGCGGAGGTCCCCCCGTTGGAGATGTAGGAGAAACGGTCTGCTTATTAATCCTTGCTACTATTATGAAACATACACTTCTTTTTATATAAAGACTGGCTCCATTCATTCTTATCTTTATTGTTTCCCCGTTGTTGCATAGTTTGTGGCAGGCCGCTGTCAAAGGGTGAAGAATGTCTTTGTACTATATGTAATATCACCCTTCCGCGTACGAACTGTCATCTCCGGAAGGATAATCCGGTAGAACGGCTTTTCTGGGAACAGATACCTTTGGAGAGGGCACCTCTTTTTTTCTTCTACCGGAAAGGGAGTGATTTCCGGCAGATTCTTCATCAGCTGAAGTATGGGGGAAAGAAAAAGATCGGAACAGTCATGGGAAGATATATGGCTGCCGAGTTATTGGATTCGGATTTCTTCGAGGGAGTTGATGTGATAATCCCCATACCATTGCATAAAAAGAAACAGCAGTTCCGTGACTATAACCAAAGTGAATGTATAGCACGGGGTATTGCGGCTGTGATGGGTATTGCCGTATGTGTGGAATCGGTAGTCCGCCGGAAGAATACGGAGACACAGACACGCAAATCCGTATTCGAGCGCTGGGAGAATGTGGATGGAATTTTTGAATTGAATCATGCGGATTCTCTGGTCGGAAAGCATATTCTGATTGTGGATGATGTATTGAGAACAGGGGTTACCACTGTTGCGTGTGCTTCACGGCTGGCGGAGGTTGAAGGAGTGCGATTAGTGTGCTGACGCTGGCGATGGCGGATTGATTATTCTTGATCGGGGAAAATACTTAAATCCCACTTGTTCTTCCATTCAATGCTTATCAATACTTATGGATTAATTTCCGGCAAATTTCCCCTATATTCTTGAATTAATATTTGTTAACTTATTCGCTGTAATACTTTTTAATATCTATTGTGTATTCCCTAATAGATATTGAACTATAAACATTAAAGACTAATATTATGGAAAAAGATTCTCCTTTTTCATTCACCGGTAGAAGGTGTATTGTAGCTCTAATGTGCATATTTGTCACAACTCTTGTTTATGCACAGCAGCAAAAAATATCGGTTAGTATCAAAGAGCTTCCTCTTAAAGAAGCTATCAATCAGATAGCGGAGAAGGCTTCGATGAATGTAGCCTATAGTAAAGAATTTGTGGATACGAATAGGAAAGTGTCATTGGAGGTAAAAGACACAGAGGTGAACAGAGCACTGACTCTTTTGCTGAAAGGGACTAACATCGGATTCCGTTTCCTGGATGACAGTATTTTGTTTTATAATAAAGAATATCAAAATAAAACAGAACCTGTCGAGCCGCAGGAGAGTAGGAAGGAACTATACGTGAAAGGTAAGGTAACTGACGAGAATGCGGAAGCGATTATCGGGGCTACCGTATCGGTAAAAGGAGCAACTACTGGTACAATCACCGATATCAATGGTCAGTATTCCATCAAAGTGCCTTATGGAAGCACTCTTCGCTATTCATACGTGGGCTACCGTGAAGAAAGCGTCATGGCGAAAGAAACGACAGTAAATGTGGTGATGAAAGAGGATGCTGTCAGCCTGGAAGATGTAGTCGTTGTAGGTTATGGTGTGCAAAAGAAGGTAAATGTAACAGGTGCCGTATCTATGGTCAAAGCGGAGGCTATCGAGAACAGACCTATTACTAACGTAACTACGGGCTTGCAAGGATTGCTTCCCGGAGTTAGTATCGTTGCCTCTTCGGGACAGCCGGGTGCTGTGCCCAATATCAACATTCGTGGTACAGGAACCATCAATAGTAGTACAGCGCCTTTAATTTTGATTGATGGGGTAGCCGGGGGAGACATCAACTTATTGAATCCTTCGGATATCGAAAGCGTATCAGTGTTGAAAGATGCCGCGTCATCTGCTATTTATGGAGCGCGTGCCGCCAACGGTGTTATTCTTGTAACGACTAAAAAAGGAGAAAAGAAAGAACGGGTAGAATTCCAATATAACGGATATGCCGGCTTCCAGACTCCCACAGCATTGCCCGAACTTGTCAACGGAAGGGAGTATATGGAACTTTCCAATGAAGCTATGAGTGCTGCCGGATTTTCCAAGCCCTATACACAGGAGGCTTTCGATAAATATGATTCGGGACTGTATCCTAACGAATATTCCAATACTGATTGGGTTGATGAAATATACAAAAGCCGGGCTTTTCAGACGGGACATAATGTGAGTGCACGGGGTGGAAGCGAGAAAACCGGATTTTTCATGTCGTATGGTTACTTGGATCAGGATGGACTGGTTGTAGGTGACGGATACAGTTCCAAAAGACATAATGCGCGTATCAGTGTAAACACGGAGGTGTATGATCGTCTGAAACTGACCGGGCAGATGAGTTATGTCGATTTCTATAAGAAGGACTTAGGCTATAGCGGCACATCAGGAGTGTTCCGCCTGTCACAGCGTATGTCTCCGTTACTACCCGTCAAGTGGCAGGTTCCTGATGAGAATGGCCGGATGGTGGATAGTGAGAACTGGTCGTACGGTTCGGTACGTAACCCCTTGCAGGTAGCCTATGAGTCGGGAACGGAAGAACGGAAAACCCGGGTGCTCAATGGAATATTCAATGCAGATCTTAAAATTATAGACGGACTGAACGCAGGTATGCAGTATTCTGCTAATATATATACCCGTCAGGTGGATGAGTTTAATCCGAAGATGTTGTCTTATTATTCGGACGGTAGTCCGTTGAAAGCAAATGAAGATGCCAAGGACTATATCTCACAAAGCCATCTCGATGTTATGACCCAGACGTTGCAGTTCACCTTGAACTTTAATAAAACAATAGGGCGCCATGAGTTGGGAACATTGTTGGGATTTTCGCAAGAATGGGAAAGCAGAAGCACGCTGGGTGCTACGCGTGATAATGTGATGGTTGAGGATATTCACGTTATTAGTGCCGGTATGATTAATTTTATGAATAGCGGAACAAAAGACGAGTGGGCTTTGCGTTCTTACTTTGGTCGTGTCAACTATGCTTTTGACGGCAAATACCTGTTTGAAGCCAATCTGCGTGCCGATGGAACTTCAAGGTTTGCCAAAGGCAATCGTTGGGGATATTTTCCGTCATTCTCGGCAGGATGGAACTTTTCACGTGAAAAATTCATGGAGTTCGCTACTCCGGTATTGAGCTCGGGTAAGCTGCGTGCTTCCTGGGGTGAGTTGGGAAATCAAAACATTCCCGGTAATTACTATCCTTATTTGTCGCCTATCATAACCGAAGAGTCCTATCCTATCGGAGCTTCTAATACACCTGTTATGGGGCTTTGGCAAAACAAGATCGGTAATCCCGACATTAAGTGGGAAACCATCCGCATGCTTAATTTCGGAATGGATCTTAGTTTTTTGAACAATAGACTGAATGTGGACTTCGATTGGTATAAGAAAGAAAATATCGATGCATTGGTTCGTCCCGATGTCCCGGCTATTGTCGGGGTTCCTAGTAGTAATGTAGGTTATGTCAACCTTGGTAAGATTGATGTCAAAGGATGGGAACTTAATCTGTCATGGCGTGATAAGATCGGAAATGTAAATTACAATCTCGGGTTCAATCTGTCGGACGCCCGTAATAAAATTACCGATTTGGGTGGGACTCCGGAGTCTCTGACCAGTACGGCTTCCGGTTCGTATCGTCGGGTAGGTGATCCGATAGGTGCTTTCTATGGTTATCTGACCGATGGGCTGGCACAAGTGTATGACTTCGAATCAGTGAATACAACTACAGGTAAGTATCAGAAACCGAAGTTTCCTCTTGTTGCATCACAAAACGGCATTGTACAGCCCGGAGACATTAAGTACCGGGACATCAGTGGTCCTGACGGCGCTCCCGACGGGGTAGTTGATGACTACGATAAAGTGGTGTTCGGTGATAGAGATCCTCATTATACTTATGCAATCAAAGGTGGTTTGGAATGGAAAGGCATCGACTTCAGTTTCTATTTGCAAGGAGTAGGCAAAGTTGCCGGTTACCTTGAGGATGAGGCTCGGCATGCGTTTATTAATGATTACTCGATCCCTAAAAAAGAGCATCTTGACAGATGGACGCCTATGAATCCAAATGCTTCTTATCCCAGACTTTATCAGTCGCAGGAGCACAACAGGCTCTTCAGTGATTACTGGAAAGAGGATGCATCGTACTTGCGCCTGAAGAATATTCAGATAGGTTATCGTTTTCCTACCCGAATGGTGGCACCTCTTGGCATTAATAGTCTTAGAGTATATGCTTCGGCAGATAACTTGTTTACTAAAACCGATTACTTCGGAGCTTATGACCCTGAAGTGAGGACCACCAGCGGAGATGTCTATCCGCAAGTAAAAACCTATGTTTTTGGATTATCAGTAACATTCTAACCTATTAAATGACCATAAAGATGAAATACTCAAAATACTTTTTAATCATTGCTTTATTGGGTATAGTTACCTCATGTAGCGATTTTCTGGATAGAACGAATCCTAACGAGCCGGACAATGTAACATTCTGGGTAAATGAAGATCAGCTTGAAAATGCCTTGCCTCCCTGTTACGAAGCTTTGCAAAAAGACTATCTCGTGAATTGGACCGAATCAACGGCCGAAACTGTTATGTGGGGGAATATTACCAGTGGACTGAGTAAGGTTTCGGGAGGCAAGCACTCTTATACTGATGGCTTTCCTTTCACTACTTATTGGACAGGAGCGTATAGTTATATTTATCGCTGCAATAATTTCCTGGACAATTATAATAAAGCGCAGGTAGCTCAAAGTAAGAAAGACGTTTATGCCGCAGAAGTAAAAACCATCCGGGCGCTTATGTACTTTTACCTCACGACATTTTGGGGGGATGTTCCCTGGGTAGGAGAAGTCATCCAGCCCGAAGATGCATATATCGAACGTACTCCTAGAGAGAAAGTCATTGATCTGCTCGTCGAGGATTTGAAATGGGCGGCAGAGCGCATGCCTGAAGAAAGATATACAGGAGACAAGCTGGGAAGACTCGACCGCTGGGGCGCTTTGGCTATATTGGCACGTATTGCCTTGCAAAACGAAAGGTGGGAACTGGCTGCAAAAACGAGTGAATATATCATCGAAAACAGTCCCTATGGCCTGTATGAATATGAAAAACTGTTCCATCACGAAGGGGATGTCGAGAATGATCCGAAAAATATCGAAGCCATCGTATATAGCCTTTTTGTACCCGAAATCCGTACGCAAAGTCTGCCCAATGAAACTTGCTGTCCGACAGACTACATACGTCTCAATCCGACGAAGTCGTTAGTGGATGCTTATCTGTGTACAGACGGTAAGCCGGCAAAAACCGGACTGGAATATTATAAAAAGACCGGTGTGCAGACCTCATCGTTATACAAGTCGCCTGAAGAGCATTATGTGGATTACTTCCGGAACAGAGATCCTAGAATGAAGATGACTTTATATGCTCCGGGTGACAAATGGCCGGGAGGAGATGACGGTGACCCTGATGCGGATAAGGCCAACGAGACATTTAATTTGCCTCGTTTTGCTTCATTGCAAAATAATAACCGTGTGGGGGCAAATAGCCGTACAGGCTTCTATCTGAAAAAGTATAACGATATTGATTTGGCCGGTTCGAGTGTAGACGGACATGGGAATCTTAATGTCATCCGTTTTGCCGAAATCTTGCTGATTTGGGCTGAAGCCACTTTCGAACTGCAAGGCAAGAATCTGACACAAGCACAGATTGACTACTCCATTAACAGGCTTAGAGATCGTGTGAATATGCATCGTATGAACCTCGACGAACTTAGCGCATGGGGGATGGATCTCGAAACCGAATTGAGAAGAGAACGTCGCATTGAGTTGGCAGGTGAAGGAACAAGATACGCCGATGTGATGCGCTGGCGTGAAGGCGAACTTCGCTTTGGACGTGCCATCACCGGTCCCAGCCTGAAAGTTTGTATGAATGATTTGGGCGCCAACCCATATCCCGATACCGGAGTAGATGAGTTTGGTGATGTTATCTACGAAAAATCTACCGCGGAAGGCGGCGCGCGTTACTTCGACGCAACGAAACATTATTTGTGGCCCGTGCCTAATCCCGAGCGTCAGAAGAACCCTCTGTTAGGACAAAATCCGGGCTGGGAAAAGTAATCATTAAAAAATAGAAATCATGTATTCAATGAAGAAATATTTATTATTGTTTTTATGCCTGACTTTGGGCGTTGCCTATGCGCAAGATACTCTACGGGTACGGGTAATGACCTATAATTTGAGATTTGGCGAACTGGCATCTTTAGAGGAACTTGCTCATCACATCAAATCCTTCAAGCCTGATTTTGTGGCACTTCAGGAAGTGGATAGCAAAACAGACCGTAAGCGTACCCCGCATCAGAAGGGAAAGGATTTTATATCCGAACTTGCCTATCATACAGGGATGTTTGGGCTTTACGGAAAGACGATTGATTATTCTACCGGTTATTATGGCATTGGGATGTTAAGTAAATATCCATATATTTCTGTACAAAAGATAATGCTGCCCCATCCGGTCAAAGAGCATGAGAGGCGGGCCATGCTGGAGGGATTATTCGAAATGGGGAATGATACCATTGTTTTTACCTCTACGCATCTGGACGTCAACTCTCAAGAAACAAGGGCGGAGCAAATAAAATTTATTACCGGGCATTTCAAAAATTATAAATATCCTATAATTTTGGGAGGTGATTTCAACGCGCGTCATTACTCCGAGGCAATACGTGGTATGGATAGTTGGTTTGCTGCGAGTAACGATGATTTCGGGATGCCGGCATGGAAACCTGTGATTAAGATTGATTACTTGTTTGCATACCCGCAAAAAGGATGGCGTGTGATTAGTACGCAAACTGTTCAGTCGCTTTTGTCAGACCATTTACCGATTATTACGGAACTGGAATATGTGAAGGAAGCATCGAAGAAAAAATATTGATACTCACTTATAACATTTATGATTTTCTATGATACATACAATAATCAAGTATTTACTGATTTCAACAACGCTTTTTTTCTGCTCATGCCACAAGCCTAAGACGGATATTATCACCCCCGCCAAACAGTTAATAGAACGTCAGATTGGGGAAAGAGCACAGTCTATCCACTTTGAATATATCGAACCATCCGATGGTAAAGATATATTCGAAGTGATAGCAAGCGACGGCCAGCTTACCCTAAGGGGAAGTAGCTCCGTTGCTATCTGTTACGCTTTTCATACGTACATGAAAGAGGCCTGCAAGAGTATGAAAACATGGAGCGGTGAACATATAACGTCGGTGATGCCGTGGCCTGATTATGAATTGTATGAACAGGTGTCCCCTTATGAGTTGCGCTATTTTCTTAATGTTTGTACATTCGGCTACACTACCCCTTACTGGGACTGGGAGCGTTGGGAGAAGGAAATTGACAGGATGGCTCTTTATGGTGTAAATATGCCCTTGGCTACCGTGGCCAGCGAAGCCATTGCGGAACGGGTATGGCTGCGTATGGGATTGGCTAAAGAAGAAATCCGTGAATTTTTCACTGCCCCTGCACACCTTCCCTGGCATCGCATGGGCAATCTGAACAAGTGGGACGGTCCCTTATCTGATGCCTGGCAGCAGAACCAAATCATTTTGCAGCATCAAATCCTGACCCGTATGCGCGAGTTGGGTATGCAGCCCATAGCACCTGCGTTTGCAGGTTTCGTGCCGGAAGCATTCGTACAGAAACATCCCGATACGCAATTCCGACACATGCGGTGGGGTGGTTTTGATGAAGAGTACAATGCCTATGTATTGCCACCGGATTCGCCTTTCTTCGAAGAGATAGGCAAACTGTTTGTCGAAGAGTGGGAAAAAGAGTTTGGAGAAAATACGTATTATCTCTCGGATAGTTTTAATGAGATGGAACTGCCTATCGATAAGGAAGATAAAGAAGCGAAATGTAAGTTATTGGCCGAGTATGGAGAAACGATCTATAAATCAATTGCAGCCGGAAACCCGGATGCCGTTTGGGTTACACAGGGATGGACATTCGGATATCAACATTCATTCTGGGATAAAGAATCGCTTAAAGCCCTGTTGAGCAATGTACCTGATGATAAAATGATTATCATTGATTTGGGCAATGATTATCCGAAATGGGTATGGAACACCGAACAAACATGGAAAGTACATGATGGATTTTACGGAAAGAAATGGATATTCAGCTATGTACCCAACTTTGGCGGGAAAAACACCATGACAGGAGACTTGGACATGTATGCAAGCTCCTCGGTCAAAGCGTTACGTGCAGCTAATAAAGGTAACTTGATTGGGTTCGGTTCTGCCCCTGAAGGACTCGAAAACAATGAGGTTGTTTACGAATTGTTGGCCGATATGGGATGGTCATCAGATAGTATCGATCTGGACGATTGGATGAAGATGTACTGTGAGGCCCGTTATGGGGGATATCCCGATGCCATGGAGGAAGCTTGGAAACTCTTTCGGAAGACAGCATATAGTTCTTTGTATTCATACCCCCGTTTTACCTGGCAAACTGTAATTCCCGATCAACGGCGGATCAGTAAAATCGACCTTAGTGATGATTATTTGCAAGCTATACGTTTGTATGCTAGTTGCGCTGACGAACTGAAAAGCTCTGAATTATACAGAAACGACCTCATAGAGTTTGTTTCGTATTATGTAGCGGCTAAAGCTGAGAATTTTTATAAGCAGGCCCTAAAAGATGATTTGGAGAATCGTGTTCTCGCAGCGCAACGTAATCTGCAACAAACTGTTGATTTATTGATGGACGTTGACAGGCTGTTGGCTTCTCATCCTTTATATCGATTAGAAGAATGGGTGGAACTTGCGCGCAATAGCGGAACAACTCTTCAGGAAAAAGATGCTTATGAAGCAAATGCCAAACGCTTGATTACAAGTTGGGGTGGTATCCAGGAGGATTATGCCGCCCGTTTCTGGAGCGGACTGATTAAAGACTACTATATCCCTCGTATACAGCTCTATTTCACAAAAGATCGGGATAAAATCCGGGAATGGGAGGAGCAATGGATTACATCTCCCTGGAGCAACAGTACGACTCCGTTTGATGACCCGGTCAAGGCTGCATTGAATTTAATAGAGAAAACAAATAAGTGATAGCTTTTATGAAAAAGATTGTATTGGCATTCGACTCGTTTAAAGGTTCGGTCGGTTCTTTCGAGATAGCAAAAGCTGCCGAAAAAGCGATTCAGGAGGAATTACCCGACTGTCAGATTATACGTTTCCCCATAGCTGATGGCGGCGAAGGGACTACAGAAGCTCTATGCTCTGCCCTTCATGCTCAAACGGTGTCATGTCGGGTGCATGATCCATTCATGAAGCCAATTGAAGTATCGTATGGCATCGTAAACAATGGTGCGATGGCTATTATCGAAATGGCCTCGGCCTGCGGTCTGCCATTGATTGATTCAAATCGAAGAAATCCCATGAAGACTACGACTTATGGAGTTGGAGAAATGGTTGCTGACGCATTAAAACGCGGGTGTCGGGAATTCATTATCGGGATCGGCGGAAGTGCTACAAATGATGCGGGAATAGGTCTGCTGAAGGCTTTAGGTGCACGTTTCTTAGATAGTGGAAACGGTGGGTTGGAGCCTGTCGGCGAAAATCTGATAAAAGTCCATCAAATAGATATTTCCCAATTAAATCCGGCATTGAAGGATAGTAAATTTATGATTGCCTGTGATGTTAGTAATCCATTTTTTGGAGAAGAGGGTGCGGCCTATGTATATGCTCCCCAAAAAGGGGCAAATAGTTTGCAAGTGATAGAGTTGGACAATGGGTTGCGGCATTATGCACAGGTGATAAAGGAATATACAAATATGGATATATCGCAGCTTCCAGGTGCCGGAGCCGCTGGAGGAATGGGAGGTGGCCTGCTTCCGTTTTTGAATGCAGAATTGCAATCCGGAATAGAAGTTATATTGAAAACGCTTCGTTTCGAGGAGGTCGTTCGACAGGCAGATCTGATACTGACTGGAGAGGGGAAACTGGATCGCCAGACTGGTATGGGAAAGGCACTGGACGGAATTTTACGTGTCGGTGAGAAATGTCAGGTTCCGGTGATAGCGTTTGGGGGAGCAGTCGAAGCCACCGAAGCGCTTAATAGGATGGGGTTTACTGCCGTACTGCCTATTCAACCTTTTCCGGTAACACTTGAAGAGGCGATGCAACCGGAGTTTACGAAAGAAAACATAGAGAGAACGGTGCGACAGGTGGTGAGAATCATAAAACAATTTACTAAATAATACTCAATGACAGCGATAGGCGCATTAATCGGGCTTTCATTATCCATACTGTTAATCATAAGAAAGCTTTCTCCGACATACAGTCTGATTATCGGAGCGATAGTCGGAGGATTGTTGGGAGGACTATCTTTGAATGAGACCGTTACGGTGATGACCGAAGGGGTGAAAGAGGTTACCCCGGCGGTATTGCGGATTCTGACAGCCGGAGTCTTGTCAGGCATATTGATACAAACCGGAGCTACCACGGTCATCTCCAATGCGATTATAAACAAAATGGGTGAAAAACGGGTATTTATGGCATTGGCACTCGCAACGATGTTGCTTTGTACGGTAGGCGTCTTTATTGATGTGGCAGTGATAACCGTTGCGCCGGTGGCTCTTTCGATAGGCAAGCGTCTAAATCTGTCTCCATCTGTATTGCTTATTGCTATGATCGGGGGAGGTAAATGTGGAAATATCATATCACCTAACCCGAACACCATTATAGCAGCCGGAAATTTTAATGCAGATCTATCGGCTGTAATGTTTGCCAATATTTTACCGGCAGTGATCGGTTTGTTTTTCACTGTTTTCGTTATTGTTCGTCTAATGCCTCAATCGGTAAAAAACAAAAAAACAATGATGCAAACAGAGGATAAAGAGGAAGAGAGAAATCTTCCTTCGTTAAGAACCAGTCTGATTGCTCCTGTTGTTACGATTGTTTTATTGGCATTACGTCCTGCGGTAGGAATTAATATCGATCCTTTGATAGCTTTGCCGGTAGGTGGGTTATGTGGTGCTATCTGTATGAAACAATGGAAAAATATTCTTCCGAGTATAGCATATGGGCTGCAAAAGATGTCTGTGGTAGCTATTCTGTTGATAGGAACTGGAACTATTGCCGGCATCATAAAGAACTCTTCTTTGAAAGATTGGATTCTTACAGGATTGGATCATGCTCATATGAGTGATGTATTGATTGCTCCTATATCAGGCGTGTTGATGTCGGCGGCTACCGCATCGACAACAGCCGGAGCGACACTGGCTTCTTCTTCGTTCGCTGAAACGATATTGGCTATAGGTATTTCTGCGGTTTGGGGAGCGGCTATGATTAATTCCGGAGCTACAGTTCTTGACCATTTGCCACATGGCTCGTTCTTTCATGCGACAGGAGGGGTATGTGAACTTAACTTTAAGGAACGTTTGAAGCTGATACCTTATGAATCGCTTATAGGGATAGTGTTAGCCGCCGGAACAGCTATTTTATATATAATAAGTAATTAAAAGAAGCAGGCATTATGAATCCGAACAAACGGTTACTTTCGCTTGATGTACTTCGGGGTATTACTGTTGCCGGGATGATCTTGGTCAACAACACAGGAAAGTGTGGCTATAACTATGCTGTGTTCGCACATGCCAAGTGGGATGGCTTTTCGCTGGCTGATCTGGTATTTCCGATGTTTATGTTCCTGATGGGTATTTCGACCTACATCTCCTTGTGTAAGTATAACTTCCAGTATCGATCGGCGATTGCGAAAATCATAAAAAGAAGTCTCTTGTTAATATTGATCGGTCTGGTTATAGAGTGGTTCCTTACAGCAATAGATAGTGCTAACTATTTTGATTTGAGTCAGCTCCGGTTGATGGGTGTTATGCAACGGCTTGGGATTTGTTATGGCATTACAGCCTTATTGGCTGTAAAAATACTGCATAAGTGGTTTATGCCATTAGCCATCGTTTTGCTGGCTGCCTACTTTATATTTCAGTTATTTGGAAACGGATTTGAGAAAAGTGCGGATAATATCATCGGGATGATTGATTCGGCTATTTTAGGATCTAACCACATGTATCTTCAGGGCCGCCAGTTTGTCGATCCCGAGGGGATACTTAGTACGATTCCCGCTGTGTCTCAAGTAATGATCGGTTTTGTTTGCGGAAAGATAATCATCGATATTAAAGACAATGACTGCCGGATGCTGAATCTATTCCTTATAGGTACCACGCTGTTGTTTGCCGGCTATTTGTTAAGCTATGCCTGTCCTTTGAACAAACGTTTGTGGTCTCCTTCGTTTGTTTTGCTTACTTGTGGGATTGCGGCATTGGCATTGGCATTGCTGCTTTATATCATTGATGTGAAGCAGAATAAAAAGTGGTTTTCGTTTTTCGAAGCATTTGGAGCGAATCCGCTTGTAATTTATGTGTTTAGTTGCATAGTCGGAGGATTGCTTGTGCATTGGCATATCCATACGGCTGTATTCAACAATTTGTTTAACCCGTTATTCGGAAATTACTTCGGTTCATTTATGTACGGTGTATTTTTCCTGTTGTTCAATGGGCTGTTGGGATATGTTTTGTTAAAAAGAAAAATCTATATAAAATTATAAATCAGAATGAAAAGAAAAAGTGTATACACATGTCTGGTTATGCTACTTATGTCGTTGGTTCTTCAGGCTAAAGACAAAGATGTAGCTGTTGCGGAAGCATTATTGAAACGTTTGCTGCCGTCATATATCGAGAGTTTTCAATTTCAAAAGTTGAAAGGAGAGAAAGACTGCTTTACGATAGAGTCCGTAAAAGATAAAATTGTAATCGGTGGAAACAACGCCAATTCAATGGCGATGGGACTGAACCATTACTTGAAATATTACTGTCTCACTACAGTGTCATGGTATGCGGATATAGCCGTTGAAATCCCTGAAGAATTGCCGATGGTTGGTGAGAAGGTTGTTTCGGAAGCGAGAGTGGATACTCGTTTTTTCCTGAATTACTGCACGTATGGTTACACGATGCCTTGGTGGCAATGGAAAGAATGGGAGCGCTTTATTGACTGGATGGCCCTTAATGGTATAAATATGCCTTTGGCAATTACCGGACAAGAAGCTGTGTGGTATAAAGTCTGGTCGAAAATGGGAATGTCGGACATCGAAATACGCTCTTACTTCACGGGACCGCCGTATCTGCCCTGGCATCGGATGGCTAACATAGATCGCTGGAATGGTCCGTTGCCGATGGAATGGTTGGAACACCAGGTAAACTTGCAGAAAAAAATACTCGCACGTGAGCGTGAATTGAATATGAAGCCCGTATTACCAGCCTTCGCCGGACACGTACCTGCCGATTTAAAACGGATTTATCCCGAGGCTGATATTCAACATTTGGGCAAATGGGCCGGCTTTGCTGATGCATACCGTTGTAACTTTCTGAACCCTAACGATGCTTTGTTTGCGAAAATTCAGAAACTATTTCTTGATGAACAAAAAAAACTTTTCGGAACCGATCATATTTATGGTTTAGATCCTTTCAACGAGGTTGACCCACCCAGTTTCGAACCTGAATATTTGCGGAAGATAGCATCGGATATGTACGCTACATTGACGGCTGCCGATCCCAAAGCCCAATGGATGCAAATGACGTGGATGTTTTATTTTGATAAAGATAAATGGACTTCCGAGCGAATGAAGGCTTTGTTGACAGGAGTGCCACAGAATAAAATGATATTACTTGATTATCATTGTGAAAATGTTGAATTATGGAAAAGAACAGAGCATTTTCATGATCAGCCCTATATTTGGTGTTATCTGGGCAATTTCGGGGGAAACACAACTTTGACAGGTAACGTCAAAGAAAGTGGCGCACGACTTGAGAATGCTCTCATGAACGGTGGAGGTAACCTTAAAGGAATCGGCTCTACGCTGGAAGGATTGGACGTGGTGCAATTTCCCTACGAATACATTCTTGAGAAAGCATGGAATCTGAATGTAGATGATAATAAATGGATTGAATGTCTGGCTGACAGACATGTGGGATGCGTGTCGCAGCCTGTACGCGATGCTTGGAAACTGTTATTCAATGACATTTATGTACAGGTGCCGCGCACATTGGGTACTTTACCCGGGTATCGCCCTGAATTGAATAAGAACAGTGAAAAACGGACAAGTAATGTGTATAGTAATGTTGAGTTATTAGAGGTTTGGCGAAAACTGAACGAAGCGCCTTCTGACCGGAGAGATGCTTTTCGCTTGGATTTGATTACTGTAGGCAGACAGGTGCTTGGAAACTACTTTCTTGATGTGAAAATGGAGTTTGATAGGATGGTTGAAGCCAAAGATTATCAGGCTTTGAAAGCTTGCGGCGAGAAAATGAAAGAGATATTGAATGACTTGGATAAGCTGAATGCCTTTCATCCTTACTGTTCGCTGGATAAATGGATTGATGATGCACGGAAGATGGGAGACTCCCCTCAATTGAAAGACTATTATGAAAAGAATGCCCGCAACTTGATTACTACCTGGGGGGGGAGCCTGAACGATTATGCCAGTCGTTCGTGGGCGGGACTGATAAGTGATTATTATTCAAAACGCTGGGAGGTGTATATCAATACATTCATCAATGCGGTCGGGGAAGGTGTAACGGTCGATCAGAAACAACTTGAAAATAAATTAAAGGAAATAGAGGAAAGCTGGGTGAATGCAACTGAGCGGAAAAATACTCGAAAAGATGTTCATTTAACAACTGGTGGATTATTATCATTTTCAGCTTTTTTATTCAGTAAATATCAAAGACTGGTGAAATAAAGAAGAGGCCTGTTTCATTTATTGCTCGCGAATCATGCTATATCAGAAAGAATTAATATATTTGAAAATAAAGGCTTGAGATGATAAGTTTTTATTTTTATATTTAAAATGATTAAGATGTTCCGGAAATACTCACAGGATGAAGCCCAAGCTTTGGTTAAGGCTCTGAAAGGGGGGAACCAGCTGGCATTTAGTATTGTATACAAGATGTATGCGGCGCAGACCTTTTCTTTAGCATTTAAATATTTGCAGAATAAGGAATTGGCTGAAGATGCTGTGCAGAACTTATTCTTAAAACTCTGGCTGAAAAAAGAAGAAATCGACGAGACAAAACCTATAAACAGATACCTTTTTACGATGTTGAAGAATGATCTGCTCAATACGTTGAGAGATTCAAAGAAAAATATCTATTTACTTGAGGATTGTCTTTCAATGGTTTTGGAATTGGAAGACGATTCTCAAAACGAAAACCTTAAACAAGAACAAATGAACATCATACAGCAAGCCCTTGAACAACTTTCGCCGCAACGCCGCAAAGTTTTTGAAATGAAAGTTTCGGGAAAATACTCCAATCAGGAAATAGCCGATAAACTCAATCTTTCAATAAATACAATTAAATTTCAATATAGCCAATCTTTAAAACAGATTCGCTCGACAGTGGGAGAGCTTAGCCTGCTGTTGGTGTATTGTATTATATAATGTGATCCTATCACTTTTTGCTGATATGGAACGTTCTTTTGAATTAACACGGTTTAACGTAGCCTGTATAATACTTTTTTGTAACAGTGTGTATTATTAGTAGATATTGAAATATGAAATTAAAAAAGAAACATACAAATCAGAACTTTGAAATAGTTGACAGCATCGGGAAATATATGGATGACGATATTCAGAGGATAATAGAAGGTAAGCAGCTCGAATTAGGCGACAGAGAACTGCCTCCTTTTGATGAATATCGCATTTATAAGAATATTCAGGAAGCTGTGATGCAGGAAGAAAAACGAAAGAATAGGAGAATCAGAATGCCGTTGTTCTTTAAGTGGGCGGTGGCTTGTATTATTGTTTTGTTTGCAGTAGGTGCAGGATATAATTTTTATCAAAGTCGTTGTGAGGCAAACCTTGTTTATCGTGAGGTCTGTGCTGTGAGAGGTGAAAAGTTACTTGTATTACTTCCTGATGGTAGCCGGGTGTGGTTAAATGCCGATTCTAAATTGACTTATCCGGAGCAGTTTGCAAAATACAACAGGGATGTTACGTTGGAAGGAGAGGCTTATTTTGAAATAGCAAAAAATAAAAAATCCCTTTTTCAGGTATTTGCCGAGAATGTAAAAATACAAGTGACAGGAACATGTTTCAATGTAAAAGCATATCCTTCAGATAAGGTAATCAAAACTACACTCGACGAAGGAAGTATAAATATCGGGCATATACGAAGTCGTAGACCTATGCAGCAAATATTTCCCGGACAAACTGCAGTTTATGAAAAAAGAAGTAATGTAATAAAAATAAAAACTGATAGATATCACGATGATGCTTCGAGTTGGAAGGGGAACCAGCTTACTTTCAGAAATGCATCACTGAAAGAAGTGCTTACAACACTCCAGCGGCATTTTGATATAGAAATTGCAGTTAAAAACGAAAAGATTGCTTCGTTTACGTACAACTTTGTTTGCAAAGGGAACGATTTGAACTATGTGTTGGAGGTGATGCAATCCATCACGCCAGTTAGCTTTAAAAAAATATCGGAATATACATATACCGTTGAATAAGTCAACTTAATCTAATAATAAAAAGTAAATTTATGAGAGCACTTTTAAAACCCGTTGTATGGGTATGCCTTTTCTTCTTTGCGTATCAAAGTACGTATGCGCAGGCTCTTAAAATAATGAGCTATAATTGTCGAATGTCCGGAGAGATGACTGGTTACTCGGTGAAAGAGTACGCTGTATTTATCAGGAAATACAATCCGGATGTTGTAATGTTACAAGAAATAGATTACAACACAAAAAGGAATAAAAAACAAGATTTCACCACGCAACTGGCTGCGGAGTTGGGATTATTTTCCGTATTCGGGAAAGCGATGGATACTGGCGGTGGAGAATATGGAGTGGCCATACTTTCAAAATATCCTTTCGTTTATATCAATAACAAAACTTTTGAAGGAATAGACGGAGCCAAAGAACTCCGTACGCTATTATATGTAGATATTCAGGAACCGGGAACTTCAGACGTAATCAGGATAGGGACGACTCACCTGGATCATTCGACAGATCTGATAAGGAGTGCAATGGCCGAACAAATTAATGAGCGGATTGGTACGGGAGACATCCCGACACTGCTGGGAGGAGATTTTAATGCCCGACACGATTCTAATGTGATTTGTGAAGTAATGAAGAATTGGCAGAGAATCTGCGATGATACATTCACCTACCCGGCAGATCAGCCGACAATCAAGATTGATTATATATTCGGGCTTCCACAGAATAAGTGGAAAGTGAAGTCGTTTAAAGTTTTATCCAATCCGGAAGTTTCTGACCACAGGGCTTTGTTTGCTGAAGTTGAATTTGTAAAATGAATGAAAAATGAAATCAAACTATCTATATCTGCTATTTATATGTGTTATTTCTTGCCTGTTTGTTTCGTGTAGTGACGAGGATAATAAGGGAGAAGAAGTTCCGGAATGGAACCGGTTCAGAACAACGAATGTCTTGGTTTATGCGCATTTGTCTGAGCAAAATTTATTTAGCTCTTGTAGTTATAAAGAGGTGGCGTCATCTATCAGAAATACTACTCATTCAGTGGCATTGTTGGACAGGACAAATGCTGTCTATGGACAAACCGCAATCATAAATACGGGTACGGAGGCTGCTAGAGAGAGTAAGAAAGTGCCGGTGTTTGTGCCTGTCAGCTATAATAGCGAAGAAAAAAAGATAATCGGTAGTACAGTGCTTTTTCCTTCCACTATTTCCGAGATGACGCAATATGAAGTGGAAAACGATTGCAGATATCTTGAAACAAAAACAGAAGCAGTGAACGGAATAGATATGCTCTTCTGTTCTGTATCATTGAACAGCGAAGACTTGATAGCTCCGGCTGTCGACATTTTCAAGAAAAAAGTAAGTGAACAGACTGTTCTGGTAGGCACTGTCAGGCGTGCACTGTTGTCCAATCTTGAGTCGGAAATTACTTCTAATTTAACTTCTGGTACCTATTCTTTCGTAGAAGTGGAAAATAGAAATAGAGACTCCGAGTATTGTATATTTGTCCTGACTTCACATAAGTGGGCTTTTAGGGGGGTAACCGAAACAAGTGTAAGCGGAGACTTACATTGTTTTCAATTGCAAATCGAATCTTTAAAATAAAAAATGAATGGCTATGAAACAATATATCAAAAACACCATAATCCTAATGTTTGCCCTGCTATGGGGCTTGTCGTTGACAAGTTGTAGTGATAGTGAAGCCGATTATTCGGATGATAGCGCATATCCGCCACCCACAATAGAACTCACTTCTCCTGCCGAGATAGATGCAGTAGAATATAACTCGACGGTGACTGTATCTGCCAGAAGTTTTTCTGCTGTGGGTATACATAGTATATATGCCACTTTATTGAAGGTAGGGGATAGTGGAGAGTATGAAGAGGTAAATGCAGCGCAGCGTCAACGTCTAAAGATAGATACTTTGCAAACTGATATGACACTTGAATTTGATTTGAATGTCAAGGTCAACACGTGTGAAGCAGTCGGGATATTGGTGACATCGACGGACGTTTTGACAAAAACGTCACAAAAGGTAATACCTATTAAAAAGATAACCAAACTGCCATCTCAGATATTCACAGAACCATCGGATTTCCCTGTTTTAGTACCCGATGAAGAGGTTTCTCTGTCTGTAGTGATTCGTTCTGCCGTGGGTATTAAGTCTGTAAAACATACGTTGTGTAATAAAGTACTGGGTGACCTGAAGGAATATACGACTATTCCGGTGTCAGGCAATCCGTTGGAAATGGAATTTATCCTGAAAACTGTCGTAGACAATAAAGATACCAATGGAATCAAGATTGTGGTGGAAGATATAGAGGGAGGAAGAGAGGAAAAAATTATCAATATCGAAGGTCTTGAGGGGGTTGACAATAATGTTGCGCTTGTTTTCAACAATATAGAAATGGCACCCGAATGGGAACATTCAACAGAACCGGATCAACCTTATATTTTCTCCATAGAGGGAATAATGGTACAAGGTGTGCAGAAGCATGTATTAAGCCTGAAGGAAATTAAAGGATATGGCTCAAAGGCAAACAGTGTAGATTTTGCTTTCGTCAATATATGGAGAAATCCGGAGTTTGTTGCCGTTAAAAATAGAGGTTTCTCTTATGTCAGTGCATCAAGAATTAATGGAGGACCGGTGGGACGGCGTTATGATGTAGATAACTGGATCAAACCGGTAGGCGTTGCTACGAACAGAACGATGTTTACTCTTATACCTGAGGATAAGGTCACTGAGCTTGGCGTTGATGTGATGGTGGAGAGTGCGGTTCCTGACGCCAAGACTTTTGAAGCGTTGAATATGTTGCAAAGTGTGACTACACAGGGTGCTGATATGTTAATGCAAAGGGTCAATGCTTCTGATGGATACCCGAATGATCCTTGTAGTTTGCAGATAAAGGATAATACCTATATTGCTTTTGTTACTGCAGCGGGTAAATATGGTGTTATTCATGTTATTGAAGCCGCAAACGATGCAGATGCGTTAGTTACCGGAGGGTGTAAAATAGCTACTCCGACAGGAGTTGTGGGAGGTAAAGGTCCGGCCTATTCGGGAGCTGGCATAGCCGGACTTACTTACGATGGTGTGGCGTTGCTTTACGGACGCACCTGTAAGTTGAAAATTGTGGTTCAAAAGTAATGTTGTTACAAATTGAGAAATAATACATTTATATTTTTGATGTAAAAGTTAAGAAAGGCCGGTCATATCTCTTTATGAACCGGCTTTTCTTGGGTCAGTCCGAAAAGCTTGTGGGTATGTTATGTTAATATTCGAAAGTGTACTATCTTTGCGGTTAGATTTTAAACAACACGTGAGTTTGTCGAACTCACGTTATTTATATGCTAATTCTGCTTTGTCTTTAGGGTATTTGGAAATACCGATGTATAGCGCTTTACCTTGCCGTACGATGTCAACGAGTGTTTGAAGTGTCTCTTCAAGAGGGGTGTTGGGGTCGTAACGGTGGGTATAGAAGATGTCTACATATTCGAGGTTCATCCGCTTTAAACTTTGGTTGAGGCTGCTCATCAGTGATTTTCGGGAACCCCAATCACTGTAAGGACCCGGCCACATTTCATGTCCTGCTTTGGTAGAAATGAATAATTCATCCCGGTAGGGCATAAATGATTTCTTCATAATCATACCGAATGTTTCTTCTGCAGAGCCGCAGGAAGGACCGTAATTGTTGGCGAGGTCAAAATGGGTGATACCCTTGTCGAATGCGTAATGTGCCATTGATAGCGAGTTGGCGAAGGTATTGACATCGCCGAAGTTGTGCCATAGTCCTAAAGATATTTCAGGTAGAAGGATGCCGCTCTTTCCGCAACGGCGGTATTTCATACCGTTTTCGTATCTGCCGGGGGCGGGAGAATAGATGGGAGTTATCATATCTGTTGGTTTTAGTTAGACTTTATATTATATAAGGTTGTAAAAACAATGAAAGCAAAAATACGGAAATTCTTTGAAAGTATCTGTTTATTGGCTCTATAGATTGAACTTTTATTTACTTTGCAATTTTATCCGTCTCCGGTTCGAAAAGTCTATTGCTGAGTGCCTGCAAAGCCCTTTTCTTGTCTTCCGTCTTAATGACAAATGCCACGTCACTGTCATTGCTGCCATACGAAATCATACGCAGCGGAATATCTGCCAGAGCTTCTATAATCTGTGCTTCGACACCGGCATACTGCCAACGCATGTTTCCCACCACGGATACAATGGACATGCGGTCTTCCATCAGAATTTTTGCATATTGTTCCAGCTCCGCAAGGATTTTGCATAGATGTTCGCTGTTGTCTATGGCGACGGATACATCCTGATTGGATGAAACCAACAGACAAAGCGGCGTTCTGTATTTGGCAAACGTATCAAAAATCTTACTGATAAACTGATAAGGACATAAGTTATGTTTCGACTCGAACTTCATGTAGAAGATGTTGTCTTTGGCAGCTATGGCTTTAATGATATTGTCGTCCTGCAAATCCGAAATCAATGTCCCCTCTGCCTGAGGATTCATTGAGTTGAGCAATCGTACCGGGATATTGCGCTTGCGTGCCGGGGCGATGCAGAACGGGTGTAATATTTTTGCTCCGTAAAAGGCCAGCTGCTCGGCTTCGTTGAAACTGAGATGCTTTACGGAGCGGGTTCCCGTTACTTCACGCGGGTCATTATTGTGCATCCCGTCAATGTCCGTCCATATCTGTATTTCCTCTGCGCGGATGGCAGCGCCGATGAGCGATGCCGTATAGTCGCTGCCGCCCCGTTTCAGGTTATCCGTTTCATTATAAGCATTTTTGCAGATGTACCCTTGAGTAATAAAAAGGTTGATGCCGGGATATTGTGCCAATTGCGCCTGCAGTTTTTCCTCTATATATTTCAAGTCCGGTTCTCCTTCCGGCCCGGTACGCATAAAGTCGAAGGCGGAGAGCAGGATATTGGCAATCTTCCGTTCCCGCAGGTAGAAGTGCAGCAGGGCTGTACTGATAAGTTCCCCTTGTGCCAAAACCTCTTTTTCTTCAACCGAGGTGAATTCATCATTGATAAATTGCCAGAGTCGCTGGAAGCGGTCGAGAATATAATCTATCGCTTCCCGCTTTGTGGATTCGTCTGTCAACAGTTCGTTGGCAAAGTCTATGAACTGGAATTCCAGCCGGGTGATTTTCTCGTGTGCCTGCTCTATGTCGCGGTTGAACAGGCTGGCTGCAATCTCTTCTAGATGATTGGTAGTGCCTGCCGTTGCGGACAGGACTACAATCTTCGGTGTGGACTCTGAAATGAGCTCCGCTACGTGTTTCATTCTCTCTACTGTGCCGACGGAAGTACCGCCGAATTTGCAAACTTTCATTTTTAAATCTTTTTTAGTTATTCTTTTTTTACTGTCGGATGAAGCCTCTGTATTCCTTTTCGTTTTAGAAGGCTCATTTCCGAAATGGAAGGGCGAGTTTCTTTTTCAGTTCTCTTACAATGCCTCTGAGGATACATTGTAAGGTGTTTTTTTACTTTTCCGTAGTCTTATGTGCGCTCCCTTCACTTATAAAAGTTCAAAAGACATGCCGTTTGTTTCCCGGAAAACGTTTATATTTGCACATCCCCTGTTTTTACCATTTATTACTTTAAACTTATCCGAAAAATATGAGCAAGATTTTAGTCGTTGACGATGAAGTACAGATCCGTACCCTTTTGTCGCGTATGTTGGAGTTGGAAGGATATGAAGTATGCCAGGCCGGTGATTGCAGGACTGCTTTGAAGCAGTTGGAATTTCAGAGCCCGGATGTAGTCTTGTGCGATGTGTTTCTTCCTGACGGTAACGGGGTAGACCTTGTGTCGTCTGTCAAGAAAACAACCCCTAACGTAGAGATAATCCTGTTGACGGCGCACGGTAATATCCCGGACGGGGTGCAGGCCATTAAGAACGGCGCTTTCGATTATATCACCAAAGGTGATGATAACAATAAGATTATACCGCTTGTCAGCCGTGCCGTGGAGAAGGCGCGCATGAACGTCCGCTTGGAGAAACTGGAAAAGAAAGTAGGGCATACGTATTCTTTCGATTCTGTTTTGGGTGATTCGAAAGCATTGAAAGATGCCGTTTCACTGGCACGGAAAGTATCGGGAACGGATGTGCCCGTATTACTGACGGGTGAAACGGGTACGGGAAAGGAGGTCTTTGCGCAAGCCATACATTATAATAGTAAGCGTGCCAAGCAGAATTTCGTAGCGGTAAACTGCTCCTCTTTCAGTAAGGAATTGTTGGAAAGCGAGATGTTCGGTCATAAAGCCGGTTCGTTTACAGGAGCATTGAAAGATAAGAAAGGATTGTTTGAGGAGGCCGACAATGGCACTATCTTCTTGGATGAAATCGGTGAAATGGCATTTGAACTGCAAGCCAAACTGCTGCGCATTCTCGAAACAGGCGAATATATAAAGATTGGCGATACCAAACCCACCCGTGTGAATGTGCGTGTTGTTGCCGCAACCAACCGCAATCTGCCGGAAGAGATTACCGCAGGACGTTTTCGCGAAGATTTATTCTACAGACTCTCCGTATTCCAAATTCATCTGCCGCCCTTGCGTGAACGGGCGGGCGATGTACGTATTCTGGCAAAAGCCTTTGTAAAGGACTTCTCCGTTCGGTTGGCACGTCCCGTTACGGAAATAACACCCGCTTTTCTCGAAGCCCTCGAACAACAACCCTGGAAAGGTAATATCCGGGAATTGCGTAATGTGATAGAGCGCAGTCTGATTGTTTGCGAGAGTGAACGGCTGGATGTTGCCGACTTGCCGCTCGATATACAGAACACACATTACGAACAATCCGATGAAACCACTCCCGGCAGTTTTGAACTTTCTGCTATGGAGCGTCGCCACATCGCCCGTGTGCTGGAATATACAAAAGGTAATAAGACCGAAGCAGCCCGCCTGCTCAAAATCGGATTGACCACACTCTACCGCAAAATTGAAGAATACGGAGTATAATCTGTTCTTTTCCGTAACTTGCCGAAAGTTTCCCGGCGTGGAACGAAGTGTTCCATGTCGGGAAACAAAGTGTACCATGCCGGGGTACTCTTTGTTTCACCCCGTGGAACTTCCGGTTTCTCCTAAGGAAATAAATGGTTTCGCCAGATGAACCTCGAATCATGCAATGTACCTTTTCTATTTTGATAGACACCCTTTCATTTTGAAAGGGTGTTTTCTTTTTCTGTAACTCCTCTTTTTGTTTTATTTGTTTATAAATCAGTGTTTTATATTTCAGACTCCTATTTTGGCACGCATTTGGCAATTATGAGGACGGTAAAACATGAATATTAATTTAACAACGTAAAAACATGGGAATAACGATTTCATTTATTTTCTGCCTGTTGAGCGGATTTCTCGCTTTCTGGCTATTCTGGAAATGTGTGGATTGGTTTGAGAAGATTTAAAGAGGAGAGAAAAGATTATGTACACAGTATTATTTGTATTAGGTGTTGCAGTGTTCGGGTACTTAATGTATGTTCTGGTGAAACCCGAAAGGTTCTAAAAGATTAAAGAAATGAATACGGAAATTTTAGGTGTAGTTTTACAGATTTTCCTGTTGGTGGCGATTTCTTATCCGCTGGGAAAATATATTGCGAAGGTTTATAAAGGAGAGAAGACATGGTCGGACTTTATGAAACCGGTAGAGAGACTGATATTTAAGGTAGCGGGCATTAATCCCAATGAAGAAATGAATTGGAAGCAGTTCCTAAAGGCGTTGCTGATATTGAATGCTTTCTGGTTTGTCTGGGGAATGGTGCTGTTGGTCAGTCAAGGATGGCTGCCGCTGAATCCTGATGGTAATGGTCCGCAAACTCCCGACCAGGCATTCAATACCTGCATCAGTTTTATGGTAAACTGTAACTTGCAGCATTATTCCGGTGAGAGCGGACTGACGTATTTCACCCAGTTGTTCGTCATCATGCTCTTCCAGTTTATTACCGCAGCGACAGGTATGGCGGCTATGGCGGGCATTATGAAGTCCATCAGCCGTAAAACAACGAATACAATCGGTAACTTCTGGAACTTTCTTGTATTGAGTTGCACGCGTATTCTTTTGCCGCTTTCCCTGATTGTCGGCTTTATCCTTATTACACAAGGTACTCCGATGGGTTTTGACGGTAAGATGAAGGTGACTACGCTTGAAGGACAGGAACAAACGGTTTCACAAGGGCCGGTGGCTGCCATCGTTCCTATCAAGCAGTTGGGTACGAATGGCGGTGGTTACTTCGGCGTAAATTCGTCTCATCCGTTGGAAAATCCTACTTACCTGTCCAATATCGTAGAATGCTGGTCTATCCTGATTATACCTATGGCTATGGTTTTTGCGTTGGGTTTTTATACAAAACGGATGAAACTGGCTTATAGTATTTACGGCGTAATGCTCTGTGCCTATTTGGCGGGTGTCGGCATCAATGTTTATCAGGAGATGAACGGTAATCCTCGCATTGACGATATGGGCATTGCACAGGACAATGGGTCTATGGAAGGCAAGGAAGTCCGTCTGGGAGCAGGCGCCACCGCATTATGGAGCATTACGACTACGGTTACTTCCAACGGTTCCGTCAATGGCATGCACGATTCTACGATGCCCCTGTCCGGTATGATGGAGATGCTGAACATGCAGATAAACACTTGGTTCGGCGGTGTCGGTGTAGGGTGGATGAACTATTATACATTTATCATTATCGCAGTCTTTATCAGCGGACTGATGGTGGGACGTACACCGGAGTTTCTCGGAAAGAAAGTGGAAGCCCGGGAGATGAAAATAGCGACAATCGTTGCGCTGCTTCATCCGTTTGTGATATTGGTAGGCACGGCTCTGTCTTGTTATCTCCTTGCGCACCATCCGGAGTTTGTAGAGAGTGAGGGCGGCTGGCTGAACAATCCCGGTTTTCACGGGCTGAGCGAGCAATTCTATGAATTTACTTCGTGCGCTGCCAACAACGGCTCCGGTTTCGAAGGCTTGGGCGACAATACTTATTTCTGGAACTATGCCTGCAGTTGGGTACTTATTCTGAGCCGTTTTCTTCCTATTGTAGGGCAGGTTGCCATTGCAGGTCTGTTGGCGCAGAAGAGATTTATTCCCGAAAGTGCCGGTACGCTGAAAACCGATACGTTCACCTTTGCCGTAATGACTTTTGCCGTAATCTTTATCGTGGCAGCTTTGTCTTTCTTCCCGGCGCATGCATTGAGTACTATTGCCGAACACTTCAGTTTGTAACGAGATAAGAATAATCAGATATGTTTATGAAGGATAAAAAATCAGCTTCTTTGTTTCAAAAGGAGCAAGTAATGGAAAGTTTGAAACAGTCATTCGTGAAGTTGAATCCGCGGGTGATGATAAAGAATCCGATCATGTTCACTGTGGAACTGGTGACATTGGTGATGCTGGTAGTCTGCATCCTCTCTTTGGGAACATCGGAATACGGGACGTTCGGTTATAACTTCCTGGTGTTTGTGATATTGTTTGTCACTTTGTTGTTTGCCAACTTTGCCGAGGCCATTGCCGAAGCCCGTGGCAAGGCACAGGCGGACAGCCTGCGTAAAACGCGTGAAGAAACGCCCGCAAAGGTTTTGGTGGAAGGCAAGTTACGCACTGTAAGCAGCGCACGCCTCAAGAAGGGAGACTTCTTTGTTTGCGAAGCCGGCGATACGATTCCTGCCGATGGCGAGATTGTGGAAGGGTTGGCTTCTATTGACGAGAGTGCCATTACCGGTGAATCCGCTCCGGTAATCCGTGAGGCGGGCGGTGATAAAAGCTCCGTTACCGGCGGTACGAAAGTGCTGTCAGATAAGATAAAGGTGTTGGTTACGCAGCAACCGGGCGAGAGTTTCCTCGACAAGATGATTGCGCTGGTAGAGGGTGCCACCCGGAAGAAAACACCGAACGAAATAGCGCTGACTATCTTATTGGCCGGTTTTACGTTAGTGTTCGTAATCGTATGTATTACGTTGATTCCGATGGCGGACTATACCAATATCGACCATCCGGGTACGTATATCTCTATTGCGGCTATTCTCTCATTGTTTGTCTGCCTGATACCGACAACTATCGGCGGCTTGCTTTCGGCAATCGGTATTGCCGGTATGGATCGCGCCCTGCGTGCCAATGTAATCACAAAATCGGGCAAAGCCGTTGAAACTGCCGGTGACATTGATACGTTGCTGTTGGACAAGACCGGTACAATTACTATCGGTAATCGTAAGGCTACCAAGTTTCATCCGGCTCCGGGCATTGATGAAAAGGTGTTTGTAGAGGCTTGCCTATTGTCCTCGCTTTCCGATGAAACCCCGGAAGGAAAGTCCGTCATCGAGTTGGGGCGTGAGAACGGACATCGTATGCGCGACCTCAATACTGCGGGAGCCCACATGATTAAGTTTACGGCCGAAACCAAATGTTCCGGTGTCGACCTGCAAGACGGTACTCAAATCCGCAAAGGTGCGTTCGATGCGATTCGTCGGATTGTGGAAAGTGCGGGGAATAAATTCCCGAAAGAAGTGGAAGAAGCGATTGCCGTCATTTCGGGCAATGGCGGTACCCCGCTGGTAGTGTGTGTCAATAAGGCGGTATTGGGAGTCATAGAATTGCAGGACATTATCAAGCCGGGCATCCAGGAACGCTTTGAACGTCTTCGTAAAATGGGGGTGAAGACGGTCATGGTGACCGGTGACAACCCGTTGACCGCCAAATATATTGCCGAAAAAGCCGGTGTGGATGATTTCATTGCCGAAGCAAAGCCGGAGGATAAAATGGAGTATATCAAGAAAGAGCAGCAGGCCGGCAAACTGGTTGCCATGATGGGAGACGGAACCAATGATGCCCCCGCACTGGCGCAGGCAAATGTGGGGGTTGCCATGAATAGCGGTACGCAGGCTGCAAAGGAAGCCGGCAATATGGTAGACCTTGACAATGACCCGACCAAGCTGATTGAAATTGTAGAGATAGGCAAGCAGCTGCTGATGACGCGCGGCACGCTTACGACTTTCTCCATTGCGAATGATGTGGCCAAATACTTTGCTATTATTCCCGCACTGTTTATGGTCGCTATCCCTCAATTGGCCCCATTGAATATCATGGGGTTGCATAGACCTGAAACGGCCATTCTTTCGGCTATCATCTTTAATGCTGTCATCATTCCCATACTGATACCGTTGGCATTGAGAGGCGTCCGGTACAAACCGATCGGCGCAAGCGCGTTACTGCGCCGCAACTTGCTGATTTATGGTTTGGGTGGTGTCATAGCGCCGTTCATAGGTATTAAGTTAATAGATATGTTTGTCAGTTTGTTTTTTTAATTTAAAATAAAAAGAAAATGAAAACTCTTTGGAAATCAGTTAGAATAACCGTTGCTTTCTGCATATTCTTTTCCGTGTTCTATATCCTTGTATTGTGGATATTCGCACAATTTGCAGGGCCGAATAAAGGAAATGCCGAGGTATTGACCCTGAACGGCAAGGCAGTGGGCGCTGCCAACGTGGGGCAGATGTTTACGGAAGACATTTATTTTTGGGGACGGCCTTCCTGTGCCGGCGACGGTTATGATGCAAGCAGCTCGGCAGGTAGCAATAAAGGCCCTGCAAACGAAGAATACCTTGCGGAAGTGGAAGCGCGTATAGATACATTCTTGCTGCATCATCCTTATTTGCAGCGTAAAGAAGTTCCTGCCGAAATGGTAACGGCCAGCGCTTCGGGACTTGACCCCGATATTACGCCTGTCAGTGCTTATGTACAGGTAAAGCGTGTGGCTGAGGCAAGGGGAATGGCTGAGGCTACTGTCCGGGGCATCGTTGACAAGGCTGTTGAAAAACCGTTGCTGGGATTGTTCGGTACGGCGAAAGTGAATGTGCTGAAACTGAATATTGCATTGGAAAAAGCAAATGGAAAATAAGAAAATAATGAAAGATATGAATCGGGTAAAAGTAACGGTAATAGGCGTTATTGCCGCTTTGGCAGTAAATTTTATGGGAGTGGATAAGGTGCAGGCGCAGGAATTTAAGATACAGGGTGATTTGGTCAGTTCTTATGTATGGCGCGGCTTTTATCAAACCGGAGTTAGTTTCCAGCCGACTTTAGGCTTTGGGATAGGCGGCTTTTCATTGACGGCATGGGGCTCTACCGATTTCGACGGAACAAGTTCTTCGGACGGTGAGGCTGCCAAAGAAATAGATTTGACGGCAGCTTATACGTTCGGTGATTCCGGTTTGACCTTGTCCGTTGCCAGTCTTTGGTGGGCAGGTCAGGGAAGCAATAAGTATTTTAACTTCAAAAGCCATGAAACGGCCCACCATTTTGAAGCGGGGCTTGCCTATACACTTCCGTTGGAGAAGTTTCCGCTGTCAATAGCCTGGTACACGATGTTTGCCGGCGCGGATAAGAATGAGAAGGGAGAGCAGAATTATTCTTCTTATGTAGAATTGAACTATCCGTTCAGCATTAAATCCGTCGATTTGAATGCCACTTGCGGTTTTCTGCCTTACGAAGCCGGCGTAGGTGTTTACGGAGTACCGAACAGCGGATTCGCTGTAACCAATCTGGCACTGAAAGCCACGAAGGATATAAAGGTGACGGACAAATTCGCGATACCGATATTTGCGCAGGCTATTTGGAATCCCCGTATGGAAGATGCGCATCTGGTGTTTGGTATAACTCTGAAGCCATGAGCAGGGAGGAGAGTGTACAACATTTCCTCGACTTGATTAAGAAATCACGTCGTGGTAAGTTTAAGGTCTACATCGGCATGATTGCCGGTGTAGGCAAAACTTATCGTATGCTTCAGGAAGCCCATGACTTGCTGGACAATGGGGTAGACGTGAATATAGGCTATGTGGAAACGCATGGACGTGCCGGTACGGAGGCGGTGTTGGCGGGACTGCCCGTAATTCCCCGGCGTAAGATATTCTATAAGGGTAAGGAACTCGAGGAAATGGACCTTGACGCTATCATCCGTATCCATCCGGAAATCGTTATTGTGGACGAGCTGGCGCATACCAATGTAGAAGGCAGTAGGAATGAGAAGCGTTGGCAGGATGTAATGGACTTGCTGGATGAGGGTATCAATGTCATATCCGCTGTCAACATACAGCATATCGAGAGCATTAATGAAGAAGTGCAAGGCATTTCCGGTATCGAGGTAAAGGAACGCATTCCCGACAGTGTGCTGGAAGAAGCGGATGAAGTGGTGAATATCGACCTGACGGCGGAAGAGCTGATAACCCGCCTGAAAGCCGGTAAAATATACAAGCCGGATAAAGTGGCCCTTGCTTTGAATAATTTCTTCAAGACGGAAAATATTCTGCAACTGCGCGAACTGGCTCTGAAGGAGGTGGCATTAAGAGTGGAGAAGAAAGTGGAGAATGAAGTGGTGGTTTCCTGTGTGGGCGTGCGGCATGAGAAGTTCATGGCGTGTATCAGCAGTCATGAGAAAACGCCACGCCGCATTATCCGCAAGGCGGCACGATTGGCAACCCGTTATAATACGTCGTTCGTTGCCCTTTATGTACAGACTCCCCGGGAGAGTGCCGACCGCATTGCCCTTGCGAACCAGCGGCATCTGCTGAATCATTTCAAGCTGGTGACCGAATTGGGTGGAGAGGTCATGCAGGTGCAATCCAAAGACGTGTTGGACAGCATCGTTACGGCTTGTAAAGAGAAGCAGATAACGACCGTTTGTATGGGCAGTCCTTCGTTCGCTTTGCCGCAATCCTTGTTTATGGTTCTGAAATATAGAAAATTTGTGAACGAACTGGCGCAAGCAAACATAGATTTGATTATACTTGCATAAAATTTAATATCTTGACCGTTATGAATATTCGTACAAAACTGATACTCAGCGTAGGTGTTCTGGCAGGTATGATAATCCTGCTGGTAGCCCTTTCTGTTGTAAATCTCCAGATACTGACGGCTACGGAGCCGGATAGCCCTGCCGCCATGCCCGGCTTGCAACGGGCCTTGCTTTGGATTTCCATTACGGGCGGTATTTGCATTCTTGCCAGTATCGTGTTGTTGGTATGGTTGCCCCGCTCCATTAATAAACCTATCAGGGAACTGACGCAGGGCATCCTCGAAATAGCCAACCATAATTATGAAAAGCGCCTTGACATGAGCGAACACGAAGAGTTCCGCGAGGTGGCCGATAGTTTTAACAGCATGGCGGAACGCCTTACGGAATATCGTACCAGTACGTTGAATGATATTTTATCCGCCAAAAAGTTTCTGGAAGCCATCGTAAACAGTATTCATGAACCTATTATCGGCTTAAACCGCGAACACGAAATTCTTTTCGTCAATAAAGAAGCGCTGACGGTACTGAATCTGAAGCGTGAGGATGTCATACGCCGTTCGGCAGAGGAACTGTCGCTGAAAAACGATCTGCTCCGGAGGCTGATAAGGGAGTTGGTTAATCCGGGCGAGAAGAAAGAGCCTTTGAAAATTTACGCGGATAATAAGGAAAGCTATTTTCAGGCATCTTATATTACTATTATGAATACGGATGCCGATACGGACGAGTCTCATAATCTGGGCGATGTTATCCTGTTGAAGAATATCACCGAATTTAAAGAACTGGATACGGCAAAAACAACTTTTATTTCTACGATTTCGCATGAATTGAAGACCCCTATCTCCGCCATTCTTATGAGTCTGCAGCTTTTAGAGGACAACCGTGTGGGCGCTTTGAACGAGGAACAGGAACAACTTTCGAAAAGTATAAGGGAAAATGCCGACCGCTTGCTGGGGATTACAGGCGAGCTTCTTAATATGACGCAGGTGGAAGCCGGCAAGTTGCAGATGATACCGAAGATAACGAAACCTATCGAACTGATAGAATATGCCATCAAGGCAAATCAGGTGCAGGCCGATAAGTTCAATATACAGATTGAGGTGGAATATCCGGAAGAGAAGATGCCGAAACTGTTTGTGGATAGCGAGAAGATAGCATGGGTGCTCACTAACTTGTTGAGTAACGCCATTCGTTATTCCAAGGAAAACGGGCATGTCATTATCGGCGCAAGGCAGGAAGATAATAGTGTGGAACTTTATGTACAGGATTTCGGTAAAGGTATTGATCCGCGCTATCACCAGAGCATCTTCGACCGTTACTTCCGTGTACCCGGTACGAAAGTGCAGGGAAGCGGATTGGGACTATCCATATCCAAAGATTTTGTAGAAGCTCATGGCGGCACGCTGACCGTTCAGAGTGAATTGGGAAAAGGCAGCCGTTTCGTTATTCGACTGAAAGCGTAATAGCGATATGATGTTTCCCTACATTCTGCGGTATTGCTGTGGCGACATTCCAATCTGTTTCTTGAAGAAAGTGCCGAAATAGGATGCGTTCGGGAAGTTGAAGAAATCGGAGATTTCCTGTACGTTCTTTTGTGTATTCTTGAGTAGTGAAATGCTTTTGCGGATAATGGACTTGAATACCAGCTCCTGTACCGTGTATCCGCAAATGGATTTGGAGAGGGCGGAGAGGTATTTGGGCGACAGGCATAGCTTGTCCGCGTAGAAGTCCACCCCCCGCTCTTTCGTATAATATTGTTCTATTAATTGCACCAGACGGATAAATATATCGTGCTTGTGGCTTACGGAAGTCTTTTCGGCAATGAGTTTGCGTGTATAAACCGAGCAAAGCCTGTGGGTTAGTGCCAACAGAAGCAACTTCTGTTCATACCGGTTAAAAGGATTCTCTTCTATTTTCAGCGTACTGTCCAATAGTGACAGGTATTTTAAAACCTCTTCTTCTTCTCCGGTATTCCATACGTAGCACGGTTCGGTGGCCAAATGCGAGTATAGGTGCATGGATACTACCGAGTTTCCCATAAAGTCCCGTATGGGGTCGGTCTGATAGATGAAGATATATACCTCTACGTTGTCGGATGCCTGTAGTACCTGAAACAAGGAATCCTTCGGCAGAAAGAGCGTATCACCGGCTTTGGCGGAAAATGTTTTCTGGTTAAGGATGAAGGTGAAATTTCCTTGACGGCAAATTATAAGTCCCACTCCGTCTATCATAAACGGACTTTTCAAGGCAGACGGGAAGGCGCAAAGCACGCCTTCCGAACTGCAAATTTGCCGTTTGTCCAATAACGCACTGTCAAGGCGCGATAAACGTTCTTGTCGGGTATCCATGAGAGTAGGGTTTACGGTTCTTGTTTGAAAACAGTGCTAAGTTAATAATTTCCGTTTAGGATAGGGCAGTACCACAACAAATATCATGCAAAAAAGGCAAGCATACAATGTCCAACCCGCCATCTCCTTGACTGCCGATAAGGTGGCTTGCACCTGAATGCGCCCTTTGGTGGATGTGGCTGCCATGTTAACGGCTTCCTGCTTGCTTTTCCCCTGATATTGCATTCCTTGTACGGTTTGCATAAATGAGGCGGATGCCTCGGGGTGCATCATATCCACATTCTGTGCATAACGGGTAATGTAGTGTTGCTGCCGTTCCTGCAATACATTGCTGTATAATGCGGTTCCTATGCTGGGAGCAAGTACCATACGTACAGTAAGCATTGTGCAAATCCACGATGAGAGGTATTTATAAGGCATACGCTGGGTTGCAAAAGTCGGTATCAGCGAGTATAGGAACATCATGCCTGTAGAACGGATAATAACTGGATATTTCATTCGTTCGTACAAGCCTGCGCCCTGTACCTCAAAGTACATGAACATGGCGGATAATCCCAAAAACAGGAAACCTGCGGCAAAAAGATATTTAAAGTGCACTCCTTTCACGCTGAGCCAGATCGTTGCAATGCCACCGATAAAATAACCTAACATAGACCAGTTGCCCAATGTCGCGTTTTGATAGTTGTCCAGCTTCATGCCTATTCCCGTAAATACATTGACGAACATTGAACTGGAGTTCAGTACCATTAACAGAAAGTAGAACAGGAATCCGAAGCGGATAGTTCGCAACTTGAGTACGTCGAACTGATAGTAGGGATTGCGCTGGGTTACTTCTATGTAGACAAACAGAATACCTGCAACCACAGCACCGACCGTTGCCCATTGGATTGTAGGGTCGTCATACCAGTCGAGCACCTTGCCGTAAGTCAGCACATAAGTGATGCACGTCAGTGTGATACAGAAGATGGAAGCGTTGCCAAATTGTTTGAGGTTGATAGGAAAACGGCGGGTGGCATACTTATGATAAGGCATCGTGACGAAGGTAATGAGGATACAGAGCAACAGCAACCCCATCATGAAGTAATAAACATATTGCCACTCGTATTCGTAAGTAAGCCATGCTGTAAGCGATGTGCCCAACTGCCCCAATACCATAAAAAACAGGTAAATGGCGGGTTGTGCAGCGCTTCGTTCAATATCCAGTTTGTCCCAGCCTTCACCGGTGGTGGGTTCATTGCCGGGGGTGATCTTTTCGGTTGCTTCTACGTTACCGGCATACTTGATGAGAGTAAACAGATTGACCATCATCAGCACCATACGCAGGAATCCCATAAACAGACTGCATAGCGCCAACAGGAATATGCTGTCTGTCTTGGCGCAGATGTAGCTGAAGATATACATCAGCGAAAATCCGACGATACACATCATTTTCTCCCTGCGGATACATACCAGCCGGTACAGGAAAGGGCAGAATGCCGCCATGCCTATGGATGTGGCGAAGTTGGCAAACTGGATATGTTCGGATATGATGCCCAGACCGCTCATCATCTCCGTGCCGCTGGCAGAGTAAGTTCCGCCTACTGTAAGAATGGGCAGGAAGAACATGAACAGGATGATAATGCCTATCGGTTTAGGCACCCAGTTATAGAAAGGATAGTTTTTGGGATATGCGGGCATTTCCTTAACAATTAATGATTGAAAATCAGAGTTCGGCTTTCACTATTACCATCATACCGGCAGCAAGTTTTTCGTTATCTTCTTTGGAAAGATTGGTGAAGTCGATGCGTACGGGTATGCGTTGTTGTATTTTGACGAAGTTTCCGGCTGAATTGTCGGTAGGAACCAATGAGTACTTGGAACCCGTAGCGCCGGATATGGCTGTGATTGTTCCCGTGAACTCTTTGTCGCTGATAGCATCTACAGTGATGGTAACCTCTTGTCCTATATGCAGGTTTTCCACTTGAGTTTCCTTATAGTTGGCGACAATCCATTTTTGAGTATCGGGCAGGATATAAGTAATGGTTTGTCCGGCTGTGATGAACTGGCCTTCTTCCAGTGCCCGGCGTCCCAATTTGCCATCGCAGGGAGCTACTACTACGGTGTAGGAAAGATTCAGACGTGCCATTTCCAAAGCAGCGGTTGCCCGTTGGATGGCGGCTTCTGTACTTTCACGGCGGTGTGATACTTCATTGACTCCCGACAAAGCGGCTTTTTGCTGGCGTTTTGTTGCTTCCAGCTTCTTGCGGGTGGCTTCGTATTCCGTTTCTATCTGTTCCAACTGTATGGGAGTGGCTGCATTTCTTTGCACCAGGTTCTGGTAGCGTTGGCGGTCTTTCTCCAGTTTGGCAAGACGGATTTCAATTTCAGAGATGGAAGCGTCGTACACGGAAGCGGTGGTCTGTGTGGTTTGCAGTGTGGCTCCGATTACGGTAGCGCCGGCCAGTGCGTCTTTCAGTGCGGCTTCGGCTTCCATTACGCGTATCTTATATTCGCGGTCGTCCAATACAAGGAGCGTATCGCCTTTATGTACCTCTTGATGTTCGGTAAAATAAATCTTCTTGATATAGCCTGATGCGCGTAGGTTGATAGGGGATATGTACTGCTCTATCTGTGCGTCATTACTGGTTTCTGTGCGATTGTAGCCGAGGAAGAGACAGGCAACTTCCACTATTCCCCAAACAACGATTGCCGCTCCCAACAAGCTGACTGCGATTTGCCAGCGACGTAGCTTACGAAGTTTTTTAGCTTTCTCCTGATGTGTGTTCGATGCGTTATTTTTTTCTATTGCTTCCATATTATGATGATTTGATTAACTTGTTATTTAATTAATGTATCTATTTGTCCTGTCAGCTTCAACAGCAGCAGGGTTGTTACCCGATAGTTGTAATGTGCGCTGATATAGTTGTTTTGCGCTTCGCTCATCTGCATTTCGTCTTGCAGGACTTCAGTCATGGAAGCGATACCTTCTCTGTACCGATCCATTGTGACCGTATATACATCTTCGGCAAGCAGGTAGTTATCTTTCTGCTTTTTGAAGTTACGTTGGTTGTTCATCAGGTCGTTGGTGGCGTTCAGATATTGGGTCTGCAGATTTTTGCGGGTATTTTCCTGTGCCAGCTTTATATTTTCGATGTCTATTGCAGCTTTTCGGTTTTTGTAACGCTTATCCAGTCCGTCGAATATAGGAACGCGTAAGGATACGCCCAGTCCGTAGGAACGGAACCAATGGTTGGACGGTCCGGAATGGAACCAACGGTAGGCCTTGTCCGTATAGGCGGAGAACATCCAGTTGGCGGTCAGGTTTAATGAAGGAATATAACCGTGACCAATCATCTTTTTCTGCTTTTCAGCCATGACCCTTTGCGATTGCAGCAGTTGGAGTTCGTACAGATTTTCGGATAGTCCGGTCAACTCAACAGGCGTAATGTTCTCGGAGTTTACCGGAACTAAGGTTATCTGTTCTTCGGCAGGATAATCCATGATATATTTCAGCAGGTTCAGTTGTTGTTCCTGCATGGCCAGTACATTGTCGTATTGTACTTTCAGATTTTCCAGATTGATATTGACCCGTTTTACATCCACTTCCATGGCCATACCATTGTCATGGAAAGCTACTGTGATGTTTTTTAATTCTTCCAACCGGGTGATATTGGCCTTTATCAGTGTGACTTGCTCGGCTGTGGTTTGCCCTAGATAATACATCTTGCATATTTCCAGGATAAGGTCTTCTCTTGCTTTCTCATAAGAAAGACGGCTTATCTCGTCCATAGTTTTGGCTATGGAAACAGTGGTGTACAGGGTTTGGTTGTAAAGTGGCATTTGTAACTGCAGGCCGGCATTGGCACTGTTCCGCAGGGTATAGGTAATGTTATACGGATTTCCGTAGGCCGAACCGTCGGTAACGGATACAGGCGGGTCTATGTTGTCATTGTAATTGGCAAACCCGTTGATTTGGGGCAATAGTCTTGCCCGGTTTTCGGAAACTCCATATTTGCTTTTCTGCATCTCCTTGCGTTTGCTTTCCAAGGACAGGTTGTTTTCGATACCTATTTCAAGGCAATCTTTCAGCGTCAAAGTCTTTTGGGCGTATCCTTCGACAGCCGACAAACAGAGAAAGGAAAAAATGAATAGTAGTTTTTTCATAATAATCACCAATAATTTGTGCAAAGTTAGTTGCTAATTTTGGGAAAATGTTATCCATATATAGACTGCTTGTGTTCATATTTTCCTTTTTATCCTTTTTGTTATGGATATAAATAGGTAAAAAACAACTGTTTTGAATTTCCGTACCTGCTTAATAAATGATAATAATCGTCTTTCTTGTGAAAAAAAACAGGAAGAAATGTATTTATCAAATTTATTATACTACCTTTGTCCCAGAGTTTGAGTTACGAATCATTATCGTATAGTTCTTCTTTTTAATATATTATTAGTAAGCAGTCCTCTTCTTTAATTATCCTCCTCACTCCATTTATTATTTATTTTATAACATTTTTAGAATGAACATTTACATTTCAGGTTTAAGTTATGGCATTAATAATGCTGACTTGACAAATTTATTTGCAGAGTTTGGAGAAGTTTCTTCAGCTAAAGTAATTCTCGATAGAGAAACCGGTAGATCCAGAGGATTCGCTTTTGTAGAGATGAACAATGATACAGAAGGACAGAAAGCTATTGACGAATTGAACGGCGTAGAATATGACAGCAAGGTTATTTCTGTAAGCGTTGCGCGTCCTCGCGAGGAAAGACCCTCGAATGGTAGCTCTCGTGGTGGTTATAATAACTCCAGAAGATATTAATATCAGACTAAAGGCGGGAAACTTGCTTTCCTGCCTTTCATAAATAACTCCGTCTTTTTTATTTAGCGGAAGCGTTCCGCTTCATTACCTGCACTTTTCATTCTGCAAAGACTTATCAGACTTTTTGTATGGGCCACTTGGGTGAAGCGTGCTCTCATTATACTTGTGCTAGTGTTTTAGCACATTCAAAAACAATATATATGACATTTAAAGATTTAAATATAACCGAACCTATTTTAAAAGCAATTGAAGAAAAAGGGTATGCCAATCCTACCCCTATACAAGTAAAAGCAATTCCTGCCGCCTTAACAGGAAAAGACATATTAGGCTGTGCGCAGACCGGAACTGGAAAGACCGCTGCATTTGCCATTCCCATTATTCAGCATTTGCAAGCCCTTAAAAAACGGGATAAGAGTATCAAAGCCTTGATACTGACACCTACCCGTGAATTGGCATTGCAGATTAGCGAATGCATAGACGACTATGCCAAATATACGCAAGTCCGTCATGGGGTTATCTTCGGAGGAGTAAACCAGCGTGCGCAGGTAAATATGCTCCATAAAGGAGTCGACATATTGGTCGCCACTCCAGGACGTCTGTTGGATTTGATGAATCAGGGATATATCCATTTGGATAATGTGCGACACTTCGTACTGGATGAGGCCGACCGTATGCTTGATATGGGATTTATCCATGACATCAAACGTTTGTTGCCGAAACTTCCTAAAGAAAAGCAGACCTTGTTCTTCTCGGCTACCATACCCGATACGATAATCGCTTTGACGAACTCACTGCTGAAACAACCGGTGAAGATTACTATAACCCCAAAATCATCTACGGTAGATACTATCGAACAGACTATTTATTTTGTGGAGAAGAAAGAGAAAAGTAAATTGTTGATTTCTATTTTGCATAAAACGGAGGGACAGTCGGTGCTTGTTTTCTCACGTACCAAGCATAATGCGGACAGAATTGTCCGCGTATTAAGCAAAGCAGGTATCGGTAGTCAGGCTATTCATGGAAATAAAAGTCAGAATGCAAGGCAATCTGCATTGGAAAACTTCAAAACGGGTAAGATACGCGTAATGATAGCTACCGATATTGCAGCCAGAGGCATTGATATCAATGAGTTGCCGTTGGTTATAAACTATGACCTTCCCGATGTGCCCGAGACGTATGTGCATCGTATCGGACGTACCGGTAGAGCTGGTAATTTAGGAACAGCATTGACTTTTTGCTCGCAGGAAGAGCGTAAGTTGGTTAACGATATTCAGAAGCTGACAGGTAAGAAACTCAGTAAGGTTGAGTTTGCTATCTGAGGTCGTTTCTAAGTTTGTTATTTTATTTATCCGACGAGTATACATCCATTAAACTATAAAATCTATGGCAAAATCCATGACAGTAGGAAAGCGTGAGAATGAAAAGAAAAGACTTGCTAAGCGGGAAGCAAAATTAAAAAGAAAAGAAGGTAGAAAATCTACAAAAAGCAGTTTTGATGATATGATTGCTTATGTGGACGAATATGGTATGATTACTTCAACTCCACCCGAAGAGAATATCAAAAAGCAAGAGATTAATGTAGAGGAGATAATGATTTCCGCTGAGCCAAAAGGAGGGCAACCAATAGCGTCACTTGCTACCAATTGAGGCAAAAAACAAAAAAAGACCGCCAAGAGTGGAAGCCTCCTAACAGTCTAAATCTTCTTTGTAGCGGGACCCGGGATTGAACCGGGGACCTCATGATTATGAATCATGCGCTCTAACCAGCTGAGCTATCCCGCCATTGTTTCTTGATTGCGGGTGCAAAGATATAGCTTTTCTTTAAACTGCCAAAATTTTCAGGCGTATTTTTTTGTCGCATATTTTATGATCTGAGATAAAAAAAACTTTTTACTCTTATTGTTTTGTATCTATTGTATAACATTATCAACGTTTTAACTTTGAATAGAAAGCAAATGAGAATAAAATCAATGAATTATTTTTTCTAATTAGAAAAAAGTATTTATCTTGGCTGGCGCAATAAAAGCAGAATAGACTATGGAAAGGGAAAAAATACATTTGGAATATCTCTTGAATGCGACTTCTAAAAGTATTCTTTGGACAGCAATAAGTACTCCTACAGGTTTGGAGGGTTGGTTTGCAGACAGGGTGCAATCGGATGATAAGATAGTATCTTTCTTTTGGGGAAAGACAGAGAGACGCGATGCTGAAATCATTGCGGTGCGTGCATACTCTTTTATCCGCTTTCGTTGGTTGGATAATGAAAAACCGCGTGAGTATTTTGAATTAAAGATGACAAACAATGAGTTAACCAATGATTTTGTACTTGAAATAACAGATTTCACCAATGCAGACGAAGCAAATGATTTGCGTGAATTGTGGGAATCTCAGGTAGATACCTTGCGTAGAACATGCGGTTTTTAGTTAACTTTCAATTAAAAATTTCCCGTACTCCCTTTTTTGTGCTACTTTTGTGCGTTTATTGCATGAAACAAGTAAAATGCTGCGCATAAAAAAGTTAGATATATTTATTTTAAAGAGCTTTTGCATGCTCTTTATGGGCACTTTCTTTATCTGCCTTTTCATCTTCATGATGCAGTTTCTGTGGAAATATGTAGACGAAATGGTGGGAAAAGGATTGGAGATGAATGTTCTTGCCCAATTTTTTTTCTATTCGGCGCTGACGCTGGTGCCGGCTTCATTGCCTTTGGCTATTTTGCTGGCAGCTCTTATCACTTTTGGCAATTTTGGAGAGCGGTTTGAATTGCTTGCCATGAAAGCGGCAGGTATTTCTTTGCTTAAGATTATGCGTCCGCTGATAATTTTCATATCCATTATTTGCTGTGTTTCCTTTTATTTTCAGAATGTTATTGGCCCTAAAGCGCAGACTAAGTTATGGACATTGCTGGTATCCATGAAGCAGAAGTCGCCCGAAGTGGACATTCCCGAAGGAGTATTTTATGATGAGATAGACGGGTATAACCTTTACGTAAAGCATAAAAACCGTAAGACAGGTATGCTGTACGATGTATTGATTTATAATTTCGAGAAAGGGTTTGAGAATGCGCAGATTATCAAATCGGATTCCGGCAGATTGGAAATGACAGCGGACAAACAGCATCTTTATCTTCACCTTTACAGCGGTGAGCAGTTTGAAAATCTGAAGTCGCAGAGCATGAATCAGAAAAATGTGCCTTATCGTCGGGAAGCGTTCGTTGAGAAGCATGCGATTATAGAGTTCAATTCGGATTTCAATATGGTGGATGCCGGATTTATGAGCAACCAATCCAATAGCAAGGACATGAAAATGCTGCAGGCCGGCATTGATTCTATGAAGGTGCAGAACGATAGCATCGGGCGTACTTATTATAAAGAGGCTATGGCGAGTACTTATAAGGCGACCTCCAATACGCTGAGTAAGGCTGATACGATAAAAATAGAATCTGCAACTTTGGGTAGCTACGATGTGGACAGTCTGTTTAATGTGGCTACTTTAATGCAGAAACAGAAGATAATGTCTACGGCTGTCAGCCGTGCGGAGAGTGCTGCAAGTGATTGGAGTTTCAAGGGTTTCAATATATCGCAGACGGAAAACAGTTTGAGGCGCCATATGACTTCCTGGCACGAGAAACTGACGCTTTCGTTGGCATGCCTTATTTTTTTCTTCATCGGTGCACCGTTGGGTGGTATCATCCGTAAAGGCGGTTTGGGCATGCCTGTAGTAGTGTCCGTGCTTATTTTTATCATCTATTACATTATCAACAATACGGGTTATAAGATGGCTCGTGACGGTAAGTGGATTGTGTGGATGGGTATGTGGACCAGTACAGCTGTGCTGGCTCCATTGGGTGCATTCCTTACTTATAAATCCAATAATGATTCGGTGGTGCTGAATGCTGATGCCTATATCAATTGGTTTAAAAAGATAGCAGGTATTCGCAGTGTCCGCCATTTGTTCCGGAAAGAAGTGATTATTCACGATCCTGATTATGTACGTTTGCCGGGAGAACTTCAGCGGCTGTCGGCGGATTGCCGTGCGTATGCCGAAAAGAAAACTCTGATGCGAGCACCCAATTATTTCAGATTATGGATGAACGATGCGCCACACGATGAGGAGGTGGTGGCTCTCAATGAACGGTTGGAAACTTTGATAGACGAGATGTCTAACACAAGGTCTATACCGTTGTTGACAGCATTGAATAATTACCCGGTAATAGCTGTTCATGCCCATGTGCGTCCTTTCCGTAATTATTGGTTGAATATGCTGTGTGGAGCGATAGTGCCTGTCGGCTTGTTCTTTTACTTCCGTATTTGGGCATTCCGTATCCGCTTGAATAAGGACATGGAGCGGATTATCCACACAAACGAAGAGATACAGAATATTATAAAAGTCAATCAGAATAAATAATAAAGATATGGAAAAAGTAAAGTTAAATACGATAGAGGAGGCCATTGAAGATTTTAAGGCTGGCAATTTCGTGATTGTAGTCGATGATGAAGATCGTGAAAATGAAGGCGACTTGATTATTGCAGCAGAAAAGATAACATCGGAAAAAGTGAATTTTATGCTGAAGCATGCACGTGGAGTATTGTGTGCTCCGATTACGGTGTCTCGTTGCAAAGAGCTGGATTTACCTCATCAGGTGACGGACAATACCTCGGTATTGGGTACTCCTTTTACGGTGACTGTCGATAAATTAGAAGGTTGTACAACCGGTGTTTCTGCAGCAGACCGTGCTGCAACCATTCAGGCACTGGCCGATCCGCTTTCCACTCCGGCTACTTTCGGTCGCCCCGGACATATCAATCCTTTGTATGCGCAGGAGAAAGGGGTATTACGTCGTGCTGGTCATACCGAAGCTACGATTGATATGTGTCGTTTGTCGGGTTTCTATCCTGCCGGCGCGCTTATGGAGATCATGAACGAAGACGGTACGATGGCACGTTTGCCCGAATTGCGTAAAATGGCAGATGAATTTAATTTGAAACTGATTTCTATCCGCGATATGATAGCTTACCGTTTGCAACAGGAATCTATCGTAGAAAAAGGTGTAGAGGTGGATATGCCGACAGAGCATGGACATTTCCGCTTGATTCCTTTCCGTCAGAAGTCCAACGGATTGGAGCATGTGGCCTTGTTTAAGGGTACTTGGGCTCCCGATGAACCGGTGTTGGTGCGTGTACATTCTTCCTGTGCTACGGGGGATATATTCGGTTCCATGCGTTGTGATTGCGGCGAGCAGTTGCACAAGGCGATGGAGGTGATAGAAAAAGCCGGTAAAGGAGTTATCGTATATCTCAACCAGGAGGGTCGGGGCATTGGTCTGATGGAAAAGATGAGAGCGTATAAACTTCAGGAAGACGGTATGGATACAGTAGATGCCAACATTTGTCTCGGACATCTGGCAGATGAACGCGATTATGGTGTGGGGGCTCAGATACTGCGTGAATTGGGGGTGCATAAGATGCGTCTGCTTACAAACAATCCGGTGAAACGTGTCGGTTTGGAAGCTTATGGCCTGGAGATTGTAGAGAATGTACCGGTTGAAACCACTCCTAACCAGTATAACGAGCGTTACTTGCGTACGAAGAAAGAGCGTATGGGACACACTCTCCATTTTAGTAAGTAACTGTCTTTTTGTTTTATTATATCAAAGAAAATCGTTTATTTTGCAACCGGATTTGCATAACAACCATTAAATAGAAATAGAATGAACCAATTATCAGACCGTTTGAATAGCTTGTCGCCCTCTGCGACGCTGGCTATGTCTCAAAAAAGTGCAGAGTTGAAAGCTCAAGGTGTAGACGTAATTAATTTAAGTGTCGGAGAACCTGATTTTAATACACCCGACCACATTAAAGAGGCTGCAAAAAAGGCGATAGACGATAACTTCTCTCGCTATTCTCCCGTTCCGGGTTATCCAGCTCTACGTAATGCTATCGTAGAAAAATTGAAGAAGGAGAATGGTCTGGACTATACAGTTGCGCAAATTTCTTGTGCTAACGGAGCTAAACAGTCGGTTTGCAATGCCATTCTGGTATTGGTGAATCCAGGTGATGAAGTGATTGTGCCTGCGCCGTATTGGGTCAGCTATCCTGAAATGGTAAAGCTGGCAGAAGGTAAGCCGGTGATTGTCACAGCGGGCATCGAGCAGGACTTCAAGATTACACCGGCTCAATTGGAGGCTGCTATTACGCCAAAAACAAAAGCACTAATTCTCTGTTCTCCTTCCAATCCTACGGGGTCTGTATATAGCAAGGAGGAATTGGCCGGATTGGTTGCCGTGTTGGCAAAGCATCCGCAGGTAATTGTCATAGCTGATGAAATTTATGAACATATCAATTATATCGGTAAGCACCAGAGCATTGCACAGTTCCCTGAAATGAAGGATCGTACAGTGATTGTAAACGGTGTTTCCAAGGCTTATGCCATGACAGGCTGGCGTATTGGTTTCATTGCAGGACCGGAATGGATTGTAAAGGCTTCTAACAAATTGCAGGGGCAGTACACATCAGGGCCGTGTTCTGTATCTCAGAAAGCCGCTGAAGCTGCTTATACGGGAACGCAGGCTCCGGTGGAAGAGATGCGTAAGGCTTTTGAACGCCGTCGCGACCTTATTGTGAAACTGGCTAAGGAAGTACCGGGATTCGAAGTAAATGTACCGGAAGGTGCTTTCTACTTGTTCCCGAAATGTAGCTCATTCTTCGGTAAGTCTGCCGGTGACCGTAAGATTGAGAATTCGGATGATTTGGCTATGTACTTGTTGGAAGTAGCTCATGTAGCTTGTGTAGGCGGCACATCGTTTGGTGCTCCCGAATGTATTCGCATGAGTTATGCTACCAGCGATGAGAATATTGTGGAAGCTATTAGCCGTATCAAGGAAGCATTGTCAAAGCTGGTATAATCTTTTGATGACAGAAGTTCATCTCAGGTGTATGGGGTGTAACTCTGCAATATAAAAAGCCAACTAATTCACGTTTGAAATGTATTGTGGATTGGTTGGCTTCTTTGTATATTTAGATATTTCACGCAAAAAGCGGGTTTGACCAGTATAGATAAAGATGTATATTTTTCTTCTTGGCACTGAGTCTTTTTAGTACTGAAATAAAAAGGCCCGATTTCATTGAAACCGAGCCTTTTTTCTTTTTCTTAGGATTGTATTATTCTCCCGGATGAATTGCTTCAGAAGGGCAAACATCTGCACAAGTACCGCATTCAGTACAAGTTTCAGGATCGATAGAGTAGATATCGCCTTCAGAGATAGCGCCTACCGGACACTCGTCGATACAAGTTCCGCAAGCAATACAATCGTCACTAATTACGTAAGCCATTTTCTTTAATTTTTTAATTATTAGTACTAATTGATTTGGCAAAAATAGTTGTTTTCTTCAATACTTGCTATCAATCTTGATTAAAAACATTTAATTTGTATCTTGTCTAAATAACGGTTGAGGTGAATGTACATATAATCAGGTTATAAGCGCTGGATATGTGAAAAATATAATCGGATTATTTTCACAGTTCTCTACACGATAACTTCCGTTGAAATGTTCAAAAAACAATAGATTGATTTTTTGTAATATAGCTTCTTTTTGTGAGGCAAATGCCGAATCAGCAAGTGGACTGTTGTCTATTCGGGAGTTTATTTCCTGTTTTTCCCGATTGTAAACCAGTTGCATACCTATTCTTCTTGGCTTTTTGCACTCTACAGGATAGAGTAGCATGCTGGAAATTATTTGTGTGAAGCGGCTGACATCCGTGTATATGATTGCATTGTCCACATCGGCTTGAAGCTCCAGATGTATATACCCTTCACTTCGCATCTGCACCAGATAGGGGAGTTCGTTGCACCACTCTTGCACATTGCAGTTCTGTAGCTGGAACTTCATCATGTTGGCTTCCAGACGTGAAAGGTCTAATACGTTATTCACAAGTTGGATTAATTCAGCCGAGTTGCTTTGAATGATGCCGGAGTATTCTCGTTTTTCCTTTTCGTTCAGGTTCCCGTCTTCGGTCATAAGTTGCGAGAATCCTACTACATTATTTAAGAGTATACGGATGTTGTAACTCATATTTGTCAGAAAGTGGCTTTTTATTTCATTGGCTTCTTCGGCAATGGAGGTTAATCTTCTGATTTCTTTTTCATTCTTTTGCAGCCGTTTCCGGCTTCGGTATATATGGATATTGGAAAGTAGTAGAGCTAAGATAATGATGACTGAGATGTATAAACAGGTTTGATGAAACATACTGTGTCTTTGTTCTCTTTGCAGTATGAGCTTATCCATGTTGTAGAGTGAAAGGATTTCTTCCATCTGGGAGTTGGTAATAAGATTATATAATGAGTCTTTTGACTTAAGGCTGCTCTTGTAATATGTAAGTGCTTCATCTGGTTTTCCGGTTTTTACCAAAGAATCGGCTTTTCGGATGCCGTTGTTTATACATCTCTCTATTTCAATAGAATGCTGGTGGAGCACGGAATTCTGGCTTTGTACATCGGCATTGATAATTTGTACGGGCAGGAGTAGGATGAGTAAGGTTGGTATGATAAATGATCTTTTCATGCGTTATTCTCCTTTTGGGGGTTAGTGGACTGTGATTGCCGGATGGGGTGGGTGAAGAAGAAGCGTGAGCCGCCTGTATAGTCGGAGTCAATCCATATTTTTCCACCGATATGTTCAATGATAAGCTGACAGATGGAAAGTCCCAGCCCGCTTCCTTGTGCATTTTCATTTAGTTTCTCGAATCTTCGGAAGATTGCAGCTTGCTTCTCTTTAGGGATACCGCAACCTGTATCTGTGACAGAAAAGAGCAGCTCTTGTTCCGATTGCTTCCTAAGCTCCAGGATAATGCTACCCTGCGATGTAAATTTGGTTGCATTAATCAGTAGGTTTATCAGCACTTGCTGCAAACGTGCATCGTCTGTCTCTATATCCATGCTCTCTAATTCGGTTATGAAGCATATGGCTGCCTGAGTCTGTTTTATTTTGCTGACGGTATCGATTACATTTCGGCAAATATTGACAACGTTATATTTGTTGATACAGAATTGTATTTTCCCGAATTCAAGGCTTGATAGGTCTATCACATCATTGATGAGTTTCAACAATAACTCGGAATTTTGCAGGATTACTTCATTGCACTGACGACGCGTCTCATTATCCAGGTTTTCTTCGGTCAGTAGTGAGGAGAAGCCGGAGAGTGCATTGAGCGGAGTACGTATTTCATGGCTCATGTTCGAGAGGAATATGCTTTTGGCGGATGTGGCATTTTCGGCATTGGTGCGCAGGTGTTCCAGCTTTTGTGTAGACAGGGCGATTTCCTGTCGCTGTTTTCTAAGCATGATGGTTATAATAATAAATATGAAGACTAATAGGATACTCCCGGTCAATATGCCAGTGATGAATTTGTTGTGCTCTTCTCTACTGGCTATTTCCATTTGGTCTATCTGATACTTGGTTCGTAGAATATTGATTTGTCGGACATAACCTTCTGCAGTGAGTGTGTCAACAGTGGAATATAATTCTTGATACAACAGGCAGGCGGCCATTGATTTCCCTTGTATCTTATATAGGTATATTGTTTCTTGCGTGATCCATCGGTAATAGGCAGACTGTTTGTTGACCGTGTATTCTTGTCGTAGCTCTTCATACAGTTGCAGGGCTTTGTTCCAATACATTCTGTTCCAGTTGCCCATTGCCCGATAGTAGGCGGCGGTAGTATATTTCAGGTGAAAACAGTAAAACTTTTCAGGATGTATCCGGTAGATGGAATCCATGTTGTGCAGATATGCTGCGGCTTCCTTGAGATAAGCCTTTGAAAGATGTCCGTGAGAGATAGCATAGTTGGCTTTTTCGATATTGGCAAAAAAACAGGTGGCATAGTCCGGTTGTTTCTGAAGAGTTTGTTCTATGTCATGCAATATTTTTTGAGCTTTTTCCAGTTGTCCTTTACGTTGTAAAGCATTGGATATCTTTAATAAGAGTTGTATCCGGTAGGGATGTTGCTGCGAGAGATGGTTTAATTCCTTTAAAGCATCCTGGTACGAATCCAATGCTTTGTCGCATTGATTGGCTATGGTGTAAGCATCGCCGATGGCTTGGTTGGCAACTGCAATTCCGAACTCATATTCCGTTTCTTTGGCTTCTTCGTACATTAGTCGTGCCCGGTCTATGGCGAGGCTGATGTCGCCTCGTAATGTATAGGCATTGGCAAGTTGCAGTTGCAGCAAAAAGTAGTTTTCGTCATTCCGATTGTTTGTCTTGATGATCGGTAGGATGTTTTCGCTCCAGCAAATGACGCTGTCTATCGGTACGTATTCATCGTAAAGTATTTTTTTTCGAAGAAAAGCTTTCAGCGTATCTAATTTGTTCGGAGTGGCTGAGGCACATATAAAGGTAGCGTATGGTATACACATCACCCACAGCACCATTAATACGGCAACGTCTTTTCTCATTGTTTGCTTTGTTTGTCTATTATTGGCAAAAATAAACATAAAAAGCGATATGCAAAATAAAATATAATGCTTTTATTTTCAATAAGTTGTGACGTGTATGTGAATATTGAGCCTCTTTACTTATAATGCTTAGTAAAGTTCCAATCCGAATTCGTCTTTCAATTGTAAAAGAGCATTGTTTTTCTGAACCATCATTTGGAATTTTTCAACACGGCCGTACGCGCGGACTTTCTCAGTGGGAGTGCTGATACGTACACTCATGGTTACCTTGCGGTTTTTCAGGCGGGTACGTAGGTACTCTTGTAATTGGGGAGTCATCGAGATAAATTCTTTAGCCACAATTTCATTATCTACGACAGCTTCAAAAGTAGTAGCATTTAGTAGAGTGATGTGCATATTCTGCATGCGTTTGGCAATGGCTACTTGCTCTTTGGGCATACGTCCTGCATACTCTTGCCAATAGTAGTTTATGTCTCTTTCATTGAAGATGTAGTCCTCTTCCGGTTGTGCTGTTTGTGGTGTGATAGTGGCTGTAGCCGTATTTTTTACCTCTTCCTCGGCTTTCGGGCGTTTAATGGATACGCCAAGTCCTGACATTTTTATAACCGGAATTTTCTTTTCTTCTTTGCCTTGTGCCAGCAAGATGGAGGTAGGGGTGGCGTGCGAAGCAGTATTTGCTGTTGTGGCGGTAGTGCCGGTGGAGGGAGCAACGGTAGGAACTGCTTGCGGTTTAGCTATGACGGGTGCTTGCGGCCGGGCTACAGCGGGAGTAGCCTGTGGCTGTTGGGTGGCTGCAGGCTGTGTAAATATAGGTTTTATGACTTGTTTAGGGCTGTGCCCATTAGCTATATCGTCTCCTTCGGCGGTTATTTGTGCCACCTGTATTAAAGTGAGCTCTACCAGCAATCGTTTGTTTTTGCTGGCGCGATAGTTTAAATCACAGTCGTTGCACAATTTCATGGCACGGTAAAGGAAGGGTAACGGACATTTTTGTGCCTGCGTTTGATAACGTTGCCGTATGCTTGCTCCCACTTCAAGCAGGGGAAGAGTGGCGGGATCTTTACTTACCAGCAAATCGCGGAAATGCGAGGATAGCCCGGTGATGAAATGGCTGCCGTCGAATCCTTTGCTCAATACATCATTCAGCAGTAATAGGGCATCGCCGACTTTGTTCTCAAGAAAATGGTCGGTCAGTTTAAAGTAGTACTCGTAATCCAGTACATTCAAATTTTCGATTACGCTTTGGTAGGTGATGTGTCCGCCGGTAAAACTCACTACCTGATCGAATATGGACAAGGCGTCGCGCATACCACCGTCAGCTTTCAGTGCGATGACGTTCAGTGCCTCCGGTTCGGCGGTAATGCCTTCTTTGGAAGCTACATAGGCCAGATGTGCTACGGTATCTTCCACACTGATGCGGTTGAAGTCGTATATCTGGCAACGCGACAAGATGGTTGGCAATATCTTATGCTTTTCAGTAGTGGCAAGGATAAATATGGCATGGCGGGGAGGTTCTTCCAATGTTTTCAGAAAAGCGTTGAAAGCGGAAGCCGACAACATGTGCACCTCGTCAATGATGTATACCTTGTATTTGCCTATCTGGGGCGGGATACGTACCTGTTCTACCAATTGCCGGATATCGTCTACGGAATTATTGGATGCAGCATCCAACTCGTGAATATTGTATGAGCGCTGTTCGTTGAATGCTGTACACGATTCGCATTGGTTACAAGCCTCTCCCTCTGCAGTGGGACTCATGCAGTTGATGGTTTTGGCAAAAATACGTGCACACGTCGTCTTTCCAACGCCACGCGGACCGCAGAACAGATAAGCGTGTGCCAGTTTGCCTGTGGCGATAGCATTCTTTAAGGTAGTAGTCAAAGCGCGTTGTCCTACTACCGACTCGAAGGTTGAAGGGCGGTATTTTCGTGCCGAAACGATATAATTTTCCATATTCAGGGTATTCTTGTCACTTATATAGCGTGCAAAGGTTGTATGGTTTATCTTTGCTTTTGTGCAAATGTACGCAAAAAAAAGAAAATTCTCAGTTATTCGTCTTATCTTTGTGCTCAAAGAAACAATAACTGGATTACATGGATAAACTTGCTTCTCTTTGGTTGTTTGTCCGCAGACGTAAATATCTGATAACGTTTGTGCTGTTTGTCGTACTTGTCGGATTTCTGGATGAAAACAGCATTGTGCGTCGTTTGGGGTATTATCGTGAGGAAACGCGTTTGCGCGGGGAGATAGATAGATATCGTGCGGAATATGAGGAGAATACCCGTCGTCTGAATGAACTTGCGGTCGATTCAGGAGCTATTGAGAAGATAGCCCGTGAAAAGTATCTGATGAAGAAACCCAATGAAGATATTTATGTATTCCAAGAAGATATAGAAGAATGAAACAGTTGATACCCGCCCTCTTTGTTGTAGGAGCCGTAATGCTTCTGATAGGAGCTGCTGTTTATGTCACAGGTTGGCAACTTTCGCCTTATATATATACGGTAGGTGCTACATTTGTTGCTTTGGCGCAAATAAATTCACCTTCGCAATATAAAACTCCTACTATTAGGCGTCTGAGACGCCAGCAAATATTTGGTGCATTGTTGTTGGTGCTTACCGGAGCTTTTATGTTTTTTACGCGTGGTAATGAGTGGATTGTTTCACTGACTATCGCTGCTATTCTTGAGCTTTATACATCCATACGCATCCCGCAGGAAGAGGCTAAAGAACAATGATTGCATGAAAACACGAGGATGGTTTTCATAAAAAAAGGCTATCTCTCCCAGACAGCCAATCTTTTTGTTAACCTTAAATCTAATACTATGAAAAACACATTGCAAATATACGGAGTTTTGTGATATCTGCAAATAAATCGGGCTAAATGGCTTGATTTATAACATTGATTAAATAATTGAATATTTGATTCAATGTTTATTAAGGTTTTAGAGGGCTGGGAGCGTGTCTTTTTGGCTATATAGGAATCTGTAAGGTATCCAGTACGTTGGGGGATTTACCTCTTCCATTAGGTGAATTCCCCTAAACAAGTAGGAATTTTCAATTTCATAAGGAGAATTCATTCTCTACTTTTGTGATATCGAAAGATAAGTGATAGGATTAATAAAGGAACCATTAAAAATAAAGGAATATGAAAACGAACGCATTTAGATACTTAGGACTAGCTTTAATGGCTGTGTTAACGTTGAGTCTGACTTCTTGTGAAGTAGAAATCGATAGTTTTTATGATGATGATAATATCGGTGGTGGTTACTACAATCGTTCTTCTGATTTATGTAGCCGTACATGGGTAAGTTTTTATCGGGATGTGGACGGTAACCGTTGCCGTCAGGAACTCGACTTTTATTTGGACCGGACAGGTGTTGATTTTATTCGGGTGGAATATCCTAATGGACATGTGGAGACATTCGAATACCATTTCCGCTGGAACTGGGAGAATTATGCACAGACTTCCATTCGGATGGATTACGGTCGCAATGATGTATCTTACCTGGATGATGTATACATCGGAGGAAATCGGTTGAGTGGTTATCTGGATGGTCGGAATAATTTCGTAGAATATACAGGTAGGTGAGATAATAGCCGGCAGTTGGAAAGTGCCGGCAAATGAAAAGAAAATGATGATTACACAAAAGATGACAGGTAGAGAGATTTCGGATAACGACAGGTAGAAAGATACCACATGGAATAGGTTGAAAAGGTAAAAAGCGATAGGTGGAGGTGACGGGTAAAAAGATTGCGGATAACAGACAGATAATTTAAAGGATA
>OOBM01000086.1_pt1 | contig 78877 bp, 66 predicted proteins | sample 1671581 | NCBI WGS metagenome assembly OOBM01 (sample SAMN06348171, study PRJEB24527) | human gut metagenome
TGAACTGCTTTGCGTCCGGCGGCATATAAAGATAGGCGAGCTGGCAAAACGTTTTGATGTGACGAGTAGAACAATCTACAGCGACATTGAGAAATTGTCTCTTGCTTACCCGATTTATACGACCAGCGGGCGAGGTTCGGGCGGTGTTCATCTTATGGATGACTACACCCCCGCACAGCATAGGCTGACGGCAAAACAAATTGATTTTCTTGAACGGATAATACCGACGTTGCCCGTCGAAGATCAATTTATTGCGGAAAGCATCCTTCAGAATTTTGCCTCCATTTAGCTGGAATCTCCGGCAATTACCACCTTGACAACTGCATACCCAGCACGGCAGGTACGTTCCTGCCTCCAGTGAGCAACACGGGAAGGTGCGCCATGACGTGCCCCGCGATGCGGAACCAACTATGCCATTGATCGGCATACCGCGCAGCGACGGCAAGGAGCGATCCCATCTGTCCCATAAACAGCCCCGGCGGGCTGGATTGCCGAGACCTGGGGGCAGGGGACAATGATACGCCTGCGGCCCCGCGCGTCAGACGGGGTGGCCGAACCCAGGTTGCAATCCTTAGACCTGGGCAGAGCCAGTGAGCGGCTGTTGCCAGCAGTCCGCCTGCCGTGTTCCCCGGCCTGGGGGCGAGCTGCAAATAGGGCATATCGAGAAACTAACTTTGAACATCAACGTGCCCGTTGATGTCGAACCCGTGCGGCGCAGTCAGGACCCATGGCAAGACTACGCCGTATTATTTTGCCATCAACGATTACCCCGGAGGGGATGCTTGTGAATTCTATGGAGTCTCTCGGCTACGATGCCGCGCATCAACAAGCTGAGTATATTTTCCGCACCGTTCTGCCTGCTTGCGGGATGACCGTGCGGGAGGGGCAGATCCAGCTTTGCCATGCCATGCTGGACTCCCTATATAATAAGGAAGTTACCTTGTGCGATGCTGGCGTAGGATTGGGAAAAACCTACGCATATTTGATTGCATGCCTGCTCTGGCAATGGCAGCGCCCGCGCGAACAATGGCAGCCGGTGGTTATTTCAACGGCCAGCGTGACCTTGCAGGATGCTTTGCTGCAGCAGTACATTCCTTTTTTGTCGAATGCTTTAATACAATATGGATATATTGATGAACCTGCACATGCTGTATTGCGAAAGGGAAAGGAGCGTTTTGTGTGTGACGCACGCCTGGAAGAACGCCGGATGCAGATCGCGCAGCGTGGTGAAGCGTTTGCCCGGCGGGCCGCATTGCTTCGAGCCGCAGACCGATACCTGGATCTCGACCGTGTGGCAGGGCTTTCCCGGTATGACCGGCAGCATATCTGTGTGCCGAATCGCTGCGACCGGCAGTGCGGCGCATGGGAAAGCTGTCGTTACCGGCAATATGTCAGGGCATCCAACGGCCCGACTATTACGATCCAAATTTGTAACCACAACTATCTGTTGGCAGATGCTGTTCATCGCCAAAAGGGCTGGAACCCATTGCTGCGGGATTATCAGGCGTTGATCATCGACGAAGCACACTGTCTGCCAGACGCCGCGCAGCAAATGGCGACCCGCCGCCTGTCGGTGCAAAAACTTACGCAACTGGCGGAACAACTGGCCCGCGCACACCATCCCTACGCCGCACAGCAGGTGCAAACCCAAACACGGGCGTTGGCGGCGGCCTGCATATTGAACGCGCCCGCCGAAGGGAAACCCCGGCGGGCGTTCGCTATCACGGACGCCAGCGCCACGGCGCTGGCAGGGATGCAGAAAGTGGTGACACAGATCCTGGAGAGAGAACACACGCGGCTGCCGCACCATTTGCAAAACCAGCTGGCAGAAACGAAAGAACTGGCCGGGCGGTTCGCCCGGCCAGATGATTCCATGATCCGATACATAGAAATAGCGGAAAACGGTGAGTCTGTCTCGCTCTGCGCGGTTCCCCGTGACCTGCCCAGCCAGCTGTATGATCTGTTGTGGAAACGGGAAAAACCTGCCATCCTGACATCCGGTACATTGGCTGCGGGTCGGGACTTTGACTATACTGCACGACGCATGGGACTGCGCGATGGAGTGCCAGTAAATACCCTGCAAGTCCCTTCGCCGTTTGATTACCCACGGAACGCGATGTTGTACTTTCCGCTCCGTCCCGATGTAGGCAACTGTTCAAAAGAAGCCCAGAATGAACGAGTGGCAGGGCAGATCGAGAGCCTTGTGCGGTCCGCGTGCGGCCACACACTGGTGCTGTTCACTTCCTATGACCAGATGGGCCATGTGTACGAGCAACTGGAGGGGCGGTTGTCGTATCCTATGTTCAAAGCGGCGAGGGGCGGCCAGCGGTTTGTAGAGCAATTCAAACAGTGCCCCAACGCAGTGCTGCTGGCGGGCGGTCCCTGCTGGGAAGGCGTGGATTTCCCCGGCGACGTGGTCTCCTTACTGGTGATCGTGCGGCTGCCGTTCCCGGTGCCCGACCCGGTACGGGAGGCCCGGAGGGAACGCTACCCCGACCTGCACAGTTACATCCAGGCCGAGATCGTGCCGGAAATGCAGCAGAAGCTGCGGCAGGGCTTTGGACGTGCCATCCGTACCGAGCAGGATTCCTGCGTGGTGGCGATTCTGGACGAGCGCGCGGGCATCGGCGGCAAGTACCATGACGCCGCGCTGGCAGCGCTGCCGACTTGTCCAACCACCGAGAAAATTGAAGATGTGCAGCAATTCATCCGGGAGCAGAAGCGCCCGGATTACTTTTTGTGAAAAGAGGAACCTGAGATGTACCTTATGCGAAACCACGATGTCTGGATTTATGTGCGCTGCGCCAACAGCGATCCGCGCATTGCCTTTGACCGGCTGTATGACCTTATCGACGAAGCAGCAGGGCATGGATTCCTTGTACGCGGCACATCTTTTGACCATTGCAGCGGCAATACCTTGAAAGACCGCATCGGTCTGCGCTCTATGCTGGACGCAGTAGAAAACGGTCGAATTGAAGCCGTGATGGTGCGCGATTTGGAGCAAATCAGCCGCAACAGCTACATACTGGTGGGCGTTATTGAAATTCTGCGTCAGAATGATGTCTACCTTATTACCACTGAATGCGACCTGAACGCCGAACTCATCAACAGCGGTCTGGAACGCTTTGTCGGTGATCGTTTCACGCGGGCTTCGTTCGGCAAACCTCGCTTTGATGTTCGTCTCCCTCTGATGGACCAGTTTTGAGGTGCCGCTATGACAGAATACAAAGTTTGGGCGTTTGCCCGCAGTGCCGCACCGAACCTGCCGGCGCTGGAAGAACAGCTTGCAGAAGTCATGCGTGAAGCCGACCGGCGCGGCTACATCATCGTCAACTCCTGCATGGAGCAGAAGTACGGCACCGAATTTTGGCGTCCTGCCCTGTTCGCCATGCTTACCGCTGTGCAACAAGGTCGCGTCAATGCCGTCATGGTGCAGAGCCTTGACCGACTGAGCCACGACATTACAACCTTGTACCGCATCCTGCGCTTTCTGCAAAATTACGGTGCCGTACTGATTACGACCGAAACCAATCTGCAATATGAGCTCTATCTAACGGGGTTGGAGAGTCGGATTCTGGTTCGTGCCGCGCGAACCGGAAAAAGGGTGCCGTGGGAGGTGGCTGTCGATGCAGATTGACCCGTTTCCCGTAAGGCTGGAACAGGAGCTGAAATATGCACTGGCCTATGCCGCGCTGGTATCCGCTGCCGCAAACGAAAGATTGCCTAGGGACATCTGTCAGCGCACGAATGTTGGTTATGCCCGGAAATGCAGCGTTTTGTGCCGCGATGTTTAGTGGTTCTCGTGAATAGCTTTTGACCTGCCTTTCGGGTATGTTGTATGTGACAAAAAGAGTGTCACAGCGTCAAATCCAGAGGTGAACATCATGCCGCAAGTCCAAGTTATCCAGCCGATACAGCAACAGCCGAAGCGCCTTCGCGTGGCGGCCTATGCCCGCGTCAGCAGTGATTCAACCGATCAGCTAAACTCGCTGTCCGTGCAGGTGGACTATTATACGCATCTGATACAGGAAAATCCAAACTGGGATTTCGCCGGAATCTATGCCGATGAAGGCATTACCGGCACCAGCACCAAACACCGTGAACAGTTCAACCGTTTGCTGGATGACTGCCGCGCAGGACTGATTGACCGTGTGCTGGTCAAGTCTGCATCCCGCTTCGCCCGCAACACGGCGGATGCGCTGGCATCGGTGCGCGAAATGAAAAGTCTTGGCGTAACAGTTGTTTTTGAAAAAGAGGGCTTTGACACCGAAACTGCCAACGGCGAAATGATTCTGAGTATGATTTGCGCTACAGCACAGGAAGAATCCTTGTCCATATCACAGAATACAAAGTGGGGCATCCGGAAGAAAATGCATGACGGCACTTATATAACCAGCTTGACACCGTTCGGCTATAAAAAGATTGACCGTCAACTGTTTCCCGATGAAAAAGAAGCAGCAACCGTCAAAGAAATTTTTAATCTGTTTTTGAATGGTTTCAGCACGGCGGAAATTGCGAACCATCTAAATACCAATCACCCTAAGCCAGATGTGATATGGCGTTCTGCTTCTGTACGGTTTATCCTACGAAATGAAAAATACATTGGCGACAGCTTATTCCAAAAGAACTATACTCCTGATACCCTTCCACTAAAAAGTTGCTGCAATACTGGACAGCTTCCAAAATACTACGTTGAGGGAACACATCCCGGTATTATTTCAAAAGATGAATTCGAAAGAGTTCAGTCGCTTCTTACACAAAAGAATATCAATAGCACGAATAGTCGAGCCTGCATTTTATCCAAGGTTGTATTCTGCGCCCTATGCGGTCATGTTTGCTCAAGAAAAGTCCGAAAGTCCCAAACTTTTGTATGGTGCTGTAGAACGCATTTACAATCTGCCGCCCTTTGCCCATTAAAGCCTGTTTCGGAAACTGAAATTCAGCAAGCATTTTTATCCGTTTACAATAAATTGCAGGCGAACCAAAGCTATATTTTGCAGCCCATCATAGACACGCTTTTACAGCTTAGGTTTCTGCAAGAACAAGCAAATTCTGCGCGGCAAACAGCGCGTGATGATGTACAGCGCCTTGCAAAACAGCGGCACAACCTTACACGAATCCACACACTGGGATACATCGACAACGCCCAGTTTCTTGAACGTAGTATAGCCCTTGATCAACAACTACGGGAAAAGAAAAAATTCCTTTCCAAACGCACCACTGACAATAGTTTTGAAAGAGTCCTTTTCCAAACCCGTAGCATACAACAGCAATTGGGATCTTCTCCCCCACTGGAAACATTTGATGGCACCATTTTTACCAAATTGGTAAACCGCGTACAGGTCAGCCCTACCACAATAGAATTCAAGTTTATGAATGGCATGACACTATCTGAAAAACGGAGTTCGCTATGAAAAAGCGTTACATTTTATTCGGCTATCAAATTCAAAATGGTGAGTTCTGTATTGTTCAACAAGAAGGCGCCGCCGTCGAGTATATTTTTGATGCTTACAGCAATGGTGACAGTCTCCAGCAGATTGCCACACACATGAGTTCATGCGGGCCACCTTACCGTTCTTCAGACAACCGCTGGAATAAAAATATCATTGCCCGATTGCTTTCCTGCGACATTTACTGCGGTACAGCAACCTATCCCGCCATTATCACAAAAGAACTGTATTTCCAAGTACAGCAACTTCGCAATGAAAAGTCTGTATCCTACTCCAGCGTTCTGCAGTCGTTCCGTGATGATATGCAATGTTGTTGTGGAGAGCGCCTGTATTGGTATCCCAAAACGCATCAATGGTACTGCCGTCACTGTGGAATGTGGTCGAATCCAATTCGCCCAGAAGAACTCTCTCAGCAACTTCGTGAAAAGTTATTCTGGATTTGTCGGCATAATGAAAGAATCTGCTATCCACAGGGCGCAAGCAATATCCACTCCATCGAATCTTCCCGGTTGAGCCATGAAATAAATACCCTGCTTGCTTCCCCGGAGCCAGATGCCGAGTCTATTGTTCGCAAAATCCTGCACCGCGCAGAGTTACAATTTACCTGTTGCTCCGCAGGTGATGCAGACCCAGCAACTCTGCAAATCAAGCGTGCCTGTAACGAGCTTGAACCGACTGACACTTTCCCACTGAAATTATACGCAGAAATCGTCAGCAATGTCATCCTGTATCGCGACACGCACATTGAAATAAAACTGCGAAACGGACAAATACTGTAACAAGGAAAATCAAAATGAGCAACACAAGAATCATCGAAATACCTGCCACAATGCAGACAGGCAAAGGAAAAAATCATGCCATCCGAAAACTACGCGTGGCTGCCTACTGTCGCGTCAGCACCGAGGAAGAAGAACAGCAAAGCAGCTTTGAAACACAGAAGTTGTATTATACCGAAAAAATCACTTCCACTCCCGAATGGGTGATTGCCGGCATCTACGCAGACGATGGCATTTCCGGTGTACACACTAAAAAACGCGACGGCTTTAATCAGATGATTCAGGACTGTAAGAAACGGAAAATTGATTTAATCCTTACTAAATCTATTTCGCGTTTTGCCCGCAACACACTGGACAGTATCCAATACGTCCGAATGCTGAAAGCACTTGGCATCGCAGTTATTTTTGAAAAAGAAAATATTAATACATCAACCATGAACTCCGAGATGATTCTTACCGTGCTGAGCGCTTTTGCACAGGCGGAAAGCGAGTCAATTTCACAGAATGTCGCGCGCGGTAAGCGAATGGGATTCCGACAAGGAAAATTTCCGTTTCCTTACAGACAAATTCTCGGATACAGAAAGGGTTCGGACGGCAAGCCGGAAATCATTCCCGAAGAAGCCGAAGTGATTCGTATGATATTCAACAGCTATCTGCAAGGCGCCAGTTTACAGACGATCAAAAAGCGATTAGAGGCTGACGGCGTACTCACTGCACGTGGCAACAAGAAGTGGTCGTCCGAGAGCGTCCAGCGGATTCTCCAGAACGAGAAATACTGCGGTGATGTGCTGCTGCAAAAGACATTTATCGAGGATGTACTGACAGGCGTATCCAAGAAAAATACCGGCCAACTGCCGCAATATTACATAGAGAATAACCACGAGGGAATCGTCACGAAGCAGACATTCCGAGAGGCACAAGCTGAAATCGCCCGCCGCAACAGCAAGTCGGCCACCAACCATCGCAAGCGACATCGAGGTCGCTACAACAGCAAATATGCCTTATCCGAACGATTGGTCTGTGGTGACTGCGGCAGCTCCTACAAGCGAGTCACTTGGAGCATCCACGGCAGAAAGCAAATCGTCTGGCGATGCGTCAACCGACTTGAATACGGAACGAAGTTTTGCAGCAACTCACCCTCTATCCCCGAAACAGAGTTGCATCAAGCAATTTTGAAGGCCGTGCAGAATTTAGCTGCCAAGTTTACCGGCGAGGTTGCTGACCAGCTTAATGGGATTCTCCATCAGATAGAAGTCGGCGAAAGTCTGACACCACAGCTGCAAGCACAGTTAGAGCAAAACCAACAGGAATTTGACCACCTACTGGAAATGTCGCTGGACTTTGATGAAAACACCCCATTCCTTGATGACAAGCTGAAAAGGCTCAGCGATAAAATCAAACAGCTAAAAACTGCCATCACACAAAGTTCAGTCAATAGCCAAACGCCATCCACCCCTACAAATCCGATAACCGCAAAGGACCTTTTGATTACAGAATACGACGATATGCTTACAGCGAGAATCATAGAAAAAATCATCGTTAAATCACGGCAAGATTTAGAAATTATTTTTATTGGAGGTTATACGCAACAGATTTCACTGCAATAAAGGTACACAGCCAAAACTGCCCATCTGCGTAGCAACTTTACGCGGACGGGCAGTTTTTATTTTTGCGTAAGAATGGAGACAGCCACACTATGAACATCGGAGATAAAATCAAACTCGTGCGCCGCCATCGCGGTCTTACACAGCAGCAGTTGGGTATATTGATTGATATTAAAAACGGGGCAGCGAACCGCATTGCACAGTACGAAACCGGGTACCGCACACCTAAAGCCGAAATTGTAGAGAAAATCGCTAAAGTTCTAAATGTTCGGGAAGAAACATTCTATATGCCAAACGATACCATAGTCGATCTCATTCGCACGTTGATATGGTACGATTGGGAGCATAGTTTGCCTTTTCAAGACTTTGGAGATAGTACGCAATGTTTCTTATTACGCATTCGGCTCTCGTGCAGTCATCCTGCCGTAAAAGCTCTTTTAGCAGATTGGCGGATTCATAGGACAGCATTCGAGAACGGTCGAATCACGTCATCGGACTATCTTGAGTGGATGCTCCAATGGCCACCGACCTTATCTGCACCAGATGATTGACATTGCCATTTGTAAGGAAATTTTTTCTGCTTCAAATTTTGTCAACGCATGAAGTCTGGTATCTTTTTTGTCACATCGAGACATAAGCCCATGACAAAAAGATGTCATGGGCTGTTTTTGTTGTATAGCGCAAAAATGGCAAAATCGACGAGCCATTTTTGAAGCGCATTTTATAGGGCAATACCGCATAATTCTAAGTGCCGATACGGCGAGCGAGGTGCGGCAGCTGCCGGAGCGGTACTTGAGCCGTCAGGCGGGAATTGTGCGGTATTGCCCTAATTATTATCTCAAAACACGAAATGTTCCCTCCCCTGCCTGAGGATATTTCTTGTATACTAATGAAAAAGGAGGATGTTTTCCATGAAAAATACCACTGCAATGGCCGATTATGAGCTGCGCCACATCGAAGCGCTGCGCAAAGATTTGGCGGGCTGCACCGTGCTGCTGAAAAAGGACGGCAGCTTCCCGCTGGAAAAGCCCTGCACCCTTGCCGCCTATGGCAGCGGCGTGCGCCGCACGATCCGGGGCGGCACCGGCTCCGGCGAGGTAAATTCACGCTACATCGTAACCATTGAGGAAGGACTGCAGCAGGCAGGCTTTACCCTGACCGGGATGGAGTGGCACACCGGCTACGAGCAAGCGCGGGAAAAGGCCCACAAAGCCTTTTTGAAGCAGCTGAAAAAGGACGCCAAAGCCGCCAAGCAGAACTTTATCCTCTACGGCATGGGCAAGGTCATGCCTGAGCCTGAATACGACCTGCCGCTCAACGCTGAGGGCGATGTAGCAATTTACGTTGTTTCCCGCATTTCCGGTGAGGGCAACGACCGCACGCCGCTCAAGGGCGACATCCGCCTGACCGATTCCGAGGTGCGGGATATTCTGGCGCTGGACAAAAAGTTCACCCGCTTTATGCTGGTGCTGAATGTCGGCGGCGTGGTGGACCTCTCCCCCGTTATGGGCGTGCGCAACATTCTGCTGCTGTCCCAGCTCGGTGTCGAGACCGGCTGTGCGCTGGCGGATATTCTGCTGGGCAAGGCCAATCCCTCCGGCAAACTGACGACCACTTGGGCCGCCTTTGAGGAATACCCCGAAATGCCCGACTTTGAGGACATGAACGAAACCCGCTACCGCGAGGGCATCTATGTGGGCTACCGCTATTTTGATACCTTTCGCAAAAAAGCTCTGTTCCCCTTTGGATACGGGCTTTCCTACACAGAGTTCCGCCTTGGGACTGCCGGGGTGGAGGCGAACGGTGCGCAGGTCACTGTGCGTACTACCGTGGAAAACACCGGCACTATGGCGGGGCGGCAGGTCGTGCAGGTCTACCTGAGCAAGCCTGCCGGTAAGCTCGATGTGCCCCGGCAGGAGCTTTGCGCCTTTGCCAAGACCCGCACACTTGCCCCGGGAGAAGCAGAAACTGTCACCTGCTCCTTTACCTTGCCGGAGATGGCAGCTTATGATGCCGAAACTGCCTCCTATATTCTCGAGGCCGGTGATCACCTTGTCCGTGTCGGTGTCAGCAGCGCCGAAACCGTCCCCGCCGCCGTCCTGCATCTGGACAAGACGGTCACGACCCTGCAGGCAAAAAATGTGCTGGGCAGCACGGATTTCACCGACCTTACCGCCCCTGCCGCCGCGATGGAGCGCCCGGAGGGTGTGCCGGTCATCGAAATCGACCCGGCCTCGATTGTCTGTGAAACGATAGACTATGCCCGCACCGAGGAAATTTTGCCCGAGGTGGACGCCCTGACCAAGGAGGACGCCGCCCTGCTTCTGATTGGCAATTTTGATCCGAACGCAAAGGGCTTTGCTTCGATGATCGGCACAGCAGGCCGCCATGTCTGCGGTGCGGCGGGTGAGAGCTGCAGCACTGTCAAGGGCATTCCCTGGCTGGTCATGGCCGACGGCCCTGCCGGTCTGCGCCTTGCGAAGGAGTATTATGAGGACGGCAAGGGCAAGCACGCTGTCGGCAATGCCTCGGTGCCGGATTCCATTATGGAAATGCTGTCCGGCCCGATGAAACTGGTGATGAGCCTGATGGGCGGCAACGGCAAGCCGAAGGCCGGCTGCGAGATCAAGACCCAATACTGCACGGCCATTCCCATCGGCACCGCGCTGGCGCAGAGCTTTGACACGGATTTTGTGCAGCGGTGCGGCGGCATCGTCGGCGAGGAGATGGAGCACTTCGGCGTTCATCTGTGGCTTGCCCCGGCGCTGAACATCCATCGTTCGATCCGCTGCGGGCGCAACTTTGAGTACTACTCTGAGGATCCGCTCGTCTCCGGCAAGATGGCCGCCGCCATGACGCGCGGTGTGCAGGCTCATAAGGGCTGCGGCACGACCATCAAGCATTATGCCGCCAACAATAAAGAGTACAACCGCACCCGCAACAACAGCATGGTTTCCGAGCGCGCCATGCGTGAAATTTACTTAAAGGGCTTCGGCATCTGCGTGCGGGAGTCCCAGCCCAAGGCCGTTATGACCTCCTACAATCTGCTGAACGGCACCCACACCGCCGAAAGCCGCGGGCTGATTATGGATATTCTGCGTGCCGAGTTCGGGTATGAGGGCATCGTCATGACCGACTGGGTCTCACCGATTGCCGGGGATGCGCGCTCTGCCCACCGGGATTCGCAGGCGCAGTATGTAGCTGCAGCAGGCGGCGACCTGTTCATGCCCGGCAACAAGGGTGATTATGACAACCTGCTGCAGGGCATCGCCAGCGGTGCAGTGACGCTGGAGCAGGTAAAAATCAATGCCTCCCGCGTGGTCAGAATGGCGCGGGCACTGACGCAGGAATAAAACACAAAAACCTCTGCCAGACTTGATGTTTGCCTGACAGAGGTTTTTTTGGATAAGCATTTACTTTTCGCGGTACTCCATCGGGGTTTGGCCTGTGACCTCCTGAAAAATCCGGCTGAAATAGTTGCGTGTGCTGAAAGAAAGTGCAGTGGCAATGTCCTGCACGGTCTGGTCGGTGCTTTTCAGCAAAACCTTGGCGCGCTCGATCTTGACAAATTTAATGTAATCTGTCACGCTCAAGCCCGTTTCCTCCTTGAATTTGTGGGTCAGATAATATTCCGTATAGCCCACCAGCGCTGCAATATCTGCAGCGCGTATTTTTTTATCGAGGTTCATCTCAATGTAGTCCACGCACTTTTGCACCTGCTGGCTGAGGTTGGGGTTTGTGCGGCATTTATGCACACGGCGCACAAAATCATCATACATGATCAGCGCAAGCGGATCCAAATCGTCCATGGTTTTGGCATTTTCAGCAGACTGAATGTAATTATCACCCAGTGCGTAGGCTTCCTCGGGCGAAAGCCCGCCCTCGATGGCGGCGCGGCACACCAGCGAGGTAAACACGATGATGCTGGTCTTGCTCTGGCGCAAAACGTCATCGCTGCGCACGGGTACGCCCGCACTGATGCCCATGCTGGCAGAAAGCGCCTGCTTGTAGTTCAAGTCGCCGGTGCGCACCATCTGCAGAAGCCCCTGCTCCGCCATCCAGACCTTGTGGCGGTCGTGAGCGGGCTGCTGCACGGCATTGCGTACCTGCGTCAAATCCTCGCTGTTAATGTCACTGATTGCAAGATGGTTACCGGTCAGACAATAATGCATCATCAGAGCGTAGCGGTGCAAGACTGTGCATTGCAGCACCGGTACGGTTTTCAACGCCTCGTACAGCTGCATGGTCCATGCCACGCTCGTCTCCAGACGGTTATAGTATTGCAGCCCCTGCTCGATCCCGCGCAGCGAAACATCCTGATAAAACACCGGCCCGATGACCCAGGCGCGTTTCAGCGCACTGCCGTCCTTTTCAAAGGCAGCTGCCCATGTCATGCCAATGGCCGTGCCCAGTGTGACGGGCTTTGTGTGCCGGCTGCCGTAGTCCAGCATTTTTTTCTTGCAGCCGAATAGGTCAAATGCGCCGGAGAGGAACCCCGCTTCCGGGCAGTTGCTCTGCAGCAGGCTGCCATCGGCATTATAGCACCATGTATAAATGTTGTCGCCGCACTGGATCAGCTCAGAAAACAGCTCCATATTTTGAAAAACATCCATCGAGTCACCCTCTTTTTATACCAGTATACCACAAAAAAGTGGTTGCCGTACAGACAACCACTGATATTTTTATGGCAATACCGCATAATTCTAAGTGCCGATACGGCGAGCGAGGTGCGGCAGCTGCTAAGCCAAAAGCGCAGATAATACTTTGTGTATTATCGAGCATTTTGGCAACGCAGATGCCGTGCCGCAGCCGCCGGAGCGGTGCTTAAGCCGTAAGGCGGGAATTATGCGGTGTTGCCTTAGGCGTTGGCGTATCCGCCCAGCGTCGCAAGGCTGGGCTTCGGGGTGCGCTCCATCGTTTCGCGATTTACGGCAATCAGGCCAAAGTTCATAGCATAGCCCTTCTGCCACTCAAAGTTATCCATCAGGCTCCAGTGGAAGTACCCCTTGACCGGGATACCATCGGCGATGCAGTGCTGCACGCCCGCCAAGGCTGCCTCGATAAACGCCACGCGGCGCGTATCATCAGCGGTAGCGATGCCGTTTTCGGTCACGATCAAGTCACCCTTAAAGTCGGCGGCCACCTTGCGGATGACGTTTTCCAACGCCTGCGGATAAAACTCGTAGTCCATCTGGGTCAGCTCGGCACCCTGCGGGGCGGGCAGCTGCCCCTGCGCACCGTACAGCGTGCGGGTGTAGTTCTGCACGCCGAGGAAGTCATCCTCCTTAATATAAGGAAGATAGTGGGTGAACTCTTCCTCCCACGCAGCGGCGGCAAAGGCTTCACCGCCCGGCTGGGCCTGCAGGTCATGCAGCGAGAGGGTCAGACCGACCTTGACCTCGGGGCAGATTGCCTTGATGGCCTCCCGCGCGGCAGCGTGGGCGCGCATCACCAGCAAATCGCCTTCGGGTGTGCGCTCGCTGACGAAAATTTTTGGCTGCGGTGTGCCGAACACGGCGGCGTTTTCGGCGGCAGCGTACTTCATATTTTCCATCATCTTCTGGAAGTTCATGCCCACCTGTACGCTGCCCTCGGCAGATTTGCCCGCGTTGGCAGCAGCCTTGGCGGCCTGCTCTGCCATCAGGCGGAACCGCTTGGAGATTGCCGCCAGCTGCAGGCCCATGTTGGCCTCATTGATGGTGCAGACATAAGAAAGTTCACTGCCCAGTTGCTCCATCACATAGCTGACATAGCGTTTGAAGTATTCGACCGTGGATTCTGCCTCCCAGCCGCCCTTGGCAATCAGCCACTTGGGGCTGGTGAAGTGCAGCAGCGTCGCAACAGGTTCCACACCGTGCGCCTTGCAGCAGGCAATGACCTTGCGGTAATGCTCGATTTCGGCAGGGTCGAACTTGCCCTCCTCCGGCTCGATACGCGCCCATTCGATGGAAAAGCGGTAGGCGTTCAGCCCGGCATCCGCCAGCAGTCGAATATCTTCCTCATACCGATTATAATGGTCGCAGGCAATGCCGCTCGGCTCAGCAAAGCTGGTGTGGGGCAGCTGCTCTTGTGCCCAGTAGTCGGAATGAATGTTGTTGCCCTCGACCTGATGGGCGGCGGTGGCGGCGCCCACAAAAAAGCCTTTTTCAAATTTCTGCATAATTTTCTCCTTACCTGTGCTGTCTAAAGCAAATCCAGAAACTTTTGTACCTGTATCATAGCATAACAAGCGCAAATCGTGAGGGTATTATTTAGCAAATCGGGACAATATTTCGTGTTGCTTGAAATAATGCGCGAATTTTTGTTCCTTATCTGCTGATTTTTATCTCCTGCTGCCGTTTTGCTTCTGGTATAGTGGTGTCAGTGAGAAAAACCACTGCGGAATTTTTAGGAGGAAAACAAAATGTTCAAAAAGAAACCCACCGCTTCAGAAGTTGACGGCGTACAATACCGCCGCGCCAAAACATGGCAAATCATCTGCTACGCCTGCAACGCGCTGGTCGGTATGAGCGTCTACTCGCTCATCGGTATGGCCAGCTATTCGGCCAGCATCGGCTACGGCATCACCACCGCCGCGGTTGGCATCATCCTGACCTGCACCCGTATTCTGGACGGCATCACCGACCCGCTGCTGGCCTTTGTGTATGACCGCGTCAACACCAAGTTCGGCAAGCTGCGTGTGCTGCTGATCGCTGGCTACCTGATTGAGGCCGTTGCCCTCTACGCGATGTTCACCGGCTTCTCCTCCAAGGGGATGGGGCTGGTCACGTTCACGCTGCTGTACGTGGTCTACGTCATCGGCTACACCACCACCAATATGACGGCGCAGACCATTCCCGCCATTATGACGAATGACCCGCGCCAGCGCCCCACCCTCGGCGTCTGGACGACCGCATTCAACTATCTGGTGCCGATGGTTATGTCCATGGTGCTCAACGTCGTCCTGCTGCCCAAGTGCGGCGGCACCTATAATCAGGCATTTCTGACCGCTGCCTGCAATGTCACCCTGATTGTTGCCGCCATCGGCACCCTGCTGGTCTGCCTCGGCGTTTCCGCCTTCGACAAACCTGAAACCTTTGTCGGCACCAAGAAAACCGAACCGCTGAAGATGGCCGATATTGTCGAGGTCCTCAAGCACAACAAGCCGCTGCAGTGCTACATTGCGTCCAACGCATCCGACAAGCTGGCTCAGCAGGTCGGCAGCCAGGCCATCATCAACACAATTCTCGGCGGCATTATCATCGGCAATATAGGTCTTGGCACGATCCTGACGGTTATCAGCATGGTGCCGTCCATCTTCTTCGCCGCTTTCGGTGCCAAGTATGTCGGCAAGCACGGCAGCAAAAAGGGCATTGTCAATTTCACCTGCATCAGCATGGTCATCACCGCTGTTATGATCGTGTTCTTCCTTGTCATTGACCCCAAACAGATCGGTGTCATGGGCAGCCCCGCCATGATTATTTATGTCATTCTGTCTCTGCTGCAGAACGGCTCCAATATGTGCATCACCACCTCCAACACCTCGTATATGGCCGATGCCATTGACTTTGAGCTGGACCGCAGCGGGCGTTATATTCCCGCCGTTGTCTCCGGCACCTACAGCCTGGTCGATAAACTCATCACCTCTTTTGCCGCCGTGATTGCTACCGGTGCTGTTGCGCTGCTGGGCTACACCGCCACGATGCCCCAGCCCACCGACCCTTGCACCCCCGCTATCTTCTGGATGGCTATGGTTCTCAAGTTTGGTCTGCCTATCATCGGCTGGATCATTACGCTGATTGCCATGCGCAGCTGCCCGCTGAGCAAGGAGGAGATGGTCAACGTCCAGAAGCGCATTGCCGAGAAGAAGGCTGCCGCACAGTCTGAATTCTATAAAGAACAGCTTCAGTAAGCCCATCCCACAACAGCCGAAAGGGTTTGCAGCCCTTTCGGCTGTTTGAGGTTAAATCCACACATAAGGAGTCATGTTATGAGCAAGACAATTCTTTTGAACCAGAACTGGATTTTTTCCAAAGAAGGACACGACGAACCCGTCACCCTGCCCCACACCTGGAACGCCATCGACGGGCAGGACGGCGGCAACGACTACTACCGCGGCACCTGCAGCTACACCACCGTGCTGCCTGACATCTCCCTGCCGGAAAACGGACGTGCCGTTTTGCAGTTTGATGCCGTTGCCATGACCGCCGAGGTCTACCTGAACGAGCAAAAGCTCGCTGAGCATAAGGGCGGCTATTCTGCATTTTGCGTGGACATTACCGATGCGCTGCGCAACGGCAGCAACCTGCTGCGCGTGAATGTGGACAACAGCGACAATGACACCGTCTACCCGCAAAAAGCCGATTTCACCTTCTACGGCGGCATTTACCGCGATGTAACGCTGCATGTTGTGCCCGCTGCTCATTTTGCCCTTGCTGAAAACGGCGCGGTGCCCGTCAAGGTCACGCCGATTGTCACGGACCTCGACGCCCGCCGCTGTGAAGTGACGGTGGAGGCCGCTGTGGTGGGTGCCGAAAGTGTCACCTTCACACTGGATGGCCAGCAGACGAGCGTTGCCGTCAAGGACGGCACCGCCAGAGCCGTGTTCACGCTGGAGCATGCCCGCCTGTGGGACGGTCTTGACGACCCGTATCTCTACACCGTGACTGCGCGGCTGGACAATGGCGAGACCGAGAGCGCCCGCTTCGGCTGCCGCAAGTTTGAAATTGACCCGCAGAAGGGCTTTATCCTGAACGGGCGCCCCTATCCCCTGCGTGGTGTTTCCCGCCATCAGGACCGCAAGGGCGCGGGCGTGGCCATCACCAAAGAGATGATGGAGGAGGATATGGCGCTGATCCTTGAAATGGGCGCCAACACCATCCGCCTGGCCCACTACCAGCACGCGCAGGCATTCTATGACCTGTGCGACGAAAAGGGTCTTGTCATCTGGGCGGAAATCCCCTACATCACGATGCACATGCACAATGGCCGCGCCAACACGCTGACCCAGATGGAAGAACTCATCGTCCAGAACTACAACCACCCCTGCATTGCTGTTTGGGGACTGTCCAACGAAATTACCGCCGCCAGCCCTGTGAATGAGGAGCTGCTGGAAAACCACCGCGCCCTCAATGATTTGGCGCACAAGCTCGACCCGACCCGTCCGACCACGATGGCGAACGTCTTTATGCTGGAAATCACCAGCCCGATTCTGGAAATTCCCGATGTGAACAGCTACAACCTGTATTTTGGCTGGTACTTGGGCGAGCTTGACCAGAACGACGACTTTTTTGATACCTACCACGCCAAATACCCGGACCGCTGCATCGGATTTTCGGAGTACGGCGCGGACGCCAACCCCGCCTACCAGAGCGCCCACCCCGAAAAGGGCGACTATACCGAAACCTACCAGTGCGTCTATCACGAGCACATGGCAAAAATGATTGCTGACCGCCCGTGGCTGTGGGCGACCCATGTCTGGAATATGTTCGACTTTGCCGCCGACGGGCGCGACGAGGGCGGCAAAAACGGCGAGAACCAGAAGGGCCTTGTCACCTTTGACCGCAAAATCAAAAAGGACGCCTTCTACCTGTACAAGGCGTACTGGAGCAAGCAGCCCTTTGTACACACCTGCGGCAGCCGCTATGTGGACCGCACCGAGGATGTGACCGAAGTCCGGGTTTACTCCAACCTGCCGGAGGTTTCGCTGTACAAGGACGGACACCTGGTCGAAACGAAAAAAGGCGACAAAGTGTTTGTTTTCAATGTGCCTATTTCCGGCAAGCACAGCATTGAGGCACGCGCCGATAGCTATTCCAGCGTGATTCTGGTCAACAAGGCTGCCGAGCCGAACCCCGCTTACGCTATGTCCAACCGTCAGATTGTGAACAACTGGTTTGACGGCGAGCTGGACGAAACCTGCTGGAGCGTCAAGGACAATATGGCCGCTGCCATGGCAGATGCCAAGGTGGGCCCTGTCTTGAAGGCCATTACCGACAAGGCGGCTGCCGCCCGCGGTGATGTAGCCGCCGCCGTCAAGGACAACCCCGCACTGGTTGCCATGATGGAGCGCGCCATGCAGCGCATGACCGTGGAGAGTATGCTCAAGCAGGCAGGCACGGACGCCGAGAGCATCAAGCAGCTGAACCGCGTTTTGCAGGGCATCAAAAAGGATGTGTGATTTTATGGAAACCTACTGCAACCCCTTGGATTTGGGCTACCGTTACCAGCACATGAAGGAGGGTGAGCGCATCGCCGGTTTCCGCGAGGGCGCTGACCCGACACTGGTGTACTTCAAGGGCAAATATTACCTGTTTGTGTCGATGTCGGCCGGGTTCTGGTACTCGGACGATCTGCTGCATTGGGATTTCCATGCCGACTCCGATTTGCTGATTTACGACTACGCACCCGATGTGCGTCAGGTCGGCGAGTATCTCTATTTTTCTGCCAGCCGCAAGGGCCGCAACTGCCCGATTCTGCGCACGGCTGACCCGCTGACCGAGCCGTTTACCGAGGTCAGCGCCCCGTTCGCCTTTTGGGACCCCGATATGTTTTGCGATGATGACGGGCGCGTGTATTTCTACTGGGGCTGCTCCAACACCTCGCCCATCTGGGGTGTGGAGCTTGACCCCGAAACCATGACGCCCATCGGGGAAAAGAAAGAACTGATTTTCGGGCGCGAAGAAGAATTGGGCTATGAGCGCCCCGGCAACAACGGCATTGTGGATAAAGAGAGCAGCGTACTTTACAAATCCATGAAACCGTTCTATAACGAGGCGACCGGCAAGCTGGAGCTGCCGCCCCAGATGGCGCAGATTCCGGGGCTGAACGCCGAAGTGCTGACCGCCATGTTCAACGCCGTCGGCAAGCCCTATATCGAGGGCGCGTTTATGACAAAGCACAACGGTACGTATTATCTGCAATACGCCTGCCCCGGCACCCAGTACAACACCTACGCCGACGGCGTGTACACATCCAAGTCCCCGCTGGGACCGTTCACGCTGCAGGCGTCCAACCCGTTTTCCGCCAAGCCGGGCGGGTTTATGACGGGTGCCGGACACGGCAGTACCATTGCCGACAAGTACGGCAACTACTGGCACGCATCCACGATGCGCATTTCGGTCAACCACGACTTTGAGCGCCGCGTGGGGCTGTTCCCTGCCGGGTTTGATGCGGACGGCGTGCTGTACTGCAACCAGAATTTTGCCGACTACCCGCATGAGATTCCGGCAGGCAAATTTGACGCCGCCAGCCAGCAGCCCAAGTGGATGCTGCTCAGCTACCGCAAGACCGTGACGGCATCCTCCACCGCCGAGGGCAGCGACCCGGTGAATGCCGTGGACGAGGACTGCCGCCGCTGGTGGAGCGCGGGCAGCGACCAGCCCGGCGAATGGCTGTGCGTGGATTTGGGCAGGGACTGCGATGTGCGGGCGGTTCAGGTCAATATGGCGGACGAAGCGCTGGCGGTGGACTTCCCTGCTGACAGCTACGGCGATGACCGCAAGACCCGCCACATCGAAACCCGCCCGCAGATTTCGCATTATGCCGTGGAAACCAGCTTGGACGGCAAGGTGTGGACACTGCGCGAGGATGTCGCCCGCGAATGCTCCAACGGCTACTATGAGTATGCCGATGGCATCCGCGCGCGGTATATCCGCGTGACGGGCGGCGAGTTGCCCTACGGGCAGGCTTTGCGCATTAGCGGGCTGCGTGTGTTCGGCAACGGCGAGGGCGCTTGCCCCGCCCAAGCCGACGCCAAAGCCGTGCGCGTGGATGCGCTGGACGGCAAAATCAGCTGGCAGCCCATCGAAAACGCGCAGGGCTGCAATGTGCGCTACGGCATTGCACCGGATAAACTGTACCAGAGCTGGCTTGTCTATGATGCCGATGAGGTCACGCTTTCCACGCTGATGGCCGGGCAGGACTATTATGTCTGCGTGGACAGCTTCAACGAAAACGGCATCACAACGGGAGAAATTATCAAGATGGAGGGCTGAACCATGCCCACAAAAGCAGTCCAGCAGTTTATGCTGGGAACCGTTTTAGGCAACGAAAACGAGGCGCGCCAGACACTGGCTGCCATGAAGGCCGCAGGCTATGACGGCATTGAGCTGTGCGGGTTTATGATCCACCCCATCGGCTTTATGGTGCGGCTGCTGACCAAGGCGGCGGGCATGCCCGTGGGCAAGGGCGGCAACCTCGACTGGCACGCTTTGGTCAAAGAAGCGGGGCTGCAAGTCGTCAGCCTGCACACCGATTTGGGCAGTCTGGAACGCGACGCCAAGGCCGTGGCAGACGAAGCCAAGAGCTTTGGCACGAAGTATGTTGTCATCACGGGTATGTATCGCTTTGACTACGGCGATGAAGCCACGATGCACGACCTTGCCGCACGGCTGAACAAGGCGGGCGCGGCGCTGAAGGCCGAGGGCGTGGAGCTGCTCTACCACAACCACAACTGCGAACTGCGCCATGTGAACGCCGAAAAGCGTGCCTACGACATTTTGCTGGAGGAAACCGACCCGCAGTACGTCAATTTTGAGTTTGACAGCTACTGGTTCACCGAGGGCGGCGCGAATGCGCTTGCGTGGATGCAGCGTCTGGGAACCCGCATGAAGCTGTGGCACATCAATGACCGCGGCACCCGCCTTACCGGCAGCGCCGTAACGCCGATTTTGAAAACCGACAGCATGGAGCTGGGTACCGGCAATATGGACCTCGACAGCCTGATGGCACAGGCGCTTTCTGTCGGCGTAGATGCCGTGATTTTGGAAAGCCACCGCAACTGGGTAGATAACTCCCCCATCAAAAGCTTGCAGGTCAGTGCCGAATATCTGAAACAGTATACTTAACCCGCAATCCCCTGCCCGAAAGGACAGGGGATTTGTTTTTCCTGCGTTGAAATTTGGTTTTTTGTGTGATATACTTAGGGCAGAAAATCGGAAGTTGTGGAGGAAACAAACGTGGAAGATAATAAATCAACGAATGTCAAGAAAACGGTAAAATCAGGAATAACTTTTGGAAGTGCATTGGCTATGGTTATTAGTTATACAACGTGGAAGTCTGTCGGTTGGGCGATTTTTCATGGATTACTTAGTTGGGTATATGTCATATATTTCCTTTTGCGTTACTAACTTCCAGTTTATCAAAAACAGCGCCTGCCCTGCCGTAAAACTTACGGCAGGGCAGGCGCTTTCCTATTATACTGTGTGCTTTCCGGGGGCAAGGGTCAGCTTACGCCCGTCTGGCAGGGTGACATCGGCGGTCAGATTGGCAGGGATCTCAAACTCATAGGTTACCACGTCGCCGTCATACCGCCAGCCGCTTACGATGCGCCCGGCCGGGGAATCGTAGGCAGCTTTTGCCCAGCCCAGCGATTTGTCGGGCGTAGGGTCAATCGTCAGTGTGCCGTCGGCATAATGGATGCCGCACACGCCGCCGAACAGCCAGCCGCAGATGGCACCGTAGCTGTAATGGTTCAGGGATTCATGCGGCTGGCCGTTTTCGTCAATGCCAGTCCATGTTTCCCAAACAGTCGTGGCACCCTTGCCGACCTCATACAGCCAGCCGGGGGCGTCAGGCTGCAAAAGCAGCTTGTAGGCAGTGTCCGTATAGCCGTATTTTGCCAGCACATCGCACAAAAACGGCGTGGACAAAAAGCCTGTGTTCAGGTGGCAGCCGTTCTCGATGACCATTTGGTTCAGCGCTGCGGCAGCCGCTTTGCTTTCGTCCTCACCCAGCAGGGCAAAGGCAATGGCGCGGACATACTCGCACTGGCGGTCAGACTTGATAACGCCGTTCTCGGTAAACGCCGTGCGGTAGGCTTTTACCGCGTTGGCGGCGGTGCCGCGGTAGTTGGCGGCATCGTCCGCCTTGCCCAGTGCTTCCGCTACTTCTGCCAGCAAGCGCCCAGAGTAGGCCAGATACGCCGTGCCAACGCTCTTGCGCGGGTTCATCATTGCCTGCATGGGGGTGATGCCCGGCTCGCACCATTCGCCGTAGTCCATGCCGTTTAAAACGGTGAACTTGGCGTAATCACCGCCCTGCTGCTCCTCGGTTGTCTGCTGCGCGCGCCCCAGCAAAAAGCCGTACCAGCGCTGCATCATCTCGTAGTTGTCCGCCAGAATTTTGCGGTCACCCGTGCGTTTGTACAGGGCATACGGCACCAGAATCGCCGCATCGCCCCACCCTGCCGACATGCAGAGCATCGGGGTCATATAGCCGGGGCGGGCGTTCGGCGGGGCAATGTTCGCCATGCGCCCGTCCGGGTACTGGTTCAGGCGGCACTCCGCCAGCCATTTTTCCGCCACGGGGTAGCAGTCCATCAGGGTCAGGCCGGTTTCAATAAACACGCCCATATCCCCTGTCCAGCCTGCGCGTTCGCGGGTCGGGCAGTCGGTGGGGATATCGCAGAAGTTGCCCTTCTGGCTCCAAATGCTGTTCTTGACAAGCTGATTCACCGCGTCATTTCCGCAGGTAAATTTGCCTGTCACCGCCATATCGGAGTAGACGGCGTGGGCAGTAAACACAGCATCGGTCAAGTCGGCGTCGGTTTCGACCTTGGCGTAGCGGAAGCCCATGATGGTGAAGTGGGGCTTGAAGTGGTTTTTCCCCTCTTTGCAGACAAGCTCCAGCATCTGGGCGGTGCCGCCCTCCTTGTGGCGGGCACGGTCCTGGAAGTTTTCCTGGGTAAAGTTGCCGTTTTCGTCCAGCGCTTCGCCGCAGGTCAGCTTGACCTTTTGCCCGGCGCGGGCGGTCAGCGCCATCTCCACATAGCCGGCGATATTCTGCCCAAAGTCCAGCACGGTCTCGCCGTTGGGCGTTTGCAGCAGCTTGCCGGGGAAGGCTTCGTGTTCCAGAATCGGCACGGTATTCATGCCGGTGATGGGCAGGTCGTCGCGGTAGGCGCGCACGCCGTGCCAGCCGGTCAAGCTGCCTTCGAACCGTGCGTCATAGACCTCGCCCTGCTGCATATCGTTTTGGCGGATCGGCCCGCACTGCGTTGCCTGCATCGTGCCGTCAGAAACGCAGACGGCTTGGCCGTTCACCTCCAGCTGAAACAGCACGCCCAGCGTATCACCGAACAAGTCGCGGTCACCGTCCACACCGCCTGTGCTGCGGTGCCAGCCGTCACCAAGGGCAACCAGCAGCTCGTTTTCACTGTCACGCAAATATTGCGTTACATCGTATGTTTGCGCTGCAAGGTGCTTGTTGCCGGTAAAGCTGCCGGGGGCTAAAACCATATCCCCGACACGCACACCGTTCAGCCATACCGCGTACAGCCCCTTGGCGGTAATGTACAGCCGCGCTTCACCCTTGGCTGCAGTAAAGGTTTTGCGCAGGTACGATGCCGGACGATGGGGCTTGTACGGCTCGGCTGCGCCCTTGCCTGCGGCTTCTTTTTCCGCCTGCTTGCGCTCCCAGTTGGGGTGGGCAAAGGCGTTGATGGCATCATCACCGGGGATGTCGATTTCTTCCGTTTCGGGGTCTACCCATTCACCCTGCCAGTCGCTTTGCGCCAAGCCCGTTTCAAAGTGCGCCTCACTCCACGCGCCAGGGGTGTCGTTTTCGTCCCACAGGCGCACGCGCCAGCACCCACGCACGCGGGAGCCGCCCACAGTCGGGGCATCGGCGTGCACGGCGGCGCTCTGCACCTTGCCGCTGTGCCAAACAGTCTCGCCGTTCGCGGTCAGTTCAATTTCATAGGCAGTCTGGCGCACGCCGTCAACGCACTGCCAAGACAAGAACAGCGGCCCGGCATCCATGCCAAGGGGCGCGGTAAGATGATTCGTTTTCAGGTTTATTGCTCGCATCGCTGGGTACTCCTTTTCAATTTACTGCCTATATTATAATGGAAATTTCCCAGCGGGCGAACTCAGAAATTACGGATAAGGGATAAAAATTTCAAAAGCATCGAATAATGCATAAATTTTTATTCCATTTCCGGATTTGATGCCCCCACCGTGCACCACCGGCGGGGATTTTTTATTGACATTTTTGGTCTATCGTAGTAGACTATAGGCAGAGATAGGTCTATTACAATAAACCGAAAGAGGTTTTCCCTATGCTGAATCATGAACCGCTTCGCCTTGCTGACGGCGAATACCGCTTTGCCTGCCTTGTGTGGGACAACGAGCCGCTGCCCAGCGGGCAGTTGGTCGCGCTGGCCGCCGAGGGGCTGGGCTGGAAAAAAAGCACGACCTACACCGTTTTAAAAAAGCTCTGTGAGCGCGGCGTGCTGCAAAACGCCGATGGCCGCGTGACGAGCCTTATTAAAAAGGAGGACGTCCAGCAGGCCGAGAGCGCCGCAGTGGTGGACAAGACCTTTGACGGCAGTCTGCCGCGGTTCGTGGCCGCGTTTTTGAACTCAAAGCCCATCAGCGACGCCGAGGCTGCCGAGATCCGTGCACTGCTCGACGCCGCCCGCTACAAGGAGGAATAGCCATGCGCAGTATCGTTCTTGCCTTTTTGCTGTTGAGCGCCCGCGGCGGTGTGGCCGCGCTGGCCGCATGGCTGGTCTGCAGGGCCCTGCGCCGCGCCCATGCGCCCAGTCGGCTCCTGTGCTGGCTGTGGCTGGCCGTAGGGCTGCGGTTCGTGCTGCCGTGGGGCATCCCACTGAAGCTGCCCCGCCCGGAGAGCGTCCCGCTGGCCGCTGCCGCCGACACCGTGCAGGAGCTGGGCGAACTGCCGCTGCTGCCCCCTGCCCCCGCTGCAGCCGCAGCTGCGGCCCCGCTGCCTTGGTACGCCCGGCTGACGCCGTGGCACGCGCTGGCGGCGGTCTGGCTGGTCGGTGTGCTGGTGCTGGCTGTGCGCGGGGGCATCGGCTACCTGAAATTAAAGCGCTGTGTGGCGCTGGCCTGCAAAACGCCCGACGGCTGCTACGGCGGGGCGTGCGTGCCCACGCCGTTCACACTGGGCTTTGTGCGCCCGCGCATCTACCTGCCGGACAGCCTGCAAGGCCCGGCGCGGCAGGCTGTGCTGCTGCATGAGCGGACCCACATCCGCCGCCGCGACCCGCTGGTGAAGCCGCTGTTTTATGCCGTCGTCTGCCTGCACTGGTTCAATCCGCTGGCGTGGCTGGCCTTGCGCGCCTTTGAGCATGACATGGAGGCCGCCTGCGACGAGGCAGCCGTGCAGGGCTGCACGCTGGCCGAGCGCAGCACCTACTGTGAGAGCCTGCTGCATTTTGCCATGCAGGGACGCCCCATCCAAACACCCGGAAGTCTTGCCTTCGGGCAGGGCAGCGTGAAGGAGCGCATTGTGCACCTGCTGCACTACCGCCGTCTGGGTGCGGGGGCGCTGGCGCTCTGCGCCGTGGCCGTGGGCGTCAGCGTGACAGCCTGTATGGTGCGCCCGCAGGTGGAAGCGTCCCACGCCGCGCCGGAGCCGCCCGCCGCCACTGCTGAGACTGCAGAGCCGACACCGACACCTGCGCCCACGGAGACGCCCGCAGCCATGCCCGCCGCGATGCTGCCGACGTTAAGTGACGCCGCCAACAGCCCGCGGTTTGCCTGCCCGGTGCAGTACAAATACATTTCCCGCTTCATGAGCGTGGACGGCGGCCACCGGGGCGACGACCTGCATGCCGCCGAGGGCACCGAGATTTACGCCGCCGCGGACGGTGTTGTGCTGGCCGCGCAGGAGCATTACAGCTGGGGCAATTTTGTGGAGATCGACCACGGTACCGACGCCGACGGTCTGCGCTGGGGCACGCTGTACGCCCACATGAAGTCCTGCGCCGTTGTGCCCGGGCAGACCGTGACCGCCGGTCAGGTCATCGGGTACGTGGGTTCCACCGGGTACACCACCGGCAACGCCTGCCATTTTGAGATGCATGTCAACGGCACGTTGGTCGAACCGCGGTATTTTACCGCCTACCGGGGCAGCGACGCCGCCGAACTGACGCAGGAAAAGGCAGATGAAATCCTGGCCGAAGCTGTGCGCAATGCGAGTTCCGACCAGGTAACTGCCGCCGATGGAGCCGCAGCCCTTTCCGGCGTGGAGCTCTTTACCCTGCCGGTCGCGCCCCCGCCGCAGGTCAGCGGCTATGACCCCGAAAACGGCCACCCCGGCATTGACTTTGCCGCTGAGGAGGGCGCGGAGGTTTACGCCGTTGCCGATGGCATCGTGACCACCGCCGACTACGATGCTGAAAAGGGCAACTATGTCGTGCTTGACCACGGCGGCGGGCTGGAAACGGAGTATCAGCACTTGAAGTCGTCGCTCGTCTCTGCCGGGCAGTCCGTGGTTCAATGCCAGGTCTTGGGATATGTGGGCAGCACCGGCAATTCCACCGGGCCGCACCTGCACTTTGAGGCACGGCAGGACAGCGCGCCCGCAGACCTGACCGGGACTGCCCTATTAGCGGAGTAACAAGATGAAATACAGGCACTTCCCCGCCGCTGCTCTGGCGGCGGGGCTGCTTTTTTGTACCCTTTTTCCGGGCCTGACCGCTTACGCGGATGATAAAAAGAGCGAATTAACGCAAAAGCAGACCGAGACGCGGCAGGAGTATGAGGCCGCACAGTCGGCCCTGGAAGAATTGCAAAACGAACAGACGCAGACCGAGAGCGAGGTTGCCGCCCTGACCGGGCAGGCCGCCGAGCTGGCCGGGCAAATTACCGCCGTGACCGACGCCGTGCAAAATGCGCAGACCGTTTTGGACGAGCGGCAGGCCGCGGCGGACGCCGCCCGCGCCGCACTGGACGCCAAGCAGGCCGAGTACGACGCGCGGCTGGCCGTCTGCCGTGAGCAGCTGCGCGCGATGCAGCGGCTGGACGGCGGCGGAGCCGTCTGGCTGCTGGCGCAGGCCAAAAGCCTGTACCAACTGCTGACGTTCGACGCGGTTTTGCAGCAGATGAGTGCGCGGAACAGCACGGTTCTGGCCGAGCTGGACGCCGAGGCCGCCGCACTGGAGCAGGCCCGCGCCGCGGCGGACGAGGCTGCCCGGCAGGCCGCCGATGCCAAGGCGGCACTCGAACAGCAGCAGGCAGCGCTGGCCGACACGCAGACCGCGCTGGAGTCCGCACTGCTCGACGCGAACAGCACGCTGACCGCCCAGCAGGCCGCGGCCCAGGCACAGGCCGCCGTGACCGACGCCGCGAAAAAGGCGTATGAGGACGCCACCGCCGCACTGGACGCCTATGTGCGGGAGCAGAGCCGACGCTACACAACGGCGGACCTGCACCTGACGAGCCTTGACTTCCGCTGCCCGCTGGACAGCTACGGGCGCATCACGACGCAGTTTGCCGAGCCGGACCCCTGGGGCATCCCCCACCGCGGCACCGATTTTGCCGCGCCGGGCGGCACGCCCATCTATGCGATTGCGGACGGTGTCGTCAGCGCCGCGCGGACGATGAACAGCTACGGAAACTGCGTGCAGGTCAGTCACGGCACCGCGGACGACGGCCACCGGTACGACAGTCTGTACGCCCACATGAGCAGCATCGCCGTGGCGCCGGGGGCCGCCGTGCAGAAGGGCGACCTGCTCGGGTATGTGGGCAACACCGGCAATGTCTACGGCGCGGGCGGCGGGTATCATCTGCACCTGGAGCTGCGCGTGGACGGCGGCAGAGTGGACCCGCTGGGGTTTGTACCGACGCATTAAATGCCTCGTAGGGGCCGGGCATGCCCGGCCCCTACGGGAAAGCTAAAAGGAACGTGTATTGCTTTGACCTTCGGAGATTTTCTATACTACACAGGCTTCCATGTGGAATACACCACGGTGCGCGTTGGACGCGGGCTGGCGGCGCTGGCACACGGCGCAGCGCGGGCGTTGCTTACACTGCTGGCTGTGGTGCTGCGGCCCGCAGTGCGGGCGGCGGACAGCTTTAAAGCAGCGCTCACCCATCCGCGGCAGCTGGCGGGGTACGCCGTGCCGCTGCTGGCCGCCGGGGTGCTGGCATGGTTCGTGCGCACCGCGCTGGCGCGGCCCTTTGTGCTGCGGGTCGAGGTCGGCGGGCAGGTCGTGGGCTATGTCACAGACGAGCAGGCGTTCGACGCAGCCCGCGCCGACGTACAGGCCCGCCTGACCGGCGTGGTCGGCTGGGACGTCCAACCCGCGTACACCCTTGTCATGGCCGACGCCGACACCCGCCCCATGACCGAGCGCGAGACCGCAGATGCCATCCTGCGCGCCGCAGGCGGCGAGATCACCGAGGGCACCGCCGTCTATCTGGACGGCGCGCTGCGGTTCGTCACCGACGAGGGCGACCACCTGCGGCAGTTTTTGTACGCCGTGCGTGCGCCGTGGCAGACCGACGGTGTGCAGACCGACTTTGTCCACGCCCTGCGGCTGGTGGACGGCATCTACCCTGCCGCGGCCATCACACCGTACCGCGACCTGACCGCCGCACTGCGGGCGGACGACCTTTTGCAGGTCAAGGCCGTGCGGTATGAGACCGTGACCCGGGAGCTGCCGTTTGAGACCCAGACCATCGAGGACGCGGGGCTGGATTTTGGCAAAACCGAGACCGTACAGGCCGGGCAGAACGGCAGCGAACTTGTCACCAGCGAGATCACAACCGTGGCGGGTGAGGTCGTCAGCACCCGCGTAGTGGATGTGCAGCTTGTGCAGGCCGCCGTGCCGGAGGTCATCCACCGCGGCACGCGGCTGAAAAGCGGCATGATCGGCAGGCTGGGCACAGGCAGCTTTCTCTGGCCGGTGCCGGGGTATTCGGGCATCAGCCGGTGGGCCAGTCTGCCCTATGGACACCGCGGCGTGGACATCACGGCCCCCTACGGCACACCGATCTATGCCGCCGACGCGGGCACGGTCATTGCCGCCCAGTGGCACAACCACCCCACCATGAGCTGGGGTTACTATGTGGAGATCGACCACGGCAACGGGTACAAAACGCTGTACGCCCACATGTCGTCCTTTGTCGTGCAGGCCGGGCAGACCGTGGAAAAGGGGCAGCTGATCGGCTATGTGGGGGCCACCGGCGCTGCCACGGGTCCCCACTGCCATTTTGAGATGTACTATAACAATGCACTTATCAGTGCGCGGAATGTGTTCCCGGATATGTGAGGCACAAGGCAGACGGGCCCCTGCCGAGTTGTCGACTTAATTTATTTTGCAAATCGCTTTACTTTTTGCTTTCCATATGGTAAAATTCTTTGCATAGTAAAGCTGATTAAGCTCTCGTTCAGGTGCAATGGCGCACACGAACGGGAGCTTTTTGCCTAAAACGAGGTGTTACCATGGATCACATTGACCGTAAAATCATCGACCTTCTGCAAAACAACGCCCGCGCACCGTTAAAGGAAATTGCCGACCATGTGTTTTTGTCCAGCCCCGCCGTGTCGGCCCGCATGGCCCGGCTGGAAAGCTCCGGCACCATCACCGGCTACCAGGCACAGGTCGACGCGCCGAAGCTGGGCTACATGGTCAAGGCGTTCATCAATCTGGACATGGACCCCCAGCGTAAGCCGGAGTTTTACCCCTATATCCAGAGCTGCCCCCATGTGGTGGAATGCAACTGCGTCACCGGCGATTACAGTATGCTGATCGAGGTGCTGTTCGGTACGACGCAGGAGCTGGATCAGTTCATCAACCACCTGCAGCAGTTTGGCCGCACCCGGACGCAGATCGTCTTTTCGACGCCCGTAGAGCACCGCGGCGTGCCCGTAGCCGAGCCGGAGGAGAAGCAATAAAAAACAAAAAGCCTTCCCCGTCGGGGGAAGGTGGCCGAGCGAAGCGAGGTCGGATGAGGGCGAAGTTTGTGCTGTTTCCCGTAAACGGGATATTGCCGGCAACGCGGCCCTCATCAGTCCGCTTCGCGGACAGCTTTCCCCGATGGGGAAGCCTTTTTCCGTTATAAGTATCCCCCGCTCCGCAGAACAAAGATCCAGCCTGTCAGCGTCAGGGCGGAGAGAAGGGTCGTCAGGGCAATGCAGCTCGAGGTCAGCACGCCCTCATGGCCCATGTTCCTGCTCATGACATAGGCGCTCGGCGTCGTGGGACTGCCCAGCATGATAAGCAGTGCGACGAGTTCCTCATTCCGAAAGCCCAGCGCTACCGCGCAGGGCAGGAACACCGCCGCAAGGCCCACGGTCTTGATGAACGCCGCCGCCAGCGTGGGGCCGAGCTTTTTGATGGCCTTTGTCCCCTCAAACGACGCGCCGATGGACAGCAGCGACAGCGGCGTGGTCAGCGACGCAATGCTGCTGATGGTTTTGGTTGCGATCTGCGGCAGCGTGAACGGCAGCAGCGCATAGACCGTGCCGAACACAATGCCCAGCAGGATCGGGTTTGTGGCCACGCCGCGCAAGAGCTGCTTCGGGTCAGGCACGCCGCGCTGCTCGGGCGATTCCAGCATCAAGATCAGCACCGCAAAGATGTTGAAAAGCGGCACACTGCCCAAAATCATGAGCGGGGCCATGCCGGCGCTGCCATAAATGTTCTGGATGAACGCCACGCCCAGCACGGCGGCGCTGCTGCGGTAGCCCGCCTGCACGAACTCGCCCACCAGCGCCTTGTCCTTCAAAAAACGTTTAGCCCCCGCCCAGACGGTCAGGATGCCGACGAGGGTGGCGGCAAAGCAGAACAGCACAAACCTGGGCCGGAAGTCGTGCAGGATGTCCACGCTGCCCATGTCCAGAAACAGCATGAGCGGCAAAGTCACCTTAAAGGTCAGCCTGTCCGACGCCTTGCAGAACGCGGGCGGCAGAAAGCCGAGCTGTCCCAGCGCGTACCCCACCACCATGACAAGGAACACCGGCAGGGTCGCGTTCAGGCTGAAAATTAAATTTTGCATGGCAGTTCTCCCCTTTTTGCTGCCTTTATTCTACCATTCCCAACGAGTCTTTACAAGGCAGGGATTTTGCAAAATCTTTTTTCGGCAAAAGCCTTGACTTTTCTGGGGTGTTTGTGCTAGAATATCTCTTGCAGTCAATGCAACAAGCGGAAGTGCTGGAATCGGCAGACAGGCACGTTTGAGGTGCGTGTGTCTATGACGTGTGGGTTCAAGTCCCATCTTCCGCACCAAAAGAGAACCCCATGGCGTATCCCGCCATGGGGTTCTCTTTTTTCCTGCCACGCAGACTAAACAAAGCCCCCCGGCATCCTCACGATGCCGGGGGGCTTTGCGTTTATGGAAGGACAAAGAGAATCGCAGGGTTAAAGCTTAGGCGCGGTACTCCGCGGGCAGCTGGTCGACGGTCTGCCACTTTTCCATGGCATCTTCCAGTTTCATGCCGTTCGCAACCGCGTCGCGGCGGCAGGCGTTGACGGCCTGGATCTCCTTCATCTTCTCGCCGGTCAGGCTGTAGCCCTTCATGGCGATGAGAGTGGCCGCCCAGGCGACCATCGGGATGGCGCAGAACAGGACGATAACGACCACATTCATGCCCGGAGTGTACGGGTCATACTGGGTGGGCAGGTTGTTCAGACCGATAAAGGTCACGGCAATGCCGACGACGGTGGCGGACAGGCTGGAAACGAGCTTATCCACCAGGCTGAACAGCGTACCCATGATGCCCGGAATATACTTGCCGGAGCGGTAGGTCTCGTAGTCGGAGCAGTCGGCAACCATCGGAATGGGCATGTCGGCAGTAGCGTAGTATGCGCCGTAGCCGATGCCGAAGAACAGGATGAACAGAATCGTGTACAGGTTGATGGACAGACCATTCTCGCCCAGCAGGCTCAGATGGAATGCATCACCGTGACCCCACAGCAGCAGCAGGACCAGCACGCCGACATAGCAGGCCAGCGCCACGCTGACATACTTCGTCAGGCTGGCCTTCTGGCCCTTCTTCTGGCTGGTACGCACAGAGAGAATGAAGAACGGCACACTGCAGGCGTAGCCCAGCACCATCATGGGCAGGTACAGCCCATCGTAAGCACCCATCATGCAGCCGTAGAGCATGCACAGGACCGTGGTGTTGTTGGCGATGGAGAGCGCCAGCTTCGTGCCCGCGCCCGCGATCATCAGACGCTGCATGGGTTTGTTTTCCCGGATGATCTGCAGATACTCGCTGACCTTGACCTTCTCGGTCTTTTCGCCGCCGATGCCGAAGTACTTGGGCTGATCCTTCTCCCAGATGCCGATGATGGCCAGGATGGTCAGCGCAATGGACATCACAATTCCCACGGGGGCCAGCATGCGGAAGAAGCCCGCGGAGGAATAGCCGCCCTCATAGTTTTTGGCAAGGATGGGAGCCAGGAACTGCATAACGCCCATGCCCAGCAGACTGCCGACGGTGTTGAAGATCGTGAACAGCGGGCGCTGCTTGGGGTCGTTGGTCAGAACCGTCTGACCGGAACGGGTGCAGCTGGTCTGGAAGGTGTAGCCGATGACCCAGACAAAGTACAGGCCCACAAACGCGGCATAGCGTGCCCACATCATCGTATCGGGGATCATCGGGGTGATGCCGTACAGCACCAGAATGCTGACGGCCATGATAAGGTTGCCGATGGCCATGAACGGGCGGAATTTGCCGAACTTACCGTTCGTGCGGTCCATCAGCGCACCGATGATCGGGTCGGTGATGGCGTCGCACAGGCGCATGGCCGTGACCATGACCGAGGCAAACAGAGTGCCCAGCGCCAGTACATTGCTGCCGAAGGTGGCAATGTAGGAAAGCACAAGGACGTAATAAACATTCGTGGCACCGTTGTTCAGCGGAAACAGTACCAGCTGGTAAAGTTTGGCGCGATTGACGCTGGACGCTTTTGCATTTTCGCTCATGGGCTGCTCCTTGTTGTGGAAAAAGAAATCTTACTCAAAAGTCCCCGCCGGGGCCGGCGGGGAGCTTGCGGAAATTCTGTAGAAATCAGGCTTTCTTGGAGGCTTTCAGGGATTTTTTGAAGTCCTTGTAGGCCTTGTATTCTTCGGTCTTGCGGAACTTGATGCCGCCAATGATCCACATCACGATGCCCAGCAGGAAGAAGAAGGTGAAGGCACAGGCAATGATGATGCTCATGGTGACAACCGTCGGGCGGGTGACCTTGATGGTGGTGTCAGCGCCGACGCCATTCATGCCGCAGGAGTTGGCGATGGCATACAGGTTGTGGTGGCAGGCCTCGCGCATGGCGGTGACGATGACGGGGTCGTTCTTGTACTTGGGCAGGGTGTCGGTGACGAAGGACATCATGGCGTCGTAGATGGACACACCGGCCAGAACGCCGTCGGGACCGTTGACATACTGGGTCAGAACGTTATCAGTGATGACCATACCCTCGCAGCCCCACTCGTTGCGCAGGATGCCGGTGACCAGACCGTAGTTGCCGCCGGACCAGACAGCGCCCCAGCGGGTGTAGGCGATCATAACGCCGTTGGCGTTGCCGACCTCGACGGGAGCCTGGAAGGCTTTCAGGTAGACTTCACGGGCAGCCTGCTCGTTCAGCCAGACGCCCAGACCGATACGGTCCTGCTCGCAGTCGTTCAGGGCAAAGTGCTTCATAACAACGTGGACGCCCTTGTCCTGAATTGCCTTGACTTCGTAAGCGGACATCATGCCGGAGAGGAAGCCGTCCTCGGAGTAATACTCGAAGTTACGGCCGCCGTAGGGGGTGCGGTGAATGTTGTTGCCGGGGCCGTACAGGCAGGCGATGTCGGCTTCCAGGCAGTTGTTGCCGATGACCTTGCCGATCTCGGTCATGATCTCGGTGTTGAAGGTGGCAGCCATAACGTCCTCAGAGGTGAAGGCGGTGGCGGTCAGCTGGCTCTTGTCGTTGCCCAGCAGGCTGGCGGTCAGACCCTGGGGGCCGTTCTCGTCACGGGTGCCGGGGGCTTCCACGCTCTTGACGGGCATGGTCCAGTGGAAGGCGTCGCCGATCAGGGAGTTCATCTCGTCGAAGGTCATCTGATCCAGCAGCTCGTCCCACTTGGGATCGTTGTAGTCCAGACCGATCATGTCGTACAGCTTGACGCCGTTCTTGGCGCCGAGGGTGGGCATATCAACGCTCTCGTAGTCGGCAGGATCGTAGCGGATGTCCTTCAGGTCCTTCTTGAGCAGCTCGGTCAGGGCCAGCTTGACGGTTTCGGTGGGCAGGGTGCCGTTCCAGTCAGAGCGGCTCAGCCAGGTGACAGTCTCATCAATGCCCTCGTACAGGTTGGGGTCGGCGCTGGACAGCTGGTTGGTGATGGCGGTGCCGTTTTCGCTGGTGGCATAGGTGGTGGTGTCGAGGGCGTCCTCGGTCCAGGTGTAGGTCAGGTCGGCGTTGCCGTCGGCGGTCATCTTGCCGTTGGTGGACTCCACGGTGTAGCCCTTGGCAGCCAGAATGTTGTTGACAGCGTTGTGGGCATCGGTGGCGGCGGTGAAGTAGTAGTCACCGGCGTCGAGGATGTAGGTGCCGGCGCCGTAGGTGTCGTAGGAAGCGATATCGCGCTTGTTGACGGTCATGGACAGCGTCTCGGAAGCGCCCGGCTCGATCATGCCGGTCTTGCCGAAGCCGACCAGAGAAACGGCAGACTTCTCGACGCCGTTTTCCTTGTCGTAGTCGGTGTAGGGGCTCTGGACATAGACCTGCACGGTCTTTTTGCCGGCCATGTCGCCGGTGTTGGTGACCTTGACGGTGACGGTGTAGGTGTCATCGGCGGCATTGTAGCTGACGTTCATGTCGCTGATGTCGAAGTTGGTGTAGCTCATGCCGTAGCCGAAGGGGTAAGCGACCACGTCGCCGTAGGCATAATCGCCTGCGTTGCCGTTGCCGGTGACGAAGTCCTCGTAGCGGGTCTCGTAGTACTTGTAGCCCACATAGATGCCTTCCTGGTAGATCATGTAGGACTTAGCCTTGGCGGACACATCGCCGCCCTCGACATAGCCTTCGTAGGTGGTGGGGGTGAAGTTCCACATGGCGGGGGCGCTGAAGTTGTCGTAGCAGTAGGTATCGACCAGGCTGCCGGAGGGGTTGACCTTGCCGGTCAGGATCTCGGCCACGGCATTGATGCCAGAGATGCCCACGTCACCGATCCACAGTGCGGCGTCGATGTCGTACTCGTTGTTCTTGAGGAAATCGACCTGCAGGGCGTTGGCGGAGTTGATCAGCAAGATGGTCTTTTTGACGGTGCCGTTTTTCTTCATCTCGGCAACGTTCTGCAGCATAGCCTTCTCGTTCTCGTCGAGCGCCAGGTAGTTGACCTCGCCGTAGGAGAGGTCAGCGCCCTCGCCGCCGACGCGGGACAGGGTCACGATGGCGGCATCGCCGTACTGGGCAACGCTGTCCTTGACCTCGTCGGTGTAGACATCCCAAGGCACCTCGGCGGTGACCTCACTGGATTTGGCGACGGTGCCGGCGGTCTTGCGGGAGTAATCCTTGCCGGCGCCGGTGGTGTAGAAGTCCCACAAGGTGGGGTTGACGGTGACACCGACCTTTTCCAGGGCGGTGCGCAGGGTGTCGGCGGTGGAGGCATCAATGTTGCCGGAGCCGGTGCCGCCGTACACGAGGTTGACGCTGCTGCTGGAGAAGGTGCTGACCTTAGCGTCGGCAGCCAGAGGCAGCGCATTGTTGTTGTTCATCAGCAGGGCAGCGCCCTCGGCCTCGACCTGCTGGGTCAAAGCCAGACCGTAGTTGACCATCTCCTCGGCGGAGTTGAAGTCGCTGGTGTAATACTGGGCGTTGGTATCCTCGTTTTCCAGCTCCCAGAAGCTGCCGCCAAAGCGGGCAGCCATGGTGTTGTCGAACTTTTGCAGAAAGATGCTAAGCGGGATCGAAATGATCGTCATCACGGCGCAGATGATTGCCAGAATCTTCCACGGCGTAATGTGCTTACGCTTGGTCTTTTTGTAGGCCTTTTTCAAGGTCTGCTTTTGCATTTTCAGATCATCCATTACCTTTTTCTCCTTGTTTTATATAAAACAGCCGCACGGTGCGGCGTGTTTCGTGGCAAAAGGCTTCCCCCCTCGGGGGAAGGCTTAGGAGCTCACACCCAGTTTGCGCTGGTGGAGTTTTTCTTAGTCAGCTTGTAGTCCGGGTTCGGGGCATCGACCTTGCGGAAAACGGCATCGTCGATGCTGTCCCCTGCCACGGCCTGGACTTTCGTCTCACCGTTCAGCTTGACACGGAACTTGAAGATGTGCTCGCCCTCCTGCTCGGCCAGCTTTTCGCCGTTGACATAAAGGCTTACCTGCTTCTGGTTGGAGTAGACCTTGACCTCGATCTCATTCTCGGTGCGGTCCGCATAGCGCTTCGAGCAGATATGCACGAACGGCTCGTCGCTCCACCACGCTTTATAGATGTAGAAGCTGTCCTTCTTGGTCTTGCGGTCAAACGTGACCAGGCCCTTATGGTTCATACCCGGCTCGCCGCCCTGGTCGCGGGCGTCGGCGGCAAAGTCGTACATGTTCCAGACGTGGGTCGCCCACAGCCATTTGTGGCGGTCAAAGCAGCGGAGCATGTACTCATGGTAGATGGCCTGGTATTCCTCGGTGTGGTCACCGCGGCGGGGATGGCTGCTGTGCAGGTTCGGCATACCCTCGGCACCGTACTCGCTGAAACCGAGCGCGCGGTTCGGGTAGCAGAGGTGGAAGAAGTCCATCCAGAGGTCGTTTAAAAAGAGGCCCGGCACGTACCAGCCCAGATACAGGTTCCAGCTGACGAGATCCGTGATATGCGCTACCGGGTTGAAGGGGCCGCACATCGCGTAGCAGGCCAGCGTCGTCAGGCGGGTCTTGTCCATCTCATGGCAGAGATCGTTCAGCACATGATGGTTGTCGCGCATGTCGCGGTTGTCCTTCGTCGAGATCGTGATCTCGTTCGAGACGCCCCAGCAGACGATGCAGGCGTGGTTGTAGTTCTGGACGATCAGCTCCTTCATCTGGCTGATCGTGTTTTCACGGCCATTGGGCATGTGCTCGGAAATATAGGGGATCTCAGCCCAGACGACCATGCCGGCCTCATCGCAGAGGTCGTAGAAGTACTGGTCATGCTGGTAGTGTGCCAGACGGATCGTGTTCGCGCCCAGCTCCTTGATGAGCTGCATATCCTCGTCGTGCATCTCGCGCGTGATGGCATTGCCCAGACCCTTGCGGTCCTGATGGCGGGAGACGCCGTGCAGCGGATACGGGCGGCCATTGAGGAAGAAGCCCCGCTTGGGGTCAACCGAGAAGCTGCGCACGCCGAAGCGCTGGCGTACCTCGTCCTGTACCTCGCCGTTCAGCACCAGACGCACCGCGCAGGTGTAGAGATACGGGTCGCGGACGCCGTCCCACAGGTGCGGGTGCTCCAGCGTGACCGTCGTGTCCCGGCCCTTGCCGGTCAGCACCTCGGCACCGGCGGCGTCGTAAATCGAGAACTCGACCTCGCCGTCGCCCTCCATCCAGGTCTTGACCTCGATGTCAGCGTTTGCGCCGTTCACAGTGGGCGTGATCTGCACGCCCGGGCCGCCGAGGTAATTCAGCGCGATGTGGTTCCGGTTGACGACCAGCAGGCTGACGTCGCGGTAGATGCCGCCGTAGAAGGTGAAGTCGGCCTTCTGGGGGTAGACGCGGTCATTTTTGCTGTTGTCCGCCTCCACGATCAGCTCATTGCTGTCGGCCAGCAGCGCCGTGACATCCGCGCGAAAGGTGGAGTAGCCGCCGTCGTGGCGGGCGGCCTCCACCCCGTTCAGCGTGACCTTGGCGCTGGCATTCACGCCCTCAAACTGCAGCCAGACCTGTTGGGTATTCTTGTCAAAAGCGGGCGCCGCAAACCGCGTCTTGTAGATGCAGGTGCCGCGCCAGTAGTCGTTGCCGCCGTCCTGGCCGTCGATATTGTTCCAGGTGTGCGGCAGGTCCACGGCAGCGGTCTTACCGTCAGGGCCGGTGAACTGCCAGTTCTTCATCAGCTTGGTCGTGCTTCGCATTGCGCCCTCCTGTGTTGTTTTTTACTGTATCTGTATTGTACAGAACTGTTAAATTTCTGGCAATATGTTTGCGAAAAGTGGTATTCCTGGCGGGATATTCGGTTTTTGGGGTACAAAAAAGGTTGCCCGTTCTTTGTACATCTTGCACAAAAAACAGGCGGTATTTTTTCTTTCATTCCTTGGTGAGCGGCATCACGATCTTGACGGCGAACAGCTCTCCGCGGGGCTCTGTCGCCATGGCGCCGCTGTATTTCTGCACGACACGGCGGGCAACCTTCAGCTCATAGCTGTGGCGGCGTCCGTGGTCGGGCTGGCTGCCGGACAGCGCCGGGCCGATGACGTTGATGACCGCGAAGCCCTGCCGCCTGCATACAAGCAGGTCGATCATGCGGCGGTCATTCTGCTGCTGGGCTGCAGCGTCGATGGCCTGGTCGAGCAGGTTCGAGAACAGCGCGTACAGGTCACCCGGCTCGATGGCCGCAAGGCAGGTGCCATCGGCCACGCAGTTCAAGCGGATGCGCTGGGCCTCACACAGCAGGCTCTTTTCGGTCAGGACGACGTCCAGCACCTCATTACCGGTGGCAGCGTTGGCGTCGTACATCCGGGCCGCCTGCTCGGCCTCGTCAAGGCTCTGCGTTGCGGCCTCGTCGGGCTGCAGGCGGCGCAGGTCGGCGATTTGAACCTTGAGCTCATGGCACTTGCGGTTGATGATCTGCACGTTCTGCCGTGCGATCTGGTACTGCTTACGCTGGCGGTCATACAGAAGGTTCAGTGCGTCCATCTCCTTCTGCATGGCCGCTTTTTTGAAAAGCTCGGTCTGTAAATAGAGCAGCGTCACGCAGTAAAACTGGGTCAGCATCGACGGTGCGACTACCGCCGATGGCTGCAGCCCGACGCGCAGACTGGTTTGCAGTGCAAAAAACTGAAAGACGAATATCGCGCCCAGAAGTCCGGCACTGCCCAACTGGCGCGGGCCGATGTGGTAGATGCCGTCCTCCGGCATCGTGCGCGCCATGGTATACCGGACCGTCACACAGCAGGCAATGGTAAAGCCCAGCTGCCCCAGCAGCATCGGCGTGCTGTGCAGCGGCAGATGGCGCATTCCAAGCGCCTTCGCCGTCCAGACCAGAACGCGCCACAGCTCATAGGCCGACTCCGTCGTCAGGACGATCCAAATGCTGCAATATGCGCTGGCCGACCAGTCCAGCAACGTGCAGAGATGGGTTGACACCGCAGCCCAGATGAAATAACCGCCGTAAATCACCAGCAGCATCGTCGGATTGGCGTGGCCGCTGTTGGCCCAGATGATGACCTGCGCAAACGGCACTGCCGCGATAAAATTCAGGGCGGTGCGCATGGTAAAATTCCTGCGTTTTTTCAGCGGCAGCCAGTAGGCCAGCTCCGCACCGCACAGGCCGACAGCACAAACCACCCATGTCAGAAGTGTATCCACCTACAGCGCACCCCCGACATAGGCCGCCAGCGCGGCCAGAAAAGCCGTGCGCTGGCGACGACTGATCTCCAGCCGCTCCAGCCGCTCCTCCCCCACCTGCACCAGATCATCCTGCACGCCCCTGACGTGGCGCAGGTTGACCAGATAGCACTGGTTGCAGCGCGCAAAGTGGTAGGCAGCCAGATCCTTTTCGGCCTTCAGCAGACTGCCGCGCACCGACCAGGTATCCGTGGCCGTGTGGTAGTGCAAAAGGCGGTCCCGCGTTTCCAGATAAAGGATATCGTCGGTATCCAGCAGCTGCACCCCGCCGCTGACCTGCAAGGCCACCTGCCCGCCGCGGCGGCGCCGGATGCGCTGCAAGGCGCGCTCCAGCTTGGTGCTGAACTGGTAGTAGCTGACGGGCTTGAGCACAAAGTCGAGCGCGTCGACCTCATACCCGCGGATGGCATACTGTGCCATGTTGGTAACGAACACGAGCACCACATCCGGGTCCTGCCTGCGGATGCGCTCCGCCGTCGGCATACCGCCGAGTGTTGGCATCTCAATATCCAGAAAGATGATGTCAAACCCGGGGCGGTACGGTTCCACAAGCTGTGCTCCGTCCGAGAAGGCGGTCACGTCCAGCTGGTGTCCGCTCTCCTGCGCATACTGCGCGATGAACCCGCAGAGCTGCGCCCGCATGGCGTCGTTGTCCTCGACCACGGCGATTTGCGCCATCTGCTGTGCCTCCTTTCCTGCATAAGTCTGTCTATTGCATATATATTTATTATGGCAAAAGACAGCAAAAAAAGCAACACCTTTGCAGGAAAAGGTGCTGCCGTTATGATAATTTTTATACCAGCATGACGAGTGTGCCCGCAACAAGCATGGCCAGACCTGTCAGAGCCTTTCTGCTCAGGCGCTCATGGAACACGATGTAGGAGAACAGCACCGTGACCAGAATGCTCAGCTTATCGATGGGCGCGACGAGGCTGGCCGGGCCGAGCTGCAGCGCTTTGTAATAGCACAGCCAGCTGGCACCCGTCGCCAGGCCCGACAGACAGATGAAGCCAAGCTCGTTTTTGGGCACCGCCTTCACCCGGCCCTGCTTGCCCTGCACAAACACCATGACCCACGCCATGATGAGCACCACGCCGGTGCGCAGCGCCGTACCGAGATTGGACTCGACCCCGGTGATGCCGACCTTGCCTAGGATCGAGGTCAGTGCCGCAAAAATGGCCGAACCGAACGCCGCCAACATCCAGCCGTTTTCCTCTTTCTGGACGCCGCCCTTTTTCTCGATCATCAGGAACGTGCCGGCAGCGATCAGCACAACGCCGATGCCCCTGGTCAAGGTCACACTCTCGTCCAGCAGCAGTGCAGCCAGCAAGATCGTCATGACCGTGCTGCTCTTGTCGATGGGCACGACCTTATCGATCGGCCCGCGCTGCAAGGCATAAAAATAGCACAGCCAGCTGACACCCGTAGCCAGACCCGACAGCCCCAGGAATACCAGACTTCTGGCCGGGATGCTGGCAATCGTCCCCTGCGAGCCGACCACAAACACCATGACCCACGCAAAAATCAACACAATGATCGTGCGGATGGCCGTGGCCACGGTGGAATCCGTTTTGCGAATACCGCATTTTGCCAGAATGGATGTCAGACCTGCGAACAGCGCAGAGCCGACTGCGTACAATAACCACATACAAATCGCCTCATTCAGCACTATTGTACGCGCTTTGCCAGTCTTGTGCAACCTGCTTTTGTACAAATCACGTTTTTACGCAAAAGCCGCACCCCTGTCTCTGCGCGGGGTGCGGCTTCGTACTTATTCGCTCAATTCATGCGCCAGCACCGGCAGAAAAATCGTGGCGACCAGCACGGCCAGTGCGGCCACGACCAGCAGCGCGTAGATCGTGCTGCGCAGCGTGCGGTTGTATTTCTTTTTGTATTGCAGACGCTCACGCTCCTTGGCGACAGCCTCGGCGGAAGGGTTCTCCACCGTGCGCGGCGTCGGGACCTGTCTGGGCATATAGGCTCCTTATTCCTGATCTTCGCGGGGACGGCGCTTTTGCAGCAGGGCTGCCAGCTCGGGGCTGACCTGCACGGCCCTGCGCACCTGCCGCGGTGTGCAGCAGGTGTTCATCAATCGTCAGCGGTCCGGCTCACAGTCGAGGATTGACGGGATGTCCGCCCAGCGGTCTGCCTCGGCGGTGTAACGCTCATGCAGCCAGGCGACGGCCTTATCCAAGCCCGCCTGGTCGCCGTCAAACAGCTGCGTCTCGATCTTTTCCTCGGCGGTATGCTCGATGCTCCACGGGCCGGGCCAGACCTCGGCGCAGAGGGCCTCGCGCTTTTTCTTGCCGCTCTCGTCGCTCGGGTCGGGCACCTTGATGGGGGTGATGACATAGCGCATACCGCCCTCTGCCCCGGAATACGGGTTGCCGTTGTGGAACCAGTGATAGATCGGGAATGCGTCAAGCATGGTCGGCACCTCTTTTTGCACAAATAAAAACACCCCGAAGCGAAACGCCTCGGGGTATCTTGGAGCGGGATACGAGTCTCGAACTCGCCACCTACTGCTTGGGAAGCAGTCACTCTACCGGATGAGCTAATCCCGCATCAGTGACTGCTATTATAGCGCAAATCAGGTAGGTTGTCAAGGGGGCAAGTTGGCGGCAACGGCAAAGCGGCAGAGCCCCTCACCTTTAAATCATACTGAACAAATCCACCTGGCTCGTTTCGGGCAGACTGCCCAAAGCGCCGACGGCGCGGAGCTTGTCAAAAACAGACTGCGCCACACCGCTGGCCTGCTGCAATTCCTCCACCGAGATATACTCCTGCCCGTGCATCGTGGCCTGTTCCAGCGCAACGGCGGCGGCATCACCCAGACCGCGGATGGCCGTGAACGGCAGACGCACCTTGCCGTCCTCAACCACGTACTTGCTGGCGTAGCTCCTGCCCAGCTCGATGGGCAAAAACTCGCAGCCGCGCTGCAGCATTTCGTTTTCCAGCTGCAGGCTGACCAGCGCGTCATCGTCCTTGGCGGTGCGCTCGTCCTTGGGGATCTTTTCGTTGTCGCGCAGGTGCTGCTTCGCCACACGGACGCCGCCCACGGCGGCCTCGTAGTCAATATCCGCGCCGCGCACCGTGAAGTACACCGCGTAGAAGATGGCCGGGTGGTAGACCTTGAACCACATCAGGCGGATGGCCGCCATCAGGTAGGCCACGGCGTGGGCCTTGGGGAACATATACTTGATCTTGCGGCAGGATTCAATATACCAGTCGGGCACATCGTGCTCGCGCATGGCCTCCTCCCACCCGGGCTTGAAGCCGCCCTTGGCGACCTTGCCCTTACGCACAGCCTCCATGATGTCGAACGACATCTTCGGCTCCAGTCCCTTGCGCAGCAGGTACAGCATGATGCTGTCACGGCAGCCGATGACCTCCGCAATCGTGCAGGTGCCCGAGCGGATCAGCTCGTCGGCGTTGCCGGTCCAGACATCGGTGCCGTGGGACAGGCCGGAGATTTGGATCAGCTCGGAGAAATTCTTCGGCTGGGCGTCCAGAAGCATCTGGCGCACGAAGTTCGTGCCCATCTCGGGGATGCCGAACGTGCCGGTCTTGGAGCCGATCTGCTCCTCCGTCACGCCGAGGGCCTCGGGGCTGGTCAGCAGGCTGTAGACCTTCTCGTCGTTCATCGGGACGGAATCAATCGGAATGCCGGAGTATTCCTCAAAGAACTTGTAGAAGGTCGGCACATCATGGCCCAGCTCATCCAGCTTGAGCAGCGTATCGTGCAGGTATTTAAATTCAAAGTGGGTCGTCAGCAGACCGCCCTTGACGTCGTCCGCCGGGTGCTGGATGGCACAGAAGTCGTAAATGTCGAAGGTATCCGGCACAACGACCATGCCGCCGGGGTGCTGACCCGTCGTGCGCTTGACGCCGGTACAGCCCATGACAAGGCGGTTTTCCTCGGCGCGGTTGACGGTCTTGCTGCGCTCCTCGAGGTACTTTTTGACGTAGCCGTAGGCGGTCTTATCCTGCAGACCGGAGACCGTGCCCGCCTTAAACACGTTTTCCTTGCCGAACAGTTCCTCGGTGTAGCGGTGGACGTGGGACTGATACATGCCCGAGAAGTTCAGGTCAATATCAGGCTCCTTATCGCCGTAGAAGCCGAGGAAGGTCTCGAACGGGATGTCGTGGCCCTCGACGATCATCGGCTTGCCGCAGACCGGGCAGGTCTTGTCGGGCAGGTCGAAGCCGTCAAAGTGTACGCCATCGTTGATCCACTCGCTGTGCTTGCAGTTGGGGCACAGATAGTGCGGCGGCATCGAGTTGACCTCGGAAATGCCGGAGAAGTGCGCGACGGCGGATGAGCCGACGGAGCCGCGGCTGCCAACCTGATAGCCGCCCGCATTGGAGTAGGCCACCAGACGCACGGCAATGACGTACAAAACGGCGTAACCGTGGCCGCAGATGGAGTCCAGCTCCTTTTTCAGCCGCTTTTGCAGCACGTCGGGCAGCGGGCTGCCGTAGTCGCGCGCCGCGTGCTTCCACGTGTCGTCGCGCAGCTCCTGTTCCGCGCCCGGGATGCTGGGCGGGTAGGTGCCCTTGGGGATGGCGCGCAGGTTGTTGTCGATGGTCGCGGCGATTTTGTTGGGGTTCGTCACCACAATTTCATACGCCTTTTCCTGCGGCAGATAGCTGAAATCCTCCAGCATATCGGGCGTGGTGCGGAAGTAGAGCGGGGCCTGATTGTCCGCGTCCTTGAAGCCGTTGCCGGCCTGCAGAACAGCGCGGTAGATCCAGTCCTCCGGCTCCTGAAAGTGGGAGTCGCCCGTGGCGACAACCGGCTTATGCAGGTCCTCGCCCAGCTTTATGACAGTGCGGTTGAAGTTTTTGATGGCCTCGATCGAGTCCACCTGCCCGTTGCGCACCATGAATTCATTGTTGCCGAGCGGCTGCACTTCGAGATAATCGTAATAATCGGCAATGCGGAGCAGCTGTTCGTAGGGCTGACCGGCCACGATTGCCCTGTAAAGCTCACCTGCTTCACAGGCCGGGGAGAGCAGCAGGCCCTCGCGGTACTGGTTCAGCAGGCTGCGCGGCACGCGCGGTTTCTTAAAGAAATACTGCGTGTGGGCGGCGCTGACAATGCGGTAGAGGTTCTTTAAGCCCACCTGATTCTGCACCAATATAATAAGGTGGTAGTATTTCTTTTTCAGCACCTCTTTGTTGCCGCCGAGGCCGGTGTTGATAGACTCCACCGTATGGATTCCCTTTTCTTCGAGGTCGGTCAGCATGACCTCATAGATGCGGGCCAGCGCCATGGCGTCATCGACGGCGCGGTGATGGTTGAAGGGCGGGATCTCGAGGTGCTTGTTGATGGTATCCAGCTTGTAGTTGCGCAGACCCGGAAAGAGCGCCTGCCCCATCGGCAGTGTGTCGATATAGGTGTTCTCGTCCCAGCTGACGCCCGCCTTCTCCCCTGCCTTGCGGATGAACAGCATATCAAAGCTGTGGGCGTTGTGGGCCACAAGAATGTTGTCCCCGCAAAATTCTTTAAAAGCGCGGATGGCCTCCTCGGGCGTCGGGGCGTCGGCGACCATGGCATCGTTGATGCCGGTCAGGTCAACGACCTTCTGCGGGATCGGCTTGCCGGGGTTGACGAAGGTGCAGAACTTCTTTTCCTCGTTGATCTTGCCGTTTTCAACATAGACTGCGCCGATCTCGGTCAGGCGCTCGGTGTTGGAGTCGAGACCCGTCGTCTCGGTGTCAAAGACGACGAACGAGCCGGAGAGCGGCATCTCGGCGCTGCCGTAGACTGCGGGGATCATGTCATCGACGAAGTAGGCCTCACAGCCGTAAATCAGTTTAAAGTTCGGGTCTGTTTCGTGGATGGCATCGGTGGCCAGCATCGCCTCGGGGTAGCCCTGGCAGACGCCGTGGTCGGTGATGGCAATGGCGCGGTGGCCCATGCGGTGAGCCAGACGCACGATCTTGCCGGGGTCGTTGAAGCCGTCCATCGAGCTGGATTTGGTGTGCAGGTGCAGCTCGACGCGCTTTTCGCCGTCGGGCGCGGTATCCTGGCGCTGCTCACGCTCGACCTGCAAAACGTCGTAGGGCATGATGACAAAGTCATGCTCGTACTTGTCGTACATATAGTTGCCGCGGACGATGAGGGTCGTTCCGGGCTTGAGGCCCTCCCACTTGGACATATCCGCGCCTTCTTCCCCCATGACCTTGAGGTTGACGGAGCCGGAGTAGTCGGTGATGGAGGTAAAATAAATCTTGCGGCGGCTGCCCTTGACCTCGGTAGCAAAGACGTCGCCCCAGACCGTGACCTTGCCGCCGTCGCCCAGATCGTTGAGGCGGCGGGTGTCGGTGGGCTTGAACTGCTTGCCGTAGAACAGCTTAACCGGCTTGTTCGTGAGGGCGAGACCCTCAATCGTAAAGTCGGGCGGTGTCTCCTTGGCCTCGAACTTGACAACGGGGGCCTTCTCCTGCAGGTACTGCTCAAACTCCTCCTCGGTGCGCGCCTTACCGGAATCGGCCAGGCGGACGACAGGCAGACTTCCTGTGCGCTCCTGGATCATCTCGGCCAGCACGCGGGGCAGCTCGACGCTCTCAAGGATCTGGCGGCCTGCGCTGACGTGGACCGTGATGCCGTCCTCGCCAAAGGTGACGGGCTCGGACTTATCGAGGAAGCCGTTGACCGGCATCCCCTTTTCTTTCAATTCCTCGATCATCAGGCGCACGGCCTCGGGGGTGATGTTCGGGTAGGCAAAGTAGCTGCGGACTTGCAGCTCATACCCGGCGAACACCTCGGCAAGGGACGCACAAAGACGCCCGCACAGCGCCTGATCCAGAGGTTCAGCACTGCGCAGGCAGATGACGACCTGTCTTTGTGTGCGGTAAAGCTCCACACGGTCCACAAGCACACTGCCGAACGCCGCGCAGAACTGCTGGTCCGCCGTAAACTGCGGCCAGACCTGGGTGACAAATGGTTTCAAAGGATTCGTACCTCAATAAATGGGTGGCAATTCTTGTAGGGGGCGGCGTCCTCGACGCCCCGCGGGCGGATGCAAGCATCCGCCCCTACGAGGGTTGGCTTCCCCCTCGGGGGAAGCTGTCCGCGAAGCGGACTGATGAGGGCGAAGTTGCCGGGCATTACCCGCAAACGGATTGCCGAGGACAGCTTGCCCCTCATCCGGCCCTGCGGGGCCACCTTCCCCCAAGGGGGAAGGCTTTATGGGTTACAGCTTATGAATTTCTTCCAGCAGCTGGCCGACAATATCACCCTTGAGCATACGGATCTTCTCGCCGCGGATGAAAAGCAGGGCCTCGTCCTTACCGCCGGCAATGCCGATGTCGGCGTCGGATGCCTCGCCGGGGCCGTTGACAACACAGCCCATAATAGCGATCTTGAGCGGCTTCTTAAAGCCCTCGTCCCGCAGACGCGCCTCGACCTCGTTGGCGATCTCGATCATCGGGTACTGGGTGCGCCCACAGGTCGGGCAGCTGATGATCTCGGGACCGGCGACGGCGTAGCCCGCCGCGCGCAGGATGTCATACCCGGCATAGACCTCGTTCTCGGGTTCATCGGTCAGACTGACGCGCAGCGTGTCGCCGATGCCCTCCATCAGCAGACCGCCGATGCCCATACCGGACTTGATGAGGCCCATGCGGTTGCCGCCGGCCTCGGTCACGCCGACGTGCAGGGGGTAGTCCGTCTGGCCGGCCAGCAGACGGTACGCCGCCATCATGCGGGGCACGTTGCTGGATTTGATCGAAATAACGATATTATCAAAGTCGTATTTTTGCAGCAGCCGCACATGGTACATGGCGCTCTCCACCATGGCCTCGGGCACGGGAGCGCCGTACTTGGCCAGGATGTGCTTTTCGAGGCTGCCGCCGTTGACGCCGATGCGGATGGGCACATTTCTGGCGTTGCAGGCGTCGGCCACGGCCTTGACGCGGTCATCATCCCCGATGTTGCCGGGGTTGATGCGAATTTTGTCCGCACCGGCATCCAGCGCCGCAAGCGCGGCGCGGTAGTCAAAGTGGATGTCCGCCACAACGGGGATGTCCACCTTCTCTTTAATGGCAGCCACGACGGCGGCATCCGCCGGGGTGGGCACGGTCACGCGGACGATCTGGCAGCCCGCCTTGGCGACGCGCTCTGCCTGGGCCACGTTGCCCGCAATATCCTTGACGGGCACATTCAGCATCGTCTGGACGGCAATGGGGTTCGTGCCGCCGATTTTAATGCTGCCGATCTTGACTTCCTTTTTTAATTGACGCTGCATCGTAGTTCTCCTTATAAGAATCGTGAAATATCGTGCATCGTGACCAGAATCATCAGCCACACCAGCGCCACCGTACCCGCCGTGTTGATCACGCCCTGCACGCGGGGCGGCACAGGATGGCCGGTCAGACCCTCCCACGCAAGGAACAGCAGCTTGCAGCCGTCCAGCGCCGGGATGGGCAGCAGGTTAAAGATGCCGACGTTGATGGTCAGCAGAGCCAGCAGGGACAGTACCTCCCGCCAGCCGTAGTGCACGGCCTGATTGACCGCCGACACCGTGCCGAGGGGGCCGGACAGTTCCTCCACGCCCACCTTGCCGGCGAGCAGGTCAAAAAAGCTGCCCAGAATAGCCCTGCTGTAGTAACTATACATATCGCAGGTCATGACAATGACGTGCCGCAGGTCCTTTTTCATCGGCTCAACGCGGAAATCCATGCCGTACAGCACATTGCCGTCCGCGTCGCGCGTCGGGGTGAAGGTCACACCCTGCAGCTCCAGGACCTCGCTGCCGCGCAGGACCACCACGTTGTAGGTTTCCTCCTCCGCGGTGTAAAACCAATCGGTTATGTCGTAGACCGTCCAGCAGGGGTTGCTGCAAATCTGCAAAATCGTGTCGCCCTCCTGCAGGGCTGCGGAGCTTGTGGCGTTCTCGCTGAAATCCGCAATCGTCGTGCTGCCGACCTTGCCCATGGTAAGGACGAGCACCAACAGCACCGCGACGCCGAGGATAAAGTTCATCAGCGCACCGCAGAGCGTGACAAAAAAGCGCTGCCAGGCGGTGGCATCCTCAAATTTCTGGCCGCTGACGACCAGCGGGAAAAGCGTGGCTTTGCGGGGCTTCGGGGCGGGCGGCGGTGCGCTCTCCCCGCTCTCGTCCTCCTCGTTGTCCTCCTCGTCAGGCAGGGGGCTGAACAGATTATAGCCGCCCAGCGGCAGCAGGCGGACAGAATAGGTCGTTCCGTCACGGGTCGTGGACCACAGGCACGGGCCAAAGCCGATGGAAAATTCCTCGACATGGATACCGCAATGGCGCGCCGCCATAAAGTGGCCCAACTCATGCACCAGAATGACGCTGCTAAACACGAGCAGCGATGCCAGCCCGGTCAGCAATGCAGTCATAGGCACCTCACAAGTAAAGTATTGGACATAGAGTCGTAGGGGCCGGGCATGCCCGGCCCGCGCGTGTATGGCAGGCAGGAGTCTGCCGGAAAGCTGAGGGCCGCACATGTGCGGCCCCTACCGGGCAGTTCCAATCAGATATGCGCCTCCACATAAGCGCGGGCCATGCGGTCACACTCGTGGACGTCGGCAAGCGTGTAGTCGCCGCCGAAGGAATCACTGTCGACGATGCCCTCGACCAGGCGGCCAATGTCCAGGAAGCCGATCTCGTCGCGCAGGAAGTGCGCAACGGCGGCCTCGTTCGCACCGTTGGCGGCGCAGGGAGCCAGACCGCCCTTGCGGATAGCCTTTTTGCAGGCTTTGAGGCAGCGGAAGGTCTCGTCGTCCGCTGTTGCAATGCTCAGCTTGGTCAGCGCGGTGAAGTCCAGCTCCGGCACGGGGCTGGGCAGGCGCTCGGGCCAGGTCAGCGCATACTGGATGGGAATGCGCATGTCGGGCACACCGAACTGCGCAATGATCGAATGATCCGCAAACTGCACGGCGGAGTGGATGATGCTCTCACGCTGGACGACGATCTGAATCTTATCCTCGGGCAGACCGAACAGCCACGCGGCCTCGATCAGCTCCAGACCCTTGTTCATCAGGGTCGCAGAATCAATCGTGATTTTGGCGCCCATATTCCAGTTCGGGTGCTTGAGCGCGTCGGCCTTCGTCTTGGTGCGCAGCTGCTCGGTGGTCATGCCGAAAAACGGGCCGCCGGAGGCTGTCAGCAGGATCTTCTCCAGCGTTTTGGCGCTGTGCTGATCCTGCAAGCACTGGAAAATAGCGCTGTGCTCGCTGTCCACGGGCAGCAGGTGGACGCCGTGCTTTTTGACAGCATCGGTCACAAGATGGCCGCCCGTGACAAGGCTTTCTTTGTTGGCCAGCGCCAGATCGTGGCCGCTCTCAATCGCAGCCAGCGAGGCGTCGAGGCCCGCAATGCCGACAACGGCGTTCAGCACCGTGCCCGCGCCGTCCATACAGGCCAGCGCGCGCAGCCCCTCCGCGCCCTTGAGCAGCTTCGGCGCGTCGGCCTGCCCGACCAGCGCGGCGGAGAGCTTGTCAAACGCGGCGGGGTCGGTGACGGCGACGTACTTCGGGTGGAACTCCGCGATCTGCGCCAGCAGCTTATCGACGCTGGAATTGGCGGACAGGCCGAACACCTCATAGCCGTGCATACGGCAGACGTCCAGGCTCTGGGTGCCGATGGAACCCGTGGAGCCCAAAAGTGTGATGACTTTACTCATTTTTACGATTCCTCACAGCAGATAGAAGAAGTAGCGTACCGCGATGGAAACAAAGGGCGCGATGAACATGACGCTGTCAAAGCGGTCCAGAATGCCGCCGTGCCCCGGGAAGATCGTGCCGTAATCCTTGATGCCGACCTGGCGCTTGACGGACGACGCGAACAGGTCACCCAGAATGCCCAGCACCGATGCCACGGCACCCATACCCAGCAGCACCAGATAATGCTTCGGCTGCACCTGAATGCTGATGACGTTGTATTTGGCCGACAGTAGCGAGTAGACGAGCGTCAGCACACAGCCCGCAGCCATGCTGCCCAGCACGCCGCCCACAGCGCCCTCCACGGTCTTGTGGGGGCTGACGATAGGAGCCAGCTTGTGCCTGCCGAACGCACGGCCCGCAAAGTAGGCCGCGGTGTCGCCGCCCCAGGCAAAGCAGAGGATCAGCAGAATGAAATAAATCGCGTCATAGCGATATTCTGCGAAGGGCAGCATCCGCTTTAAGTGGATGAGCGAGTAGAAGCAGAACGTGATGACGCCCGAGAAGTAGACAAACCCCGTCAGCTTACCGAAATCCAGTGTTTTGACGTGAGCGATCTGACAGACGTTGTAGAACAGCACCGTCAAAAAGGCCGCGGGCAGCAGCAGGCCGCGCACCATCTGCAATGTGCTCAGCATGACTAGCAGCGTCAGCGGCACAGCGGCGGCATAGAGATACCACTGCTTTTTGCCAAAGCCCATAGCGGAAAAAACCTCATGGATGGCAATCAGGCAGACGGCACTTAATACCAAGTCAAACAGGAAGGTGTCAAAAAACGCCAGCACAACGGCCAAAACGCCCAGGCCGACAGCGGCGGTGATGATGCGGGTCTTCATAAACGGTGGTTTCCTTTCGCGGAATCGTTTTATTCAATGATGCAATAACAGCCTATGCGGGCGTGTCGCATGACATGCCCGCACAGGCTATCGTTCATGGAGAGATCAGACCTCCATGATTTCCTTGTTCTTGTCGGCGCAGGTGTCGTCGATCAGCTTGACATATTTGTCGGTCAGCTTCTGGGTCTCTTCCTCCAGCTTCTTCTGGTCGTCCTCGGTGAGCTCGCCGGCCTTCTTCATGGCCTTGAACTTGTCCATGGCGTCGCGGCGGATGTTGCGCACGGCAGTCTTGGCATCCTCGCCCTGCTTCTTGACATCCTTGGTCAGCTGCTTGCGGCGCTCCTCGGTGGGGGCCGGGAACACCAGACGAATGACCTGGCCGTCATCAACGGGATTGATGCCGATGTCGCTGGTCTGGATGGCCTTGGAGATGGGCTTGAGCATCGAGCGGTCCCACGGGGAGATGGTCAGGATGCGGGCCTCGGCGACGGCGACAGCCGCGATCTGCTGGATGGGCGTGGGGCTGCCGTAGTAATCGACCGTGACCTTGTCCAGAATGGCGGGGTTGGCGCGGCCTGCGCGGATGGAGGCCAGCTCATGGATGAGATGGTTGACACTAGCATTCATTTTTTCTTCATAGGGTTTCGTCGTGCTGCTCATAGTGAAATTCTCCTTATTTTAAGATAGTATAGGGGGAAAATATGAATTTTTCAATTTGTGCTTTTGCGTCTTATTCCCTGACTAGGGTACCGACACTTTCGCCCTTGACAGCCTTGGCAATGTTGGCGGGCTGGCCCAGATCGAACACGAGGATGGGCAGACCGTTGTCGCGGCAGAGGGTCGCGGCGGTGGAGTCCATGACGGCCAGGCGCTCATCCAGCACGCGGGTGAAGGTCAGCGTGTCGTAGCGCACGGCGTCGGCGTACTTGTGGGGGTCCTTGTCATAGACGCCGTCGACCATCGTGGCCTTGAACATGGCGTCCGCGCCGATCTCCAGCGCGCGCAGGGCGGAGGCCGTGTCGGTGGAGAAGATCGGGTTGCCGGTGCCGCCGCCGAACACGACGATCTTGCCGCTTTCCAGCGCGGCAATGGCCTTATCGCTCGTGAAGCACTCGGCGACCTGCGGCATGAAGGAGCTGGTCATGACGACGGCGTCCACACCCTGCTGGCGCAGCGCGTCCTTGACAGCCAGCGCGTTCATAACGGTGGCCAGCATACCGATCTTGTCGGCGTCCATACGGTCCATTTTGCCGCTGGAGCGTCCGCGCCAGAAGTTGCCGCCGCCCACGACGATGCCGATCTGGGCACCGAGGTCGTGCGCGGCCTTGATGCCCGCGCAGATGGAGGCGATGGTCTCCTCGTCAAAGCCCGTGCCCTTGGGGCCGGACAGAGCCTCGCCGCTGACCTTCAGAAGAATACGTTTATACTGAATTGCCATAAAAAACACCACCTGTAGTTATTTTGGCGGTCCGCTGTGCCGTGCAGGCATAGTAAACCATTCTTTTTGTATAACATTTTACAATAATTTGGGCCTAAAGTAAAGCGGTGTGGAAAAAAAATGAGGCTGCCCCTAGAGTTTTATAATCGTGACAAAGGCCGGAAGGCCTTGAACCTGACCGAAAAGTACAAAAAACAAGAAAGCTGGCAAGAAAGAAAACAAGCCCAGCGGAAAGAGAGTAAGAAAATGTTGTATCAGGTTATTGGCGTTGAGCGTAAAACTGGCGATTTTACCCCGCGGGACGGCTCCAACCGTCAGATTCACTATGATAATATCGTGTTCCACTGCGTGACCCTCAAACGGTTGGTTGGCTGTGCAGGGCAGAAAGCGGAACAGTGTTCTATCAAGGTTGTGGATTCTGCCGACTTGCTTGGTTCTGTCGGTGCTATGGATGATTTTTCTAAGGTCATCGGCCATCAGTTCGACCTTGAAACCAGCTATGGCAAAATCAAGAGTTGGGAGCTGGTAAAGTAATGTTACCGGCTCCACCAGAAAACGCCCAGCCGCCACCATGTAAATAACTGCCGTGGGGCGGTGAGTATAGCTACTTTTTTTCTATAGGTGCATTTTCAAGATGTTCGGCCTGTAGGTTTCCGCGCGAAAAAGTAGCTATATTGACCGCCCCACATGCAATGTCAGCCACATGGCTGACACTCCAAAGGCGCTACGTCCTTTGGAGTGTCAGTGTCAGTGCCAAGACACAAAACAAAAATGACAGTAAATAGGATGGTAGAACATGGGCGACACAAAAGCTCCACCACGTTTGCGCAGTAGGCAGTGCATGTTTGTACTATACCCCGAGAGCCAGCAAGCAGCAATTGACTACTGCAAGCAAAATCTACCCTGCGCATGGGCACTGCATGACAAGGATGTACACACGCAGGCCGCATTTGACGACTACGTAAAAAAGCATGAGGGCACGCTTCCCGACTGGATGCCGGGCGACCTGAAAAAGCCGCATATCCATTTTGTGTGCAGTTTCCCAAATGCCCGGTACTTTTCGGGCATTGCAAAGGAAATCGGCGTTGAGGTCAACGTCATCCGCAAGGTGAACAACCTTTATAAGGCGTATGTCTATCTGTGGCATTTGCTCGACCCCGACAAATACCAGTACAGTAAAGATATTGTCGGCACCCACGAATTTGAAGAACCTAGCGAACACGCCGGTATGTCCCAGATGGAAGATGACCAAGTTCAGATTCTGCTGGACATGCCCACCTTCGATACCTTCAACGAGTTGTGCAGGTGGGCTTATGAACAGGGATGCTGGGCGACGTTCAAAAGCAATTACGCCATGTGGAGAGACCAGTTTTTAGAGCGTCTCCGCCTGCGCGACATGGCCCAGTCCGCTGACGAACGTCAAGCGGTCAACGCCCGCCTGGCCGAGCTGGGCAATAATCAGAAAGTCATTGATTCGGATGGCTTCGGCATTATGCCCGACGATTTGAAGGGAAACTTCTAATGAGAATCACACAAAAAACTTTGTACGATTACGGCGAACTTCTGCCGGAGATTTGCCAGGCATCTAAGGACGAAAACCATGAATTTCTTCTTCTGCTGATTGCCGCGAAAACAGATATTGAACAAGCATACGCCGGTCAGTGCAACAACTATTCCGTGCTGGTCACCTGCTACGATGAAGGCCAGCCGGACGAATACGCGATTGTCCCGCATGACTACACGTTGTAACGCTTACCCCAAACAGCAAGCGATTACATACAAAAATTTTGAGGAAAGGAGACGCAACCATGAACACTGTTATGCTTGCCGCTGGTGCGGAGGCTGGTGCAGAGGTTGCAAAGAGCGCTATGGAAACCGTTATCGCCGCTATGGCCGATGTGTTCACCCTGTCCGGCACCGTTGTTACCGAGATCACTAAGCAGCCCATCCTGCTGTTCTGCCTCGCCGCTGGTCTGGTTCCTGTGGGTATCGGCATCTTCGCCCGCCTGAAGAACGCCGCTCGCGGCTGATTCAGACAAGCCCCTGCGGGGCCGGAAAGCTCCGGCCCCGCTATTTTTGTTTCAACTCGAAAGAGGGTTTATATATGTTCGCTGCTATTGATGCGTTTGTGATGTGGTTTGCAAAACAACCGTCTGTACTGTTCTGGGTCGGTTACATTGGTGCGGCGGTGTTCATGCGCATTCTCGATGCGCTCCTGTCGTCTGGCTGTGACGATTATGACGAGAACGAAAACACCGACAACAAATAAAAATGCCGCCATTACTGGCGGCGGTTTTACTCGTGGAAAAAGATTTTGTGTGCAACTTTGTCAATGATGCACTTGATAGGCCAGAGCAAAAGAAGTAATAAGCCTATACTTACAATTATGGATTCGATGTTTGCACAGATTGCTTGATAGACTCCGAGTAGTTCTTTCATAGCTTCACCGCCTTTTATTATAGATTACTATATAACGTAAATTTTTTCAAGGGGTATAACATGAAAAAAAGACTAATTTCTTTAATTGTTGCAGTGGTTATGCTTTTTAGTATGTTATGCCCTGCGGCGTATGCAGATGATGAAACTGTATCTTTTGATACTTGTACGCATGAATGGGAAACGCCGCTTAGAAGTGGATATTCTATTACTATTCCCGGTTCGGATGTTTCATTTAGCGTTAAAACTGAACAGTGTAAAAAGTGTAAATGGTATAAGCACGTTGCAACGATTTTTATTGCGGAGTTTACTTACTATTCACCACTAAATGTTGGTGCAAATGGTCTTGTTCCGACTGAACTTGCTACATATTGGGCAAACGTCTGGTATAACAACTTCGGCAAAAACGCTACCGCTACAAAATTCACCCCGGGCGGCGGCTCCACTTCTGGCGGCGGCGTAGGCCGTCCCAAAGGTTACGCCGATGATAATGGTACACCTGCTATTACCGCGAATGGTGAATTGCTTGTCGCTGCAAACTGTGTCAATATTAACAGTTTAGGCGAATCTGCTTCTTACGCAACTAAAGCGTTGGAGCTCAACCCAGAACACATTTCTGTAAATTCCGATTCGGTTTCTAGCGATTCATGGCCTAACTATTCTATGTATTTATGCTATGAATTTACCGCTCCTGTTGATGGTACGTATTCTTATTATGGTCCTGCGGGTGAATATCTTTACACATTGAATATTGCGGCTGGCTCTACATGGAGAACCGTTCATAACGAGACGCGCGCTATTAAGTTGGGTCGTGATGTTTTAACATCTACGCTTAATACTAAAGCTGCTTTTGTGAAAGGCGAAAAAGTAAATGTTTGTGCGCAGATTTATGGCGAAAATTCTTATTGGTCTACATATATGTATGCACGTGCTGTTCGTGCAACTGTTAATCCAATTTTCGTTAAAGTTGTTCCATTGGAATCGGGTAGAAAGGCTGATATCACCATCAACAATAACACATGGAACGGTAACATCTACACCGACAACAGCACCAACCTTACTTACATCTACCCCCAGTACACCACCGTCAACGAGAAGAACGAAACGGTAACCAATATTTCTAATACGCCCATCATCTACAACAACGAAACCAAAAAATACTATACCTACGATACTGTAACGAATAACTACTACTACATAACCTACGAACAACCCGCCACACCTACACCGCCCCCCAGTCCTACACCTGCCCCGACTGAAAAGCCGGGTGGCAGTATCTCCACGCCGGAGACCGGCAAGCCGGGCGGCGATACCGGTGACACAGCGGGTATTCTGGCCGTGCTGGTTGAAATCCGTGACAACATGATTCAAGGCTTCTTGGATATTAAAGCGGCTTTCGTTGCTGGCTTTGCTGAACTCTCCGCAAACTTTACCCTTGCTATTGAAAATCTGAACTTGAACATTACGAACATTTTCAACAAGAAGTTCCCCGACCAGAGTACACCGGAGACAGCGCTACCCAGTCCCACACCTTCGCCCAGTCCTGTACCGCTCGACCCCATTCTTCCCGAAACGCAAAATCTAATCATTCCGAAGATGAACAGCAACACTTTTACTGATGAACACGGTACATGGATTGCAACGGGTTCTTCAAAGTACAGCGATGTGTTCGATTTCTTCTATGCCTTTGACCGTTCAACTGCTAATTTCTGGAAAACAAATAGTAGTCCCTCTAATCTGCAAATTGAAATTCCCGACCCCGAAAGCTATTACATTGACGGTTACATTATGCGAATATCTAAGTTCAATAACCGTTATGCAAAAGACTGGACGCTGCAAGGCTCTGACGATGGCAAAACATGGGATGATTTGGATAAACAAACGGGGCAAAATCTCTCGGACTTAGAAGAACACAAGTATCCCCTTACCCTGCGCAAGGCATACAAATACTATCGCTTGAATATGTCGAACTACGCAAGCTCCATGTGTTCCCTTAGCCACTTCAATCTTCTGGGCTATGATGCGAAAGATGTTGTAACTCCTACACCTGCACCGACTGAACCGCCCTCGCCTAGTCCTGCACCTGACCCCGGCAAGCCTGACAGTGGAGATAAAACCAACAACTTCTGGACTATCATCTTCCCCAATGGCGGCGGCACCGAGGACGGTAAAAAAGGTATCTTCTGGGCGCTGGTTTCTCTAATTCTTGCACTTATCGCGTTCTTTGCAAATTTGGCCGTGGGTGTCGGCTACCTGTTCCCGTTCCTCCCGGATGGTGTGGTCATGACGATTAACACCTGCCTGATTGTCATCTTCCTGTTCACCATCATCAAATTTATTATGAGGTCAAAGTAATGTGGAAAAAAATTTGTATTACGGTCTGCGCCGTATTCTGCGCCGCGCTCGCCGTCGTGCCCTGCGCCTTTGCAGACGACAGCTCCGCCGATTCTTCCGCAAGCTCGGAAGAATCCTCACTTCTGGGAGATGCCGCAGAATTGCAGGGTTCTGTCTCGGACAATTTCTCGGACGGTGTTGACAGTCTTGCCGATACGCTGAAAAGCACGCCCGGTGAATTGCACTATAACGTGAAAGACCAGTTCCCCAAATTCATTAAACAGTCCATCGAATGGGTTCCTTTGCCGTACTGGTGGGCGTTTGAATTTGCAATCGTTCTCGGTTTCGTCAATGCGCTGTACCGGCGCATGTCGTAGGAGGTACAAGCATGGAATCATTTCTTGAAGTTATGAATGTCATCCTGAACGGCTTCAACCTGCCGTTCACTGTGTACGGCTTTACGCTTTCGTGGTATGACATTTGGTTGTGGTCTATCGTCGGCGCAATCGCCGCCGCGTTTATCGGGAGGATGCTGTCATGAGCGATAATTTCAATAAATTCTGCGGCGTTCTCATTCTGCTGTTGCTCGGTCTTTCCACGCTCTTCACGCTCCGGGCCAGCGCCGAGGAATACACCCCGCCCGCCGAGGACAGCACCCAGACCGTGACCGATTCCGAGGAAACGCACGAGGTTGTGCAAGTTCAGGGCGTGCAGACTTACGACCCGACTTTGTATGAAAAGCTGGACACCCTGCAAGAATCCCTCAATACATTGATTGATATAATGACCCCTGCCGAGACCGGCACGGAAGATGCACAGTCTGGTGAACCGGCGCAGGATTACACGGCCCAGCTGGAGACGATCTCCGGCCAGCTTGTAGACCTGCGGACGGCTGCAGAAATGGCAACCGCCGAGACGGCCCAGCCCGCAGCGTTTGAAAAGCCCTTTGCGGATTATAGTGTATCCGAAGTGCTGCTGTTGGTGCTGGCCGCCGTGGTTGTGGGTGCAATCGTTATTGGCTTGGTTCGTGGCTTTTAAGCGAAAGCGGCAAGCGCGTCCGGGGCGCGGGGGCTATTGCCCCCGCCCCGCGCGCGCGTTGCCGCAAAAGTGAGGTGTAAAAATGGTATCTCTGTTCTATGACCTGCTGGCGTTCTTCGGTATCTCTGCTGACGCGCCGCAAAACCTGTCCGAGTTCTTCCCGTGGTTTCTGGCTATCGTGGTAGCGGTGGCCCTGTTCCTGTTCGTGTTCGGTATCATCAAGGACTTCACCCATACATTTGCCCGCGGGGGTCGTTTCTGATGAACGGATATATGGTGCTCCTTCTGGTCGCCGTGCTCATTACGCTGGGAGTCTCCCGCATTGCACGGCAGATTGTGTTTCATCCTTTCCAGACCGGCTTCAATGCCGTCAAAGACCTGTACTATTACCAACTGCACCGCGGCTGGCATAACTGCCCGGTGGGTGCGCTGGATATTTACTGCGGCTACTTCGGCTCCGGTAAAACGCTGTCCCTGGTACATAAAGTAGTGGGCCTGTACAACCGCTACAATGATATAGTCGTGTGGTGCCCGCGGCGTAAAAAGTTTGTGGTGCAGAAAATCAATATCCTGTCCAACGTTGACCTCTGTGTACCGTACACAAAATTAGAAAGTCTCGCGCAAGTCGTCAAGGCCAGCAAGACCACGCAGGCTATAGACGACGAGGAAGAAACGCTGACGGTTACAATCGTGGCAATGGATGAGCTGTCCGTTCAAATGAACTCGCGCAGTTTCAAAGACAACTTTAACGCCTACTTTCTGAACACGCTTTTGTGTTGCCGGCACTACCACATTAGTTTTTATGGCTCCGCCCAGCGATTCCAGCACGTGGACAAGCTGCTCCGGGATGTTACCCATACCGTCATTCAGTGTAACAAGGTCTGGCGTTTCCAGCTGTGGGCCAGCTACGACGCATGGGAGATGGAAAACGCCACAAACGCCGAGATGATACGCCCGCTCCGCCGCGGCCTGTGGTTCGTGCGAGACCGCGATTATAACGCCTACGACACACTGGCCGTGGTGGACAACCTGCAAAAGAAATTCGAAGAAGGTGACATTCTGCCCGAGGCGGAAATTATCAGCAACCAAGCCCCGGCCGGGCCGCTGGGTCTGGAAGTCGCCAGCAAGCCCACGAAAAAGGCCCAGCGCCGGATGTCGGGACAAATCAAAAGGTAGTGCAGGATCTTGACGCATTGAATTTAATTTGATACGTCAAGATTTGAACATCCCAAATATTGTAGGTGTAAAAATGAAGCAGATTTGCAGACTGGACAAAACGAATAACCGCCCCTATTGCCTGCGCAAGCCGTGCTCGTACCGGCTGGATGGTAGTTGCGCCGGGCCGGTGGTGGCCGTGAAGGACTATTACTCCTTCTACACCTGCCCGCAGGATGCCGACCCGGGCGAGCACGTCAACTGCGGTCAGTATGCAGAGTGTGCCTATTGTCGAGACCGAAACAACATTCCTCACGATTAGCCAAGAGCGCGACCCGATGCGGGCCGCGCTTTTTGTGTAAAAATAAGCCCCCAAAATTGTGCAGTATGGTGATTGATACCGTCGCTGTAGAAATGCTATAATGAGAAAAAGGCGGTGGTTATTATGGGCGGCAAAAAATCGAGAGAATCGCAAATCCGCGCCAGCGTCAAATATAATAAGGCGCATGACTATTTCGGGATTCGCCCCGATAAAGAGACCGGCGCGGCCATTCGGCAGGCGGCAGCGGCAGCAGGCCAGAGCGTGCAGCGGTATATTCTGGACGCCGTACAATCGCGCATGGAATATGACGCATGGAAAAATGCCCGCGACTTTCCGGGCGAGGTCGGCCCACCCAGTTTATAAAAGTGGGCCGGATTGGCGGGCATGGGGCGCCTAGCCCCATATTGGCAGCGCCTGCGCGGCGCTCACCTTCCCACGCCCGCAACTGAAATCGCGCAAAGGCAAGAGCAGGAACTTTCCGGAGCCCGGAATTTTCCTCTTATTGGCCCAAGCGCCAGACCGCCAGCCTTGCCCGGCCAGCAACGTGAAACGGCGCAAGAGTGCGAGAGCTTTTCCTTGCGTCAGTTTGTCCAACTGCTGCACGTTGGTGGAATGTGCAAAACTTGACCGGTACGAAGTCCCAGGCCCCGCCCTGGGACATTAAAAGATTCCTTAGACGCGCAAGCCCGCGCACGCGGGCACTGTGCATTTTTGAAAAGCCGAACCCCAATTTATAAAGGTTCGGCGTCTGAGCGGCACAAGCGCCGCAGGCACCTTCTTATTTGCAAGCCAGCGTAGGCCGTGTGCAGCTGGCGCGTAGCGTCTGCGGAACGCGGCAGAAGCGGACGAGACAACAAAGTAAAAAATAAAAACTGCCGTTGCGGCCCCCAAGGGACGCGGCGGCAGTTTTTGCGCGAGGTGTGACCATGTACGAACAGCAACGCAAAAAAGGCCGACCATTGACCGGCACAGAACGCAGCTTGATAGAACACCTGTACAAGCTCGGTTTCACGCAGACCGCGATTGCTAAAGAGGTCGGCGTCTGGCCGTCCACCATCTGCCGCGAGCTCCGTCGCGGCATGGTGGACCAGTTGAACGGCGACACATGGGAATATTATCGCATTTACTCCCCGCAAAAGGCACAGAGCCACGCTGACTATATGAAAAGTGCCCACGGCCCTGACCTGAAAATCGGTAATCGTGCGGACTATCTGGCCGCGCTGGAAGCGCACATCTTGACCGGATCCAGTCCGCAGGACGCAATAGCGAAGGTCGGCAGTGACTACGGCGTGACCATCAGCAAGACCACCTGCTACCGATACATACAAATGAAGCTGTTTCCCAGCCTGCGCTATAAGCACCTGCCACAGGGTCACCCAAAGAAAGGCAAGGGCACCGTATCCCATGCCAACGTGTCCCACCCAAAACACCGTAGTATTGAACACCGCGCAAAGAGTATCCGAAACCGTGAAGAAGTCGGACATTGGGAACTGGATAGCGTCATAGGCAAGGCCGAAGGAACCGGCGAGAGTTGCCTTGTAATGACCGACCGCAAAACCAGAGGTGAAATCATCATCAAGGCCCGGAGTAAAACTGCCGCCGATACAGTCCATGCCCTGCAATGGCTTAAATGTCAGATTGGCCGCGATTGGAAGTTGATATTCCACACCATCACGAACGACAACGGCTCCGAGTTTGCCGACCAAGACGGTATAGACGCGCTGGGCGTGACAACATTCTATTGCCATCCGCAAAGTCCCCACGAGCGCGGTACAAATGAGGTCACAAACAAATTGGTGCGCCGCAAACTGCCTAAAGGTAAAAGCATGGCAAAAGTAACGCAGAAACAGGCTACCGAGGTGCAGCATTGGGTGAACCACTATGCCCGGCCCATGTTCGGCGGTAAATCTGCCGCCGATATGCTAAAAGAGGAATTAGACAAACTGCCCCTATACAACCGCGAAAAGGTATACCGCTTCTTTGACCTGCTCTAGCAGCGGGCCACAATATGCCCCACCAGCCCGCCGCAATGCGACGGGCTAAAGGTGTTGCAAAAAGCAGAAAATCCCGGTGCAGATTTGCGCAAGCAAATTCTGCACCGGGATTTTTCACCACAAAAGCAACAATTATCTATTGACACCTTTGTGAAAATTGTCTAATTTTGTCAGGAACCCTTGACAGTAGCAAAAAATGAGGCTGCCCGTCTCCTTAAAGCCTTCCCCTGTGGGGAAGGTGGCCCCGCAGGGCCGGATGAGGGGCAGGTTTGCCGCAGCGATCCGTTTACGGGCAACAGAGGCAAGGTTTCCCCTCATCAGTCAGCGGGCGGGGCCGCTGACAGCTTCCCCCGAGGGGGAAGCCATGCAGCAAAAAAGCGCCGCCCCCTTCCAAGAACAGCGCTTTTACTTACTGCATCGAAGTATCCGCTACCAGAACCGCCAGCTCCCGGCGTATCAGTCTGCGGCGGTTCTGCCGGTCAGCGAGACGCTCGGTGGGCGAGGTCAGCACCATGTCGTCGAGCGGCGGCGCGGCGGGCAGCGTGAACTGCAAACTCATACCCGGCCCCTCCCCTACGGTCAGCGCCCAGCCCATGGCACTTGTGTAAGCGGCAACCAGCGGCAGGCCCAGCCCGCCCGCGTGGAGCAGGCGTTCGCTCCATTGCCCCTCGGTCAGCAGGGCGGCGGCATCGGGCGGCAGACCCGGGCTGTTGTCCCTGTAGCAGAGCCTGCCCGGCGTGCAGAGCAGCATAATGTGCGCCGCACGGTCCGCGGCCAGTGTGTTGGAGACAAGGTTCGTCAGCAGACCGTTGAGCAGCGAGACATCCCCCGTCGTGGGCAGCACGTCCAGCCCGTCGGCCTGCAGCGTCACGGTAAAGGGCAGCGCGTACTGCGCGGCCTCCTCCTGCAAAATACTGCAAAATTCCCGCAGCTGCCCCAGCAGGTCGATGGGCTGCGGCACACAGGTGCCGTGCAGCAGCGCCGCCGTGGCGGCATCCGACGCCTGGTCCCCCAGCCGCCGCAGGCAGATCAGCTGCGTCTGCAATTCCTCGAGCAGCGGCATCAGCTCGGCGCGCTCTGCCGGGTTTACCGCGTGCTGCAAGCGGTCCTGCAATACCTCAAAGGCGTTCTCCATGCTGTCAAACGAGCGCCGGAACCGCCCGCGCAATCCCCCGCGCAAGGCCAGCAGTGCTGTATCCTCGTTCCTTCTGTCCATGGAAAACGCCTTCTTTCCTAATTTATACAGTCGGTTCCAGTCGGCGGCGCAGCTCCTTGAGCAGCCCCTCAAACAGCTGCCCGTTGGAGAGCACGCCGTTTTCCGGGCGGCCACAGCGCAGGCAAAGTCCGCGGTACGGCTCCGCACCGCGCTTGGACATGCCCGCCGACATCCGGTTCAGCGCCGAGGTCACAGTGCCGATCTCGATGTTCTCCTCCGACGCGACATACTGCTGCAAATCGCCGATCTTCTGCGGGCGCTCCGCGTACAGCGCGTAGAGCAGCATCCGCTCGGCATAGCGGTAGCCGTTCAGTGTGGACCGCGCGCCGAAGTCATCCAGCACATCCTCACAGCAGCGGCGCAGGTGGTAGAGCCGATGCTCGTCGTCCGTTGTGCCCATGCGGTAGATCTCATCGAAAAGATTCTTCATCCCGTAGGGGCGCAACATGATCCGGTACTGGGCAAACAGGCCCAGCGCCTTGCGCGCAGCGGTTTCCTCCGGCACGGGCACCAGCACAAGGACTGCCGGCTCCGGGTCCGGCTGCATCGTGCTGATCTCCTGCAAGATCTGCGTCACGGACGGCTTGGTCAACAGGGCGTCGAGCACAAGCACCTGCGGGCGAAGGCCGCCGTGCAGCAGCTCCAGTACCTCCTGCCCCGTCGATACAATGGCCGCGGCGCAAACCTCATCCCCATGGGTCCGGGCGAACAGCCGCATGGAATCGCGATCCATGCGGGAGCTGAACGCAAACAGTGCCACCACGGCGGAGGTCCGGGGCAGCCTGAGCGCCTCTCTCTGCTTTTGTCCGGCTGCTTCCGGACGGTCATGCAACAACACCGCCATGTCAGCCCACCTTCGATCCACAGAGGTCATGCAGTACCGCGGAGGTATGCGCAGGCTCCACGGCGTTTTCGTACAGGAAACGGGTCAGCATCCCCGCGCGCTCCTCCTCTATCTCACACAGCATACACGCTGCCGCCCGTGCCCCGTCGCGCTGGACAGTGATGACAAACGCATCCGCCTCCTGTATCAGCGTATAGGTCACGGTTCCGGCGCATTGCAGGTCATCCAGCGCAGAAAGCTCCCGCCGGTAGCTTGCAATCAGCTTGCCTTGCATAAAGTTTCCTCCCCACATAGGTTGAATTCTTGTACCTTTAATGAGAATACTATAATTCAACCCACGCGCAGGATTCAATCCACATTGCCTATACGTTTTTATACGGGCACTGCAAGATTTGTACCATTATAGCACTATATAAAGAGAAGCGCAAGATGCAGGCGGAATTGCACCTGTTACAATATAAATTCGTATGTTACAGGATATGTCCGGCGCTTGCAAACAAAATCTGCATTACCCCCTTGACTTTTTGGCAGAAAAGAGGTACACTTATCAAGTCGAAATGACATGGGCCTGTAGCTCAGTTGGGAGAGCGTTCGGTTCGCATCCGAGAGGTCAAGGGTTCGAATCCCTCCAGGTCCACCATATTGTGCAAATCCGAACTCAATCTTCTTCGTGAAGCATTGTTTCGGGTTTGTTTTTATTTTAGAGGGTGCGGATCCGTCCGCATCCTCTTTTTTCGGTGTATCCGGTATAGCCTGGCGCGGCTGTACCTCTCTGATGTTTTCTTTTTAACAGGCAGTATTGACATTTGCTGTGCAAATGGTTATAATTAGAACTGTTCTATTTGTGTCTTGCAAAGGAGTGATGCAGTTGCTGCCCATATTGAGCTACGTACAGCACTACAAAAAGTACCATGCAGCGCGGTTTGAGGCTGCTTCCGTACAGTACGGGCTGAACCAGCTGGAAATTGACATCCTACTGTTTCTGCACAACAATCCAGACTGCCGCACGGCCAGCGACATCTGCCGCTACCGCGGTCTGGCAAAATCCAATGTATCGGCGGCGGTGGAGCGGCTGCGCGCGCGCGGCATGCTGACGGTCTCCCCTGCGCCGGACAACCGCCGCCAGCGGCTGCTGGGCTTTGCGCCCGATGCCCTGCCGATGGTCGCGGTACTGGCGGACATCCAGCGCTGCAGCTTGGAGCCGCTGTTTGCGGGCTTTACGGCGCAGGAGCAGCAGACGCTGCAGGACTATCTGCGCCGCATGGATGCAAACCTCCTGCGGGAGCTGAACAAGGAGTAAGAATATGACCTATCTGGTAGCATTCATAGTCTGCTTTATTGCGGGCATCGGCGCGGGACTGGGCACAGGCTTTGCGGGTATGAGCGCCGCGGCGGTCATCAGCCCGATGCTCATCACTTTTTTGGGGATGGACCCCTACATGGCCGTGGGCATTGCGCTGGCCAGCGACGTGCTGGCGAGTGCGATCTCTGCCTACACTTACGGCAAAAACGGCAACCTGGACATTAAAAACGGCGCGGTCATGATGGCGTCGGTGCTCTACTTCACGCTGGTTGGCAGCTATGTGGCCAGCCTCGTGCCCGGCACAACGATGGGCGGTTTCTCAACGTTCATGACGCTGCTGCTGGGCGTCAAGTTCATCGTGCGGCCCGTCATGACGACCAAGAGCGCGATGAACGCCGTCAGCGTACAGAAGCGGTTCGCGCAGTCGCTGCTCTGCGGCGCGGGCGTGGGCTTTATCTGCGGGTTCATCGGCGCGGGCGGCGGCATGATGATGCTGCTGCTTTTGACCTCCGTGCTGGGCTATGAGCTGAAAACTGCCGTCGGAACGAGTGTTTTTATCATGGCGTTCACGGCCTTCACCGGTTCTGTCAGCCATTTTGCGATTGGCGGTGTACCGGATCTGTTCTGCCTGATCTGCTGTGTGCTGAGCACGCTGCTCTGGGCGCGCATTGCCGCCAAGTTCGCAAACAAGGCTGAGCCCGCCACTCTGAACCGCGCGACAGGCGTTGTGCTGGTCGCGCTGGGTGCGGCGATCCTGGCGGTGAATTATTTGTAAGAATGCCGCGCTCTATGCAGCGATGCAGGGGCGAGCATTTTTCAGTAAGCATATAAATAGGCCCCCGGACAGCTTCGCACTGTCCGGGGGCTATCCTTATGCTTTCTTAGCCTCCCCTTCCGGGAAGATGATTTTGTTTACGAAGAAGATGATCACCATCGAGATGCCGCCGTTCAGGACGGTGGTGCCAATGTTGTAGATGAAGTCCGGCACCAGAAGCCCGGCCACCGCCACCCACACACAATTGATGGAGTTGACGATGCAGGTGATGATGCAGAACGCCAGCACGTACCATGCGATCTGCTTGCCCAGATTGCCCTTGCTGCGGAACACAAAATTGCGCTGGATCGGGAAATTGATGCACTCGCCGATGACCATGGCGATCATATACGCGCAGAAGTACGGCAGACCGCCGTGGGCGGCATCATAGCCGAGGATGTTCCACTGGAACGTCTCGCCAAAGAGCGTCACCGGGATGCCCGGCCAGCCGAAGTCGACCATCGGCAGGCCGGCAAACGCCTTGGGCAAAAATTGCAGCAGCAGGTACTTGAACACAGTAATCAAATTCGACACGACGACGAACAAGCCACCCTCGCGCACCCACTTGGCTGCGGCAGGATGCTTTTCCGCAAAGGTATTCCAAAATTGCATGCCAGCACCTTCCTGTCAGCTGTTGCGCAGGCGGCTTTCCAGCTGCGCGTTGAGGATGATGTTTTTAACGGCCTCGACGATGACCTTCAGCAGACCGATGACCCAGAAACCCTTTGCCTCCAGCACGATGCCGTCCACCATGCCCATGCTGATGGCACCGCTTGTCATCTTGGCCAGCGCGCGCAGCGGCATGTTGTACTGGAACATCACGTTCAGGTTCGGCTTGCCGCGCTTGTAGCTGGCGTTCAGCATCATCGCGAGCACAGCCCAGACCAGCCAGCACAGCGGGCTGCGACTGTGGTTCAGCTCCCCCAGGGTCATGTTGCGGTCAATTTTGACGGTATCCGCCGGGATGGGGCGGCCCAGCAGAATCTCCCACTCGTCATCGGGCACGCGCTGCACCTTGCCGCTGGTGTAGTGCGGCAGCGCCTTGCCCGCGTATGGGTTCGGTGCGCTCGTACCGTTCACCTCGACGGCGGCGGTCAGGCGGATGTCCGCAGAGTTCGCCCCTACGCGAAGCTCATACGTACCGCCCTCGACCTCCCAGCTGTCGGTCTTTGTGTTCCAGTAGCGGAACGCCTTGTCGTCCAGCGGCAGGGTGACGGTCTTGCTCTCCCCTGCCTCCAGCCAGACCTTTGTGAAGGCCTTCAGCTCCTGCGCGGGGCGGAAGATCTGGGCGTCGGGCTTGGCCGCGTAGACCTGTACGATCTCGGCACCGGCGCGGCTGCCCGTGTTTGTCACGGTCAGGGTCACGCTGCGGGCGTCGGCTTTCAGCTCGCTGTAGGCAAAACTCGTGTAGCTCAGGCCGTAGCCGAACGGGAACGCCACGGGCACACCCGCGGTCTGGTAGTAGCGGTAGCCGACGTACAGCCCCTCACGGTACTGCACGGTGCGTCCCGCACCTGCAAAGTTGTCCTTGGCGGGGGTGTCGGCGTGGGTGTTGGCCCAGGTCTCGGCCAGCTTGCCGGACGGGTTGATTTTGCCGGTCAGCACATCGACCATTGCGCCCGCGCCGGCCTGGCCGCCGAGGGCTCCGTAGACGAGTGCCCTGCAGTGGGCCAGCCACGGCGTTTCCAGCGACGCGCCCGCGCTGAGCACGACCACGGTGTTGGGGTTTGCCTGCTGTACAGCCTGCAGAAGCTCAATCTGGTTGTCCGCCAGCTTCATATCGGCGCGGTCCAGACCCTCGCTCTCCTTGATTTCATCAAGGCCCAGGCAGAGCAGAACCACGTCCGCCTTGGCAGCCAGCGCGGCGGCCTCAGCCTTCTTGGCGGCATCGGGCTTGCCCTGCCGGTCAAAGCCGGTGGCAAAGCCGACGCTGTGCAGGCCGCTGTCTTTCAGGCAGTCAAGGAAGGTATCGACCTTGATGGAGTTGACGGCGCTGGAACCTGCGCCCTGGTAACGCGGCGTCTCGGCAAAGTCACCGATGACGGCCACGCTTGCGCCTGCGGCCAGTGGCAGCAGATCGCCGTCGTTTTTCAGCAGGACGGCGCTCTCGGCAGCGGCGCGGCGGGCCAGCGCGTGGTGGGCGTCGGCGTCAAAGCTGAGGCTGTGGTTTTCCACGGCGGCGTGGGTGTCAAAAACTAACGTCAGCAGCTCATCCAGACGGGCGTCAACGTCCGCCTCGGTGATTTTGCCGGTCTCCACGGCCTTCAGCAGCTCGCGGACGGCATCCCCGCCGGGGGCGGGCATTTCCAGCGTAGAGCCGTTCTTTACGCCCAGCGCGTGGTCATTGCTGCCGCCCCAGTCGGTCACGACAGCGCCGTCGAAGCCCCAGTCCCTGCGCAGGATGTCCTGCAAAAGGTGGGCGTTCTCGTTGGCGTAGGTGCCGTTGACGAGGTTGTAGCTGGACATGATGGTCTTGGGGTGCGCCTCTTTGACGACGATTTCAAAGCCGGTCAGGTAGAGTTCCCGCAGGGTTCGCTCGTCGACGACGGAGTCCGACGCCATGCGGCGCAGCTCCTGGCTGTTGACGGCGAAGTGCTTGGGGCAGGCGGCGATGCCGTTGGACTGGATGCCGCGCACGTAGGCCGCGGCCAGCTTGCCGGAGAGGTACGGGTCCTCCGAGAAATACTCGAAGTTGCGCCCGCACAGCGGGCTGCGCTTGGTGTTGAGGCCCGGCCCCAGCAGGACGGATACCTCCTGCGCGGCAGCCTCCTCCCCCATGGCCCGGCCGAGCTGTTCGCCCAGGGCGGGATCCCAGCTGCAGGCCACGGTAGCCGCCGTCGGGAAGCAGGTCGCGGGGACGCTGGGGTTCAGGCCCAGATGGTCCGCCGTCCCGGCCTGCTTGCGCACGCCGTTCGGCCCGTCCGACAGGGTGATGGACGGCACACCCGCCTTGGGGCAGCCGCGCGTGGTGAAGGTGCCCGCGCCCGAAAGCAGCGCGCATTTTTGTTCCAGATTCAGTTTTGCGATGATTTCAGCGTTTTTCAAGGGGGACGCACTCCTTTTTTATAAGGCAATACCGCGCAATTTCAAGTCACGGTCATGCGCTTGCATTGTGCGGTATTGCGGGGGTTATTCTTATCCGTTCTTGTTTTCGGCCCTGGCTGCCTTGGCGGCCTTGTACAGCTTGACATCACGGACAATGCCGCGGATCGCCAGTGCAAACAGTGCCACGGCAACAAGGTCGATCAGCGCAACAAGGTGACGCCAGCCGAGCACAGCGGGCTTAAAGTCGTGGCGCAGCGCGGCGGTATCGCCGATACTCTCGGCATAGTCACGGTTGGTCACACGGACGTGCAGATACATATACAGTGTCTGCTTTGCAGCGCGGCGCAGGGCCTGCAGATAGCTGTTGGAGCCGGTCTCAAAGGCCATCTCGCCGCCGATGAAGCCAGCCATCCACAGGCTGCCGCCTGCGCGCAGGGCTTGGTCACCGTTCATATAGCTGTGGTGGTCGCAGTAGTCGGTAATCACAGCGCCGTCAAAGCCCCACTCGTCACGCAGGATGCCGATCAGCAGCGCCTCGCTGCCGCCAGCCCAAACAGCGCCGATACGGTTGTAGCTGCTCATCAGGCCGACAGCGTCATAGTCCTCGACCAGCATCTGGAAGGGACGCAGATAGATCTCACGCAGAGCCTGCTCGGTCATCCACGTGTAGACAGAATCACGGTAGATGCCGCTTTCACCGTCATTGCAGATAAAGTGCTTGACGTAGGTGTAGACACCAGCGTCATTGGCGCCATGCACGGTGTTGCCGCAGATGACGCCGGACAGCAGGCTGTCCTCGGAATAATACTCGTAGTTACGGCCGTTGAAGGGGCTGCGGTGCATATTGGTGGCAGGCGCATACCAGCCGGTATAGCCGTTCTGCAAAGCCTGCGTGCCGATGGTGCGGCCCTCCTCCTGGGCCAGTTCGCCGTTCCACGTCTGGGCCAGCGTGCTGGAGCTCGGGAAGCCGGTGCCAGCGCCCATACCGGTGAAGCCGCCAATCTGGGAGGGGCCGTCAGCGTCCTTGCTCTTGGTCTTGCCGACGCTCTTGAGCTCGGCCAGACCGCCGTAGGCGTTGATGTACATATTTTCCATCTCATCCACGGTCAGCTCATCGAGCAGCGCATCCCACTGCGGGTCATTGAAGTCAGCGCCCAGCTGGAAGCCGAGGTCGGTGGTCTTGCCGTTGTCCTCAATCTTCAGACCATTCTTTGCGCCGGTGGTGATGGCCTCGTCGGCCTCATTGATGTAGCCGTCTGCCATGTCAGCGGTGTAAAGGTTCAGTGCCTTGACGTTGTCGGTCATAGCGCGGCTGGGGGTGTTGGTCTTGGGGAAGGTGCCCGCAAAGTCAGCGCGGGTCATGTAGGTGATGTTCTGGTTGGAGTCGCTGCCGTCCAAGCTGACGCCGTCAATGGCATCGCTGCCGGTGAACTTGTTGGAAACCGGGTTGCCGGTGACGGTGTCCTCGGCATACTGGACGTTGGCAGGCAGGCTGCAGGTAATGGTTGCGGCGGCGTCATCGTCCACATCGTGGGCATCGTGGCGCACGGTAAAGATGTAATCGCCTGCGTCCAGCTCATAGCCGGTAAAACCGTTGTGGTTGGCGTCATAGGCGTCATAGCTGGCCATATCGGAGACGGGAACGGTCAGGGTAACCTCCTCGCTCTCGCCGGGCTGCAACTCCTTGGTCTTGGCGAACGCGCCCAGCTCCACGCTGGACTTTTCAATCTCGCCTGCAATATAGGGTGCGGTGTAGTAGAGCTGCACAACATCCTTGCCGGCGCGGTCGCCGGTGTTGGTGACGGTGACCTTCACGGTCACATCGCCGTCCTTCGTCAGGGTGGCACCGTTGGCGGAGGCATCGGTCACCTTCCAATCAAAGCTGGTGTAGCTCAGGCCGTAGCCGAAGGGATACTGCACAACGGCGTCATAGCCGGTGCCGTGCTCGTTGGAAACGCCGTCCCAGTAGCCCTCAGCGTCAGCGGTCTCGTACCATTTGTAGCCGATGTAAATGCCCTCGGCGTAATCTACATAGGAGACCTGCTCATAGGCATCGTAGGTATCGAGGTTGCCGCTGACGGTGCCGTCCGCCGGGTACAGACCCTCGGCATCGGCGTAAGCGCCCACGCCCTCCATACCGGCGTTGGCATAACTGGCGGCTGTGGTCAGATCATACGCCCAAGTGTCGGCGGTGCGACCGCTGGGTTCTTTTTCGCCCCACAGCACGGCGGGGATGGCGGTTGCGCCCTCGGAGCCGGACAAACCGGCAATCAGGCAGGCATCCACGCCGGGGATGGTCTCAATCTGGCCCAGCTCCATAACGTTGGTAGAGTTGATGAGCACTACCACATGGGCGTAGTTGGCACCGACGTAGGTCAGCAGATTTTCTTCCTCGGTGGTCAGCTCCAGCATCGTGCGGGTGTCGTCCACCACAATGTCGCCGCCTTTTTCAGTGCGCTTGTACTGCTGCTTGGTGGCGTCGTTGCTCTCGCCTGCCAGACGGCCAATCACGACGATGGCCGTATCGGAGAAGTTCTTGGCGTTGTCGAGCATCGACTGGGTGTAGTAGGTGGTGTTGCTGATGTCAGGCTCGTACAGGCGGCCGGATTGCTCGGGACGGCTCTTCAGCGTTTTGGCGTATTCACGCCCGGGCTGGAAGTCCTTGTACATATCGGTCAGCTCGGTGTTGTACTCAATGCCGTAAGCGGTCAGGGCGGCCAGCAGATCGGTGTTGACGGCGTTCACGCCGCCGGAGCCGGAGCCGCCGCCCAGCCATGCGGTAGATGCCCAGCCGAACACGTTGACCTTTTTGTTGTCGGCGGCCAGGGGCAGCGTGTTGTCGTTATTCTGCACCAGAACGGTACCCTCGGCCTCAACCTCTGCGGCGAGGGCCTCGGCCTTCAGCTTAGTGTCTGCGATCTCGGCCTCGGAATAGTTGCCGCTGGGTGCACCGATAAAGCTGTCGATGATGGTAGCCATCATGGACAGCACATAGGTGCCTGCCAGCACTGCGACCAACAAGATCGCGGACAGTACCAGCCCGATCCCATGCAACACGGGGTGCGGCTTGCGGACTTTGGGTTGCTTTGTCATTTGCTTTTTCTCCTCTTCAAACGGTATAAAACCTGTCAAAAGCGGGCCCATGCTTTTGCGTTGATTCTATTGTAGCAGATTGCGGCACGATAGGCGTATTTTTCGCACAAGCTGCCGTTTTTGAAGCATACTTTGCAGTTTTGCCGCTTGACCGGGCAAATTTTGTTGTGATTTTGTACAAGTACAGCCGCGCCTTCTTTGTGCAAATTGCGACATAGTAAAAAAGCCTTCCCTTGTGGGGGAAGGTTGACGCCGCTACAGGGGTGAGCATGGCAGCCGCCGCAAGGCTCCCGGGTCGATGACGAGCATCGCTTCCTACATTGTAGGGGCGGATTCCATATCCGCCCGCGGGTAGTTTCCGCTGCCGCGATCCTTACTACTTCTGCGGCAGCAAAATCCGCACCGTGAACCACTCATTCTCCCAGTGCAGGGTCAGCGTGCCGCCGTGGGCCTCGGCGGCAGCGCGGACGCTCTTCAAATCGTAGCCGCCGTGACTGCTGCGGGCGGGCAGGCCGTCTGGGCCAAGCTCCACGGGATCAGCGCAGTAGTTCTCAAACCGCAGCATCACAAAGCCGTTTTGGGCGTAGATGGCCGTGCGGATCAGCCGTTTTTCTGGGTCCTGCTCGGTCAGCACACTCTCAGTGGCGTTGTCCAGCACCGTGCCCACAATCGTGCAGATCTCCCCTGTCGTCAGAAAGTGCAGCAGCGTACCGTCCGCCACACAGGTCAGATTGATGCCGTGCTGCTGGCAGTAGAGCGTTTTCGCCGTCAGCAGCGTGTCCAGCACAGGGTTGCCGGTCTTGTTCTCGGCCTCGTACTGACGGATGCCGCTCTCCATCTCGGCCAGCGCGGCGTCCTGCTTGGCCTGGTCGCGCTCGGCACGGATGGCCGCGATCTGCATTTTCAGCTCATGATAGCGGCGGTTAATAAGGCGGATGTTCTCCTTGCTCTGCCTGTACTGCTCATACTGGCGGCGCAGGACATTGTCCATGGCCGTCAGCTCGCTGTGCAGTGCGGCCTCGCGCAGCTGCTCGTGCTGGACCGTCAGGATCAGCACGCCCGCCATATCCACCAGCGTGCGGATGTAGAAAATGCTCATCACGCTCATCGTGACACCGTTGTCGGAGATAAAGCTCAGATTGCTGACCGCAAACGCCGTGACCGCCATGACGACAGCCATCAGCGTCGCCGCCGCGGTAATGGTCAGCCGCGTGGGCGCAGCGTGGCGGCGCTCAAACCAATACAAAAAGCCGTAGGCCGTCGTGTAGACCGCCGCCAGCAGCAGTACCGAAAGCGGTGCTGTAGCCCGCTGCTGCGGCCAGAGTACGCAGTGGAGCTGCCACTCCACGCTGGCGGTCAGCTCCGCCAGAATGAACGCACGGGCGCAGCTGTAACCGGCTTCCAGTAAATTCATCTCCCGCGTGCCCCACAGATACAGGTACAGCCACGCGATGGCCGCGACCATGCAGGGCAGCCACCACGCCAGCGGCACACTGCCGGTAAGCTGCAAAAACACGCCCAGCACCGCGGCCCACCCCGCCGTGGCAGCATAGGTCACAGGCTTTGCAGCGCGGGGCGGCGCGGCCTGCGCGTAGACCAGCACGGCAAGAATCTCTGCCAGCGCCGTGTACAGCCGCGGGATGTCCGGCAGCGTCATCATGCGCCCTCACCCCCGATGTAGTCCGCCAGCGCGGCCAGAAACGCCCTGCGCTTGGGGCGGCTGATCTGCAGCTCATGCGGGCCGACCTGCACCGTGTTCTGCTGCACGCCCGACACCTGCGCAAGATTCACAAGATAGCCGCTGTTACACCGCGCAAACAGACTGCCCGCCAGCTTTTCCTCCAGCGCCTTCAGCGCGCCGGGTGCGGAGAAGTCGCCGTCCTCGGTGTAAAAATGGACGCGGTGGCCCTCACTCTCGATATAATAGATCGTAGCAGCGTCCAATCGGCGCATGCCGCCGTCCACCGGCACAGCCAGATAATGCCGCGTCCGCTTGGCCAGCTGGTTCACAGCCTTTTGCAGCTGCTGCGAGAACGCAAAGTACGGCACAGGCTTGAGCACGTAATCCAACGCACCGACGGCGTACCCCTTGATGGCATACTGCGCCATGTTCGTAATAAAAATCAGCAGCACATCGCTGTCCAGCTCGCGGATACGGCGGGCAGTCTCCATGCCGTCCAGATGCTGCATCTCTACGTCAAGAAAAATTATGTCGTAGACCGGGCGGTAGTCCTCAAGGATTTCGACGCCGTCGGTGAACATTGTCACCTCAAACTGGGTGCCATACTGCCGCGTGTAGCGCTGCACATACCCCGCCAGCTGCTCCCGGACGGCGGCCTCATCCTCTACGATTGCAATGCGGGTCATCCGCAGTGCCTCCCCTTCTGTTTTTTCTTTAGTATAGCATATTGCCGCGGTGCATGACAACAAGAATGACCCGCCCGAGCCGTTTGCGGCTGTTGTTGCATCCCCGGGAGGGGTGAATTTCTCCCCTACTCTCCTACAAAACAAAAAGAGTCGCTGACTTGGGTTGAAGTCAGCGGCAAAACGAAAGCACTCACACAAAGCGGCAATCATTATAAAAGAGGGGCTGTTGCACATCGTTTTGGATGAAAGTGCAGAATTGCCCCTAAGAATTAGACATATAATCGAACAATAGGAAAAATCATGTGCATCACAAATCCATTGAAAATTTCTGATATAGTAACAGTGGACTGTGCCCGTGTGGCTTCTGCTGGAACTGCGGGCGGCTGTCGGTCTTGGCGGACAGTGTCCTGTCAATGTAGGTCCGCACCACAGTGGTACCGTTCTGGTCGGCATACTCCTTGCATTCTCGCAGCTGGTCTTCGATGGATTCCTCCCGCTGCTTGTCGCTGCTGTAACGGGCATAGATCACGGCATTCATGGCGTGCACCTCCTTACTTGTGCTTCTCCTCTTCTCCCATATTGAGAATCATCTGTTTCAGGCGGCGGTTCAGCTCGCTGCTCGGCGTGAAGCAAGCCTCCACAAACTCACTCCAATCCGGTTTGCACTGCACCACTTCCTGCGCTCCCTCTGGCGTAACGCAGACATACCGCCCGCGGGGGTCCTCGCACAGACCGAAGATATAGTCCAGGGACGCATTAAAATAGGTGGCATACCAGACCAGGATACGGTAAGGCGCTGCCGCCCGGTCAGTTTCGTAGCGGTTGATGGCAGCCTGATTGGTGTCGGCCAGTGCCGCCAGCTGGGCCTGGGTCAGCCCCGCGTCCTTGCGCAGCACGCGCAGCCGGGTGCCTACGGATACATCCATGGAAAGACCTCCTGCAAAATTCGTTAATTCAAGTATAATCGAATTAGAGGTTTTTCGCAAGTATTTTGTTCCGCTATACGCAGAAGCCACTTTTTACTCCACATCTCTCACTGTCGTGATAGCCAGCGCTGCCGCCAAGCACAAGGCGGTAACACCTGCGCCATAACCAACAGCCTGCCAAGGAATCGAATGCCCCCCGCCCAGAGCCAGCCAATAGGGCATAGGTGTTGCATAAAACAATAGCGCGGACAAGGGAGAAACTGCCGCCGGATCCGGGGCAGAAACGCTCACAATGACTCCAGCCAGAGTCACCACAAAGCAGAAAGTAGCCCCCGCCAATTCACTGCCGCAAAGTCGGCATACCAGCCAAACCACCGCATAGCTTGCCTGCAAAATCCAGGCGCTCTGCATCCAGAAAAACGCCGTGCGTCCCGGCTGGGAGAGGGATCCCGTGACAACCGACAGCAGGAAATACAACACCATGTACCACCCTTGGAGCATAATCGTTTCCGCCGCAAAACTGCCAACCATATATCGGACCCGGCTTACGCCATAGGTGACCGCCAACCGGGCAGCGCCCGCTGTTTTGTTCTGGTGGAATGCCATCACCGCCACGAGAATGACTGCAATCCACGCAAGGATGCCCACTGACAGCACCGTGCCGAGAGCAGCATCCGCCGCGCTTCCCACTGGCAACGAACCGCCGGGAAAAATGCCTACCCGCCTGCCGTCTGCCCAAGTAGCGTCCACAATGCGGGATTCACTAACTCCCAGAGCAAACGCCATGCACAGCAGGCCGAACAGAGCCAGCATTCCCGGCAGGCGAGTGCAGCGAAGGGCATACAAAGCTGCGGAGAAAGTGCTGGCCCGGTGCATTCCCTGTCGAGCGGCAGATTTTTCCCTACGCCGCAGGACTGCGTGCGCCTTTCTGGCACTGCGCTGCTTTCCGGCATCCGGACGGTGAAGTGCCACCCATCCCAGCCCTGCAGCCACAGCAAGGGCCACAATCACCCAAGCTACCAATTCGACACAAAACTGCGGCGTGATGTTCAAAGCACACAGCCGGGACCAGTAATAGGTGGGCATAGCCTTAGCCGCCAGTTGTATCAGAAGAGGCTGAGTAGAAAAATCTTCATACTGTACCTGATAAAGCAGCACTCCTGCCAACGGCAGAATACTGGTCACCAGTGCCGCAGCAGCATGGTTTTTCATCCAGAGTGTAAGGACCGACGCCAATGCCAGGAAAGCCCCCAGCACCAGAAGATTTCCCACCGATACTGCGCAGAACAACAGAACTGTTCCGAGCGCGGGCGCAATTCCCATCTGGATGGCTGTGATGGTAATGCAGATTCCGTAAAAGGCCAGCTGCGAAAGCAGGCAGAAACCGCAGACCACCCCGAATTTGGCGCGGTATAGAGTGGACAACCGTCCTCCATGACTGACGAACAATTCATCGGTGCGTGCCCGGCGCTCCGACGCGAATTGCGCCACACACAGATTGACGGGGATCAGCCAGCTGAACACTGTCAGGCTCTGAGAGCTGCGCACCAGCTGCAAGCCGGACCGCCCACTTCCCATCGCCACATCCTTGAAAAATCCGATGGAGTTAAGAGGGTTCAGAAGATCACCCGCCACCATAAAATACATGGTCCCACTGTTGGCAAACCACAGCAGCACCAGAACAAACCCCAGCAAAGCCCATAGCTGTGCTTTTGCATGGAACAGTTTGACTCCTTCCGCTTTAGCCTGCATCGGCATGGCTGTCACCTCCCACCAAGGCCGTGAAATATGCCTCCAGCCCTTCGCTGCGCACTGCCAGTTCCTGCACGTGCAAGCCATTCTCCATTAGCACACCGGAAGCTGTCGCTGCTGCCTCGTTTCCTACCGGGAACAAGCGCAGCCCCTCCACTGTTGCCTGACAGATAGCTTCCGGAAACATCTTGCGGAGGATGTCTACCGCCCGTCGGTCATTGTCGGTACGGACTAACAGATACTTGCTGCAGCGGGCGTCCAGTTCTTCTGCCGTCAGTTGTTCCAGCAGCTGCCCATTATGTAAAATACCGTAGCTTGTCGCAAGCTGGTGCAACTCGCTGAGGATATGACTGGACAGCAGAATCGTCATTCCCTGTTCCCGGTTCAGTTTTTCCAGAAGATGTCGCAGTTCCTGTATCCCCATCGGGTCCAGTCCATTGAGCGGTTCGTCCAGTACCAGAAATTCCGGTTTCCCTAAGAGAGCAACCGCCAGCCCCAGCCGTTGGCGCATCCCCAGCGAGAATTTTCCGGCAGGTTTGCTGCCAGTGTCTTTCAGACCCACCAGTTGCAGGGTGGGAGCAATATCCGCCTCATTTAACCCTCGCTGCAGGCACTGCACTTTCAGGTTTTGCCATGCGGTCAGATCCGCGTACAAGGCAGGGCCGTCCACAAGGCACCCCATCCGACGCCGCATTTCTGACTGTCGGGCAGCATCTGCCGCACCAAATAGTAGCAGTCTGCCCCGTGTGGGGCGAGTCAGACCGCATAGAATTCGCAGCAGGGTGGTTTTCCCCGCGCCGTTTTCTCCGATCAGACCGTATATCTGCCCGCGCGGGATTGTGATGCTCACATCCCGCAACGCCACCGTATGTCGGTATTCCTTGCAAAGATATTCCGTCGCGAAAACCGCTTCTCCGTATCTTTCCATGCTCTTCGTCTCCCTTTCATTCATATAAGCCCATTTATTTAGGAAACGATTTTGGAATGGAAATTTTTGCAATGCAAGGTATTTGGGGCAAAAGAAGCATCTCCAAGAAAAATGCCACAAACTTCACCCTTTCTTTAGCTTTTTCGTTTCCGGCACCACGCCAACTTTCAGGAAATTTTTATGATCCCTTGCACTTTCCCGTTTTTTCTTCTGCGTTTCTCCTGTTTATCCACTCCTCGAACAGCCGTTGTCCCTCTTCCGACTGGTAAAATGCCTGGATCTTGGGCAGCAGGAACCGGGCGAAGCGCTCCAGCTCCTGCTGGGGCACGCCGTCCTCCCGGTACTTGGCGGACGCCGCTGCCTGTGCTGTTGTCTTTTCCTGCCGATCTTCCGTAGCGGCTCCTTTCTGCAGGGCTGCCCCCTGCTGCCTTGCTGCTTGTTCTTTCATCGATCCTGACCCTTGGCCCGCTGGCGGCGTTGCTGACGGTTTGACCTTAACCAGTGACATCATGGCAGCCAAACATCAGCAGATACAAAGCCTTCATGGAGCGCAATCACAAGGATCTGGTCTTTCAGGCTCTTGTCCTTGTCTTCCTTCACATCCCGGCCTTGATAGAGGTAGCAGCCATTTGTCCCGGCGAAGTCGGCGGCGTCATTGACTACCACCGTACCCTGACTTTTGAAAAACTCGTACATTTCCAAGTCAGCCTGTGCATAGACGGGGTTGCGTAAGCCGTTCTTCGTTTGCACTACTGCTGCCGCGAACAAGTTCCTGCGTATTTACTATGCCCGCGTTAAGGAGTGCCTGAACGCCGCTGAAAGCGCAATTTCAAAGCCGGCCGGGGCGGCATCCTCGGTCAGGGTGTAGATGTACTCCTTGTTGCCATCCGACAGCTTGATAAATTGATCCGAGATGGGAACACGGTGAGTTTTGTAGTCGGTTATCCAAGTGTCGACGACCTCATCATTCGCATCACGGATCGTCAGCGTAGCGCCCGGCAGTAGATTGCCTGCAATGTCGGTCTTGTCGATATCCAGCACAGGCGCGTCCTGCATAATGACGGTGGCATCGTCGAGTTTTACCCAATCATCGTCGGATTTCACATATACCTCATTGACCTGCTCTGTACCGTTCTGCACAAGCTTGAACACGATGCTTTCAGCTTCGGCGTAGCCGTCCGGGGCACGAGTTTCGGTCAGAGTGTACGCTTTTTCCAGCTCCAGACCTCGCACGGTGTGCGGCGTTTTTGTGGAAG